>Ga0209902_100052_pt1 | contig 251296 bp, 237 predicted proteins | sample FECB27metaG_FD_188304 | JGI IMG/M metagenome (GOLD analysis project Ga0209902, IMG submission 188304) | Cyanobacterial communities from the Joint Genome Institute, California, USA - FECB-27 (SPAdes) (version 2) | ecosystem: Environmental > Aquatic > Thermal springs > Hot (42-90C) > Microbial... | reverse complement strand
TGCGGCCGACAAAGCCCTGGTAGAACTCGTCGATGCTCGACGCCGTGCGGGCGGTGGAGCCGACGATGGCCTGCACGGTGGCGAGCGTGTTCTTGACGCGGTGGTGCAGCTCACGGATCAAGAGCTGCTGACGCTCCTCGGCTTGCTTACGATCGGTGATGTCCTGAATGACCCCGATCATGCCGCTCGGGGTTCCATCTTCGGCAAAAGTGGTTTGCCCCTGGGATGCGACCCAGATGAGAGCATCGTCCTTGAAACGCTTGAGGCGGTATTCCACACTGTATGCCTCATTTTGCTCATCGGCCTGCTCCATCATGGCGTCTATGCGCGCCCGATCGGCTGGATGCATCCGCTTGTGTATTTCTGAGGATAACACGCGTGATCCTTTAGAAAGCCCAAGAATTTCGGCGGCCCGGTCTGAAGGGGTGAGAAGGTTCGTTGCCGCCTCCCAACTCCAATTCCCCATTTTGGCGGCCTGAAAGGCAAGGCGGAGTTGCTCTTCGCTTTTACGGAGCGCCTCTTCGGTCATTTTCAGATCATGGATGTCGACGCTGGTGCCGACCCATCCCTTGAACTCCCCGGTTGCGGAGTGGATGGGAGCGCCTTGAATCAGATGCCAGCGGTAATGACCCTCATACGATCTGTATCTTGCCTCCGTCGTATAGGGCGTATGCAGGGTGACGACCGGCACCAGCTCCTCGCTCATCCTGGCCATGTCGTCAGGATGAATGGCCCGCGTCCAGCTGTGGCCGAGCGCCTCTTCTCGGGGAAGGCCCGAATAGGTGACCCAGCGCTCGTTGGTATAGAGCAGTTCGGTTTTCGGATTGAGAATCCACACGAGTGCCGGCAGCGATTCCGCAATCAGCCGGAAGCGGGCGTCTGTTTCCCGCAGGTCCCTCTCGGCCCGAGCCTTCTCCACAGCCGTCCATGTCCGCTCGGCAACGTCCTCGACGAGGGACAGTTCATCTCCGAACCAGGCGCGGGGCTGGGATGTATGCATGTAGAGCACAGCCGTCAGTGTCTGGTTCTTGAGCAGGGGCACCGCCAGAGCTGCGCGGGCATTGATCGTGCTATAGGCTGTTTGGACATCGGGGTTGTTCGCCCGGGGGTCGGTCCGGATGTCTTCGACGAAGATCGGCCTGCCTTGCTTGAGTTCCGCCATCATGGTGGGGAGGAAGTCGTAGAGACGATAGGCTCGTCCCTCGTTGCCGATCGCCCCCTTCGACCATTCGCGCTCCACCAGGATGACGCCGCGCTCCTCGTCGACCTCACCATACCCGGCACAATCCACCTTGAGGAAACGCCCCAGGCTTTTGGCCGTGGCCTCCATGATGGCATCGGGATCCTCAAGGCTGCGCAACTGATCGTTCAAGGTCAGGAGGAATTCCTGACGGCGCTGCGCCGAATTCATATCTTCCTTGGCCTGCTCACGGGCCGTTACATCCTGGATGATCCCGATCAGGCGAACGGGTTCCTCGCCCTCGAAGATCGCGCCTCCCCGGACGAGAACGCGTCCGATGCGGCCATCGGGGCGGATTACCCTGTGTTCGACATTGAAGTCTGTCTTCGTCTTGAGCGCGAAAACGATCGCTTGGTTCATCCGGTCCAGATCGCCGGGATGGATGAGCTTCTGGAACGCCTCGTAGGTCAGGGAGGAGTCCGGCGGCAGGCCCAGGGTCGCCTTGAAGGTCGCAGACCCTGTGACCTCTCCGGTCCTGAGATCGCGCTCCCAGGACCCGACCTTGCCGATCTCGAGCGCCATCCGCAGCTTGCCGTTGCTCAGGCGCAGGGCATCCTCAGTCTCACGCAGGCGGCGTTCTAGATCGGCAAGGCGCTGCCTGTCGCTGTCTCCATAGGAGGCGACATCGGCGGCCATGCCTGAAGGGCGCCTTTCGGTCATCGACGCATACTCTCGAAATCCCTGGTGTCTCCCGGCTGCCTCAAGCGGAGCGGCAGGATACGGTACAACGAGACATAGGGCTCTGCGTCAGCTCTGAAACCCCCCGATGCACTTCAGCGCGAAGGTATATGCGAGGGCAACCTCCTCGAGGCGATCGAAGCGGCCGGCCGCGCCTGCGTGCCCGGCTTCCATGTTGAGCTTGAACAGGATCGGGCCGCCGCCCGTCATGGTGGACCGGAGCCGCGCCACCCACTTGGCCGGTTCCCAATAGGTGACCCGCGGGTCGGTGAGGCCCGCAAGCGCGAGGATTGCCGGGTAGGCCTGGGGCTTCACATTGTCATAGGGCGAGTAGGACAGGATGGTGCGGAAGGCCGCCTCGTCCGCAGCAGGGTTCCCCCATTCCGGCCATTCTGGCGGGGTGAGGGGCAACTCGCTGTCGAGCATGGTGTTGAGCACGTCGACGAATGGCACCTCGGCGATGATTCCGGCAAAGAGGTCGGGCGCCAGATTGGCCACCGCGCCCATGAGCATGCCGCCGGCGCTGCCGCCATGGGCGACGATGCGACCGCGCGAGGTGTAGCCAGCCTGAACCAACGCCTCGCCGCAGGCGATAAAATCCGTAAAGCTGTTGGGCTTCTTCTCGCGCTTCCCATCCATGTACCAGCGCCAGCCCTTTTCCGTTCCGCCGCGGATATGCGCGATGGCATAGACGAAGCCCCGGTCCACGAGGGACAGGATCCCGGTGCGGAAGCCCGCTGGCATGGACATGCCGTAGGAGCCATAGCCATAGAGCAGGCAGGGGGCGGACCCGTCGAGGGCGACCTCGCGCCGATGGAGGATGGAGACCGGCACCTGCTCTCCGTCGGGAGCGGTGGCAAACAGGCGGCGGGTCACATAGTCGGCAGGGTTATGCCCGCTCGGCACCTCCTGGCGCTTACGAAGCGTGCGTTCGCCGGTGCGCAGATTGTAGTCGATCACCTCGCTCGGCGTCGTCATCGATGAGTAGTGATAGCGGATCACGTCCGTGTCGAACTCATAGCCGGCAGAGAAGCCCAGCGAGTATGCCTCCTCGTCGAAGGCGACGCTCTCCTCAGCTCCCGTTGCAAACTCCCGCAGAATGATACGCGGATTCGCGTTCTCGCGCTCAAGACGCACAAGATAACGGGCAAGCGCCACATGGGAGAGGATCATGGTGCCAGGGCGGTAGGGCACCAGATCGCGCCAATGGGTTCGCCCCGGATCTGCGACGGGCGCCGAGACGATCTTGAAGTCCTCCGATCCATCCGCATTGGTCAGGATGATGAGATCGTCTCCATGGTGCTCCACGTCGTATTTCAGCTGCGGCGTGCGCGGCTCGACTACCCGTGGTGTGGCCGAGGGATCCGCGCGGTCGAGGAGCCAGATTTCCGAGGTTTCGTGGTCGCTCGCCTCGATGAGCACGAAGGCGTCCGATTGAGTGGTGCCGAGCTTTACGAAGAAGCCGGGATCCTTCTCCTCGTAGACGACCTGATCCTGATCGGGGCTGGTGCCGAGGCGATGAAGTTTGACCCGGACCGGACGGTGGTTCTCGTCGAGTTCCACGTAATAGAAGCTCGACGAGTCGTTGAGCCATACCGCGCCACCGGAGGTTTGGGGAACCGCGTCAGCCAGATCGGCGCCGCTCTCTAGGTTGCGGACGCGAATCGTGAAGTACTCCGAGCCTTTTATATCTGCCCCCCAGGCAAGGAGCCTGTGATCAGGCGAGTGCTCCGCTCCACCGAGATCGAAGAAGGGGTGGCCCTCGGCCTCCTTGTCTCCGTCCAGCATGATGGTTTCAGGTCCGCCGTCGCGGGGCTGGCGGCAGACGAGAGGGTGCTGTCCACCCTCTCGGTAGCGAGTGAAATAGGCGTAAGGACCATCAGGCTCGGGAACCGAAGAATCGTCTTCCTTGATACGGCCGCGCATCTCGGCCACGAGGCGGGCCTGGAACTCCTCCGTGCCGGCGAAGGCTGCGGCCGCGTAGGCGTTCTCCTGTTCCAGGCGGGCCCGGATCTCCGGATCGAGGACGGACGGATCCTTGAGGACTTCCTTCCAGTTCTCCGCCTTCAGCCAAGCATAGTCATCTCGGACCTCAGTCCCATGCATCTCGAAAATGTACGGTCTTGCGAAAGTCGATGGCGCAGCAGGCAAGGGATGGAAGGGGAGACGCTCGGGTTTCATGAAATCTTCCGGTGAGAATATCGGGCAGGGATTATGCACAGATAACTCTGATTTCCCACGCAGGGTCCGCATGGGACGTAACAGGGGCTCTAATGTTCTGTCGAAGTCCCTTCTTAATTACTTCTTTGGCTCCAAAGCATGAAATTCACGTGATCGCGAGCCTAACCTATGGACCCAGGCATTAACTTTTGCTCCAGGGTTTATTGCACAGTGCAAGATGATACGAAGTTTTCCAAAGTTTTCCTTTTGAACATCTTGCATTGAGGCTGAATTTGCCATACTTGGACGAACAAGCACGATTTCTGTGCAAGTACGGTGCGGTTCTAGGAAGAAGCAAGCATTGCTTCAGACGAGAATGCTCAAAGATAGGTTGAAAAGCTTTTTTGAGCTGTTCTAAAGAGCCGGAAAGGAAGAAAATCAAAATGAGCGACAACATCGCTGCTTCGAACTACATTGAGCTGGCTGCCGACATCGTTTCTGCCTATGTCAGCAATAATTCTGTTCCTACATCCGACCTTCCGACTTTGATCAATGAGGTTCACACGGCTCTTCTTCGTGTCGGGGGCGGCACGGTGGAAGTCCCGGTCGAGGCGCCCAAGCCTGCGATCCCGGTGAAGAAGTCCGTGACCCCGGATTACATTGTCTGCCTTGAAGACGGAAAGAAGTTCAAGTCGCTGAAGCGCCATCTGCGCACGCAGTACAACATGACCCCCGAGCAGTATCGCGAGAAGTGGGGCCTGCCCGTCGACTACCCGATGGTGGCTCCCAACTACGCGAAGGCCCGCTCCGAGCTCGCCAAGGAAATGGGCCTCGGCCAGCAGCGCCGGAAGCGCCGCTCTTCGCGCAGCGCCAGCTAAACGACAATCATTTGTTGAAATGAGCCGCCCCTTGGGCGGCTTTTTTCATTCCGGATCTGTGCCGAGGGTGGAGGCGATCTTCACCCCTTGTGCGAAGTGGCTTCGATAAGCCGCTGGACTGGTGCCGAGCCGCGACCGGAAATGATGACGAAGGGTTGCTGCGGAACCGAAGCCGGTTGTGCCGGCGATATCCTCAATCGAGTTCCGTGTTGTCTCCAGCAATTCGCGAGCACGGATCAGACGCTCGCCGAGCAACCATTCGCCCGGTGGAAGGCCCGTTGCCGCCTTGAAACGGCGCAGGAACGTTCGCGTGCTCATGCCCGCCTCCGCGGCCAGCATGTCGATGGGCTGCTCTTCGCTGAGACGCTGCCGCATGCGGTCAAACAGGGGGGCGAATCTCGCCCCCTCCCGTGCCGGCGGAACGGGGCGCTCGATGAACTGCGCCTGACCACCCTCGCGATGGGGCGGCACCACGAGGCGGCGGGCGAGCCGGTTGGCGATCTCGGGGCCGAAATCATTGCGCACCACATGCAGGCAGAGATCGATTCCCGCAGCGCTGCCGGCGGATGTGAGCAGCCGGCCTTCATCCACGTAGAGAACGTCCGGCTCGACCTTGATCTCGGGATAAGCTGCCGAGAGCTGTTCCACATAATGCCAGTGGGTGGTCGCGCGGCGGCCCGACAGCAGGCTGGTGGCGGCGAGTGCAAAGACGCCGGAGCAGATCGACATCAGCCGTGCACCGCGCGCATGCGCCCGCCTCAGGGCGTCGATGAGCGCCGGCGGGACCGGTTCGGCTGAGGCTCCACGCCAGCCGGGAATCACGATGGTGTCCGCCTGCTCCAGAAGCTCGAGGCCACCATCCGCCATGATCTGGAAGCCGCCGATAGCGCGCAAGGGGCCAGGCTCGATGGCGCAGACGGCGAAGCGGTACCAGTCCGGTCCCATCTCCGGACGGGGCAACCCGAAGATCTCGACCGCGATGCCGAACTCGAACGTGCTCAGACGATCATAGGCGAGGGCGACGACGAGGCGGTTTGGCATGATGTTTACGTCTGTTGGCGGGAGCGCCACTTTCCACCATGACGCCTGTGCGGAACTCTGGCCATGGCTTTTCCACAAGGAGGATCTCATGCCATCCAGTTCCGTCGCGGCCATTCCCGCAGCCGCACCCGCCATCGCACAGGCGCATTTCGCCGCTCGACTCTCGCTGGAGACCGACTGCGCCGATGTGCACGACGCGTTTGTGAGCGGCCAAGCCGACTTCGTGCTCCTCGACGTGCGCGGGCCCAACGCTTATGCCCGCAGCCATGTGCCGGGTGCCCTGAACCTTCCGCACCGGGCTATTACGCCGGAGCGAATGACCGCTTGGCCCGACACGACACTGTTCGTGGTGTATTGCGCCGGCCCGCATTGCAACGGCGCCGACAGGGCCGCTCTGCGGCTGGCACAACTCGGACGCCCGGTGAAGCTGATGCTCGGTGGTATAACAGGCTGGGCGGACGAAGGTTTTCCCTTCGCAGAAGGGGCTGAGCCGGGTTCGCTTGAAGTCTTGTCTGCCGCATAAAGAGGGCGCGATCCCTCGCTGGAAAATGCGGGGGATCATTGCGGCCTTTGTGCGGGCGGCACCGGCGCCGTCCGAGTTATCCTCAGTCTTATCAACAGTTTTGAATCGCGTTGACAACTAGGAATATGCCCCCACTATCGAAGGAGGAGGGGGTACCCCTTCCTTAATTAATTTATGGGAACAAAACATGAACATTGAAGACGGCGATGCGGTTCATCAAAGTATTGCCGCAGCAGACCTTTCAGCACCGGCCAAGGCCGGTTCGAAGAGGCGGAAAGGACATGCAAAGAACAGGATGGTTTCCGGCGCTGTACAACTGGCCGGCGATTCCCTGACCCGGGAGGCGCGGCGCCTGCTTGAGGCGCTGGGCCAGCCGGAGACCTGGGCGTTCGTCGATCCGACGGACCCGTCAAGCGTGCTTATCCACAGGCGCCGCGGCGGCGTCTCAGTCGGGGCAGGGCGCGTTGCGGCGGTGGCGGCGGACTCCCTCGTGCGCGAGGATCTCGCGGGCTGGCAGCAGGCAGCCTCTGGCCGCCGGACCCTGCAACTGACATCGGCTGGCGAAGCCCATCGGCGACGCATCTCGTCACCTGAGGCGGACCTAGCCTTCCTGCATCAGCATCGCGAGACGGAAGCCGCGACGGTCGAGACCGCCACGGGCACGACGCGCGTGCGGATCGACACGGAGGAGAGCCCCCTCGATTGGCTGCGCCGGCGCCGGGATCGCAACGGCGAACCGATGATCGACGAGACAGCCTTCCAGGCGGGAGAGCGGCTTCGGACCGACATCATGCTCGCCGGCCTGCTGCCGGGCGTCACGGCGCGCTGGGACGCGATGCCGAGGACCGGCGGCCCTGCCTCTCCGGGGGAGGCCACGGACCGGATGGTCGCGGCCCGCCAGAGGCTCCGCCACGCCTTCGATGCCATCGGGGGCGATTTCAGCGACCTGCTGCTTGATCTCTGCGGCTTCCTCAAAGGGCTGGAGCAGATCGAGCGGGAGCGGCAATGGCCCGCGCGTTCCGCCAAGGTGGTGATCCGCCTCGCGCTGGGGCGCCTCGCTGAGCACTACGGAATCGAGTCGGAAGCACGCGGACCGGCCGCCTCGCGCGGCATCCGCACATGGCAGGCAGTGGTGATCGAGGGCGGACGGATTTAGGAGGCAGCCAGCGCCATCTGCGCATCGCGGCGGATGCGCTCGACCATGGATCTGACGCCGTTCGACCGTTGCGGCGTCAGATGCTCGGACAGGCCGAGCTCCTTGAACAGGCCAAGCGCATCCGTGGAGAGCGCCTCGGATGCGGTCTTGCCGTCGTAGAGGGAGATCAGGAGCGCCACGAGGCCGCGCACGATATGGGCGTCGCTGTCGCCGAGCAGGTGCAGAACCGGCTGGTTGCCGGAGGATTTCACATCCGTCTGGAGCCAGACCTGGCTGGCGCAGCCCTGCACCTTGTTGACGTCGCTATGGGCGTCGTCCGGCAGCGGCTCCATCATCCGGCCGAGCTCGATGAGGTAGCGATACCGCTCCTCCCAGTCGTCGAGCAGCTCGAAGTTGGAAACGATTTCGTCGATGGTCGGCAGCATGGAAAACCTGTGATGTCTGCCGCTCATATAGCCATCGGGCTGCCCTTTGGCGACGGGTGCGGTGATTTTACGTGCGTGGCTTCGATGCGGCCAGTGCACGGTCCTCCGGCTTCAGGGTATCGGCCGGCTTGGAAGCGTCCGCGACGGGCAAGCCCGACGACGTCAGGATCTTGTCGACCACAGCCTGCTTGGCGCTGTCGGGCAGAGCCTTCCAGACAGTCTCCAGGTGGCCGGGACCCTCGGATGCAGACGGAGGAGAGGCGGCCGGCGCGCTGGCCTTGGGCGTGAACAGCGCTTCGAGGGCAGCCGTGCCTTCGCCCTGCTGGCGGACCGGCGAGTAGTAGAAAATGGCGCCGACGATCACAATGAAACGGAGAATGGACAACATGTGTGGGAACTGGATGGCCTGAAGCGAACAATGATGCAGCACCATACCGGACCCGGTGCTTTCCGCGTAGGTGTGTCATGGGAAACCTGCAAACAGGATGAATGAAACCTTGCTGCTCTTCGACGACGCCAAGTTGTTGTGAATTCAACAGAAAATTCGGGCTATCTTCGCCGCCCTACGGCCCTCATGCAACGGAATCGATGTTGCCTGGGATCTCCTCAATCAAATGGCTGCGGCAATTAGGTTTCGTTTAAGCGCCCTCTGTCAGGCTCCTATGCCAGAAGGAGAGCGCGCGGATCCTGTCGCGGGCTTGCCCTTTCGCCTGCGTGGTCCACAACGACCTCATCTTTCGAGAACGGAACGATCCCTTGCGCGAAGCTTTTGTCGATCAGCCCGATGACGATATGGATCTACCCGCCGTGGTGCGGCGCAAGGCACCGGCCCGGCCGCCGCAGCGGCGCGCCGCGAAGCCACCCCGCAAGCCGGGCATGGCCGAGCAGGCCGCCGCTTTCATCTTCGGTCATCCACGGCAGATCCTCGCCGCCTTGTTCCTGACCGGATGCGGAGGAGCGATCGCCTGGAATGCGCTGGCACTGCAGAGCAGCCGCCATCCAGCGCCTCTCTTCAACACACGGGAGGTCGTGCTTGCGCCGGAGCCGCCTGCCGAGGCCGCAACGGATCGGCTCCTGCCGCCCGTGCGTCCTGGGGCTGAACCTAGCGAGCAATCGCCAGCGGGGCCGAATCCGCACGCATTCGTGCCGCACGCAGCAGCACCTGACGCAAGTGCTGCCGGCGCAGCGACAAAACCTGCGGCGCGCAGCCCGATTACGGAGATGATCCGCAATGGCGGCCAGCCCGTACCCGCCGCTGCACAGCCCGCGCGCGCTCAGCAGCCTGCGCCCGCTGCGGCACCGCCAGCGGCGCGCACCGCCGCGCGCGATCCGATCGCGGACATGATCCGTATGGGCGGGCCCGTGCCGGTTCCGCCCGGCAATGTGGGTCGGCCCGATCCCGGCGACACGGTTCTTGCGGGCCAGCGCGCCCTTGCGCGGCTCGGCTACAGCGTGAAGGTGGATGGTGTGATGGGCGCCGGAACGCGGCAGGCCATCGAGCGCTTCGAGCAGGATAAGCGCCTGCCGGTGACGGGCGAGTTGAATGTCCGCACCCTGCGTGAACTGTCCCACGCATCCGGCATCGCGGTTCAGTAGTGGCGCGCCTCCGCTCTGACTTCTGGGTCTCCGCCTATTTGCGCCGCTGCTCGGTGGAAGGCCTCGATGCAGCCCTGCGCAAGCGCGGGGCTGCTGAAGCCGGAGCGATCTTCGTGAAGGTCGATCATCTCGACGGCACTGCCAGCCTCTACGGCCCCGCGCCGCAGCTCTTCCTCGACGACAGCGGCGAGCGCCTCTTCGCTCCCATCCTGCAAGGCGTGATGCCCCTCGACGTGGAGGAGCGCATGACGCGAGAACTGCACTTCGACTCCGACCTCTGGCTCGTCGAGGTCGACGACCGGCAGGGTCGCCACCTCCTCGATCTGGCGCCGGGCGACTAGTCTCGTCGATGAATCCGCTTCAGAGGGCTCTGCCGACAGTCATCTTTGACCGAAACTCTTCGTCGCTGTCGATGAAGGCCGCTTCAGTGCCTGCCCCGACCGCATCGAAGAAGCGGCTGACGAAGCACCGAAAGGCGGCGCAGAGCGCAATGTCGCAGATCTGCTGGTCCGAAAATCCTGCTGACCGCAGCTGTTCGATATCGGGTTCCGAAATGCCCGATGCATCGACGGCGACTTTTTCCGCATAGGACAGCATCTCCACGTCCTTCGCGGGCAGACCTGCCGTCCGGAAGTCGTGCTGAACCGCAAGCACGGCGTCCTTCGACCCGAGATCCGCGATGAGTTGCTTGCTGTAGACTTGGGAGCAATAGGTCGACGGGATATGCTTTGCGGCGATGAGCGTGATCAAACGCCATTCGCGCAGACCCAGAGAAAATCCCGCCCGGATCTTGTCTGAGAAGTCCGTGTAGATCGGCAGCAGGTCAGGGCGGGCGGTGAAGCATTTCGTCGCTTCCATCACGAATCCGAGCTGTTCCCTCTGCCGTTCGTAGATCTCTGCGACTCTGCCGGTTGCGTGCTCTTCCTCAATCGTTTCCAGGAACATCCGACCCTCCGGTCCATCCGACGGAATGGGAAAAGGCTAACAGAAATCCGGACCGACAGGCATTCTCTTCTGAATGGGGCATTGCACCCGTAGGCAATGCAGCGGCGATTTATGCCTGATGCTCCCGCGATAGCGCCCTCACGCTCAGGATGGCCTCAACGAGCGCAAGGGCAACCGCGCCGGGAACGTCCCGCACTTCGCGCACCAGTTCCTTGATCGCCGAGAGCGGATAGGACAGGGCAGGGTGGAGGCAGAGGAAGATCCGGGTTGCATCTTTCCTGCTCACGCCAAGCGCCTTCAATGCGAGCGCGAGAAGGCGATGGCGTCCGAACTCTAGCACCCGCCACTCCGTCGATATGGGAAAGTCGAGGATGGTGGAGAGGAGGGCTTCCAGCCGCTCGACATCGCCCCTGCGGCTGACCGCCAGCAGTTCTGCGACATCCTCCTCGGTGAGGGCACAGGACAGCGTCATGCGCCGCCGGGCCAGAGTGGCTGCGACATGGTCGCGGATTGTAGCGCGTTGTGTGGCGTCGGCCGCAAGATAGAGGTTTGCCGCGTCGCTTGGTGCAAGATCGCTGCGCCCGAGAAGGACGCGGGCAAGGGCAGGCCGGAAGCGTGCGCGCTGCACCAGGAGCTTGAACGAGCCCGTGTCGGGAGCTACGGCAGGATTGGCTGCAAGGGCTTCCGCGATGGGCTCCTCACCGAGAAGCAGCAGCCTCCGTATTGTTGCAGGATCGAGATCGAGCCGGGCTGCAAGGCGAAGGCGCCCTGCGGGCGTTGCGAGCTGCCGGCGGTTCACCGTCTCGGGCAGATGCGTAGCATGCTGGACCACGAAGGATCGTGCCTCGGGCGAATGCTGAACGAGATAGTCGAGAACGGATGCGGGCGCATCGGCACAGGGCGCGAGGATGCGGGCGACTGCCAGGAGAGTGGCTGCATCTGCGCGCGGCAGGGAGCCGAGCATGAGCGTCTCAAAAGTCTCGATGCTCTCCCGGTCGCGGGCTGGCGCGGCGACGAACATCTCCGCGTTCACTTTCAGGAGAGCGGCGCGCATATCCGGCGTTGCGCTCTCGGAGGATCCGAAGCCCGACAGTCCCGACCAGAGGTCCGGGTTCGAAGAGGACGCCATACGCAACTCGCTTCAACGCAACTGCGCGGAGGCTAGAATGTGCATCTTAGCGCATCTTTAACGGGCGTTCGCTGCACGGAATACGGGCGATCAGAAGCGGAACATAAGCGCGGCCGTGACTGTTGTTTTCATGTCAGGCTGGGCCTTTTTCAACATGGCAGAGCCCGGCGGAAACCATCTGTTAACCATAGGTCTCTTTTTGTGAGTCAGTCGTCGAGGCAGCCAGTGGCACCATAGAACAGGAGGGCAAGATGCAAGACGTCTGGACGAGGTCGCCAGGAGTGGTGATCGCATTCCCGGATATTTCGGAGCGGCCGCCGCGTCCGCATCTGTCAGCGAACGAACCCAGGGGCGAGATCCTTCTCTTCACGGGTGTCCGCTACGAGCGACCGGCTCCTAATCCCGAGCCTTCCCATCCGTTGGTCTCCAACGGCCGCGGCCGTCGCCGTTCCTGATCGTTCGATTTTTTCATTGCCGAAGTGGCGCCGTTAGGCGTCGTTCAAAGGTTGGCCACGTCGCGCACCATTAGCGCTGCATCCGGTCCATAGCTCGCGAGCTTTGCCCCCAGGCCCGGAACTGCGATCACGCGAAAGCCTGCCTTCTCCCAGAAGCCTTGAGACCCGTTGACAGCGACAAGCGACAGGTTGTCGAAGGCGGCCTCGCGCGCATGGGCCAACAAACGGTCCGTAATCTGTGCCGCATAACCCTTGCCCCGCGCTTCAGGCAGCAGGGCGATATCGTGGATGTAATAGGTTGTGGCTGAGGGTGGAATTGCGCCGAGAAGCCGGTTCAGAGGCGGCGGCTCCGCGAAACGCCAGGGATGGGTCAGCGCATAGCCGATAGCTGAGCCATCCTCGACCAGAAGGAAGCAGCCCTGCGGGTAGAGGCGCTGCCGCTCCGCCAGGACCTCAGGATCCTCCGGGTGGCTCACATGTATCGCATCCGCCAGAGCCTGAACCTGAGTCAGATCCCGCGGGGTCATCGGCTGCCAGGTCATGCCATTCAGGCGTCCTGCTCGGCCGTGCAGGAAACCGCTTTCGCCATCTCTTCCGCCTGGGGCCGCAGGCTGGGAACAGGCGCGAGGACGCGCACGATCACGAAGCCCTGCATTTCGGGCGCAACGATCCGAACGTCGCGGGATGGGGCGTTCTCGTCCTCGGCGGCCCGAGCCTCGTCGAGCTGACGACCGGTCATGGCGACGATTTCGAGCTCGCCGCGCACGGCGGCACGATCCGTCACCGCAAAGAACACGCCGCCTGTCTCCTTGTGGAAGGAGAAGGACAGCGGGAGCGGGCCCGTGCGGGTGGCGACCCGCATCGGCCCGTTGCGCAGGTCGAACGCGCAGGTGGCCACCGCCGCGGCGGGATCGGGGTTGGGCAGCCATGTGTTCTCGCCGCCGGGGGCGCTGATGATCTGAGCCTTTTCGGCGGTCAGGGTCGTCTGCACCTTGGAGAACGCGTCCTGATCGGCGAGGTAAGGACTGCCCAGGATAGCCGCGATATGGATCCCCACGGCGATGACGAGGCCGCACAGGGTGGCAATGACGAAACGGCCGAACCCTCTCATGCGCCGCACTCCAGCCGCTGGATAACGGGCATGTCGCTCTCCTCGAGATTGGCCCCCGCTGCGCCTGGAGGATCGTAGAGCCGCAGGGCTACCGTGAAGGGGCTTCCCGCCGGAAGCTGGAGCCAGTTGCCCGGCTGCACGTTCCGCGACAGGGCGATGGAGAAGCGGTCCTGCGCGTCGCGTAGCACCTCGGCGGACGTGAAGCTCGCGCGCTTGAGTTCAGTGCTCGGCAGGCGACCGGCCTGGTCATACAGGGTGAGGGTCCAGACACGGGCAAGGGGTGCCACCGGGCCTATGCTGTAGGAGCAAGCTGAATCGAGAGGTCTGCCGTCATTGTCCACCCTGGCGGTGAACCCCATCCCTTCGCCCGTGGCGAGGGGAACGTCGCTCCTGCGGGCAATGATGGCGCGCATGTAGGGGTCGGCCTCAGGGGCGCCGAGCTTGGGCCACGCCTGCCACGGACCGAGCCGAAGACTGCCGAAGGGCGGTTGGCCGTTGATGGCCCAGTAGGCCGAACCCAGGCCGAGCCCCAACGCCAGAAGAAGCGTGTAGACGACCAAAATGGCTGTGGGAACTCGGCGGATGGACACGGACAAGGATGGCCTCGATGGCGCGCGCATCGAAGCGGCCGCAGGGGCGTTCGTCAAGAGAGCCTCACTCTGCATGGTCAGGGCATGGCAACTTGGCGGGGGGTATTCACAGCCGCAGAACTGCGCGGCGCCTCCGGAGCCTTGCCTGTCGTGACGGAGCGATCGACCGACTGGAACAGGGTGCCGATCCCGCCGAGAACCTCATAGGACTTGCGCGATAGGGTGCCGGCGAGGAAGGCCTGCGAGGGCGACTGAGCCTGCTCCGCTGCCGGACGGGCCGCGACGCGGTTGGCATTGGCCGGGCTTGCACCGGGGATCGGGCGGATCTCCAGGTTCTGGTGGGCGACGTTCATCACCTCATGCCACGTCATGGCAGGGAGCGTGCCGCCGGTCATATCGTTCATGGGGGTGGAGTCGTCGTTGCCGTACCAGACGCTGGCCACGAGGTTGCCCGTGTAGCCCACGAACCAGGCGTCCTTGTAGCCGTTCGTGGTGCCGGTCTTGCCGGCGACCGGGATTCCCTCAAGCATGGCGCGCTTGCCGGTGCCTTCCTCGACCACCTTGTTCAGCATGAAGTTCATGTCCTGCACCACCCGGGCGTCGAGCACCTGCTTGGGCTGGGTATCCCGGTCACGGCTGAAGATGACCTCGCCGGAGGAGTTGCGCACCTCCCAGGCGGCATATGGGTCGGCGCGCTTGCCGCCATTGGCAAAGACCGCGTAGGCCGCCGCCATGTCGATGACGGTGACTTCGGCGGCGCCGATAGGCAGGGAGCTGGAATCGGTGAGCGGATGCGTCAGGCCCATACGCTTGGCCGTATCGACGATGACCGCGCGACCGGCCTTGGCGTTTCCCTTGCCGATCTCGAGCGACATACGGACGGGAATGGAATTGATCGAACGCGCCAGCGCCGAAGTCAGGGACATGGAGCCGGAGAAGGAGCGGTTATAGTTCTGGGGACACCAGTTGCCCAGGCAGATCGGCTGGTCGACCACGTTCGAGTTCGGCCGAAGCTTCGGATTGGTGGTCATCGCCGCCGCATAGACGAACGGCTTGAAGGACGAGCCCGGCTGACGCAGGCCGCCGGTGGCGCGGTTGAACTGGCTCTGGCCGTAATCGCGACCGCCTACGATGGCGCGCACGGCGCCGTCGACATCCATGACCACAACGGCACCCTGGCCCGCCTTGTACTGGCGTCCGTGCTGCCGAAGCATGTTCTCGATGGTCTGTTCCGCATGGCGCTGCAGGGTCGTATCGAGGGGCGTCTTGACGATCAGCACGCGCTCGTTGCCGAACTTCTTCTGCGAGGCCTGGAGCTTCACCTGCTCGAAAGCCCAGTCGAGATAGAAGTCCGGCGTCGTCTCGCGCTCCCGGTTGATCGGGGTGGCCGGATTGCGCCGGGCGATCTGGATCTGGCCCTCGGTGAGGAAACCGGCCTCGACCATGTTGCGCAGCACCTCGTTCGCCCGTGCGCGGGCGGCCGGCAGATTAATGTGCGGGGCATACTTGGTCGGCGCCTTGAACAGGCCGGCCAGCATGGCGGATTCCGCCAGGGTGAGGTCCTTGGCCGGCTTGCCGAAGTAATACTCCGCTGCCGCGACGGCACCGTGAGCGCCGCCACCCATATAGGCACGGTCGAGATAGAGCTTGAGGATTTCGTCCTTGGTGAGGTGAAATTCGAGCCAGAGCGCCAGGAAGGCTTCCTTGATCTTGCGCTCGAGGGAGCGCTCGTTCGTCAGGAAGAGGTTCTTCGCCAGCTGCTGGGTGATGGAGGAGCCGCCCTGGACCACGCCGCCGCCCTGAGCGTTGACCACGAGGGCGCGGAAAGTGCCGATGGGATCGATGCCCCAGTGATCGTAGAAGCGCCTGTCTTCTGTCGCCAGCGCCGCCTTGATCAGGTGATCTGGGAAATCCTCAAGCTTGTAGGAATCGTCGAGGTTCAGGCCGCGGCGTCCGACCTCCTGGCCGTAGCGGTCAAGGAAGGTCACGGCGAGGTCCTGGGTCTTGAGCCAATCGCTTTCGGTCTCCCGGAAGGCGGGAAGGGCGAGCGCCAGCATGACCACGGCGCCGGCTGCCCCGAGGGTGGTCGCCTCGCTCGTCAGGTCAAGGAGAACACGGGGAGTGCCGCGAAACCGCAGGCACTTCATCTTCTCCGAATACCACTCCCATGCGTCCCCTAAGCCACTGCGGCCCTGGAACAGAGCCGAGTTGAGCCAAGCATCGAACGCGAGCGCGGCACGCTTGATCCGTGTCGAGAAAGGGAGGGGAGGCTGCTGGCTCACGGCGGTCCTTCGGGGCGGGTCAGGCGGGCTGACCTCACTCATATTATGATCGTTCGGTATCCTAGCGGCAACGCTGAAGCGCGGCGAGGCTGATATATATAACTCCGAACCTTGTTTGTAGGTTCACGGAGATTTACCTCTTAGGGGCTAAAAGGCTGCAGGACGTGCGGTTTAGCACTTTCCTTCAAACCGCCTCAAAGAGACGTCAAAGCGCCCACATGCCAAATGCCGCACCCGTGATCCGCTCCCAGCCGGAGGAGCAGCCCTTCTGGCGCCTGAAGACCCTGGAGGCCATGAGCCTCGAGGAATGGGAGAGCCTGTGCGACGGCTGCGGCCGCTGCTGCCTCGTCAAGCTGGAGGACGAGGATACGGCCGAGGTGATGTACACTAATGTGGGCTGCACCCTCCTGGACGATCAGACCTGCCGCTGCCGCGACTACCCGAACCGTCAGGCCAAGGTGGCCGATTGCGTGCGCCTGACGCCACAGGCCGTGCGCAGCCTGTCCTGGCTGCCGCAGACCTGCGCCTATCGCCTGCTGGCGGAAGGCCAGGACCTTTACTGGTGGCACCCGCTCGTCTCCGGCGACCCGGAGACGGTGCATGCGGCCGGCATCTCCGTCCGCGACCGGGTGGCGGGCCCCGAGGAAAACTTCACCATCGCCGAACTCCTGGAGCGCATCACCGACTGGCCGATGGAGCATCCCGAGGATTAAGGGCCGGCTCCCTCGTCAGAAGGACCCGCCGGTCCTGAATCCGCCACCGCCGAAAGATCCGCCGGTGCCGAAACCGCCCGGCTGGGGGAAGGGGATGCCGCCGCCAAAGCCGGAATCCCAGGGGCTGGGGCCGTGGTGGAAGCCGCCGCGCAGCACTTGGCCCAGGATCGCTCCGCCGATCGCCCCGGTGAGGACGCCCCCGAGCACATTGCCGAGGGCGGCCTCGTTGCCGAAGGTGCCGTAGGGGGTGTCGTAGCCCTGGCTGCGCAGTTCCTCCCATTCCTGCTCGATCATGGCCCGCCGCTGGGCCGTCTCCTTGAGCTGGCGGTGAGAATCCACTGCTTGGCGCAGCGCCCGGTTAATCATCACATCGGTAGCCTGAATGCGGCGCACGAGCGCCTCGTCCTGGGGCGTAGGCGTGCGCAGGGCCTCCTCGTAAAGCTGGTTGAGGTCCTCGCGCTCGTCTGCTGCGGCCAGCAGCGCGACAGCCTCCCGATAGGGTGCATCGCCTTCCAGAACTGAGGCATCATGGGTGCGGTCCAGCTCGGCAAGGGCTGAACGGGCCTCCGCAAGCCTTCGGTCGGCCTCTTCGACTGCTTCCTTGTTCTGCGCGGCTTTCTCCTCCAGCGGCGGGATGCCGGCAACCACGAGGGCTTGGCGTTCGAGAGCAGTCAGCCGGCTCCGGACGGTCCTAAGGTCATCGATGATGCGGCGGGCGTGCTCCCGCAGCCTTTCCGGGATCTCGTTGAGGAGGGCGTAATTGGCCCTGGCCTTGTCGTAGCCGACGACGCGCGCCACGAGCCGGTCCATATACCGGGTGAAGGGGCCAGCCCGGTAGGCGGCCGTGCCGAATTTGTGCTTCCACAGGTACATGAACAGCGGATCGGCCTCATAGGGGCGGCGCTTCTCGTCCCTGTCGGCTTCGGCCTGAACGGCTTTCTTCTCGGCCTGCTGAGCCTGCCCGGTGATCTCGGCAACCCTGGCGCGGGACGCGATCCATTCAGGGTCTGTGCTGACCTTTGCCTCTACGTCCCGGCGCAGAGCTTCCACTTGGCTTAAGGCCTGCTCCAGAGCATCCACGGCGGCCTGTCGCTGTCCTTCCGCCTGTCTCACCCTCTCCTCGGCCTGGCGCCGCCGCTCGGTGAGCTGGCGCAGCGCTTCCTGGCGGCTGTTGAGCACGCTCAGCGCCTGCTGTTCGGCGGCATCCAATTGGCCGACGACCTGGTCCTGCCGGATCGCGTCGAGCTTCAGCCGCGCCAGCTCGCGGAAGGCTTCGGTGCGCTGGATCCGGAGGCGGCCGACCTCCTCGGTGGCGCGCGTATAGGCAAGCTCGCACTTCGCCTCCTGCTGGCGAGCTTTCTCGATGGTCTGCTCGATCTGCGCGATTGCCTGACGTCCCGAAATCATCGCCCTACCATTGTGTGATCGCACCATTGAGCACCGGCATCTGATAATCCACGTCGAGCTGGCCCCGGCGCTTCTCGCCCAGGCGGTTGCGCTGAACGATACCGTCGTCGCCCTTGTCCCGCTGCACCTGCATGGCTGTCGCCTCGCTCACGCGCACGCCCCACTTGGACGTGCTCACGGTTCGGCCGTCCTCTTCGCTCGTGACGGGCAGGCTCAGGATCCGCCCGTCAGGGGCGACCGGCTCGACGATCAGATAATAGTTCCGACCGGACGGATTGCGCTCCGGCACCCGCCAGACGCCGCTTGGCTCCCCAGGGCGGGAGACGATGCGCAGCACATATTCGCGCCGCAGCTCCGCACGCAGGATCTCCAGATCATTGAGGGCCTGCCGCGCTCCATCGGCGTCACCGCGGGTGACGGCGGCTTGCCCGTCCGCGAGAAGCCGGTCGGCCCTTTCTTTCGCCGCCGGCACCTGAGACTCCCGCAGCACATCCTCGTGGCCCCGTGTCAGGGCGGCCGGCAGCCTCTCAGCCAGTTCGATCCGGTTCCTCTCGGCCTGAGCCTGTTCCTCGGCCGCTCGCTGGCGGGCGGGTTCGACCACGCCAAACTGGTAGGCGCCCCAGCCGAACGCCAGCAGGGCCAGCAAGGTCAGCAGACGCCGCCCGACCCGTCCCCGATTGACCCAGGCCCGCGCCACGGTGCGGGCGAAGCTGGGGCCGGGCGGCGTGTAGACGAAGCGCTGTTCTTTCAGAGCCTGCACGCCCTCCTGCAGGATCCGGTCGGGGACTTCGATCCCCTGACCCCTGTAGATCTCGCGCAGGCGCTGCAGCAACTGAGCATCGCGATCGCCCTCGCTGAGCTCGCGGCTGACGAGATTCTCCTGGTGGCGGAGCGTGTCCACCACGTCCATCGCGAGCATCACCTCATCGAGGTTCCGGGACGTGGGGTCGGGAGGGCTCGCGGGCGGTGTGGCAGCCATCTCAGCCATTGGCCGGCAGCGCCTGTCCTTCCGCTACGAGCCGCGCTATGCGCCGCTTGCCGTCCTCGACCGCATCGCGGATCTCGGCCGAGTTCTGCGTCGCGAGGCGGCGCATCTCGCCGATGATCTCCTGGGAGCGCTCCTGGAACGTGATCACGGAGTCCACAAGCTTCTTCACTGCGTCGGCCCGGATGGTCGGGCCGTAGCCGGCCCTCACGGCGGCCTCGCCCACCTGATCGCCAATTTCGGCCAGCACCTCCAGGCTGCGGGAGACGCCCTCCTTCATCTCGTTCAAGGTCTGTGTCGACTCGTTCAGGCCGAACATGCCGGTGAACGACGCTTTCAACGCGGTGAAGACGGAATCGTTGGTGGAGAAGAACGAGACCGCCTGGGCATAGACGCGCTCCTTGGCGTTCGTCATCTGCATCAGGCGGGCCATGATCACCTCGGAGGTGTTGTAGCTCACCGTCAGATTGTCGGAGAGATCCTTGGCAATCTGGTAGCGCTTCTCCTCGTCCTGGGTGCGCCGGAGCTGCTCGTCGCGGGTGAGTTCGAGGCGGGCGCGCTCGGCCACTTCCGTGCCCTTGAAGTTGACGACCGTATCGGACGCCTTCTGCAGATCCGCCTTAGCGGCTTCGAGCTTCTGCTCGGCAGTCCGCAGCACCTCAAGGGCCATGACTTCGGCATGCTTGAGAGCGCCGCGGAAATCGCGATAGGCATCGAGAATGATCTGCTCGCGCTCGATCTGATCCTTGGTCGAGCGGGTCACGTCGAGATAGACTTCCTTGATCCTGTCGAAACGGTCGGCGACATCGCCGCGGGAGATCTTCATCCAGACATTGTTGATGCGCTCGAACAGATCGATCTTCTGGTCGTCCAACTGGTCGACCATCTTCTTGGTATCGTCACGAATGGAGTTGAAGGATTCCGTGATCTCGCGGTAGCGCTCACCGATCTCCATGGCTTGCGTCTGCTCGCGCACCACCTCGTTGAACACGCTGGTCTGACCGAGAGTGCGGGCAATGATCACGATCCTGTCCTGATCCAGGTCCGAGATCTTCTCCAGAAGTCCATTGATGGGCGCGTCCATGGCCTGAGGCGGGATGATCCCGAGCTCCCGCAGGGCGGATGTCGCCTTGTCGAGATATTGCAGGGGCGTTTTGACGACGATATCGGACATGAGATTTCCTCCGAACCAGAGCGCGGCCTCTCAGCCGCTCTGCCAATGTTCAGCGCAGCGCATGATCGGACGGCCGTGAAAGCACAGCGGTCTAATGTGCAATCGGATCGACGGTTCCAGGACACGCTCGGTGCACAGCTTGGCGCTTGCTCGTGAGGAAACGGAACGCGAACCGCCGCGTTACGAACCGGCTTCCTTCGCCCTGTTGGTTTCATCCTCACCCGGAACATCCGTGTGCTCGCCGAGGGTCTCCCGGACGTAGAGCTTTTTCACGAGAACATAGGTCACCACGGCGAGGGGGAAGCCGAAGATCAGGCCGAGCGTACCGAACAGGACGCTGCCGATCAGGATCGCGAAGAGCGCCAGGGCCGGCGGGATGCTGATCATGCTTCTGGCCACGAGGGGAAAGATCACGTTGCCCTCAATCTGCTGGATTGCCAGCATGGCGAGAACAGTCCAAAGCGCGGCCTCGCCGCTGACGCTGAAGGCGATCAGCACGGCTGGAAGCGCGCCGAGGATAGGGCCGAGGAAGGGGATGAAATCCGCAAGGCCTGCGATCAGCCCGAGAGCCAGTGCCGAGGGCAGGCCGATCAGCCAATAGGCGATGGTCGACAGAACCGCCACGCAGGCCATGGCAATCAGCTGGGATGTCAGCCACAGGCGCAGGGCCTGCCCGGACGCATGCAGCGAATCCTCGACCCGTTCATGATGGCGAATCGGGAACAGCTTGACGAAGCCTTGCCGGTAGAGGCGTGGAGCCGCCGCGATATAGATGCCGGCAATCACCACGAGGATGAAGTCCGCCAACCCATCGAGAATGGCGCCGCCGACGCCTGCAATGCGTGCCGCCATGCTCCCGTTCGGCGCGTTGTTCATCATCTCGGAGAGGTCGTCGCTGACGGAGCCGAGGCCGAGATTCTTGGCAAAGTTGTCGACCGCGAAAGGTAGGCGCTCCACCACGTTAGAGAACTGCGCCCGAACCTGTGTTCCGAACAGAGCCATCATGGCGAGAAGCGCTACGAAGATGACAAGGGTCGCAACCGTGAGGCTCCAACGACTGGGCACCCGCAGGTAGCGCTCCAGGGCTTCGGCAGCGGCATGCAAGACGAGGGCAACCAGGATGGCCCCGAAGGCCAGCAGAAGAACGTCCGATAGCTTCCACAGGAGGAGAGCGAACAGCCCGAGGCCGAGTGCGATGAGGAACTTACGGATGAATTCCGCATCTCTCATGATCCCCAGTCGGGAACGGTCCCTGTCATCCATCGTTTACGCCCTCTCCACGTGCGCATTGACAATGGAAACGGCGAAGCTCGGTTCCGCGTTGCAAGTTGAGCGTATTCATCAAGCAATTAGGGGCTAATCAGCCATAACTTGACCTTATAGGGCGAAATGTATTCCCAACATTGTGGAACGTTATGAGAAATTCATGGTTGTTCTGACATGGAGGGAAGTCAAATGACATCGAATGTCATCTGTTTTATTCTCGGTACGGTATTTCCGCTTGCTACGGTGGGCTGGCTTTTCGTTCATTGAACGGAATAAGGCCATCTAAATCGGCTGAAGTATTCTGTGCAATGCGTTCCAATCGATGCCCATGCGAAACCCGCCTGACAGGTTCAGGCGGGTTTCGCATGCTTTGACTGTTGATTCCGACTAACGAATGACGTCCGTGCAGGACTGATTGCCCCGAATGTCCACGCTGCAGGTCCGCTGGCGGATGGAGCCCGTGGTCGTAGGGTCCGGGACGACAACGACGTCCGGCGCTGGTTGGGCTCTGGCGTTCTGTTCGGCAACGCCGCCCGCGATGCCGCCGACGCCTGCGCCGATCACCGCGCCCACGGGGCCGCCCACGATTGCACCGGTGACGGCGCCGGTCGCGAGGCCTGCCGCAGTGCCGTCTTGCGCGAGGGCAAGATGCGGCATGATAAAGAGAGCAGATGCGGAAAGTCCGATAGCAAGTTTACGCATAACTCAACCTTACGTCAGAATACTTCCGATGAAGAACGCTGAGCGTGCTCTCGATGTTCCTTCTGAAGGCGGGAAGGCTTGGTGCGTCTACTTCGAAGCAACAGCGGCGCGCTTGCGCAATTCTTTCTGGAGCGAGGCCGGCAGGTCGATTCCCGTCAGACGCCAGGTGGTGCCGCTCAGGCGCAAGGTGACCCTGAACTGCCGGTCTCGGGGCTCGTCTGGGGTGAGCGGGATCGTGATGGCCCGGAAGCCCTGCGATTCAGACAGGATGAAGATCCGCCAGGCTTGCTGCAGGGAGCCAGGATCGAAGCGGATTGCCGGTCCGCCCGTTCCCTCCTGCTGGATCCGCTGCAGCTGCCCATCCTCGAGCAGGTCGATCACGGCCTGAGGCGTGAGGAGTTCCTCCAGAAACGGATTGAGGGCGGCTGCTCCGGCTTGAGCGGCCAACTGCCGGTCGCGTTCGCTGACGTCCTGGGTCTTTAGATATTCGTCGAGGATCTGGCGTGCGAGGGAGACGCGCAGAGCGTTGAAATTGACGCGCTCGCTAATGCGCGCAACGTCCTTGCCCTCGACGGCCTTCGACAGGTCGTAGAGCGCAACAAAGGGCGAGACCATGAAAATGGCCCACGCGATAAGAAGCAGGAAGCTGATGCGGAAGGTCCAGCGCATCGTCTCTTGGGGGTGAGAGGGGCTAGGGCCGTCCGCAGGGAGCGATACGACCGTTGAGCCGCTTCAGGTAATGATGCTTCCGCCAATAAAAAAGGGCGACCATGCGGCCGCCCTTTTCTGAGATAGTTTTGACTGAAGATCAGCCGCGGGCGCGGGCCCGGATCATGAAGGTGTCGAAGGCGTATTCGGCCACTTGGAACCAGAGGTATTCCTCGTTGCGGAAGCCGCGGACGCTCTCGTAGATCTTCTTGAAGTCGGCATTCTTGCCCGAGACCTCGTCATAGACCTCGTTGGCGGCCTTGTAGGCGGCCTCGAGGATCTCCTGCGAGAACGGACGGAGCTGCGTGCCGGCGCCCAGCAGACGGCGCAGGGCCGCCGGGTTGCGGGCGTCGTACTTGGCCAGCATGTCGTTGTTGGCGTAGCTCGAAGCCGTGGTCAGGATCGCCTGATACGCCTTGGGCAATTCACGCCACTTTGCCTGGTTCACGAACAGGTGGATCGACGGGCCGCCTTCCCAGAAGCCGGGATAGTAGTAATAAGGCGCGACCTTCGAGAAGCCGAGCTTCTCGTCGTCGTAGGGGCCGACCCACTCGGCGGCGTCGATGGTGCCGCGCTCGAGCGACGGATAGATGTCGCCGCCCGGGATCTGCTGCGGCACGACGCCGAGCTTCGCCATGACCTGACCGGCAAGGCCGGCGATGCGCATTTTCAGGCCCTGCAGGTCCTGAACGGTCTTGATCTCCTTGCGGAACCAGCCGCCCATCTGCACGCCGGTGTTGCCCGCGGGCATGCCGTACAGGTTGTGCTTGGCGTAGAACTCGTTCAGCAGGTCGTTGCCGCCGCCATGGTAGAGCCACGCGTTCTGCTGGCGGCCGTTGAGGCCGAAGGGCAGGGCGGTGCCGATGGCGAAGGTCGGATCCTTGCCGAAGTAGTAGTAGGAGCAGGTGTGGCCCAGCTCGACGGTGCCGCCGCCGACCGCATCGGCGATCTGCGGGGTTCCGACGATTTCACCGGCGGCGAAAGGCTGGATCTGGAACTTGCCGTCGGTGGCTTCCGACACGTACTTGGCGATGGTCTCAGCCGCGCCGTAGATGGTGTCGAGCGACTTCGGGAAGCCGGACTGCAGGCGCCACTTCACTTCCGGAGCGGACTGGGCGATCGCCGGAGCGGCAACTGCCGTCGAGGCGGCGCCGACCGCCGTGGCCTGCAAAAACTGACGACGTTTCATAAAACTAACTCCTCCCTCTGGGGTCGTGACTTCGTCACTTGCGCCCTATTGACACTAAATCGGGTTCCCTCCGCAAGAACCCTAGAGCCGGTATCGACTAATGACCAATGCGGTTCTTGAAAACCCATTGCGTCTGCCTAGGAAAGCGGCACATCGATCGTGCAGATCACCCCTTCGGGCTGGTAGACCAAGCGCACCTCGCCGTTGAGCTCGCGTGCGAGGCCATCCTGGATCAGGCGCGAGCCGAAGCCCTTGCGCGACGGTGGGGAGACCGGCGGTCCGCCATGCTCCTCCCAGCGCATGGCGAGGCGCGGCCCGGACGCAGTCTCGACGGTTGACCAGGACACCCGGGCGCGGCCCTCGGGAGCCCCCAGGGCACCGTACTTGGTCGCATTGGTGCACAGCTCGTGCATGGCCATCGAGAGGCTCAGGGCCATGGCGGGGCTGACGCGAAGGTCCGGCCCTTCGAGACGGATCCGGCTTCCCTCCTCCGACAGGTCCCGATAGGGCGCGAAGGCTTGGGCGACGATTTCGACGAGGCCTGCGCCTTCCCAGTTCTCCCGGGTGAGAATGTCGTGGCCCCGGGCGAGAGCGTGGAGGCGGGCCTCGAACGTGGCGTAGAGGGCAGGCAGCTCCCGCGCGCCGTCCGCGCCTCGCACCCGGAAGCTCTGGGACGCCAGGGACTGGACGGTCGCGAGGGTGTTCTTCACCCGGTGGTTCAGCTCGTTGAGCAGGAGCCGCAGGTGCTCCTCCGACCGCTTGTGGTCGGTGATGTCGATCTGGATGCCGTCCCAGACGATGCCGCCGTTCTCCAGCCGCCTTGGCGTCGTGATGATGCGGTGCCAGCGCGTCTCGCCGGTTTTTGCGTGCCGCATCTCGACCTCTTCCTCGCATTCGGTGAGGGTGCGAAGGCTCTCCAGCCGCCGCGCGAGCATGCGCTCCCGGTGCGGCGGCAGCACGAGGCTGTACAGCAGATCCGGATTGGCCTGCGCTTCTGCTGCGGGGATTCCGGTGAGCGTCTCGCAGGTCTTCGAGACGTAGAGCACCTTGCGGGCATGGTAGGCCGGGGAATGGCTCGTCTGATAGAACATGCAGGCGGGCGAGTTATTGGCCAGAGCGCTCAGGCGGGCCTCGCTCGCACGCAGCTCCTCCTCGGCCTGCCGCCGCTCCGTCCAGTCGCGGAAGCTGACGCCGATGCCGCCGTTATACGGAAAGACGTGGAATTCCAGGTGGCGCCCGGGCCGTCCGACCGCTTCCGCCTCGAAGGATAGCGGCTGGCCGGTCAGGAAGACTTCCTCGTAGCGGCGGCGCAGGTCCGTGCCCTCGGACTCCGGAAACATGCTCCAGATGACCTTGTGGAGCATCGCCTGGCGGGGGAGGCCGAAATAGGTTTCCGCCGCCCGGTTGATGTAGCCGAACCGCCAATGCGCGTCGAGGGAGTAGAAGGCATCCCCGATGCCCTCCAGGACCACGGCAAGCTGGGCATTGACCTTCGCTTCGACCGTGCGGGCCAGGGCCTGCTGCAGGGCGTCATTCAGAGCTCCCCGCGGAGAAGCGGAGATCGAATCTACAAGATCGCTTGTGAGCTGCTCCAGATCGATGGGTGCAGCCAAGGCCGGGTTGGACAGGGTCATGACATGAAACATAATCACGGTTTCACATCGTGAGCAATGTGCCCCCGGGCGATGCGGTCAAGTTTTGGAGCCCGTGGTGCGAATCCGCACTCCGGGACCCGTCATGGTAATCAGGACTCGGTCGGAACGGAGTTTTTGTCGAACGAGACGTTCTTGGGAATGCTGAAGGCCTCGGCAGCGCAGACTAGGGTGAACAGGGCGATGACGCCCACAATCTCGGCGAAGCTGACAAGCGTGGAAGACAGATCGCCTGCATAGGCAAACGCGCCCGAAACGAGCGCGACAATGACAGCCCAAAACATCATGGGCCTTCTCCCCGGCTAAGCTTATTGCGGCTACACAACGTCCACCTAGACCAAAAGTTCCTAAAGCCAAGCTAAAAGATTCCTTGGCTGTCAGTTTTTCGGCAGGAGGCGATGCCCTACCATGGATACGTTCCATGACGGTTTTTTAAAGGCCTGTCCATGCGCCCCCTGATCGACCGGATCGTGCCCGATCTTGAGCCCCCCGACAGCGCTGTGCTGGAGGAGGCCCGGCAGGCCTCCGCGCAATCGGAGCAGGCCGCCCACAAGAGCCTGCTCGAACGCATTCCCGCCCTTCACGCCGTCGAGCAGGCTCCACCCGCCAACCCGCTGCCGTGGCCGGTCTTGCTCAGGATCGCGGCATTCAACGCCCAGCGCCTCAGGGACAGACGAGCGGCCCGGCATCTCATAGAGCAGGCAGGAGCGCAGGTGACGCTGCTCAGCGAGGTCGATCTCGGCATGGCGCGGTCCGGCAACGCGCACACGATCCGAGACCTCACCGCCGGAACCGGGGAGGGCCATCTCTACGGCGTCGAGTTCGTGGAGCTCGACCTCGGGAGCGCAGACGAGGTCGAACGATGCGCCGGTCAAGCCAACGCCCAAGGCCTGCACGGCAATGCCATCGTGTCCGGCCTTGCCCTGGAGCATCCCTGGTTGATCCCGCTCGAGGAAAACGGCCTTTGGTTTCCCGGCATCAAAGGCCTCCAGAGGCGCATCGGCGGGCGGATGGCGCTCGCGGCTCGGGTGGCGCAGGCGCCCCGGCCGCTCTGGATCGTGAGCACCCATCTGGAGAGCAAGACCGACCCGACCGACCGGCAGGCGCAGATCCGGGCACTGCTGCAGGCCCTCGACAAGATCGCTCCCGATGAGGCCTGCGTGATCGGCGGCGACTTCAACACCAAGGCCCTGCCGCGCGGCGAGGACGAACGGCATCTGCTGCTGGAGGCGCCTGAGCGCTACGAGCCGCTCTTCGCCGATTTTCGCGCAGCCGGCTTCGCGTGGCGGCACGCCAACCTCGCTTTGCCGACGCAGACGCCCGGGCCGACGAACAAGCACAACCCGCCCTTCGGCAAGCTCGATTGGCTCGTGGTGCGTGGTTGCGAGGCTCTGAACCCCCAGGTCATCCGCGCGGTGGACGAGCAGGGCAGGGCGGTGTCCGACCACGAGATGATCGCGGTCGACATCGCCCTGTGAAATCGTCAGATGACGAAAAAGTCCTTGTTGCTCATCGCAAGCTTCTTCGCCAGGGTCGCAATCTCAACAGCCTTGCCTGCGCCTGAGCCGTCGGCGTCGTAGAGCAGCACGCCCTTGGCCTTGTCGTAGATCACGTAGTCGTTCTTGTCCTTGGCCTTGGAGCCCGTCACGAAGAAGTCCTTCTTCAGCGGCGCAGGCTTTGCCTCCGTGCCAGCCTTGCCGAGTTTGGCGAACACCTTGTTGTCGAGCCAGATCGTGTCGTCCTTCACGGAGAAGTCAGCGATCTTGTCGCGGTTGCTCTTCTTGTTCGGCTTGGTGTCGAACACGAAGATGTCCTGCCCCTTGTCACCGGTGAGCGTGTCCTTGCCCAATCCGCCCCAGAGCACATCCTGGCCTGTCCCGCCCGTGAGCCTGTCGGCCCGGGCGGTGCCTTTGATCGTCTCGACCGGGATGTCGTCGAGCGTGATCGTGAACGCCGCGTCGGTGTTGATGCCGCCCTCATCGACGATGCGCACCACAATGCGATGTGAGGCGCCTCTCTCGTAGTCGAGCAGGGCGCCGTTGGTCACGACGAGCTGGCTGCCCGACAGGGCAAAGCGGCCGCCGGCGCTGTCCAACAGCTCGAAGCGCAGCCCGCCTCCGGGAGTGGGGTCCGTGGCCGAGAGCGTGCCGACGATGGCACCGCTCGAGGCATTCTCCTGCACCGCCTGCTTGCTCAGGGAGGCTTGCGACTGCTGCAGGACATACACGCCGCTCGCATCCGTCATCTTGCGAATGCCCTGGTTGTAGAGCTTGGTGCGTTCGCCCACGCTGAGGGAGTCGTCGGTGAGAATCACAAGGCCGTTCTGAGTTTGGCTGTGGGCGAGGAGGGCGGTCGCCTTGTCGTCGAAAGTGAGCGATCCGGTGCCCGTGAGCGTGATAGCCTCGAAGCCGGAGAATGATACGTCGGAGAGATCGTAGCTGCCTGCCTTCAGGTGCAGTGCATCGCTTCCATCGCCACCATGAAACGCCGTGAGGCCCGCCATGCGGTTCTCGGACACGATGAAGATATCGTTGCCGCCGGAGCCTTGAACCATCTCGATGCCCGTGAAGTCATCGGCTGCGGTGAGGTCGAGGGTGCCGGCCTCGATCATCCGGAGGGTGTCGATGCCGTCTCCGCCGTTGACTCTGTCGCCGGCGGTGAGGCCGCCGGCCCGCGCTTGGAAGACATCCTCGCCGTACGTTCCGCTGCCGTGTTCCTGCCCCTCGCCGAAAGCTGAGACCGGCGTAAAACGCCGCTGATAGCTGTGGTCGCCGTCGCTGCCTTGGCCGAAGGAGATCCAAGTGACGAGCCAGCTGCCATCGGGCAGACCGGTCACACTTGGCTGCCCCTGATCGTTGGTCCCGACGACATCGACCTGATGATCTCCTCCAACGGCATTGCCGTCCTTGTCGTAGCGCTGCTGGTAGACGCGCGTGAAGGAAAAGTCTTCGCTGACGGACGTCCACGTGACGAGCCAGCCGCCATCGGCCAGAGCCGTCACGCTTGATGTTTGAGGGGTGTCGAGGTTTGAGGGGCTGACCTGGGTCTCCAGCCCGACCGCAACCCCATTCTTGTCATAACGCTGCTGGTAGATGCCCCTCTGATATACGGCTTCCCATATGACGACCCATCCGCCATCCTTCAGCGCCGTCACGCTCGGAAACTGTAGGGTGTTATTCCGATAAGTATTGACCGTGGTCTCCGGCCCGACTGCAGCTCCGTTCTTGTCGTAAAGCTGCTGGTAGATTTCGTCGCTGGCGTAGGGCGGATTCCCAACCCTCGTCTTCCATGTGACGACCCATCCGCCATCGGCCAGAGCCGTCACGCTTGGATTAGTAGGAGAAGTGGTCGTAGAGGTGTTGACCCGGGTTTCAGCCTCGACCTTACCCCCGTTCTCGTCATAGCGCTGCTGGTAGATGCCTGAGGCGCTGCCGCCCTGACCGACCGAGACCCATGTGACGACCCATCCACCTTCGACCAGCGCCGCTACGCTCGGAAGGGCCTGGCGATCGGGCAAGTAGGAGTTGACCCGATCCTCCGACCCGATCTTGGCTCCGTTCATGTCATAACGCTGCTGGTGGATATCCCCGGTGGACAACGAATGCCATGCGACCACCCACCCGCCATCGGCCAAAGCCGTCACGCTTTGCCTTTGGACATTGGTCGTAGAGGTGTTGACCCGGGTCTCCGACCCGTTCTCGTCATAACGCTGCTGGTAGATGCCTAAGCTGTTGTTATACAGATCGTACAAGGTCCACGTCACGAGCCATCCGCCCTTGGCCAGAGTCGTCACGCTTGTCTCGGATGGATTGCCGGCTGTATCGGTGATGACGCGCTGAACGCCTCCGACGCGAACGATTGATGCTGCCATGTCTGCCCCCCTTAAAGCGCCGCGCTCGCCCAGCAGATCATAGAGGCCCAAGGGGGCTGGTGCATTATGAGCATTCGCGATCGATAGGTATATATGCCGATACTCTCGCTAGTGCTACGTAAATCCGTTGCAGCTAGGGGGCAATCGTCTCGGTTGGGGCATCGATGTTCATTGCGTCGTGTTACTCCCAGGCTCGCTTCGGTTAGGTGCCATTGCGGGCCACAATCGCAGAGCGCTAGCATACAGGCCTTGCTACAAGGTTCGGGAAAATTTTCCTGTTTTATTGCCCGCTTGTTCTATCTCTGACCTCCTGAAATTGAGATATTGTCCATTCATTCCTGAGCTTTGAGGAACATCTGTGGACGAGCTTGCTAGATCCCCTAGGAGGGTGAGCTATCAGTCTGCCGAGAATCCACCTTGACAGCGTAACGCTCTTAGAGTACAAAACGTGAACACTGACGAAGTGTGAATGAAGAGCCCCCGCCCGCATTCACCGCATCAGCAAAACCTCCACCGCCCCGGCGCCCCCGCTCGGGCGGTTTTTTGTTGGATATCGCATGTTTCCCAGAAAAGAGATCGCGGACGAGCAGAGGCAGCAGGCCTGGGAGGTCTATGCCTGCGAGCCGAAGCGCCCTCTCGAAGACATTCATGCGCTTCTCGATGTCAGCCGCAGCACCTTCGTGCGGCTGCGCAAGCGCTGGGGTTGGCCCACGCGTCATGCGGCTCTCAACGAGAACGCGTTGAGCAAGGCCGCGAAAGACGTGGGTGGCATGGCCGGCATCGCAAAAACCGCCGCCGCTTCCGTGAATGACGCCGCCCGCGCCCTGGCGCAGGCCACGCGGGTGCAGATCGACGCGCTCATGGACGAGCAGCGCACGGGCCGGGCCAAGGATCACGACAAGACCGCCCGGCGGCTCGCGTCTTACGCCAAGACGCTGGCAGCCGCCCGGGCGCTTGTGGAACAGGAAAGTTCACCGCTCGATGACAGCGAGCCCCATGACAACAGACCCAGGCGCAGCCTGCACGAACTCCGCGAGGAGCTTGCTCGCCACCTTGACCGGGTTATCGCGGAGGAGGAGTCTCGCGGACGCGACGGCCTCCTTATCTGAGTCCGAACTCAACAGCATCCTCCGCTTCTGGCCGATGCGCTGCCGGCCCGAGCAGCGCCTGCCGGGCCTCGCCCGGCACCACGACCCCTGGACGATCTGGCTCATCCTCGGCGGACGCGGCGCGGGCAAGACCCGCACGGGCGCCGAATGGGTTCGCGGCATTGCGCTTGGCGATCCCGATTTCGGGACAAGTGCCTCACGGCGCATCGCGCTTGTGGGCGAGACGTTTGCGGACGCCCGTAACGTGATGGTGGAGGGGCCTGCGGGCATCCTCGCCGTCCATGCGCGGCATGAGCGCCCCACATGGTCGCCGTCGCTGCGCAAGCTGGAATGGGCGAACGGCGCGGTCGCGCAGGTGTTCTCGGCAGAGGATCCGGACTCCTTGCGCGGCCCGCAATTCGAAGCCGCCTGGGCGGACGAACTCGCCAAGTGGCGTCACGTGGAGGAGACCTGGGACATGCTGCAGTTCGGCCTGCGCCTCGGCGCGCATCCGCGCTAGATGGTGACGACCACGCCGCGTCCGATTCCGATCCTGAAACGGTTTCTCGCGGATCCGCACGTGGCGGTGTCGCGCATGCGCACCGCTGAGAATGCGGAGAACCTCGCGCCTGCCTTTCTCGACACGGTGGTGCGCCGCTATGAGGGCACGCGGCTCGGGCGGCAGGAACTCGACGGCGACATCATCGAGGATCGTCCCGATGCGCTGTGGACGCGCGAGGTCATCGAGAGGAATCGCATCGATGCGGCGCCGTCTCTCATGCGCATCGTCGTGGCGGTCGATCCGCCGGCCTCGTCGTCGAAGCGGGCCGACGCCTGCGGGATCGTCGCAGCCGGCGTGGACGAGGCCGGCATGGCCTATGTGCTGGAGGACGCGACGGCGTCAGGCTTGAAGCCGCCCGAATGGGCTGCCAAGGCCGTGGCGTTGTACCGAAGGCTGCAGGCTGATGCGCTCGTGGTCGAGACGAACCAGGGCGGCGAGATGGTGAACAACGTGATCCGCGAGGTCGACCCGTCCGTGCCTGTGGTGAGCGTGCGCGCAACACGGGGCAAGTACCTGCGCGCCGAGCCGGTCTCCGTGCTCTATGCGCAAGATCGCGTGCGCCATGTGGGCGCGCTGCCGGAACTAGAGGATGAGCTCTGCGATTTCGGCCCCGGCGGCCTCACCTCGGGCCGCTCGCCCGACCGCATGGATGCGCTGGTCTGGGCGCTCACCGAGCTGATGCTGCGCGAGCGCCGCGAGCCGCGGGTGCGGGTGTTGTGATGCGCCTCATCAATGCTCGGAAGAGCCGATTTATCGCACACTCTGCCCTCATCCTGAGGAGGCTACGTAGTGACCGTCTCGAAGGAGGATCCCGTGCTCTCTAGAACCTTCTTCGAGACGCAGCCTGACGGCTGCTCCTCAGGATGAGGTTTCGCCTGGGGGCAACGTCATCAGCGCTTGGAGCCTCTCACAAAAAAAGAACGCCCCAGCCGAAGGGTGGTGTTCACGCACATCTCCAGCCGGGGCGCCGTGGCTACCGTAGGGGCAACAAGTGAAGCCACTCGGTATAAGCTAAGCCGTTGAAAAAAATCCTCAAGGATTCTAACGAGGTGAACCTTTCGCGCCACCCTGTCTCGGAAGAGATAGGGACAGCGCGCCTGTGGAGCATCCGTAGAGGAACTTGGGAGATCATGGCTGCAGGGCTGGGGCGGATGGCAGTCCATCCGTGCCGATCCGCCCCGCCATCTGCCTCATGCCGCTCCATAGGAGAAAGACGGCAGAGCTGAAAATTCGATGGTCGCGCCAGCCAGTCCGATGAAAGCGTCCCGGCTGGCGCGTGAATGTCGCCGGATGCCCCGCAACATCTTGAGATTACCCTGGGGTATGTGACGCGCCAATGACGAACCCGGCGGATGTGCATCCTTTGCGGTCACCGGCTGCGGAAGTTTGCGGCAGTCTGAATCGCAGGTGGGCATTTCGATTTTCGCCGGCCTCGTGCCGGTGCCCCGCGTCTCCAAGCCGTTCGTCTCCTTCCGCCCTCATCCTGAGGAGGCGCGCAAGCGCCGTCTCGAAGGAGCCTCCAGTGCGCGCTGGATCCTCCTTCGAGACGCAGACTGCGTCTGCTCCTCAGGATGAGGCGGGAGAGGTGGAAAGCGATCCTACGCCGATATTCTTCATTCCTCACGCCTCACAAGGCAGGACCTATTCATGCTGAACCGATTGACCCGCTGGCTTCAGGCTCCGCCGGAAGCTAAGGCCTCGCGGGCGCAGGGCGCCATCGCGCTCTATGTCGCCGGCCGCCCCCTGTGGACACCGCGCGATTATGGGGCGCTGGCCCGCGAGGGCTTTCAGAAGAACGCCATCGTGCACCGCGCGGTGCGCTTGGTGAGCGAGGCGGCGGCGTCCCTGCCGCTGGTGCTCATGAGCGAGGGCAGGGAGCTGCCCTCGCATCCGCTGCTGGCGCTGCTGTCGCGACCTAATGCACGGGAAGGCGGGCAGCGCTTTCTCGAGAGCCTCTACGGGCACCTGATGGTGTCCGGCAACGCGTATGTGGAGGCGGTGAGCCTCGACGGCGCGCCGCATGAGCTGCATGCGTTGCGGCCCGACCGCATGCGCGTGGTGCCGGATGCCGACGGTTGGCCCGCGGCTTACGAATATGCAGTCGGCACACAGGCCGTACGCTTCCCGATCCGTGACGAAGCCTCGGCGCCGATCCTGCATCTCACGCTGTTCCATCCGGCGGACGATCATTACGGATTGTCACCGATGGAAGCGGCCGCCACGGCACTCGACATCCACAACGCGGCGGGCGCCTGGAACAAGGCGCTTCTCGACAATGCGGCGCGGCCTTCCGGCGCGCTGGCGGTCGGCGGCGCGACGCTTACCGACGCGCAGTTCGACAGGCTGAAGAGTGAGCTTGAAGCTAACTATCAAGGCGCCGGCAATGCGGGCCGTCCGCTTCTGCTCGAAGGCGGCCTCGACTGGAAGCCGCTCTCGCTCTCGCCGAAGGATATGGACTTCGTGGAGGCAAAAGCCGCCGCCGCGCGCGAGATCGCGCTTGCCTTCGGCGTGCCGCCGCTGCTCCTGGGCCTGCCCGGCGACAGCACGCACGCCAATTATGCCGAGGCCAACCGCGCCTTCTACCGCCAGACCGTGATTCCGCTGGTGAAGCGCACGGCGGAAGCGCTGGCGCATTGGCTCGCGCCGGCCTATCGCGAGACGCTTGCCCTTGAGCCCGATCTCGATGCCATCGAGGCTTTAGCGGATGAGCGCGAAAGCCTCTGGCGGCGCGTATCGGCGGCGGCGTTTCTCTCGGACGACGAGAAGCGCGAGGCGGTGGGGTATGGGAGTGTGGCGAACGGGAAGGGGATGCGGGGATAACGCAGGTTCGTGTATGCCGTCATCCCGGGGCTGCGCAGCAGAACCCGGGATCGGAGGACGAGAATGGCTCCCTTTCACCTTTCCTTGTGGGAGAAGTCGCGCCGGAGGCTCAGGTGAGGGGTGAATGTCCTCTCCGGATCAACCTGTAACCCCTCACCCTGATCCTTTCTCTCAGCGAGAGGGAGCCCACCGCCATATTCTGCTAACGATCCCGGATCTCCGCTGCGCTGCGTCCGGGAAGACGAAGCGGAGTTAACTCATCGCGCTCACGCAACGCTTCATGATGATCCACGCTTTTTCGCCTTCGCATTCGTCTTTCAACGGAGCTTTTCACGAGAACAAATCATGAACTCATTTGACCAGATCACCGAGGCCGTTATCCGGCGCGGGGATCTTGCCCATCTGGCCCTGTTCGTCTGGGCCAGCGGGGCGTCCGCTTTGCTTGCCATGACCCTGCGCGACCTGTTCGCGGCCAACCGCCGGTTCGATGCGTTCGTGCGCGAGCTGTCTCTGTTCAACCGCCGCCATTCGGGAGATCCCCAGTGACCCGCCTATCATCCCGCACCCCGCGCAAGCCGAAGGCGGCGCGGGAGAGCCAGACCCGTGCCACGCTCGTCTTCCGGGACTTCGTGCGCCAGCTCGAAAAGCTCGATGTGAAGCCGCCGAAGTCCGCTCGCGGAGCCGCGCGATGATGGCGGCCGCACCCAGTGTCCGGGAGCGCAAGTTCCTGCCCGAGCCCCTGAGCGGCGTCGATGCCGAGGGTGTGTTCGAGGGCTATGCCAGCCTGTTCGGCGAGGCCGATCTCGGCAAGGACGTGGTCATGCCCGGCGCCTTCCGCGACAGCCTGAAGAAACGCGCCACCGCGCAGGTGCGCCTGTTGTGGCAGCACGATCCGGCGCAGCCTATCGGGCGCTGGCTCTCCATCGCGGAAGACCTGCGCGGATTGCGCGTGCGCGGCCGGCTCAATCTCGCGGTCGAACGGGCGCGGGACATTCATGCGCTCATGCGCGACGGCGCCGTGGACGGGCTCTCCATCGGCTTTCGCGTCGAGCGGGCCAGGGCCGAGAGGCCCACCGGGTTGCGGCGGCTGGAGCGGCTCGACCTGTGGGAGATCTCCGTCGTGACCTTTCCAATGCTGCCCGGCGCGCGGGTCGAAACCGTCAAGCAGGCAGCCCCGAAGCTCGCTACCCATATTCGCAGCACCGCCGCCAGACTGTTTTCCTGAACCTTGTCCGTGGGAGCGCGTTAGCTGAAAGCCCGCATGGATGCGGAGGCTGCGGGCCCTTTCCCTCACGCGAGAGGTGTCTGTTCTTCGCTTGTCTCGGGAGGTTCCTATGAAGAAGCTTGCTTTAGTTGCGCTCCTCGGCCTTGCGGCGGCTGCCTGCACGACCACGGAAGAGCGCGTGGGCGGTGCAGCCGTAGGCGCCGGCGTCGGTGCGGTGGCTGGTCCGGTCGGCGCCGTGGCCGGTGGTGCCATCGGGGCTGCGGCTGGTCCGACCGTGTCCGACACGGTGCAGGCCAACACCCGCCGCACGACCCGCCGCCGCTAAACCTTTCCCTTAATCGGGAAACAACGGGCCCGCCCTCCGGCGGGCCTTTTTTATTGGAGCATCGGACCGGAAAATTGGACCCACTTTTCGGACCTATCCGATGCTCATTCCCAATTCTGTTCTTTCAAATTGATGGATTGTGATGATTCCCGTTGTTGAAACCAAAGCCGTGTCCGACGATGTCGCCTCGGCGTTCGAGGATTTCGCCCGTGCCTTCGAGGCGTTCAAGGATGCTAACGACACGCGACTGTCCGAGATCGAGACCAGGCTCACGGGCGACGTGGTGACGGACGAGAAGCTCGCCCGCATCGACACCGCCCTCGACGACGCCAAGCGCCGTCTCGACCGCCTCGCCCTCGACCGCTCCCGTCCGCCCCTGGGCGGTGGCACGGACGCTCCACGCGACCCAGCCCAGGCCGAGCACAAGGCTGCGTTCCATGCCTATGTCCGCAGCGGCGAGGCCACAGGGCTGAAGCGGCTGGAGGAGAAGGCGCTCTCGGCCGGCTCCGGCCCCGACGGCGGCTATCTGGTGCCGGACAATGTCGAGCGCGAGGTGCTGCGCCGTCTTGCCAATGTGTCGCCGATCCGCGCCATCTCATCCGTGCGGGTGATCTCGGGAGGACAATACAAGCGCGCCTTCTCCACTACGGGCCCGGCCACGGGCTGGGTGGGCGAGACGGCTGCGCGTCCGCAGACCGCCAGCCCCACGCTCTCGGAGATGAGCTTTCCGGCCATGGAACTCTACGCTATGCCGGCCGCGACCCAGACCCTGCTCGACGATGCGGTGGTCGATATCGAGAGCTGGATTGCGGAAGAGGTCGAGTCCGCCTTTGCCGAGCAGGAAAGCGCTGCCTTCGTCAACGGTGACGGCGTGAACAAGCCCAAGGGTTTTCTCACCACCGACACTGTCGAGGAGGAGATCTGGGAATGGGGTCGCCTCGGCACGGTGAACACCGGCGGCGCGAGCTTCCCGGCGTCAAATCCGTCCGACGTGCTGGTGGACCTGATCTACACGCTGAAATCCGGCTACCGCCAGAACGCCTCCTTCGTCATGAACCGCAAAACGCAGAGCGCGATCCGCCGCTTCAAGGACGATAACGGCCAGTACCTCTGGGCGCCGCCTGCGAGCATCGGCCAGGCCGCAACCCTGATGGGCTTCCCCGTCGTGGAGGCGGAGGACATGCCGGACATTGGCTTGAACGCCTGCGCCATCGCGTTCGGCGACTTCAAGCGCGGTTATCTCATCGTCGATCGTGCCGGCATGCGCGTGCTGCGCGATCCATACTCCGCCAAGCCCTACGTGCTGTTCTACACCACCAAGCGCGTGGGCGGCGGCGTGCAGGATTATGCGGCGATCAAGCTGCTGAAGTTCGCGGCTTAACGCGCGTCGTTGTCATACGCACCCACGTCATGGCCGGGCTTGTCCCGGCCATCCACGTCTTAAGGAAACACTGACCTCATCCTGAGGAGGCGCGTGAGCGCCGTTTCGAAGGAGGATCCAATGCTCTCTGGAGGCTCCTTCAAGACGCAGCCTGACGGCGGCTCCTCAGGATGAGGTCGGAGGGAATAGGACCGGGATCACCGGCACAAGGCCGGTGATGACGTGGAGGAGTTGTCTAATTCCCCGCCCAGGCGCTGTTGAGGCTCTGCATGCTGCCCGTGATCCAGCGCAGGTGCTCCACCACGGGCGTTACGGCCGTGAGGCCGCCGCAGGCGCTGGGGGTGCGGGTGCGCAGGGCACCGCTCGACCAACTCGTGATGCCGTAGAGCTGATAGCCTCTCTGTGTTGCAGCGAGGATCGGGCCTCCGGAATCGCCGCGGCAGGCGCCCGCGCCCGTAGTCTCCGCGAGCCGGTTGCGATCGGCCACGATGAGAACGCGGTTTGCGACCTCGATGGGGCCGAGCGAGACGAGGTTGGTCTGGCGCAGCGTCCGGGCCGTGCCGCGGGCGCGCTCCGAGAGCACGCCGTAGCCCGCGATGGTCACGCCGTCGCCCACATCGATGCGGCCCGCCTGGGTCGGGTCGAGGGCTAAGAAGTCGGGGCCGAGGGGCCGATCGAGTTTGACTACGGCGAGATCGATGCCGGGCTGCGTGCGTGGCGTGGTGCCGGGCACGAAGGTCGGGTGGATGGCGAGCGCGGCGACGTTGAATCGCTGCGGCCGGAAGGCGCGTGTGAGCGCAGTCACCCGATAGGCGGCGCGGTCGATCACGCAATGGGCCGCCGTCAGCACGAGATCTGGGCCGACGACTACGCCCGAGCAGAGTTCGCCGAGCGAGTTTTCGATGGAGACCACCGAGCGGCGCAGCCCGTTGGGGTCGCGCGAGGTCGCACCCTCCAGGATGGCCCAGGCCGGGCTTGCAACAAGGGTAAAGGCAGCGAGGGCGAGAATCGGCAATGCGCGCATGGAGTGATGATGCCGTAAAGGAGGGACTTTGTAAGGCAAGACCTCTGCGACGAGGATAGTTCCGTTACATTGTAGATTTCTAAAACCCGTTGCCGCTCCACAACGCCGCACGGTTCCAGCTCTTCAAAGTTCGGTCGATCCACTCCCGCTGCGGGCCGACGAGGATGCCTTGCGTCAAGCCTCCGCAACTGCGGCCCTTGGCCGGTGCTGCCCAACTCGTGATGGCCGAGACTGTCGTTCCGGACGCCATCGGCCCGCCGGAATCGCCCTGGCAGGCGCTGGCCGACCCGGAGCCCTCAGCCCAGAGCAGGATCCTGCTCGGACCGTAGGGTTCAACGGCGGTCAGCGACGTGGTGCGGAAGGTGCCGGTGCTCTTGGCATCGCCCTCGCGGGCAAGCCCATAGCCACCGACGGTGACGAAGGTGTTCTCAGGCACCTTCGCGGCGCTGAGGGTAGCCCGCTCGAAGCGCGCGGGCAGGGCATCGGGAATGCGAACGAGCGCGAGATCGATGGAGCGCTGGCGCGTCTCGATGGCCTTGGCGTTGTAGCCGGGATGCACGGCCTTCGCGGCCGGCACGATCAGCACGGGTTCGCCGGCCTCGTCGCGAAAATGCACTCGGTGTTCGGCGGCGCCCGTTACGCAATGGGCGGCGGTGAGCACCACGTCGGGCGTCAGCACCACGGCGCTGCACACGCCGCCATTCGAATTCAGCACCATCACGCTCTGGCGCGACAGCGGGCCCTCATCGGGCTGGCCGCCGACGATGGCGTGGGCGCCCGTCGAGGACAGCGCAAGCACGAAGCAGAGCGTGATCAGACGTTTCATGACAGCACAAGGATCCTTTGTTCCGATGATTCCCATATTCGTCAGCGGCCCCGCCGTCGAGCCCATTACGCTCGCCGAGATGAAGGCCTACTTGCGCGTCGACGACGATGACAGCGCGCAGGATGACCTGATTTCAGGCCTCATCAAGGCAGCCAGGCTCATGATCGAGGCGGCATCCCGGCGGATTCTCATCGAGCAAAGCTGGCGCGTGGTCCTCGACCGTTTGCCCCGCGATCGCGTCATGCTGCTGCCGCTCTCACCCTTGATCGCCGTTGATGCCATCAGGATCACCGATGCATCGGGCACCGCAACGGAGCTGCCGGGTGGTTCCTTCGAGGCGGATGGGTTGAGCGACCCGCCGCGCATCATCGTTAAGGACGCGCCGGAACCGGGGAAATCCCGCAACGGCATCTCCATCGCGCTGCGGGCCGGCTTCGGCACCACGCCCGAGGCCGTGCCTGCAACCCTGAAGCTCGCCATCCGCATCCTCGTGGCGCACTGGTTCGAGAACCGTGGCGACGTCATAGGCGAGCAGATGTTGCCGCCCGAGGCGCTTGAGCTTGTGGCGCCGTTTCAAAGGGCACGGTTGTAGGTGCTGCGGCCTGTCACCCCCATCCCGTTTCCCTCAATCCTCATCCTGAGGAGCAGACAAAGTCTGCGTCTCGAAGGAGATTCCAGAGATCACTGGAGCCTCCTTCGAGACGGTCGCTTCCGCGACCTCCTCAGGATGAGGTCGAGTGATGTTCGACCAGGTCAATTCCCACGCAAAGACCACTCCATGACATCCAAACCCCTATCCATCGGCGCGCGCTCGCGCCGGTTCGTGCTCGAGCTGCCGCTGGAGCGGCCCGACGGCTTCGGTGGCGTCATCCGGTCCTATGCGCCGGGGCCTCAGGTCTGGGGCGCTATCGAGATGCTCTCAGGCCATGAGCGCGTGCGCGCCGATCGGCCCGAGCAGAGCCTCACCCACCGCATCACCCTGCGCTACCGCGAGGGCGTGACGGGCGCCATGCGGCTCACGTCCGGCTTGCGCCGCTTCGCCATACGTGCAGCATCCGATCCTGATGGGTCGAAGCGCGATCTCGTCTGCCTTGTCGAAGAGGTGAGGGCATGACAAGCCCGGTACTCTCTTTACGCCGCGCGATCATCGATGCGGCCTCAGGTGACTCGGAGCTGCGCGCGCTCATGGGTGGGTCTTTACGCCTGTATGACGAGCCGCCGCGCGGGGCCGAGCCCGTCTATGCGCTCTTCGGCGACGTGAAGGCCGAGGACTGGTCCACCGATCTCGACCGCGGCCATGCGCAGAGCATGGACATCGTGATCTGGTCGGAGAAGGGTGGAGCACGCACGGCGCTCATGGTCGCCGACCGCTTCTTCGCGATTCTCGACGATGCGCCGCTGACACTTGACGGCCACCGCCTCGTCAACCTGCGTGTCACCGAACTCACCTCCGCCCGCGACAAGGATTCCGGCCTCGCCAGCGTGACCCTGCGCCTGCGCGCGGTCACAGAGGTTGTGTGAGGCTAAGCTCCTACAACACTGTCATTCCGGGCCGCGCAGCGGAGCCCGGAATCCATAACCGTCTGCGTTTCAGGAGAGGATGTGACGCTTATCGCCCTTTCTTGAACGTCATGTTTGTGGATTCCGGGCTCTCGCTACGCTCGCCCCGGAATGACAATGGAAACCTTTCCGTTTTCTCAATATAGGGACATCCCATGCCTGCTCAGAAAGGCAAGGACCTGCTCATCAAGATCAGCGACGGCGGCAATGCCTTCGTCACCGTGGCGGGCCTGCGCACGCGCCAGATCGCCTTCAATGCCGAGACCGTCGACGTGACGCATGCTGAATCCGCCGGGCGCTGGCGCGAGTTGCTCGCTGGCGTCGGTGTGCGCCGTGCCAACATCTCCGGCTCCGGCGTGTTCAAGGACGAGGCGTCGGACGCGCGCATGCGCCAGGTCTTCTTCGACGGCGACATTCTCGCCTATCAGATCGTCATCCCCGATTTCGGGCGCATCGAGGGCCCGTTCCAGATCACGAGCCTGGAATATCGCGGCGACCATGCGGGCGAGGTGACGTTCGAGATGGCGTTCGAGTCGGCGGGCGCGCTGGCGTTCGTGGCGATCTGATTCTCCTCGTCGTGCCCGGGCTTGTCCCGGGGATCCACGTTTTCGTCTCCACCTGCACAAGCCTCATCCTGAGGAGGGCGCTTCAGCGCCCGTCTCGAAGGAGGCTCCAGAGAGCACTGGAGCCTCCTTCGAGACGCAGCCTCACGGCTGCTCCTCAGGATGAGGGCAGATGGAGACCTGATGGATTCAAGACGTGGATGACCGCAACAAGTCCGGCCACGACGCGGTGGTCAACTCTCATCGGAAAGGACAAACCATGCCCAACAGACGACGGGGCGAGGTGGCGCTGCAGCTCGGCGGCACGCGCTACACGCTGTGCCTCACCCTCGGCGCCCTCGCGGAGCTGGAGGATGCGTTCGGCGTGCAGGATCTCATGGGGCTCACGGAGCGCTTCGGCACCGGACGCCTGTCGAGCCGCGATCTCCTCACGCTGCTCGCCGTCGCGCTGCGCGGCGGCGGTCAAACGTTAAGCGATGCGGAGGTGGCGAGCCTGCCGCTGCACGAGGGCATCGAGCCTGTCGCCGCAGCGCTGGCCGATCTTCTCCTCATGACGTTCAGTGGAGGCGAGGAATCACCAAACCCTCCGTCACCCCAGGAGGCGGGCACGAGTCATGCGCCTTCCCCTGGGATGACGCGCTGACGCTGGGATTGAGCATCCTGCGGTGGAGCCCGGAAATATTTTGGCGCGCAACGCCGCGCGAGCTGCTAGCGGCATGGGAGGGATTGAACGGCGGGCAAAGGATAGAGCCTACGCTGAGCGGCGATCTCAGGCGTTTGATAGAGGCGTTTCCGGATGGGTGAAACGCAGTTCCGGTTGATTCCTCAAAGCAGATTCGATGGATGGAAGACGACGCCTTTCCCCTTCATGCACTCGATTTCGAGATCTTCCTCCAGCTCTTCCCGTTGATGCGAGGCAGGACGTCCGGCGACGGCCGATTTTGCTTCCGCCTTGCAATGATCCCAGATGGGTTCGAGTTTCTCATCCGGCATCGTGACGTCGCCGACATACGTTGCACCTTTTAATTTCGCGCACATTTTGAAAAGCTGGAACTGCCTGTATCCCACGATAGTCTTCGCGCTCGCCGAGGCCGTCGCCTTTTTTGCCTCGTACATACATTTCTCTTGGATCCGGCTCCATTAAGCAGAACTGAGGCTGGGCGTCTTGTAGATCGACGTGGTCGGCGGAACGCTGCCGCAGGCGCTCTGTGCACACAGTGCGAGCGTGGCAAGGATCAGCTTAACCCTCGAGCAAAGAGATGAAAGTGACCTCTTCATGAGTGATCCTCTACAGCAAAAGATTGAAGACATCCGAGACGACAATAAGCAGGCTGTACAGCAGATCAACCCTCTCATCGGCTTCTCTGAAAATTCTGTGCGCCAGTTGTTGTCGAAACAGGGCTGCACTTGATGCTTTTCACCTGATCTTTGAAAGATCGTGACCCTTTGCTTTCATACAGGCTTTCATAAATTGAGAGGCACCGTATTCCCCAGCAGTATGGCGCGGTGCTGTGTAGAGAATCTTCAGCGCCTCAGGATAGCACTCGTCCAAAGCCTTGTTGACTTGAGGATCGGACGTTCGCGGCAGTTCCATGTCTTGGCGTGACTGCGCACATCCAGCCAAACCAATGATGGTTAGGGCTGAAACGCACCATCGAATTCGTTTCATGATTATTGAGGCTCGCATGGCTGATAAGAATTATCTCGAACAGAAAATCGACGACGTGATGGGAAAGAAGGGCCAGACGGACCGCCAGCTCAACACTCTCATCGGCCTCTCCGAACGGTTCGGTGAATCCCTATCCAATGCTTTCGCCAAGAACATCTCGGAAGGCAAGAAATTTGATAACGTTCTAAAAGACGTACGCAAGTCATTCACAGAATTCGCGCTCCGCTCGGCGATGGCTCCACTACAGATGGCCCTCAGCCGTGGCATGCAAACACTGATGGCAGGTTTGTTTGGCAATGCGCTGCCGATAGGGCCTGATCTGTCCGGCGCAGGACAAAGCCTGGGCGGTGGGCTGTCGTCTCTTCTCGGCTCCCTGTTCGGCGCCGGCGGTCCAGCCCTCGCCAAGGGTGGCGTGCTCTCCCGCGGCATGCTGATGCCGTTCGCCAAGGGCGGTGTAGTCGGTGCGCCGACTTACTTTCCGCTGGGACGCGGGCTCGGCCTCATGGGCGAGCAGGGGGCGGAAGCCGTGATGCCGCTGGCGCGCGGGCCGGATGGCAGGCTCGGCGTGCGGGGTGGCGGGGGAGGGCGGCCGGTCTCGGTGACCGTGAACGTCACGACCCCGGATGCGGAGAGCTTCCGCCGCTCCGAGGCGCAGGTCTCAGCAGCGCTCGCCCGCGCCGTCGCGCGCGGCCAGCGCGGGATGTAGCGCGCGTGATTTCTATAAACACAGCCTCATCCTGAGGAGGATTGCGCGAGCAATCCGTCTCGAAGGAGGGTCCAATGCTCCCTGGAGGCTCCTTCGAGACGCAGCCTCGCGGCTGCTCCTCAGAATGAGGGCTGTAGGCTGTCTCCGAAAAATTTCGATCAGGCGTCGGTGCCGTCCAGCATGGCCATGATCTCGTCCTTGATCTGCAGGCGGCGGCGCTTCAGCTCCTCCTCGACCTCTTCGGGCTTCGGCTCCACCCGGGTCTCGATCCGGTGGAGGGTGCGGTTCAGCTCGTCATATTCGTCGTAGAGCCGCGCGAAGCGGCCGTTGCTCGTTTTCAGCTGGTGGATCCGGTCGACCTTGTCCGGAAAATTCTGCGCGAGGTCGTTGGGAGCATTGCTCATCGCGGGCCGCCTCCGTGTTGAATGCGTGTCCCGTCGTCAACGCCACCCCGGTTCTTTCGTTTCACACTCCATTTAGGACCAACCATGGCCTCAGACTTCCACGAGGTCCGCTTTTCCCTCGACGTCAGCCTCGGCAGCCGGGGCGGACCCGTGCGGCGGACCGATATCGTCACGCTCGCCTCCGGCCGCGAGCATCGCAACAGCCGCTGGGCGGGTTCGCGCCGCCGCTACGATGCGGGACTCGGTGTGCGCACGGTCGACGCGCTGCACGCGGTCATCGCCTTCTTCGAGGAGCGGCGCGGCCGGCTTTTCGGCTTCCGCTTCCGAGACCGCACCGATTGGCGCTCCGGCCCGCCCTCCAGGGAGCCGACGCCGCTGGACCAGCGCATCGGCACCGGCACCGGGGCGGAACGGAATTTTCAGCTCGTAAAAGCCTACGGCTCCGCCTTCGCGCCTTACAGCCGCACGATTGTCAAGCCTGTCGGCGGCACGGTGCGGGTTGCGCTCAACGGGGTTGAGCAGGCGGTTGGCTCTAGCTTCAACTGCGATCCGGCGACGGGTATCGTGACCTTCGGGGCCGCGCCGCCCTCCGGCGCCGTCATCACGGCGGGCTTTGCCTTCGACGTGCCGGTGCGTTTCGACACGGACGAGCTCGACATCGACCTCTCCACTTTCGACGCCGGCGGCATCCCGCAGATCCCGCTGATCGAGATCGTTCCTTGATCCGCTCGTGTGTCATCATCCTTCACTGACGCTCCGGTCGGGAATGACACCCTCCGTCGTCATCCCCGGACTTGTTCCGGGGATCCACGTCTTGCTTCGCGTTCCGTTTCATAGACCTCATCCTGAGGAGCAGCCGAGTGGCTGCGTCTCGAAGGAGGATCCAGTGCTCTCTGGTGGCTCCTTCGAGACGGCGCTACGCGCCTCCTCAGGATGAGGGCAGAGGAAGGCAAAACTGTCTGAAGACGTGGATGGCCGGGTCGAGCCCGGCCATGACGTGGTGAGTGAGGCGACAGGCATCGCAACACAATTCGAGATCACTCATGCGCACCATCCCTGAAAACCTCTCTGCCCATCTGGCCGAGGGAACGACGACGCTGTGCCATTGCTGGCGGCTCATCCGGCGCGACGGCGTGGCCTTCGGGTTCACCGATCATGATCGCGACATCAGCTTTAACGGCACCACCTATGCTGCCCGCTCGGGGCTCGAAGCCGCGGAGGCGACGGCCGAACTCGGCTTCGCTGTCGGGGGCGGCGAGGTGGCCGGTGCGCTCGTCTCTGCCGGGATCACGGAGGATGACATCTCATCCGGCCTCTACGACGATGCGAGCGTAGAAACCTGGCTCGTCAACTGGAGCAATGTGGACGAGCGCGTGCTCCTCGACATCGGCTCCATCGGTGAGATCCGCCGGGCGGACGGCAGCTTCGTCGCCGAGGTGCGGGGTCTCACGCACCGCTTCGACGAGGAGCGCGGGCGGCTCTTCCGGGCCACCTGCTCGGCCGATCTCGGCGATGCGCAATGCGGCGTCAACCTTTCCGCATCCACATATTCCGATACGGGAACGGTCACGCGCACGGACGGCGCGCTGAGCATCGCGGCGTCCGGCATCGGCTTTGCCGACGGATGGTGCAATGCGGGTCAGCTCACCTGGATCACCGGCGACAATGCAGGCATCTCCGTCGAGATCAAGGTGCACCGCGCGATCAGCGGAGTGGACGAGTTCGATCTTTGGCAGCGCGCCCCTCAGGCCATCAAGATCGGCGATACGTTCCGCGTCACGACGGGCTGCGACAAGACCCATGCCATGCGCCGGAGAAAGTTCGACAACGTCGCAAACTTCCGCGGCTTCCCACACATGCCCGGCAACGATTTTATCATCCGCATGCCGCAGCAGGGCGAGCCGGGGCTGGATGGCGGGAGCTTCTTCAGGTGAAGCCCTTTTACCTTCCCCTTGAGGGGGAGGGTCGCGAGCATAAGCGAGCGGGGTGGGGTGGCAGCGCCGCTCATTCTCGCTGCTCTCGGACTCAACGCACAGCCAATCAAACCACCTGCGCTATTCACCCCACCCCGGCTCTTTGAGCCGACCCTCCCCCTCAAGGGGAGGATTGCTGACGCACGTCTGACAATCATGCCCACACCTCACTTTATCATCGCCGAGGCCAGGTCATGGATCGGCACGCCCTATCGTCACCAAGCCTCGTTGAAAGGGATTGGCTGCGACTGCCTCGGCCTGCTGCGAGGTGTGTGGCGCGGCGTCATGGGGGCTGAGCCCGAGCTGCTGCCGCCGTACTCGCCCGATTGGGCGGAGGCCGGGGCCGATACGCTCGTCGCTGCTGCGCGAAAACATCTCGTCGAGATCGAGCCCATGCATGTCACGGCCGGCGACGTGCTGCTTTTTCGGTGGCGCGACAACCTGCCGGCCAAGCACTGCGCCATCGCAACCTCGCCCGACACCATGATCCACGCTCACGATGGCGCGGCGGTTGCGGAAGTCGCATTCCGTCCCTGGTGGCGCCGTCACCTGTCCCATGCCTTTCGTTTTCCGGATGCACCCTGATGGCCACCATCGTTCTTCAAACCGTCGGCTCCGTCGTGGGCGGCATGGTCGGCGGGCCGATCGGCGCCATGGCGGGGCGCGCGCTTGGCGCCCTAGCGGGTGCCGCCATCGACAATGCGCTCTTTTCCGGCAGCGACACGAAATATGTGGAAGGCCCGCGCCTCAAGGACATCGACGGGCTCACCTCCACCGAGGGCGCGCCGATCCCACGTGTCTATGGCCGTGCGCGCATCGGCGGCCAGCTCATCTGGGCGACCCGCCTGGAGGAGGTGGTGAACACCGATACGGACCGAGGCAGCCAGGGTGGCAAGGGTATGAGCGGCCCGAAGACCGTCACCACCACCTATTCCTATTTCGCCAATCTGGCGGTGGGCCTGTGCGAGGGGCGCATCGCGTTCATCCGCCGGGTCTGGGCCGATGGGCGCGAGCTCGATCTGAGCACGCTCACCATGAGGGTGCACAATGGCAGCGAGACGCAAAGCGCCGACCCGCTCATCGTCGCCAAGGAGGGCGCCGATCACGCGCCGGCCTATCGCGGCCTGGCCTATGTGGTGTTCGAACGCCTGCCGCTCGCCGATTTCGGCAACCGCGTGCCGCAATTCTCCTTCGAGGTCGTGCGCCCCGTCGACGGGCTCAACCGCATGGTGCGCGCCGTGTGCCTCATCCCGGGCGCGAGCGAGTTCGGCTACGACACCAAGCCCGTGATGCAGGTGCTCGATCTCGGCAAGACGCGGGCGGAGAACCGCCATCAGCTGCAGCGTTCAAGCGATGTTGCGGCATCGCTGGATGCCCTGGAGGCTTTGTGCCCTAACCTCAAGCGCGTATCCCTCGTGGTGAGCTGGTTCGGCGACGACCTGCGCGCCGGCTCCTGCCTTGTCGAGCCACGGGTGGATGTGAAGACCAAGACAACGGACGGCGCCACGTGGTCGGTGGATGGGCTGAAGCGAGAGGATGCGAAGGCCGTGTCTCTGGTCAAGGGCGCGCCGGCTTATGGCGGCACGCCGTCCGACGAGAGCGTGATCCGGCTAATCAGGGATCTGAAGGAGCGCGGCCTGGAGGTGGTGCTCTATCCCTTCGTGATGATGGACGTGCCCGCAGGCAACAATCTGCCCGATCCCTATGGCGGCACCGGCCAGCCGGCCTATCCCTGGCGCGGGCGCATCACCTGCCATCCCGCGCCGGGAGAGGCGGGATCTTCCGATGGAACGAGTGCCGCCGCCACGCAGGTGAACCTCTGGTTCACACGCAGTGACGGCTTCAACAGCATGGTTCGGCACTACGCCAATCTTGCGGAGCAGGCTGGTGGCGTTCACGGGTTCATTCTTGGCAGCGAACTCGTCGGCCTCACCCGCGTGCGCTCTGCGTCGGGCGTCTATCCGGCGGTCGCGCGGCTGCGGGAGCTTGCGCAGGATGTTCGCGCGATCCTGCGCGCCTCGACCGAGATCGTCTATGCCGCGGACTGGACCGAATACGGCGCCCATGTCCTGGACGGCGGCGACGAGGTGCGCTTTCCACTCGATCCGCTGTTTGCGAGCAGTGCCATCGATGCGGTCGGGATCGACTATTATCCGCCGATCTCCGACTGGCGCGACGGCCCGGCCCATGCGGAGCTCGCCGCAGGGCGCAGCATCTACGATATCGATTACCTGCGTGCGCGCTTGGGCAGCGGCGAGGCGTTCGACTGGTACTACGCCACCGCCTCGGAGCGCGCCGCGCAGGTTCGTCGCCCGATCACAGATGGCGCCTACAACAAGCCATGGGTTTTTCGCCAAAAGGATCTCGTGTCCTGGTGGTCGAACCGGCATATCGAACGCGTCGGCGGCATCGAGACTGGCGCCACCGCATGGCAGCCGCAATCGAAGCCGATCTGGCTCACCGAGATCGGCGTGCCGGCCGTGGACAAGGGGCCGAACGGGCCGAATGTCTTTCCCGATCCGAAGTCGTCGGAATCGGCCTATCCGCCGTTCTCCCGCGGCGTGCGCGACGATCTCGTGCAGGCGCGCACGCTGGAGGCTATTCTCTCGCGCTTCGATCCCGCGCAGCGCGGATTTCGCCCGACTACAATCCCGCGTCGTCCTCCTACAGCGGGCGCATGGTGGATCCGGACAACGTGTTCGTCTGGGCCTGGGACGCAAGGCCCTATCCGGCCTTTCCCGATTTCGACGTGGTCTGGTCCGACGGGGCCAACTGGGACACGGGCCACTGGATCACCGGGCGTCTTGAGGGTGCGACGCTCGACCGGCTGATCGCACGCATCCTTCGTGATTTCGGCCTCAATGATCCCGGCGCAATTCCCGTCGATGGTTTTGTGGATGGCTACGTGATCGACAAGCCTATGTCGCTGCGCGGCGCACTGGAGCCGTTGCTGCGCCTCTTCGGCGTTGATGCGGTCGCGCGCGGCGGCGTGATTGCCTGGCAGGGGCGCGGTGGACGTGCTGTCCTACATCTGGCGAAGGACGATCTCGTTCTGAACGAGGAGCAGCCCTCTCTCCGGCTCACCCGCGCCCAGGAGACCGAGCTGCCGCAGCAGGTGGAGGTGGGCTTCACCGAGAGCGACACGGATTACCGACGCGCCGCCGTGGCCTCGCGGCGCCTGTCCGGTTCGAGTCGCCGGGAGGCGAGGGCCGACAGCGCCGTCGTCGCCCGCCGCGCCGAGGCGCAGCGCCTGGCCGATACTTGGCTGCAGGATCTGTGGGCGGGGCGCGAGGGCGCCGAGTTTGAGGTGTCGCCGCGCCGCATAGACCTGGAGCCCGGCGACATGATTGCGGTGCCCACCGACGCAGGGCCGAAGCTTCATCGCATCACGCGCATCGCCGATGGCCCGACGCGGAAGGTCAGCACGCGCGCCGTGGAGCCGGCGGTGTTCGAGCGGCCGGGCTCCGCGATGCCCCGGCCGGTGAAGCGCCCGCCGCCGGTGCCGGGCAAGCCGCAGGTGGTTGTGCTCGACCTGCCGGCGGCGCTCGGCGATCCCACGCCGCTGCAATACATTGCCGTAGCTGCGGATCCCTGGCCCGGCGCCATGATGGTCTGGCGCTCAGGGAACGGCGCAAGCTTCACGCCGCATCGCATTCTCGATCTGCCGGCTCTGATTGGGCGCACAAAGACCGTGTTTGCCTCCGGGCCGCTTTGGCGTTGGGATAGGGATGCGACGCTCGACGTGGAAATCTCCACTGGTGCGTTGAGCTCCATCGACGACGAGGCGGCCTTGGCCGGGCGCAATCTCTTTGCGCTTCGCGGCGCGGATGGCCGCTGGGAGATTTTGTCCGCGGCGCGTGCAGAGCTGATCGGGGAGCGCACCTATCGCCTGTCGCACTTCTTGCGCGGCCTAGCAGGCAGCGAGCCGGAGGCCCATCGCACCGTGCCGGCAGGCGCTCTGCTCGTGAAGCTCGACGAGGCTGTCGTGCCGCTCACCACGAGCCTGCAGGATCTCGGCCAGAGCTGGCGCTACAGGGTTGGGCCATCAGGCCGCGACCATGCAGATGCCTCTGTTGCGGAGATGATTGCGACCGTGAGGCGCGAGGCGCTCAAGCCCTTGAGCCCCGTGCACGTGACGGCCCGGCGCGAACCGGGCGGCATCCGCCTCAACTGGATCCGCCGCACGCGCCACAACGGCGACGGCTGGCAGGCCATAGACGTGCCGCTCTCCGAGGACGCGGAGGCTTATGAGATCGACATCCTCAAGGGTGGTCAGGTTGCAAGGAGGATCACGAGTGCGCAGCCCTCTATCCTCTACACGCAAGCGCAGGAGATCGCCGATTTCGGCACTGTTCAGTCCACGCTGACCTTGCCATCACGCAGATGAGCACCGTCGCAGGCCGCGGATTTGAACGGCGTGTCACGGTTCCCGTGCGCTGACATCCGCCACGTCATGGCCGGCCTCGTGCCGGCCATCCCGATCTGAAAAGTGCTGCGCTCTCCGAATCGAGATCACCGGCACGAGGCCGGTGATGACGTGAGAGGGTGTTGTCACCGCATATTTGTTTGTTTCCTTGTCGGAGCACATTCTTCCATGTCATCGACGCCTCATCTCGCCCTGCCGCTCATCGCTGCTGCGCAGGCGCAAAAACATATCACCCACAACGAGGCGATTGCTTCCCTCGATGCGCTCGTGCAACTGGCCGTGAAGGAGCGCAACCGCACGGCGCCTCCGGCCACGCCCGAGGAGGGCGACCGTTACATCGTCGGGGCGAATGCCACCGGCGCGTTCGCAGGCCACGAGGCTCAAGTCGCCCTGTTCGATCTTGGGCTCTGGCGCTTCTTCGCGCCGCAACCCGGGTGGCGGGCTTACGTGGAGATCGAGGATCTGGTTGTCCTGTTCGACGGAACCGAATGGGGGATCTTCGGCTCCATTCCCGACGAGATCCACAATCTGCAGCGGCTCGGCCTCGGCACCACCGCCGATGGGTTGAACCGCCTCTCTGCGAAACTCAACGCGGCTCTGTTTGCGGCGCTGGCAATGGGTGAGGGCGGAACCGGCGACCTACGCTTCGTGCTTAACAAGAGCACAGAGATAAACATTCTCTCGCAGCTGTACCAGCGCGGCTTCAGCGGACGCGCGGAAACGGGACTCATCGGCAGCGACGACTTTTCAATCCGCGTCTCTCCCGATGGAAGTCTGTGGCGCGATGCCCTCGTGATCGACCGCCGGACCGGCATTGTGTCGTTCCCGTCAGGCCTTACCAACGCGCCGGGTACCAACCTGCTGATCAATGCCGCCTTTAGCGTGAACCAGCGTCGGTTCGCCGGCGGAGCTTTGGGGGAGGGCGTTTTCGGCTTTGATCGCTGGAAGGGTGGGCCGGGCGGCTGCAGCATCACACGCGCGACCGATGGCACGATCACGCTGGCGGGTAACATCGAGCAGGTGATCGATGCCGCGCAGGCGGCGGCCGAGTTCGGTGCGGCCAATCTTGCGGGCGCGACGCTGATTTTCTCGGTGGAGAACCCCTCCGCGCAGCTGCCGGTTGTCATCGGCTCCAAGTCGGCTACGGTTCCGGCCGGCTCCGGCCGTCAGGCCGCGAGCGTGACCCTCGACAGCGGAGAGACCGGCAACATCACGCTGCGTCTGCAACCGGGTGCCGCCTGCTCGTTCAAGCACGTGAAGCTGGAAGTGGGCGCTCAGGCAACGCCCTGGCGCGCGCCGCTCCTCGATATGGAGGAGTATCGCTGCCGGCGCACTTACCAGCGCCTCGCCACGACCGGCGGGGCGCCCGCCATTCTCGGCTATGTCGCGCAACGCGTGGGCATGAACATCATCGACGCGGTGTGCACCCTGCCGGTGCCCATGCGGGCCGATCCTACGCTCCTCACCAGCGGGTTCGCCTGGGTGAATGCACCGCCTGTGGGCAATCAAGCTGGCTTCTTCAGCAGCAGCAGCGCGGTCTGGGCCGCAATTACGGGCGCCTTGACGGTGACGACCGCAACGCCTCCAAGCGCCTCGTGTCTTGTCCTGCGGTTCCGGGCCGGTTCCACGTTCACCGCCGCAGCAGGAGGTGTCGGCAACCTCCATCTCGGGTCCGACGCCTTCATCGCGCTTGAGGCCGAGCTATGATAGCGCCCATGACTGCATCACGCTTCGAGACGGCCGTTGACATCGTCCTGCAGCACGAGGGCGGCTTCGTGGATCACCCCAGGGATCCGGGCGGGGCGACAAAGTTCGGCATCACCCGCGAAACCCTCTCCCGGGCACGGGGACGTCCCGTATCGGTTGAGGACGTGCGTGAGCTGACCCGCGCGGAGGCCAAGGCGATCTATCGTTGGCTCTATTGGGATGCGGTAGGCGCCGGTGAACTGCCGCCGGGACTGGACCTCGCCGTCTTCGATCTCGCGGTGAACTCGGGACCCGCCCGGGCCGCTCGCATGCTGCAGACCATCCTTGGGGTCACCGTGGATGGGATCGTGGGACCTGAGACCCTGAAGGCGGCTTGGCAGGCCGATCCCGCGGAAACGATCCGCCGCCTCACTCGGGCCCGCCTCGGTTTTCTCGGGCGCCTTGCCACTTGGCCCGTTTTCGGGCGCGGCTGGCGCAGGCGGGTTCTCGCCGTCGAGCAGGGGGCTCTGCGGCTTGCTTCTTCTCCACCCCCAGATTCCAGGAGCGTTTGACATGTTCGATACCAAGACCATTCTGGCCATCCGTACGGTCTGGTCCAACCTGATCGGGCTGTCGGCCCTCATCCTCGGGCTGTTCGGCTTCGACGGCTCGGCTCTCGCCACCGGCGCGGTCGAGGAGGCCCTCGTCCAGCTCATCGCCGCCGGCAGCTTCATCGCCTCGACCCTGTTCCGGATTGTCGCCACGAAGCAGATCCTGAACTGAAGGATTTTAAAGGCCTTGGGGCCGGTTTATCCTTCCCGAACCGGCCCTAGTTACATTCAGAATTCGTTCAGTGCGGCAAAGGCATGGTCACCTCATGCGTCTGGTTTGTCTGGTCATAGCGTTGTGGGGGATGATGGGGGCAGCCTATGCGCAAAGCGTATCGGCAGCCCTCGGAAACTGCCTTCCACCCCGCGAGATGCAGGAAGCCGTAGCGTCGAAGGGCGTCGTCACGCCGGCCTCCGCCGTGATGACGGCGCGCCGCCAGGTGCCGGGCGCCGACGTGGTCAGGGCGAGCCTCTGCCGCAACAGCGATGCCCTTGTCTATGTGATCATGGCCTTGCAAAAGGACGGTCGCATCGTGCAAGTGATGATCGACGGCTCTTCCGGGCGCGTGAGATCGGTGAAATAACGCATCGTGCGGAAAAGTGGGGACCGGTTTTCCGCGCCTAACGATGCGTCACTTACGGGATCAAGCATCGGATTGATCCCAAAAGTGCCTTCCACTTTTGGGTCCGATGCTATGGGAAGCCAAAACCGTGCGCCTACTCGTTGTCGAGGATGACAAAACCCTCAATAAGCAGATCGTGACTGCCCTTGAACAGGCAGGCTACGCGGTGGATACCGCCATGGACGGCGAGGAGGGGCAGTTCCTTGGGGACACCGAGCCCTACGACGCGATCATCCTCGATCTTGGCCTGCCGAAGGTGGACGGCGTCTCCGTGCTGACCGCCTGGCGCCGCGAGGGCCGCAAGACCCCGGTGATCATCCTGACGGCGCGCGACCGCTGGAGCGACAAGGTGCAGGGCTTTGATGCCGGCGCCGACGATTACGTAACGAAGCCCTTCCACATGGAGGAGCTTCTCGCCCGCGTGCGCGCCCTGCTGCGCCGCTCGGCCGGCCATGCCACGAGCGAGATCTCCTGCGGGCCCGTGAAGCTCGACACCCGTTCCGGCCGCGTGGCCGTGGATGGCAACCCTGTGAAGCTGACCTCGCACGAGTACCGGCTGCTGTCGTATCTCATGCACCACATGGGGCGCATCGTCTCTCGCGGTGAGCTGACCGAGCATCTCTACGATCAGGACTTCGACCGGGATTCCAACACGATCGAGGTCTTCATCGGCAGGCTTCGCAAGAAGCTCGGCGTCGACATCATCCAGACCGTCCGCGGACTGGGCTATCTCCTCGACGCCACCCAGGCCCAGACGACCCAAGCCCAGACCAAGACGTGACCGGCCTGTCACCGCTCGTGAAACGTTTCGCCAGCCGGCCCATCGCGGTCCGTCTGGCGGTCTCCTCGGTTTTCTGGAGCTTCGTGATCCTGCTGATCGCGGGGCTGATCCTGTCGACTCTCTACCGGGACAACACGGAGCGGGCCTTCGACCAGCGGCTCCTCGTCTATGCCAATACGCTGGCCTCCAACCTCGTCGGGCCCGGCGATCCCGACCGGGATCTCGGCCCCATCGGCGATCCCCGGTTCGAGCTGCCCCTGTCGGGCTGGTACTGGCAGGTGGCGCGGCCCAGTGCGGCGGCGGCCGAGATCCGCTCGTCGAAATCGCTCTTCGGCGGGCAGTTGCCGAACCTGGCCACGGGTGACGACCGGTTCGGGCAGATCCGCCGCGGTTACGGACGGGCGCCGGACGATCGCAACCTGCGGGTCATCGAACGCGACATCGACCTTGGCGAGGATGGACGTTACATCATCCGCGTCGCCGGGCCTGCCGACGAGATCGAGATCGCCGTGCGCGACTTCATCTTCGCCCTGACGGTGACCTTCGCGCTTCTCGGCATGGGCCTCGGCTTCACCACGCTGCTGCAGATCCGCTTCGGCCTCCGGCCCCTGTCGAATCTGCGCAGCGCGCTCGGCGCCATCCGGCAGGGGGAGGCGGAGCGCATCGCGGGCGAGTACCCGCGCGACATCTCTCCGCTCGCCAGCGAATTGAACCTGCTCCTCGACACGAACCGCGAGATCCTGGAGCGGGCCCGCACTCAGGTGGGCAACCTCGCCCATGCACTCAAGACGCCGCTCAGCATCATCATGAACGAGGCAGAGAACGCCCCCGAGGATGTGGCCGCCAGGGTCCGCGAGCAGGCGACCCTCATGCGCGATCAGGTCAACTACTATCTCGACCGCGCCCGCGCGGCGGCGCTTGCCGGCACGCTCGGAACCTTGACGGAGGCCGAGCCGGTGATCGCAGGGTTGGCGCGCACCTTCGCGAAGATCTACCGCGACAAGGACCTGGAGGTGGAGCTCGCGATCCCATCGGACTTGCGCTTCCGCGGCGAGAAGCAGGACCTCGAGGAGATGGCCGGCAACCTCATCGACAATGCAGCCAAATGGGCCGCGCACAAGGTGGTGGTGGCCACTGAGGTCTTGCGCGACGACGACCGGCCGCGCTTCCGCCTGCTCATCGACGACGACGGGCCGGGACTGCCCGAGACGGCCAGAGCCGAAATGCTCAAGCGCGGCCGCCGGCTTGACGAGACGAAGCCCGGCTCGGGTCTCGGCCTGTCCATCGTCAGTGATCTGGCAGCTCTCTATCGGGGCTCGCTCCAACTCGATGCGTCGCCCATGGGCGGCCTGCGCGCCATCCTGGAACTCCCGGGGGACAGGAGCTCCCCTTAAGGAGATTTGCGCGTGACACCGTGCCACCGTCGTGCTTGAGGAGGACACGGAGTAAATAGGACTTTATGGTGATCTGGATCATTCTCCTGGCAATGACGGCGGCAGCCGTGATGGCGGTGTTGTGGCCGCTGTCGCGCCATTATGCCGTCGCGCGCCAGGCCAATCCGGACACGCAGTTCTACCGCGAGCAGATTGCGGAGATTGATCGGGATTTGGCCCGCGGCGTGCTTCTCGCCAATGAGGCGGAAGCGGCCAAGGCCGAGGCCGGACGCCGGCTCCTGCGGGCCACGGGCCTGCAGGCCGAAGAGGCCTTCGCTGCCGTGGGCGAGCCGGCCCTGCGCCGCCGCCGCGCCGCATCGACGCTAGCCCTGTCGATCATCCCGCTTCTGGCGCTCGCAACTTATGAAATCTACGGCTCACCCCAATTGCTGAGCGAGCCGCCGGGCGCCCGGATGCAGCCGCAGCAGGCCGGTGGCATGAACCTGCTCGGCGCCGTGGCCGACATCGAGGCGCATCTCGCCAAAAACCCGCAGGACGGGCGCGGCTGGGAGGTGATCGCTCCGGTCTATCTGCGCATGGGCCGCATCGAGGACGCCGTGAAGGCTTATGAAGCGGCTGTGCGCTATCAGGCGCCCGATGCCGTCCGCTTCGCCAATTACGGCGAGGCTCTTGTGCTGGCCAAGGACGGGTTGATCTCGGCGGAGGCGCAAGCCGCCTTCGAGCAGGCGGTCAAGCTCGACCCGAGCGCGCCCAAGGCCCAGTTCTATCTCGCCCGCGCGGCCGTGCAGGACGGGCAGACCGGCAGGGCCAAGGCCATCCTTGAGAACCTGCTCGCCTCATCGCCGGCCGACGCGCCATGGGTGGATTCGGTGAGGCAGGAGTTGGCGGCGCTCGGCGAACCCCAGGCTGCTTCGACCACAGAGCCGCAGATTGGCCCGGAAGCCATCGCCGGCATGGTGGCGGGGCTTGCGAGCCGTCTCGAAGCCCAGGGCGGTACGGCCGAGGAATGGGCGCGGTTGATGCGCTCCTATGCCGTGCTGGGTCAGCGGGACAAGGCCGCTGAGGCGGCTAAGCGCGCCCGGCAGGCTCTGGCGCAGGATTCCGAGGCCTTGAAGACCATCGACTCGATGGCCCAGGAACTGAAACTCACCGACGCTCAGCCATGACGAGAAAACAACGCCGCCTGACCCTCATCGGAGTTGCCGGATGCGTCCTCGCGGTCGCACTTGGGCTCGTGCTCTACGCCATGAACGACACGATCGTGTTCTTCAACTCGCCGGCCGACATCCAGGCGAAGAGCGTTCAGCCCGGCACGCGCATCCGTCTCGGCGGCCTGGTGAAGGAGGGCTCCGTGCAGCGCGGGGCCGATCAGCAGATCACCTTCGAGGTCATGGATGCCGAGGCTGTGATCAAGGTGAACTACAAAGGCCTGCTGCCCGACCTGTTCCGTGAGGGGCAGGGGGTTGTGGCCGAGGGCATTCTGGAAAGCCCGAGCGCATTCCGCGCCGACTCGGTTCTCGCCAAGCATGACGAGAATTATATGCCGCGCGAAGTGGCCGATACGCTGAAAAAGCAGGGCCACTGGCAGGGCGAGGCTAACACCGTGCCCAAAACGCAGTAGCAAGGGAGAACCCTCGTGTTGGTCGAGGCCGGACATTTCGCACTCGCGCTTGCCCTGGGCCTGTCGCTGATCCAGTTCCTCGTGCCGCTCTGGGGTGCGCGCGCCAACGATCCCGTGCTGATGGCCGTGGCGCCGACAAGCGCACTCGCCGTCTTCGCCTGCATTGCGTTCTCATTCCTCGCCCTGACCTTTGCCTATCTGAATTCCGATTTTTCGGTGCTCAACGTGGTGCAGAACTCGCACTCGGCGAAACCGCTGATCTACAAGATCTCCGGCGTGTGGGGAAACCATGAGGGGTCCATGCTGCTCTGGGTGCTGATCCTCGCCCTGTTCGGCGCCGTGGTGGCAATCTCGCGCAACAGCATCCCCATGCGCCTGCAGGCGAACACGCTGGCCGTGCAGGCAGCCGTCACCATCGCGTTCCTGCTCTTCATTCTCACCACCTCCAATCCCTTCACGCGTGTCGTTCCGGCAGCGCTCGAGGGGCAGGACCTCAACCCGCTGCTGCAGGATCCTGGTCTCGCGATCCACCCGCCGCTTCTCTATATCGGCTATGTGGGCTTCTCGATCTCCTTCGCTTTCGCCTGCGCGGCGCTCATCGACGGACGCATCGATGCGGTCTGGGCCCGGATCGTGCGGCCCTGGACGCTCGGCGCCTGGGCATTCCTGACGCTCGGCATCGCCATGGGCTCCTACTGGGCCTATTACGAACTCGGCTGGGGCGGCTGGTGGTTCTGGGATCCGGTGGAGAACGCCTCGCTCATGCCGTGGCTTGCCGGCACGGCGCTCGTGCATTCCACGGTGGTCATGGAGAAGCGCGACGCCCTGAAGGTCTGGACGATTCTGCTCGCCATCCTGACCTTCTCTCTGTCGCTGCTCGGCACCTTCCTGGTGCGCTCCGGCGTTCTGACATCGGTCCATTCCTTCGCAGTGGACCCGGAGCGCGGCACGTTCATTCTCGGCATCCTCATCCTCTTCATCGGAGGCTCGCTGGCGCTCTTTGCCTGGCGCGCGCCGATGCTCAAGCAGGGCGGCCTGTTCGCGCCGGTCTCGCGTGAGGGCGCGCTCGTGGTTAACAACCTGTTCCTCGCCACCGCCTGCGCCACCGTGTTCATCGGCACTCTCTACCCGCTGGCGCTTGAGGTGCTCACGGGCGAAAAGATCTCAGTCGGCGCGCCGTTCTTCAACTTCACCTTCCTGCCGCTGATTGTGCCTCTCCTGCTGCTCCTGCCGCTCGGGCAGACGCTCGCCTGGAAGCGCGGCAACTTCCTCGGCACGGCCCAGCGCCTCTATGCGGTGTTCGGCCTCTCGCTCCTGGCCACCATCGCGATGTTCGCTGTCACCTATGACGGCCCGGTGGCGGCGCCCCTGGGCATCGGGCTTGGCGTTTATCTGGTGCTCGGTTCGCTCAACGAAATCGTGACCCGCTCCTGGTCGAAGGGCACGCCTATGGCCGTTGCGTGGCGTAAAGCGCGAGGCCTGCCGCGCTCGGCCTGGGGCACGTCCATTGCCCATGCGGGCGTCGGTCTCACAGTGATCGGCATTGCCGCCACTGCCTGGGGTGTCGAGGCTATCGGCAGCTTGAAGCCTGGCGAGCGCCTCAAGGGCGGCGATTACGAGGTGAGGCTCGAGCGGGTCATCCCCCGCGTCGAGGCGAACTACCGGGAGGAAGCGGCCGTCCTGACCGTGTTCAGCTCGGGCCGGGAGCTTGGGACGCTGGAAAGCATGAAGCGACTCTACGTGACCCGGGGTATGCCGACCACGGAGGCAGGAATCCTGACCGTCGGTCTCGGCCAGGTCTATGCCAGCATCGGCGACGCGCAGCCCGACGGATCCATCGGCATCAGGCTCTACCACAAGCCTCTCGTCCTGCTGATCTGGATCGGCTCCCTCGTGATGGCGATCGGCGGCGGCATATCGCTCACCGACCGGCGCCTGCGCATCGGCGCCCCGGTTCCGGCCAAGACGATGCCGTCTCATGCAGTTCCTGCGGAGTAGGCCATGCGCATCGTCCTCGCTCTCATCGCAGCCCTTCTGTTCAGCGGCTCCGCCTTTGCCGTGCAGCCGGGCGAGGTGCTGAAGGATCCGGCTCTGGAAAAACGCGCCCGAGAGATCTCGGCAGGCCTGCGCTGCCTCGTCTGCCAGAACCAGTCCATCGACGATTCCGATGCCCAGCTCGCCAAGGACCTTCGCCTCCTGGTGCGCGAGCGCCTCGTGGCCGGCGATACGGACTATCAGGTGGAGAACTTCCTCGTCCAGCGCTACGGCGAGTTCGTGCTTTTGAAACCCACCTTCGGCTCACACACCCTGCTGCTGTGGCTGACGCCGGCCTTGGTGCTGGTGCTGGGCGGCATCGGTGCCTATGCGGCCCTGCGGCGGCCGCAAGCCGCGGCCTCGACCCTCGATGATGAAGAGCGGACGGCGCTGGAGACTCTGCTCAAGCGCGACCAAGGTGTCTGAACCTGCTCACCGGCTGCCGGAGCCTCGCACGGTTCTTCCATCGGCAGAATTTTCTCCGTTTCTTCATGTTGACGAGGATCATAAACCTGCGGGAGTAGGGCTCTATTCCTTCAATAGAAACGGCAGTGCTTTTTCTATTGAATATGCCAATTTGTCGCTGAGCCAAACCGCAAAGCTGATGCTATCGGGCGGTCAATCTCCTGATACATCCTGCGAAAGGGACGGTCGTGAAAGCAGCGGCCTTTGGGTTGGTTTTTGGCCTCCTTGTTCTTCCTTTCGCTGCACGATCCGATGAAAATCTCGTCGCCAAGCGCGAGATCTGCCGTCAGGAGGCGAGGCTAGCCATTGCTCCTAAGGGAAAGATCGGCGTCGACAGCTTCCAGCGGATTGTGAAGCGTCGTGTTGCGCATGTGAACCAATGCATGACCCGTGCCTTCGTCGCTCGTAAGGATGCGCCACTCCCACCGGGAAGGATGCTCGACGACGCACGGAACAGGGATCAGGCGCAGGCCGCCGGCTCCGTCCGGAGCGAAGCGGCTAAGGGCGACAATGCTGGCCGGCGAAAGATGAAAATGGCCTCGATCGGAAACCGCAAAGTCAAGAAATCAGGCCGAAAGAAGCTGCAACGCTTGTCCCGCAGGAGCAAGTGAGAGACGGCTCTGTCCGCTGGTCGTGAAACCTTACCAACATTTCATCTGCGGGTGAGGGTACCGTAAGGCGCCACACCCCATCTTGCTCCCATGACGAGCCGACAAAGGTTCATCCAGGAGAGACAAGAGATGTTGGACAAGGTTTCCACTCCCGCCCGCAAGCGCACCGCGACGTGGCTCGGCGCAGCGGCCGTGGCTGCGTTGATCGCAGGCGGCGCCGTCGAGAGCGGTCTCGTTGCCCCCAATGCCGCCCATGCCGAGCTGCGCTCCATGGCTCAGCCGGTTCAGAATGTCCCGTCGTTCGCCGACGTGATCGAGCGCGTGAAGCCCGCCGTCGTTTCCGTGAAGGTCAAGGTGCAGAACGTGGCCGACCGCGACGATGAGGACGGCCCGCGCTTCTCAGCCCCGGACCTGCCCCCCGGCCACCCGATGGAGCGCTTCTTCCGCCAGTTCCGCGAGGGCGAGCGCGGTGAGCGTGGCCAGCGCCGCGAGCAGCCCCGCCGCTTCGGCCAGTCCATGGGATCCGGCTTCTTCGTGTCGGCTGACGGCTACATCGTGACCAACAACCACGTGGTCGACAAGGGCTCCGAGGTCGAGATCACCATGGACGACGGCAAGACGCTGGACGCCAAGGTGGTCGGCACCGACCCGAAGACAGACCTCGCCCTGCTGAAGGTCGAGGGCAGCGACTTCCCGTACGTCCGCCTGGCCGGTCAGAAGGCCCGCATCGGTGACTGGGTGGTGGCCATCGGCAACCCGTTCGGCCTCGGCGGCACGGTGACGGCCGGTATCGTGTCGGCCCAGCACCGCGACATCGGTGCCGGTCCCTACGACGACTTCATCCAGATCGACGCTTCCGTGAACCGGGGCAACTCTGGTGGCCCGACCTTCAACCTCGCAGGCGAGGTCGTGGGCGTAAACACGGCGATCTTCTCGCCGTCGGGCGGCAATGTGGGTATTGCGTTTGCCATCCCGGCGAGCACGGTCGAGACCGTTGTTGCGTCCCTTAAGGAGAACGGCTCCGTAACCCGCGGCTTCATCGGCGTGCAGATGCAGCCGGTGACCAAGGAGATCGCCGAGGCGATCGGCCTCAAGGAGCCCAAGGGCGCCCTGGTGGCCGAGGCCATGAAGGACGGTCCCGCCGCCAAGGCCGGCGTCAAGACGGGCGACACGATCATCGCCGTCGACGGGCAGCCGATTAACGAGGCCAAGGACCTTTCCCGCAAGGTGGCCAATGTCGCCCCGGGTAAGAGCCTGTCGCTCACGCTCTGGCGTGACGGCAAGGAGCGGAACGTGACCCTCGAGGTCGCGAGCCAGCCGAAGGGCGTCTAATCGCTCTCGATAACAGCATAGGCACCAGGCTTTCCTGTTGATTGCCCCCGACACCTGGTGTCTTCTGCCCGCGGTGGACCGGTCTTTCCCCTCCAGGACCGGTCCGTCGACGGGCTTTTTCTTGTGCGGCGTGTAGGCTGATGCGGATTCTGATCATCGAGGACGACCGGGAGGCAGCTTCCTACCTCGTCAAGGCGTTCCGGGAAGCGGGCCACGTGGCGGACCATGCCGCCGACGGGCTCGACGGCTATGCCATGGCGGAAGCGGGCGATTACGATGTGCTTGTGGTCGATCGCATGCTGCCCAAGCTCGACGGCCTCTCCCTGATCCGATCTCTCCGTGAGCAGAAGGTCGAGACGCCTGTGCTCATCCTCTCTGCGCTCGGCCAGGTGGACGACCGGGTGAAGGGGCTGCGCGCGGGCGGCGATGATTATCTCCCCAAGCCTTACGCCTTTTCCGAGCTTCTCGCCCGCGTCGAGGTTCTCTCGCGCCGCCGCGCCTCGGCGCCCAATGCGGAGCCGACCGTCTACCGCATCGCCGATCTCGAACTCGACCGCCTGTCCCATCGCGTGACGCGGTCCGGTCAGGAGATCGTGCTGCAGCCGCGCGAGTTCCGGCTGCTCGAATACCTGATGAAGAATGCCAACCAGGTGGTCACCCGCACCATGCTGCTGGAGCATGTGTGGGATTATCACTTCGATCCCCAGACCAACGTGATCGACGTTCACGTCTCGCGCCTGCGCGCCAAGATCGACAAGGGCTTCGACAAGCCGCTCATCCACACCATCCGCGGTGCGGGCTACACGGTGCGCGTTGGTTCGGAAGGTGACGAGGAATGAGGGCGCGGTCATGAGCGCCTTCATGTCGGCCCTCGGCAAGCTGGTCCGCACGACCGCCTTCAAGCTGTCATTCGCCTATCTGCTCATCTTCACCATCTTCGCCTTCGTGGCACTGGGCTATGTGGCCTGGAACGCCCAACGGCTGCTCACCGAGCAGTTCGTCTCCAGCATCGAATCCGAGATCAACAGCTTGTCCGATCAATACAGGTTCGGCGGCCTGCGTCGGCTCGTGAACAATGTCGAGCGGCGTTCACGCGCCCCTGGCGCCTTACTCTATCTGGTGACCACGGAAGCCGGCGAACGGGTTGCTGGCAATGTGGGCGCGCTGCCCCCTGATATTCTTAGCCGAACCGGTCAATTCGAGACGCTCTACAACCGCACCGATGAGACCGAAACGCGGCCCGATGTAGCCATCGTGCGCGTCTACCTCCTGCCCGGAGGGTTCCGCCTCCTGGTCGGTCGCGACGTGGAGGAGCGGCGGCGCCTGCGTGAGATCATCCAACGGGCGTTCGGTTACTCGCTTTTGTTTATCGGCGTTCTCGGATGCTTGGGCGGATGGTTCATCACGCGAAGGGTGCTCAAGCGCGTCGATGACATGACGGACATCACGCGCCACATCATGGCGGGCGATCTCGGCGGGCGGCTGAAGGTGGCGGGAACCGGTGACGAACTCGACCGGCTCGCGGAGAACCTCAACGCCATGCTCGACCGCATCGGCGAGCTGATGCGCGGCATGCAGGAGGTGTCCGATAACATCGCCCACGACCTGAAGACGCCACTGACGCGCTTGCGCAACAAGGCCGACGAAGCCCTGCGCACGGCCAAGACCCCGGACGAGCTGAAGACGGCCTTGGAGGCCACCATCGATGAGAGCGACAATCTCATCCGCATCTTCAACGCGTTGCTGATGATCGCGCGGCTTGAAGCCGGCAGCGCCCGCGAGGGGCTGGCTGAATTCGATGCCGCCGAGGCCGTGCGCGGCGTGGCCGAACTTTACGACGCCTTGGCCGAAGAGGCTGGCGTGGATCTGGAGGTCTCGGTTGAGGAGGACTTGCCTATTCACGGCAGCCGTGAGCTTCTGGGGCAGGCGATGTCGAACCTCCTCGACAACGCCCTCAAATACGGTGCCTCGCCGGATGCTGCCAACAAGACGATCAGCGTATCGGCCCATCGCCGCGACGGCGAGGTGTGGATCGCGGTGGCCGACCGGGGTCCAGGCATTCCGGAGGCGGAGCGGGGCAGGGTGCTGGAGCGCTTCGTTCGCTTGGAAACGGCCCGTTCCCGTCCCGGCTTCGGATTGGGCCTGAGCCTCGCCGCGGCGGTGGCGCGTCTCCATGGCGGAGCGCTCAGGCTCGAGGACAATGAGCCGGGTCTGAGGGTCGTGCTGGCCCTCCCGCTCAAGGCCGTGGAGCTGCCGCAGGCAACCCTCCAGACGGCCGCTTAAGCCTGAAGGATAAGAGTCCTGGGGCACTTTTCGGTTGCCTCCGGATGCCCGGCATGAACACTCGGGTCATCTTGAGAAACCCGAAGAGCCCCGCCGTGCCGGATGTGAACGACACTCTCCTCAGCCGCTTGACCCAAGCTCCCCTTGTGGCCGATCGGAAACGCGCCAAGGCGCAGCTGAAGGATTTCATTGATCGGGTGCGCGACGAGCCGGAGGCCGCCGACCTGCTGGAGCATCTGAGCGAGGGGCTTTTCTGCGATCTCCTGATGGGGCTTGCCGATCATTCCCCTTTCCTCTGGCAGCTGATCGTCAACGATCCCGCCCGCGTGGCGAGGCTTGCCTTTTCCTCCCCGGAGGAGGCGCATCGCGCCATCGTTGACGGCCAGACCAACCTGTTCCGCGAGTTGCGCTCCGGCGCGATCACCCGCGACGACGCTGTGCGCGCCTTCCGGCAGAACCGCAACGCCCATGCGCTCCTCGTCGCCATGGCGGATATCGGCGGCCTCTGGGGCACGGAAGAGGTGACGCAGGCGCTGTCCGATTTTGCCGATGCTTCTGTCGCCGGCGGCGTCAATCTCGTTCTCACCGAGATGGCGGACCTCGGCCGCGTCAATCTCGTGAACCCGTATTGCCCGGGTGAGGGCTCCGGCTTCACAGTCCTGGCGCTGGGCAAGCACGGGGCAGGGGAGCTTAATTATTCGAGCGACATCGACCTCGTGATCTTCTTCGATCCGGACACAACGGTGCTGCGCGATACGTCTGAGGCGGCGACGATCTACACCCGCATCGCCCAACAGCTCGCCAAGCTCCTGCAGGAGCGCACGGCCGACGGTTATGTGCATCGCGTCGATTATCGCCTGCGCCCCGATCCGGGCTCAACGCCGACCGCCGTGTCGCTGTCCTCAGCCTATGTCTATTACGAGACGGTGGGGCAGAACTGGGAACGCGCGGCCTTCATCAAGGCAAGGCCCATCGCCGGGGATCTGTCGCTCGGCGAGAGTTTCCTAAAGGAACTGCGCCCCTTCATCTGGCGCAAGTATTTCGACTTCGCCTCCATCGCCGACGTGCACGCCATGAAGCGGCAGATCCATGCGGTGCGCGGGCACGACCAGATCGCGGTGGCCGGCCATGACATCAAGCTCGGACGCGGCGGCATTCGTGAGATCGAGTTCTTCGTGCAGACGCAGCAGCTCGTGTTCGGTGGGCGGCGTCCCGGTCTGCGGGGACGCCGTACCCTCGACATGCTCAAAGCCCTGCATGATGAGGGCTGGATCACGGCCCAGGCGCGTGACGAACTCGCGGAATCCTACCGTTTCCTGCGCACCATAGAGCACCGGCTGCAGATGGTGGCCGACGAGCAGACGCAGCGCCTGCCATCCGACGAGGAGCAGCTCAAACGCTTCGCCAAGTTCTGCGGCTATCCCAACCTGAAAGCCTTCTCCAAAGCTCTCACTGATCAAGCGAAGATCGTGCAGGGGCATTATGCGCTACTGTTCGAGGAAGGGCCGGAGCTCGCCTCCGATGTGGGCAGCCTCGTCTTCACCGGTTCGGACAACGATCCGGATACCCTCGCCACTCTGCAGCGCATGGGTTTCCACGAGCCCGAGCGCGTGGCCGAGACCGTGCGCGGCTGGCATTTCGGCCGTCGTCCTGCGATCCAGAGCGCCCGCGCCCGCGAGGTGCTGACCGAACTCACCCCAGCGCTGCTCTCCGCGCTCGGCGGCACCGCCGATCCCGATGGGGCGCTGGCTGCCCTCGACCGCGCCTTCGGCCGCATGCCGGCTGCCGTCGAACTCCTCACCATCCTGCAATCCCACGACCGCCTGCGCCTGCTTTTCGCCGATCTTCTCGGCACCGCGCCGCGCCTCGCCGACACGGTGGCGCAATCGCCGCATGTGCTCGATGCGCTCATCGACCCCGCTTTCGGCACGCCCACCACCGACGACGAGACCATCGAAGTCCAAGTGCGGCAGCTCATCGGGCCGCCGCGCGACTTCGAGGATTTTCTCGATCGTGCGCGCGATGCCGCGCGCCAGATGCGTTTCGTCACCAGCGCGCGCCTGCTCTCCGGTGTCATCTCTCCGACGCAGACCGGCGAAGCCTATGCGGCCATAGCGCGTGCGGTCATCCGTGCTTCCTTCGACGAGGTGCGCAGGGCGTTCCAAGCCGATCACGGCACGGTACCGGGATCGCGCATCGCAATCCTCGGTCTCGGGCGTCTCGGCAGCCGTGAACTAACGGCAGGCTCCGACCTCGACCTCGTGGTCATCTACGATTTCGATGGGAGCGCCCGTGAGAGCACCGGCCCGCGCAGCCTCGACGCGGTCGTCTACTACACGCGCCTGACGCAGCGTCTGGTTTCAGCGCTGACAGTGCCGACGCGCCGAGGCCTGCTCTACGAAGTCGATCTGCGCCTGCGTCCGCAGGGCGGCAAGGGACCTGTCGCCTCGCAGTTCAAAGGCTTCGTGAATTACCAGAAGACCGAAGCCGACCTCTGGGAGCACATGGCGCTTACCCGCGCCCGCGTGCTCGCGGGTGACAAGGCTTTCGGTGCGGAAGTCTCACAGGCCGTCAAGGACATTCTCACCACGAAGCGCGATCCGAAAAACGTCTTCAAGGAGGTCCGCGCCATGCGTGAGCTGATCGCCCAGGAGAAGGGCGACAGCGACCCCTGGGACATGAAGCTTGCCCGCGGCGGCCTCACCGACCTCGACTTCATCGCGCAAGGCCTGGTGTTGGCTCATGCGCACGCGCACCCGTCGCTGGCCGGCCTCTCGACCGAGGCCACTTTCGCCGAGGCTCAATCTATCGGCCTACTGTCGGCAGATGGCGCTAGGACGCTCACCGAAGCCCACCGCCTCTTCAACGACATCTTCCAATGGCAGCGCCTGACCATTGAAGGCACATTCGACGCCGAGAGGGTGCCTCCGGTCATACTCAAGCGCCTCGCCACCGTTGCCGGGTTGCCGAGTGCGAAAGTGCTGCTGGAGCATCTGGGAGAGATGCGGGGGAGAACATATGAATTGTTCGGCGCAATCTTAGACTAACGCAAAGGCATGCTACTTGAAGTATATATTTTCCTATCGGCATGTATTTTATAAATAGAATTATGCATATTTTTCCAAGATTCTAAGTTGGTACTCTGTCTGTTTGGAGAGTGGACTCCCGCTTGTGTGTCGCTGAAGCTCGAACAAAAGGTTCACTGATCGATGAGATTAGGCGAAGACCTTGGGTCAATGCACAGTAGGGGGCTTCGAGATGGCATCTATGGATCAATTGTGCCCCATGTTCGAACTAACATGGGGCGGGCCGGCGTCCAATTGGTACGGGAACGGGATTTTTATCGTCGCTCAAACACCAAGCTCGAGTTCCAATACTTCAACCTCTACCACGCCGCCTGCTTCAAGCGGTTCAACAACGGGGGGCACATCCGACGGAAGCCAATTTGGGGGGGGCAGAGTCCCTCTAGGGGGGTCATCAGGATCGTGGGAAGAAGCGTATGACGCTGATGATTATGGGGAAGAATTTCTTGTAGGGTTCGCAGGATTGGGGTCTTTGACCATACTTGGTGAAGCTACGTTCATCCCAGGATTCATCGCCGGTGCTACCGTCGTCGGTGCATATATAGGTGGATTTGGCCTAGTCATCGGCGCACTCCTCTTAGGTCCTCCCAGAGATCCCAGAGAGATAGAGCAGGATACTGACTGGACGGTCGGCTCAGACCCTGAAACTCCGGAGAATCCTCAGCCCGTCCACGAAGTCGCACAGTTCGTCGTCGGTGGGAACGCGTACTTTCTGGATATTCTGCGAGGGACTGCCAAAGCTGACCACTTGGTCGGAAATGGAGGTCTGTCGGGTTTCGAGGGCGATGATACTCTCACTGGCGGCGACAGGGCCGACCTGCTCATGGGCGGCTCTGACAATGATTTGCTGGTGGGCGGGCTCGGTCATGACATCCTGACCGGCGGTCTCGGCGCTGATATCCTTGATGGTGGCGATGGTTTCGACCTCGCCAGCTATGCGCATTCTTCTGCCGGTGTCGTCGCGAACCTATCGAACGCAGCCGAGAACACGGGCGAGGCGGCGGGCGACACTTACAAACTGATCGAGGGCTTTGAAGGCTCGGCCTTTGCCGACGAATTCACCGGCAGCATTCTGAACGATAAGCTTTACGGCAACGGCGGCAACGACACCCTGGAGGGCAGCGGTGGTGCCGACTGGCTCTACGGCGGCGCCGGCTATGACTTTGCGAGCTACTATGACGCCTCGTCTGCGGTGGTGGTCAATCTCTCCAATGCCACGCAGAACACCGGCGAGGCAGCCGGCGATACGTACCACAGCATCGAGGCAATCTCGGGCTCGGCTTCTTACAGTGACACGCTTACCGGCAGTTGGGACGGCAACAACATCTATGGCCACGGTGGCGACGACAGACTCTCGGGGCTGGCCGGACGCGACTACCTGGCCGGCGGTGCCGGCAACGACATTCTCATCGGCGGGGCTGACGGCGACTGGCTCGTGGGCGGGGCAGGCACGGACCTAGCCGGCTACACCACGGCCGTGACCGCCAGCCTGCTCGATGCCTCCCAGAACACCGGCGAGGCGGCGGGCGACACGTACGAGGGCATCGAGGGACTGGCCGGCTCCGGCTTCGGCGACGTGCTGGGCGGGGATCATGGCAGCAACATGCTCCTGGGCCATGCCGGCAATGACAATCTGATCGGCGGCTCAGGGGCCGACTTGCTCGATGGCGGCAGCGGCTTCGACTATGCCGAGTACCACACGGCAAAAGCCGGCGTGATCGCCGATCTGGCCTACACGGGCCGGAATACAGGCGATGCTCAGGGTGATCGTTATGTGTCCATTGAAGGCCTTGCCGGCTCGTCCTTCAGCGACGATCTGAGCGGCAACGATCTCGGCAACGAGATCTACGGCTTGGGCGGCAACGATGCCCTAGAGGGACGAGGCGGAGCCGACTGGCTGTATGGCGGCGAAGGCCATGACTTTGCCACCTACTACGGAGCCACGGCGGGCGTGACGGCCAATCTCTCCGAGAGCTGGCGCAACCAGGGCGAGGCGGCAGGGGACATGTACTTCGCCATCGAGGGCTTGGCGGGCTCAGGCTATGCCGATGCGCTCGGCGGCAACGAGCACTACAACGAGCTGTTCGGCCATGGCGGCGACGATCAGCTGTGGGGCTTTGGCGGCGGCGACTGGCTGGTGGGCGGCGAGGGTCATGACCTGCTGATCGGTGGCGCCGGCTCGGACTGGCTCACCGGCGGCAACGGCACCGACATCTTCCGCTTCGACGGGGTGCTTGGGGCTGGCAACGTGGATGTGGTCAACGACTTTGGCGTGGGCGGGCCTGACCTGCTGCAGCTGACGCGCAACACGTTTTCGGCCTTTGCCAACCAGGGCGAGGTGTTCGGCTTCCAGCTGGCCTTTGGGGCTGCGGCCACGACTGCTGCGCACCGTCTGGTGTATAACAGCGGCACGGGGGCGCTGTTCTACGATGCGGACGGGGCCGGCGGGGCCGCCCAGGTGCAGTTTGCCACCTTGAGCAAGGGCCTGGCGCTCTCCGCCTCCAGCTTCGCCCTGCTCTGGCTGTAAGAACCAGACAAGCGGACGGACAAACTCTCGACAAGCAAAAGGCTGTAGGGAGAAGCATCCTATGCTGCCGCGTCTGCCAGTGCGATGTCGGCATGCGTGGCTTCCGTGAGCGGCAGGTGGACCAGCACGATGGTGCCGACGCCTTCCTGGCTCTTGATACGCAGGCTGCCGCCGTGGAGTTCCGTGAGCGAACGGGCGATGGCGAGGCCCAGACCTGAGCCCTTGTAGCTCTTCGAGAACTCGGTCTCAACCTGCTCGAAGGGCTGGCCCAGCTTGTGCAAGGCGTGCGCCGGGATGCCGATGCCGTTGTCTTCGACATAGATGTTGACTGCGTTGCCGGCTTGGCGCGTGCGCACCGTGATGCAGCCGCCTTCGCTCGTAAACTTCGTGGCGTTCTGAAGCAGGTTGACGAGGATCTGGTGCAGGGCGCGCTCGTCGGCGGGCACCACGATGTCCTCTGGGTTCACGTCGACGGTGACGGAGAGGTCCTTGGCCTTGGTCTGCTCGCCCACCAGCTTGAGAGCGCGCTGGATCGCGGCGTGGACCTCCATGGGCTGCTTGGTCAGGCTCGTGCGGCCCGCTTCGATGCGCGACATGTCGAGAATGTCGTTGATCACCGACAGGAGATACTGGCCACTGGAGCGGATATCGGTGCAGTATTCCTCGTACTTGTCGGAGCCGAGCGATCCGAAGATGCCGCTCTGCATCACTTCCGCGAAACCGATGATGGCGTTGAGCGGCGTGCGTAGCTCGTGGCTCATGTTGGCGAGGAACTCGGACTTGGCGCGGTTGGCGCTCTCGGCCTGGGCCTTCTGGTCGAGATAGCGCTCGGCGAGATCCGCGAGCTGGTGCGTCTGCGCCTCGAGCTTCTGGCGCGACTGCTTGAGATCGAGAACGGTGGCAATGAGCTCCTTCTCGGATTCGACGAGGCGATGCTCATGGCGTTTCAACGCAGTGATGTCCGTGCCCACCGACACGTAGCCGCCGTCCTTGGTGCGACGCTCGTTGATCTGCAGCCAGCGGCCATCCTGAAGACGGGCCTCGAAGGTGCGTGCTCCCACATCCTGCTGCTCGCGGCGCAGGAACTGGTGCTGCACCTCCGGCGGACGGCCGAGCGCCATCACTTCCGCATAGGACTTACCCTGCAGCTGCGCGTCGGCCGGCAGCTCGTGCAGCTTCTGGAACTTGGAATTGCAGAGCACGAGGTTGTTATTGGCGTCCCAGAGCACGAAGGCCTCGGAGATCGCCTCGATGGCGTCGTGCAGCCGGGCATCGGCCTTGGCGGTCTTCTCTTCGAGGCCACGCTGCTCGGTCACGTCCACGGCGATGCCGACGAGATGGCTCGCTGCGTCGTCCGGATCGTTCATCAGTTCGGCGCGAGCGCGCAGCCACACCCAATCGCCGGTGATGCTGCGGATGCGGAATTCGTAATCGAGAAGGGAAGTGCTGGCGGATGCGAGCTGCTCGGCCAGGGTGAAGAGATCCTGATCCTCCGGGTGGATCATGGCGTTCACTTCGCCGAAGGACAGGAACTCGTCTTGGCGTTCGTAGCCGAGCAACTCGTACATCGAATCGGACCAGTAGATACGGCCGCGGCCGATATCCCAATCCCACAACCCGCAGCGTCCGCGGTTGAGCGCGGAATCGATCCGGTCGCGCACCTTCTCGCAGACCTCGTCGGCGGCGCGCGCACGGTTTGCCTGCATCACATAAGCCACACCGATGCCGAGCAGCACCAGGATCGTGGCGCCGAGCAGCGAAACGTGACCGATCGTGCGCGTCCACCAGCCCGACAGGATGTGGGGCATGGGCTGCACGAGGGCGATCTGTCCCGATGAGGCGGCAAGCGAGCGAACGGTCGCCATGCCCTCAACGCCACCGGGGAGCCGTACTGTCATGACGCCGGCGCGGTCGGCAAACAGCATCAGCGGCTGGGCTTCGCCTAATATATCGGTGAGCTTCGCGGGGGCATTCGTCATCGGTGGGTAAACGGCCTGAATGGCGCCTGCCTGATCGACCAGCATGAGCATGCGGTTCTGCGTTAGGGCGCTCGGCGGCATGTCCTTCGCGAGTTCCTCAAGCTGCGCTGCAGCCTTCGCGCCATTGCCGGGAGCACGAACAGCGCCGAGCTTCGCCGCCGAGAGGGATGCGATGATGTCGATGTCGCTGATGGCGTCGAAGAGCGTGTCCTTGCGGCCATCGCGGATCTGAACCCAGGCGCTGCCGGCAAGCGTGATCAGAAACAGGATCAGGACCGCCGGAACCGCCAAGCGGAGCAGGGGCTCATATCGCTCGAGCCGTCGATAGGTGGGGTTCGCGTCTGATCGCGTTACCCCTAGAATCGTACCCGCACGCGCGGGTACGCATGCGGTCACCGCCCCCGCCATGCGATGCTTCCTCCGGAACCATTTGCGTCCTGTTTCGGAGGACGTGCCGCATCTCTCCGAATCACTAACAATAGAATCTTGAGCGGGTGATTTGTCTAGTTAGTAGAACCCGAAGGTTAATAAAAAATTTCCTATGTCGCGTTCCCTTGGGGAAATCTGGGACAACCTCATAACCCCTTCATCCATATAGGTTATTTCGATTGGCTTTCCTCAAGGGACCGGCTCACGATATCCCCTACATCGCGGGAAAGATTGGGCTTTTGAGCGATGGAGCGCAGGGCCTCTTCCGCATGCTTCTGACGCCCGTTTTCCATCATCCGCCAAGTGGTGAAAGCGGTAAGGAGGCGGGCGGCCAGTTGGGGGTTCAGCTCGTCTGCGCGCAGGACGATTGAGGCAAGGAGCCGGTAGCCAGCACCGTCGGCCCTGTTGAACTGAACCTGATTCAGCATGGCAAAGCTGCCGATCAGCGAGCGCACCCGATTGGGGTTGCTGATCGAGAAGGCGGGATGCTGCATCAGGTTTTTCAACCGCTCAAGGGTTTCATCCTCAGGGATCGCAGCCTGCAGCGTGAACCATTTGTCGATGACGAGGGGCTCATTGCGGTAGCGCTCCCCGAACCAGGCGATGGCGTCCTCGCGCACCGGTCCGGGAATGGTCGTGAGCACGCTGAGCGAGGCCAGACGGTCCGTCATGTTGGTCGCGGACTTAAGTTGTTCCGAGGCCAGCGCTTCACCGGCGCCGGGATCGGCTGCGGCAAGAAGATCAAGGCAGGCATTGCGCAGGCTCCTGCGTCCGGCGCTGGCCGCATCCGGTCTGTAGGGGCCTGAATCGGTGAAGGCCGCGTAGATGCGCTGCAGGCGCTCGGCACCGGCCATGCCGATGCGCCGGCGCAACTCCGATCGGGCGCGATGGATCGCATCCGGGTTCACGTCCTGGCCGATCTCCTGTGCAATGTCGGCCTCGCTTGGAAGGGTCATGACGAGCGCCGCAAAGGCCGGATCGTTCTCGGCATCCCTGTCGATGAAGCCGCAGAGGGCGCTCGAGAATGCGTCGATCTCCTCGCCTGCGACCTGACCGTGAATAGAGAGGGAGGCCAGCAGCCGCATAGCAACGGTTTGCGACGCCTGCCACCGGTTGAACGCATCCGTGTCATGCCGCAGAAGGACGAGCAACTCCTCGTTGGGCAGATCGAGCGAGACCTTCACCGGAGCCGAGAAGCCCCGGAAGAGAGACGGTACCGGCAGGGACGTCACGCCCGTGAAGGTGATGCTGTCGGCTTCCTGGTCGAACAGGAACACGCCCCGTTCGTCCACCCGGTCGCAGACTGCGCTCAGGGGCGAACCGTCGTGCGAAACGAGCCCGAGCGTGACCGGAATGGCCATCGGCTCCTTCTTCGCCTGTCCGGGTGTCAGTGGCGTGCTCTGGGAGAAATCCAGGCGATAGGTCTGTCCGACCTCATCATAGTGGGTCTTCACCGTGACGCGAGGCGTTCCGGACTGCTCGTACCAGCGGGCGAAGTGCGACAGGTCGCGGCCGGTGACCTCCGCGAAGGCGTTCAGGAAGTCCTCGACCGTCGCGGCCGTACCGTCGCAGCGCTCGAAATAGAGATCCATGCCGCGCCGGAAATCCTGCTCACCGATGATCGTCTTGAGCATACGGACGATCTCTGCGCCCTTCTCGTAGACGGTGGCGGTGTAGAAGTTGTTAATCTCGCGATACTGGTTCGGCCGCACTGGATGGGCGAGGGGGCTTGAGTCCTCCAGGAATTGCCGGGCCCGCAGCGTCTTCACCTCCGCAATGCGATGCACCGGGCGGGAGCGCTCGTCTGAGGAGAATTCCTGATCACGGAAGACCGTCAGGCCTTCCTTCAGGCAGAGTTGGAACCAGTCGCGGCAGGTGACGCGGTTGCCGGTCCAGTTGTGGAAATATTCGTGCGCGATGATCGCTTCGATATGGGCGTAGTCCATGTCGGTGGCGGTCTCGGGGGAAGCCAGCACGTATTTGTCGTTGAAGATGTTGAGGCCCTTGTTCTCCATGGCGCCCATGTTGAAGTCGGACACGGCGACGATGTTGAACACATCGAGGTCGTATTCCCGGCCGAAGACCTGCTCATCCCAGACCATGGAGCGCTCGAGCGCGTCCAAGGCATAATCGGCGCGGTTCTCCTTGCCGGGCTCCACATAGATCGCAAGCTCCACCTCACGTCCGCTCATGGTGGTGAAGCTCTTGGCGACCCGGCCGAGCCGGCCGCCGACCAGCGCGAAGAGATAAGACGGCTTGGGATGCGGATCGTGCCAGACGGCGTAATGTCGGCCGGTGTCGTCGATCAATCCGCTCTCGACCGGGTTGCCGTTGCCGAGAAGGACCGGAGCCTCTTCGCGGTCGGCTTCAATACGCGTGGTATAAACGGAGAGAACGTCGGGCCGGTCGAGGAAATAGGTGATGCGCCGGAAGCCTTCCGCCTCGCATTGCGTGCAGTAATTGCCGCTGGAGCGAAAAAGGCCCATCAGCTTGGTGTTCGCCGTCGGGTTGATCTCGGTCTCGATCGTCAGGGTGAACGCCTGGCGCGGCGCCTGCGCGATGGTGAGCGAATGAGGCGAGGCCTCGAACTCTTCGTCAGACAGGACTCGCCCGTCCAGCGCCACGGACTTCAGGTTCAACTCGTCGCCGTCGAGAACGAGGGGCGCATCCGAGCGCCCGGCCGGGTTCGGCCTCATGATGAGCGTCGCGCTCACCCTGGTCTCGGTCGGGTGTAGCTTCACGTCGAGATCAACATGGTCGATCAGGAAGTCGCTGGGCCGGTAATCCTCAAGGCGGATGACGGAGGCTGTCTCGGTGCGCATCGGGTATCCGTGTGAAACGAAGTTGCGTTGGGTCTAGGGCCTTGGGGAGGGACCGCCAGTCTGCTTGGCGCAGCAACGCTTAAAAGTCACGGGATCTTGGCCAAATCCAAGGCTTTTTCTGCGCAACAAAATGGTACCCCTTGATCTCCGGACGAAATACGCCATCACGTGAACTCCGCTCACGGAGACGATCATGGAATACCTGCACACGATGGTTCGCGTCTCGAACCTCGAACAATCCCTCGACTTCTTCTGCAACAAGTTCGGCTTGGTCGAAGTACGCCGGATCGAAAACGAGAAGGGTCGTTTCACGCTCGTGTTCCTGGCAGCGCCCGGCGATGTGGACAAGGCCCAGGACACTAAGGCGCCGCTCCTGGAGCTCACCTACAACTGGGACGAGCACGAATATGCCGGCGGCCGGAACTTCGGCCATCTCGCCTACCGGGTCGACGACATCTACGACACCTGCCAGAGGCTGATGGATGCGGGCGTCACCATCAACCGTCCGCCCCGCGACGGCTACATGGCTTTCGTGAAGACCCCCGACAACATTTCCATCGAGCTGCTCCAGCGCGGCGAGCCCAAGCCCGCGCAGGAGCCCTGGGCCTCCATGGCCAATACCGGCACCTGGTAGCCGCGACCTCGGCTGCCCCTTGGCGAAAAGGTCTTGCTCCGCCATTCTACCCGGCCCACCATAATAAAGCCGGGTCGAACCGGCGGAGGAACATCGTGGTACGAGAGACAATCCGCTTCTGGCGGCAGGGACGAGCAGTCGAGGTTTCAGGCTTTCATCCGCGCACCACGCTTCTGGACTATTTAAGGCTTCAGGAGCGTCGCGTCGGCACCAAGGAAGGTTGCGCGGAGGGCGATTGCGGCGCCTGCACCGTGGCCCTGGGCCGGGTGCGCGGCGGGCGCGTGCATTACGAGCCGGTCAATGCCTGCATCCTGCTCCTCGGCCAGATCGACGGAGCCGAGCTCGTCACGGTGGAGGATCTCGCTTCAGGCGGCGAACTGCACCCGGTGCAATCCGCCATGGTGGACGCGCACGGCTCTCAATGTGGCTTCTGCACCCCCGGCATCGTGATGAGCCTCTTCACGCTCTATCACGCGGGCGAGCGGCCCCTGAGCCGCGAGGCCGTCAACGATGCGCTTGCCGGCAATCTCTGCCGCTGCACGGGCTACCGGCCCATCGTCGATGCGGCCCTGCAGGCCTGCGGCGAAGCGCCCAAGGATTCATTCGCCGCAAACATTGAGCAGAATGTGCAAGGCCTCACAGCTCTCGCCGACGGGCAGGATGTGTTCATCGGCGACGAGACACGCTTCTTCGCAGCGCCCGCTAGCGAAGATTCTCTTGCGGCGCTTTACGCGCGGCACCCTGACGCCACCCTGGTGGCCGGCTGCACCGATGTGGGGCTGTGGATCACGAAAGGCATGGCCGAGATCGAGAAGGTGATTTGGCTCGGGCGCGTGACAGGCCTCGATAGCATCGAGGATGCTTCCGACGCGCTCGGCATCGGCGCGACCGTGACCCATGCGGAGGCTCACCCGTCGCTTGCCCGCATCGATCCGGATCTCGGCGAGCTCATGCGTCGCTTCGGATCCTGGCAGGTGCGCGCATCCGGAACCGTGGGCGGCAACATTGCCAACGGCTCGCCCATCGGTGATCTCGCGCCCGCGCTGATCGCACTGGGCTCCGCGCTCGAGCTGCGCCATGGCGATGCCACGCGCACCATTCCACTCGAAAGTTTCTTCATCGCCTATCGCAGGCAGGACCGGGTTCCCGGCGAGTTCGTGCGTCGCGTCACGGTGCCGAAGCTTAAAGACAACGAGGTCTTCCGGGCCTACAAGGTCTCCAAGCGCTTCGATGAGGACATCTCGGCCGCCATGGGTGCCTTCAAGTTCACCCTCGACGGCAGAAGCATCGCCGAGGCCCGTGTCGCTTTCGGCGGCATGGCGGCGACGCCCAAGCGAGCGCTTGCAACGGAGCAGGCGCTTGTGGGTCTTTCGCTCGACGAGCCGTCGAACTGGGGCGAGGCCATGGCGGCAATTGCGCGCGACTACCAACCTCTCGACGATCACAGATCCTCAGCCGCCTATCGCGCGACGGTGGCGCGCAATCTCGTGTTCAAGGCCTTGAGCGAAACGGCATCGGGCGAGACCCGCGCCACGCGCATCATCGGCCAGCGCGACGCGCTCCAGGCGGCGGAGTAGGGCGATGAACGAGCATCCAAAACTCTCCGCTTCTTCCACCTCCCCCTTGAGGGGGGAGGTCGCACCGGAGGTGCGGGAGGGGGTGGGAGCCTCCACATCTGCAAATGTCGCGCTGTCACCCCACCCCGGAGCGCCGACGCGCTCCGACCCTCCCCCTCAAGGGGAGGGTATCGAAGCGCTCCGCCACGTTCGTAAGCCCCTGCCGCACGATTCCGGTCCGAAGCATGTCCAGGGCGTGGCGCAGTACATCGACGACATCCGTGAGCCTGAGGGCACATTGCATGTGGCCATCGGCCAGTCGCCCAAGGCACGCGGACGCCTGATCTCCCTCGATGTGTCCGCCGTGCGCGATGTGCCCGGCGTAGTGGCAGTCCTCACAGCCGCGGACATCCCCGGCAAGAACGACGTGTCGCCCGCCTTCGGCGACGATCCGCTCTTCGTCGACACCGACATCGGTTTTCTGGGGCAGGCGCTTTTCGCTGTGGTCGCCACAAGTCGCGACACCGCGCGGCGCGCCGTCAAGAAAGCCGTGATGGAGATCGAGTCGGACACGCCGAGCATCACGGTCGAAGATGCGTTGGAGCGAGGCGAGACCGTTCTGCCGGATTACGCTTACGGCCGCGGCGATCCGGATGCCGTGATCGCGCAGGCGCCGAGGAAACTGGAGGGCCAGTTCCGCGTCGGCGGTCAGGAGCACTTCTATCTCGAAGGCCAGGTAGCCCTGGCGATCCCGGGCGAGGACGGCGACATTCACGTCTATTCCTCGACCCAGCATCCCACGGAAGTGCAGCACGTGGTTGCCCGCGTGCTCGACATTCCCGACGCCTATGTGATCTGCGAGACGCGCCGCATGGGCGGCGGCTTCGGCGGCAAGGAAAGCCAGGCGACGCAATGGGCCGTGACGGCGGCACTCGCCGCGCGTGCGACGGGGCGTCCGTGCAAGCTGCGTCTCGACCGCGACGACGACTTCATCCTCACCGGCAAGCGCCACGACTTCCGCTGCGACTGGAAGGTGGGTGTCGACGAGGAGGGACGGATCCAGGGCTATGCGGTCGATCTTCTGGCCCGCTGCGGCTATTCCGCGGATCTCTCCGCCGGCGTGGTGGACCGCGCCATGTTCCATGCGGACAACGCCTATTGGATGCCCGCCGTCCACATCGCGTCCAAGCGGCTCAAGACCAACACGGTTTCCAACACGGCATTCCGCGGCTTCGGCGGCCCGCAGGGCATGCTCGCCGTCGAGCACGTGATGGACCAGATCGCCTGGGCGACGGGCCGCGATCCTCTCGACGTGCGCTATGCCAACTTCTATCGTCCCGGTGAGAACGTGACGCCCTACGGCATGGAGGTGGAGGAGACCGACACCCTCGTCAATCTCGTGCGCACGCTGGAAGAGACCTCGAACTACCGCGCGCGCCGCGAGGAGATTGCCGCGTTCAATGCCTCCTCGCCGATCATGAAGCGCGGGCTGGCGCTCACGCCCGTGAAATTCGGCATCAGCTTCACGCTCACGCACATGAACCAAGCCGGCGCGCTGGTGCATGTGTACCAGGACGGCTCCGTGCATCTGAACCACGGCGGCACCGAGATGGGGCAGGGGCTCTACATCAAGGTCGCGCAGGTGGTGGCCGAGGAATTCGGCATCGCCATGGAGCGCGTGCGCATCACGGCAACGACCACCGCGAAAGTGCCGAATACGTCGCCCACGGCGGCCTCATCCGGTTCCGATCTCAACGGTATGGCGGCGAAAGTCGCGGCGGGCGCCATCAAGAAGCGCATGATCGCTTATGCGTCCGAGGCCTACGGGGTTCCCGAGGAGCAGATCGAGTTCCGCGACGACCGGGTGTTCATCGGAAACGAGAGCCTGCCCTTCGACGAGATGGCGAAGAAATGCATCGCGGCCCGCGTGCAGCTCTCCGAGGCCGGGCATTACAAGACGCCGAAGATCACCTGGGATCGCGCCAAGGGAACGGGCCGGCCGTTCTTCTACTTCGCCTATGGAGCGGCCTGCTCCGAGGTGATCATCGACACGCTCACCGGCGAGAACCGCCTGCTGCGCACGGACATCCTGCACGATGTCGGCCGCTCGTTGAACCCGGCCATCGATATCGGCCAGATCGAGGGCGGTTTCGTGCAAGGCATGGGATGGCTCACCACCGAGGAGCTGGTCTTCAGCAAGGAGGGGCATCTGCTCACGCACGCGCCCTCAACCTACAAGATCCCGGTCGCCTCCGATGTGCCGGCTGCCTTCAACGTGGCGCTCTATCCCAACGCCAACCGGGAAGAGACGATCTACCGGTCGAAGGCCGTGGGCGAGCCGCCGGTCATGCTGGCCAACAGCGTCTTTTGTGCGCTGGCCGATGCGATCCATGCGCTCGACCCTAAAAAGCCCGTGCCGCTCAACGCGCCCGCGACGCCGGAGGCGATCCTGCGCGCCTGCGAGGCGCTGCGGGGGAGGTCTATGGGGTGAAGGTCTGGCGTCAGCTCAGCGATTTCGTGCAGCGGCACGGAGCCGCCGCCCTCATCTCCGTCCATGACGTGAAAGGCTCCGCCCCCCGTGAAGTCGGCGCGCACATGGTGGTGCGGCCAGACGGCGCCTTCCACGGCACCATCGGCGGCGGGCAGCTCGAATTTCGCATGCTCGACATCGCCCGCGAGATGCTCGGGGCTGGCCGCGGACCGGCCCGGATCGTCGATCAGGCGCTCGGGCCTGATCTCGGCCAGTGCTGTGGTGGGAGGGTGAAAATCCTGATCGAGACCTTCGACAGCCGGGACATGGAAGACCTTGCGCCCCTCGTCGAAGCGGAGGCGGGCGGCGGGTTGTTCGAGCTTGAATGCCGGATGGAGGAGAGCCGCGTGCGGCGCGAGTTCTCCTCCGCCGTCGGCGACGACCGCTGGACCGGCTGGCGCGAAACCCACGGCGAGGTGCGCACGCCCGTGCTCCTGTTCGGCGCCGGCCATGTGGGCCGGGCGCTGGTGCTGTCGCTCGCACCCCTGCCGTTCGCGGTGCGCTGGCTCGACGACCGGGACGATGCCTTTCCAGCCCATCTCCCGCCGAACGCGAAGGCCGTTCGCATGTGGGACCCTCAAGCCGAGATCGCCGAGGCCAGCCCTCATTCGCTGATCCTGGTCATGACCCACGACCACCCCCTCGATATGGCGATCACCGCGGCGGCCCTGCGGCGGGATTTTCCCTATGTGGGCCTCATCGGCAGCGCCACGAAGCGGGCGCGCTTCGAGAAGCGGTTCCGGGAACTCGGGCTTCCTGAGGAGACGATCCGCTCCCTTGTCTGCCCCATCGGGCTGCCCGGCATCGAGGACAAGGACCCGGCCATCATCGCGGCCTCCGTGACCGCGCAGCTGCTGCAGGTCCGCGAGCACGGGGGTGTTGCCCAAAAATTCTCGCCTCCCGCGGCCTCCAACGATACATAAGCATCATGAGCATCAATCGACTCGACGATCAGCGCCACCTGGCGCGCGCCATCGAACTGTCCCGCGAGCACATGGAGGAGGGGGCCGGTGGCCCCTTCGGCGCCGTGGTCGTGCGCGACGGAAAGGTTCTGGCCGAGGGCTGGAACCAGGTCACCTCCGCCAAGGACCCCACGGCCCATGCCGAGGTCACTGCGATCCGGCTCGCCTGCCAGGCCGTTGGGGAGCATTCGCTGGAGGGCGCGACGCTCTATACCAGCTGCGAGCCGTGCCCCATGTGCCTGGCCTCCGCCTATTGGGCCAGGATGGGCCGCATCGTCTATGCTAACACCCGGCAGGATGCGGCCGAGATTGGCTTCGACGACAGCCTCATCTACGACGAGATCCCCAAGCCAGTATCCGAGCGCCTGATCCCCATGGACCACCAGCCGAGCCTGGAGGCCAAGGCCGTGTTCGATGCCTGGGCGGACAAGGACGACAAGATCGCCTATTAGTAGCCGGCCGGGTGGCAGCTTGCGGCCAAGCTTCCTATCTGAGCCTCAACCGATCACAGCCCGAGACGAACCCATGCCCCGCGTCACCACCATTGTCCGCAAGCCCGCCGTGAAGGCCGACCGTGTCGTCGACACCATCACCCTCGATCACGCGGCGCGAAACCGCCGCCATGGCGCGCTCAAAGGTGAGGGTGGGACCGAGATCCATCTCGATCTCGACATGGAGACCACGGTCAACGACGGCGACGCCCTGCGGCTCGAGGACGGGCAGCTTGTGCAGGTGAAGGCTAAGGCTGAGGCCCTGCTGGAGGTAAAGGCCGAGAACCCTTTGCGGCTTATGCGCCTTGCTTGGCACCTCGGCAGCAATCACGGCCTCGTCGAGGTCACGAACGATGCCCTCTACATCGAGAACAGCCCAGCCCTGGCGGAACTTGCCCGCGGACAGGGCTGCACCGTGAGCCCGGTGGAGCGTTCGTTCAAGCCGGAGCGCAGCACTCATGTTTGCGACCACGATCATGGGCACAATCATCATGATCATGGCCATGCGCACGGCCACAGCCACGCACATCCGCACAGCCATGAACACGGGCATTCTCACGCTCACGATCACGCGCACGAGCACAAGCATGATCACCACCATGCCCACCATGAGCATGGTCCCGGCTGCGGATGCAGTCACGATCATCACGGGCACAAGCACGATCACTGATCGAGTCTGACGCCTCACGCCCATGTCCAAGACCACCCGCGCGACGTCGGCCCTGCAGCAGGCCGGCGTGTCCTTCACGGTGCACTCATACGAGTACGACCCGAACGCGGAGCGCATCGGCCTCCAAGCAGCGGAGGCGATGGGGGCTGATCCGTCGAGCGTGCTGAAAACCTTGATGGTGCTGGTAGACAACAAGCCGGCCTGCGTGATCCTGCCCTCCGATCAGGAGGTGAACATGAAGAAGCTCGCCGCGGCGCTCGGCGGCAAGGCGGCTCAGATGATGAAGCCCGCGGACGCGGAGCGCATCACCGGCTATCACGTGGGCGGCATCAGCCCTTTCGGCCAGAAGAAGCGCGTCCCCACCGTGCTGGAGCAATCGGCCTTCGAGCACGCGAGCGTGTTCATCAACGGAGGCCAGCGCGGGCTGCAGGTGAAGCTCGACCCGCGTGTGGCAGCGTCGGTGCTGGACGCGAAGGTCGCTGGGGTGGTCTGAAAACCCACGCTATCCTGGCGCTATGTTCTCCATTGTCATTCCGGGCTCATCCGAGCCCGGAATGACAATGCTTAGGCTGCCCAGTTTGCCTTGAGCCCGCCACCCCCATATGAGAGAGCCGACCCCAACCGCTATTCGACCGTTTTGCTGAGCATGACCCAGAAGTTTTTCACCGTAGCCCCTATGATGGATTGGACCGACCGGCATTGCCGGGCGTTCCATCGTGTTCTGTCGCGCCGGGCGCGGCTTTATACGGAGATGGTCACCACCGGGGCGGTCATTCACGGGCCGCGGGAGCGCCTGCTGGGGTTCAGCAAGGTCGAGCATCCCGTGGCGGTGCAGCTTGGCGGGTCCGATCCGAAGGATCTGGCTGAAGCCGCCCGGATCTGCGCCGGGTTCGGCTATGACGAGATCAACCTGAATGTGGGCTGCCCGTCGGATCGGGTGCAGAACGGCCGCTTCGGCGCCTGCCTGATGCAGGAGCCGGTGCTCGTGGGCGAGTGCGTGGCGGCCATGAAGGAGGCCGTCTCTCTGCCGGTCACGGTGAAGTGCCGGATCGGCGTGGACGATCAGGATACGGAGGAGGCTCTGAACCGCCTCACCGAGTGCGTGGTAGCGGCCGGATGCGATGAGTTGACGGTCCATGCCCGCAAGGCTTGGCTCAAGGGCCTTTCCCCGAAGGAAAACCGGGACATTCCGCCCCTAGACTACCCGAGGGTCTATCGCCTGAAGCAGGCGCGCCCCGATCTGCCGATCGCCATCAACGGCGGCATTAAGACGATGGCCGAGGTGCATGAGCACCTGAAGCATGTGGACGGCGTAATGCTCGGCCGCGTAGCCTATCACGAGCCTGAAATCCTGCTCGCTGTGGACCTTGAGCTCTACGGCGAGACGGCACCTGTGGCCGATGGGTTCGAGGCAGTCGAGGCCTATGAGCCCTACGTCGCGGAGCAGCTCGCGAAGGGCGAGCGCCTGCACAACATCACCCGGCACATGCTCGGCCTCTTCACCGGCCGCCCCGGCGCGCGCGCCTATCGCCGTCATCTGGCGACGGAGGCGGTGAAGCCGGGCGCGAACCTGCAGACGCTGCGGGATGCGGTAGCGCATGTGTCGCGGGAGACGGCGGCGCTTGAGGCTGATAGGCTGGCTGCGGCGGAGTAAGGCAGTCGATTGTCATCCCGGACGAAGCGCAGCGCAGATCCGGGATCGCTAGACGAGTGTGACGCGTGACACTCGACCGTGTCATAACCAATGACGGCGCCACGTTCTGCAGAACCTGTGTTTATGGATTTCCACGCCTTCGGCGCGGCCCTTCGGGTCGGGCTCCGCTGCGCGGCCCAGGAATGACAGTGTTCCATTCTTAGAGCCATCCCGGATCGGCTACGCCGTCCGGGATGGCGCTCTGTCAACCTGCGCTCTCCTTGGCCCGCAAAATCAACCTGTTCCCTCGCACCTCATACGACCCTAATCGCTCGAGAAAGCTCATGCCGAGCAGATTGGCGTGGAGCACGCCCGTGCGGGCGATGAGCGCGCGGACGTTGCGCTCCGTGATTGACCCGACCGTTAGGCTCTCGATGATCACAGGGGCGGCCAGGGCTGCGCCGTTGGCGGTCGAGACGGGCACGGAGTAGTTCAGCGTCTCCGGTTTGAACCCCAGCGCTGCAGCGTTCTCCGCCCGCAGGACCACGGTGCTGGCGCCCGTGTCGAAGATGAAGCGGGTCTCGCGGCCGTTCACCTCGCCCTGCACCAGGAAGCTCCCATCCATCCGCCGTGCGGCCACCACTTCGCCCTCAGGCGTGGTGACGGTGCGCCCAACAGCGATGTCGCCGATGGCGCGGTCGAGAGCCGTCTGCAATTCCTCGCGGGACGCGTAGGTCACGAGCAGGGCAATGAGAATGCCGCCGCTTATGGCGATGGACTGCACCCCATAGGTCCAGTGCCGCGCAAAGCCTTCCACGATGGAGGCCGCCATAAGGAGCGAGAGGCCGGCAAGGCTGAGAAGACCTGTGGCCTCCATGGCTGTGAACTCGCCGATAGGATCCTCGGCGAAGAGCCCCACCAGAAGGGCACCGATCAGGAGAAGAAGTCCCGCTCCGCGAATGCCCGGCATCACTCCGCCTTGTCCGGTTCTGGCGCGAAGGGCGACTCAAGGGCGAAGGCCTGCCGCATCCGCTCCGGCAACTCGGCCATGATCAGCAGACGCTCCTCCTCGCTGATCCGGTACCAGCGGGTGATCTCCTCGCGCGTGCGGCCGCAGCCTTCGCAGAGGCCCGTCTCGGAATCGAGGGTACAGACGCGGATGCAGGGGCTGGAAACGCGGGTCATCTGCTTCTCATGTTGTTACGCAGGAAGAACGGTCAAGAGGCCGATCAGCGCGGCGATCTCCGCCGCCTGCTGCGCAGCGCCCGCGATGTCACCTGTCTGTCCACCAAGATGGCGCTCCGCAAAGCGGGTGAGGGCGAGGCCCGCAAGGCCGGAGAGTGCCAGCATCAGGGCGATGCCGGCAGCCGGCAGGCCACCGAGCGCGCCCAGCACAACCGCAACGACCGCGGCGATCCCGGCTACCCGCCAAAAGGTGCTCCGCGCCGGCTGGCCGACCGCCCGGGACATCCCGTCCGCGCGTGCCGGAGCTAAGAACACGAGAGGCATCAGGCCCGCCGTGCGGGACAGGGAGGCCGTGATCAGGATCGCCGCCACGACGGCTCCGCCGTCGATCCGGTAGGCCAGGGCCGCCAGGGCGCCGATCCGGAGCGCGAGCGAGAGGAACAGGGCCGAGGCGCCGATGGCGCCGATCCGGCTGTCGCGCATGATTTCCAGGCGCTTTTCGCGGGTGGTGCCTCCGATGCTGTCGGCGGTATCGGCAAGACCATCCTCATGCAGGGCGCCGGTGGTCAGCACCACGGCAGCCACCGACAGGGTCGCGGCAAGCCAGGGACCGAGATTAAGCCCAAGGGCAAGGCCTAACACGGCGGCCGGCGGGAGGCCGAGCACGAGGCCCGCAACGGGAATCATGCGCAGCAGGCGCGGAAAGCTCGGTGGCGCATGGGCGTCCTGCTCCCACGGCAGGGCTGGGACCGGAAGCCGGGAATAGAAGCGGACGCAATGGGCTAGGTCGATGGCAGCCGTCTGCCATGCGCTCATGGGCACCGCCTCACCCGGTTCAATTTGCTCCGACATGCTTCACCCCGCGTGCATGGGCCGTTATAGGTCACGCCTCTTCGCGTTCTGCAATGCCCCATGGGCCGGAGCCCTCCATGTCTGATGCCGTGTCCTCACCTTTCGACGATATCCGCCGCCTGATCACGACCATGCCCGGTCCGGACGAGGCCGCCGTCGAGGCGGTGCGGATGCGCGACCGGCAACTCACCAAGCCGGCCGGCAGCCTCGGCCGCCTGGAATGGATCGCCGAGTGGCTCGCCGCCTGGCAGGCCAAGCCCATGCCGAGCGTCGACCGACCGCTCGTCTGCGTGTTCGCGGCAAGCCACGGGGTGACCGCCAAGGGCGTGTCGGCTTTCCCGTCCGACGTGAACCGCCAGATGCTGGAGAATTTCGCGGCTGGCGGGGCGGCGATCAACCAGATCTGCGCGGCCTATCGCCTGGGCTTCAAGGTGTTCGATCTCGCCATCGATATGCCGACCGGCGACATCACCGAGACCGATGCGATGGACGAGAAATCCTGCGTCGCCACCATGGCGTTCGGCATGGAGGCGATTGCCGGCGGCACCGATCTGCTCGCCATCGGCGAGATGGGCATCGGCAACACCACCGTTGCGGCAACGATCTACACGGCGCTGTACGGCGGACCGGCCGAGCACTGGGTCGGGCGCGGCACGGGCGTGGACGACGAGGGCCTGAAGCGCAAGGTCGCGGCCGTCGAGGCGGCGATCGCCCATCATGGTGACAACCTGAGGGACCCGCTCGAGATGCTGCGCCGTGTCGGCGGGCGTGAGATCGCCGCCATGGCGGGGGCCATTCTCGCAGCGCGGCTGCAGCGGATCCCGGTGGTGCTCGACGGCTATGTGGCCACCGCCGCCGCGGCCATCCTCTACGCCATCCATCCCTCGACCATCGATCACTGCATCGCCGGCCATCTCAGCGCCGAAGGCGCCCATCAGGACGTGCTCGGCCGCCTCGGCAAGATCCCGCTTCTCGCGCTCGGCATGCGGCTCGGCGAGGGATCGGGCGCGGCACTGGCCGCCGGCCTTGTGAAAGCGGCCGCTGCGATCCATCGCGATATGGCCACCTTCGGGCAGGCGGGAGTGTCCGAGCGCCTGTCGTGAGATTTGGACGCCGCCGCTCCGGCCGGAGCGGCATCACCTCACTGATTGCCGCACTGGCGCTCGCCGGTGGGGCTGCGGTTGTGCTGAAACCCAGCGGGCGCTCGCTGGAGGGCCGGGCCCAGGTCACCGATGGCGACACGATCCGCATCGGCGAGGCGCGTATTCGCCTGAAAGGCATCGACGCGCCCGAGATGGAGCAGCGCTGCTCTAAGGCTGGCCGCTCCTATGCCTGCGGCGAGACGGCCAGAAGGGCTTTGATCGATCTCGTGTCCGGCGAGAATGTCCGCTGCCGCGCCGCCGGGCGCGACCGCTATCAGCGCATCCTTGCCCGCTGCACCGTCAACGGTGATGACATCGGCACGCAGATGGTGGAGAGCGGCTGGGCGGTCTCCTATGGGCGCGACTACGACGCCGAGGAAGCCCGCGCTCAGGATCGCGGCGTGGGGCTCTGGGAGGGCGAGTTCGAGCGGCCGCAGGACTGGCGCCGGGAGAACGCCTCGCGCGGCTGATCTCAGCCGAGGGCTGCGGCTCCGAGCGAAGCCGAGAAGGTGAGGAGGACCAGGGCTGCGCCCCTCTGGATCGTCTGCGGCCGGATGAAGAAGCCCGGCTGCGACAGGGCCGATCCAAAGCCGATCCAGGCGAGCGCGATGGGCACGATCACGGCAGCGAAGACACCGATGGTCTGGAGGAAGGCCGCCGAGGTCTCGAAGGCTGTCTCGGGAAAGATCACCGCTGCGAACAGAAGCGCTTTCGGGTTGAGCAGCGTCGCGGTGAAGACCCGGCGCGTGCCGAAGCCGGATCCGCTCAGCGCTCCTCCTGCCTTCGACCACAGGCCCCAGGCGACGGCCATCAGATAAGCCGCGCAGGCGAGCCGCAGTGCCGGCTTCAGCCAGTGCAGAGCGGCGGAGGCCGGCTCTAAGAACAGGCCCCAACCGGCGATAGCGATCACGTAGCCACACAGTTCTGCAGGCACCAGCGGCAGGGAGCGCCGGAAACCGGCGTGGGCGCCGGAACTGGCCAGAAGCGTGTTGGTCGGACCCGGCGTCGCCAGGATGGCGGCCACGGCCGGTACGAAGGTGAGGAGGTCGATCATCGGACGGTTTTAAGCGTCGCCAAGCAGGCCTGCCTTGATCCGCCTCAAAAGGTCGCTTCGATACAGAGCCTGAGAATTCCTATCTCTCGGGTATGAGTTCTTCTGCCAATTTCGACCATCTCGCCGCGCAGTTGCGGGCCTGTCGCATCTGCCACGATGCGCCGCGCTACGGCACGGCCTTGCCGCACGAGCCGCGCCCGATCATCCAGGGCAGCGCCACCGCACGCCTGTGCATCGCCAGTCAGGCGCCTGGCACGCGGGCACACGCCAGCGGCATCCCGTTTGCAGACCGCTCCGGCACCCGGCTGCGCCAATGGCTCGGCATGGACGAGGAGACGTTCTATGACGCCTCCAAGGTGGCCATCGTGCCGATGGGCTCCTGCTTTCCGGGGCAGGATGCGAAGGGCGGCGATCTCGGGCCGCGCCGGGAATGCGCCGAGGCCTGGCGTCAGCCCCTGTTTCAGGCTCTGCACAATCTCGATCTCGTTCTGCTGATCGGCCAATACGCGCAGGCCTGGCACCTCGGCGAGAACTTCAAGGACGGTCTCACCGAGACGGTGAGGCGCTGGCGCGGCATCCTCAGCCATCCGCAGAAGCCCCGTATTCTGCCCCTGCCACATCCCTCCTGGCGCAACAACGGCTGGTTGAAGAAGAACCCTTGGTTCGAAGCCGAATTGCTGCCGACGCTGCAGAGGGAAGTTCGCGAACTGCTTTGAATGAGCCGATGATAAAGTTCAAGATGAATCCTGTGATATACATCGGCTGGATAGAGAATAGTATCAGTATTCAGGGCAATATTTGGAACGATCAGTCTTGCAAGGGGTTTACTTGACGTAGATCAGGTAATTCCATGACATTCATTCCATATCATCAAAATGGCCATGTTTTTGAAATGGCCTCAAGCTGCTCGATTGGTAGTCCCTACGACTGCGTGCCGAGTGAGGATGAACTCAGCCAGATTGCATCGTCCATCGGGGCATTTCGAGATGTGGAGGTATCCGGCCCGCTCGACCTTCCCAGCAGGAACGACCCAGCAGACTTCAATCTTGTTCCCTGGATGAACCTGCCACGCAGGGCGAAGCACCGGAACGAGCAGCCTCGCCTGCTCAGTCACTGAAAGCCTCTTTGCCTGCCGCCATGTCCTGAAGGAGTTCCCCGTGTCCAATTATCTTTATGCCTGTGGCCAGCTCGTGACGTTCACGGGCAGGCGCGTCATGAGTCCCTCATGGACCGGAGACTTCGTGATCACCAAGCTGTTGCCGTCCGGCGGCGAAGAGCCCCGCTACGAGATCAGGAGAGCTGGGGAAACCCACAGTCGCGCAGCCCTGGAGAGTGACCTGACGGCCCGGTCCGAGACGCTGCAGTCCTCTGTTTTCTAGATCACTCCACACCCTCAACCGGGTTGAGCCCTGAAAGTGGTGTCCACTTTTGGGTGCGATGCTCTATGTTCGAGCTCGACGAAAAGGAGCCCGGATAGCATGAGCCCGACGACCCTGCGCTGCACCGTCGACGGACCGGTCGCGACGATCACCCTCGCGCGGCCCGATAAGATGAACGCGTTCAACGCCACCATGCATGCCGAGCTGCGCGACGCGCTCGATCAGTGCGAGGCTGTCGAGAACGTGCGCGTGGTGGTGCTGACCGGGGAGGGTCGGGCGTTCTCGTCGGGTCAGGACCTGACGGTCGATCTCACGCGCGACGCGCAGGGACGCCTCGACCTCGGACCGGCCCTGGAGCGGGATTATAACCCGCTGATCCTTCGGCTTTCCAATTATCCGAAACCCGTCATCGCTGCCCTGAACGGCCCGGCCGTGGGCGCCTCGATGAACATCGCGCTCGCCTGCGACATCGTCGTGGCGGCCCGATCCGCCTATCTGCAGGAGGCCTTCGCCAAGATCGGCCTCATCCCCGATGCCGGCGGCACCTGGATCCTGCCGCGCCTGATCGGACCCAAGCTCGCGCTCGCCCTCATGCTCAGCGCCGAATCCGTTCCCGCCGAAGAGGCGCAGCGCATGGGCCTTGTCTACAAGGTGTTCGAGGACGCCTCTTTCGCGGTTGATGTGGCGGCTTTTGCATCGAAGCTTGCGGCTGGTCCGGGGCTCTCCTACCGCCTCACCAAGCAGGCAGTGGCGCAGAGCCTCTCGAACGATCTGGAGGCCCAGCTCAAGCTCGAGGCGAAGCTGCAGAGCGAAGCGGGATCGAGCGAGGACTTCATGGAGGGCGTCGCAGCCTTCCGCGAGAAGCGCGCCCCGCGCTTCCAGGGACGCTGAGGGAACAGCCATGCGCCCCACTTACTGGATTCTCGGCCTAGCCACGTTGAGCATTGTCATCGGCCTGTTCATGTCTCGCGATCCCGAGCGCGCCGAGCGGCTCTCGCAGATGTATCGGGACGCGGCCCTCACCGGCGAGACCCGGCAGATGGTGATCATGGGCCTTGCGGTCGCGATCGGAGCCTTCGTGGTTTATCTCACGATGACCCGGCGCTGACGCTCCTCCGTTAGTCCTGTTTTGTTCACGGTGCATTCAACTGGCTTGGCCTTATTCTCCGGGCATGATCCCGCAGAAGTGGATCCAAGAGGGGCTTGAACCGTGTTTTCCCTGACACATGCCGTCGTTTTTGCCGCCTTTGCCTTGGTGGCCGCCCTCGGTCAGGCCTCCACGGCTCTCGCCCAGGATCGTCTCGCCCTCGTGGTCGGGCAGGGGGCCTACGAGGGGCGCAGTCTTGCCACCGCGGCGAACGATGCCGGCCTGATCGCCCAAACCCTGACCAGCGCCGGGTTCGAGGTCGTTCAAGGACGCGATCTCAATGCCAACGACCTGCGCAGCCTCGTGCGAGACTTCCTCGACAAGGTCGAGAATCTGGAGCCCGGCTCCACGGTCATGGTCTATCTCGCCGGGCACGGGGTCCAGCTCGAAGGCGACAATTATCTGCTGCCTGTGGATGCCCGCATTCAGCGCGACGCGGACATCGCCATCGAAGGCTTCCGCGTCTCCGACCTCGTCCGTTCTCTGGAGCAGAGCCCGGCCCGGGTGAGGGTGATGGTGGCCGACATGGCGCGGGACTACGCGCTCGGCTCTACGGGCGAGCCCATTGCCAAGGGGCTGGCCCTGATCGAGCCGCCCACCGGTTTCCTGATGGCCTTCTCCTCGGCGCCCAACATCGTCTCCACGGACGGGTCGGGTCCCTACGGCCCCTATGCCACGGCGCTGGCGGAAATGATCCGCCAGCCGGGCCTGCCTCTGGATGAAGTTTTCGCCCGCACGCGCCTGCGGGTGCACGAGACCACGAACGGCCTGCAGATCCCCTGGCACTCGAGCAATCTGGGCGACGCCTCTTTCGTTTTCTTTGAACAGGCTGAGGCCGCTGCCGCGCCACTGGTGCGCGAGGTGCGCCGCATTGAAGAGGTGCCTGCCAAGGAGGCCTATGCCATCGCGGTCGAGCGCGACACCATCCAGGATTACCAAGCCTTCCTGCGCCGCTACCCCGATCACCGCCTCTCCCGCCGCGTGACGGCGCTGCTCGCCGCACGCCGGGAGGCTATCGTCTGGCGCCGGACCGTCACGCGCAACACGCGCGAGGCCTATTGGACTTATCTGCGCTCCTACCCGAACGGCCCGCACGCGGCGGATTGCCGGCGCAGGCTCGCGCGTCTCTCCGCGCCCTATGCCCCGCCGGCCGTCTTCGAGGAAGTGATTTACGAGGACCTGCCTCCGCCGTTGCCGCAGGTGGAGCGGATCGAGGTCGTCGAGGTGGTGACGATCATCCGCGAGGTGCCCGCGCCGCGCCTGCCGGCCTATCTCCTGCCGCGATGGGACGAGGACGACGAGGACTTCATCACCATCATCCGCGAGCCGCCACCGCCGCCCATCATGGCCGGGGTGCTGCCAATCCCGTTTTCGATGCCCGTGCCCTACCGGGCGCGTCCGCCACGCTATTTCTACCAGCCGATTGCGCCCAGGACCCCGAGGGGGCCGGTTGCCATCCCCGTGCGGGCTCCGTACGTCTTCGATCGCCTCGATGAGCCGCTGCCGGGACCGCGCCGCAACCTGCGCGACGAACGGCCCCGCGTGCCGCGGCAGCCTGGTCTTGCTGCGCCTCTTGAGCCGATCCCGGTTTCGGTCAATCCGAGAGCCCCTCGCGAGGGCAGGGATGTTCGTCCCGGTGAGCCTCCGCGCATGCGGCCGGATCGCATCCCCTCGCGTCGGATTCCGCTGATCGGCGACGGACAGGAGCGCCCGCGCTCGATCAGGCCGGAAGCCGACGAGTCGGCTGGGCGTCCCGACAGGCCGAGGGATCAGCGCCCTGACAGGCGTGACCGCGACCGGGAAGAGATCCGGCCCGAGGGCCCCGTTCGCGGTGCTGTGCGCCCGCGTGATCCGCGGCTCGATTCGGATGAGATCATGCCGCGCCAGCCGAAGCCGGACCGGCCGCGGATCGAGATCGAGCGCGAGCGCCCGGATCGGGACAGGGCTGCCCGTGAGCCCGAGCGCCGTGATCCGCGGATCAGGCCGGAGAGGCCCGCTCTGGAGAGAGCCGAGCGGGCGCCGGTGATGGGACTGCCTCAGATCGAGGAGCGTCGCCCCCGTCGCGATGACGATGAGGCGGCGCCCCGTCGGCGTTTTGAACGGCCTGCATCCATCGAGAGGCTGGACCGGGAGGAGAGGCCTGACCGCCCGCAACGGCCTGCACCGCGCGATGAACCGCGCCCGGACCGCCCGTTCCGTGACGTCGCGCCCCGGGAGATCGAGCGGGCCGAGCGCCGTGCCCGCCCGCTCTTCGAGGAGCGTCCCGCGCCCCGTCGGGTCGAGCGACCGGAAGCGCCCGCCTTCCAGCCGAGGCCGATGCCCCGCATGGAGGCACCTGCCCGAGCGGAGCGGGCTGTCCGTGAGCCGCCGAGAGCCTTCGACCAACCCCGTCCGGGACGGGACATGGACAGGCCGTCCCGTGACCGGTCCTCCTTCGAGGCGTCACGGCGACAGGGAGGCGACGATGGCCGCGCCCGGCGTTGCCTGCCCGGCCGACCCTGCCCGCAGGAGCGCTGATCCAAGACAGCAAAACGCCGGAGCTTTTGGGCTCCGGCGTTTTGCTTTGGAAAACAATCAGTCGGCGGCTTACTTATCGAGCCGGGCGATCAGGCTCGACGTGTCCCAGCGATTGCCGCCCATCTTCTGGACCTCTGCGTAGAACTGGTCGACGATGGCCGTAACCGGCAGGCTGGCGCCGTTCTTGCGCGCTTCGCCCAGCACGATGGACAGGTCCTTGCGCATCCAGTCGACGGCAAAGCCGAAGTCGAACTTGCCCTGGTTCATGGTCTTGCCGCGGTTCTCCATCTGCCATGAGCCGGCCGCGCCCTTGGAGATCACCTCGATCACCGCCTCGATGTCGAGGCCGGCCTTCTTGCCGAAATGGATGCCTTCGGCCAAGCCCTGCACGAGGCCTGCAATGCAGATCTGGTTGATCATTTTGGTGAGCTGGCCGGAGCCGGTGGGGCCAAGGAGGCGGCAGGCACGGGCAAAGCTCATGATCACCGGCTCGGCCTTCCCGTAAGGCTCAGCGTCGCCGCCGCACATTACGGTGAGAACGCCGTTCTCCGCGCCGGCCTGGCCGCCAGAGACCGGAGCGTCGATGAAGGCAAAGCCCTTCTCCTGGGCTGCGGCATAGAGCTCGCGCGCCACTTCCGCCGAGGCGGTGGTGTGATCGACGAAGATGGTGCCCTGGCCCATGCCGTGGAAGGCGCCGTCGGGCCCGAGCGTCACCTGGCGCAGGTCGTCGTCGTTGCCGACGCAGGCGAAGACGATCTCCTGGCCCTCGGCCGCCTCACGGGGAGTCTTGGCGGCGCGTCCGCCGTTCTCGGTCACCCACTTGTCCGCTTTTGGGCTCGTGCGGTTATAGACCGTCACCTCATGGCCCTTGTCCTTGAGGTGCCGCGCCATGGGATAGCCCATCACGCCAAGTCCGAGGAATGCAACCTTCGCCATCGTCCGCTCCCTGAAATCCCTTTCGGTTCTAGGAAGGGAAGAGGCCAGGGTCAAACGGCACTATTTGATATCGAAGGAAAAATATTTGGCGCGGATCTGGTCATAGGTGCCGTTGGCCTGCACCTCGGCGATGGCACGGTTGAACTGCTCGCGCAGAGCCTCGTCCTCCTTGCGCAGGCCGACGCCGTAGGATTGGTGTCGGTAGGCCGGATCCTTGGGCGTGTCGCCGAGGACGTGGCAGCAACTGCCCTCGCGGCTTGCCAGAAAACGGGTCAGCAGGCGCTTGTCGCCGAAAACCGCATCGAGACGCCCGACCAGGAGGTCGAGATTGGCCTCGTCCGGCTTCGCATAGACCTCGATCTGCGAGTCCCAGTAGAACTCCCTCAGATAGGTTTCATGGTCGCTGCGGTCCGTCGTGCCGATCGTCTTGCCCGCAAGGGCCGCCGGCGAGACCTCACCCGGAGCTGTTTCCTTGGAACCGATGAAGATCGCCGGGATGCGGTAATAGGGGTTCGAGAAGGCGATCCGCTTCCTGCGCCGCTCGGTGATCTCCACCGAAGACATGATGGCATCATAGTCCTGGTCCAGGAGGCCGCGGACGAGGCCGTCCCATTCCTGCTGCACGAGCTCGCATCGGGCCTTCAAGACCTCGCACAGGCTCTTGAGCAGATCGACCTCAAAGCCCTGCAACTCGTTGTTGGCATCGATGAAGTTGAAGGGCGGGTAGGCGCCCTCGATAGCGACGCGGATCACCGGCTGCGGTGCGGGCGCTTGTGCTTGCGACAGGCATGGAATTGTGCTCAGCCCGAGCAGCAGCCCGGCAGCAATCGCCAGTCTTCGTCCAAACCCCAATGCGCTCACGGCAGCCCAGCCCAGATGATCTGGCTCGATATCACTTGAAAATACTGAACAGTCAAATGACAGGCTGTCTCAGTACTTAACGGCGGCAGTAGAAAAGCAATCTAGCCGCCTGTCACGCTCATGTGACGGCTGAGCGCTGGGCGGGAGTGGCGCCGGTCGATGATGAAGTCGTGGCCCTTGGGCTTGCGGGCAATCGCATCGACGATGGCGCGGTCGAGCAGCGCGTTGCTCTCGGAGGCGCGCACCGGCGCCCGGAGGTCGGCAGCATCCTCCTGGCCGAGGCACATAAAGAGCTGGCCGGTGCAGGTCACCCGCACCCGGTTGCAGCTTTCGCAGAAATTGTGGGTCATCGGCGTGATGAAGCCGAGCCGCCCGCCGGTTTCCTTCACCCGCACATAACGGGCCGGACCGCCGGTGCGGTCGTCGAGATCCTGCAAGGTGTAGCGTGCCGCAAGGCGGGCGCGGACCATGGACAGGGGGAGAAACTGATCGATGCGCTGCCCGTCGATCTCGCCCAGCGGCATCACCTCGATGAGCGTCAGATCCATGCCGCGGCCATGGGCCCATTCGAGAAGGGTTTCCAGCTCGTCCTCGTTGACGCCTTTCAGCGCAACGGCGTTAATCTTGACCTGCAGCCCGGCACCTTGAGCGGCATCGAGCCCCTGCATCACCTTGGCGAAATCGCCCCAGCGGGTGATGGCGCGGAACTTGTTCGGGTCGAGAGTGTCGAGGGAAACGTTGATGCGCCTGACGCCGCAGGCCGCCAGATCCTTCGCATGGCGGGCCAGTTGTGAGCCGTTGGTGGTGACCGTCAGCTCGTCGAGGGCTCCCGAATCCAGGTGGCGGGAGAGGGAGCCGAACAGGGTCATGATGTCCCGGCGCACCAGGGGCTCGCCGCCGGTGATCCGCAGCTTGCGCACACCCTTGGCCACGAAGGCCGAGCAGATTCGGTCAAGCTCCTCCAAGGTCAGCAGGTCGCGCTTGGGCAGGAAAGCCATGTCCTCGGACATGCAATAGACGCAGCGGAAGTCGCAGCGATCTGTCACCGAGACGCGCAGATACGTGATGGCCCGGCCGAACGGGTCCATCAGAGAATGACCGATCTCAGAAATCTCAAGCTGAGCCGGGTTGGTTCTCATGGTGGAAACGCTCTCGCTCACAGGAATCTTGCTTCAATCCGCATCATCAAGCACTTAGCGTCAATTGCAACCGGGAAAAGGGTGAGATCATGGCATCCGAGCGCTGGCCGACGGAGCTTCGGCTCGCCAAAGACAAACGCAGCCTGCATGTCGCCTTCGACAACGGCACGGCTTTCGAGCTGCCGGCCGAGTACCTGCGGGTGACCAGCCCCTCGGCCGAGGTGCAGGGGCACAGCCCTGCCGAGCGCAAAACCGTGCCGGGCAAGCGCGAGGTGGCGATCATCGGCGTGGAGCCGGTGGGCAATTATGCCGTGAAGCTTGTCTTCGACGATCTGCACGATACCGGGATCTATGGCTGGGACTATCTCTATCGGCTCGGGGCGGAGCAGGGGGAGAAATGGCAGGCCTATCTCGACGAACTGGCCGCCAAGGGATTGTCGCGGGATAGGTCAAGGTGAAAACCTAAATCGCAGCGTCATTCCGGGGCGGCCATAGGCCGAGCCCGGAATCCATAAACACGACGTCTCAAGAGAGGACGAGCAGCGTTGTGCCTTTTACTGAACCGTTAGCAGTTATGGATTCCGGGCTCCGCTACGCGGCCCCGGAATGATAGCGGAGCACTTCAAAACGACAATGGCCGGGACTTGCCCGGCCATTTTGCATTCCCTCGTGAACTCTTACCGAAGAACCACCACTCGCGAGCCGACCTTCGCGCGGTTGTACAGATCGGTCACATCCTCATTGGTCATGCGGATGCAGCCGGAGGAGACGGCCTCGCCGATGGTCTCGGGCTCGTTCGAGCCGTGGATCCGATAGATGGTGCTGCCGATATAGAGGGCGCGGGCGCCGAGCGGATTGTCCGGGCCGCCCTTCATGTAGCGCGGCAGGTCGGGACGGCGCTTGAGCATGGCCGCCGGCGGGCGCCAATCCGGCCATTCGCGCTTCATGGTGACGGAATGGGTGCCCGCCCAGGTGAAGCCCGGACGGCCGACACCCACGCCGTACTGCACGGCCTGGCCGTTGCCAAGCACGTAATACAGGCGGCGCTCGCTGGTGGAGACGACGATCGTGCCCGGTGCATAGCGGCCGTTGAAGGTCACGATCTGCCGCGGCACGGCGGACGCCTGCGCCCGGTACGTCTCCTCGGCGCTATAGAGCGGCTGGCGGGTGAGAGGATCGATAGCCGTAAATGCCGCAGCCGGTGTCGCAAGCGCGACGAAGGCGCAAGCAAGCCCGGTGAGAGCAGCGCGAGTGCGTCCCATAATTGCCTCGGTTTGAACATGTTGATGGCGGGTCTGTGATTGCTCAACGCAACAGCCCCGCTTGGGATCCTTGCAGTACCAGGATTTTACTACACAATCCTAGTGCCGATCAGCCACATTCTCGCCGCGTCGTAACCGGGTGGTTAAAGTCAGGCTGCCACAATCCGTGCAACAAAATACTTGCCGGCTTGGCAGCTTCTTTGGCTTGACGCCGGGGGTTCTGCGCCTTTAGAAGGCCCTTGTCAGGGCGCGTAGCTCAGCGGGAGAGCATTCGCTTCACACGCGAAGGGTCACAGGTTCAATCCCTGTCGCGCCCACCATTTTCTTCCTGACAGCAAACTTCACATTTGCGTGTGCGTCTGAAGCGCAGGCGCAGCAGCTGTTACGCGTCAAGCCGCGAGCGGCCTCATGAGGCGCTGGATGGCAGAAAACAGCTCATCGAAGTGCTTAATCACGAGATCCGGCTCTAGCCTTTGGACCGGGACGTCCGTGTAGCCGAAGGGAACGGCAACGACCGGAATTCCGGCGTTCTTCGCCGTCACGATATCCGTGCGCGAGTCGCCGATCATCACGGCGCGGCTCGGGTGGCCGCCGGCTCGCTCAATGGTCAGGGTGAGGTGGCGGGGGTCCGGCTTGAAGTAGCGGAAGGTGTCGCGGCCGCAATTGGCTGCGAAACGATGGTCGACCCCAAGCTCGTGCAGGAGCTTCACCGAATGCTCCTCGACCTTGTTGGTGCAGACCGCCAGGATGAACCCTGCCTCCTCCAGCCGGTCGAGGGCCTCGGCCACGCCGGGATAGAGCCGGGTGCGGACGCAGATGTTCTCGCCGTAATGAACCATGAACTGTCGGAACAGCTCGTCGAGATAGTCCGGCGTCAGCTCCTTGCCGGCGGCCTCGAAACCGCGCTGGATCAAGGCACGGGCGCCCGCGCCGATCATGTCGCGCGCCTTCCGGACGGGCAGGGGCGCCAATCCTTCGCGATCGAGGATCACGTTCAGGGTTCCGACGAGGTCACCGGCGGTGTCGGCCAGGGTTCCATCGAGGTCGAAGACGGCGATGGGCGAGACATTGTGCGGGGTATCAATGGCCATGAAGGTCGGCTACCTGCTGCGGGCAAGGGAATCAAGCATCGGGATGATAAGGTCCTAAGGTTGATTCGTTCTTACCGAATGGAGTGTTGAATGCGGTCCTTTGGTCCCGCGGCGTTGTTTTTTGCAGTCTTGGCGCTGGGAGGCTTTTCCGGCCACGCCCTGGCTGCGTCCTATGATTTCGTTCCCGCTCCCCAGACCGACCTGAACCGTATTTATAGGATCGATCGGATCACAGGCGAGGTCAGCTCCTGCCAATATGGTCTCCAGGAAGGCACAATTGGGGTGACGCTGTGCTTCAGCGCAGGCGAGGGCGCCGGCGCTCAGCCACCGGGCGAGTATGGGCTCGTCGCCTCCCGCCATGAGCGGGAAGGAGGCGTGTTCCGGGTCAATTACCGGACCGGCCAGATGAGCATCTGCTACGTTTTCGACGAGCGGGTGGTGTGCACCCCGCAGACGACACCATCGGCGGCAACATCCTCGGCAGCCGCTCCCGTGGCGACCCCTAGCGTGAGCCCAGGCTCGGGGGCATCACCGCAGCGCCCTTAAGACCCTTCGCTGGGTCACCAGGGGCTGCTCACCCATGAAACGTTCTTTCTTCCAGGTGCTCCGGCGTGCTAGAGGCCGGTCATACGGCCCTCCGGCCGGGCGCCTCCTTCATGTCAGAGGATTTTCGTGAGCGACTCTCTCAAGCGCGCAGCAGCCGAACGGGCAGCCCAACTCGTCACCGACGGAATGAGGCTTGGGCTCGGCACCGGCTCGACGGCTGCCCATTTCGTTGCGGCTATAGGCGAACGGGTGCGAGGCGGGCTGAAGGTCGTGGGCGTGCCCACCTCCGAGGCGACCCGCGATCAGGCTCAGCGCGAGGGCATTCCCCTGACCACCCTGGACGAAACGCCGGACCTCGATCTGACGGTCGATGGAGCCGATGAGCTCGACAACGACCTGCGCCTGATCAAAGGCGGTGGCGGCGCCCTGCTGCGGGAAAAGATCGTCGCCTCCGCAAGCCAGCGCATGATCGTCATCGCCGACGGGTCGAAGCTCGTCACGAAGCTCGGACGCTTCCCGCTCCCCATCGAGGTGATGCCCTTCGGCCTCACGGCGACGGAGCGGGCCATCGCCCGGCTGCTGGATTCTCTGTCCATGACCGGCGAGCTGCGCCTCCGGCATGCCGCGGACGGCGCGCCCTACGTGACGGATGGCGGCCATTTCATTCTCGATGCGCATCTCGAGCGCATCGACAAGCCGAACGTGCTTGCCTCGACGCTGAACAACATCCCCGGCGTTGTGGAGCACGGTCTTTTCCTGGGCCTGTCCACCGGCGCGATCCTCGCCACCGCTGACGGGCTCGTCGAACTCGGTCAGCTCTGACCAGAACCATGACGATTGGAGCCTCTACTATGATCCGTAACGCCTCCCGACTGGCCGCGACCTCCGTCGCGCTGTTCATGCTCGCCAGCCCGGTTTTCGCCCAGGCGCAGCCGAGCGCCAGCCACATGGCGCTCGCGCGCGAAGTCGCCCTCACGTCCGGCATGGCCCGTTCGTTCGACGCCATGGTCGAGCCGTTCCTCGATCAGCTGCAGCAGATGAACGTGACCCGCCCGGAGATCAAGAATGACCTCGATCAGGTCGTGACCATGCTCCGGCCCGAGCTCGATAAGGAAAAGCAGAAGATGGTCGACAACGCGGCCAGGGCATTCGCCAGCCGGATGACCGAGGCCGAGCTGAAGACGATTTCCGACTTCTACAAGTCTCCGGCAGGCAAGAAGTATGTGGAGACCCAGCCGGGGATCCTCGACGATGTCGTTCGCGATCTCGCAACCTGGACGCAGCAGACCGCTCAGTTCGTGATGAACCGCGCCCGCGAAGAGATGGGCAAGCGCGGGCACCAGCTGCAGTAATCAGCCCACCGGCTCCGCGACTGTCTGGGCTTCCTGTCGAAGAACGGCGTCCGCGGAGCCGCATCCGCATCCAATCTTGTTTTCGGCCTTTGCCTCGGCATCGGCTACACAGCAAGCCTCTACCATTGGAGGCGCGGGACCACCGCAGCAGCCAGACGATCCGGCTGCTCCCTCGGGGAAGCCGTTTGTCGAGCACACACCCGTCTCCGGCAGGACGAGATGAGTGTCGTCGGCAGCCTTGAGATCACCCGCAAGGGCTGCCACGACGGAGCGCACCTGTTCGTAACCTGTCAGCATCAGGAAGGTCGGAGCGCGTCCATAGCTTTTGATCCCGACTGTATAAAAGCCGAGTTCCGGATGAGCGAGCTCCCGGTGTCCGTGCGGCGGAACGGATCCGCATGAGTGCAGGTTCGGATCGATCAGCGGGCCCAAGGCCTTGGCGCTCTCCAGCCATGGATCCAGATCGAGGCGGAGTTCCCGTGTGAGATTCAAGTCTGGCCTTTGGCCGGTCGCGACGATGACCCGGTTGATGGGGCCAATCTCATGTTTGCCTCCAGCTGTCTCATCCGAGACAATGATTCGCCCGTCAGCAGCACGAACGCGGGTCGCGGAAAAGTTGGGCATCAAGGCTATTTGACCACTCTCCACGAGGGCCTTAAGCCTGAAGCCGAGTTCGCCCCGGGCTGGAAGCTTGTCGGCGCTTCCGCCGCCATAGACCCGCATTAGGTTCGCGCTGCGGGTTGCCCAGACAATGGACGTCTGAGGGTCTTGCTCGGCCAAACAGGCCAGATCGAGGAGCACATTGGCCGCCGAGTGCCCGGCGCCGACAACAAGTGTCTTCCGACCTTGATATATGGTGCGATCACGTCCAAGCACATCCGGGATTCCATAAGTGATGAAATCCTGATGGTCGGTCTCGCCTTCTGCCGCAATCCCGCCTGCCCCAAGAGGGTTTGGACTGGTCCAGGTGCCGGAGGCATCGATCACGGCTCGCGCTAGGTCTCGCCTCATGCGGCCGCTGCCATCCCGAATGGCGAGAACGAAGGGCTTTGCCCCTCTGTCCCTGCTCAGCACCTTGTCCGCCCCTTGCCGGGTGATGGCCGTCACTTCGGCTTTCGTCTCGATCACTGCTGCCATGTAGGGGATAGCAGCCAAAGGCTTGAGGTAGTCCTCGTACAGATCCTGCCCAGTCGGCATGGCTTTTCCGGGAGGCTCCTTCCAGCCATAGGCTTCCAGCATAGCACGGGCGACCGGGTCGATATTGTATTCCCAGGGGGAAAACAGGCGTACATGGGCCCAGTCCCTGACATTCGCGCCTACCGATGAGCCCGTCTCGTACACCTTCACGGGCAGGCCCCGCTGGATCAGATGCGCGGCAGCCGCAAGTCCGATGGGGCCGGCGCCGATAACGGCTACAGGATAATCGGAAGATGATGTCATAGGTTCGGCCTCCGGGCGGTGTTCAGCAGCAAGCGACAGGTTCAGGAGCGATTGCGTCTTGCAGACGCTTGAATAGGTTATGCCCTTGACAGCAGAGCGCCTTCAGCATGCGTGAGGGATCTCGATAAAGCGGTTGCGCCAGAGCCATACGGACGTCGGTTCTTTGGAGCCCAATATCTTTCAGGAGATGGTCATCCAGTTCAGAAAGCATGACTATCTGCCGACGGATATGGGCAGCATGGATCAAACGCTGAAGAGTTGAGACGAGGGTTGCCATGTTTTGCTTGCTTTCTTATTTCTAGAATTACCGAAATTTAAGGTAAATTTGGATCAAGCTGCGTCGTTCCTGATAGGCTTTGCACACGCAGCATCGGCGCAGCACTCATCGACCAAATAGCCAATGAGGCTGTTCATCACAGGATAGTTAGCCCGGCAGATCAGGGTGGTCGCCTGCCGCTCTTGTGTCACCAACCCCGTCAGAAGGAGACGCTGAAGGTGATGCGAGAGAGTTGAGGCAGGGACACTGAGGCGGTCTTGGATCTGTCCGACCGGCAGACCTGCCTCGCCCGCGCGAACGAGCATTCGGTAGACCTGAAGGCGGGTCGGATTCCCTAGGGCTTCGAGTTGCTTGGCTGCTTGTTCGATGTTCATGGAAATAAACTTGGAGCAACATCCAAAGGTCGTCAAGCGATATTTCTAGAATATTCGAAATAAGTTTATCGCTGGTCTTCTGACCCTCGGGAGACAGAAAGGCAGAGCCACGCTTGAACATCACCTCAATAGAGGAGAGCAGGGCCAGATCGCCCTGCTCCTGTTAGGTCAGTCTTCCACCGCCTTGAAGCGTCCCAGACCTTTAAGGAAGAAGGGCAGGATAAGGGCGAGCAGGGCGATGGCGAGGAGCGTTGCCGAGATCGGGCTCTGCAGGAGCGTCATGGGATCGCCCAGGCTGATCGAAAGCGCACGCCGCAGCTGGCTCTCCGCCAAGGGCCCGAGAATGAGCCCCACGATGACCGGGGCGATCGGGAAGTCGAAGCGGCGCATCAGGAAGCCGAGCACACCGAATACCGTCAGCATCATGAGCTCCACCGGCGAGGGATTGGCCGCGATGGTGCCCATGGTGGCGAAGACCAGGATGCCGGCATAGAGCCAGGGCTGCGGGATTCTCAGCAGGCGAACCCAGAGGCCCACCAAGGGAAGGTTGAGCACCAGCAGCATCGCATTGGCAATGAAGAGGCTGGCGATCAGGCCCCACACGAGGTCCGCGTTCTGGGCAAACAGCAGGGGCCCGGGATTGATGTTATACTGCTGGAAGCCGGCGAGCAGCATGGCGGCCGTCGCCGAGGTTGGAAGGCCGAGGGTCAGCAGCGGCACGAGGGTGCCTGCGGCTGATGCATTGTTGGCGGCTTCCGGCCCTGCCACGCCCTCGATGGCGCCTTTTCCGAAATCCTCCGGATGCTTGGTCAGGCGCCGTTCCGTCGCGTAGGACAGGAAGGTCGGGATCTCCGCGCCTCCGGCCGGCAGGGCGCCGATGGGAAAGCCGTAGGCGGTTCCCCGCAGCCAGGGCTTCCAGGAGCGCTTCCAGTCCTCCTTGGTCATCCAGAGGGAGCCGCGAACGGCTTCGAGCTTCTCCTCCTGCACATGGCGGCGGGAGGCGACATAGAGGGCCTCACCCACGGCAAAGAGGCCGACCGCCAGGGTCGTGACCTCAATGTTGTCGTAGAGCTCCGGAACGCCGAAGCTCAGACGCGACTGGCCGGAGAGCAGGTCGATGCCCACCAGTCCGAGCATCAGGCCGATGAACAGGCTGGTGAGGCCGCGCACGGGAGAATCGCCGAAGGTGGCCGAGACGGTGACGAAGGCCACGACCATCAGGGCGAAATAATCCTCCGGCCCGAAGCTCACGGCGATGTCGACGAGGTAGGGCGCAAGGAGCGTGAGGCCGAGCGTGGCGATCGTGCCCGCCACGAAGGAGCCGATGGCGGCAGTGGCGAGGGCGGGACCGCCGCGGCCCGCCTTGGCCATCAGGTTGCCCTCGAGTGCCGTTGCCATGGAGGCACTCTCACCCGGCGTGTTGATCAGGATCGCGGTGGTCGAGCCGCCGTACATGCCGCCGTAATAGATGCCGGCGAACATGATGATCGAGCCCGCCGGATCGAGCTTGAAGGTGATCGGCAGGAGCAACGCCACGGTGAGCGCCGGGCCGATGCCGGGGAGAACGCCCACGGCGGTGCCGAGAAGGACGCCGATGAGGGCGAACATCAAGTTCGCCGGCTGGATCGCGACGGCGAGGCCGCTGGCGAGGGAGGTAAAGGCTTCCATGGCGGCCTCAGAACAGGCGTTCGAGCGGCCCTGCCGGCAGGGACAGGGTCAGGAGCTTGGCGAAGAGCACGTAGACGATGAGGGCGATCACTGCGCCGATAATGAAATCGGTGACAAAGGCCCGGCGCCCGAAGGCCGTCGATGTGGCGGCGAACAGGAGGGCCGTGCCGATCATGAAGCCGCCCCCGAACCGGATCAGGGCAATCAGGCAGGCCAGAGCCCCGAGGATCAGGATGATCGGCTTCCAGTCTAGGCTGTCACGGGCCGGAAGGTCGCCGCGCAGGGCCCCGATGGCGTTGCCGATGGCGAGCAGCGTGAGGCCGCCCGAGACGATGATGGGCATGACCTTCGGGCCGAGGTCGTAAGGGGACAGGATCTGAAGCTTGGTCATGTCCCACCAGACGACGCCGGCCAAGACGAGAAGAATAAGGGCGATGACGAGGCCTGCTACGTCGATGCGCCGCTGGGAGGAGGAGGCCATGGCAATTCCTGCAAAAAAGAAGCGCCGCGCTTCTGAAAACGCGGCGCTTCGACGATCATTCTAGGCTTGAGCTTACGACTTCACCAGACCCACGGCGGTGAGCACTTCCTTGGTGCGGGCCTGCTCGTCGGCCAGGATCTTGGTGAAGGCATCGCCGGACACGTACGCGTCCTCCCAGCCCTTGCCCTTCAGGATGTCCTGCCACTCCTTCGACTTCGCCATCTTGTCAACGGTGTCTGTCAGAGCCTTCTTCTGGTCGGCGGAGATGCCGGGAGGGGCCACGACTGCGCGCCAGTTGGCGATCTCAAGATCGATGCCCTGCTCCTTGATGGAGGGCACGTCCACATTCGCCGTTTTGGTGGCGGAGGTCAGGCCGATGAGGCGCAGCTTGCCGGCTTTCACCTGGCTCTCGAACTCGCCGTAGCCGGAGATGCCGGCTGTCACCTTGCCGCCGAGGATGGCCGCCAGGGCCTCGCCGCCGCCGGAGAAGGGGATGTAGTTGATCTTCGTCGGGTCGGCGCCCGCTGCCTTGGCGAAGAGCGCCGCTGCGATGTGGTCGACGCCGCCCGCCGAGCCGCCGGCCCAGGTGACCTTGGCCGGATCGGCCTTGATCGCCGCGGCGAGGTCCTTGGCGTTCTTGATCGGCGAATCCGCCGGCACCACGATCGCCTCGTATTCCGTGGTTAGACGGGCAATCGGCGTGGTCTGATCGAGGGTGACGGGCGACTTGTTGGTCAGCAGCGCACCCACCATGACGTAGCCCATGACCATGAGCTGATTGCCGTCGCCCTTGGAGTTGTTCACCAGCTGGGCAATGCCGATGGAGCCGCCGGCGCCCGGAACGTTAGTGACCTGCGCGCTCTTGGCGATGCCGGACTGGGTCAGGGCCTGCTGCATGGAGCGGGCCGTCTGATCCCAGCCGCCACCCGGCGCTGCGGGAGCCATGATCTTGAGCTCCATCTGAGCTGCGGCCGATGTCACGAATCCAGCCACGGCTGCGGCCGCGAGTGCGCCGCGCCAAAGGCTTTTGCGAAACTGGGTCATATAGTTTCCTCCATTGACGCTGACGTTTGGTGAGAGCGTCCTGCGGCAGACCCTAAAGAGGGAAGGGAGGAGCGGCAAGCGCTTGCTGCTTTATCGCTGTTGAACCTTGGCGTAAGAACACCATCGCAAGGGGGCAGCCATGTTCCCGGAGCAGGGCTGTCGGGCGGTGCCGCCCAACAACGTTCCCTATATGAAGTTTTGAACCACGGAATTTGAGCGGAGAACGCGCCATGACCTTATTCGATGTTGATCTCTTCGTCATCGGAGGCGGGTCTGGCGGTGTGCGCGCGGCCCGGATCGCAGCCGGCTACGGCGCAAAGGTGATGCTGGCGGAGGAGTACCGGGTCGGCGGAACCTGCGTCATCCGCGGCTGCGTGCCCAAGAAGCTGATGGTCTATGCGAGCCGCTTTGCCGAAGAATTCCATGAGGCGGAAGGATTCGGCTGGAGCGTCGGCGAGACCCGCTTCGACTGGGCGACCCTCATCCGCAACAAGGACCGGGAGATCGACCGGCTGGAGGGCATCTACCGGACGAACTTGGATAAGGCTGGCGTCGAGATCGTCGACAGCCGCGCCGTGATCGAGGATGCGCACACGGTTCATGTGCTCAAGACCGGTGCGCGCATTCGTGCCCGCTATATTCTCGTGGCGGTGGGCGCCCATCCGACCCTGGAGCCGGTCATTCCCGGCGGCAAACTCGGCATCACGTCCAACGAGGTCTTCCATCTGGAGACCCAGCCGAAGCGCATCCTAGTGGTCGGCGGCGGCTATATCGCGGTTGAATTCGCGGGCGTTTTCGCCGGGCTCGGCTCCGAGGTCACGCTCCTGCACCGGGGCGACATGCTCCTGCGCGGCTTCGATGACGATATCCGGGTGGCCTTAGGCGAGGCCTATGCCCAGCGCGGCATCAACCTGGCACTGGGGCGGACCCTCACGAGCCTCGAAAAGACCGCTGAGGGCATTGCCGCCACCCTGTCGGACGGTTCGATTCTCACGGTCGATCAGGTTCTCGTCGCCACCGGACGGCGCCCCAACACCAAGGGGCTCGGGCTGGAGAATGCGGGGATCACCCTCGACGAAGTCGGGGCGATCCCGGTGGATGCCTATTCTCAGACCCTCATTCCCTCGATCTATGCAGTGGGTGACGTCACCAACCGGGCGAACCTCACCCCCATTGCCATCCGCGAGGGCCATGCATTTGCCGATACGGTCTTTGGCAACAAGCCCACGATGGTCGACCACGACCTGATCCCAACCGCCGTCTTCTCCACGCCCGAGATCGGCGTGATTGGCTGCGGCGAGGCAGCCGCGCGGGCAATCTACGGCGAGATTGACGTCTACAAGACCGCCTTCCGGCCCATGAAGGCCACTCTTTCGGGCGGCAAGGATCGGGTCTTCATGAAGCTCATCGTCGAGAAGGCCACCGACAGGGTCGTGGGCGTCCACATCATGGGCCATGACGCGGGCGAGATGATCCAACTTGCCGGCATCGCCGTCACCATGGGGGCCACCAAGGCCGATTTCGACCGCACCGTGGCGGTTCATCCAACGGCAGCGGAGGAACTGGTGACTATGCGCACGCCTGTGGTGGTCAAGAAGCCTGAGGCGGTGGGATAATAGAGTGCTGCTTGGGGGTTACAGAGTGAGCCTGATCCATAACGAGCAGACCAAGCTGACGGCAACGGCGCTCAATAACGTGGCGGTCGCGTTCGTGATTGCCGGGTTCGTGGGGCCGATGGTGGCCGTCGGCTACGGATCGGAGGCCATGGCGAGGGATTCTATCGCCATTCTCGTCAGCATCATTTGGCTTTTCGTCGGGTTTATCCTACATTCGATCGCGAAGCTGATCTTGAGAGACTTGAAGCCATGACCCTCCTGGAAGCCTATGTCTACTTCGGCATCCCGGTCATTGCTGTGGCGATGGGGTTTGGCGCACTCTGGATGTCCCGTCGCGAGAGCCGTCAGCGCCCCGCGCGCTGAGATACCCTTTCCTATTCTACAGAACTTCAGGCTGAAATTGCGGGCCCGCGGCATGCAGTCCCCTCATGCGCGGCGTCTCTCTAACGCACTCGCCTTTTTATTTATGTCGTGTATAGGTGCCGTTTCATGCCGCTTGTTGCGGCGCACGATGAGCATGGAAGAAAGGACACGGGGTAAGTGTCATGACTGAGCGGTGGACGCCCGACAGCTGGAGAAACAAGCCGATCCAGCAGGTTCCGGCCTATCCGGACCTTGAGGCGCTTGAAGGCGTCGAGCAGCAGCTCGCCGGCTTTCCTCCGCTCGTGTTTGCCGGTGAGGCCCGCAAGCTGAAGAAGACCTTGGCCAAGGTCGCCAAGGGCGAGGCCTTCCTGCTCCAGGGCGGCGACTGCGCCGAGAGCTTCGCCGAGCATTCGGCGGACAACATCCGTGATTTTTTCCGCCTGTTCCTGCAGATGGCCGTGGTGCTCACCTATGCCGGCGGCTCGCCCGTGGTGAAGGTGGGTCGCGTGGCAGGCCAGTTCGCCAAGCCGCGTTCCTCGGGCACGGAGATCATCGACGGCGTCGAGCTGCCGAGCTACCGGGGCGACATCATCAGCGATATCGCGTTCACCCCCGAGGCCCGCACCCCCGATCCGCGCCGCCAGCTCATGGCCTATCGCCAGTCGGCCGCGACGCTCAACCTGATCCGCGCTTTTGCGACCGGCGGTTACGCCAATCTCGAGAACGCTCACCGCTGGATGCTCGGCTTCGTAAAGGATTCGCCGCAATCCTCGCGCTACAGCGAGCTCGCCGAGCGCATCACCGAGAGCATCAACTTCATGCGGGCCATCGGGATCGATCCCGAGACCCATCCCGAGATGCGCTCGACGGATTTCTACACCAGCCACGAGGCGCTGCTGCTCGGCTACGAGGAGGCCATGACCCGGGTCGATTCCACGACCGGCGACTGGTACGCTACCTCCGGCCACATGCTCTGGATCGGCGACCGCACCCGCCAGCCTGATCACGCCCATATCGAGTACATGCGCGGCATCAAGAACCCGATCGGCCTCAAATGCGGCCCGTCGCTCTCGGCCGATGGGCTGCTCAGGCTCATCGATGCCCTCAACCCGGAGGACGAGGCCGGCCGCCTGACCCTGATCTGCCGCTTCGGCGCAGGCAAGGTGGCCGATCATCTGCCGGGCCTGATCCGCGCGGTCGAGCGCGAGGGCCGCACGGTGGTGTGGTCCTGCGATCCCATGCACGGCAACACCATCAAGGCAGGCTCGGGCTACAAGACTCGGCCGTTCGAGCAGGTCATGAGCGAGGTGCAGGACTTCTTCGCCATTCATCAGGCCGAAGGCACGCATGCGGGCGGCATCCATCTGGAGATGACCGGCAAGAATGTGACGGAATGCACCGGTGGCGCCCGCGCGCTCACGGACGCGGATCTGCGCGACCGCTACCACACCTATTGCGACCCGCGCCTCAACGCCGAGCAGGCGCTGGAGATCGCGTTCCTGACGTCGGAACTGATCAAGCGGGAACGCCAATCAAGGGAACAACCGACAGCCCTGGCGGCGGAATAACCAGCTGGATGGCTTAAGAAAAAGGGGCGCCTCGGGCGCCCCTTTTTCTTTTACGTGTACGCTACTCTACAAGTATTTGAGCTTAACTCAGCCAGCCCATGAAGAAGAGAATAAGGATGATCGGCAGAGGAATGCCGATGAGCCAAAGCAGGCCGCCTTTCAACATGTCAGTCTCCCAGTGTTTCGTGTGGAAATAACGAACTGGACTGTTGCGGGTTCCCACAAAGCTTGAGCTTTGCACAAGGCTTGGATTGCTGCCCATTGAGCGTCCTGCCAGAGCCAATACCAAATGGCGGATCGGCACGGCACCACGCGCGTTGATCCGCCGTGGGAAAGCTTTGCTCGTTGCATTGCTGCGCACCCGGCTGCGCGCTAAATCTGCAGGTGCCATGGCTCAGAACATTCTCAAAATCGCCCTCGCGCAGCTTAACCCCATCGTCGGTGACGTGGCCGGCAACGAGCAAAAGGCTCGCGAGGCCCGTGCCGAGGCGGCCCGCATGGGAGCCGACATCGTGATGTTCGCCGAGCAGTTCCTCGCAGGCTATCCCGCCGAGGACCTCGTGCTGAAGCCCGCCTTTCAGGACACCTGCCGGGCGGCGCTCGAGCGGCTCGCCCGCGAGACGGCGGATGGTGGGCCCGGGATGCTCATCGGCCTGCCGTGGCGGGAGGAGGGGCTCCTCTACAACGCTTATGCGCTTCTCGATGGCGGCGCGATCTCCGTGCGCTTCAAGGTCGACCTGCCGAATTACGGCGTCTTCGACGAGAAGCGCAATTTCGAGGCCGGCCCCTTGCCGGGGCCGGTCAATTTCCGCGGCATCCGCCTTGGTCTTCCGATCTGCGAGGACATCTGGACCGGTGATGTGGTCGAGTGCCTCGCCGAGACCGGCGCCGAGATGCTGCTCGTGCCCAACGGCTCGCCCTATTGGCGCGGCAAGACCGAAGAGCGCTTCAACATCGCGGCTGCCCGTGTGACAGAGAGCGGCCTGCCGCTGGTCTATCTCAACCAGGTCGGCGGCCAAGACGAGCTCGTCTTCGACGGGGCTTCCTTCGTGCTCAATGCGGACTGCTCGCTCGCCTGCCAATTGCCCGCCAATGAGGAGACCATTGCGCTCACCACCTGGGAGAAGGGTGAGGAGGGCTGGGTCTGCCGCGAGGCTCCGGTGATGACGGTGGAGGAGGGCGAGGAGGCCGATTACGCGGCCTGCGTGCTGGGCCTGCGCGACTATGTGGAGAAGAACCGCTTCCCCGGCGTGGTGCTGGGCCTGTCCGGCGGCATCGATTCCGCCATCTGCGCCGCCATGGCGGTGGATGCCCTGGGGGCGGAGCGGGTGCATTGCGTGATGCTGCCCTACCGCTACACCTCGGGCGAATCCCTGAAGGACGCGGAAGCCTGCGCCAAGGCGCTGGGCGTGCGCTACGATACCCTGCCGATTGCCGAGCCCGTGGAGGGTTTCGAGGCCGCGCTGCAGCCTCTGTTCGCGGGACGGGAACGGGACATCACGGAGGAGAACCTCCAGAGCCGCGCCCGCGGCACCATCCTCATGGCGATCTCGAACAAGTTCGGCGCCATGGTGCTGACCACTGGCAACAAGTCGGAAATGTCGGTCGGCTACGCCACCATCTACGGCGACATGAACGGCGGCTTCAACCCGATCAAGGATCTCTACAAGATGGAGGTCTACCGCCTGTCGGCCCTGCGCAATCGCTGGAAGCCCAAGGGCGCGCTCGGGCCGGATGGCATCGTGATCCCCGAGAACATCCTCACCAAGGCACCCACGGCGGAGCTGCGCGAGAACCAGAAGGACCAGGATTCCCTGCCGCCTTACGAGGATCTCGACGAGATTCTGCGCGGGCTCGTGGAGCAGGAGTTGCGGGTCTCCGAGATCGTGGCGAAAGGCTACGACCTGGAAGTCGTCAAGAAGGTAGAGCGCCTGCTTTACATCGCCGAGTACAAGCGCCGGCAGGCGGCGCCCGGCGTGAAGGTGACGCGCCGGAATTTCGGCCGCGACCGCCGCTACCCCATCGTCAACCGCTACCGTGACCAAGGCTTGGCGGCCCACCAGAAGGACGAAGCCCTGGAGCGCGCCATCGGCAAGCCGCGTACGGGGTCGATGGATGTTTGAGCTGTCCCCGCGCGGCACCCCTTGCGCCGCCGGGTTCTCTTCGCCATAGGGTTGGCCATGTCCAAGCCCATCGTTCGCTTCGCCCCGTCCCCGACCGGGCACATCCATATCGGCAACACCCGCGTGGCCCTGCTCAACGCGCTCTATGCGCGGCGGGAGGGTGGCACCTTCATCCTGCGCTTCGACGACACGGATGTCGCGCGGTCGAAGCAGGAATATGCGGATTCGATTGAGGCCGACCTGCACTGGCTCGGCATCCCGCCCGACGTGATCGTGCGCCAGTCGGAGCGGTTCGCGCTCTATGATGCGGCCGCCGAGCAGCTGAAGGCGGCCGGGCGCCTCTATCCTTGCTACGAGACCCAGGAAGAGCTGGAATTCCGCCGCAAGCGCCAGCTCGCCCGCGGCCTGCCGCCGATCTACGACCGGGCGGCCCTGAAGCTCACGGATGAAGACCGCGCCAAGCTCGAAGAGGAGGGCCGCAAGCCTCACTGGCGCTTCCGACTCGAGCCCACAAACGTCGCTTGGGAAGACCTCGTGCGCGGCCATTGCCACGTGGATTGCAGCTCGCTGTCCGATCCGGTGCTGGTGCGCGAAGACGGTACCTATCTCTACACCTTGCCGTCCGTGGTCGACGACATAGACCTCAAGATCACGCACGTGATCCGCGGCGAGGACCATGTCACCAACACGGCGGTGCAGATCCAGATCTTCGAGGCTCTGGGTGCCGGCTCTCCCACCTTTGCCCATCACAGCCTGCTGATTACGGCGAGCGGCGAGGGGCTGTCGAAGCGTCTCGGCCATCTGTCCGTGAAAGGCCTGCGCGATGCCGGTCTTGAGCCGCAGGCGGTGGCATCGCTGGCGGTGCTGGTCGGTTCGGCCGAGGCCGTGCGGCCCATCGCCGATCTCAAGGAGCTCGCCAAGCTGATCGACTTCTCGCACATCTCCCGCGCGCCGGCGAAGTTCGACGAGAGCGAGTTGGAGCACCTGAACGCCCGTCTCATTCACGAGATGCCCTATGAGGTCGCCCGCGAGCGGCTGGCGCAGCTCGGGGCCGATGAGGGCGAGGCGTTCTGGAATGCGGTACGCGGGAACCTGACGAAGGTTCAGGATGCAGCGGAGTGGGCCAAGGTCGTGCGCGGTCCCGTGACCCCGGTGATCGAGGACAAGGCTTTCATCGATGCTGCCGCCGGCGTTCTGCCGGAGGCTCCCTGGGATGTCACCACCTGGAAGGCCTGGACGGAAGCGGTGAAGGCGAAGACAGGCATGAAGGGCAAGGCGCTGTTCATGCCCTTGCGCCTCGCGTTGACCGGTCTCGATCATGGTCCCGAGCTGGCAGCGCTGCTGCCGCTGATCGGTCCCGGGAGCGCGAAGGCGCGGCTGGCAGGGCGGGCGGCTTGAGACACATGATGGCTGGACCTGTCTCGGCCTGACGTGGCGTTTTGCAAACATCTCGGCGCTGAGCAGCAAGGGAACCATGCATGTCCGACTGGAAGGTGCGTGCCGCCGGTGCCGATGACGTTCAGGCGATTGAGGCATTGGTCCAGAATGCCTACAGCAAATACATAGACCGGATCGGCAAGCCGCCCGCTCCGATGACAGCCGACTATGGACGTCTTGTCGATGAGGGCGATGTCTGGGTTCTCGATCTCGATGGGGATGTGATCGGCCTGATCATCCTCAAATCAGCGACAGATCACCTTCATCTCAGCAATGTGGCCGTCTCGCCCGCCCATCAGGGACGTGGGCTTGGGTCCAAACTCCTGGCTTACGCGGAGACGCAGGCCCGGCAGCGCGGGTTTCGGGAGATGCGGCTCTTCACGAACGAACTAATGCAGGAGAACCTCGTGGTCTACGGCAAGCTCGGGTGGCAGGAATATGACAGGTCAGAGCAGGACGGGTTTTGCCGCGTCTTCATGAAGAAGGAACTGGGCGATACGCCGCCTGCATGACTCAGGCGGCGCGTCTTATGCCTTGATCCTGTACCCCGTCCGGAAAATCCACCCGATTACGCCAAGGCAGATCAGCATGAAGACCAGGGTCATGCCGAGGCTGATGCCCACGCCCACATCGGCGACGCCGTAGAAGCTCCAGCGGAAGCCGCTCACCAGATAGACCACCGGGTTGAACAAGGCGACAGTCTGCCAGAACGGCGGCAGCATGTTGATGGAGTAGAAGCTGCCGCCCAGGAAGGCGAGCGGCGTCACGATCATCAGGGGCACGATCTGGAGCTTCTGGAAGCTGTCGGCCCAGATGCCGATGATGAAGCCGAACAGGCTGAAGGTGACGGAGGTCAGCACCAGGAAGGCGATCATCCAGACAGGATGCTCGATGGAGAAATCCACGAAGAGCCGCGCCGTGATCAGGATGATGGTGCCGATGATGATCGACTTGGTGGCGGCCGCCCCCACATAGCCGATCACAGTCTCCACCGCGGAGATCGGCGCGGACAGGACCTCGTAGATGGTGCCGGTGAATTTCGGCATGTAGATGCCGAAGGAGGCGTTCGAGATGCTCTCGGTGAGGATCGACAGCATGATCAGGCCTGGCACGATGAAGGCGCCGTAGCTCACGCCCTCAATGCTCGCCATGCGCGAGCCGATGGCCGATCCGAACACGATGAAGTAGAGCGAGGTCGACAGCACGGGCGAGGCGATGCTCTGCATGATCGTGCGCCAGGTGCGCGCCATCTCGAAGAGATAGATGGCCTTGATGCCGTAGAAGTTCATGCGCGTCCCCGTACCAGGCTGACGAAAATCTCCTCCAGCGACGACTCGGAGGTCTGCAGGTCTTTGAAGTCGATGCCGTGCTCGTTTAGACGGCGCAGGAGGCTCGCGATGCCCGTCTCCTGGCTTTGCGTGTCGAACGTGTAGACCAGATCGGCGCCGTCGGCGGAGAGCTGCAGGTTGTCCGCTTGCAGTCCAGGCGGCAGGCTCGAAAGCGGGTTCTGCAGGTGCAGGGTGAGCTGCTTCTTGCCCAGTTTCTGCATCAGAACATGCTTGTCCTCGACCAGGACAATCTCGCCCTTGTTGATCACCCCGATCCGGTCGGCCATCTCCTCGGCCTCCTCGATGTAGTGGGTGGTCAGGATGATGGTGACGCCGTTCTCCCTTAAGCCCCGGACCATCTCCCACATGTCCCGCCGCAGCTCGACGTCGACACCGGCGGTGGGCTCATCGAGGAACAGGATCGTTGGCTCATGCGACAGAGCCTTGGCGATCATCACCCGGCGCTTCATGCCGCCGGAAAGCGTCATGATCTTGCTGTCGCGTTTTTCCCAGAGGGAGAGGTCCTTCAGGATCTTCTCGAGATAGGCCGGGTTCGGCGGCTTGCCGAAGAGGCCCCGGCTGAACGTTACGGTCGCCCAGACACTCTCGAAGGCATCGGTGGTGAGCTCCTGCGGCACGAGCCCGATCTTCGTGCGTGCAGGCCGGAAATCCCGGATGATGTCATGGCTGTCCGCAACGACGGTTCCGGTGCTCGGATTGACGATGCCGCAGATGATGCTGATCAGCGTCGTCTTGCCAGCGCCGTTGGGACCTAGGAGTGCGAAGATCTCGCCTTTCCGGATCTCCAGGTCGACCTTCTTCAGGGCCTGGAAGCCTGAGGCGTAGGTCTTGGTCAGACCCGAGACGGTGATGATCGGGTCAGACGCGCCGGCAGGGCGGGGCATCTCAAGAGAATCGAGCGGTTTCATGCCGGGGGTATTAGCATGGCGGGAAGCTGGGCGGAATGTGCACGCTCAGCTCTCCTCCCCCTTGTGGGGAGGAGTTGGAGGTGGGGGTGTAAGCAATAGCCTATGAAGGCTAGGCGCCAACACCCCCCTCCCGGCCGCTGCCGCGGCCACCCTCCCCCACAAGGAGGAAGGGGATACCCGCGCTTCACTCGTTTAGCCATCCCGGATCGGCTCACTCCGTCCGGGATGACACCCTCGAATGAGGATCAGTTCTGAACGTTCGGAACCGGGATCACGTCAGGGGCGATCACGCGCACGGTCTTTTTCTGACCGCCGCCGGCAGCAACCTCGCGCTTCGCGCCTTCACCCTGGCGGACGACGGTGCTGTTCTCGATCGATTGCGGGCCGATGCCGGCCGATTCCTTGCTCGCGGTCGGTGCGGCGGCGGCGATCTCGGCAGCCTCCTTGGCCTCCTCCTCGGCCTTCTTGTCGGCGGCCTTGCGGGCAGCCTGCACCTTGGGTCGCGACAGCTCCTCGGCCTTCTCGGCGGTGACGATCAGGTCGCCCTTGCGTTGCTCGAGCATGCTCTCGGCCTTGCGCAGCACCACCGCCCAGCTCTCGTTGGGCTTCTTGCAGGTGCAGCTCTCGTCGAAGCTCTTGCGGAACTTGAAGGCGTTCGCCAGCGACGTGTAGGGCTGGTTCGTGGAGAGCGAGGCTGCCCGGTTGAGGCCGTTGTCGCCGCCCGGATAGGCGAACGCCGTGGTCTCCGTGCCGGGGCAGAGGGCCTGACACATCTCGTTGGCGCTCTGGCCGCCACCTGGCGGGGTGGTCAACGGGAAGAAGGACCCGTCGCAGGTCTTCACGCAGATCAGGCGCCCGCCGCCGAGAGAGCGCGGCTCGTCATCGGCAATGATCGGCTGGCCCTCGGGCATGACCTGCTGCTGCTGTTGCTGGCGCGGGGCGCCGAAGAGCGATTCGAAGAAGCCGCGGGGCTCCGTGGAGCAGGTCTGCTGGACCGCAGCCTGAAGCTGCCGGCGCCGGGCTTCGATATCTCCCTGTTCGGCTCCTTGAGCCGCAAGACGGGCATAGCCGGCCTCAAGCTGGCGGATCTGGGTGGCGATGGAGCCGCACTCGGCCGGGGCAGGCCCGGACAGGAAGCCGAGCGGGCCGCGCTCACAGCCGATATTGCGGTAATAGGTGACGAGCCGGTTGATCTCCGCCCGCTGGGCGCGCATCTGGCCGGTCGGCGCGCTGCCGCCGCTGCGCTCCAGGGACGCCAGTTCGGCCTGGAAACGCTGGCACTGCGCGGACTGGGCGAGCGCCGCCTGTCCGGCGGCCAGAAAGGCCGTCACGGCGATGAGGGAGCGGAGAAATGATGTCTTTGTCATGAAGGTGATCGCAGAACCGGTCCGTTGGGCATCATATGCCGGGTTGGCTCGTCATGTGACGCCCGAATTTGACCCTATTGTGATTAACGCCTTGCCCGCTCCAAGAGAAGCTGTCTAGCTTTCCCTGAAGAGCGACCCTGAGACGAGACCCAGCATGTACTCCCATACGACCATCGGGGCAAATGACCTCGCCCGGGCGCGGGCCTTCTACGATGCCGTTTTCGCGCCGCTCGGTCACGAGGTGCGTTATGCGGACGACATGCTCGTCGGGTGGGGAGCGCCGGGTGGGCCGCCGCAATTCCTGTTGGCGCGGCCTTTCAACGGCGAGGCGCCGAGCGTCGGCAACGGGGCCATGATCGCCTTGCAGGCGCCCGGGCGCAGCGTGGTCGATGCCTGCCATGCGGCAGCCCTGGAGCAGGGCGGGACGGATGAAGGCAGCCCGGGGCTGCGACCGCACTACCACCCGAACTATTACGGCGCCTATTTTCGCGATCTCGACGGCAACAAGATCTGCATCGTCTGCCATCAGCCCGAATAGACCCTCGTCAAAGGCTCCGACCATCCCCACATGACAGCGTAACGGTGGGAGATGAATCGACGATGCTTGCCCGAATCGCCTTAGGCTTGACCCTCACCCTGGCTGCCGCCACAGGTGCCGTGGCCCAGGAGCCCGACCTGATCTTCAAGAAATCGACGGTCTGGCGGGCGCTCACCCCGGACGACAAGCTCGCTGTCTACGGGCTGGACGATCCGGTGGTCGAGGGCGTGGCCTGCCACTACACCACCCCGGAGCGCGGCGGCATCGCTGGCACCTTCGGCGTGGCCGAGGAGGTGTCCGACATCTCGCTCGCCTGCCGGCAGGTCGGGCCCGTGAAGTTTAAGCAGAAATTCGGCCAGGGCGACGTGGTGTTCAGCGAGCGGCGCTCCCTCATCTTCAAGAAGATGCAGATCGTGCGCGGCTGCGACGTGAAGCGAAACACCCTGGTCTACATGGTGTATTCGGACCGGCCGATCGAAGGCTCTCCCAAGAACTCCACTTCGACCGTGCCCCTGATGCCCTGGGGCACCGAGGTGCCGCCGAAATGCGGGGAATGGATGAACTCGTAGAGCGTCAGCGACGGCTCGTTTTTACTGAACTCATCCTCTCACCTCATCGTGAGGAGCAGACGCAGTCTGCGTCTCGAAGGAGGATCCAGTGCGCCCTGGAAGCTCCTTCGAGACGGATTGCTCGCGCAATCCTCCTCAGGATGAGGTGAGAGTTAAATGGCGCCCTTTAAGTAGGGCTGTTGTTCAGCAGCAGTCTTGCGGCGGTCGCCCACATGATGAGGCCGATGACCACGTCGAGGACGCGCCATGTGACGGGCCGGGCGAAAAGCGGCTTCAGCAGGCGGGCGCCGAAGCCGAGGGAAAAGAAGAACACGAAGGAGGCCAGCATGGCCCCGGCGGCGAACATCCCCTTGCCCTCTTCGAACTGGGTCGAGATCGAGCCGATCAGAACGACCGTATCCAGATAGACATGCGGGTTGAGCCATGTGAGGGCGAGGCAGGTGAGAACCACCCGGCCCAAGCTCTCCGGGGCCGCGTCTGCTGGCCTCAAGGCAGCCGATCCGAAAGCGGCCATGAAGCTGCGTGCCCCATAGGCCAGGAGGAACGCGGCGCCCCCATAGCGCAGAACCGGCTCGGCCCAGGGTGCCTGAGCGCTGAGTTGCGCGAAGCCGGAGACGCCGGCCAGGATGAGCACGGCATCCGAGACCGCGCAGGTGAGGCACACGGCCAGCACATGCTGCTCCCGCAGACCGATGCGCAGCACGAAGGCGTTTTGCGCTCCGATGGGGAGGATGAGGCTGAGGCCGAGGAGAAAGCCGGCGAGAAGGGGAGCGGTCATGTCGATGGTCCGAAGAGGAGTCGACGTCCCCTAAGCTGTGTCTTAGGATTAGGACAGTTAAAGTCTCTGCTCCTGGGTTAGAAAAACTAATCTGATGCTGGATTATGCCCTTCTGTCCGCGCTTGCTGCTGTGGTGCGCACCGGAAGCTTCGAGCGGGCGGCAGAGCAATTGAACGTGACGCCATCTGCCGTTTCCCAGAGGATCAAGCTTCTGGAGGAGCGGATCGGAGCCGTTCTGGTGGTGCGGGGCCAGCCGTGTCAGGCCACAGAGGCGGGCCAGCGCCTGTGCCAGCATGTGGAGCAGGTGGCCTTGCTTGAAAGCTCCCTGCGCCAGAACTTGCCAGGCCTTCAGCCGGAGGCCCGCCCGGTCACCCTGCGCATTGCCGTCAATGCCGACAGCCTCGCCACCTGGTTCATACCGGCGATGGCCCAAACGGAGGGCTTCCTGTTCGATCTGGTGGTCGATGACCAGGACCACAGCGCCGAATGGCTGCAACGCGGCGAGGTCGTGGCTGCGGTCACCTCCCACGGAAAGCCGATTCAGGGCTGCAACTGCTATCCCTTAGGAACCCTGCGTTATCTCGCAACGGCGAGCCCGGGCTTCGTGGAGCGGTGGCTGCCGGACGGGCTGGATGAGCAATCGGCCGCCCGCGCGCCGTGTCTCGTCTTCAACCGGAAAGATCAACTCCAGGCGCTCTGGCTGCGGCGGGCTCTTGGGGTGGAGATCAGGCCGCCCGTCCACTGGCTGCCATCGTCCCAGGCCTTCGTGGATGCGGCTCTTGCAGGATTGGGGTGGGGGATGAACCTGGAAACGACGGTTCAGGAGCATATCCGGGAGGGCCGCCTTGTGGCGCTCGAACCGTCGGAGCCTTTGGAAGTGCCGCTTTACTGGCAGCAGAGCCGGATCGTCGGTCCTCTGCTGGCTGATCTGACCCGAGCCGTTCTGTCGACTGCCCGGGCCATGCTGTCGTCGATGCCGTCCCAGGCCTGATCGGCCTTAGTTCGAGCAGGTCACCGAAACCGGCGGATCCTTGGGGCCGAAGGAGGCCTTCTGGATGGTTCCGGTGATCTCCTCCGGCGAAACCTGCCGGAAGGAAACGGCCTTGGCGTATCCGTGAGCCTCGCACCAGGCGTTTGCCACAACTTGGCCACAAGCCTGGTTTCCTATGAGGCACTCCGCGACGCCGTATCCGTCGGCGGCCGGGACCATGAAGGTCGCTTCGGTGGAAGAGGCCTGGGTACCATTGGGAAGCAGCGTCAGGGACGCGGCGGCAAAAAACACGACAGTACCCATTCCGAGCATGGTAAATGCGCGGCGCATCGTAGACCTCTTTGTTTGAACTCGTGCCATTATGGCGCGAGTGTGCGTGAACAAAGCTCTAACGCGCTTGGCCGGAACCCGTTTCATGCGACCATGCAAATTAAACATGATTACCAATTCGGAAATCTTGACGGCTTCGGCCTGAAAAGGCATTGATGGCTTCATGAACACGGCAACGATCCTCATTTCCGGGATTATTTGCGGCTAGCGCACTTCGCTGGCTGGAGCCGTCTCGTTCTCATTCCAAGATCGAAACCACCCTCCGGCCTGCGGCCTGACAGGGGTATGGTTTCATGGCGGCCAAGCTTCGCCTCTACAACACGCTGACCCGGTCGAAGGACGATTTCGTCCCGATCGACCCTGAGAACGTGCGCCTCTACGTCTGCGGACCCACCGTTTACGACTACGCCCACATCGGCAACGCCCGCCCGATCATCGTCTTCGACCTTCTCTTCCGCCTCTTGAGACATGTGTACGGCAAGGAAGCCGTGACGTATGTGCGCAATATCACCGATGTGGACGACAAGATTAACGCCCGCGCAGCCCGCGATTACCCGGGGATGCCGCATAACGAGGCGATCCGCGTCGTCACCGGCAAGACCGAGGAGCAGTTCCACGCGGATATCCGCGCGCTCGGCGTGCTCATGCCCGAGGACGTAAACGAGGTGGGCCAGCCTCCGCGCTTCGTCGAGCCCCGGGCGACCGAGCATATCGACGAGATGCGCATGATCATCGAGCGGCTGATCGCCCGCGGGGCGGCCTATGTGGCCGAGGAGCACGTGCTGTTCTCGGTCGCGGCCATGCAGAAGCTGACCGGCGTGCCGCAATACGGAGCCTTCTCAAAGCGCTCCCTCGACGAGCTGCTCTCCGGCGCCCGTGTGGACGTGGCACCCTACAAGCGCGACGCCATGGATTTCGTGCTCTGGAAGCCGTCAGGCCCGCAGGATCCAGCATGGCCGTCACCAGCCGGTATCCAGACGCCCGGCCGTCCCGGCTGGCACATCGAATGCTCGGCCATGGCGTGGCGGCACCTGATCCAAGCCTTCGAGACGCGGCTCACCTGCGCCGACCCGACGGAGCGCGAGATCTTCGACATCCACGGCGGCGGCATCGATCTCGTGTTCCCGCACCACGAGAACGAGATCGCGCAGTCCTGCTGCGCCTTCGAGACGCCGCGCATGGCCAATGTGTGGATGCATAACGGCTTCCTGCAGGTGGAAGGCGAGAAGATGGCGAAGTCTGCCGGCAATTTCGTCACCATCAACGAGCTGCTGCAGGATTGGCCCGGCGAGGTGCTGCGCTTCAACATGCTGCGCACGCATTACCGTCAGCCGATCGACTGGACGACGAAGGGCCTTGAGGAAAGCGAGAAGACCCTCGACCGCTGGTATGACCTGGCGGGCAGGGGAGAGGCTGCTTCACTCTCGGACCAGATCGTCGATGCGCTTAGCGATGACCTCAACACGCCGAAGATGCTGGCGGAACTCCATGCCCTTGACGGACAGGGGGCTCACGATGAACTCGGCGCGAACCTGCGTGCGCTTGGTTTCCTGCTCGAAGGAGCAGAGGCCTGGAAGGCTCGCAAGCAGTCGGCACTGAGCGTCGATCCTGCGCAGGTCGAGGCGTTGATTGCGGCCCGCAAGGAAGCGCGTGCGTCGAAGAACTGGCCCGAGTCCGACCGCATCCGCGACGAGCTTGCGGCTTTGAATGTTGTGGTGAAGGACAACAAGGACGGCACCACCACCTGGGAGGTTGCGCGCTGATGGGACAGGCATTGCCGAAGCCGGGGCTTCGCCCCTTCCTGCCGGCCGATCTCCCGCTGCTCGTCGACATCTATGAGGAGAGCATCGCGGAGCTGACGGGTGAGGATTACAGCGAGAGCCAGCAGGAGGCCTGGATGGCTCTCGCCGAGGACGACGCCTTTGCCGAGAGGCTCACGAAAAATCTCACGCTGGTGGCCACTGTCGAGGGCTCGCCCGTCGGCTTCATCGCGCTCAAGGACAACGAGCTGATCGAGCTGTTCTACGTGCATCCGGCCGTAGCCGGGCAGGGGATCGGCACGATGCTTTACGATGCCGTCGAGAAGCTCGCCGGCGCGCGGGGCGCTCCGCGTCTTGTCGCCGAGGTGAGCGACAACGCGCTGCCGTTCTTCCAGAAGCACGGGTTTCAGCCGCAGCGCCGCAACACCATGCCGCTCGGCGACGAATGGCTCGGCACCACCACCATGGAAAAGCGCCTGGCGCCGCAGGAAGACAGGAAGTTGTCATCATGAGCCGAGACCGCGTCACCCTCTTCGACACCACCCTGCGCGATGGGGCGCAGACGACAGGGGTCGATTTCTCGCTCGAGGATAAGAAGGCGATCGCCACGCTCCTCGACCGGCTCGGGATCGATTACGTGGAAGGCGGCTATCCGGGGGCAAACCCGCTGGATACCGCCTTTTTTGCTGAGAAACGCACGAAGAACGCCAAGTTCACGGCGTTCGGCATGACGAAGCGGGCAGGGCGCTCCGTAGCGAACGATCCGGGCGTGGCAGCCCTGCTGGAAGCTGAGGCGGACGCCATCTGCTTCGTCGCCAAGGCCTGGGACTATCACGTCCGCGTTGCCCTAGAGACGACGCCCGAAGAGAATCTCACAGGCATCCACGAGAGCGTTGAAGCCGCTCGGGCCAAAGACCGCGAGGTGCTCGTCGACTGCGAGCATTTCTTCGACGGCTACAAGGCCAATCCCGATTACGCGCTTGCCTGCGTGAAGACCGCCTATGAGGCGGGCGCACGATGGGTCGTGCTCTGCGACACCAATGGCGGAACGCTGCCGCACGAGGTGACCGAGATCGTCACGACCGTGACGAAGGTGGTGCCGGGTGCGCATCTGGGCATCCACGCCCATGACGATTGCGGCTGCGCGGTTGCCAATTCGCTCGCGGCCGTCGAAGCAGGCGCGCGCCAGATCCAGGGCACGCTCAACGGCCTTGGCGAGCGCTGCGGCAATGCCAATCTCATCACGCTCATCGGCGCCCTGAAACTGAAGGACGGTTATGCCGCTCGCTTTGATCTCGGCATCACCAACGAGACGCTGAGCCAGCTCACCCATGTGTCGCGGCAGGTGGACGAAATCCTCAATCGCCAGCCGAACCGCCACGCGCCATTCGTGGGCTCCAGCGCCTTCGCCACGAAGGCCGGCATCCATGCCTCCGCGGTGCTCAAGGATCCGCGCACCTACGAGCATGTGGAGCCGGAAATCGTCGGCAATGCGCGCAAGGTTCTGGTGTCGGATCAGGGCGGTCAGTCGAACATTCTGGCTGAACTCAAGCGCTGCGGCTTCGAGCTGGCAAAGGGCGATCCCCGTATTGCCCGCGTGCTCGACGAGGTGAAGCGCAAAGAGGCTGAAGGCTTCGCGTTCGAGGGCGCGGATGCGTCCTTCTACGTGCTGGTCAAGCGCATGCTCGGCGAAGTGCCGGCCTTCTTCGACGTGGAGCGTTTCTCGGTGAACGTGGAGCGCCGCTTCAACGCGGTCGGCGAACTCGTGACCGCCTCTGAGGCCATCGTGAAGGTGCGCGTCGGCGACGAGGTTCTGATCTCGGCGGCTGAGGGCAACGGCCCGGTGAACGCGCTCGATGTTGCGCTCCGCAAGGATCTTGGCAAGTACCAGCACCTGATCCAGGACCTGGAACTCGTCGACTATAAGGTACGCATCTATCAGGGCGGTTCGGATGCGGTCACCCGCGTGCTGATCGAGTTCGCCGACGGAACCGGCGAGCGCTGGACGACCATCGGGGTCTCGCCCAACATTATCGACGCGTCGTTCCAGGCGCTGACGGATTCTATGATCTACAAACTGCTGAAAGGCGGGGCGGCGCTCTAAATAAACGCCGTCTCTTCATCCTCCTCCCGGACGACCTATGAACATCGCAATCCTCCTGCCGCTCTTTGGCATTCTCCTGGGCGGCGTCTTTCTGGCCTCGCAAGCTCCCATCAATGCGGCGTTGGCGAAGTCGCTCGGTGATCCGGTACTGGCCGCCTGCATCTCGTTCGGGATCGGTTTCGTTGTGCTGGCCGTCTTGAGTGCCGTTCGCGGTTCTTGGCCCTCAGTCAGCGGCATGGCCGCGGCACCCTGGTGGTCCTGGCTCGGAGGGCTTTTGGGCGCGTTCTACGTCGCCGTCGTGATCTGGGGCGTGCCGCAGCTCGGCGTGGTCAGCACTGTGGCGGCCCTGATCTTCGGGCAGGTCGCGGCCGCTTTGGTTCTCGATGCCGTTGGAGCCTTCGGCCTTCCCGTTCAGGCGATTACCTGGCAGCGGCTCCTTGCGGCGGGCATGATCTTAGGCGGACTTGTGCTGTCGCGCACGGGCTAGTGCTCAAAAGCCAGTATGCTGCTGAGCATCCCCGGGGAGTGCACCCGCGTTGGCGAAGGGTTGTTCGATGCTCAAGGCCCTGGTTCTCTCGGCGCTGCTCTTGGTCGGCGGTGCCCATGGCGCCTGGGCTGACGAAGAGCCGTCGGACGTGCTCCTATGCCCGGACTGGTCGGTGAATGTGGAGAACAACCTTGTGCTGTGGCAGGCTCTTGAAGCCGCCTATCCGGCCGCAACGGTGGACGACAACCGGGATGCATCAGATCGTCCGCCCTGCCTCTTCCCCTACACGGTTCTGACCTACGGAACGTTCATGGTCCTGATCACGATTGCCGGAGAGCCCGGAGAGGCTTGCCACGGATGCGGTGCGCAGGTGAGCGCCGTGTTTCTCCAGCGCGAAGGACGCGCTTTGAAAGTCACAGGGCGGCACGACGGTTGTGCCGAAGCCGGCACCTTTGGAAGCCTGATGGCGGCCGACTCCTTCCGCCTTGGATCCCAGGACGGGCTCATCATCGAGGCGGGCGGGACATTCCAGGGTTATAGCGCCAGCGCGCTGAGCCTGTTCCTGATCCGGGGCGGCCGCGTGAAGCCGATAGGTCCGGAGGATGGGATCTCATCCGGCGACTCCAATTGCGGCGTGCGCGATGGTCCATGCCGGGATGTGAGCGCATCCTGGCATGTGGACGGTAGACGTTTCGTTGTCCGCTATCTCGGCAAGCGGGCGAACGGCACCTCGGTCGACGGGACGGTAGGGTACGAACTGAAGAAGAACTCTCTCGCTCTTGTTTCGGGGCGCCAGCTCGCCGCCGAGATGGAAAAGAGTCGCCCTTAAAAGCGGCTCTCGATGGCTTCCTCGTTGCTCACGATTCCAACCCGCCGGGCGGCGTTCTCCAGCATCGGGATCACCTCCTCGATGCGCTCGGCCACGAGGTAGTTGAGCTCAAGCCCCGGGCGGATGAAGCCCTGCTCGCGCATATGGGCGATGAGGGTGAGCAGGGGCCTCCAGAAGCCCTTGGTGCTCAGCATCAGGATCGGCTTGGTGTGGCGGCCGAGTTGCGACCAGGTCATCTGCTCGACAAGTTCCTCCAGGGTGCCGATGCCCCCGGGCAGAGCCACGAAGGCGTCGGCCTTCTCGAACATCAGCCGCTTGCGGGTGTGCATGTCCGGCACGACGAGAGTTTCCTGCACGTCGTCGAGAAGCTTCTCGCGGGACTTCAGAAATTCCGGAATAATCCCTGTGACATAACCGCCATGGTCGAGAACGGATTGGGCTACAGTGCCCATCAGGCCCACATTGCCGCCGCCATAGACGAGATTGATCCCCTGTTCGGCCATGGAACGGCCCAAAGCCGCCGCATTCTCGGCAAAAACAGGATCGTCTCCGAAACCGGAGCCACAATAAACACAGATGGATTTGATCGGTTTGACAGATGACATGGGCATTTCGGGGAGGCGGGGAGCCTCCCGCGCTGAGTCGTAGAGCATTATTTTGTCCTTTATGGCCGTAGCCTTTTGAAAGATAAACGGATTAAATGGCGGAAAGTGCCGCGTTTGAGAAAAAGCATCATGGCGCATCCGAAAGAGTTGAAGGGCACGATCGCGCTACTTGGCGCGGCCGCCGCGGCCGTCGTCGCGGTGCTCCTCGGCGTGCTTTACTGGTCCTGGTCAGGGAAGCCTGAAACCTCGCAGAACGCAGCGCCCGGCCAAACGGCGCAGCCGTCCGTTCCGCCGGTCCAGCCCGCGCCCAGCCAGCAACAGGCCGCGGCCAAGCCTACAGCCCCTGGCGAGGCGCCCGCGGCACCGGCCAAGGAAGCCGCTGTCGTGCCGTCCTTCGATGTCGTGCGCGTCGAGCCGGACGGGGAGAGCGTCATTGCCGGCCGCGCCGCGCCCGGGGCCACCATCGAGCTTCTCCGGGGTGATCAGGTCCATGCCCGCGCCGCAGCTGACGCCTCCGGCCTCTTCGCCATCGTGCCGCCGCCCCTGCCGCCCGGGTCACACCAGGTGGTGCTGCAATCCATTGCCCCCGATGGAACGCGCCAGCGCTCCGCCCAGGCCGTGACGGTGGTCATCACGGACGGCAAGACCCGGCCGCTGGTCACTCTGACCTCGCCGGACGCGCCCACGGTGGTCCTGTCCAATCCTGAGCCGCCTGCGGCCAAGGTTGCCGAGGCGCCAAGCTCTGAAGCCAAGCCCACCGAGCCTGCCGCGCCTCCGGCCCCCCAGCAGCAGGCGGGTGTCGCTCCGACTGTCTCCCCGCCGGCCCCTTCTGCGCCGGCGGCTCCGCCCTCTGCCCGGCCCGAGATCAAGATCGTGACGGTCGAAGCGGAGGAGGGGAAGCTCTTTGTCTCCGGGCAGTCATCCCCAGGGGCTACCGTCCGGCTCTACCTCAACGAGAGCTTCATCGCTCCCGGCGGAGCCGGTGGCGACGGCAAGGTTTCCTTCTCCATCGCCAGCGGCGTGAAGCCCGGCGACTATCGGATTCGTCTGGACGATGTGGACCCGGTGTCCGGCCAGGTCAGGTCCCGGGCCGAGGTTGGCTTCAACGTGCCGGTCCAGGTCGCCTCGGCTCAGCCCCAGGCTCCTGCTGCCCCGGCTCAACAACGTATAGCCGGCGCTCCGGCACCGTCTCAGCCGCAGACCTCACGCGACGTCGCCTCGGCCCTGCCGCAGGGGCAGGTGGCTGATGCCGGCACAGTGGTGATCCCCAACATCAACACTGCCATCGTGTCCCGCGGCGACAACCTCTGGCGTATCAGCCAGCGGATCTATGGCAAGGGCCTGCGTTACACGGTGATCTACGGCGCGAACCAGGAGCAGATCCGCAACCCGAACCTGATCTATCCTGGCCAAGTGTTCGTGCTGCCCGGTGAGCAGGAGCCCAAAAGCAACTAGCTGAAGCCCGAGCTTGACCCGACTGCACAGGTCATTTGCCGGAGCAGGGTGAATTCACAAGGCTGATCGCCTATATCGAGGTCCAAGATTTCGATTGGATCCTCAGCCTATGCCTTCCTCCACCGCCGTCCCGACGACTGGCGCAGCCCGACCCGAGTCGAGCGGCTTGGCCGCCACCTGGAAAAAGCTCTGGCCTTATATCTGGCCCCATGGCCGGCCGGATCTCCAGCGGCGTGTCTTCCTGGCCTTCGGCCTGCTTCTCGTGGCCAAAGGCGTCACGATGGTCACGCCGTTTGCTTTCAAATGGGCCACGGACGCGCTGGTGGCCGTCACGAGCAGCGGCAACCAGGCCACAGAGGTGGCTGCCACGGCCGGGTCATGGATCTGGAAGGCGCCGATCCTGCTGACGGCGATTTACGGCCTGACTCGCATTCTCATGGCGGTGCTCACGCAGGTTCGCGACGGCATCTTCGCCAAGGTGGCCATGCATGCGGTGAGGCAGCTCGCCCTGCAGACCTTCGAGCACATGCACCGCTTGTCCTTGCGCTTCCACCTGGAGCGCAAGACCGGCGGCCTGACCCGCGTGCTCGAGCGCGGCCGCGAGGGCATCGAGGAGCTGTCGCGCCTCGTGGTGCTCACGCTCCTGCCTACAATCCTCGAATTCGTTCTCGTGCTGGGCCTGCTCGCCTGGGAGTTCAACTGGGTCTATTCGGCCGTCGTCTTCGTGATGGTGGTGGTCTACCTCGCCTATACCTACAAGGCGACCCAGTGGCGGATCACGATCCGCAAGCAGATGAACGACTCGGACACGGACGCGAACACCAAGGCGGTGGACTCGCTCCTGAACTACGAGACGGTGAAGTATTTCGGCGCCGAGCAGCGGGAGACCGCCCGCTACGACCGCTCCATGGCGGGCTACGAGAAAGCCTCGACCCAGACCTACACGTCGCTCGCTGTGCTCAACGCCGGCCAGGCGGTGATCTTCTCCATCGGCATGGCCGTTGTGATGGTGCTGGCGGCGCAGGATATCATCAACGGCAACGCGTCCATCGGCAGCTTCGTGCTGGTCAACGCTATGCTGGTGCAGCTTTATATCCCGCTGAACTTCATGGGCATGCTGTACCGCGAGATCAAGCAGGCGCTGATCGACATCGACGACATGTTCCAGATCATCGACCGCAACCCCGAGATCCAGGACAAGCCGGGGGCCAGGCCGCTCCAAGTCGACCAGGCGGTGGTGCGCTTCGAGGACGTGCATTTCTCCTATATTCCGGAGCGGCCAATCCTGAAGGGCGTGAGCTTCGAGGTGCCGGCCGGGCATACGGTGGCCATCGTCGGTCCCTCTGGGGCCGGCAAGTCCACCATCTCGCGCCTGCTGTTCCGCTTCTACGAGCCCAACAGCGGCCGCATCCTCATCGACGGGCAGAACATCGCCGAGGTGCAGCAGGCCTCCCTGCGCAAGGTCATCGGCATGGTCCCGCAGGACACGGTGCTGTTCAACGACACCATCGGCTACAACATCCAGTATGGCCGCTGGGATGCATCGCCCGAAGAGGTGAGGGAGGCAGCCCACCTTGCTCAGATCGACCGCTTCATCGGCCTACTGCCGGAGGGCTACGACACGCCCGTGGGCGAGCGCGGCCTCAAGCTCTCAGGCGGCGAGAAGCAGCGTGTTGCCATTGCCCGCACGATCCTGAAAGCGCCCCCGATCCTGGTGCTCGACGAGGCGACCTCGGCCCTGGACACCTTCACAGAGAAGGAGATCCAGGACGCCCTCGACCGGGTCAGCCGTGGCCGCACCACCCTTGTGATCGCCCATCGGTTGTCCACAGTCATCGGAGCCGACGAGATCATCGTCCTCGACCAGGGCAGGGTGGTCGAGCGCGGCAACCATGCGACCCTTCTGGCCCACGGTGGCGTCTATGCCGCCATGTGGAACCGCCAGCGCGAAGCCGATCAGGCCCGCGAAGCCCTCAAGCGGGTCGAGGAAGAGGAACGCAGCCCCGAGAGCGTGGCAGGTTGACAAGAAGCGCTCCCGCCTGCCATCCCCACGCAAACTTGTTAAGGCTTGAGAAAATATGACCGACGTCCTGGAATCGATGCGCCGCATCTTCGTGCCGATCCACAAGGAGGGCTATCCCTTCATCCTGATCGCGCTGTTTGCGACGATCGTGCTGGCCTGGCTCTGGTCGCCGCTCGGCTGGATCGGCACCATCCTGACCGTGTGGGTGTGCTATTTCTTCCGCGACCCGCCGCGGGTGACGCCGGTCCGCGAGGGTCTCGTGGTCTCTCCGGCGGACGGCCGGGTGAACCTCATCACCACGGCGGTGCCCCCGGCCGAGCTCGACCTGCCGCCCGAGCCCATGACCCGCATCTCGGTGTTCATGAACGTGTTCGACTGCCACGTGAACCGCGCCCCGGTGACGGGTCGGATCACCCAGATCCTCTACACGCCGGGTCTCTTCCTCAATGCCGAGCTCGACAAGGCGAGCGAGGACAATGAGCGCAATGCCCTCGTGATCGAGACGGCAGGCGCCAAGATCGGCGTGGTCCAGATCGCCGGCCTCGTGGCGCGCCGTATCGTCTCCTTCGTGAAGGTGGGCAACCACCTGAGCACCGGCGAGCGCTTCGGCCTCATCCGGTTCGGCTCCCGCCTCGACATCTTCGTGCCGCTGGGTGCCCAGGTTCTCGTCGGCCTCGGCCAGACGGCGGTTGCGGGCGAGACGGTGCTGGCGGACCTGACCGCCAACGAGCCCGCCCGGGAGTACCGGATCGGGTAGGCCGTTTCGGGTGAACGGAGCGTTGGAGGGATCGGGGCTGCTCCCATGATAGGGGAAACACCTCCGATCTTGGTTGCCGGTTAAGCTGGCAACCCCTAGATGTCATGGAATGAGCGACCTTTTTCCTCCCTTCGCCCCCGATCCGAACGAGCCGCGCAAGCGGCTCTTCAAGCCGGTTCCTGTTCGGGTCATCATCCCGAACATCATCACCCTGATCGCCCTGTGCTTGGGGCTCACCGCGATCAGGCTGGCCTTCGAGGGACGCTACGAGCCTGCTGTCGTGGCCATCGTGGTGGCGGCATTGCTGGACGGAATCGACGGCCGGGTGGCGCGCATGCTCAAGGGCACGTCCCGGTTCGGCGCAGAGCTCGACTCGCTGGCGGATTTCGTGAATTTTGGCGTGACGCCGGCTCTCATCCTCTACAGCTTCCTGCTGAACGAGCTGAAGGCAATCGGCTGGATCGCTGTGCTGGTCTTCGCCATCGCCATGGTCCTGCGCCTTGCCCGCTTCAACGTGATGCTGGACGATCCCCACCGGCCCGAGTGGAAGAAGAACTTCTTCACCGGTATGCCGGCGCCGGCCGGCGCGCTGACTTCGATGCTGCCCCTCTATCTTTCGTTCCTCGGCGTTCCCATGGGGTCTGCTGCCGCTCCGATTGCGCTGGTCTACCTGCTGGGCCTAGCCTTCCTGATGGTGTCCACCATTCCGGTTTATTCGGGCAAGACCATCGGATTGAGGGTGCCGCGCCATTGGGTTCTGCCGATCTTCGTCCTGTCGGCGGCCGTCTTCGGCCTCCTGGCGAACTTCCCCTGGGAGATGCTCACGGCCATCACGGTGCTGTTCCTGGCCTCGATTCCCCTCAGCGTCATGCGCTACCGCCAGCTTGACCGCGCTCACGCCGCGCAGGGGACGCAGCCGCCGGCCTCCGAACCGAACCCGCCGGCCGCTTGATTCAAGCCCTGCCGGTGCCATGTTGTCACCGGGCTTAAGCCTTTGTGAAATCCCGGATTGTGGAGAAAAAAGTGGCGTCGTCTTCAGAGGTGTCAAATCCCAGCGCGCGTCCGAAGCTCGTTCTCGCATCCGCCTCGCCCCGCAGGCTCGCTCTCCTGCAGCAGGCCGGCATCGAGCCCGACGCGCTTCTGCCGGCCGACGTGGACGAGACGCCCCTGAAGAACGAGAGCGCCAAGGAGCTGGCTAAGCGCCTGGCTCGTTCGAAGGCCGAGGTGGCCCGCAGGGTCGCCCGCACCCGCGAGGACCTGAAGAACTCCTATATTCTCTCGGCGGATACGGTCGTGGTGGTCGGCAAGCGGGTTCTGCCCAAGGCGGAGGTGGCCGATGAGGCCGCAGCATGCCTGCGCCTGCTCTCGGGGCGCCAGCATCGGGTCTACACGTCCGTCTGCCTGATCACCCCCAAGGACACGATCCGCGAGCGCTTCGTGGAGACGCGGGTGCGCTTCAAGCGCCTGTCGCGCGACGAGTTTGAGCGCTACCTCGCCTCGGGCGAGTGGCGCGGCAAGGCCGGCGGCTACGCCATCCAGGGGTTCGCCGGCACCTTCGTGGTCAAGCTCGTCGGTTCCTACACGAATGTGGTCGGTCTGCCCCTGTACGAGTCCGTCGCCCTGCTCGACGGGGAAGGTTATCCCGTCCGCTTCTCCTGGCTCGATGCGGCCTGAGGCTGTTCTCGACAGCAGGGCTCGATCTTGCATCGTGCGCAAACAGCAACCACCTAGCGCATCGTGCGGCCCTTCAGGTCCGCTTCGAATGATGAGCCGGAATATGGAAGAAGGATCGGACGGATCCCAAAAGTGGTTCCCACTTTTTGGTCCGATACTCTAGCCGCTCGTGAAGAAAGGAGGCGAGGGATGAACGCCGCCAACGAGAACAAGCCCCAGGCTTCGGCCGGCAAATGCCCCATCTGCGGCAAGCCCACAGAACCCCAATATCGCCCGTTCTGCTCCCGGCGCTGCGCCGACGTCGACCTGAACCGCTGGCTGACCGGCAGCTATGCTATTCCGGTCGTCGAAAGTGAGCCGGACGACCCGGACGAAGACCGCCGGGAGACGTGACCCACGTCGTTTCGCATTTTTCTCCCACGACCCGCTGGACAGCGGGTCCTAGTCTGACTATACACCCCTCCACGACGCGCACGGCCTCGCCGCGCATCGAATGCCCAGGTAGCTCAGTTGGTAGAGCATGCGACTGAAAATCGCAGTGTCGGCGGTTCGACTCCGTCCCTGGGCACCATTTATCCCTTTGATATCACTGAAAAATCATTGAAGGCCGGTTTCAACTGGTCCGTGGTTAGACACTTCGGTTAGACAATCGCGGGTGCCTAATGGGTCGAGTTTCTCCACGGCCCTTCGAACCGCCGACCCCTTCTTGGCTCGTTCGGAATAATGTTGCGCCATAGCAAGTGTTTTCTGTCCGAGCGCCCGCCTGATGTCGTCAAGGCTGGCTTCAGACTCAGCCAGCATAGCCCCAACAGTATGTCGCAAGCCGTGGATGGTCAGGCGTCCGCCGACCCGCCCTTGTTCCTGTAGCTTATCTTTGAAGCGGTCCCAGACCGAGTTGAAGCCGCTCTCTGTCCAAGGAGTACCGTTTGTTGTCGCTGCAATAGTTGCAGCTCCATGGGACGGTGCTGCTTCAAGAACCAGTTGAAGGCCAGGATGGACTGGAATTTGAACCTCTTCCCCAGTCTTCGATGTGTCCAGACAGATAACGCCGTCGCGGATGGCCGATTTCGGAAGAGTAAGGCAGTCCCGCTTCCGCAGTCCGGTGAACATAGCGAGCGCCAGTGGAACCTTGATCTGCCAAGGGGCCTCTTCCAGAACTGTGCGACGCTCCTCAAGAGTCCAGGGCCGGTTGGCTTTGGGCTTGCCCCTTGGCCGCTTCGCCCGCTTTACATGGGTTACTGGGTTGTTCTTGGTCCAGCCTCGCTCTATGGCAAACTCAAACACATTGTGCAGGACGGACAAGACATAGTTGGCCTGCCGCTGACCTCGCTCCTTCGCAAGCAGGTCGCGAAGCTCGGCCAAGAACGGAGCGTCGATGGACCGAATTGGCATATCGTTCATCGGGTCTAAGAACTTCAGGTATCGCCGATAGCCCGCCTGTGTGGCTTCGGCCAAACTCTTGAAGTGATCCCATGCCAAGTAAGCTTTGATGGCCACACCTAAGGAACCAGGAAGAGGAGCCTTTGCTTTGAAGCGGGCCTCTATCGCCTGAACCTCAGCAATGAACTCTGCCGTTCCGTACTCGGCCTCGATGGCCTTGCCGGTTTTGCGGTGATAGCAGCGCCATTTCCCATGGCGATCCCTGTACCGCTTAATTCCTTTCACGGGGACCCGCGTGACCATGTTCCTGCCTCATCCGCTCCAGTGCCGCCGCCGGCGATAAAGAAACGGATGATGAGTCCGATTGATTCAGGCGGTCAATCCAATCGTCCAAGGACTGAAGATCATAACGAACAATGGCTCGCTTGCCCTCCCCAAGCTTGACTGGGATGACGGGGCAAAGTCGCTTAAACGTGGGAATTGAGAGGCGACAATAATTTGCCGCCTCTCCGGTGGTGAGGAGCCGCGAGGCCACTCGAAGGGTGGATTGGTGAAGCTTCTTAGGCATTGTCCGACTTCTCGGCTCTATGCGCGTGCGCTTCAGGCTGACCCTCATGTCCGCAGACCGGCATATTGGACGCGGGATAGAGGACGTCCTGACTGATCAAGTCCTCCAATTCGATTGTGGCCTTGATCGCTTCTGCGCTTCGTCGGCACACCCGCGCCAAATGCATCGGACTCTCAAAGGCAAAGAGGAAAGGTAGGACATCACTCACGAGACGGTTGAGATTTGCCCTGAATACTTCAGCTTCATGATCGCTGGGCCGAATATGAGCTATGGAGACAGGTTTGTCGGTCACTTGGTTCTCCTATGAAGATTGAAGAAACAAATGAATGAAGTCGTTTCAGTTCCTGTTAACGAAAGCAAACACAAGGTTAATATTCCCTTGATCCATCCGCTAAAAAGCAAATACCTATAACTAAGTCGAGGTAAAGCAATATATAAACGCGTTGTAGCCCCGTTAGCATTTATGCAAACCTTTACTGAGTAAGAATTTGCGTCATTCTGACGCATTAATATTGAGGCAATACGTATTATCTCCTCAACGCATACTTTGGAGCCTTCTACTCGGAAATTGGTGCCGAGAGCGACCACGCTCCACAGTGACGGAGGTCAGGCTAATGTCTCATCCGAAGCGACGCCGGTGCGCTTGCATCCATGAGGCGGGACATTGCTTGGCGCTCTGGTACTTCGGCCGCAGCTTGACTCGTGTCATCGTCAGGAGCGCGGAGGAGGGGCCTGAGGCTCAGGTGCGTCCAGACGGCAAGGGCGGCCACATGCGGTTCGATGCCGTGGCGTACGTCGAGACCGACTTTGCAGGATACAATTATCCTCAAGCCATGATCGTTGGAAAGAAATCTGAGAGATATCGGGGCAGGTTTAAGCGATCCATAGAGTGTGATGAGGAAACTGCACTGATCGTTTACTGCGCAGGGGTTGCTGCCCAGGCTCGTTATACTAAGAAGTCGAGCCTCTTGCTAGCTTTCTCATCTGGCTTGAGCGACATGCAGAAGGTACAAGAGGTGCTGCGCCGAGGATGGGCTGACGAAGAGCAGCGCCATTCCATTAGCCTGATCGCTGACCAGCGGAGCAGGGCGTTAATCCGATCGAATCAAGGTTGGTCAGCTGTGATGGCGATAGCCGATCAACTGATGGTTCGTGGCGAACTGGACGGGAATGAGGTCGCCGAGATCTGTCAGGCAGCGTACGGCAGCTGCGAGCCAACATCTGGATCGTGGTATCGGTGCTGGCCGCCCACGCTCAAGCAGCTCCGTGCTGGATTCATCCCTGAGTGAATAGTGCCGCTGTGCGCCGTCAGGCATGTTCGTCAGCCTGTTCAAGGCCTCATTCCACCAGGCGCTAACCCTCACTGGATCATGGCAGATGCCGTCTGTCCGGCATGAAAAGAAATCCGGCATGGTAGAAGACAATAGACCCTCACAAAATCATCAAGAACATGTTGTTCAGCCCTTCGCTCCGGCAAGCATCCCAGTAAGGGTGGGTACGGTCACTATCGGCGACCTGAAGGGACGGCGACCGAGCAAGACAAAGGCCAAACTTGCGAACTTGCGGTTACGCTCGATTGAAAAGCTGATCAAAGGTCGACATGGCGGTGCATGTACCACGGACGATGGTGATCTGTACCTTGAGGCAGCGCTTCCTTGCCTCGTGGATCAGGCCGGCCAATACGGAAGAGAGATCGCATCGCGGCAGTGGGCAGAACACTTCACCCCACTACTTCTTGAGGAATACGGGCCGGAATGGTTCGTCCAAGCTGAGGCGGATGCAGCCCTCCATCCGCGCTATCTGAAGTCTGATCAGCTAGCAGCCCTCCTGCATGTGACGGCAGAGGAGGTGCGCCGGTATGGTTTGAGAACATTCGGAGCCGTTGATCGGAAGCTCAAACAGCGCAAGCAGGAGCGACGAGCGGCAGATCGCTTGTACCAAGATCAGAAGCGGCGAGAGGCTGGAGCGAGGTCCCGAGGTCAATCTCTCAGTGCGCAAAGGCCGTGGGTGGCCCTAGGAATGTCCAGGGCGACTTTCTACCGGCGTGGCCTCAATCATCAGGCCGAAGTCCCAATATCCAACAGGAATGAAGACAACTGAGACAATTTCGTCGGCACCAATCTTAATACTAGGAGGATCGACGAATTTGTCTCAGGTAGCGCCCTCACGGTGCATTGGCCGGTAGCACAATGACAGGCCACACGCTCCCGTCGCCGTCAAGGGACGCTTCGCTCTGCGCCCTTGACTGCGCCGTCCGCATGCGGCTGAAAGGACCGGTCAGGCCTTCGGCCTAGAAAGCGAACTGCGTTCGCCCTCTCTACTAAGACTCTATGTAGATGAAAATTGATAAACCTCGAACCGAAAGGCCGCGTCAGTGTAGATTTGTGCTATAATTTGCTTGTATTAGTTTATGAATTGTATGATTTGCATCACAAATCATATCAATAAAAAGCTTTTTACATGCAGATATTTAATAGATATTTTGTCTTTGGCTTTGATTTTTGTTACGAGCCTTTTTATAGCTAGCTCGCTGACTGAGGTTTAATCAATAGCAGCCTGCTTCTGGTGTGTGCCTGATTGGGACGCAGTCAGATTTGAAACGGTCACCGTTGCCAGAGTGTTGGCCGAGCATCGTCATTGTAGTCACAACTAGCATCAGCGATGAAGGCTTGCTTGGCTTTCTCGCAATGCGTGCTGGGCATGATCCAAACGGCTTTGAAACTAGCCCTTTTGTAGCTCGCAAAAATAAACCACTTCCCCAAGGGAGTGGGGTAGGTGAAAATAAAAAATACACATTGTTTCAAATGGCCGACGCTTGCTGTGCTTCGAGTTTTCTGTAACATTTGTAGCAACGGTCGTAGCTGCAAATGCTCTGCAATTGCTAAGCAAATGCAGAGCATATTGTGCTGCCATGGCTAAGGACTTGTACATGCTTATCGGCGTAAAGCGCCAAGAGCCTTCCAGCATTGCAGTTCGAAACTCCAACCGCATAACCGCATCTGCCTAAGGAGGTCTTCGGACGGCAACATCAGGCCCGTAAGGAACTGATCAGATGCGTCAACTCGCTCTGGCGTTCGCTTGCGAGGGTGCTGCACGCCTGGCGGTGCGGACGTGCAGTACATGCTTAGGCGATCATTTGCCAGTCGCTAATCGAGACGTGGTCAATCCGCACCAGTTCGGCATCCTTGCGAGTACCATAAATCTCAAAGGTGGATCCTTGGGTCAGATTAAGCTGAGCCTCGTAGAAGGTTAGCGTCTTCGCATCAGATCCTGTCGAGCCGAGCTGCTTATCAGCGATCCACGAGGCTGCTGCCGCACCGTTGACGCGGATGCCCATCGGGGATGCACCGTCGCTCTCGTCATAATAAGCGACCTGGACTTTGTAGGTGCCTGTCTGTCCCGTGAACGTCCCCTTGGCCGTAGCTTCGACGTCCTTGTTCCGGTTCTCCACCGCCTGACCTCCTTGAGCCGAGCTTAGGCTAATCAAGGTGAATTTGTTGAGTGCAAGCTTTTCCAACTGCGTTGTGCCGACGCTGATCGCGGGAAACTGTGTTGTGGGCGGCGGAGGATTGGTCTCTGGGACATCCTGCACGTTCAGCGTCACGATGCCGGTGGCCCGATCTCCGTCGGTGTCGAAAGCCGTGTAGCTGAAGCTATCAGAGCCAAAGAAGTCGACCTTCGGCCTATAGGTGAAAGAGCCATCACCGTTGAGCGCCACAGTACCGCCTTGGGCGGTGGTGATCTGCCCTGCCACTGCCGCCTTGCCGCCGTCCAGAGCCGTGTCGTTGGCCAAGACACCCTGTGCCGCGCTGACAGTCAGGACGGTGTCTTCGGTCGCGCTGTAGGTGTCGTTTGCCGCTACGACTGGGTTGTCGGCAGGAGGCGTTGGGGCGCTGACAGGCTCGACCGTGAGCGCATCAACCCGCACAAGCTCGGCATCCTTGCGGGTACCATAGATCTCGATGGTGGCTCCCTTTGTCAGCTGAAGTTGCACCTCATAGGAGGTGAGCGTTCTGGCATCCGATCCCGTGGATCCGAGCTGCTTATCAGCGATCCAGGAGGCTGCTGTCGCACCGTTGATACGGATACCCATGGGAGACGCGCCGTCGCTCTCGTCATAATAGGCTACCTTGACCTTGTAAGTGCCAGTCTCTCCCGTGAACGTCCCTTTGGCTGTGGCCTCAAGATCCTTGTTCCGATTCTCCACTGCTTGGCCACCCTGTGCCGACCCGAGACTCACAAGGGTGAACCTGTTAAGGGCCAGTGTTTCCAGCTGGGTTGTGCCGAGACCAATCGCCGGAAGCCCGCTTGTGGGGGGCTGCGGGTTTGTCTCAGGGACATCCTGCACGTTCAGCGTCACGGTGCCGGCGTCCCGGTCACCGTCTATATCGACGGCAGTGTAGGTAAAGCTGTCTGAGCCGAAGAAGTTGGCTTTTGGCGTGTAAGAGAACGAGCCATCGTTGTTGAGCGCCACGGTGCCGCCTTGGGCGGTGGTGATCTGCCCTGCAACTGCTGCTTTGCCGCCATCGGATGCGGTGTCGTTGGCGAGAACACCTTGGGCTGCTCCAACCGTGAGGACTGCGTCTTCCGTGGCGCTGTAGGTGTCGTCTGCTGCGACCACCGGATTGTCAGCGGTGCTGGGTACGGAGGTTGTGCCTGAGGCCATGCCGGTGATGGTGTTGCCGGAGACCACAGTGCCCGTCGCCCCAGCATCGTCATTTGTTGGTTCTTCCCGGACTCCATAGCGGGCGTCAATTACGCCATCGGAATAGATTTTGTTGTTCAGGATCTGCGAGTTGGTTGAATAGTACGTTCGACCAGTCGTGCTGTCCGCACGCTGAATGATCTGAACTTCGTCGTAGGTGTTATGGCCTGCCTGCGAGTTGTTGTAGATGGTGCTGTTCTGGACGATCGTGTCGGTTGATCCCTCGATCCGCACCCCCTGTCGCTGGTTGCCGTAAACTGTCGCTCCATCAATGCTCACGTCGTCGGCCATCCTGGTGAGAATGCCTTCGCGCGCATTGTTGTAGTACTTGCCCCCGACAATATCGATGTCGGTCGGCCAAGAGATGTTCTCGGAGCCGCGTTGCACGACGACGCCTGCCGAGCCGTTGCCGTAAGCTTCGTTGTTCAGAAGCTGAAGGCGGGTCGCAGTGGTGGTGATGTTGAATCCGTGACGGTCGTTGTCGTACGCAATGTTATTGCGATAGACGCCGTCGACGATGTAGTCGGCGACAAAGCCATCCAGGCCGTTGCCGTGCGAGACGCAGTTCTCGATCGTCAGGCGGATGGTCTGCTCGTGCGGGTCGAAGCCGTAGCCGGAACAATCCAGGATCTCCACACCGGCAACGCGGATATCGGCGTCCTGCTGAGTGCTGCCAGGACGTACGCCGGTGTAAAAGCCGTCGATCTTGCCAGTCGTCTGATCACGGTTGCCGTCAATGGTCAGGTTCAACAGGCCGGCATCCCTGGTGACCTCGTTGTATGGCGTTCGTACGACACCGGTGATGTCGCCTGACCACCCGTCGGCCACCTTTAGGATCGTCTGACCCATGCCCGCGCCCTGAAGAATGGTGCCGGTGAGCAGTTTGATGGCTCCATCGCTCTTGTCCCCTGTGCCTGAGACAATGAAGGTGCCGGCCGGAAGAGTTACGGTGACTGGCCCAGCGGACGGGTTCTTCAGGTACTGGGCATTTGCCGCTCTGATCGCTGCGTTGATGGCTGCAGAATCGTTTGTTGTGTTGTTGGGTGTGGCACCATAATCCGAGGCGGAGATAGTCGGCATCAGTGGGTTTCCATTTCAGGGTCAGAGCAATTAGATGCGCAACATTGCGAATGAAGCTTTGGGACAAAGCTCCTGACACTGAACTCCGAAGCGAGGCGACACGGTGGCAAGCGATTGGCGCATAAGGATTATTACCCATACGAGGTGGATGTTCATACGCGGTGGATGTCCGACTGCCACATCAAAGCCAAGCTTCAAGGGTCGGCCAAGCCTGAGCAACTAACCTCATGTAACGCGCTGCTCGCGCAGCGTTATTCGAGATCTAAATCGACGAAATCAGCAATCTTCCGAACGAGGATTTGTGACGGTTGCGTTTGCCAAAGGTGGGAAAAAGCATTGTAAGACAATGAGGTCCAGAGCCAGTAGAATTCTGGCAAACACATTGGCAGAAACGCTTTTTCCAATCCCCCTACGAACGTTAGAACCGGCTCCGTGTTCGCATACTTAGTCCGCCGTCTAGAATTCGGCGTGACTCTCGTAATTTATTCGGATGTAGCCGTCACGAGCTGTCTCGTCCTTTGTGGATTGAAGGAGCGTCTGGCTTCAACATCATGAAACGATAGGGTGGCGCAGCGTTCCATGATCGCCATCGTTCAATCTCCCGTGCTTGGATGAAAAGCCGTGAGGCCGATCAAATGCGGCTCGTCAGCTGACTGTCGAGATACCGCTTGTTAGGATGGTCGTAGAGCCTGCCATTCTGCGTGGCTCGTACGCTGTGGCTCAAAGATTTGTTTAAGGCCAGGGCAGTTGCATGAGGTGTCACGTTCGAGGCGGCACGATGACACTGTTGCTGCCTCGCAACACGATACTCTGAGGTAGGTGTTTTGAGGAGGCAGAGATGATACTCAAGAACTCACCAATTCAGCTTCTGAGCGGGTGCGTTGCTCCGAGATAATGACGGCGCATTGGCGTGTAACTTGTCTGGTTACGCACGATCGTCTTACCCCTGATGGAAAGTAATTGACTATCTTAATCAGGTTGACGGCTAATCCCCTCGGTTTAAGGATTCGATATGGAAGGTACTATGTCGAGTCCGTCAGTGGATTACGAGTTGCTCAGCCGATTCTTTCATCGGTTCCGGCTGCTATCGCCACCCGTCGCCGGCGCACCTGATCAAGCTGCATCACTGTCTCGTTTCTTCACGACATTTCGGGAGCTTCGAAGTCGAGGGAACGTCGACGCTAACGATCTGTCGCAGCCGACGTCTGCTCCTGATTTCGACTTGTCGGTTTTCTTTGAAGAGTTCCGCCCTCTTCATGACAAAGCGCTTAGGCGTGGAGATTTCATCAATGTTTGGGATGTAGCTGGTCTCGGTCGGGATGAACTCCGAAATGCAGCTGTTCTAAGCTGGGTACTCGACTGTAGTGGAAGCCACGGGGCTGGGAGCGCTCCCCTCGTAGCTTTCTTCCGGCGACTTGCACAGAACCATCCCCAATTTCCGCTGCCCCTCACAATCGATAATCGCTACTGGACGCGAACCGAATCCTATCCATTAGCCAACACCGCAAATCGGGTGGACATTGAGATTCATAGTCCCGACTTTCTAGCTTTCATTGAGGTGAAGATCGATGCTCCCGAGGGTGATAGGCAGATCGCCCGTTATGTGGAACTCGCGGAAGAGAAGGCGCTTGGGCCATATGCAGTGATCTTCCTGACTCGGAACGCGAAGAGGCGCTCATCAGTAATTAGTGATCGCGTTGTCAATGCTACTTGGAAGGATGTGGCCGCGGCCATTGATGATGTAGTCTCCACTTTCGACGATCCTCGTGGTTTTTCAAGGCAGCTACTGGCTCAATTCTCTCATCATGTGTCTCAACTATAGAGCGGCGCTATGTCAAAACGTGCTTTGGGTGGGTTAATTCTAAGAAATCTTCGGGACCTTGATGCCGCTGCACGACTACTGCAGGAAGAGGTTGAGATTGAAGTTCAAAAGGAACTCGATCAGACGATAGACAACTGGCTCAAGAGCAACGGATGGATTGGAGAGTCCACACTGAATAAGGACGAGTATTGTTGGATTGCTCCTGAGGAGTGGCGGACCGCCGAAACAGCCCCTGAGGATGAAGATTTTAAGGCGTGGTTTGAACTCTCAGTGGGGGAAGGCGACAGTACTGATCTCCCGTTCAAAGACTATTTTTGGCTGACTCGCATGTGCCGAGCGGGGGAGGGGATGTTGGGCTTTCGATGGAAGGCTGAACTGCAGAACCTTGGTGTGAAAAGGAGAGATTGGAAGAACTTCGTTCGATCGCGGATTGAGCCGGTTCAAGCACTGGGCTTCTATTTCGAAGAAAGCGCTGGGGAGTTGTTCTTACCGATCATGCCTGTTGAGGCCGATCAACTTGCTGCTGCATATGAAGAGAATGCTGTAAGCGAGGCTCTTCAGCCTATTCATGAGGCACTCGACAAAGTTCTAAACGGACGTGCCGCTTTCGATGCAATCATAAAGGATGCGGAGGCCACATTCGGCGGCAGCGGGGCAGCGAAATAATGAGGGTGACCGTAGAAAGTTGAGAGGTGTTCAGGCGCAAATTCACCCATCAGCCTCCTATTAATGATGCGATGTGACCGACGATGATCAACTCATCTACGTGTACAACGTCATCAAAGGGAAGCTCTTGGAGAGCAAGACGCTGAGCGAGCAGGCGGCTAACAACACGAAGGAGCAGTTCGCCAACTCGCCTGACCTTTCCCAAGCCATCCTCGATGCGATCATCGATGCCTTCGAGGCGCATTCCAAGATGAGCAAACAGGCACTGGACTCAACCAAAGTGCGTGAGGGTCTCAAGGATGTTCTGCTGGGACCAGGGCAGTTGTATGAAGCTTTGCGCTCCAAATCGTTAGAGGATGCTGGTCCTGTTTGATTGTGCCGCAGCAATATAGTAGTTGCGAGGCCGTCGAGTGCTGATCAACACCTAAGCAAGCATTGGTGGTTCGCCGGACCCGCACTCTGGTGGATTAGCTGAAGCAAATGTGGGGTAGGTCAGGTCGATTTTGTCCGAGCAGGACATATGATTTGCACCGAACAGGTGGCGTTCGGCTGTCGGTTTACTACTCAGTTTTGCTCATGATGAAATTTAGCATTCATCACATCCTGACGGGTAGATTCTAGACCGTATTGCGCCATCGTATTCACCGCTCGGGGGAACTCATGCCTAGTGATGAGCTGAAAGAATTTTCGCCGTTTCAGCTGTTTTCCTCACTGTCCGATTTGCATGAGGAGTTGAAGGAGCGCGGTTTCATGGAGGACCGCAACGGCCTCACCTCCAATTTGGCGGAGGTCTATTTTTGTGCAGCCTACAAAGTATTCCGCATGAACGAGCGAGGTTACGATACGATAGTAAAAGGCAACACTGTCCAAATTAAGGGCGGGTTAGTCACGACAGGTCAAACTGGTACTCTGCTGGGATATAGCGGGCAGGACACAACAGAGAAGCCTTTCGATTACCTTGCAGTCATCGAATTCGCGTTAGACTACAAGGTTCTGAATGGAGTTGTTATCTCCTACGAGAAGCTCCATGAACTCGTGAGTTACAACTCTCGCAGCGAAGGGTACTTTCTCACGTTTAGTCAAGAGCTTTGGCGGGCAGGAACCATAATCACCGGAAACCTTCGGCAGGCTGCGCGTGAGTTGAATCAACTTGGAGCCGTCCCAGAGGAATATCGCAAGCCTAAGAAAAGCAAACGCGGTGTCCGTACGAGTGATCTCCACCGTGGGTTCATCCCAGAGACCATCCTAATCAAGGGAAATCGGGGCAATAGTGAGCAAGTCGACTGATGTGAGAGCCATAAAGATATGGCTTGTAATATGGAACTTTGGCGATTGAAGTTGCAACTCTTGCTTTTAATTGGGCGCATGAGACAGCTACCAGTTGAACAAAAATGGAATGGTCTCTATGGCTCTAAGGATGTTGAGCAACAATACGTTGCCGCGGATGTCGTAGGACATCCTGGCTGTCGAAATGGGTGACTTGTGGATGCAGCAGGGGAAGAGGCATTTTCTCTATTTTGTAGGAATAACTTTAGTTATCTTATCTCGGTAAGTAGGCTCTCGGCATGGAACCAGTGACATAATCGTACGTTGACAAGGCACCAAAAATGGTACACCAAGGAGGGAAGAGGCAGGAGCAATTGCCCCCACCCAAAAAGACGATCCATGCAGAGTTTTTTGCGTCTGACGCCGGTAGGGAGCCGGTACGCGAATTCCTCAAAAAGGATCTAACTTACGATGAGCGAAGAGTTGTCGCAGAAGACATTAGGACGGTCGAGTATGGCTGGCCTATTGGGATGCCGGTTTGCCGAGACCTGAAATATAAGGATCTTCTTGAGGTAAGAACCATACTTCCTGGCAAGATTGTTAGGGTCATATTCGTAATATGTGGTCCTCGCATGATCTTACTTCATGGTTTCGTCAAGAAGGATCAGAAGACGCCCAGAGTAGACATTAACACTGCGGCAAGACGCTTAAGTGTTATGGAGAAGCGTAATGAAAAAGATCATAAATAACGGCAGTAGCTTCGAAGATTTCTTGCATGAAGAGGAAATCTTTAACGAAGTTGATGAGGCTGCCATCAAACGTGTTCTCACTTGGCAAATTGAACAAAGGATGAAGGCTCGGCACTTGAAAAAAGCTGAGCTTGCTCGTCGGATGGAAACTAGTCGCTCACAGGTTGACCGTCTGCTTGATCCTGAGAACACGAGCGTCAGCTTGCATACTATGTACAAGGCAGCTGGCGTCCTTGGGATGCGCTTGCGAATCGAACTGGAAGAGCCAGCGTTAGCAGAGGCATGCTAATATTATGCATCAGTCTATGAAGAGATAGATAAAGCCGAAGGCGATCAGTCGAAGATACTGGCGAGCTTTTGCGGAGGCTGAAAAGGACTGTAATCCATTTGGCAGGCAATCTCTTCATATCTGGGCGTGAATCTAAGTAAAAGACTCGAGGCGTTCCTCAAAATTGAACCGTAAGCCGTTCTGATCTAGCGTTACGTTGCTTGCTCGGAAGACTGCCACGTAGCCGCGACGGTTGAACCTGATTACAGGATCAGGTTGCACCTCATTATCTGATGTCAAAATTGCACGTCCTGTAGAGACTAAAGCGGCCGCAATCTCGTCCCAGCGGCCGCCATCGGGTCGGCCATAGGGATCGTGGTACCTCGGCGGCTGCCCAGGAATCCACCAGTGCTTTCGGACGCAAGGCAGTTCCTCTCCGTCAAGCTTGGCAAACCAACGTCCACGCTGACCGATTGGCTTCCGTGCCATTGAAACCTCAAATCAACTAGCCTTCGAACGGGGATGTGCAACTTATTAGGACGGATTAGCCGTCCACCAACTGTCCCATTGCATCTCGGTCAGGGTCCTGACGGCATATGAAAATCTTCTGAGGAAGATCTAGTAACCGTTTCGTATGAGGGCTTTTGCGTAAGGGGAGTGGTTCTTCGTTGGGTATGATCTCGCGAACCCTGCTAGGACGCGAAACGGACCTTAAACTGCTGTACCCTGCGGTACCATCCCAGAAGTATCCCATACGCCCATCAAGCGTTACCCACCCTAATTGATCTCGTTTCTGCGCGTTGCATGGTCGACACGCACAGGCTCTATTCCATTTGCCGTTCGCGCCACCTTTCGCCCTTGGTACAATATGGTCTAGTTCAAAACTAAAATCTGGTGGCAGCTTAGCACTGCAGTATGCACACCGGAGCTTCCGCCAATACCACAACGAGCGAGGGTCAGAAGGTGGCAAATCCTGACCCAGAGGGTGCCATGACTTCCAAATCATATACCCAGTATACCTTTCGCTTTGTAGGATAAGCTTTGCCGGAACCCGATTACCATCAATTAAGGCATAGCAACTGCGCTCAAGCTTACTCATACGAGCCACGAAGCCTCCGATTTCCTCACCCGCTCTGGAGGTTTGTTCTAGCGCAGTGAAGCTCCATCGTTGTCCTCGGGAACTCAAATAACCCCTTTTAGTGTGCAGAGCGGGTCGTACCTCAGTAGAAAGATGTGCATTCGACAAGGTGCGGTCTGATGGATTCTCAGTCTTATATGGTTAGACACATTCTGGGATTCTTATTTGCTTTCAGTAGTGGTTAGACACTTTGGACTTGCCGTAAGTAACTGAAATCATTCTCGGAAGATCCGACTGAAAATCGCAGTGTCGGCGGTTCGACTCCGTCCCTGGGCACCACTTCTTTCCCTCTGAGATGTTGAAGCCTTAAACCTCCACGCCGATGGACCAGCCGCGCGGTATGCTAGGCATGAAGCTTGCAGCATCAGCGAGCTAGGAACGAGGCTTCACGCGAGCCATCACGGTGGTCTGCTCCGGTGCGAAAGCTTTGATGGCTCCGCCGAAGATGGAGCCGATTAGCAGCCCGCTGATAATGATCACTGGCAATTGCCGCCAGTTGATCCTTGGTCCTGGTAGAAGCACACCCACGGTATCAGCCTCCTCGTACTCAGCCGATCAATCTCCCAAACGGACTGCCTATCCGCACGGAAGAATTGCCGGGCACCTGCACACCGGCACTAAGCCGATGCTCGGGAGCCCACCACCCTTCGATGCCAGGATGACGCTCTCCTGCGCCAAGCTACCACACGGTTGAAAAGAAAAGACTGGTTTTTCCTTTACCTCAAAGGAGGTACACAAATCCTGCGCCATGCCCAAAGGTGGGCACATTTCTAGTCCTTATGGGCAATGGCGAAGTGGATGCAGACGATGACCGATCTGAAATCATTGAAGGAAGTCATCCGTCAGACGTGGCGGGACGAGGAGATGACCTCGGCAGCCTGCTACGGCATCGACGCCTATGCGAAACGCTGGCCCTTCGTTTATGCAGTCAATGACTGGGATGTATGGGACGACAGGCAGACCAACCTGAAGCCCGAGGTCATCGCTTGGCTGGAACAGCACGGAGGCGCGTGCGACTTTTACCACTTGGCCAATGCCTGGGGCCTTGTCGGCTTCAAGAGCCCGAAAGCGGCGAGCCATTTCAAGCTGCGCTGGTCTGGTGTGCTGAAGGCCATGCCCTCGTCGGGCGAGGCTTGGAATCCGCACCCGCACAACAGCTCCTTTGCTCCTGCTCCTTACGAAGAGCTATCCCGCCAGGATCGCAAAGCTCAACGCGCTTTGCGCTGACGCTTCACGAGATCAGCTTTTTGCGCTGACCCGAGCTGACCAAAAAACGCCTGTTCGGCTCACTTCCTCGCACAGATCGCCCGAGCGATCATGCCCTTGGGGCTTTCGGTCGTGGAGAAGCAGTATACGCCGGCCTCATCCATGTCGAAGCGGTCGCCGCGGTTGCATGTGCCGTTGACCGGATACTCATCCTCGCCACAGCGGGCGGTGCAGCGCGCCTGAGAGGCGCATTCCTGCACAAACACCCTCAGAACCGTTCCGGCCAAACCAGGCTTGCCCTCAGGACCCGCTTTCCCCTCGGGACCGGACGGGCCAACAGGCCCCGTCAGACCGGCAGGGCCGATCGGACCTATGGGGCCTGGAGGGCCGATGGGCCCAATCCCACCGGCAACACCTTGCGGTCCGGCTGGTCCGGCCGGCCCTATCGGGCCCGCGACGCCAACAGGCCCTGCTGGTCCTGCAGGACCCAACGGGCCGGCCGGGCCGGGTTCTCCTCTCAGACCCGGGGTGCCTTGAGGCCCTTGGGGACCCTGATGTCCCGCCAGTCCTTGCGGGCCTTGCGGACCGGGAGGACCCGGCTGCCCTTCGGGTCCAATCGGACCCGCGGGTCCGGGCTGTCCCTCGGCCACCGTCCGTGTCTCCGAGCTGCCAGGAGGTCCAGGCGGTCCGGCTGGCCCCGGAGGACCGTCACGCCCAGGTTCTCCCTGTGGTCCCTGGAGGCCGGCTGCACCCTGCGGGCCGGGAGGCCCCTCAGGTCCGGCGGGACCTTGCGGACCCGGGGCTCCGTCGCGCCCAGGCTCACCTTGCGGTCCCATCGGTCCAGCCGGTTCGGGCTGGGCGAGAGGAGCGGCTGCGGCAGCATCAGCTGCCGTGGCAGGGCCTCGTTGTCCGCAGAAGCCGATCACCACCTGACGCTGCTCGTCCTCGGCCTGGATGTTCACGATGCAGGTGGCGGGGTGATAGGCGAGGCGGAAGGTGAAGCGCCCGTTGGCATCCGTCCTCGTCTGATGCTGTTCGTCGAGCGTGATCGGTGCCTGACGCGGCTTGCTCAATCGGCCGACAACACGCAACTCGCCACCCGTGATCATCGCCTGATCGATCAAAATGTCAGCCATGGCGGGAGACATGCTCGTGATCAGGATGGACCCGGCTAACAGGCGCTTGAGCATTGTGCCTTCCCCGTTCAGAGATACGAAGCGTCTCCCGAACGGGGGTAAGGGGTCAATTCATCCGGAAGGGATATCTCGTAAGCGCGCCTGACACACAAACAAGATCAGTGGACGCCTTCCGCCTGCATGGCCTCGACGCGGATTTCCTCAGTCAGCTGTGCCTTCAGATGTGAAAACTCAGGCGTCGTCTTCATGGTGTAGTGACGAGGGTGCGGCAGCTCGACGGGAATGTCGGCTTTGATGCGGCCTGGGCGGGCCGACATGACAATTACGCGGGAGGCGAGGAAGATCGCTTCCTCAATGTCGTGGGTAACGAAGAGCACGGTCTTGCGCTCGCGCTCCCAGATGCCGAGCAACAGCTCCTGCATCAGGCCACGGGTCTGGTTGTCGAGGGCGCCGAAGGGCTCATCGAGGAGCAGAATCTCGGGATCATTGGCGAGCGCGCGTGCGATGGCGGTGCGCTGCTGCATGCCGCCGGAGAGCTGCTTGGGGTAATGGTTCTCGAAGCCACGCAGGCCCACCTTCTCGGTATAGGAGGCGACGATCTCCTGGCGTTGCGCTTTAGGCACACTTTTTTCGCGCAGTCCGTAGGCGATGTTCTCCGCAATCGTGAGCCACGGGAAGAGGGTGTAGGATTGGAACACCATGCCGCGGTCGGCGCCGGGTCCCTTGATCTCGCGCCCGTTGAGCAGCACGCGTCCATCGGTCGGCCGGTCAAGGCCCGCCACGATTCGCAGGAGCGTGGACTTTCCGCAGCCCGACGGGCCCAGGATGGTGATGAAGTCGTTCTGCGCCACCTGCAGGTTAGTCGGCTCAAGCGCCCGCACCGGCGCACCGCCGCGCACGCCGGGAAACACGCGCGAGACGTTGTCGATCTGGAGGATCGTGCTGCTCATGCGAGCCTCCACGGGAAGAGCTTGCGGTTCACCGCTTTGAACAGAAAATCGGAAATCAGACCGATGATGCCGATGATGATGATGCCGAAGATCATCTGGCCAGTGGCCAGCAGCGCCTGGCTGTCGATGATCATGTGACCGATGCCGGACGACGAGCCGATGAGCTCGGCCACGATCACATAGGTCCAGGCCCAGCCGAGCACGAGACGCAGGATCTCGGCGATCTCCGGCGCATTGGCCGGGATGAGCACGCGTTTCACCACGCTCTGGTCGCTGGAGCCCAGGGTATAGGCAGCCTCGACGAGATCGCGTCGCGTGTTGCCGACAGCCACCGCCACCATCAGGATGATCTGGAACACCGATCCGATGAAGATAACCAGAAGCTTCTGCATCTCACCGATGCCGGCCCAGAGAATAAGCAGCGGCACGAAGGCGGAGGCCGGCAGATAGCGGGCGAAGGACACGAAGGGTTCGAGGAATGCCTCAAAGGATTTGTAGGCGCCCATCATGATGCCGAGCGGCACGGCGATGGCCGCGGCGAGGATGAATCCGCCGACCACACGCCAGACGGTGATGCCGATGTCGCCCAGGAAGCCGAAGCGCGTGAGCAGCAGCCAGCCGTCCTGCAGCATGGTGATGGGATCGGCCAGGAAGGTGCGCGACACGAACCCGCCCAGCGTCGCGAAGGCCCAGGCCGCCACGAACAGGACAAAGAAGGAGATGCCGAGCGTGACGCGCGTGCCCTGGCTGACGGGTTCGAGTGGACGAGGCATGGGGGATCCGCTCTGCGGTCAGGACCTATGTTCCGGACCGCCGGGGTGATGAAACGATCAGGCGGCCCGATAAAACGGGCCGCCGGAAGGATGCGTTACTGGATGAAGCTCGTGTCCGCCAGAGCTTCCATGTCCGGCTTCTGCTTGATGATGCCGGTTTCGAGCAGGAGGTCGGCGGCCTCGGCCGAGAAGGTCTTGAACTCGCCCGCGAAGAACTTCTTGTTGGCCTCACGGTCCTGCCAGCGCAGGAACTGGGCCGACTTGCCGAAGGCTTCGCCGGTCTGCTTCACGTCGGCGCCCATGATCTCGTAGGCCTTGGCCTGATCCTTGGCGATCATGTCGATGGCCTCGAAATAGCTGTCGGCCAGGGCCTTGGCGGCCTTCGGGTTGTCGGCGAGGAATTTCGGCGTGCAGCCGAAGGTGTCCATCACGGCCGGGTAGTCGAGCGTGGTGGCGATGATCTTGCCGGATTGCGGCGCAGCGCGCACGGAGGAGAGATAGGGCTCGTACGTCATGGCCACATCGTTCTGGCCGGCGATAAAGGCTTGCGCGGCAGGACCCGGCTCCATGTTGACCACGGTCACGTCCTTCACTGAAAGGCCGTTCTTCTTCAGCATCCAGGACAGCACGAAATAGGGCGATGTGCCGGGCGCGGAAGCCGCCACCTGCTTGCCCTTGATGTCCTTGATGGAGCCGACGTCGTTCCTCACCACCATGCCGTCCGCGCCGAAGCTCTTGTCGAGCTGGAAAATCTGCTTGGTGGGCACGCCGTTGGCGTTCCATACGATCCAGGTTTCCACCGTGGTGGCGGCGCATTGGATGTCGCCGGATTGGATCGCGAGGTGGCGGCTCGCCTGCGGCACCTTCTTGATCGTGACGTCGAGACCGTTCTTCTTGAAGATGCCGGCTTCCTTAGCGAGCGTCAGGGGCGCGAAGCCCGTCCAGCCTGAGATGCCGACAGCCACCTTCGTCTCCTGTGCCGAGGCGGACCCTGCCGCCAGCGCCAACACAGCCAAACCACCCAATACCGCCTTCATTGCAGCCTCCGTTTCAAGTTCCCTGGCTCATTGTGCCGACCGGACCATCTAAAAGTTCCTGGTTCCTCACGTCGGGCATTCTTGTTCGAGCGGGCGAATGGCACCATGACGAAGCGGCAATGTCAAATGTATAGACATTATTCTCTGCCATTGTTTTGGGCACCGTCCGTCGAAAATGCTTTCCTATGCCGATGCTTCGGGCGCGATCTCAATGAGAATCGCCCGACCCGTGCCGGAGAGCAGGATCAGATCTTGTGTGGGCTCCAGCATCAGCGTGTCGAGCACCTGAAGCGAATGAATCGTCGAAGCGAGCGTCACGTCGAACGGACCATCGAGGGGCACGAGGAAGGCGATGTCGGTCTCCTCCGCCAGCAGCGCCACGCCGGACTCCACGAACCGCGTCCGGTGCCGGAACTGGCCGCGCCGGGTCATGACGTTCAGATCGCGGATCGGCCCCGATAGGAGCCGTCCGGTGGTGCTGTCATCGCCGGAAAAGGAGAGCTTTGGAGAAGCCCTGTCGAGCCGAAAGGGGACGCCCTCCACGTCGAGCTCAATACCTTCGCCCTCGACTACGATGAGCGTGCGGTCGATGCCTGGAAAGACCGAGAACGGTCCGTCGGAGGCGACGTCCGCCATGCTGATGCGCCATCCGAACGTATCGAAGCCGGAGCCTTCCGGAAAAGCGGCAACCTCCGCGGTGGTGCCGCGGCCATTCTTCCACGGTACACGAATGAGATCCTCGTTGCGGATGACGCTTGCTTTCATCAGCCGAGGCTCGGCAGGTTGAGACCGTGTTCGCGGGCGCAGTCGACGGCGATTTCGTAGCCCGCATCCACATGGCGCATCACGCCGGTGGCCGGATCATTCCAGAGCACGCGCTCCACGCGCTTGGCCGCTTCCGGCGTTCCGTCGCAGACGATCACCATGCCCGAATGCTGCGAAAAACCCATGCCGACGCCGCCGCCGTGGTGCAGCGACACCCAGGTGGCGCCTGACGCGCAGTTGAGAAGCGCGTTCAGCAGCGGCCAGTCGGAGACCGCGTCAGAGCCGTCCTTCATGGCCTCGGTCTCGCGGTTCGGGCTTGCGACGGAACCGGAATCGAGATGGTCGCGGCCGATCACGATGGGTGCCTTCAGCTCGCCCTTGGCCACCATCTCGTTGAAGGCGAGGCCCAGGCGATGACGGTCGCCCAAGCCCACCCAGCAGATGCGAGCGGGCAGACCCTGGAACTTGATGCGCTCCCTGGCCATGTCGAGCCAGTTGTGCAGGTGCTTGTTGTCCGGCAGAAGCTCCTTCACCTTGGCGTCCGTCTTGTAGATGTCCTCCGGGTCGCCCGAAAGCGCGCACCAGCGAAACGGCCCGATGCCGCGGCAGAAGAGCGGTCGGATATAGGCCGGCACGAAGCCCGGGAAGTCGAAGGCATTATGGACGCCTTCTTCTTTGGCCATCTGGCGGATGTTATTGCCGTAATCGAGAGTGGGTACACCGGCCTTATGGAAGTCGAGCATGGCGCGCACGTGCTCGGCCATCGATCGCTTGGCGGCATGCTCCACGGCTTTGGGATCGGTCTCGCGCTTGGAATCCCATTCGGCAAGCGTCCAGCCCTTCGGCAGATAGCCGTTGATGGGATCATGCGCCGAAGTCTGGTCCGTCACCGCATCGGGCCGGATGCCGCGCCGGTAGATCTCCGGGAAGATTTCGGCGGCGTTGCCGAGGAGGCCGACGGAAACTGGTTTCTTGTCCCGGCAGGATTGCTCGATGATCGCCAACGCCTCGTCGAGTGTGTCGGCACGCTGGTCGACATAGCCTGTGCGCAGACGCATCTCGATACGGCTCGGCTGGCATTCCACTGCAAGACAGGAGGCGCCGGCCATGGTGGCGGCCAGCGGTTGCGCGCCGCCCATGCCGCCGAGGCCTCCGGTGAGAATCCAGCGGCCGGAGAGATCGCCGTTGTAGTGCTGGCGTCCCACCTCCACGAAGGTCTCGTAGGTGCCCTGCACGATGCCTTGCGTGCCGATATAGATCCAGGAGCCGGCCGTCATCTGGCCGTACATCATGAGCCCCTTGCGGTCGAGTTCGTGGAACTTGTCCCAGGTGGCCCAGTGCGGCACGAGGTTGGAATTAGCGATGAGCACGCGCGGGGCATCCGCATGCGTCCGGAACACGCCCACAGGCTTGCCCGACTGCACGAGCAGCGTCTCGTCCGCTTCCAGCTTCTTCAGGGCCGCAACGATACGGTCGAAGCTGTCCCAGTCGCGGGCGGCGCGGCCGATGCCGCCATAAACCACGAGCTCGCCGGGCTTCTCGGCGACCATCGGATCGAGGTTGTTCATCAGCATGCGCAGGGGCGCTTCCGTCAGCCAGCTCTTGGCCGACAGATCAGTGCCGTGGGAAGCGCGGATCACGCGGGCGTTGTCGATGCGGGTCATGGGACGGTTCTCAGGCTTTGGATTGGGCGAAGGTGAGACAGGTGTGGAGAATGAGGTTCAGCGCTGAGCGCATAGGCGCGGCATAGGCCTCGTCGTAAGCGGTCGGCCACTCGCCTTCCGCAACAGGTCCGAGCGGCTCCCGCATATAGCCGCGGCAGGCGAGCTCCATCTGCACCGCGTGGACACCGGCCTCAGGCTTGCCGAGGCTGCGTGTGATGTAGCCGCCCTTGAAGCGGCCGTTGATCACATGGCTGAAGCCGCTGCTCACGCAGATCTTCTCGATGGCATCGCTCAAGGAAGGCGCGCAGGTGGTGCCGCTATTCGTGCCAATGTTGAAGTGGGGCAGGGTGCCGTCGAACAGGCGGGGAATCACCGAGCGGATCGAATGGCAGTCATAGACCACCACACTGGCGTGCTTGGCGCGCAGGCGTTCGATCTCGGCACTGAGCGTCGCGTGATAGGGATCGAAGAAGCGGGCACGGCGCTCGGCGACCTCCTCCGAGGTGGGCTCCGCGCCCCGCTCGTAAAGAGGCTCGCCGTCAAAGGTCGTGGTCGGGCACAATTCCGTCGTTGCTTGCCCTGGATAGAGCGAGACGCCCGACGGATCCCGGTTCACGTCGATGACGGTGCGGGAGATGGTCGTGCGGATCAAGGTCGCGCCGAGCGAAGGGGCGAAATCGTAAAGCCGCTCGATCCACCAATCCGCATCCTTGCGCGCGAGCCATGGCGACACGAGACCATGCTCGTACCCCGCTGGGATGTCCGTGCCGGTATGCGGCAGGCTCACGACAAGAGGCGCATCGCCACGGATGATTGTGAGCCAGCCGGGATGTTCGCTGCTCATGCGGATATTCCATCCGTCACGAGCGGCAGCACATCGCCGCCGACCGCATCGGCCAACGCACCGGAAGCAACGAGGGCGGTCGCCACCTCCATTTCGGGCGCCATGTGCCTGTCATCATTAAGATGCGGAATTCGCGCGCGCAGCAGGGCACGGGCGCGCTCCAGGGGCTCACTCGATTGCATCGGCGCGTGGAAATCGCAGCCCTGGACGGCAGCGAGATATTCGATGCCGATGACGTTTGCAGCGTTCGCCGCCATGGGCAGGAGCCTGCGGGCGCCATGGGTCGCCATCGACACATGGTCCTCCTGATTGGCGGAGGTCGGGATCGAGTCGACGCTCGCCGGATAGGCGCGCTGCTTGTTTTCCGACACGAGGGCTGCGGCCGTCACCTGCGGGATCATGAACCCGGAGTTGAGGCCCGGCTTCGGTGTGAGGAAGGCAGGCAGCCCTGAAAGAGTCGGATCAACCAGCATGGCGATGCGCCGCTCAGCCAGTGAGCCGATCTCGCAAAGGGCCATGGCGATTATGTCGGCCGCAAACGCCACCGGCTCCGCATGGAAGTTGCCGCCGGAGATGACCTCGCCCGTGTCCGAAAACACGAGCGGGTTGTCCGAGACGCCATTGGCCTCCGTGCCGAGCGTCTCGGCCGCCTGTCGCAGCAGGTCGAGAACCGCACCCATCACCTGCGGCTGGCAGCGCAGGCAATAGGGATCCTGCACGCGATCATCATTGGTAAGGTGCGAGGCGCGGATCGCGCTTCCCGCCATCAGGGCACGCAGGGATGCCGCGACTTCAATCTGCCCGCGATGGCGTCGCAGCTTCTGGATGCGTTCGTCAAATGGTCCATCGGAACCCTTGGCGGCGTCGGTGGCGAGCGCTCCCGTGACAAGCGCCGCGCGGAACACGCGCTCCGCCTCGAACAGGCCTGCCAGTGCAAGAGCCGTCGACACTTGGGTGCCGTTGAGAAGCGCCAGACCTTCCTTGGGGCCGAGGGTCAGCGGCGAGAGGTCAGCGCGGGCGAGAGCCGCTTCCGCCTTCACCCGCACGTCATCGACGAAGAACTCGCCGACGCCCATGAGGGCTGCGGTCATGTGTGCGAGGGGGGCAAGGTCGCCCGAGGCGCCGACTGAGCCTTGGCCCGGAATGACAGGGATCAGGTTCGCCTTCAGGCAGGCTGTCAAATGCTCGATGGTGGACCAGCGCACGCCCGATGCACCTTGCGCGAGGCTTGCGAGCTTGAGGGCCATGACGAGCCGCACAACGGAAACGGGCAGCGGCTCGCCGACGCCGGCGGCATGCGAGAGCACGATGTTGCGTTGGAGCGTCGCGAGGTCGGCGGCACCGATGCGCACGCTGGCGAGTTTCCCGAAGCCGGTGTTGATGCCGTAGACCGGATCGCCCTTCGCAACGATGGTTTCAATGGTCTTCGCGCTGGCCTCGATAGCCCGGCGGCAACCCTGATCCAGCGCAATATCTGCACCGAAATAGACGCTGCGCCAGTCGGACAGGGTGACGGAGCCGGGATGAAGCATGATGGGTTGTGTCACTTTCCCCTCCAAACACGGGCGTGAAGCGGGTTGAAGCCGATGCGGTAGACGAGCTCCGCAGGCCGTTCGATGTTCCAGATGGCGAGATCGCAGCTCTTGCCGGGTTCCAGCGTGCCGATCTCATCGAGCTTGCCGAGCGCGCGGGCTGCTTCGCGCGTCACGCCGGCGATGCACTCCTCGACGGTCAGGCGGAACAGGGTGGCGCCCATGTTCATGGTCAGCAGCAGAGAGGTCAGTGGCGAAGTGCCGGGATTACAGTCGGTCGCGAGCGCCATGCGGGTGCCGGCGTCGCGGAAGGCGCCGATGGGCGGGAGCTTCGTCTCGCGCAGCATGTAGAAGGCGCCCGGCAGCAGCACGGCCGCCGTTCCGGCCTTCGCCATGGCGGCGGCCCCTTCTGCGTCCGTGTATTCGAGATGATCGGCGGACAGAGCCCCGTAATCGGCCGCGAGCTTCGCGCCGTTCAGGTTGGACAGCTGGTCGGCGTGAAGCTTGATCTTGAGCCCAAGCGCCTTGGCGGCATCAAACACGCGCGCGGTCTGCTCCGGCGAGAACGCGATGCCTTCGCAGAAGGCATCGACCGCGTCGGCCAATCCCTCGCGGGCGAGTGCCGGCAGCATCTCGCGGCAGACCTTTTCGATGAAGGCATCCTTATCGCCGTTCGCCTCCGGTGGCAGCGCATGAGCGCCGAGAAACGTGGTGGTGACGGAGACGGGGCGCTCGACACCTAAGCGGCGCGCGGCACGCAGGGAGCGTGCCTCCGTCTCCAGATCGAGCCCGTAACCCGATTTGATCTCGACCGTGGTGCAGCCCTCAGCGATGAGGTGATCGAGCCGGGGCAGGGCGCTCGCCACCAGCGCGTCCTCGCTCGCCGCGCGGGTGGCCTTCACGGTGGAGACGATGCCGCCGCCGGCGCGGGCGATCTCCTCATAGCTTGCACCCTTGAGGCGCATCTCGAACTCATGGGCGCGGTCGCCGCCATACACGAGATGGGTGTGGCAGTCGACAAGCCCCGGCGTGATCCAGCGGCCCTCGCAATCGATCCGCTCTTCGGCATCCCAACCTGCGGGCATGTCATCCGCCGGTCCGGCAAAGGCAATCCGGCCATCCTTGGCGGCAACGGCGCCGCTCTCGACGATCCCAAGACCCTCGCCTGCAAGCGTGGCAAGGCGAGCGTTGTGCCAGACCCGGTCGAAGCGCATGTTCCTGCTCCGGTGCGTTTGCGATTATGTCTATACATAACTGCAAACAATCGGTATTGTCTAGACGTATTCGATCGGTTCTGATGGTCGGGCGACGGCATGGTTTTTTAGCGGCTGCCAATGTCCAGGCCGCTCCGCAGCAAGGGTGACAGCGATGCGCAGGCTCATTCTCGATCACGCTCTCCTTCCCGACGGCTGGGCCCAGAATGTCGGTGTCGACATCAAGGGCGGGACGATCACGGATGTACAGCCTGATTCCTTGGCCAAGAGTCGCGAGCGGGTTGCTGGCATCACGCTTCCTGGACTACCCAACCTGCACAGCCACACCTTCCAACGCGGCATGGCGGGCCTTGCCGAAACGCGCGGCCCGGAAGGGGACAGCTTCTGGACTTGGCGCCAAGTGATGTACCGCTTCCTTGGCTCCCTCACGCCGGACGATGTAGAAGCCATCGCGGCCTTCGCCATGATGGAGATGCTGGAGGGCGGCTTCACCGCGCTCGCTGAGTTCCACTACCTGCACCACGATGCCGAAGGCCGCCTATATGGCGACATCGCGGAACTCTCCGGACGCATCGCGGCTGCGGCACAGGAGACCGGCATGGGCCTGACGCTTCTCCCGGTCTTCTATGCGCAAGGCGGATTCGGCGGTGCCGCGCCAACGGACGGGCAGCGGCGCTTCACCAACGATGTTGAAAACTATGCCCGTCTGCTCGAAGGCGCGAGCAAGGCGGCGGCTGGGCTCGACGATGCGGTCGTCGGCATCGCGCCGCACAGCCTGCGCGCCGTCACGCCGGAGAGCCTCCGTGAGGTTGTTGCGATGGCTGGCGAGGGACCCGTCCACATTCACATCGCCGAGCAGGTGAAGGAGGTTGAGGATTGCTTGGCATGGTCAGGCCAGCGCCCGGTGGCGTGGCTGCTCGATCATGCCTCCGTCGACCGGCGCTGGTGCCTCATCCACGCAACGCATCTCGACCCGCAGGAGGTGAAGGGCATTGCCGCGAGCGGCGCGGTGGCAGGCCTGTGCCCGATCACTGAGGCCAACCTCGGTGATGGTATCTTCGAAGGTGTCGATTATCTCTCTGCCGGTGGACATTTCGGCGTTGGGTCAGACTCTAATATCGAGATCTCGGCACCGGGAGAGCTCAGGCAGTTCGAGTACAGCCAGCGCCTCAAGCATCGCGCCCGCAATGTTCTCGCCGAGCGCGAGGGTCAATCGACGGGGCGCAGCCTCTACGAGAAAGCGCTGGCGGGTGGATCGCAGGCGCTCGGTCGACGGATTGGTGCCATCGCCGAGGGGCATCGTGCCGACTTCGTGGTGCTCGATGCGGATCATCCCGATCTCGCCGCCGTCTCGGGCGACCGCTGGCTCGATGCGTATGTGTTCGTCACTGGTAAGGCTGCCATCGATACCGTGTTCGTGGCTGGCAAGCCTGTGGTAAGGAGCGGCCGGCATCTGAACCGCGACGCAATCGGCGCCTGTTACACGAAGGCCATGGCCCGCATCCTGGCCTGAGAAAAGACTGAAGCGGCATGAAACATCTGCACCAACGCATCCGCGACGACATCGAGGCCAAGATCATGTCCGGCGAATGGGCGCCAGGGCATCGCATTCCGTTCGAGCACGAGCTGATGGCGGAGTACGGCTGCTCGCGCATGACCGTGAACAAGGTGCTCTCGACGCTCGCTGCCAACGGCCTTATCACGCGTCGGCGCCGCGCGGGAACAGTGGTGGCCGAGCCGAGCAATCAACAGGCGGTGCTGCAGATCCAGGACTTCGCCCTCGAGGCGGCTCGCGCCGGAGTGGAGTACCGCTTCAAAGTCCTCACCCGCTCCATCGAGCCCATCGATGCCGCTGCCGCGCAACGCACCGGTCTTCCGGCAGGCACCAAGATGCTCTGCCTGTCCACGCTCCATGTGATGGATGACGTTCCGCAAGCCTTCGAGCAGCGTCTGATCAACCTTGCCACTGTGCCCGAAGCCGGCGACGAGCCGTTCAAGGACGACCCGCCGGGGACGTGGCTGCTGCGACGCGTGCCATGGACGGATGCGGAGCACATCGTGCGTGCCGTGAATGCGAATGGTACGCTGGCGAAGCGACTGCAGATCCAGACGGGAACAGCCTGTCTCATGCTGGAGCGGCGAACTTGGCAGGCGGGGGCCTTTGTGACCGAGGCGCGGATCACTTATCCGGGCGACAGGCATCAGCTCGTGGGACGGTTTTCGCCGGTGGCTTGAGGAGCCTACCCTGCACCCACTGTCATTCCGGGGCGAGTGAAGCGAGAGCCCGGAATCCATAACCGCTGACGCTTTAGAAGAAGGCGCAACGCTCCTCACTCCTCTTTGAACCGTCGTGGTTATGGATTTCCCCGCCTGCGGCGTGGCCCTTCGGGTCGGGCTCCGCTGCGCGGCTCCGGAATGACAGTGCTGGGTCTCAAAGCGAGATCACCGGCACAAGGCCGGTGATGACGAATAGGAGAGAGAGTGTTTGACGTTTACGCCAACGCCGAGCGTAGGTCCTCAATCAAATCATCCGCGTCCTCAATCCCGACTGATAGGCGCACGAGGCCGTCGTCGATGCCGAGTTCGGCCCGCACTTCCGGGGGCACGGAGGCATGGGTCATGATCGCCGGATGCTCGATGAGGCTTTCCACCCCACCCAGGCTCTCGGCCAAAGTGAAGAGCTGGCAGCGCTCCAGGAAGCGCGTCGCGCCATCGAGCCCACCCTTGATGCGGGCGGTGATGATGCCGCCGAAGCCGCGCATTTGGCGCTTGGCGAGTTCATGCTGCGGATGCGAGGCGAGACCAGGATAGATTACGCCATCGATGCCCGTATGAGCCTCGAGGAACTGGGCGATCTTGAGCGCCGACGTGCAGTGCCGCTCCATGCGCAGCGACAAGGTCTTCAGGCCGCGCAGGGCTAGGAAGCTGTCGAAGGGGCCTGAGACGGAGCCGACCGCGTTCTGCAGGAACGCGATCTTCTCGCGGATCTCCTGGTTCTGACCAACAATCACCACGCCACCGACCATGTCGGAATGGCCGTTGAGATACTTGGTGGTGGAATGCACCACGATGTCGAAGCCGAACTCGAGCGGGCGCTGCACCCAAGGGCTGGCGAAGGTGTTGTCGGCCACGAGCCAGGTGCCATGGCCGCGCGTGGCCGCCGCAATGGCTTCGAGATCGGCAAGCTTCAGGAGCGGATTGGTCGGCGTCTCAACCCAGACGAGCTTGGTGTTGGGGCGAAGGGCCGCCTTCACGGCGTCAGCATCGCCGAGATCGACATACGTGATATCGAGGCCGGCCGATTTCCGGCGCACCCGCTCGAAAAGGCGGCGCGTGCCGCCATAGAGATCGTCCGAGGCTACGATGTGCGATCCATGCTCCAGCATGTCGAGCACCGTCGCACTTGCGGCAAGCCCCGAAGAGAAAGCGAAGGCTGCCGAGCCTCCTTCAAGATCCGCGATGCAGCGCTCGAAGGCCATGCGGGTCGGATTCTGCGAGCGGGCATATTCAAAGCCCTTGTGGACGCCCGGGCTCTCCTGCGCGAAGGTGGAGGTGGCGTAGATCGGCATCATCACCGCGCCGGTGGTGGGATCCGGCGACTGGCCTGCATGGATGCAACGGGTGGCGAAATCGAGCTGGTTGCGGGTGGTCATTGGGGCTGGATCCGGAAGAAGTTGATGAGGTCGATGCGGGTGGCGAGACCGACGAAAGCGTCGCCGTCCATGATCACCGGGACGAGGCCGGCGGCAAAGAGGGGCAGAAGCTCCCGGACGGGAGCATCGGCGGTAATGGTTTGCAGGCATGTCACCATCACGTCGCGCACGGGTTTGTCGAACACACCCTGTGGCGCCCCTTCGTTGGCCACCAGCGCGTCGAGAATGTCGCTCTCGTCGATCAGCCCGACCACGCGTCCGGCATCGATAACCGGCAGTTGCGAGATGTCGGAGGAGCGCATGCGGGCGAAAGCCGAGCGCAGGGTCTCGCTGGGCGAGACGAAGATGGTGGCGCCTTCACCAAAGGGGTTGATCACCACATCGCGGACGGTGCCGGTCACCTTGCGGTCGAGCCAGCCTTCCTGTGCGATGAAGGCGTCATTGAACACCTTCGACAGGTACTTGGCGCCCGTGTCGCAGACGAGGGTGACGACGCGCTTCGGTTCCGTCTGCTCGCGGCAGTAACGCAGGGCAGCGGCCAGTAGCGTGCCGGAGGAGGAACCCGCCAGAATGCCTTCCTTGCGCAGCAGCTCGCGGGCGGCCGAGAAGCTTTCTTTGTCGCTGATGGAATAAGCCTTCTTGACCAGAGAGAGATCGCAGTTCGGCGGCACGAAGTCTTCGCCGATGCCCTCCACAGCCCAGGAGCCAGCCTCGGTCATCTGCCCGGTCTCCACCAGCGGCGCGAGGATAGAGCCTGCGGGATCGGCGAGCACCATGGAGGTTTTCGGCGAGGCCTTCTTGAGGAAGCGCCCGACGCCGGTGAGTGTGCCGCCCGAGCCGACGCCCACCACGACCGCATCCACATCACCCTCCATCCCGTCGAGGATCTCCGGGCCCGTGCTCGCCTCATGGGCTGCCGGATTGGCCGGGTTCTCGAACTGGTTGATGTAGACCGCACCCGGCGTCTTGGCGGTGATCGCCTGAGCGAGGTCCTGGTAATAATCCGGGTGGCCCTTGCCTACGTCCGAGCGAGTAATGACGACCTCGGCGCCAAGGGCTTTGGCATGCAGCACCTTCTCCCGGGACATCTTGTCCGGCACGACCAGCAGGGTGCGATATCCCTTGCTGGCGCCGACCAGCGCGAGACCGACGCCGGTGTTGCCGGCCGTGGCCTCGATGATCGTGCCGCCGGGCTTCAGACGACCATCGGCTTCCGCCGCCTCGATCATAGCGCGGGCCGGCCGATCCTTGATGGAACCGCTGGGGTTGGCGCTCTCCAGCTTGAGGAAGAGCTTGCAGGGGCCGGTGTCGAGGCTTGTGACCTCAACAAGAGGGGTCCGGCCAATCAGGTCCAGGGCTCCGTGGGCAGCCATATTAGCATCTTTCAGATGTGAAATAGGTTATTTGTTTCTATAGGATGTGAAACTTCCTCGTACTTATCGACGCCGCCATGGATTGTCACGTGTTCTTCGGATCACTCAACTGCGATCTGCAGGCTTAGCTCCCAAGGATGGCAGAAGCAGGAACTCGGAAGCGGATATAAAAAAGCCCCGGCTTTTGGCCGGGGCTCTTGGGGTGAAGGATCGTCAGATGACGAAGAAGTCCTTGTGGGTTAGGGAGAGGTTCTTCGACAGCTGGGCAAACTCCACCGCAGCCCCCCGGCCGGAGCCGTCCGCATCGTAGGAGAGCACACCTGTCTTCTTGTTGTAGATCAGGTAGTCGTCCCGCTCCCGAGCCCTGCTGCCGGTGACGAAGTACTCGGCATTCAGCTCCGTTGGGTTCGCCGCCGTCCCGCTGCCGAGCTTCTTGAACACGGCATTGTCAAGCAGGAAGCTGTCGTATCTGACGCTGAAGTCCACAACCGTGTCGAAGCTCACCTTGCGGTCTGTCGAGGCAGTTCCGAGCTTGGCGTTGAACACGAACGCATCGCTGCCCGAGTTGCCATAGAGTCGGTCGTTGCCAGACCCGCCATTGACCACGTCATCGCCGCTGCCGCCGTAGACCCGATCATTGCCGGAGTCGCCGTAGATCCAGTCATTGCCCGATCCGCCGTCGACGGTGTCGTGCCCGGTGCCGCCATAGACCCGGTCGAGGCCAGCATTGCCATAGACCTTGTCGTTGCCGCTGCTGCCATACACCCGGTCGTTGCCGGTTCCGCCATAGACCCAGTCATTGCCGATGTTGCCAGTGACACGATCGTCACCGCCGTCGCCGTAGACCTTATCGTTGCCGGAGCCGCCATCAAGGCTGTCATTGCCGCCACGACCTCTAATGGTGTCGTTGCCGCCCCGGCCGTTCATGACGTTATCGATGTTGTCCTGGCCGTTGAGTGTATCGGGCCGGGAGCCGCCGTTGCGCACGACCACATCATTGCCGGTGTTGACCGGAGGAGGGGGAGGCGGGGGGGTAACCGGAGGAGGCGCCACCGGGTTCGGCACCCATGTGTCGCCAACAAGCTTGCCATCGGCAAACTGAAGGATCTCGATGCCTTTCAGGGTATCGAGGCCTGAAGTGCCGCCGTTGATTGTGCGGTCGGCGAGCGTGCCGGTGATCGCGTAATCAACGCGATTGCCAGCATAGACTGCTACGTCGGCATTGCCGAGGCTGCCGTCCAGCGTGTCGTTGCCGGCTCCGCCGTTGAGTGTATCGTCGCCTGCACCGCCATTCAGCTTGTTGGCGATCCCGTTACCGATGATGAGGTTGTTGAGCTCGTTTCCATTGCCTGTAATGGCCACGGTGCCTGTCAGGACCAAGTACTCCAAATTCTGGCCCAGGGTATAGGCAATCGAGCTGTAGACAGCATCCGTCCCGCCATCCGCGGCTTCAACGACGTCGTCTCCGGTGTGATCGACCACATAGACGTCATTTCCGGCCCCACCGATCATGCGGTCGGCTCCGCCTTGACCATCAAGGACATTGCTTCCCGAGTTGCCGATCAGAACATTGGCCGAGGTATTGCCAACTGCGTTCAGATTTGCTGAACCAAGCAATACCAGGCTTTCAACCTCTTTGAATGCAGCGATTGAATAACTGACCGAGCTGTTGACAGTATCGAGGCCGCCAGCTCCTAGATTGTATTTTTCGTCGACGACATCTCCGGCGGAGTCGACGTAATAGGTGTCGTCTCCGTCGCCGCCCGTTAGGCTGTCGTCACCCGCGCCGCCGTCGAGGGTATCTTTTCCGGCAAGGCCCTTGAGATGGTCGGAACCTAAGTTGCCAATGATGATATTGTCCAGCTCGTTTCCGGTGCCAGTGGCAGCGTTTCCTTGAAGAACAAGGTTTTCGACGTTTGCCGCCAGAGTGTAGCCGATATAGGCAACGACAGTGTCGTTGCCTTCACCGGCTAGCTCAATAACCTTGTCGCCCGTATGATTGACGGTGTAGGTGTCATTGCCGCCAAGGCCTTTCATCTCATCTGCATCTCCGGTGCCGACGAGATTGTCATTGCCGCTCGTTCCCTGCGAGGGATTTGCCTGACCTGGCACCGAGATCGAGCCGGTGTCCATTCCTGTGATGGTATTCCCAGAGACCACTGTTCCCGTCGGGCCAGCATCGTCATTGGCAGGCTCTTCCCGAATACCCCATTTGGCATTGATAGCGCCAGTGGACTCGATCGTGTTGTTGAGGATCTTCGTGCCCGTCGAATAATAGGTCTTGCCAGTTATGGCATCAGCATCAGACCGGATGTTGATTTCGTCGTATGTGTTATCGGCAGCCTGCGAGTTGTTGTAGATCTGGCTGTTCTGAACAGTCGTGTTGGTTGCACCTTCGATCCGGACGCCCTGGAGCTGGTTGCCGTAGATCTTTGCCCCATCGACGTTGACGTTGCTCGCCATGTTAATGAGGATGCCTTCGCGCATGTTGTTGTAGTACTCGCCGCCGACGATCCGCACGCCGTCCGGCCAATCAATGTCCTCTGAGCCGCGTTGCACGACGATGCCTGACGAGCCATTGCCGTAGGCTTCGTTGTTCTCAAGAAGGAGGTTGGTTGTTGACGTGGTGACGTTGAAGCCGTGCCTGTCATTGCTATAGGCGACGTTGTTCTTGTAGACGCTATCAATGAGATAGTCGGCCACAAACCCATCCAGGCCGTTGTGATGGGCGACGCAGTTCTCAATCGTCAGACGGATTGTCTGTTCATGCGGGTCAAAGCCATAGCCTTCACAGTTTTTAATCACTACACCGGCAACATGAATATCGGAATCCTGCGCCGTGCTGCCGGGACGAACACCCGTGTAGAAGCCGTCGATCTTACCCGTCGTCGCGTCCCGGTTGCCGTCAATGGTCAGATTGAACAAGCCGACGTCTTTAGTGACCTCATCGAAGGGCGTGCGAACCACACCCGTGATGTCTCCAGCCCAGTTGTCAGCGACTTTGAGAGTGGTATTCGCGCTTCCGCCACCTTGAAGGGCGGTACCGCTCAGCAGCTGAATGGCACCATCGCTCTTGTCGCCCGAACCTTTAACGATGAAGATCCCGGTCCCCAAAGTAACAGTGACTCTGCCGGCGTCTGGGTTCTCGAGGTACTTGGCATGGGCAGCCTGAATAGCAGCGTTAATGGCTGCAGTATCATCGATGTTGTCATTGCCGATGGCGCCGTAATCAGCGGCATTGATCGTTATCGCCATAATAGGATTTCCTCTTCAATGAAGAATTGTCGCTCGATTAAATGGCGGTTTCCTCACCAAGAGTAGTAGGTATATCCTTTCAAGCAGGATCGATTTCGAGCTAGCTATTTGTGTGGAACTGCGGAGCTACTTAGGTTTATAAGAACCTGTCTTATACCCTTTAGGATTAGGCCGAGTGGCATTTGTTAATGCCAAAGCAGGGGCACTCGACCTTCATTCTGCCAAAAGACTCACATTATTGAACCGATTGTCACTTCAGCGCATCGAACAGCTGCCCTGAGCATTGGGCAACGAGGATCAGAAGAAGAACTCCAGTGAACCAAAGCCACGATCCGCGCCGCTGAGGCTGAGGTTGCGGCGATGCCTCGACAGGGTGGCTCATGAGCGTCACAGGCGGAGAGGGCAGGCGCTCGATCAGTTCGGCCGATGCGGCCGGAATGCTGCCGGCCATTCCAATGAACCGGAAGCTCACGGGGATGCCGCCTACGAAGCCGACCTCCGCCGGTTGAATCATGGCTTCGTGGCGAACCCACCAATATTCCTTGCGATCGTCCATGCTGCATCCGTCCATGTCTGACAGGCTATTCTAACGTTTAGTGGCGTCGAATTGATCTGGAAATCCAGCTGCAATAAAGCCACCATGACACAATGTTGAGCGGGTGCCTCCAGGAGATCTCATGAACGTTCTTGTTACAGGCGGGGCTGGATATATCGGCGGCCACATGGTTCTGGCCCTGCTCGATGCCGGCCACAGGCCCATCGTGTTCGACAACCTGTCGACCGGGTTCCGCTGGTCGGTGCCGGAGGGTGTACCGCTCGTCGTGGGCGATATCGGTGATTTCGAGCTGGTTCTGCGCACGTTGCAGACCTACCGGATCGATGCGATTGCCCATTTTGCCGCCAAGCTGGTCGTGCCCGAATCCGTCACCGACCCGCTCGGCTATTATCTCAACAACACCGTCAAGAGCCGCTCCCTCATGGCCGCCGCTGTGGCGGCCGGGGTCAAGAAGTTCGTCTTCTCGTCGACCGCGGCCGTCTACGGCAATGCCTCCGACAAGCCGCTCGGCGAGGATGCGCCTCTGGCGCCACTCTCTCCGTACGGCAGTTCGAAACAGCTGACCGAGGTGATGCTGCGTGACGTCGCAGCAGCCCACGACATGCGCTACGTGATCCTGCGGTACTTCAACGTGGCCGGAGCCGATCCTGCCATGCGCCACGGCCAGTCGACGGCGAATGCCACGCACCTCATTAAGGTGGCGATTCAGACTGCGCTGGGCATGCGCTCCCACATGGAGGTTTTTGGAACCGACTACCCGACGCCGGACGGGACCTGCATCCGAGACTACATTCACGTGACCGATCTGATCACCGCCCACATGCTCGCCCTGAACCATCTCGACCAGGGCGGGGAGAGCCTAGTGGTGAACTGCGGCTATGGGCATGGCTATTCCGTCTCCGAGGTCATCGAGACGGTGCGCAAGGTTTCAGGAAAGCCCGTGGAGGCGCGCTTTGCGCCCCGCCGGGCCGGCGATCCGATCACCATCGTGGCGAACTCGGACCGCATCCGCTCCCGGCTGGGATGGCAGCCGCGTCACGATGACCTCGCCAGCATCGTGGATCACTCCCTGCGCTGGGAAAGCATGCTCCGGGAAAGAAATCTCAAGCTTTAGAGATTCGTGAAACCCTTGGCGGCGCTAAGAACAGGTTAAGAACCTTTCCGTCAAATGCTGCTCCAGCGCCAGCCGATTCCCGGCAGGCCGACGTGGAGGGCAGGGCATGGACAGAGGCGCAGGCGTCAACGGAGTTCTGCTGCTGAACCGCCTTCTGCTGGCGGGCTGCTTTCTGCCCGCAGCCTTCGGGCGGGCCATGAATATCTCCGGCTTTGCCGCGACGCTGACTATGAAGGGCGTGCCCTATGGGGATGTGGTGGCAACGGTGGTTGTGGTTGCGGAAGTCTTCGGACCTCTGGCCCTGGCTCTGGGCCTCGCACCGCGTCTGAGCGCCTCCGTTTTGATCGCCGCTCTCGTGGTGACGACCGGGACCCTGCACCGCTTTTGGGATTACGGCGGCCTGACGCGTCAGGCCGAGCAGGCCGTGTTCCTGTCCCATCTCGGGGTTCTCGCCGGACTTCTCTTCTACATCCTCACAGGTCCCGGTGCCTGGAGCTGGCAGGCCTTGTGGAAGGGCATCGGCGGCTCATCGAAGCCCGCCGCGAAACCCAAGAAGCGGCAGCCCTCCCGTCCGCGCGCGCCGAAGCCGCGGCCGGCGCCCGTTCGCCAGGCCATGGATGACGATGAGCTGGCGGATGCGGCCTGATGCGCCCTGGACACAAATCGCTTTCAACGCCAAGGTTCCTGCCTTCATTCAGCCTCTTATCCAAGCCATAAATCCTTGATGAGCCGTGCTTTTGCGCACCGGCTATCGTGCTTTTTCAGGTTAGCAGTGGCGTCATGCTTCATTCGTCCTCGCGTTGCATTCTCGGTCTTGCTCTTGCCCTGGCGTGCATGTCCCCGGCCGCTGCACAGCAGCCCTCCGATCCACTGACCCGGTTCCTGGACGGCGTCTTCAAGAAGCCGGCCCCGCCGGCGAGCGCCCCTCAGGCTGCGCCGCAGGCCGAGCCGGCGGCACCGGCAGCACGGCCGAGCCAGCAGGCGCAGCCCCGCCCGCAGCCGAGGGCCGCCGCTCCCAAGCCGACAGCCCCGGCGCCGCAAAAGGCTGCTCAGCCAAAGCCGCAGCCCACGCCTCAGACAGCGGCGAAACCCCAGCCGAAGCCCCAGGCTCCTGCCGCTGTCTCCGAAAAGCCGGTCTCCCAGCCGCCCGCACCCGAGCCCCAAAAGCCGGCGCCTCCGCCGCCTGCCCAGACGGCAGAACCGCCCAAGCCCGTTGAGGCACCGCTCCCGGCCAAGGTTGCCGAGCCGCCGAAGCCCGCGCGCTCGACCCCGGTTCAGGCCGTTCCCGCTGCGACGGCTGTGGCCGCACCCGCTTCGGCCCCGACACCGACCTCACCGCCCGGGCCGAAATCCCCCGAGGAGGCCCTCGACCGGGTGAATGCCTATTTCAACAGCATCGACCAGCTGTCGGCTTATTTCGTGCAGAAGAACCCCAACGGCCAGCAGGCGGAGGGCAACCTCTCCATGCGCCGCCCGGGCCAGTTCCACTTCGCCTATGCGCCGCCGAGCACCCTTGAGGTGGTCTCCGACGGGAAAAACGTGGCGATCCGCGACAAGAAACTCGGCACCAACGATGTGTACCCGGTCGCTCAGACGCCCCTGAAGTTCCTCGTGCAGGACAATATCGACCTGTCGCGCGATACCAAGGTCCGCGACGTGCAGGTGGGCCGCGATGGGGTTGTGACCGTCCGTTTCGACGACAGCGCCACCCTTGGCGGCACATCCAAGATCACCCTGCGCTTCGACACCCGAGCCAATGCGCTGAAAGCGTGGACCATCATCGACGCCCAGGGCTACGAGACCACCGTGACCCTGTCTGGCCTCAACGCGACCTATCGCCGGGACGCCCGCGCCGGTCAGTAAGCCCGTTCTGGTGGACAGGGCAGGTTTTTGGCCCCCGGGGTCTAGCATGGGCGCGATTTCCGGCTAGAACTCCGCCTGCCGCCATCCCCGTGCGGTGCGTGGAAATCCTTGGCAGGTGAGCATGGTGGATAAAGCAGCCCTTGGAGCCTATGCCGGTTACGTCCTCGAGGACGCCACCATTCCGGAGCTGCCGAACCACTACCGCGGCAAGGTGCGCGATAATTACGACCTGCCGGACGGGCGCCGGATCATCATCGCGTCCGACCGCCTGAGCGCCTTCGACCGCAATCTCGCGGCCATTCCCCTGAAGGGTCAAGTGCTGACTCAGACGGCGAAGTTCTGGTTCGAGAAGACCGCGGATATCTGCCCCAACCACGTGATCGAGTATCCCGATCCGAACGTGCTGATCGGGCGCAAGCTCACCATCCTGCCCGTCGAGATCGTGGTGCGCGACTATCTTGCCGGCACCACGGGCACTTCGATCCTCTCGCTCTACAAGAAGGGCGAGCGCGAGATGTATGGCATCCGTCTGCCTGACGGCATGCGCGACAACGAAAAGCTGCCGCAGACCATCATCACGCCGACGAGTAAGGCCTTCCACGGCGGCCACGACGAGCCTCTGACGCCCGCCGAGATCGTCGGGCAGGGGCTGTTGAGCGAGGAGCAGTGGCAAACGGTTTCGGATTATGCCCTCGCGCTCTTCGCAAAGGGCCGGGAAACGGCGCGTGAACGCGGCCTCATTCTTGTCGATACCAAATACGAGTTCGGCATCGACGAGAACGGCACCATCATGATCGCCGACGAGATCCACACCCCGGACTCGAGCCGCTACTGGTTCCTGGAGAGCTACCAACAGCGTTTCGAAGCGGGCGAGCGCCCCGAGAGCTTCGACAAGGATTTCGTCCGGAACTGGGTGGTGGCACGCTGCGATCCCTACAAGGACGATGTCCCCGAGATCCCGCAGGACGTGGTTCTGGAGACCTCACGGGTCTACATCGATGCCTTCGAGCGGATCACCGGGCAAACCTTCGACCTACCGGATCCGAATGTGCCGGTGCTGGAGCGGGTCCAGAGGAATTTAGTGAAATATTTTCAAGGATGAGGACATTTCAAAAACTTTTCCTAGGAAATTAATGTAACTATATTATAAGGGCTAGGCTTAGCGGTGAACCAGAATGTTGAGAATCTTAGTTCTTGGGTTGCTTCTGTCGCAAAGCTCGGTCGCGACTGCACAAGATACTCCTCCTAAGCCAGGACAGCCGCCTTTTTCATGTCTAGGATCGCCTAGTCCTCACAAGTGGGTGCACAATTCCCCTCCAAATGGCGAACAAGTCCTTCCCGATTCTGACACAGCTCTGAAGGTTGGGTCAGCGATTATAAGCTATTATGGAACGGCAGCCTTCGAGCGCGGTAAGCCTTATAAAGCTTCTAATGCGCGTGAGGCTTGGTGTGTCATACATGACACTTCTCCGTGGATTAGGGGCGGGGGGCACCCAGAAATTTGCCTCTCAAAGTATGATGGTCGAGTCCTACGTATTTGTTTGTCCCGGTAATCTCTGAGCAAGGGTGTCTAACAATTTACTCTCTAGAAAGTCTCTCGTAGATGGGACTGCCAGGTTATGTATGTGCAATGCTAACCAAGCGAGTTGACGATCCTGCCTCGTGCTCATAAGAATGCCCCCATGATCACCGGTCGCTCCAACTTCACGAACTATTTTACGCCGTCCCCATAGGGCGGCTCCGTTCGGTTGCGACCAAACGTTCGATGCCGCCGCTCTCCGGCGGCATCTTCATTTGGTGATCAGGTCTCCGGGCAGCGGCTCCCGCTAACCCCTAGGAGACAGACCATGAGCACCCCGAAATCCGAATTCCTGAAGACGCTGACAGAGCGCGGCTTCATCCATCAATGCACCGATCTGGCAGCCCTCGACGAGCGGCTCACGGCCGCGCCGGTTGCGGCCTACATTGGCTTCGACGCCACGGCGGACAGCCTTCATGTGGGCAGCCTCGTGCAGATCATGACCCTGCGCTGGCTGCAGAAGTGCGGCCACAAGCCGGTCGTGCTCATCGGCGGCGGCACCTCGCAGATCGGCGATCCGAGTTTCCGCGATGCGAGCCGGCCGCTGCTCGACGGCGAGCAGATCGTCCGAAACGCTGCGGGCCTCAAGCAGGTCTTTTCCCATTACCTGACCTTCGGCGACGGGCCGACCGATGCGGTGATGGTGGACAATGCCGACTGGCTCGACCCGCTGCGCTACCTGCCTTTCCTGCGCAACTTCGGCACGCATTTCACGATCAATCGGATGCTGAGCTTCGACAGCGTGCGCCAGCGGCTGGAGCGCGAGCAGCCGCTCACCCTGCTCGAGTTCAACTACATGGTGCTGCAGGCCTTCGACTTCCTGGAGCTGTCGCGCCATCATGCTTGCGTGCTGCAGATGGGCGGCTCTGACCAGTGGGGCAACATCGTCAACGGCATTGAGCTGGCCCGCCGTATTGACCAGCGCCAGCTCTTCGGCCTGACGACACCGCTGCTCACCACATCGGCCGGAGCCAAGATGGGCAAGACAGCAAGTGGCGCCGTGTGGCTCAATGCGGAGAAACTCAGCGCCTACGAGTTCTGGCAGTTCTGGCGCAACGTCGAGGACGACGATGTCGCCCGCTTCCTGCGTCTCTTCACCGAGCTGCCGCTCGATGAGGTGCAGAGGCTCGGCCAGCTCAAAGGTGCCGAGATCAACGAGGCGAAGCATGTCCTCGCCATGGAAGCCACCAGGCTCGCCCATGGGGAGGACGCGGCGCGAGACGCGGCGGAGACGGCTCGCAGAACCTTCGAGGCAGGGGAGCATGCCGCCGGGCTTCCGCGCATCGATCTGCCGCGGGCCGAACTCGATTCCGGTGTGACCGTCGCGCAGCTTCTCGTCCAGGCAGGACTGTCCGCTTCCAAAAGCGAAGCCCGTCGCCTCGTGCTCAACAACGGAGCAAGGCTCAATGGGGCTCTCGTGCAGGACGCGGATTCCCATGTCACCGCAGCCGATCTCATCGCAGGTGCCTTGAAGCTGACGGCCGGCAAGAAGCGGCATGTTCTGGTGCACGTGAGCGATTGATGGGCCTGAACAAAAATGGCGGCCTAAGGACTGGGCCGCCATTCAATATCGGGGGGCTGAACCGACACAGGTTGCGGTCCGCAGACCTTCAAGCGTTGAATGAGACTGTAGGCAGGCTCTCAATGGCTGGACGGGCGAACAGGAAACCCTGGAACAGGTTGATGCCGGCGCTTCTCAAGGTCGTTAGCTCTGCTTCCGTTTCGATGCCTTCGGCGATGATCGTGATGTCGAGCGAGCGCGCAATCACCAGGATGCCGGCGACGATGGCCTGTCGGGCCGCAGAATCCGTGATGCCGCGGATCAGTTCCATGTCGATCTTGATGAGGTCGGTCTGGAAGTTGGCGAGAAGGTTCAGGCCCGCGTGGCCGGCGCCAAAATCGTCGATGGCCGTGATGAAGCCGAGGCGCCTGTATTCCGCGATGATCCTGGCGACGTGCTTCGTATCGGCCATGCGCTCGTTTTCGGTGAACTCGAACATGATGCGCTTCATGTCGAAACCGACGCGGCGTGCTGTTTCGAGGGACGTCCTGATGCAGGCGGCCGGCTCATAGACGGCGTTCGGCATGAAGTTGATCGAGAGCTTGGTATCTTCCGTAGCCGGAAAGAGGCGTCCAGCCAGTTCGATGGCCTTTACCCGGCAGGCTTGGTCGAACTTGTATTGCCGCTCCTCATCGACCTGGCTCAGGATCGCTCCCGCACCCTCACCCTTGGTGCCGCGCACGAGCGCCTCGTAACCCCATACGTTCCCGCGCGTGACATCGACGATCGGGTGGAAGGCCATGGTGAAATCGAATGGGAGCGGTTCGCCGCTCCGGCATCCCTGACATCCTGACGTCGTCTCTCTCACAGGCGCTTCCGTGCGGTTATTGATGAATTGCACAAGCCATTATGGGCAATGTTTCTTGAGATTGCCCTAACGTCACGTCAAAGAGACCCGCGATGCCCTGCGACGGATCATCGCCGCGTTCCTGTCAGACCGCGCGGCTTGATGAGCGCTCATCCTCGGCCTTGTGCCTGTTCCACGGCCAGCGTCCCTCGATCTCGACCTCGAGGGAGAAGCTCAGGAATGTCCGGATCAGTACGATGCCGCCTAGGACCAGGAGGCTCTGGAGCGTCGGATCAATGGCGACGGTGTTGATGATGTCCGCCGCCACGAGAAACTCGAGGCCGAGCAGGATGGCCCGCCCCAGGTTTGAGCGGTAGAGGCTGAAAGCCTCAGATCCGGAGCGGCCTCGCATCACCTGCCAGACGACGGCGATGCTGGCGCCGAGAAGCCCGAGGACGATGATGGCGATCCCGCCGATCTCGATGGCGCGTGTCATCAGTTTGAGCGCCGAGGGAAACCATTCGTCCATGGGGGCTCCTGTGCCTTATGTCCTAGAGAGTCATAGGACAGCCCGCGGAAGCCTCCAGTGGCAGGTATCAGGTAAACCCGGCTTTGCTAGGCAGCCCCATGCGCTTGAACATCATCACCACCGGGCACAAGCCTGTGAAGGATGCCTGCACGAGATGGGCGCCGAGAATGCCCGTGAGCCAAAGCCAATTGATGTTCACATAGACGGCGAGCAGGACACTGAGAATGATGAGCCCGCCGACGGTCAGAAGGATCGCGCGTTCCACTGTCATGACCATGCCTCCAGCAGAGACAGGGCGATCCTACACCCAGGGCGCGGCAGGTCACTTAAGAAAAAGGGCTATCCGATGGATAGCCCTTTCCAGAATAACTGAACCAGGCGGCGTCAGTAGGCCGACGATACCCGCAGCTCGTCCTCGACATCGAAGAGCCGCTGCCCCTGCATCACGACCACGGGCGAGCCCACGGGCACGCGGTTGTAGAGATCGATGATGTCCTGATTGAACAGGCGGATGCAGCCGCTCGATACCGACTGGCCGATGGACCAGGGCTCGGTGGTGCCGTGGATGCGATACATGGTATCGCGGCCATCGTCATAGAGGTAGAGCGCGCGGGCACCGAGAGGATTGCTCAGGCCGCCTTCCATGCCGCCGGCCCAACGGGCGTTGCGTTCCGGCTCGCGCTTAATCATCGATGCAGTCGGCGTCCAGCGCGGCCATTGGGCCTTGCGGCCGATGCGGGCGCGGCCACTCCAAGCAAGGCCTTCCTTGCCGACGCCGATGCCGTAGCGGATCGCGCGGCCGCCCTCGCGCACCAGGTAGAGATAGCGGGACTGCGTATCGACCACGATGGTGCCGGGTTCCTCACGGCCGTAATAGGCAACCTCGCGGCGCAGGAAGCGGGGGTCGACTTCCGAAATGTCCGTCGCCGGGAGCGGATGAATCTCGTCGGCGCGGGGCCCATACATGGCCGCATAGGCAGGATCGATGCGGCGCACAGCCTGTTGCGGCGGAGGCTGGGTGGACACGCAGGCCGCCAAGGCTATGGGGAGGAGAAGGGCAAGGGAGCGGACAGCTCTCTGCAACAGGGATCGGCTCGGGGCCAGTGCAGCAAACATCAGTGGGGCAACCTGCAGTTTCTGGTTCTTGGTATCATCCGCCAGCCTTGATGGGTGGCGGTACTCCTCAAGAGACATAGTCCCAGTGGTGACGAGAAGGTGGATCTACGGTGGCGGGAATGTGGCAGACAGCGCATGTGGTTTGCAAGACACAGTCTTTTGAACGGGATGATCCAATTCGACGGGCATGAGTTAACCTCCCGACAAGGTCCGGTAAGGTCTCTGTCCCGATTCAGCTTTCGAGCGAGTGCTTTGATGCAATCTCCTTCCATTCATATGCTCACGATCTGCGGCATCTCGGAACTGCCCGACCAGCGCGAGCGGTCCGTGACGCATGTGCTGTCGATTCTCGATCCGGATCATCCGGATCCCGAGGCTTTTGAGGCCTATGATCCCCATCACAGAACGATCCTGCGCTTCCATGACATCATCAACCCTATAGAGGGCATGGTCCTGCCTGCACCTGAGCATGTGGAGGCGGTGCTGCGCTTCGGCGATGAGGTTGCTCGAAACCATGGTGGACGGGCCGAGGGGCATCTGCTCGTTCACTGCCACATGGGCGTGTCGCGCTCGACGGCCGCGATGCTGACGCTCATGGCCCAAACGGATCCGCAGGAGAGCGAAGACAGGCTCTTCGAGCGTTTGACCGAAATCCGTCCTCAGGCATGGCCGAACTCCCTCATGATCGAGTTCGCCGATGGGCTGTTATCCCGCAATGGGCGGTTCATGGATGCCCTGCGCCGGCATTACGGACGCCAGATTCGTCGGATGCCTCGTTATGAGCAACTCATGCGCGATCTCGGTCGCGGCCGCGAGGTCGAGATGGCGGCCTGACCGCCGCCATCCGCATCAGGCCTGCCGCGCGGGGGCTTTGCCCAGCACGCCAAACTTTGCATCCGGCTTGACGTGACCCTGTCCAGCCTCGTCGTTCGCCAGTTCCTCCAGGATCGGGCAATGCGGACGCGTGTCCCCATGACAGTTCCTGGCGAGATGCGTCAGGGTCGAGGCCATCTCCTGCAATTCGCGGATCTTGCGCTCGAGCACGCTCACATGCTCCAGCGCGATGGTCTTCACGTCCTTGCTTGCGCGCTCGCGATCCTGCCAGAGCGACACGAGATCAGCGATCTGCTCGACGGAGAAGCCGAGATCGCGGGCCCGGCGGATGAACCGCAGGGTATGCACGTCATGATCCGAATAAACCCTGTACCCGGCTTCCGTCCTGACGGTTTTCGGAATCAGCCCGATGGATTCGTAGTAGCGGATCATCTTGGCGGAGACGCCGGAGGCTTGAGCGGCCTGTCCGATATTCATGCGACACCTTCAGCATGTGCGGCAGGGACGGTGCCCTGCACGGAGGGGACGGGAGCCCTGAAGCCGCGCAGCCGCAAGGCGTTGCCGAGAACGAAGACGCTTGAGAGCGCCATGGCGCCCGCTGCAAAGATCGGCGAGAGCAGGATGCCGTTGAGCGGATACAGCGCGCCCGCGGCGACCGGGATCAGCAACACGTTGTAAGCGAAAGCCCAGAACAGGTTCTGACCGATGTTGCGGATCGTCGCCTTGGACAGGGCGATGGCGTTCACCACGCCGCGCACGTCGCCGGACATGAGCACCACGTCGGCGCTCTCGATGGCGATATCCGTGCCCGTGCCGATGGCGATGCCGATATCGGCTTCAGCCAGCGCCGGCGCATCGTTGATGCCGTCGCCCACGAAGGCAATCTTGCCGTGGGTTGCGCGCAGCCGCTTCACCACCTCGACTTTGCCGTTGGGCAGGACCTCTGCCACGACCTCGTCGATGCCGATCTGCCGGGCGATGGCCTCAGCCGTTCTGCGGTTGTCGCCGGTGATCATCGCGACCTTCAGCCCGAGGGCATGGAGCGCCGCGATGGCCTCGGGCGTCGACGGCTTGATCGGGTCGGCAACCGCGATGATGGCCGCAAGCCTGCCGTCGACAGCCGCATAGAGCGGGCTCTTGCCCTCGGTTCCGAGGCGAGCGGCCGTGTCGCCGAACTCCGCGATGGAGAGTCCGAGCTTCGTCATGAAGCGGTCCGCCCCCACATCGACCTTCCGTCCCTCGACCATGGCCGAGACGCCGAAGCCGGGCACGGCCTCGAACCCGTCGGTCGCAGGCAGGTCCAGATCACGCTTCTCGGCGGCCGCGATGATCGCCTGAGCGATTGGGTGCTCCGATCGGGCTTCCACGGCGGCAACAAGCCTCAGGGTTTCCGCCTCAGATACGTTCGGCGCGGTGACAAAATCGGTCAGTTCCGGGCGCCCTAGAGTCAGGGTGCCGGTCTTGTCGAGGGCGACGACGCCGACCTCTTTGAGGCTCTGCAGCGCCTCGCCCTGGCGGAAGAGAACGCCGAGCTGCGCCGCCCGACCCGTTCCAACCATAATGGAGGTCGGCGTGGCCAAGCCCATGGCGCAGGGGCACGCGATGATCAGCACGGCCACCGCATTGACCAGCGCGAAGGTGAGCGCCGGGTCAGGGCCGAGGACGAGCCAGACCAGGAAGGTGAGGGCGGCTGCTGCCATCACGGCCGGCACGAACCACGCCGTCACCCGGTCGACCAGGGCCTGGATCGGCAGCTTGGAGCCTTGCGCCTGCTCGACCATGCGGATGATCTGGGCCAGCACCGTGTCGGCACCGATACGGCTGGCACGGAAGGTGAAGCTGCCGATCTTGTTGATGGTGCCGCCCACAACCTCGGCACCTTGAGCTTTCTGCACCGGAACCGGCTCACCCGTGATCATCGACTCGTCCACGAAGGAGGAGCCCTCCACAACCTCGCCATCGACAGGGATCTTCTCGCCAGGGCGTACCTGAACGACGTCGCCCGCGAGCACCTGATCGAGCGGGATCTCCATGGCTTCGCCGTCACGCATCACGCGGGCGGTCTTGGCTTGAAGGCCCATGAGGTGCTTGATCGCCTCAGAGGTGCGCCCCTTCGCCTTGGCTTCCAGATAGCGACCGAACAGGATCAGCGTCACGATAACGGCTGCGGCCTCGTAATACACATTGGTCATGCCGGCAGGCAGGAGCCCCGGCAGGAAGGTGGCCGCCACCGAATAGGCATAGGCCGCGCTGGTGCCGAGGACCACGAGGGAGTTCATGTCGGGAGACCAGCGCAGGAGGGCAGGGATGCCCTTGCGGAAGAACCGCAGGCCCGGCCCGAACAGCACGAGGGTGGTGAGCGCGAGTTGCAGATACCAGCTCGTGCGGTGCCCGAGGGTCCCCATCACCCAGTCATGGATCGCCGGAATGAAGTGTGAGCCCATCTCCAACACGAAGACGGGCAGGGTGAGGACGGCTGCCACAGTGAGAGCGCGCCGGAGGCCGGAAATCTCGGCCTCTCGGGCCGCGTGTTCGCGGTCGGTTTGATCCTCACCCTGCTGCATCGCCTCGGCCTCGTAGCCGGTGCGCGCGACGGCATCGATCAGGCGGCCGGTCATGTCCGCTCCGCCTAAGTAGCGGATGGAGGCGCGCTCGGTGGCCAGGTTGACGCTGGCCTCCAGGACACCGGGGACACGGCTCAGCGCCTTCTCGACCCGGCCGACACAGGAGGCGCAGGTCATGCCGCCGATCTTCAGTTCGACGGTGCTGTCGGTGGGATCGTAACCCGCCGTGCGGATCGCCTCGGCCACGGCGGCGGGGTTCGCTCCGCTCGACCCGAATTCGACATGAGCCCGTTCCGTCGCCAGATTGACATTGGCGGCTTTGACGCCCTCGACCGAGCGGATCGCCTTCTCGACCCGGTTTACGCAGGACGCGCAAGTCATGCCTTGAATAGGAATGTCGATTGCATCGATAGGGGCAAGCTTGCCAGCGGCCATGGGGAATCTCCTGATCCTGATATGGGGAGCAGGTTTAGTCCTTCCAATCATGGGAAGGTCAAGCGCTCTTCAAACCTCACTGATGAGGTCAGCGGAGTCCTGGAACCGGCCTTGAAGCAGAGTCATTGATCCGACACGTTTGCAACATACGCCGCGCCATTGGGCCTCCTGGCTTGTGCCGAGCGGAGCAGTGCCTTTACCTGTAACGATAATTGAGCCGGTACGAACCTTTGAAGCACATCGAAAACCCGGGGCAAACCCTTCGGATCCTCACTTACAACGTCCACCGCTGGCTTGGCACGGACAGGCAGATTTCCCCGACCCGGATTGCGGAGGTGATCGCATCCTGCCAGCCGGACATCGTTGCCCTTCAGGAGGTCCGCGTCGGGCGGGTGCGGGCAGGGGAGGTGGATCAGGCCGCAACCGTGGCCTCGGCGCTCGGCATGGATCTGCATTTCCAGCCCACGATCCGCATCCTGGGCGAGCAGTACGGCATTGCAGTTCTGACGCGCCATTCCTCGCGGGTCGTGAAATCGGGACGCCTGCCTACCCAGTCGACGCGGCCCTCCTTCGAAAAGCGCAGCGCGCTCTGGGTGGCTGTGGAGATCGACGGACAGACGATCCAGGTGGTCAACGCCCATCTCTCCCTCCGTTCGGGTGAGAGGCGAACCCAGGCTGCGGCTCTCGTTGGACGGGATTGGATCGGCCATCCCGACTGCGCTGAAACGGCGGTGCTGCTGGGCGATTTCAATGCGCCGCCCCTGTCACGCTCCTACCGGCTGATCGCCGGCCGGCTGCAGGATGCTCAGCTTTCGAATTCCTTTGGGGAGCCGCAGCCGACCTTTCATACCCGCGCGCCGGTGCTGCGCCTCGATCACGTCTTCGTCACCAAATCGATCGAGGTGATCGATGCCGGACCTGTGAGAACGCCCTTGGCCCGCGTCGCATCGGACCATTTCCCCCTGCTGGCGCAGCTTCGCGTCCGGAAGCATCTCAAGGCTGCAGGGCGAACCCGCGAAGGGGAGCTTCTCGGGGAGCCTACAACTAGCTTGTGAAATATTGTATCAATTAGTCTAAGGTGCCTTGAAAGCGCCATCGTATGACGTAGGAATTACGCATCGTGTTACGTTATAATTTTAAATTCCCGCGGGGGCTTGGGAAGAAGGGTCACGATGAAGTTGTACTACACCCCTGGAGCCTGTTCTCTCGCGCCGCGGATTATCGCCTGCGAGGCCGGTCTTCAGATCGAATACGATAAAGTCGATCTGAAAACCCAAACGACGGCTTCCGGCCGGGACTATATCAGGATCAATCCCAAGGGCTACGTGCCAGCGCTCGCCCTTCATAGTGGGGACGTCCTGGCCGAGGTGCCGGTGATCCTCGAGTATCTGGCCGATCAAGTTCCTGCTGCACGCCTCCTGCCAAAGCTGGGATCCCTGGAGCGCTACCGCGTCAAGGAATGGCTCGACTTCACGGGCGCGGAGCTTCACAAGGGTTTCGATCCGCTCTGGACCGCCCCGATGCCGCCGAAGGCACGGCAATTGGCCGTGAGCCATCTCCAGCGCCGCTTTGCCTATCTCGATCAGTGCCTGCGGGAGCGTTCCTACTTGGCCGGCGAGCATTTCACCGTCGCCGACGCTTATTGTTTCACCGTGCTCAGCTGGAGCCGCTTCCACCGGATCGACCTCTCGGCCCATCCGGCCGTGACCGCCTATATGACACGGGTTTCCGCCCGCCCGATGGTGAAGTGCGCCCTGGTGGCTGAGGGATTGATAGCACAGGCCTGAACAATCGCTCGGCCGCCTATTGCTGAGCGATTCAAGTCCCTTGCCATGAACCGGTCGGGCGGCTAGGCACCCGCCATGCTTCCTGTTTCCGTCTTCATCATTGCCAAGAATGAGGCCGACCGGATCGGCGCGACCATCCGCGCCATTCACGGGCTGACGGATGATCTGGTCGTGGTCGATTCAGGCTCGACTGATGGAACCCAGGCAGTGGCCGAGGAACTCGGCGCCCGCGTCATTTACAATCCATGGCCAGGCTACGGTCTACAGAAGCGCTTCGCCGAGGATCAGTGCCGGCACGAGTGGCTCCTGAATCTGGATGCGGACGAGGTGGTGTCGCCGGAGCTTCTGGCCGAAATCCGCGCCCTTTTCGCCCAGGGGGAGCCCCCCTGCCAAGCCTACGGAATCCGGATTGCGGAAACCTTCCCGGGAGAGGCGGCTCCGCATCCTTTGGCCTATCGCGTCTCGCCCGTCCGTCTCTACCGCCGGGACGCCGGCCGGTACTCCTCCTCGCTCGTTCATGACCGGGTCGAGCTGAACCCGGACACGAAGACCGGCAAGCTGAAGGGCTTGGTGCACCACCGGTCCGTGCGATCCCTTGGGGACCAGCTGGCCAAGCTCAACAGCTATACGGATCAGCAGGCCATCGACTTCGAGGTGAGGGGCATCTCGATCCCCACATGGCGGGTCTATTTCGAGTTCCCCGCCGCCTTCCTGAAAGCCTATTTCGGACGGCTGCATATTCTGCGTGGCACCTATGGCTTCCTGATCGCCATGAACTACGCCACCTGGCGCCACCTGCGACTGGCCAAACACTACGAGCGCAAGCGCATGAACGCGCTGGCCAAGGCCAATTCCAGGGCTGAGCGGGCGTAAAGGTTTGCGGCCTCAAAGGGCGGCAGTGACCTGGATTTCAAGCTTGTAGTCGGGGTCCGCGAGCCTGGACTCAACACAGACCCGGGCTGGCGTCTGCCCCAGGACAACCCAAGCATCCCACACGGCATTCATCTCATCGTAGAACGCGATGTCGGCGAGCCAGATCGTCGCCTGCAGGAGCTTCGACCTGTCGCTGCCGATCTCAGCCAGCGACTGTTCGATTTGCCCGAGAATGTCCCGGGTCTGATCCGCGACGGATCCATCAAGCGTCGTCTCAGGGACATAGCCCGAAAAATAGGCCGTATTACCGAGGATCACGAGATCGCTGTATCGCGCAGCGACGCCGACGCGCCGAATGTCCGTCATGATCTAATCCCGCTATGTGTTGCCTACCCCGCGCCGGATTAGCACAAGCCATCGGCTTCGGGGAGCAGGGCCCACAAGACAAGCTCGGCAATTGCTGCTAGGAGGGCTGAACCTGCTCTCACGCCGAGGAACCGATGCTCGCCCGCACTCTGCCCTTGATTCTCGCTGCGGCCCTGGCCGCATCCGTCTCAGGCTGTGCCCGGGGGACGGCTCCCGGATCGCTCTCGTACTATGTGGCGACACCGGCTTACAAGGTCGAGACGCGATGCGGCGGCGGATACCAGGTCTTCCAGAGACCGGGAGAGCCAACGATTCTGGTGGCGGCATACGCCGTTTCCGAGGCGGTGCAGACCATGTGCGAGCAGCGCCGCGGGATCGTGCCGGTGTCAGTCACCGGCGTCAGGCACGAAGAGGCCGCGATCGAGTACATCGCCACGATACCACACCTGAAGGGCTGCACGGTCGTGAGCGGGATCGAGCACACCCGCCTGCATTCGGAGTTCGTTTTGGCCTGTCCGGGTGTGGCGACCAGCGTCGTGAGCGCGAAGGGCTGACCTCGCCCTGGCATCACCTAAAACGTCCAGCGGAACGTCCAACTTCATGGTCGTTGAGGTTCTTCAAAACCCACGTTTTGCTAGGAAGCTTGAGGGCTTGAGAAAGCAGGTGGCGGAGACGGAGGGATTCGAACCCTCGATACCCTTTTGGGGTATGCTCATTTAGCAAACGAGTGCCTTCAGCCGCTCGGCCACGTCTCCAGGCGAAAAGCAGGATTGGGATCCCGCTTCGCAGGTGGCGCAATAGACGCGAACAGGGTGCTTTCGTCAAGGTCCAAATTCGCCCAGTTGCGGGGGCGGCAGGGCCCGTCAGGAGGCCGGAGCAGCCTCCGCTATGGCATAAAGATCCTTGATCTCTTCGAGGCCCCGGATCGCAGGTCCGGAGGGCCTGACGATGACGGCGCTCAGCTGCCGGAACTTGTCATCGGCCCAATCTTCGACAACCAGGGTGACCGCGTCCCGTAGAGGCAGTGTCGCAACTTTGCCGGCCATGGTCTGGCCGACAGGACCCTCAAAGGGGCGATTGAGCGCAAGGAGGTCGACCATCTCGTCGAGATCATAGGCTGCAATCACAATCCTCTCCAATGAATCATCGGGACAATCTTGGCTTTTGGGCATTCAATTGTGGCAACTGAATGCCCAAGCTTGCGGCAGGCTGGCCTTGGCCAGGAGGCATGGACAATAAAAGCCTTTTATCCCCAGGGTTGACGCCCTGAGGGCGATAGAGTGTTTCGGGTCAGTTCAAACTCGCTCTTTGTTCGCTGTTGTCTGGAAGCGGGGCGGTTGCGTCGGCTTCGTCCGGGATGATGAGGACCGAAACGGCATGGCCGCTCGAAGCGAGACTATCGGCGGCATCGAACGCGGAGCGCTCCGCGTCCTGCCGTGTTGCGAACGCCGTCTGCTTTCGGTCTGCGTAGGTGACCAGCCACTCGCCTTGAAACTTGAAGACGACAAACCGATCCGTATGCATCAGCCTCTCCCTCACTTCGCCCTTTGACGAAGCGGGAACAGCCTATCCGATTGTAAGACGCATTAGGGAAAACGATGGGGGTAGCGACCGGGACAAAAGGATAGAGTTTCGCAAGTCCCAGTGGTCACATCTCAGGAAGGATAGCATGCCACCCGCCGGCGCCGCTTTCAGGAGTGGCAAGAGAACAACTGCGCGCCCGGTTTTGAACCGGGAGCGCAGGGCCTGAACACGATAAAGCCGGTGAGGCCGTCCGATCAGAATTCCTGCTCGCTCGGAACGCGCCCGTTGGGGGTGTACTGATCCACCGCCTTTGGTAGTTCCCTCGACAGGCGAGACAGAAGCTCCTCGCGGGAAAGGCCGGTCTGCTGCGTCAGCGTTGCGAGCACGTCGGGATCGATGGCGCGCTCCAGCTGGTCCGGCGCAACCTCCTTGTTTGGTCCGGTGCCCACCCAGGAATCGACCGTGTCGCCATGGCCGTTCTGGCGGAAGCTGTTGATCAGTTCACCCAGGCCGCCGCTCACCAGGCCGCCGGGGCTCGCATTGCCGCCCAGGCCACCCAGGAGCCCGCCCAGGCCGCCACCGCCCAGAAGCCCGCCGAGGCCGCCCATTCCGCCCGGCTGCTGGCCTGCTCCTCCGGGCAAGCCGGTCCGGTTGCCTGAGGCGCCACCGAGCATCTCGGCGAGTTTGTCCCTGTTCTGGAATCCGGCAACGGCCAGAAGGCCCAGAAGCGCAGTCATGGATGGAAATCCGCGGCTCATGTCGTTCCTCCGTGTTGAATGGACAGGGAATCGCAGCCGCACCGAAAGGGTTCCCTCCCGCCGGGTTGTCTTTTCCTGCGGAGCACTCCGGGCGATGGATTGAAACCCGGTCGGAAGGGGAGCAGAAGGGTTTGCGTTACCTGACAGTGTACGGGCCGTGATGCCGGGCATCCAGCTCGGTAAGCGGTGAAGGGAAGTCGATGAAGGCATTTGATGTAGCGGTGATCGGCCTCGGCGCCATGGGCAGCGCAGCTCTGTTCAACTTGGCTCGCCAGGGTCAGCGCGTCGTCGGCATCGAGCAGTTCGAACCGGGCCACGACAGAGGATCGTCGCACGGGGAGAGCAGGATCATCCGCCTGTCCTATTTCGAGCATCCCTCCTACGTGCCCCTGGTGCGTCGGGCCCTGGAGAAGTGGCGCGAGCTGGAGGCCATTTCAGGCGAAACGATCCTGTCGGTGACGGGTGTTCTCGAAGCGGGCTATCCGGGATCTCCCATCGTGAGCGGCTCCCTCGATGCCTCCAGGCAGCACGGCCTGACTCATGACGTGTTGAGTGCGGCCGATATCACCCGGCGCTTTCCTGGCTTCAAGGTTCCGTCACACTGGACTGGTCTGTTCCAACCCGAAGGCGGGTTCCTGCGGCCGGAACTGGCGATTCATTCGTTCGTGCGGCTGGCCGAGAACCATGGCGCGGAAACCCGCATGAACACGCGTGTTGTAGCCATCGAGCCCTTCGGTGCGGGGATCCGGGTGCGGACGGACACGGAGGTGATCGAGGCCGGCTCGGTGATCGTCGCGACAGGTGCGTGGATCGGCGATTTCGCGCCCGCGCTGACGCCGCATCTTAAGATCACCCGTCAGGTGCTCGGCTGGTTCTCGCCGCTTGAACCCTCGCTCTTCACACCGGATCGCTGCCCGGTCTTCCTGCTCGAATCCGAGGATGATGCCTGCTACGGCTTTCCCGACTTTGCCGGCACCGGCGTCAAGACAGCCTCTCATCGGCAGGGAGATGTCCTGCGGATGGCAGGCGATCTGGCGCAGGATGGCGGCCCCGCTGACGAGGCGCAGATCCGCCGAATGCTCAGGCTGGCGATGCCGGATGCGAATGGTCCCCTTCGGCAGATGCGCGCCTGCATGTACACCCGTACGCCGGACGAGGATTTCGTGATCGATCTCTCGCCTGTCGATCCGCGGATCGTTCTCGCGTCGCCATGCTCAGGCCATGGCTTCAAGTTCGCAAGCGTCGTCGGCGAGGTACTGGCCGATCTCGCCTTGGGGAAGACATCGACGAGCGACATCTCCCGTTTCCAGATCCGGCGGTTCGGAGCACAATCGGATCAATACGCCAACGCATAGAAGCAACACAATCGACCATGGAGGCAAGCCCATGAAGAGAGGATACGCCTATCAACTGTCTGCCTTGGCCTTGCTGGTCAGCGCAGGGTTCGCGCAGGGCGCGGAGATCACCATAGCGGTGGCTGGCCCGATGACGGGACCGGTGGCCAGCATCGGCGAGCAGCTCAAGAACGGCGCCGAGTTGGCTGCGCAGGCCATCAACAAGAACGGCGGCGTCAACGGCAACACGATCAAGATCGTCGTCCATGACGATTCCTGCGATCCCAAGCAGGCCGTGGCAATCGCCAACCGCATCGTCTCCGACGGCGTCAAGTTCGTCGACGGCCATGCCTGCTCCGGATCCTCGATCCCGGCCTCCGAGGTCTATGCCGAGGCCGACGTGCTGATGATGAGTCCGGCGTCCAGCAACCCGGCCATGACCGACAAGGCGGCGGAGCAGGGCTGGACGACGATCATGCGCCTCTACGGGCGCGACGACGCGCAGGGCCGCTTCATCGGGCCATGGATCAAGCAGAACTACGGGACGAAGAAGATCGCAATCCTTCACGACAAGAGCGCGTACGGCAAAGGGCTGGCAGATGTGGTGCGGGCTTCGCTGAACGGCGCGGGCGTCAAGGAGGTGCTCTACGAGGGCATCAACGCCGGCGAGAAGGACTACACGGCGGTGGTCAACAAGCTCAAGAGCCAGGGCGTCGAGTTCCTGTATTTCGGCGGCTACCACACCGAGGCCGGCCTCATTATGCGCCAGGCCGCCGATCAGAACTACAAGTTCCAACTTATGATGGGCGACAGTCTGGCGACGCCGGAATTCGCCTCCGTGGCCGGACCTGCGGCTGAGGGAACCCTGTTCACTTTCCCGCCCGATGCCCGCGGCAGCGAAACCGCCAAGGAGGCGCTGGCGCAGTTCAAGCAGATCGGCTTCGAGCCCGAGGGTTTCACCCTGTTTTCCTACGCGACCGTCCAGGCAATTGCGGAAGGCATCAAGAAGGCCGGTAGTGCGGATCCGAAGGCGGTTGCCAAGACCCTGCGCAGCACCAGTGTCGATACGGTGATCGGTCCCGTGACCTTCGACCAGAAAGGCGACATCAAAGACCCGAAATACGACATCAATGTCTGGAAGGGCGGAGCCTACAGCAAGCTGGCCCAGTAGGCGTCTACGTGTTTGATTGGCGAGGGCGGCTCCGAAAGGAGCCGCCCTTTGCATTCAGTCGTGCGCCACAAGATCGTCCGTCGTGGACGGCATCAGATGCTCGACGGACACCCACTCCGTACAAGCCCGCAGAATGGGCGCCAAGTAGGCGCGGTTGCCCTCGATTTCGACCACGCGGCAGGGATAGGCCCTGCGGTCCCCGGGAGGACGGTAAATCACGGTGGCTCCCGGTCGGATATCGTCGTTGGCGAGGGGAACCGGTGCGCTGATCGTCGGCAGGCTTGCAGGTTTCTCGTTGTCCTGAGACACGCTCGCCTGTCGAGCCGCGCGGTGGCGCTCCAGCGCTTCGATAGCGACCCTGGCGCGGTCGCGGTAGCGATCACAAACGACTCTCATCAGGGTTCCCCTTTCCCTGCCTGGATACCAAGTCACGCCTCCGATCTTGGCCAGCTCTTCCGCAACGACCTCAATCTCTTCCTCTGTCATTGGCTACAATCCCGCGTGAGCATGTGTGATGTGCTCAGGTCTTGTGATGGCACCCGTGTGACCTGTTCATCGAGTGCCTTAAGCCCCCATAGAATTCTTTTGTTATTCAAGTCCGGTGCCTCGCGTCAGGATGCACCGAACGGATTCAAGCGGATCGGATCAGGCCCTCAGTTCCATCATGCGCTTCTGCAGGATGGCGAGTTGCTGGATGTATGGTTCGCGGCGCTCGCGATGCCGGCTCCTGAGCTTCTCGAGAGCACGAACCTTGATGTTGGCGTCGGGTGACGTGCTGCTCAGTTTCTCGCGTTCCCGCTCGTAATCGAAATCCAAATCGGCCAGGGTCGCCAAGAGAGACTGGAGCAGAGGTTGAAATGCGGGTGAGTAAATTCTTGTATGGTGGGCCCCATTATTGAATTCGTCTTTATGAAACTTAGTATCGCCCATGGTCTTCCTCTTATTAACTTTGCGTTAATAGAGATCCAAGGTACTAAGCCGGGATTACCCCGTCTGTTGGGTAGCCGACATAAGCTCGGAAGAAATCGTTTTCATTGAAAAACTCTTGTGCTCGCCCGCACGTCGCAGACGGGTCGGAGGTCATCAATCGCACTTGAGCGCGCCCGGCAGCAGCCTCTCGAAGCTGTCACAGATCGTGCGGTAGCATTCGCACACGGTGGCTTCGAGGCCTTGCCGATCCGTGATTCGGATCGTGCCTCTTCCCTGAACGATAAGGCCAGCTCTCTGGAGAGCGCTCGTGACGCTGCTGACCGTGGAGCGCTGAACGCCCAGCATCTCGGCCAGTGTTTCGTGAGTTAAGGGAATTTCGTCCCGGTCGGTTCGGTCCCGCGTGGTCAGGATTGAGCGGCAGCATCGGGCTTCCACGCTGTGAACGGCATTGCAGGCAACAGTCTGCAGCGTCTGGGACAGGAATGCCTCGGTGAAGCGGAACATGGTATGCCGCAGCCTCGGCCGCTCTGCCACGCCTTCATTCAACCGCTCCAAGGGAACGCGCGATGCGGCTCCAGGAATTTGGGTGATGTAGCGGCCGAACGACTGGCGTGTGACGAGCGCACTGACAAATCCGAGGGCACCCTCCCGGCCGAACACGGCCATCTCGACGGAGCCGCCGCTCCGAAGAACCGTCAGAAGGGAAACGATGGCGTCATGGGGGAAGTAGGTGTGCCTGATCGGCTCTCCTACTTCGAAGAGAACCTTGCCCCGCGGCAGATCGACAATTTCGAGATGAGGTTCAAGCCAAGAAAAGTCTTCGGGCTCCAAAGCGGCAAGGAGCCGGTTTCTTCGGTGAGTGGCAGCCTTGGAACCATTCTTCATGGCAAGGGGTCGCCGGGTTGAGCCGATTCCCGGGAAGGGAGATCAGGCATACTGTAAGACTGTAATGACACAACTAGCGGCTGAATAGCCAAGCCTCTCAGTATAAACAGTCAAATTGGCGTTGTTATTCCATCACCTCGCAAAAAAGTTATGTTGATCGTGATGTTCCGCACTACCGGCAGATAACCGGCATCGGCCCAGCTTTGTGCCGTCAAGGTAAGGCTTATGCCTCCAAAGAGCTTGGATCAACCATTCGGGCGCGGTCGGGCCGATACGCCTCTGCACCAGCTTCATAGGGCCATGCGTAGAGATGCAGTAAAACGGGTTTACCGAGCGCCAGGATGGCTTCAGCATGGCTTCCGGTCGAATCCGCGAGCGGGAGAGTTTCGCATTGAGCACGCAATCGTCGGCACATCATTCCTCTCGGGACTCATCCGAGGACCTCGCCGACTGGTCGGCCTCCCAACTCCTCGAAGCCTATGCCCGCAAGTCGATATCGCCGGTGGATGCGACGAAGGCGGTCATCGCCCGTATCGAGGCTTACGAGCCGCGGCTTCAGGCTCTCTATGCCTTCAATCCCGAGGCGGCCCTGAACTCCGCAACGGAGTCGGAGCAGCGCTGGATGCGCGGCGCGGCGAGGGCGCTCGATGGTGTTCCGGCGACCATCAAGGAAAACATCGCCACCAAGGGAACGCCGGTGCCGCTCGGCACCGCCGCCCGCCCGCTCGTGCCTGCCGCTGACGACGCGCCTTCGGCGGCACGGCTGCGCGAGGACGGCGTGGTCATTCTCGCCAAGACCACCATGCCGGATTACGGCATGCTCTCCTCGGGTCTCTCCAGCTTCCATCCGCTCACACGCAATCCGTGGGACCTCTCGAAGAATCCCGGCGGCAGCTCGGCCGGCGCGGGCGCTGCCGCCGCTGCGGGCTATGGGCCGTTCCACATCGGTACCGATATCGGCGGCTCGATCCGGCTGCCTGCGTCGTGGTGTGGGGTCTTCGGTCTGAAACCGAGCTTCGGCCGAATCCCCATCGATCCCACCTACTACGGCCGCGTGGCCGGGCCGATGACGCGCACAGTGCGCGATGCTGCGCTAATGATGACGAGCCTCACGCGGCCCGATGTGCGCGATCCCATGAGCCTGCCGTACCAGGATCTGCCCTGGCTCGATCTGAAGATCGACCTCAAAGACCTGAGGATCGGCGTCATGATGGAGGCCGGCATCGGCATGCCCCTCGATCCGGAAATCCGCACCATGGTTGAGCAGGCCGCGCAGCTTCTGGCCGACGCCGGCGTCGTCATCGAAGAGGTTCCCGCCTTCATCACCCGCGAGATGCTCGACGGCCTCGACGATTTCTGGCGCCAGCGCGCCTGGACCGACATGGCCCCCTTGAGCGAGGACGAGCGGGCTAAGATCCTGCCCTACATCCGGCAATGGGCCGAAGGGGGCAAGAACCTGACGGGCGCTGAGGTTTATAGCGGCATGAACCAGATGATGGTGATGCGCCACGCGGCGGTGGCGGCCACGCAAAGCTTCGACTTCGTGATCTCGCCCGTCGCACCCTGCGTCGCCTATCCGGCGGAGCTCGCGTCCCCGATCCACAATCCGGAGGAGCCCTTCGAGCATATCGGCTACACGGTCGCCTTCAACATGTCGGACCAGCCCGCATCATCCGTAAATGCAGGCTTCACGAAATCGGGCCTGCCCGTTGGCCTCCAGATCATCGGCCGCCGCTTCGACGATGTGGGGGTGCTGCGGCTTTCCCAAGCGTGGGAGGAGATGTGCCCGGAGAAGCGGCCTTGGCCGCGGGTTTAACGCTGCTGGAAGTGATACCCTCCTCGTCATCCCCGGACTTGTTCCGGGGATCCATGTCATTGTAACGCTGTGGTTCTCAAGACGTGAATGGCCGGGACAAGCCCGGCCATGACGAGCAGGTCCATCTAACGAGAGCGACATCGCGGACCGCACTCCCGGGTTCCCCGGCTCGGCTCCTCCTGATAAACAGCCGCCATGACGTACAAGGTTGCCGCTCTCTATCAGTTCGTTCAGCTGCCCGACTTCCGGGAGCTCAAGGACCCGCTTCATGCGCTCTGCCTCGATCTCGGGATCAAGGGTACGCTGCTGCTCGCCCATGAGGGGATCAACGGCACTGTTGCCGGAACGGAGGAGGGCATTGATGCCTTCATGGCCGAACTGCGGGACGGGCCGCTGTTCCGAGGCCGCCTCGACAATCTGGAGCTGAAGTTCTCCGCCGCCGCCGAAATGCCTTTCAAGCGCATGAAGGTGCGGCTCAAGAAGGAGATCGTGACCTTGGGCGACCCGCAGACCGATCCCCTACGCCGGGTCGGCACCTACGTGTCGCCGGCCGAGTGGAACAGGCTGCTGGAGGAGCCCGGCATCGTGCTGCTCGACACCCGCAACGATTTCGAGGTCGAGATGGGCACCTTCGAGGGCGCGGTCGACCCCCGGATCAAACGGTTCAGCGAGTTTAAGGATTTCGTGAAGAACGAACTCGACCCGGCCAAGCACAGGAAAGTCGCCATGTTCTGCACGGGCGGCATCCGATGCGAGAAGGCCAGCGCCTACATGCTGAACCAAGGCTTCGAGGAGGTTTTCCACCTGAAGGGCGGCATCCTCAAATACCTAGAGGACATACCGGAAGCCGAGAGCCGGTGGAAGGGCGAGTGCTTCGTCTTCGACGAGCGCGTGGCTCTGGGCCATGGGCTGGTAGAGGCAGGGGAGTCGCACTATGAGTGATCCTGATGCCGTCAATGCTCGCATTGAAGCCCTGGAGGTGCGCGTCGCTTACCAGGATCAGATCATCGAGGACCTGAACCAGACCGTGATCGATCAGTGGAAGAAGATCGACGCCCTTAGGCGGCAGCTCAACGAGGTGCTGGACCGCGTCCAAGAGGTCGAGGACAGCGCCGGGCCCCGCACGCCCGAGCCCCCGCCGCCGCACTACTAAAGCCGAGGCCTTCTAAGGTTCATACTTAGTTTCCCACTGTGATTCCGGGGCCGCGGAGCGGAGCCCGGAATCCATAAACACGACGCTGCTCAAGAGGGCTGCGGCTCTCATAAAATCCTTTTCTGCCTTGTTAGCGGTCATGGATTCCGGGCTCTCGCTTTGCTCGTCCCGGAATGACAGCGAGACCAGTTTGGCACTCGGTTCCCACAACTGACAAAAATTTTTCTAGCCCCTCTTGAACGATGAAGCTCGTTCAACCAAATCATCGACCGCGGAGGCCCGAACGGCTCCGCTTAAGGCAGTTAACAGACTGATATCATTGGAGGAAGCTTCATGAAGTTCCGTCCTTTGCATGACCGGATCGTGGTCCGCCGCATCGACGCGGAAGAGAAGACCGCAGGCGGGATCATCATCCCCGACACCGCCAAGGAAAAGCCCCAGCAGGGCGAGGTGATCGCCGTTGGCCCGGGCGCCCGCAACGAGCAGGGCCAGCTCGTGCCCCTCGACGTTCAGGTCGGCGACACCGTGCTCTTCGGCAAGTGGTCGGGCACCGAGGTCAAGATCGATGGCGAGGATCTCCTGATCATGAAGGAGAGCGACATCATGGGTGTGCTGGAGCAGTCCGCCGCCCAGAAGAAGGCTGCCTAAGGCCGATCCCGCAATACAGAGTCACACATCGTTACGTCTCACAGGAGTGACGAACAATGGCTGCTAAGGAAGTCAAATTCGCCCTGGATGCTCGCGACAAGATGCTGCGCGGCGTCGACATTCTGGCCGACGCGGTGAAGGTCACCCTCGGCCCCAAGGGCCGCAACGTAGTGATCGAAAAGAGCTTCGGTGCTCCGCGCATCACCAAGGACGGCGTCACTGTCGCCAAGGAGATCGAGCTTGCCGACAAGTTCGAGAACATGGGCGCCCAGATGGTGCGCGAGGTCGCATCAAAGCAGAACGACCGTGCCGGCGACGGCACCACCACGGCCACCGTCCTCGCACAGGCCATCGTCCGCGAGGGTGCCAAGGCGGTTGCCGCCGGCATGAACCCGATGGACCTCAAGCGCGGCATCGATCTCGCCGTGGAGGCCGTTGTGGCGGACCTCAAGAAAAACGCCAAGAAGGTCACGTCCAACGACGAGATCGCCCAGGTCGGTACGATTTCGGCTAACGGCGACGCCGATGTCGGTCGCATGCTGGCGGAAGCCATGCAGAAGGTGGGCAACGAGGGCGTGATCACCGTCGAGGAAGCGAAGTCGCTTGAGACAGAGCTCGAAGTCGTCGAGGGCATGCAGTTCGACCGCGGCTATCTCTCGCCGTACTTCATCACCAACGCCGAGAAGATGCGCGTGGAGCTTGAGGATCCCTACATCCTCATCCACGAGAAGAAGCTCTCGGGCCTGCAGGCCATGCTGCCCGTGCTGGAAGCCGTGGTACAGACTGGCAAGCCGCTCCTCATCATCGCTGAGGATGTTGAGGGCGAGGCTCTCGCCACCCTCGTGGTCAACAAACTGCGCGGCGGCCTGAAGATCGCTGCCGTGAAGGCGCCTGGCTTCGGTGACCGCCGCAAAGCCATGCTCGAGGACATTGCCGTGCTCACGAAGGGCCAGGTCGTCTCCGAGGATCTCGGTATCAAGCTGGAGAACGTCACGCTCAACATGCTCGGCCGCGCCAAGAAGGTGGTGATCGAGAAGGAGAACACCACCATCGTGGACGGCGCTGGCGACAAGCGCGACATCGAAGCCCGCGTGGGTCAGATCAAGGCGCAGATCGAGGAGACCACCTCGGACTACGACCGTGAGAAGCTTCAGGAGCGTCTCGCCAAGCTCGCAGGCGGCGTCGCGGTGATCCGCGTCGGCGGCGCGACCGAGGTTGAGGTGAAGGAGAAGAAGGACCGCGTTGACGACGCCATGCACGCCACCAAGGCGGCCGTCGAGGAAGGCATCCTGCCCGGCGGCGGCGTGGCCCTGCTGCGCGCTCTCAAGGCGCTCGATGGCGTGAAGCCCGCCAATGACGACCAGAAGACTGGCGTCGAGATCGTGCGCCGCGCCCTGCAGGCGCCGGCCCGCCAGATCGCCATCAACGCGGGCGAGGACGGCTCCGTCATCGTCGGCAAGGTGGCCGAGGCCGGTGACTACGCGGCCGGCTGGAACGCCCAGACCGGTGAATACGGCGACCTCTACAAGCTCGGCATCATCGACCCGGCAAAGGTCGTGCGTGTCGCCCTCGAGGATGCCGCATCGGTCGCAGGCCTCCTCATCACCACCGAAGCGATGATCGCTGAGAAGCCGAAGAAGGAAACCGCTCCGGCCATGCCCGCCGGCGGCATGGACTTCTAAGCCTCACCATTGATTCCATGAGTTGGACGGCGTCGCGCGAGCGGCGCCGTTTTCTTTGCGCGCGTGATCTGCCAGAAAGTGTGTTTGCTTTGCAGGGGACGTCATGGTGGATCGCTGGTGGCAGAGACCTCTTGTCAAACCCGAAGCCCTTCGGCCGGGTGATCGCGTTGCCATTGTCTCCACGAGCTGGGGCGGGCCGGCGGTTTTTCCGCATCGCTATGAGGCCGGGAAACGCTATCTGGCCGATGCGTTTGGGATTGTGGCTGTCGAGATGCCTCACGCGCTGCGCGACGCGGATTGGCTCGACCGGAATCCCAAGGCTCGCGCCGAGGACATCAACGCGGCTTTTGCCGATCCTTCGATCAAAGGCATCATTGCCAGCATCGGTGGCGACGATGCGGTCCGCCTGATCCCGCATATCGATCTCGACGTGATCGTGCGCAATCCGAAGGTGTTTCTCGGGTACTTCGATCCGACAATCCTGCATTTCGGTTGCCTGAAGGCTGGTCTCTGCTCCTTCTACGGCCCGACGATCATGTCGGGCTTCGCGGAAAACGGCGGCATGCACGCTTATGCGGAAACCTCCCTGCGCAAAGCTGTCTTCCAAACGACGCCCATCGGTGAGATCGAGCCGAACAGGCAGGGGTGGACCGTCGAGCATCTGCCCTGGAAGGATCCTGAGAACCAGAACAGACATCGTAAGCTGACACCCTCGACCGGGCCGCGGACCCTGCAGGGAAGGAGCACTGTGCAAGGACACCTCATCGGCGGCTGCGCTGAAGTGCTGGAGATGTTGAAAGGATCGGACTGGTGGCCGCCCGCGGAATATTGGAGTAGTGCCATCCTGTTCTACGAAACCTCCGAGGAGGCGCCGGCGGCTACACAGGTTCTCCGCTGGCTGCGCAACTTCGCAGCGCAGGGCATTCTGCACCGCCTGTCAGGTATCGTTCTCGGGCGGCCCGGCGGGCAGACCGACGAGGCATATCGTCAGGAACAGGAGCTGTCGGTTGTGCGCGCTCTCGACGAGGCCGGCCTCCAAAATCTGCCAGTTCTGGCGGAACTCGATTTCGGCCACACCGATCCCATCGCGACGCTACCTTACGGAGTCATGGCCGAGATCGATTGCGCACGCTCGCGCCTGTCGATCCTTGAGCCTGGCGTTTCATCTCGCGGTGCATGAGGCTCGGCGTCCGAACTCATGCTTCGCGTGCACGCTCGCTTCCAACCTTCTGCGCTGACCTCATAGCTCATGACACGCGCTGGCCCGCTTCGATCTATGAGTTCAATCCATCTGCAAAAAGTGTGTGAAGCTTATCAATAAGTTAGCTTGGAACCATCGCGGATGCCGTCGATTGGCTCGCCGGAAGGCGCCACGCGTGGGACATTGAAATTAAAACTTTAGTCTAACTTTACTGAGCGTCACCAATCCCTTGTACCGGGCCTCCTTCAAAGCGCGACATGCCCCCGAACAGGAGTAGGCAATCATGAAACGCCGCAATTTTCTCACAACCGCCGGTGCAGGCCTTGCTGCCGGTGCCATCGCCAAGCCGGCTATCGCCCAATCCAACCCGGAGATCCGCTGGCGCCTGACCTCGGGCTTCCCGAAGTCGCTCGACACCATCTATGGCGGCGCCGACTTCCTGGCGAAATACGTGTCCGAGGCGACCGAGGGCAAGTTCCAGATCCAGCCCTTCGCAGCAGGCGAGATCGTGGGCACCTTCCAGGCCGCTGACGCCGTTAGTTCCGGCACGGTCGAGATGGCCCACACGGCCGCCTATTATTATGTCGGCAAGGACCCGACCTTCGCGGCCGCCGCTGCGGTGCCGTTCACGCTCAACGCCCGGCAGCTCAATGCCTGGCAGTATCACGGCGGCGGCATCGGCCTCGTGAACGAGTTCATGGCCAAGCACAACCTCTATGCTCTTCCCGGTGGCAACACGGGCACCCAGATGGGCGGCTGGTTCCGCAAGGAGATCAAGACCGTTCAGGACCTGCAGGGCCTGAAGATGCGCATCGCCGGCATCGCCGGTCAGGTCATGGCGAAGCTCGGCGTCATTCCGCAGCAGGTGGCTGGCGGCGACATCTATCCGTCGCTCGAGCGCGGCACCATCGACGCCGCCGAGTGGATCGGCCCCTACGACGACGAGAAGCTCGGCTTCCAGAAGGTGGCGCCGTACTACTACTATCCTGGCTTCTGGGAAGGCGGCCTGACGCTCCATTTCCTGTTCAACAAGGAGAAGTGGGAGTCGCTGCCGAAGCACTACAAGGCCATCGTGGAATCCGCCGCCATGGCGGCCAACCAGGACATGCTGGCCAAGTACGACACCAAGAACCCGGCGGCACTCCGCAGCCTCGTCGGCGCCGGCGCGCAGCTGCGCCCGTTCTCGGCTGAAATCCTGGATGCCGCCTACAAGGCAACCAATGAAGTCTATGCGGAGATCTCCGCCCAGAATGCGGACTTCAAGAAGCTGATCGACTCGATCCGGGCCTTCCGCAACGAGGAATACCTCTGGTTCCAAGTGGCCGAGTACGCCTTCGACAGCTACATGATCCGCGCCCGCACCCGCGGCTGATCCATTATACATCAAGCTATCGGAAACCCGGCGCCTCAAACGCCGGGTTTTTGCTTGCAGGGCTGGTGTGCTCCAAGTGGGAGGCTCGGCGGCTTGCATCCGAGGCTTTGAATGATGATCTCATAATCACCCTTGTTCGGCCTTGAACCGCACCAGAAAGACTGTCCATGCCTCCCTTCTCCGTTCTCGATTTCGCGCATATTCCCGAAGGCTTCACGCCGTCGGATGCCCTGCGCAATTCCCTCGATCTCGCGCAGCACACCGAGAAATGGGGCTACACCCGGTTCTGGCTCGCGGAGCACCACAACATGGTGGGCATCGCCAGCGCCGCGACGAGCGTGGCGATCGGTCATGTGGCCGGGGGCACGAAGACAATCCGCGTCGGAGCCGGGGGCATCATGCTACCGAACCATTCGCCCCTGGTGATCGCCGAGCAGTTCGGCACCCTCGATGCGCTCTATCCGGGCCGCATCGACCTCGGTGTAGGCCGGGCGCCCGGCACGGACCAGCGGACTTTAAGGGCGCTGCGCCGCGATCCCATGGCGGCCGATACCTTCCCGCAGGACGTGCTCGAATTGCAGGCGCTGCTTGGCCCCGTGCAGCCGGACCAAGTGATTCAGGCGGTGCCGGGGGCGGGCTCCAACGTGCCGCTCTGGATTCTGGGCTCCAGCCTGTTCGGTGCGCAATTGGCTGCCATGTTGGGCCTGCCTTATGCTTTCGCGTCGCATTTCGCCCCGGGTGCCCTGATGCAGGCGTTGCAGGTCTACCGCGAGCGCTTCCAGCCGTCCGCCCAGCTCGACCGGCCTTATGCGATGGTGGGCGTCAATGTGATCGCCGCCGACACGGACGAGGAGGCGAAACGTCTCTTCACCTCGGCCCAGCAGGCCTTTACCAACATGTTCCGCGGCACACGCGGCAAGCTCCAGCCGCCGATCGACGATATCGAGACCTATTGGACCCCGCATGAAAAGGCCCAGGCGATGAGCATGCTCTCTTGCTCCTTCGTCGGCACCGCGAAGACCGTACGAGAGGAACTGGAAGGCTTCATCGCCGAGACCGGTGCGGACGAACTGATCGTCGCCTCGGCGATCTACGATCATGGGAAGCGGTTGCGCTCATACGAGATCCTTGCTGACGTGCAGAACGACATGAGCAAGGCGGCTTAGGGCATCCAGCAAACTCACACCGTCATGGCCGGGCTTGTCCCGGCCATCTCGATGCAAAAAGGTGCTGTGGGTCATCTCATCGAGATCACCGGCACAAGGCCAGTGATGACGTGTTTTGGCGTAGAAGAGATCATGCTCCTAAGCCGTCGCACCCCGACCCTTCAGCGTCGGATCCAGAGCATCGCGCAGGCCGTCGCCGAGAAGGTTCAGGCCGAGCACCGAGAGCGCAATGGCGATGCCCGGCGCGATGGCAAGATGCGGCGCCTGCGAGAGATAGGTCTGCGCATCGCTGAGCATCCGGCCCCAACTCGGGTTCGGCGGGCGCACGCCCAGGCCCAGATAGCTCAGGCCGGCTTCGGTGAGGATCGCGAGCGCGAGCTGGATCGTCACCTGCACGATCAGAGCGCCGGCGATGTTGGGCATCACGTCTTCCCAGGTGATCCGCAGCGGGTGCTTGCCGATGGCGCGCGCCGCCGCGATGTAGTCAAGCGTCCAGACCTGGAGCGCGACGCCGCGGGTGACGCGAGCGAAAACGGGAATGTTGAACACTGCAATGGCCAGAATGGCCGCCAGCGGCCCGGAGCCTAGAAGCGCGCCGATCATGATAGCGGAGAGCACCGCCGGGAAGGCGAAGACCACGTCCGACACACGCATGGCGATCTCGTCCGCGAGGCCTTTCCAGGCGGCCGCCGCGCAGCCGATGGCGGTGCCGATGGCAGCGCCCAGCAGAACCGCAGGCCAGGCAATGGCAAGCGAGTTCCAGGCCCCGACCATGAGAAGCGATGCGACGTCACGGCCGAAATGATCCGTGCCGAGCAGGCCGACCTCTCCGGGGCCTTTCAGGCGCATGGCGACGCGCACGCGGGTCGGCACCTCCGGGGTCCATACCAGCGACACGAGTGCAGTGGCGATCAGCAGCGCCGTGAGGATGCCGCCGACCACCAGAGCGGAATTCAGCGGAATGCGCGAACGCCTCGTCATGCCCGGCTCCTCAAGCGTGGATCGAGGATGGCGTAGCCGATGTCGACGAGGAAGTTCACGACGATCACAAGTCCGGAAAAGATCAGCACGATGTCCTTGATCACCACGAGATCGCGCTGGTTGAGCGCCTGATAGGCCAGCCGCCCGAGACCGGGCAGGTTGAACACATTCTCTACCAGAATCGCGCCGCCGAAGAAGAAGGACAGCTGCAATCCGAGGATCGTCGTCACCGGAATGAGCGCATTCGGCACCACGTGGCGGCGCAGCGTGGATCCCTTGTCGACGCCCTTGGCGCGGGCTGTGCGCACGAAGTCGGCACCGATCACCTCGAGGGTGGCCGAGCGCGTCACGCGGGTGAGCACCGCAGCCTGGGGCAGGGCGAGCGCCACGGCCGGAAGCAGAAGCGCTTGCAGGGCAGGGCCGATGCCGGCGCTCCAGCCGGGAAAGCCGCCGGCCGGGAACCAGCCGAGCCAGGTGGAGAAGAACAGGATGAACAGAAGGCCTATCCAGAAATTCGGCACCGCGACGCCGAGCTGGCTGAACACGAGCACTGCGCGGTCCACCGGCCCATCGCGCCGCGCGGCGGCCGCGACGCCAAGGGGCAGGGCAAGGGCGGTGGAGATCAGGATGGCGAGGAGGCTCAACGGCAGCGTCACGTTCATGCGCTCGGCGACGAGCGTCGAGACCGGCATCTTGTAGGTGATCGACGTGCCAAGATCGCCCTGAAGGATTCCGCCGATCCACTGCAGATAGCGCAGGAGCGCCGGCTGATCGAGCCCGAGCTCCTGCCGTAGCGCGGCAAGCGTATCCTCCCGCGCTGCCGTGCCGAGCATGATGGCCGCCGGATCTCCGGGCAGAACTTCGAGGATCAGGAAGATTGCAAGCGACACGAACAGCAGCGTCACGGCCAGCGAGACGAGGCGGGTGAGGATGAGACGCAGCATGAGCTAGATGGACCTCATGCTGGTCGTGCATCTGACGAGAGAGCAATTCATTTTGCGCCAGTAACCCTCCTCCCCCTTGTGGGGAGGAGTTGGAGGTGGGGGTGTCAGCGTCACGTTCTGCAAGGATGGCGCTCACACCCCCACCCTAACCCTCCCCACAAGGGGGAGGGAAGAGGCAGATGCTCTTCAGTTCACTCCGCCCAGGACACTTCCGTAACGTCGTTCGATGGAATCGGGGAGTTCTCCCACAGGCCCCGCACCTTCGCGTTCCACACGCCGAGCTTCGGCAGCTGGAAGAGGAACAAGGCGGGCACGTCCTCGGCGAGGATCTTCTGCGCTTCCGCATATTTCGCGAAGCGCGCCTTCTCGTCCGTGGTCTTGGCGGCTTCCGCGATCAGCGCCTTGAACTTGTCGTTCTTGTAATTGAAGTAGTAGCTGTCGCGGGCGAAGATCTCGATGTCGAGCGGCTCCGTGTGGGACACGATGGTGACATCGTAATCCTTGTTCTTGAACACCTCCTCGATCCACTTAGCCGGGAACTCGGTCGGAATGATCTTTAGGTCGACACCAACTTCCGCCATCATGGCCGAGAGCAGTTCCGCAGAGCGGCTGGCATAGGCCATCTGGGGCGACTTGATGGTGATCGACAGGCCGTTGCCATAGCCCGCCTCCTTCAGCAGCGCCTTGGCCTTCTCCACGTCATAGGGAATGACGTTCGTGGTATCCACGAAGGCTGGATTGTTGGGAGAGAAGAAGCTTCCAATGGGCTGACCGAAGCCCGAATAGGCGCCCTCGATCAGCGCCTTGCGGTCGACCGCATGCATGAGCGCGCGGCGCACGCGCACGTCGTCGAAGGGCTTTTTTGCACTGTTAATGCCGGCGACGGTCTCGCCTTCCGTGTTGCCGGCCACCGCCTTGAAGCGGTTGTCCTTCTGGAATTCGGCGAAGAGTTCCGGCGCCCCGAGGTTCGGGAACGCGTCCACGTCGCCCGCGCGCAAGGCAGCCACCTGTGCCTGCGCATCGCTGATGAAGCGGAACGTGACGCTCTCCAGCTTCACCTTGTCCTTCTGCCAGTAGTCGGGATTTTTCGTCAGCTCCACCCTGTCGCCTCGCGTCCAGGACTTGAACTTGAACGGTCCCGTTCCGACGGGATTGGCTGCATTGTTGGCCGCTGTTTCCGGCGCCACGATCACCGCGTCGCCCCAGCCGAGATAGTAGAGGAAGTTGCCCGAGGTCTCCTTCAGCTTGATCACCACGGTGGCGGGATCGGGCGTCTCGATGGACGCGATGGGCGCAAAGATCTGCTTCTGCGCATTGGTGGATTTCGGATCGCGGGCGCGGTCGAAGGCGAACTTCACGTCAGCTGAGTCGAAGGTTGAGCCGTCATGGAACTTCACGCCCTCCTGCAGGCGGAAGGTGTAGGTCAGGCCGTCGGGCGAAACCTCCCAGCTTTTCGCAAGCAGGGGCTGAACCTTGCCCGTCCGGTCGATGCGTACCAGGCCTTCATACAGGTTGGCCCAGGTCACCTCGCGGATGGCGACGGGAGCGGCTACCGTCGGGTCGAGGCCCGGCGGCTCGATGGGCATGCCCACCACCAGGGAAGTCTTGGCGGCAAGGGCCGGAAGGGCGCTGACGGAGAGGAGGAGGGCGGCAGTCAGGAGGCGCTTCGTCATCAGGCTTGAACTCCATCCGGTGTGGGCTGCGACACGTCGCGATAGCCTCAGCTTACGCAGGATGGCGCCGGATGGAAGACCGCCGTTACGGATTGTTCACTTAACTTCGGTCCCAGGGAAGCCTAAGCAACTTCGATGAATGGCCACAAAACCAACCTGTGAACGGTTTTGGCGGCAATGAAAGGCTTTGAGATGGCTTCTGAGACAGCCCGGGTGCCCACCGCGAACGGCGCCAGATATCTGCAGCAGCTCTGCAAGCACTGGAGCCACAAGCTGGATGTCCAGCTGTCGGAGAACGAGGGAATCGTGCGCTTTCCGGCTGCCGTCGCCACCATGACGGCGAATGCCGAGGCCCTTACTGTGAAGGTGGAAGCAGAGGACGACGAGACGCTGCAGCGGATGAAAGGCGTCGTCGCCTCACATCTTGATCGCTTCGCGTTCAAGGAGGCGCCGCTGCCGTTCGAGTGGAAAAAGCCGTAGTTTTAGCCTGAACGAAGCTCTTCCGACGCAAGACCGACAAGCCTCCGCAGAACGTTGGCACCTAGAACGTGGCCGAGATATTCCGCTTCCTCAAGCGGCGTTGCGCATTCGTCGATCCTGGTGCGGGCCTGTGGATCGGCGCCACGCCGCAGCAGGATCTCGATGGCCACTGGGTCGTTCATGCACGCCGCCTGATGCAGGGGCGTATAGTCGTTGACGCCACGCTGGTGGATATCAGCCCCATAGTCCAGCAGCAGCCTCAAGCGCTCATGCCGGTCTTCCCGACCTGATCCGAGGGCTGCGAACAGCGATGGGAATCCGTCGCTGGACGGATAATTCGGGTCGGCACCGAGTTCCAGAAGCTCCTTCACAAGGGGCATAGGACCGTGGAGGATGGCCCAGTCCAGACAGTGCTCTTCGTGAACGAAGATTTCATAGGGCAGGGGCCCGTTCGGAAACTCAGGAGGATCGCCGAGGAGAGCCCGAACAGCTTTAAGATCCCCGGCCTTGATCGCTCTTTCGAACTCCATCGACAGCTTCGGATCCATTGGACGGCCCTCTTCTACGGGTCGCCACTGAGGCCCCGAGCTCCTGTGATAGAGTAGCAGATTTTCCGCCTAGATACACCGCCCGCCATCGACCTCCAGCACCACGCCGGTGATCATGCTGGCCTCGTCGGAGGCGAGGTAGAGCGCCGCGTTGGCGATATCCTGCGGGGTCGAGAAGCGGCCGAGCGGGATCGAATTGACGAACAATTCGCGCTTCTGCGGCGTATCCTCGCCCATAAAGGTAGCGAGCAGGGGCGTCTCTCCGGCCACGGGGGCCAGAGCGCAAACGCGGATCCTGCTGGGCGCGAGTTCCACGGCCATGGACTTGGTCATGGTGTGCACGGCACCCTTGGTGCTGTTGTACCAGGTGAGGCCGGGACGCGGACGCAGGCCTGCCGTCGAGCCCACATTGATGATCGCGCCGCCGCCCTGCTTCTGCATGAGCGGAACGGCCGCCTTGGCGAAGAGGTAGATCGACTTCACGTTGACAGCGAAGACGCGGTCGAATTCGTCCTCTTCGACCTCCAGCATCGGCCGGTTGCGGTGGCTGATGCCGGCATTGTTGACTACGATGTCGAGCTTGCCGAAGGCGGAGACGGTCTTCTCGACAGCCGCGTTCACGTCGGCGGCCTTCGACACGTCGGCCGTCAATCCGATGGCGGAGGTGCCGATCTTTTCCGCCGCGCTCTTGGCTGCCGCCTCGTTGATGTCGATGATGGCGATCTTGGCGCCTTCGCGGGCGAATGTTTCCGCGATCCCCAGGCCGAAGCCCGACCCGGCGCCCGTGACCAGCGCCACCTTGCCTTCAAGGCGATTCATGCGTTCTTCCCCTGATTGAAATGTGTTGATTTATCCGTGCGCAATGACGAGCGTGCGGGTCGTGGTGAACTCGATCAGGCCCTCGAAACCCTTCTCGCGGCCATGGCCCGAGCGGCCGAAGCCGCCGAAGGGCAGCTCAATGCCGCCGCCGGCGCCGTAGCAGTTCACGAAGACTTGGCCTGCGCGCATGGTGCGGGCGACGCGGGTGGAGCGCATGCCGTCCCGGCTCCAGACGCCGGCTGCAAGGCCAAATTGTGTGCCGTTCGCGAGCCGGATCGCCTCCGCCTCATCCTCGAAGGGCGTCGCCACGAGCACCGGCCCGAAGACCTCTTCCTGGGTCAAGATGCTCTCATGCGGAACGGGGGCGAGAAAGGTTGGCGCCACGTAATAGCCGCCAGGAGGCGCATCGAGCGCCACCACACCCTCGCCGACAACGGTAAGGCCCTCATTGCGCCCGCGCTCCAGATAACCGAGGACGCGGCGCTGCTGCGCCTGGTTGATCATGGGGCCGAGATCAGGCTCATGCTCCGGGTGGCCGGCGCGCAGGGCGCGGAAGCGCTCGGCGACGGCGTCGACCACGTCCTGGAAAATGCCGCGCTGGATTAGCAGGCGGCTGCCGGCCGAGCAGGTCTGGCCGCCGTTCTGGATAATCGCGTTGACGAGGGTTGGGAGAGCTCGCTCAAGATCCGCATCGTCGAATACGACCTGAGCCGACTTGCCGCCGAGTTCGAGGGTGACGCCCACATGGTTTTGGGCTGCCGCAACCTGGACCGCCGTTCCAGTCTCGGGGCTGCCGGTGAAGGACAGGAAATCGATGCCTGGATGACCGGCCAGCGCCGCGCCGGCCGTGCGGCCGAGGCCCGTCACCACGTTGAGCGCACCATCCGGGAAGCCGACCTCGCGGACGAGCGCCGCGATGCGCAGGATCGTCAGCGAGGCATCCTCGGCGGGCTTCACCACAGTGGCGTTGCCGGCAGCCAGGGCCGCGCCGACTGAGCGCCCAAAAATCTGCATCGGATAGTTCCACGGCACGATGTGCCCTGTCACCCCGTGCGGCACCCGCTCGACGCCGATGAAATGGGTGTTGAGATACGGGATTACGTCGCCATGCAGCTTGTCGGCGGCGCTGCCGTAGAACTCGAAATAGCGGGCGAGCGCAATCGCGTCGGCGCGCGACTGGCGCAGGGGCTTGCCGTTGTCGCGGCTTTCCAGAAGCGCGAGTTCGTCCGCGTGAGCCTCGACCACGGTGGCGAGCTTTATGAGCAGGCGCCCGCGCTCGGTCGCCGTCAGCTTGCCCCATGCGCCATCGAGCGCTTCACGGGCAGCCTTCACGGCCTCGTCAATGTCCTGAGAGGTGCCGGAGGCGATGCGGGCGAAGAGCGTGCCGTCGACGGGCGAGAACACATCGAGTGTCATGCCGTCAGAGGCAGGTCGATCGCGCCCGCCGATGAAATTCTGAAACACCATGTTGGGCGCAACCGTCGCGCTGACCTGATCGTTCACGGGTGTCGTCTCCCTAAAACGTTTTGTGCATGCCCGGCACGGCGGCCAGGAGCTGGCGGGTATAGGCATCCCGCGGATGCGCAAAGAGTTGCGCGGTTTCGGCCATTTCCACAATCCGCCCTTTTTGCATGACAGCCACGCGGTCGCAGATCTGGGCGGCAACCCTCAGGTCGTGGGTGATGAACAGAATGGCAAGGCCGAACTCCTCCTGAAGGCCTTTCAGCAGCTTCAGAATCTCGGCCTGAACTGACACATCGAGCGCCGACACGGCCTCATCCGCCACCAGCACATCCGGCCTCATGGCCAGAGCGCGGGCAATGCCGATGCGCTGGCGCTGGCCGCCGGAGAATTCATGCGGATAGCGGTCGATGGCCTGAGCGGGAAGCCCGACCTTCTCCAGTAGGATGCGCGCATCGTCGAGAGCCTTGGCCTGATCCGTACCCTGCGTGATCGGCCCCTCGGCGATGATGCGCCCGACGGTGCGGCGCGGGTTCAGGGAGGCGAAGGGATCCTGAAACACCATCTGGATCTTGCGACGGTGGGGCCGCAGGTCGCGCTGGGACAGGGTGCCGAAGGGGAGATCTCCGATGGAGATGGCGCCGCCTTCCGGTTCGATCAGCCGCAGCACGCAACGCCCGACCGTTGATTTTCCGGAGCCGGATTCGCCCACGAGCCCGAGCGTTTCACCACGCCGAATATCGAAGCTTACCGCATCGGCCGCCTGGACCTCGCGGCCTTTGCGGAAGAAGCCGCGCCCGCCATAGGTCTTGGTGAGAGCGTCAACCCTCAGGGCGATGGGTTCGCCTGCAAGCTGTTTAGGAGCAGGAGGCTTGAGGGAGGGAACAGCTGCTAGCAGGCGCTTGGTGTAAGCGTGCTGCGGGCGGGTGAGGACCTCTTCAACGGTTCCTTCCTCGACAAGCTCACCCTGCTGCAGCACCGCAACCCGGTCGGCGATCTCGGCCACCACGCCGAAATCGTGGGTGATGAACAGCACCGCCGTGCCCATCTTGCGGCGCAGGTTGTCGATGAGCTTGAGCACCTGGGCCTGCGTGGTCACATCGAGCGCTGTGGTCGGCTCGTCAGCAATGAGGAGTTTGGGCTCCAGCGCCAGCGCCATGGCGATCATGACCCGCTGGCGCTGGCCACCGGACAGTTCGTGCGGGTAGGCTTTGACGATCAGCTCCGGATGGGGCAGGTGCACTTCCCTGAGAAGTTCGATAACGCGCCTGTCGCGCTCGGCGGGGCTGTGCAGCCCATGAGCGCGAAAGGTTTCCGAAATCTGATCAGCCACCCGCATCACCGGGTTGAGCGAGGTCATCGGCTCCTGGAATACGGTGCCGACCTCGCGGCCGCGAACATCGCACCAGCCGGCCTCGTCGAGGCCGAGGAGATCGCGCCCGCCCAGCCTGATCGTGCCCGACAGGACCTCCACACCACCCGGCAGCAGGCCGATGGTCGCCATGGCGGTCATGGACTTGCCGGAGCCGGATTCTCCCACCACACAGAGGGTCTCGCCCGGATTGATGGAGAGCGACAGGTTCCTGATCGCGTGCTGCCGGTCAGCCAAGGCGGGAAGGCCGATGGAGAGGTTCTCGATCGACAGCACGGGGGAGGGGCTGCTCACTGTCGTTCTCCTGCGGGAAGGTCAAAGGGGTATCCTTGCGATCCCGCACGCCTCGTCAATCCATCTCAGGCGATGCCGTGTTGAGAATGATGTTTCCTCCGCCATATGATGCCTGGAGCCAGAGGAGCCTTCAAACCGTGCATGACGCCGTCCCCAATCCGGCCAGAGACCGGCTGCAGGCCTGTTTCAACGCCCAGAAGCATGCTTGGACGGAGCAGGGGGGGCTGTCGCCTGAGCGGCGCGACGAGGCGCTCGGCGCGCTTGCCGAATCGCTCGTGCGCCATGCCGATGACTTCACGAAGGCCATCGCGTCCGATTTCGGGCATCGCTCGCCGCATGAGACGAAGTTGGCGGACCTTTACCCGGTGATCGCCGGCTTACGCCATGCGCGCAAGAATTTCCGCCGCTGGATGAAGCCGCGGCGTCGCCCGATTCAATGGATGTTCCAGCCCGGCACCGGGCGCATCCTCTATCAACCCCTCGGCGTCGTCGGAATCGTCAGCCCGTGGAATTACCCGGTCCAGCTCGCGCTCTGGCCGCTTGCGGGAGCGCTGGCGGCGGGCAACCGGGTCATGATCAAGCCTTCCGAGGTAACGCCGCGCACCTCAGCACGCCTGGAGGAGGTGATCGCGGAGGTTTTCGATCCGGCGGAAGTGGCCGTAGTGCAGGGCGGGCCCGATGTGGCGCGGGCGTTCACGCATCTCCCGTTCGATCACCTGCTCTTCACCGGCTCCACATCGGTTGGACGTCAGGTCATGCAGGCGGCGGCCGACAATCTCGTGCCGGTGACGCTGGAACTGGGAGGGAAATCACCTGCGCTCATTGCGACGGATTATTCGGTCGAGAAGGCGGCGGAACGGATCGCCGTCGGCAAGCTGTTCAATGCTGGCCAAACCTGCATCGCGCCCGATTACGTGCTTGTGCCGCGCGACAAGCAGGAAGCCTTCGTCGCAGCCTATCGGGGTGCGGTCGCAGGCCTGTACCCGACCCTTGCAGCGAATCCCGATTACACAGCGATCATCAGCAAGCGCCATCATGCGCGCCTTCGCCATCTGATCGACGATGCACGCGAGCGCGGCGCACAGGTGCATGAGATCAATCCGGGCGGCGAGGCGCTGGATGCACATCGCAAGCTAGCGCCCGTCGTGCTGACCAATGTGCCCGATCAGGCGCGGGCAATGCAGGAGGAGGTCTTCGGCCCTGTCCTTCCCGTCGTCGCCTATGATGATGTCGCGCAGGCTTGCCGCTTCATCGGCGCGCGTCCGCATCCACTAGCGCTGTACCTATTCAGCCACGACAAGATGACCACCGAGCGCGTTCTCGCGAGTACACAATCCGGCGGCGTCGCGATCAACGACACGCTGTTGCATTGCGTGCAGGAGGAACTGCCCTTCGGCGGCGTGGGGCTAAGCGGCATGGGAGCCTATCACGGCGAGGCAGGCTTTAAGACCTTCAGTCATGCCCGCTCGGTGTTCCGGCAGGCGCGCTTCAACGGGGGTGGCATGACAAAGGCGCCCTATGGGAGCCGCATGAACCGTCTGCTGTCTATGCTGCTGCGCTAGCCGGAGGGGTCAACGGCACGGAGATGTCGTAGGCGACCCCGCTCTCGGCAAAGTTCAGCACCATGTTGCCTCCGAGTTCGCCCTCGATGCTGCGGCGGATGAGGCGCGAACCGAAGCCCTGGCGCTTGGGCGGCGCAACGGGCGGCCCGCCACTCTCGGACCAGCGGATGCGCAATTGCTTCAGGCGATCCTCGCTCTCAATGACGGACCAAGCCACTTCGAGATGGCCTGCATTAGTGGAAAGAGCCCCATACTTGACCGCGTTCGTCACCAATTCGTGCAGGACAAGGCCGAGATTGATGGCATAGCGCGCCGGCAGCCTGACATCCGGGCCGTCCAGCACGACCCGCTCGTCGCCCGCCTTGCGGTAGGGGGCCAGTTCCTGCTCCGCCACATCGCGCAGCTCCGCCTCGCGCCAGGACTGCCGCGTCAGGAGGTTGTGCGTCTTCGACAAAGCCAGGAGCCTGCCCTCGAAGGCTTCCCTGAACTGCCCCGGCGTCTCCGACGTGCGCAGGGTCTGCGAGGCGATGGACTGCACGGTGGCCAGGGTGTTCTTCACCCGGTGGTTCAGCTCGTTCAGGAAGAAGCGCTGCTGCTCCTCCGCGTGCTTCTGTTCGGTGATGTCATGCAGGATGCCGACGAAATAGACCGGTCGCTTCTGGGTGTCGAGGAACACGCGGCCCTTGGAGTTGATCCAGCGGATATTTCCGTTCCTGTCACGGATCCTGTACTCGTCCTCGTAGTCGCCCCGGCTCTTCACCGCCGCGCGCCATTTCTCGATGACACGATCCACGTCCTCGGGATGAAGGATGCCCACCCAGTCCTTCGGGTTCATCGTCGCCATGGCTTCAGGCAGCCCGATCATGGCGGCCGCCTGCGGTGACCAGCCGCCAGAATTCTTGTCGGGATCGTACCACCAGGTCCCCATGTGGCCTGCCTCGAGGGCGAGACGCGCCCGCTCCTCGCTCAGCTGAAGCGCCTGCTGCCGCTCGGCCACATCGTCCATGAGGTCATTGAACGCCTTGGCCAGGATGCTGAACTCACCGGATTTGCGCGGCAGCTGAATCCGTGCCCGATAATCGCCGCGCCTCCAGGCTTGAATGCCGTCCGTCACCATCTCGAACGGCTTGGTGATAAAGGCGCGGCTCAGCAGCGCCGACAGGGACAGCGCCAAAATGAGCGCCGCCGTGATCAGCATGAAGCCGCGTCGAGCGGCCTGGTTGATGGATGCGAAGGCGGCTTTCGTCGACAACCCGACATTGACGTAGATGTCCCGAGGCGGGAGCTGCAGCGGCACATGGGCGAGAACGCGCCTGACCCCATCGGGAATGGTGCTTTGAGCGGTGATGGCTTCTCTGGCTCTGGCCTGTGCCATGAACTCCTGCGGCAGCAGCCGGCCGAGGAATCGCTCGGGCTGCGGCTCCTGCACGAGAACGATGCCGTTCCTGTCAGCGACGGTGACCGAGCCGTTCTCCGGCACGGTGCGCTCCTTCAGCTTCTGGCTGAGCCACCTCAGATCCAGCGCCGCGGCCAGCACGCCGACCACGTCGCCCCTGTCGTTCCAGATCGGCAGGGCGAGAGGCAGCACGGGATGCCGCCCCAATCCGCCCTCCTCAAACGTCGGCGTATATTCGCCGACGACAAAACCCTTCTGGCCCAGGGCGTTGTGGAAATAAGGTCTGTCCGCATAATAATACCGGGTGTCGACGGTGCCGGTTGGCCTGCAGCGGATGTGTCCGCTGATGTCCATGGCCACGAAGGACAGGATGTAGGGCACCTTCTCCTGAATAGCCTTCAGATACGGGCTGCAGACCGGGGTATCGAAGGTGCGAATGGATCGGGTCTCGTCGATGGCGAGCAGAAGCCCCTGGACACCATCCAGAATGCGCTCGATTTCCGCACCCACCAGCTGGGCCTGCCGGATCGCAAGGTCGTTCACCTCCGCTTCGCGAGCCCGGCGCAGGGAGACTTCCGTGTAAGTCCAGATGACGATGGCCGGCAGAACCGATATCAACGCCAGAAGGAGCAGACGCTTCGTCAGGGTCATTCAAACGCTCAGCTTAACCTCAGCAGGGGAGCACAAAGACGGGAGAGCGTCCACCCCGTACCATTCCTGAGCGGCCTTGCATCTGCGGCGAAGAGGTGTCAGGGAAGCAGGAATGGCGCTTCCTCCTCTTCTGACCCTCCAGGACATTGCTCTCACGTTCGGTGGCACGCCGCTCATCGAGAGCGCGGAACTGTCCGTCTCACCCGGTGAGCGGGCCTGCCTCGTGGGCCGCAACGGCTCGGGCAAATCCACCCTGCTCAAGATCGCCGCAGGGCAGATCGAGGCCGATCGCGGCAAACGCTTCGTGCAGCCGGGTGCGACCGTGCGCTATCTGGCCCAGGAGCCGGATCTCTCCGCTTATGCCTCGACGCTTGCCTATGTGGATGCGGGCCTCGGGCCCGGGGACGATCCGTACCGGGCGCTCTACCTGCTGGAGCAGCTCGGGCTGACCGGGGAAGAAAGGCCCGCCGACCTCTCCGGCGGCGAGGCCCGCCGGGCGGCGCTGGCCCATGTGCTGGCGCCCGAGCCGGACATCCTGCTCCTCGACGAGCCCACCAACCACCTGGACCTACCGGTGATCGAATGGCTGGAGGGTGAGCTGAAGAGCCTGCGCTCGGCGCTGGTGCTCATCAGCCACGACCGGCGCTTCCTGGAGAGCCTGTCCCAGGCGACCGTCTGGCTCGACCGGGGCAGAACCCGCCGCATGGACCGGGGCTTTGCTCATTTCGAGGAGTGGCGCGATCAAGTTCTGGAACAGGAGGAGGCCGAGCACCACAAGCTCGGTCGCAAGCTCGTGGCCGAGGCCGACTGGCTACGCTACGGCGTGACTGCCCGGCGCAAGCGCAACGTGCGCCGCCTCGGCAACCTCCACGCCATGCGCCAGCAATACCGCGACCGCAACCGCGCCGTCGGCACGGTGAATATGAGCCTCGCCGAGGCCGAGCAATCCGGCACCCTCGTGGTCGAGGCGGAGGGCATCTCGAAAGCCTATGACAGGCCCATCGTCACCAATCTGTCCCTGCGCGTTCTGCGCGGAGACCGGCTCGGCATCATCGGTCCGAACGGCGCCGGCAAGACGACCCTCATCAACATGCTGACAGGCGTTCAGGCGCCGGACGAGGGCCGGGTGCGCCTCGGCTCCAACCTGCAGATGGTCACTCTCGACCAGCGCCGCGCGAGCCTCGATCCCACGGCCACAGTGGCCGAGACGCTGACCGGCGGACGCGGCGACACGGTCACTATCGGCGGGCAGACCAAGCACGTGATCGGCTACATGAAGGACTTCCTGTTCTCGCCCGAGCAGGCCCGCACCCCCGTGGGCGTCCTCTCCGGCGGCGAGCGCAACCGCCTCATGCTGGCCCGCGCCCTGGCGCAGCCCTCCAACCTCCTGGTGCTCGACGAGCCCACCAACGACCTCGACTTGGAAACCCTCGATCTGCTCGAAGAGATGATCCAGGATTATTCCGGCACGGTCATTCTCGTAAGCCACGACCGCGACTTCCTCGACCGCACGGTGAGCTCCGTTCTGGTCTCGGAAGGCGAGGGGCGCTGGCTCGAATATGCGGGCGGCTACACCGACATGGTGGCCCAGCGCGGACGCGGCGTTCAGGCGCGCGTCGTCGAGAAGGAAGTCAAGCCCAGAAACGCCGACAAGCCGGCGGCTGCGCCTCAGGCTCAGAACAAGCGCAAGCTCTCCTTCAACGAGCAGCACGATCTCAAGACCCTGCCGAAGCGCATAGAAGAGCTGGCAGCGAAGATCGCCAAGGTGCAGGACATCCTCGCTGATCCAGAGCTTTATGCGCGCGACCCGGCGCGCTTCCAGAAAGCCATGGATGCGCTCACGCAGTTGCAGGCGGAGCTGCACGCCGCGGAGGAGCGGTGGTTGGAGCTGGAGATGCTGCGCGAGGAGCTGGAGGGGTAAGGAATTTTCTGAATCCATTGAGGCTGCACAATTTCTCATTGATTTGCAGAGAGCCCAGGCGCGACACTAAAGTGACATTAACCGCTCGGTAGAAGCGGACAGTCATTGAAGGAGGAACGCGATGAACTGGTTTTCGAAACGCCAACTGGCTACTACTTTTACGATCTTCTGCCTTATAGCCTTGCCTGCGGCCTCTAACGCCGCAGAGTCTGACCGCGCTGTACTGGCAGAGCGGGTCGCTAAGCTGTCGCGTGGCACGCAATGGAAGCCCGTTTCAGCGGTTCCGATCAACTTCCTGACCCATCATCCGCAGGGCATGGTGAAGATCGGTGACACGCTGTTCGTGTCCTCCGTCGAGATCCAGCAGCCGACCAAACGGTTTCCGCAGCCGGTGGATGGTTACGATCGCGATACGGGTGCCGGTGTCGGGCATCTGTTCAAGCTCGACATGAAGGGCAACCTGATCGCTGACATCACCCTCGGCGAAGGTACGATCTATCATCCTGGCGGAATCGACTACGATGGCAAGTACATCTGGGTTCCGGTGGCAGAGTATCGGCCGAACAGCCGCTCCATCGTCTATCGCGTCGATCCGGAGACCATGAAGGCCGAGGAAATGTTCCGCTTTGCTGACCACATTGGCGGCGTGGTGCATAACACGGACGACAAGACCCTGCACGGTGTGAGCTGGGGATCGCGCCGCTTCTACCGCTGGTCTCTTGACACATCTGGAAAGCCCACAAACGCGAACGAAGCGCCCGAGAAACTGAGAGCACTCAATACGTCACATTACCTCGACTACCAGGACTGCAAATATGTCGGCAAAAGCCGCATGCTGTGTTCCGGTGTCACGGAGATGCGGGTCACGCCCGATGCCGCTCCATTCCGACTCGGCGGGCTCGATCTCGTGAGCCTTGCCGACGGGCGTCCGATCTTTCAGGCGCCCGTGCTGCTCTGGACCGCAGGCGGAATGGACATGACACATAATCCGGTCTGGATGGAAGCGAGCGACGCAGGGATCCGCGGATACTTCATGCCAGAGGACGACAAGTCCACCCTGTTCATCTACGAGGCTGAGGTGAAGTAGAGCCGAACGGGAGCAGTCGGCAGCCTTTCAGCTGCCGTCCTCAAGCGTGAACCCGGCCTTGAGCACCACCTGGTAATGGCGCACTTCGCCGTCCTCCACGTGGCCGCGGGTCTGGATGACCTCGAACCAGCGCAGGTTTCTCAAGGTCGCGTTGGCCCGCCGGATCGCGGTCTGGATGGCGTCCTCGATGCTGGTCTCGGACGAGCCGACGAGTTCGACGATCTTGTAGACGTGGTCGCTCATGAGGCGCTCCATGGGTGTTGGAGAGACGAGGCTCCATGGGATTGCCATGGAGCCTCCTGGTTGGATCAGACGCCTGTGCCGCCGGTGACCGTCTGGCGAACGGCGCCGATCTGCGCATCGAGATGGGTGACGAGATCTTTCGGAAGGTCCATGAGCGCCACGAGGCGGTCGAGATAGGCTTTCTCCTCGGGCGTGTCCGCGTCGCCGATGGCCACCCGCGAGGCTACATAGAGTTCGGCGGCCTGCTCCTTGGTCTTGGGCAGGCGGGCGATGGCGGCGGCGTCAGCGGGCTTAGCCATCATGTCGAGCAGGAAGCCCTTCTCCGCGTTGCCGAGACCGAGCTGCTGGATCTGTTCCTGGATGCGGGAACTTTCCTCGCCGTCGAGATGCCCATCGGATTTCGCCGCCGAGATCATGGCCTGCACGAGGGCGAGGCCCATCTCATGGCCGTTCTTGTCCTTCTCCTCCTCGAGGTGAAAGCCGCTGCCGGCGGGCGGCTGCGCGGGCATGCTTCCAGGCCGGGCGGCACCCGGTGCCTGATTGGCCTGCCAGTCCTGATAGGCCTTGAAGGCGACGCTCGCGAGCACCGCAAGGCCTCCGGCCTTCATCAGCGAGCCGCCGGCGGAGCGCCCGCCGCGGGAGCCCAGGATCAGGGACAGGAGGCTTCCCGCCGCCAAGCCGCCCATGCCGCCGGGGATTTGAGAGCCGAAGCCGCCGGACCCGCCGAGCATGCCGCCAAGGCCACCCTGCTGCGGCCGCCTTTGGCCACCGAGCGAGCCCTGGCTGCGCATCAGGCCATCGAGGATGCTGCCGAGATTCATGGTCGATTCTCCCTGTGCTGAAGATGTGCAAAGGGAAAAGACAGGTCATTTCCAAGAGTTCCGCCAAGAGTTTCGCCCGGCAGCGTTCACCAGTTGGTCAGGCTTCCATGAACTCGATCCGGTTGCCGACCGGATCCTGAACGTAGAAACGCCGGCCATCTGGAATGGCATCGTCCCAGGCAGGTTCATGGCCTGCTTCGGACAGGAGCCGCGCCAGGGCATCGAGATCGGCAACAGCAATGGCCGGATGCGCCTTGCGGGCCGGGCGGAAATCCTCCTCGACACCGAGATGAATGCGTACGGAGCCGCTTTCCAGCCAGAGGCCTCCGCGCTTGGCGAGCGCCGAGGGCTTCTGCACCTCCCTCATGCCGAGCAGGCCGGCATAGAACGGCCTGCACAAGTCTTCTGCGCCCTCAGGGATGGCCAGCTGAACGTGATCCAGGCGCAGCATCATGCCTCTTTGCTATAGGCCTGAACCTCCTGCTCGATGGCGCCGAAGATCGAGTGGCCGGCCTTGTCCTTCATCTCGATGCGGATCGTGTCGCCGAAGCGCATGAACGGCGTTCTGGCCTCACCGTGGACGAGCGTCTCCACCGTGCGCAGCTCCGCCAGGCACGAATAGCCCAGGCCGCCCTGGTCGATGGGCTTGCCCGGCCCGCCCCCCTCGTCCTTGTTGGAGACGGTGCCCGATCCGATGATCGTGCCGGCGCCGAGCGGCCGGGTCTTGGCCGCATGCGCAATCAGGGTCGGGAAGTTGAAGGTCATGTCCACGCCCGCATTGGGCCGGCCGAAGGGCTTGCCGTTGAGGGTGGAGAGCAGGGGCAGGTGCAGCTTGCCGCCATCCCAAGCCTCACCCAGCTCGTCGGGCGTGACCGCTACCGGCGAGAGGGTGGAGGAGGGCTTGGCCTGGAAGAAGCCGAAGCCCTTGGCGAGCTCGCCCGGGATCAGGTTGCGTAAAGATACGTCGTTCACGAGAACCACCAGCTTGATGGCCGCCGCCGCTTCCTCGCGGCTGGCACCCATGCGCACGTCGCCGGTGATCACCGCCACCTCGGCCTCGAAGTCAATGCCGTGCGCCTCGTCGGCGGCTGGGATCGGATCTCTTGGCCCTAGGAAGGAATCGGAGCCGCCCTGGTACATAAGCGGGTCGGTCCAGAAGGAAGCGGGCATCTCGGCGCCGCGGGCTTTGCGCACCAGCTCCACGTGATTCACGTAAGCCGAGCCGTCGGCCCATTGATAGGCGCGGGGCAGGGCTGAGGCGCAGTCGTGCTCGTGAAAACGAAAGGCCGGAACAGAGCCGTGCTCGAGCTGCTCGGCCAGATCGCGCAGGCGGGGCTCGACTTTTTCCCAATCGTCCAGGGCTTGCTGGAGAGTCGGAACAATGAAAAATGCATCCGTCGCGCGGGTCAGGTCCTTCGAGACGACGACGAGGCGGCCATCACGGCCTTGATTCAGGGAGGAGAGCTTCATTGCCACCGACCGGTTTGTTATGGTCCACTCAACTTGCAACGAAATGCTTTCCGGGGAAACGCCAATGACGACGATGAAGAGAAGAAACTTTCTGAAAGGCGCCGGCCTCGCCGCGGCGGCCGGCACGGTAGCGGCTCCCGCGATCGCGCAAAGCATGCCGGAAGTCCGCTGGCGCCTGACCTCAAGCTTCCCGAAATCCCTCGATACCATCTTCGGCACGGCCCAGACCTTCGCCAAGTACATGGCGGACGCGACCGACGGCAAGTTCCAGATCCAGGTCTTCGCCCCGGGGGAGATCGTCGGCGGCCTACAGGCCATGGATGCGGTGCAGAACGGCTCGGTGGAATGCGCCCACACCCCAACCTATTACTGGGTCGGCAAGGAGCCGGCGCTCGGCATGGGCACCGGCTTGCCCTTCAGCCTCAATGCGCGCCAGCTCCACTCCTGGTGGCACTTCGCCGGCGGTAAGGAGATCATCAACGAGATCCTGGCCAAGTATAACTGCACGTCCCTGGTCTGCGGCAATTCCGGCACGCAGATGGGCGGCTTTTTCCGCAAGGAGATCAACACCGTCGAGGACCTGAACGGCCTCAAATTCCGCATCGGCGGCCTCGGCGGCATGGTGCTGGCCAAGCTCGGTGTGGTACCGCAGCAGGTCGCTCCGGGCGACGTCTATCCGGCGCTGGAGCGCGGCACTCTGGATGCTGCCGAATTCGTTGGCCCCTATGACGACGAGAAGCTCGGCTTCCTGAAAGTGGCCAAATACTACTACGCTCCCGGCTGGTGGGAGGGCGGCGCCATGCTGCACCTCGTGGTCAACCAGCAGAAGTTCAATGAACTGCCCAAGCATTATCAAGCTATCATGTCCAACGCCTGCGAGGCGGCGAACAACTGGATGCTGGCCAAGTACGATGCGGTGAACGGTCAGGCGCTGCGCCGCATGGTCGGCGCCGGCGCGGAACTGCGCACCTTCTCTCCAGCCATCATGGAGGCTTCTCTCAAGGCGGCGAACGAACTCTACGGCGAACTGTCCGCCAAGGATGCGAATTTCAAGAAGGTCTATGATTCTATGGTGGCCTATCGCACCGATGTCCTGCCTTGGTGGCAGCTCAACGAATACGCCTTCGACACCTTCATGATCCGCACCCGCGGCCGGGTGTAAGCATGATGCGCCGTCAGGCAAGGCTGGCTTCCTGCCTGACGGCCATTCTCTTCTGCCTTGCTCCTGCCACTGCGGTTCTATTTTCATCCGCTGCAGCGGCACAGGAGCTCACCATTCCCGAGGTCGTTTACCCAAGCCTGCCGCATCAGGCCGAGACGGCTGAAGGCTTCGTGCCCTCAGGGTGGATGCTTGAGGTGCAAGCTTCCGGCGACCTCAACCAGGATGAAAATGCTGATTTGATCCTGGTCCTGCGCCAGAACAACCCTGCCAACGTGATCGCGGATTTCGAAGGGCTTGGCGAAAAGCCATTCGACACCAATCCGCGCATTCTGGCGATCGCGTTTCGCGACCAGTCTTCAGGCAAGTTCAGTCTGCAGCTCCAGAACCATACCCTTATCCCTCGCCGAACAGAGCCTGCCGCCGATGATCCCTTCGACAAGGAGATCGGAATTGCCATCGTGCGCGGCAGCTTTCAGGTGCGCCTGAATTGGTTCATGAGCGCCGGAGGGTGGGAGACGTTCAACACAACCTATACATTCCGGCACAAATCCGGCCGCTTCGAGCTGATTGGTTACGACCGATTTACAACTCACCGGGGGAGCGGCGACACGAGTTCCCTCAGCATCAACTACCTGACACGGAAAGTGAAAAGAGCGACCGGTCACATCAGTCGCGACACCGATAAGGTCCGTTGGCAAACGCTCACGCAGAGGCCGGCTCCAACACTTGAAAGCATCGGCGACGGGCTGAGCTTCGAGCCTAAACTCTGATCCCCCCAGATCCGAACGCATAACTTGACGTTCCGGCAGGAAAATCTAGTTGCTCGTGCAACAAACCCTGTTATTGGTTGCAGTGGCAACAAACGGAATGGCGATGGCGAGCGGATCTGCAGCGAGGAAGCCGGTTTCTGAGCCTCTGGTAGTTCTGGAGGAGTTTCTGCCTTATCGGCTCAATGTGTTGGCCGGGCTGACGTCCAGCGCGCTTGCCCAGATCTATGCCGAGCGGTTCGGCCTCTCGATCCCGGCATGGCGCGTGATCGTGACCCTCGGGCAATATGAATGCCGAACAGCCAGGGACATGGCGCCCGACGGGGTCATGCACAAATCGACGGTCTCGCGAGCGGTTTCGGCGCTCGAGAAGCGCGGGCTCGTCAAGCGGCGCCCAAACCTGGATGACCGTCGCGAGGAATGGCTGGCCCTGACGCCCGAGGGGCGGGCCATCTACGAGGCGGTGGCACCGGAAGCCCTTGCCGTCGGCGAGCGCCTCCTGTCGGTGCTGACCGCTCAGGAGCAGAAGACGCTCTCCGCCTTGATCGACAAGCTCACCCAGCAGGCGCGATTGCTCGCCCCACAGGACTCAGAGGGGGAGGAGGCGTGAAGCTCTACACCTATTTCCGCTCGTCTGCGGCTTACCGCGTCAGGATCGCCCTCAACCTCAAGGGCGTCTCTCATGAGGCCATATCGGTGAACCTGCTGAAAGGGGAGCAGCGCGAGGCAGGTTACAAGGCGCTCAACCCCCAGATGCGCGTGCCATCCCTCGACATCGGCGAGACGACACTGATCCAGTCTCCCGCCATTCTCGAATATTTGGACGAGGTCTACCCGGAGCCGCCGCTTCTGCCGATGGGTGCTGTCAACCGGGCCAAGGTCCGGGCCATCGCCAGCTTAATCGCCTGCGATATCCACCCGCTCAATAACTCCGGAACGATCGGTTACCTCAAGAACCGTCTCGGGCACGATCAGGCCGCAGCAGACGAATGGTACGCTCATTGGGTCCATGAAGGCTTCGACGCCATCGAGACCCTGCTCGGGCCGGGGCCCTACGCCTTCGGGTCCAAGATCACGCTGGCCGATGTCTATCTCGTACCGCAGGTCTTCAATGCCCGGCGCTTCAAGGTCCCGCTCGATGCTTATCCGAAGATCGTCGCTGTGGATGCAGCCTGCGCCGAGCTCAAGGCTTTCCAGAACGCTGCGCCGGCCAGCCAGCCCGACGCTACCTGACGAAGAACTGCATCCGCCTCACGGCGAATGCGTTGGTTTTACACGCAAAGGCCTCTCATGGAGGCATGACAGGAGGAAGACCATGGGACCGTTCCCGCATGATGCGCCCCCGGCCGCCATTTCCGAAGAGAACCCGATGGGGACGGATGGCTTCGAGTTCGTGGAATACTGCCACCCCGACCCGCAGGCCCTTGATCGGCTCTTCAAGACCATGGGCTTCAGCGTCGTCGCCAAGCACCGTTCAAAGAACGTGTTGCTCTACCGGCAAGGCGACATCAACTTCATCGTCAATGCGCAACCGGGCTCCTTCGCCGAGCGCTTTGCGGCCCAGCACGGCCCGTCCGCTCCGGCTATGGCTTTCCGCGTGGCCGATGCGAAATATGCCTATGAGCGTGCGCTCTCCATGGGTGCCAAGCCTGTGCAGACGCAGGTCGGGCCCAATGAGCTTGATATCCCGGCGATCGAGGGCATTGGTGGCCTGCAGATCTATTTCGTCGATCGGTATGGCGCCAAGGGCTCGATCTACGACGTCGACTTCGAGTGGCTCGGCGAATCAGATCCGAGGCCGAGGGGTGTTGGTCTCCATTACATCGACCACCTGACCCACAACGTCTATCGCGGTCGGCTGAACGAATGGGCCAGCTTCTACGAGCGCCTCTTCAACTTCCGCCAGATCCGCTACTTCGACATCGAGGGCAAGCTGACGGGCCTGCACTCCCGCGCTATGACGAGCCCGGACGGCAAGATCCGCATCCCGATCAACGAGGATGCGGGCGAGACCGGGCAGATCGAAGAGTATCTGCAGGAATACAAAGGCGAGGGGATCCAGCACATCGCGCTCGGCTCGCACGACCTCTACGACTCCATCGAGTCGCTTATCGACGCCGGTCTTGAGTTCATGCCGGCGCCGAACGAGATCTACTACTCGCGGATCGACAAGCGCCTCCCGAAGCATGAGGAGCCTCTTGATCGCCTGAGGAAGAACGGGATTCTCATCGACGGGGAAGGTGTCGTCGAAGGCGGCTTCACGAAGGTGCTGCTCCAGCGCTTCGGCAAGACCGCCATCGGGCCGATCTTCTTCGAGTACATCCAGCGCAAGGGCGATGACGGATTCGGGGAAGGCAACTTCAAGGCTCTCTTCGAATCCATAGAGGAGGATCAGATTCGCAGAGGGGTGATCGGCCCAAAGGTCGCCTGACCCTCACGCTAATGGTCGATTCGAAGGAGGCCGGACCCGCTCCGGCCTCTTTTCTTTTGGAATTTGGACAACGCCATGGCCGCCGACGCGATGCTGTTATGCACAGGAGCAGCCCTACGGTCGACCGGTGAAAATACAGATTCGTCAGCAATCACGCGACTTTGAGAAGGTGCCAAAAGCCTTGTTCCTTAAGGATTTATGAAGACCCGGGCTTAAGTCTTAACGAAAAGTAAAGAAGTCGGCTGTGAACGTTGCGTTTGTGCAACATGCCCCTGAAAAGCCCCCGCTGCTGCCCGTTTTGCGCCTTCATTCGGTTGCTTGCGGGGCAGTGATGGATAATGTGGCTCCAGCGACGGGGGCACCCCAGTCGTGATCCTGGTGGGTTCGACCGAGAAGGCGAGCCGCCGGGTACTAGGGGAAAAGGGACGTGTTTAGGGCTTCGATGAAGTCACCGAAGCACAAAAACCCGGCCCCCCAGGGTCTCGAAACTTTGGAGGTTTAACCATGAAGCTCGCTAAGAGCCTCTTTCTCGGATCGGTCGCGGGTCTCGCGGCTGTTGCCGGAGCTCAAGCTGCCGACCTTCCCGTGAAGAAGGCTGCTGCTGTTGAATACGTTCGCGTCTGCTCCACCTACGGCGCAGGCTTCTTCTACATCCCGGGCACGGAAACCTGCCTTCGCGTTGCTGGCCGCGTCCGCGCTGAGTACCAGTACCTCGAGCCGCAGTTCCGTGAGGACGCCTCGATCGGCTTCCGCGCTCGTGGCCGCGTTCAGCTCGACGCCCGCACCGCCACCGCTTACGGCCTGCTCCGCACTTTCATCCGTATGGAGATGGACCGCAACACCGGCGTGTACAACGCGCAGGGCGGCGGCGCCAGCATTTCGCCGAACATCGCTCAGGCTTACATCCAGTTCGGTGGCTTGACCGCTGGTCGTACGACCTCGTTCTTCGCCAACGGCGACCTGCCGAACGGTAACATCACCACGCTCCGCTTCTATGACTATCCGGACGTGAACCTGCTGGCTTACACCTTCTCGTTCGGCAACGGCTTCTCCGCCACCATCTCGCTCGAAGAAGGCGCCTTCGCTGGCAACCGTCTGACCGAGGCTGGTCCGATCGATCCGGTGACCGGACTTCCGACGCAGCTCGCTGCTGGCCAGCGTTGGCCTGACCTTGTCGGTAACGTGAAGTACGCCGGTACCTGGGGCTCGGTGCAGCTCTCTGGTGCTCTGCACGAGATCCGCTCGAACGCGTTCGATCCGATCGCTGCCGAGTACCTCGACAGCGAGCTCGGCTGGGCAGTCGGCCTTCAGGCTGGCCTCAACCTGCCGGCTCTCGGCGCGGGCGATGCTCTCTGGTTCGCAGCCGCCTATGCTGATGGCGCTCTCAACTACCTCGGCTTCGGCACTTCCGTGACGGGCGTTGGTGCTTCTGGCAGCCTCCGTGGCTTCCCGGTTGTCGATGCCTTCGTCGGCACCGATGGCGACGTCTCGACCGGCAGCGGCTGGCAGGTCGCTGGTGGCTTGCGTCACTACTGGGCGCCCACCCTGCGTTCGAACATCCATGGTTCGTACGCTACTGTCGATTACGATGGTGACGCTCCGGCTACCCTGCGCGGCTTTGACGAATGGCGCGTTGGTGTCAACACCTTCTGGTCGCCGGTTGCCGGTCTCGACATCGGTGTTGAAGCCCTCTATGCCAACATCGACATTGATGGCCTTGCTCTCGAGAACGACGACCGCTGGGAAGCTCGCTTCCGCATTCAGCGCGACTTCTAATCGGCTCGTCTGATTGGACAGGAAACCCCGGTGGCAACATCGGGGTTTTCTTTTTGACCTTTATCTAGAGCGGATCAGGCGGCCTAATGTCTCAAGGTGTTGGGCGTCTGATTTCTGCGTACTCCCCCTCAGGTGGAAGCTTCCACTGATAGGATGAATTCCCCGATCACCCGTGTGAGATCGCCATCGAGGGCAGGGGCGTGTCCCTGACCGGGAACCGTGAGCGCCGTGAGCCGTGGATGCCTGTCCTGCATGGCCTGCACCGTCTCAGCCGACAGCAGGTCCGAATGCTCGCCGCGGATGACGAGAAGCGGGAACGGCTTCAATCCCTCGAAGAGCGGCCACAGATCAGGCAAGGGCGCCTCCGGATCGGCGGACTCAAGCGTCTTCATCAGGTTCGGATCGTAATTGAGAACAAGCTGGCAGCTGGCCTCGCGCCACGTCACCCGTGCCAAGGCCTGCCACTGCTCGTCGGTGAAAGCAGGAAACTCGGATCCCGACATCTGTCGCAGGATCTGCGTTGCCTCGTCCATGGTGCGGGGTGTCGGCAGCTTACCGACATAGCCGCGTATCCGGGCGAGCCCCTTGGCTTCAAGCACAGGACCGATATCGTTGAGAACTGCGCCAGCAATGAGTGTGGGTCGGACCGCACTCAAGGCCATGGTGATCAAACCGCCCCGCGACGTGCCGACGAACACTGCCTTCTCGATGCCCGCTGCCGTGAGCACCTGCAGGACATCGTTCAGCTCGATCTTGACGTCGTAATTGCGCCACTCCTTGTCCCAATCGGAACGGCCGCGGCCGCGATAATCCAGGGACAGAACGCGGCGGGGACGCGACGCATCACGGCTCAGGGCCACGGCAAGCTCGTGAAAATCCTCTGATGATCGCGAGAGGCCGGATAAGCATACGACCGGCAGGGCACCTTCCGAGCCAGGGCCATAGTCTCGGACGTAAAGGCGCAGCCCGTCGGCTGCGGAAACGAAAAGATCTCGGTAGGTGTCGCTCATCTCAATCCATCATGATGGCTGTCGATGAGCGGCATCTTGCCTGACTAGTTGGTGCCTGTCGCGTCTGCTGTTGCCGGAGCCACCGGTACGGCCTTCTCGTTCAGGCGCTGCCGATAAACCCTTAGGTTCTCGAGAACGCGCTGCACGTAATTGCGGGTCTCATAGAAGGGGATACGCTCGACCCAATCGACCTCGTCCACATCCGGCTTGCGGGGATCGCCGTAGGACCGGACCCATTTGATCACGTTGCCGCCGCCTGCGTTGTACGACGCAAAGGCGAGGATATGGGAGCCCTTCCAGTCCTCCATCAATTCGCCCAGATGGGCCGAGCCGATCTTCGCGTTGTAGGAGGGGTCCTCGATCAGGCGATTGAGATCGAATCCGACGCCGAAGCGCTTGGCCGTCCGCTTGGCTGTCTCAGGCATGAGCTGCATGAGGCCGCGGGCCCCGGCGCTGGAGATTGCGCGCGGATTGAAGGCGCTTTCCTGCCGGGCGATGGCGTAGACCATGGCGGGCTCCACCTCGTCGCCGACGGGCTGGAAATCCGGAATGGCAGCCAGCGGATACGCATGCTGATCGAGCGGGAAGCCCCTCTGCAGGGCGATTTTGCCGATGGCGAGAACCGCGCGAGGATTCTGCTGCGATGTGGCAAGGCCTGCGAGCGCATCGAGCTGACCAGGATCGCTCATGGTCTGAGCAAGATCGGAGTAGAGACCCATGGCCAAATCCTGCTCGCCGATCTGCTTCAACAGTTGCACCGCCTGGACCGAAACGAGAGCCTCGAAGGCCTTGCGTTCATCCTCTGTCAAAGGATCGACTTTCCTCAAGGCAATGGTCCGACCGAGTTTCTCCTGAGCGAGCTGACCATAATAGGTGGTGGGTTGATCGGCGGCGCGCTCATAGAACAGGCGCGCATTCTGAGTCTCGCCGGAGGCCTCTGCCGCGCGGCCCTGCCAATAGGCAACACGCGAAAGGGAGATCGGGGTCGAAGCCGTCTTGGCGACGGCAGCGAAGTGCTGCGAGGCCTTCGCCGGATCGTTCAGGAAACGCAAGGCGATCCACCCCGCATGAAACTCCGCCTCGATCTGCTGCACCGGAGACTCGGCAGCGTGATGGCTCGCAACGTCATAGGCTGTCTTGGCATCGCCCTTGTCGAGGAGTTCACGGGTAATCAGGCGCTGCTCGGCCCACCATTCGTCACCATCGACCCGCAGCTCCGGATCGCGCGGCGCCTGCATGATGATGCTGGCGGCCTCGACCAGGTTGTTGCTGCGGCGCTGAAGCAGGGCACGGGAGAAGAGGTAGGATGGATCATTGCGCAGCGAGACTGGTACGGCCCCAAAAGCCTTCTGGGCTTTCTTCTTGCCCTGAAATACGGCCATGCGCGCCTTGACGAGCAGCTCGTAATCCTTGCCGGCATAGCCTGCAGCCCGCTGCGCGCCGCCCCAGTTTTCCTTCAGGAGCAGCCGCTCCATGCGAAAGCGGTGATCGGCCCGGGAGAGCACGCCGGGAAATTGATCGAGGATGCGGCGCTCCACGTCGGGGCCGAACGTATCCTCGCGCCACGCATGGCGGATCTTGTCATGGGCCTCCTGACCAAGGCCATCCGCCTTCAGGGCGAAGGCAAGGGCGATCCGTCCGCCCGGCGTGACAGGGGCCTGGTTGGCGAAAAAGAAACGGACCTGAGGCGGGGACCGTCGCTCGGCCAGCAGGGTATCCTCGCTTCTGCGGCGGATCTGGTTGGTCAGGGGCCAATCCGCATAATCCTTCCGGAAGGCCATGATGCGGTCGAAGGTAACGGACGTACCGCTGCGGATCGCGTACCACTCTGCGAGAGCGCGGGCAGCCGGCTGAGCGAGCTTGGTTCTGAGGATCTCAGCCTCGGTCAGATCGTTGTCCCGATAGGCCTTGAAGATCCCGGCCAGGTGATCCAGGTCTCCCGGCACCGGATTGGCCGGAACGAAGGTTTCCAGGGTGCTGGTCTGTGGCACCTCGGTCTTCGACAGAGGCGTTTCATTGGCCAGGACGGCGAGGGTCGAGAGTTGGACAAGCGCGACGGATGTCACAAGACCGACGAGAAGACGCATGTTGAGGCTCACCCGCTAACCCCTTTGCTATCGCCCAAATCTCATTGTGACGACGTTTCTCTTGAGAAAACACTAAGAGCCGAGCTAGGACAACTCCCCGAAGGAACGTTTGCGCCCATGCGCCGCACCCCCTATGTGTTAAACCCTTGTGGCCTCTAGGACCCGGCGCGTTTTACCCGAGGAAGATTCATGACTCAATTCAAAGGCTCCATCACGGCCCTGGTAACCCCGTTCAAGGATGGTGCCGTGGACGAGGCAGCGTTCCGGGCCTTCATCAACTGGCAGATCCAGGAGGGCACCAGCGGTCTCGTCCCCGTGGGTACGACCGGCGAGACCCCGACGCTCAGCCACAAGGAGCATGACCGGGTCGTGGAGATCTGCGTCGAGGAGGCGAGAGGCAGGGTGCCGGTGATCGCCGGCGCCGGGTCCAACAGCACCGCGGAGGCGGTGGCCTTCTCCAAGCACGCGGAAAAGGTGGGCGCCGACGCGGTGCTCATCGTCACGCCCTATTACAACAAGCCGACTCAGGAAGGCCTCTATCAGCACTTCAAGGCGATTAACGACGCCATCGGCATTCCGATCATCATCTACAACATCCCCGGCCGTTCCGTGATCGATATGTCGGTGGAGACGATGGCGCGGCTCTATGAGCTGAAGAACATCGCCGGCGTGAAGGATGCCACCGCCAGCATGGCGCGGGTGAGCCTGCAGCGGCAGGTGATGGGGCCGGACTTCATTCAGCTCTCCGGCGAGGACGCCACGGCTCTCGGCTTCATGGCCCATGGCGGCCATGGCTGCATTTCTGTCACCTCCAACGTGGCGCCGCGCCTCTGCGCCGAGATGCAGAGCGCCTGCCTGAACGGCGATTACGCCTCGGCCCTGAAGGTGCAGGATCGCCTCATGCCCCTGCACACGAACCTGTTCATCGAGACCAATCCGACGCCCGTGAAATACGCGGCATCGCTGCTCGGACTCATGCAGGACGATGTGCGCCTGCCGCTGGTGCCCGCCTCCGACAACGCGAAACAGGCCGTTCGTTCGGCCATGGTCCATGCGGGCCTGATCAACGCTTAAATAAAGAGCTCATGGCAAAAGACCCGAAGAGTCCCAACCGCGTCGTCGCCGACAACAGGAAGGCGCGGTTCAACTACGAGATCATCGACACCTACGAGGCCGGGATCGCGCTTACCGGCACGGAGGTGAAATCCCTGCGCCAGGGAAAGGCCACCATTGGCGAGGCCCATGCCGGGCCCTCGGGGGAGGAGTTCTACCTCTTCAATGCCTATATCCCCGAGTACCTGCAGGCCAACCGCTTCAACCACGAAACCAAGCGCCCCCGGCGCCTGCTCCTGCACAAGAACCAGATCAACAAGCTGATCGGCGCTACGCAGCGGGATGGGTTTACGGTCATTCCGCTCAAGATCTACTTCAACGACCGCGGTCGCGCGAAGGTGGAACTGGGTCTCGGCCGGGGCAAGAAGCTGCACGACAAGCGCGAGACGGAGAAGGAGCGCTCCTGGAACCGGGAGAAAGCCCGCCTCATGCGCGACAAGGGCTGACGCAACGGCATTGTGCGCTAAGTTCCCTCTCGCGCGTTCAGTCGGGAGGGACAGCATGACGTCCGTAGCTCTGGTGTCGGTTCTCGGGCCCGATCGGGTCGGGCTGGTCGCGGCCATTGCCGAGCACCTGTTCAACATCGGCGTGAACCTGCGGGACACGACCTTCGCGTCCCTCGGTTCTGGAGCCGAGTTCGTGGCCCTGTGCGAACTTCCGCCGGAGGTGACGGCCGGTGACGTGGAGGCCGGCCTCAAGCAGCTTGCGGAACTCGAAGGCGCCGAGATCCGGGCAGTGCCTTATGCTTTCGATCCGAGCCCCGGACCTGCGGGAATCGTCACCCACCGCATCACGATTAGCGGCGGTGATCAGCTCGGCCTCGTGGCCCGGCTGGCCGAGGTGTTCAAGCAATACGAGGCCAATATCGTGCGTCTTGAGGCGCGCAAGCTGCCGGAGGCGGAGGGTGGGCTTTACGTGACGCGCTTTGCGGTCTCTATCCCGCCTGAGCGGACCGATCTGTGCCTAGCCACCGTCAGCAACACCGCCGGTGCCTTGGGATTGAGCTGCCAGGTAGAAGAGAGCTCTCTCTGATCCAAAACGACAATGGCCGGGTCGAGCCCGGCCATGATGATGCTGTTCCGTTGAGTCGCGTCAGATATCGAGTTCGTCGTCCTGAGGCTGGCGGATGCCGTAGCGGCTTTCGAGTGCGCCGCTGCGCGGCTGCGGGCGCTGGCGCTCTCCGTTCTCGTTCATCGGACGCTGCGGGCGATCCCCGGGATCGCGGCCGATGCGGGACGCAAGCTGCGACAGGTCGAGGAACTCGTCCGCCTGACGGCGCAACTCGTCGGCCACCATCGGCGGCTGTGTGGTGACGGTGGACACTACAGAGACCCGGACGCCGCGGCGCTGCATGGCTTCGACGAGGGAGCGGAAGTCGCCATCGCCGGAGAACAAAACCATGTGATCGATGTAGGGCGAGAGCTCCAGCGCATCAATGGCGAGCTCGATGTCCATGTTGCCCTTGACCTTGCGGCGGCCGGCGGAGTCGACGAACTCCTTCGTGGGCTTCGTGACCACCCGGTAGCCATTGTAATCGAGCCAGTCGATCAGCGGGCGAATGGAAGAATATTCCTGATCTTCCACAAGGGCCGTGTAGTAAAAGGCGCGCACGAGCGAACCGCGGCCCTGGAATTCCTTCAGCAGGCGCTTGTAATCGATATCGAAGCCGAGAGTTTTCGTGGTAGCGTAAAGGTTGGCGCCATCAATGAAGAGAGCGATCCGCTGCTGGCCTGACATAAGTATTCTCTATCCGTGTCTGCCGGAGCGGCCTAACAACCTTCATTATTCAAGCAACATCGATTATTTACGCAGGCAATAAAACTGCGCGAAAAATGTATGACGTGCCCTAGAACAGGCTGCTATTAACCCTTCGGACCAGTAATCCTGACAATGGAAAATACTTAATGGCGTGTAAATTCCAAGAGTCAAGTTGTCGGAACCAAGGCAGTCAAGCCTATGTGTGACAAATAAACAGCTATTTTGATTTCAGGCTTCGGCTGCCCGGTTTGACCGCCGGAAGAGCCGCTAATTTGGGCGGCAGCTGGTCCGGCGCATAGGCCGGAATGTCGAGTTGAACCAGCGACACGAGGGGCACGCCGAGATCCGCCTTGCCGCCGGAGCGGTCAATGAGGCAGGCGGCGCCGAGCATCGTTCCGGGATGCTCCTGAAGCGACGCCAAGCATTCCCGAGAGGAAAGGCCAGTCGTGACGATGTCCTCCACCATCACGACGCGGGCACCCTCCGGAATCGTGAACCCGCGGCGCAGCACGAAGACGCCGTTCTCACGCTCGACGAAGATCGCCTTGGCGCCCAGATGCCGGGCCGTCTCATAGCCCGGCACAATGCCGCCGACGGCCGGTGAAACCACGTAGTCGACGGCTCCGAACCTCTCCCTGATCTTCTCCGCCAGCGCCCGGCAGACCCGCTCCGTGCGCGCTGGATCCTGAAACACGAACATCTTCTGCAGGAAGACTGGGCTGTGCAGCCCCGACGAGAGAATGAAATGCCCCTCCAGCAACGCGCCTGCGGAGCGGAATTCTTCGAGAACCTCGTTCGGGGTCATGGCTGTGCCTCCTGCGTCAGGGCTCTTTGGCAGGGGCAGGGGCGGGAGGCAAGGCCTGTTCAGCGGTCTTTCAGGGGCTGCGACTGCTCTGAAACTCAAAGGTCATCCCTCATCCATATCCCAGTAACAACAATCTAGCCTCTGCACCGTGTAGACATCATAAGTAATCCAGTTGGCACACGCAGTCATCCGCATTCAACTACGAGGTTAACAGGTTTTATATCGCTGTTTGAGTGGGTGTCTCGGCTGCCAAGTTTATAGCAGGTGAAGTGTTCTGGAATGCTTTTGCCCATGTGCTGAAGCGCACATTGCTGCTGCAAAGTCAAAAAGCACTGAAACTTGCCTCTTGATATGGACCGAGGAAGGGCTAAAATTGCCGCAACGTTATATCGAAATTAACAACGACCGTTCCTAAAGGAGAAGAAGAATGCCTTTCGAGACACCTGCCCAGTGGGGCTCTCTTATTGAGGTTAGCGGCACTTCCGGAGAGCAGTACACATCTAATGTTACTGCTCTCAAAAATGGCTCCTTCGTAGTTGTTTGGACTAGGCACGATGGAGCCCAGAGCGACATCTTCATGCAGATCCTCAACGCTGATGGGTCTACCCGTGGTTCCCCAACTCAAGTGAATACAACTGATGGCGGAAAAGCTCAGAACCTCCCGGTTGTAACCGGTCTGGAGAACGGCGGGTTTGCCATTGCTTGGCTCGATAGCAGTGGTGTGGACCAAGACGTCAGAGCGCGCGTTTACGGTAGCGATGGCGAAGCTCTCAATGAGGATTTCATCGTCGGGCCTACATCATCGACAGGCGACCAGAAGCCGCCAACGATTGCGGCACTCGGCTCAGGCTTCGTCATCGTCAATGGCGGATATGGGGGGTCTCAAGGTCAAGCCGTAAATGTGTACGATGGTCTTGGAAACCGCACCGGCGGTGTTGACCTAGAGGGTGGTAACTATACGTCGACCGCAGTTACTGCCTTGAGCGATACCCGCTTTGTCGCTGTCTCATATCAGGAACTGGGGTCTGACGATTCGATTCAGGTTCGCGTTCAGACCAAAGATGAGCCAGTCGACATCTGGAACTTCACACCGCCTGGAGGAGCCCCCTTTTCCAGTATTGGCGTCACGGCTCTGAGCGGCGGACGCTTCATGGTGGTCTGGAAGGAGAATGATCTTTCCGCAACTGATAAAATCAAGGCTCGGATCTATACCTCGCGTGACACCTTCGAAGATGTCACCCTGGTCGATTCAAGTGTTCGCCTTGAAAAGGTTGTGGTCTCGACCACGTCCGATGGTGGATATGCCGTTGCATACAGCACGGTCGCAGGAGATGTGAAAGGAAGAGTTTTCGGCGCAAATTTCGCCAATGACGCCAACCAGGCCAGCGACATTTTCAACATTCGCGCGGAATCCGGTGTACAGAGTGATCCGTCAATATCAGTGCTCGCGGATGGCCGTTTTGTTGTCAGCTGGGATGACGATGGAGGGCAACCCGGAGGTCCACCCTTCATTCGCTCTCAGATTTTCGATGCACGCGCCGCGGCTGTGACGGTCAATGGCACCAATGGCGCCGACGTTTATTACGGCACGGACTACAATGTCGATCAACTGTCTGGCCGGGGCGGCAACGATATTCTTGATGGGGGAGCTGGGCACGATCTCCTCATCGGCGGCGCTGGTGAGGACGTGCTGAATGGCGGAGATGGTGGGGACTGGGCCGTCTACACGGATGCAACTGCCGGCGTCACGGCTGACCTGACCGCCAACACCGCCGCACTGAGCAGGGCCCGGAATACCGGCGATGCGATGGGCGACGTTTACAACTCCATCGAAAACCTGCGCGGCTCCACCCACGGGGACGTGCTGATCGGCGATAATGCGAGCAACGAGCTCGAAGGCATGGCTGGGGAGGATACCCTCTTTGGCGGTGCAGGCGCTGACAAGATGGATGGAGGTGCCAATTACGACCAGGTCTCCTACCAGAGATCGACAGCGGCCATCCTTATTGACCTGACGGATGCGGATGGAAGCGAGAACAAGGGCGATGCCAAAGATGATCGGTTCATCAGCATCGATGCTTATATCGGCAGCACGTTCAGCGACACGATGATCGGCGGTGACAAGGAGGACGAGTTCTATGGCGGAGCTAACGGCGATCGGCTGGAAGGTGGCCTCAATCACGATCACCTCTTTGGCGAAGCCGGCAACGACACGCTTGAAGGTGGTGCCGGCAACGACGAGCTGAACGGCGGTGCCGGTACGAACACGGCTGTGTTCTCTGGACGGCGCAGTGAATACACGATCAGCAATCCCGATGCCAATGGCCGCGTGACGATCACCGGTGCGGATCGGGTCGATACGGTCAAGGATGTTCGGGTCCTACGCTTCGAGAGCGCAGGCCGGGTCGAGGAGATAGCCCTCACCAACACGGCCCCCACGGGTCTGCAGCTGGTGGGCTCCAGCATCGTGGAGAACGCGGCGCCCGGCCGGGCCGAAGTGGGCACGCTGTCGGCCAGAGATGCCGATGGGGATACGCTCACCTACAGTCTGGCGCCTGGCTCCAGCTCGGCCTTTGCGATCGTGGGCAACAAGCTGGTGGTCAACGGCCCGCTCGACCACGAGACCCAGCCCAACCATCAGGTCACCATCCAGGCCTCGGACCGCTTTGGCGGAACGACCAGCCTGAAGGTCAACCTGACGGTCACGGATGATACGAGCGAGACCACCCCATTCACCCTCTGGGGCACGCCTGGGGTGGACGTGCTCACGGGCGAGGCCGGCAACGATACGATCTACGGCAGCGGAGCCAACGACGTGCTCTCGGGCATGGCGGGGAACGACAAGATCCATGGCGGGACCGGCAACGATCTGCTCAGCGGTGGGGCGGGCAAGGACGTGTTCGTATTCGACATGCGCGCCAACAAACGCACGAACGTGGATAAGATCAGCGACTTCCGGTACCAGGACGACAGCATCTACCTGGAGAACAGGTACTTCACCAAGCTGGGCTCCGGCACGGCCTCCAAGCCGAAGAAGTTCAAGTCTGACATGTTCGTGCAGAACACCAAGGCGCAGGATGCCGAGGACCGGATCGTCTACGACAAGCGGTCTGGCAAGCTGTACTACGACGAGGACGGCACCGGCGCGAAGGCGCAGATCCACATCGCCACGCTGACCAACAAAGCCACCCTCAAGTACTCAGATCTCTTCGTCATCTGACGAAGTGATTTGAGGTGCCAAACCGTGCCGCCCGGCAACAGCCGGGCGGCACGGTTCGTTTGAGATCAGGAAACCTCGGCCAGCCACCGCGGCAGATCCGCCAATGACGGCAGTTCGGCGAAGCGCGGGTTGTCGGTGGGAAGCGGCGCGTCTTCGTGCGCCCAGACCAGGTGGAACGGAATGAGCGCCGCGTAGCTGCCGGCTTCGAGCGCCGGCAGCACGTCTGAGCGCACGGAGTTGCCGGCCATCGCGGCATGCTCCGGGCCAGCACCGTGGCGCGAGAAAATGCGGGTGTAGGTGTCCGCCTTCTTTTCGCTGACGATCTCCACGCCCGAGAAGAAGCCCCCGAGACCGGAAGCGGCAAGCTTCGACTCCTGATGGAAGAGATCGCCCTTGGTGATCAGCACAAGCTTGTATTCCGCCGAGAGCACTTCGAGGGCTTCGTGAACGCCGGGGAGCGGCTCCACGGGATGGTTCATCAGCTCACGGCCGATGGCGAGGATCTCGCTGAGGGCTTGGCTCGATATCTTTCCGTCGCTCACCTGGATGGCGGTTTCCATCATCGAGAGCGTGAAACCTTTTGCTCCATAGCCATAGAGGCTGAGATTGCGCTTCTCCGTTGCTGCAATTTCCTCTTCGAGCCTGTCGACGTCGACGAAATCGGCGAGCAGCTCATTGAAGCGCTGGCGCGTCGATTGATAGAAGGTCTCGTTGTGCCAGAGCGTGTCGTCGGCATCGAGACCGAGAACGGAAATCGGCATTGGGTATTCCTGTAGTGGCGGTCAGTGGCGCTGTTGTGCCGCCTGCACGAAGGCGCTGAACAGCCTGTTGCCAGGATTGTCCTGAGTCGCGAAGGCCTCCGGGTGCCACTGGACGCCGATGGCGAAACGCCGGGACGGGATCTCGACGGCCTCGATCACGCCATCGGGTGCTCTGGCCGCAATGACGGCGGCGGCGGACGCCTCGACGACCGCCTCCTGATGGCGGCTGTTCACCTCAAGGCGTGCGGTGCCCAGGATGCGCGACAGCATTGTGCCCGGTACGATCTCGATGGAGTGCATGGCCGTCCGATCATCATGGGTGAGAATATGAGGGCCGCTTTTTCGCACCTCATGCACCATGCGCCCGCCATGGAGGCAGGCGAGCATCTGCATGCCGTTGCAGATGCCGAGCACCGGCTTGTCGCGTTCGAGAAATCCCCGCATGAGCGCCTGCTCGACCTCAAGCCGCTCCGATGATGGATAACGCGACTCGTCGCCGGCGACGTACCAGTCGCGCGGAAACCGGATGCGTCCGCCGACGCTGACGAAACCGTCGAACTCCTCCACGACCGGCTCGATCATCTCCGGAATGTAGGGGATGCCGAAAGGCAGGCCGCCGGCGCGCTGGACGGCGACGAAATACGCTTTCGTGGTTTCGTAGAGCGTGCCGCCGCTGCTGGTATTCTCGTCCATGATGACAGCGATGCGAGGTTTGGCTGACATAGGCTTCTATCCGGTGACGCGGTCGACGCGGCTCACCACGCGCTTGGCGCGCAGCTCCGCGATGATGGCATTGAGATGCTTCAGGTCCCACACCGTCAGGTCGATGGTCATGTCGGTGAAGTCCTGGGTGCGCCGCTTCATGGAGACATTATCGATGTTGCCGTCATGGTCGGCGATCACCTGGGTGATCTGGGCGAGCGATCCGGGCTCGTTGATCGATTGCAGCTTGATGCGGGCCGGGAAGCGCTGGGTCGATCCTGTCTCCAGGTCCCAGCGCACGTCGATCCAGCGGTCCGGCTCGTTGTCGTAGGCCGCGAGCGAAGGTGACTGGATCGGATAGATCGTCACGCCCTCGCCGGGGGTCATGATGCCGACGATGCGGTCTCCCGGCACGGCGCCGCCTTCCGGTGCAAAGCTGATCGGCATGTCGGTGCTCAGACCACGGATCGGGATGCCGCTTGCATGCTCGCCGGCACCCTTCTTGCCGGCGCCATCGGGCTGTCCTCTGCCCTCGCTACCGGCGCGGCGCTCTTCGAAGTAATCGGGATAGACGGCCCGGACCACGTCGCCGGAGAACATCTCGCCGCGACCGACCGCCGCCAGCACGTCTTCGACTGAGACACGGGCGAGCCGGGGCAGGGCGCCTTTCAGCTTCTCGTCGGAGAACGGACGACCGGCACGCTCGAAGGCGCGTTCCAGGATCTGGTGGCCGAGGCCGGTATATTGCCGGCGCACGGCGGCACGGGTCGCACGGCGGATCGAGGCGCGCGCCTTGCCGGTGACCACCAGGGATTCCCAGGCGGCTGGGGGCGTCTGCCCTTCGGCGCGGACGATCTCCACCTCGTCGCCGTTCTGCAACTCGGTCAGAAGCGGCGACATGCGGCCGTTGATCTTGCAGCCCACTGCGGTGTTGCCGACATCGGTGTGCACCGCATAGGCGAAGTCGATGGGCGTGGCGCCCCGCGGCAGGGCGATCAGGCGGCCCTTGGGGGTGAAGCAGAAGACCTGGTCGTGGAAGAGTTCGAGCTTCGTGTGCTCGAGGAACTCCTCCGGATTGTCGCCTTCGGCCAGGAGGTCGATGGTGCGCCTGAGCCACTGATAGGCCCGGCTCTCGGTCGCCAACCGCGAATCGTCGTTCACGCCTTCCTTGTAGAGCGCGTGGGCCGCGATGCCGTATTCCGCCACCTCATCCATGTCCTCGGTGCGGATCTGCAGTTCGACGCGCTGGCTGCCGGGGCCGATCACCGTGGTGTGGATCGAGCGGTAGTCGTTCTGCTTCGGGGTCGAGATGTAGTCCTTGTACCGCCCCGGAACCATGGGCCAGCTGGTATGCACGATGCCGAGCGCCCGGTAGCACTCGTCGATGCTCCCCACGATGATGCGGAAGGCGAAGATGTCGGAGAGCTGCTCGAAGGAGACGGACTTGCGCTCCATCTTGCGCCAGATGGAATAGGGCCGCTTCTGACGCCCTGACACCACCGCCTCGATCCCCTGAGCGCGCAGTTTCGTGGTCAGGGTTCGCTCGATCTCATCAACCAGCTTTTCGCTTTTGGCCGAGAGCTCGCCCAGGTGGCGCCGGATCGCCTCATAGGCCTCCGGGTCGAGATTCTGGAAGGACAGCTCTTCCAGCTCCTCGCGCATTTCCTGGATACCCATGCGGCCGGCGAGCGGCGCATAGATGTCGAGGGTCTCCTCGGCGATCCGCTTGCGCTTCTCCGCCGGCATGAACTGCAGGGTGCGCATGTTGTGCAGGCGGTCTGCGAGCTTGACCAGAAGCACGCGCACGTCGTCGGCAACAGCGAGCAGAAGCTTGCGGAAGTTTTCCCCTTGAGCGGCGCGCTTCGACACGAGATCGAGCCGCTTGATCTTCGTGAGACCGTCGACGAGAGCGCCGATCTGGGGCCCGAAGGTCTTGTTGATCTCCTCGAGCGTCGCCTGAGTGTCCTCCACCGTGTCGTGCAGGACCGCCGCCGCGATGGTCGCGTCGTCGAGCTTGAGGTCTGTCAGAATGGCGGCCACTTCGAGAGGGTGGCCGAAGAACAGGTCGCCGGATGCGCGCTTTTGGGTGCCGTGGGCCATCATGGCGTACACGTAAGCGCGGTTGAGAAGCGCCTCGTCGGCCGAGGGGTTGTAGCGCTTGACCCGCTCGACGAGTTCATACTGGCGCATCATACGGCCGACATCTCCTTTGGGCCTGTTCGATCTGGCATAAAATCAGGAAGGTATTGAAGATATTGTACAACGTCTTCCGACCGCAAGCTGAATAGCTTGCCGCAGGGCAGGCATGCCGGGCGGTGGTTAAGGCATGCAACAAAAAAAGCCCGGCATTGGGCCGGGCTTTCTGAGAAAGGCTTGGGATCGCTTATTCGCGGTCGTCGTCGTCCGCGCTGCTGCTCGGAGGCACGAGGCCTTCGAGGCCGCGGAGCAGGTCTTCCTCGCTCATGCGGTCGAACTGCACGTCGGCGTCGTTGTCGCCGCCCGTGGACGGGGCTGCGGCGGTGTTGCTGAGCATCGGAACGGCCTCGGCCTCCGGCTCGTCCACCTCGACGTACTTCTGCATGGAGTGGATGAGCTGCTCCTTCAGGTCGTCCGGAGCAATCGTCTCGTCCGCGATCTCACGAAGGGCCACGACCGGGTTCTTGTCGCGGTCGCGATCGATCGTCAGCGGCGAGCCCGACGAGATGAGGCGGGCCCGGTGGCTGGCCAGCAGCACGAGCTCAAACCGGTTGTCGACCTTGTCGATGCAGTCTTCGACGGTCACGCGAGCCATGCGGGGCTCCTTCTTCAGGTTTAACGAATATCGGAAGAGGGACCGGATACACCGGTTGCCTTCAGAAAACAAGGGGATGCGTTCTGCGGCAGGAGCTTATGCCCAAGCCCGGGACAGGTGCGAGGGCGCACGGCGGAGGTACCCAAGCCTGGGTAGAGTTTCCCAAGGTAAAGCTTGAGGAGGTTGCTTTTGGGAGCCTTGAGATCCGTTGTGCGAAGTCTCGGTCATGCCGTGGACAGCGTCCTGAGGCATCTGAGCCTGCATAGACCCCCGGTGAACCGGCAGATGCTGCGGGGGTGGCGGCGTCTGATCTGATCACAGGTCAAGTGCGGCGCAGCGCGCGCTTCGCCTTGACTCCTTGCCCTCCGGGTGCGAGTCCCGCGCAAATTCGATAATCGAGGGAACCGCTCCTGATGACGCGCGCATTTATTTTCCCCGGACAGGGAAGCCAGACGGTCGGAATGGGCAAGGCCCTGGCCGAGGCCTTCCCGCAAGCCAAGGCTGTCTTCGACGAGGTGGATGAGGCTCTGTCCCAGAAGCTCTCCACCCTCATGTGGGAAGGTCCCGCGGAGGAGCTGACCCTCACGGCCAACACCCAGCCGGCCCTCATGGCCGTAAGCCTTGCGGCCATCCGCGTCCTGGAGGCCGAGGCCGGTCTCGATCTCAAGCAGCATGCGGCCTTTGTGGCCGGTCATTCGCTGGGCGAGTATTCGGCGCTTGCCGCCGCCGGAAGCCTGTCCATTTCCGACACCGCCCGGCTTCTCAGGATTCGCGGCAACGCCATGCAGAACGCCGTTCCCGTGGGGCAGGGCGCCATGGCGGCGCTTCTCGGCCTCGAATACGACGCCGCCCTCGAGGTCGCCCGCGAGGCGGCCCAGGGAGAGGTCTGCGATGCGGCCAATGACAATGGCGGCGCCCAGGTGGTGGTGTCGGGCCACAAGAGCGCCGTCGAGCGGGCCGTAGCCATCGCCCAGACTAAGGGCGCCAAGCGCGCCGTGATGCTGGCCGTGTCCGCCCCCTTCCATTGCGCCCTCATGCAGCCGGCCGCCGATGCCATGCGCGAGGCCCTTGACCGCGTGACCGTGAATGCCCCAGTTGTCCCGGTCGTCGCCAATGTGGAGGCTGCCCCCATCACCGACCCGTCGGTGATCCGCGATGCCTTGGTCCGCCAGGTCACCGGCACCGTGCGCTGGCGCGAGAGCGTGGCCTTCATGGCCTCCCAGGGCGTCGATTCCATTTATGAGGTTGGCTCCGGCAAGGTGCTGACTGGCCTCGTGAAGCGCATAGCGGCCGGCGCTTCGTCCACAGCCATCGGAACACCTGAGGATGTCGCCGCCTTTAAGGCGCCCCTGAACGGATAAGAGGAAACCCGCCATGTTCGATCTCACCGGCCGCAAGGCTCTCGTCACCGGCGCCACGGGCGGCATCGGCGGCGCCATCGCCCGTGCCCTCCATGCCCAGGGCGCGACAGTAACCCTGTCCGGCACCCGCCGGGCCGCTCTCGATGAACTGGCCTCATCCCTGGGCGAGCGCGTCCATGTGGTCGAGGCCAACCTGTCCGACAAGGACTCGGTCGAGGCTCTCGTCCCGGCCGCCGAGGCCGCCATGGAAGGGCTCGACATCCTGGTCAACAACGCGGGCGTGACCAAAGACAACCTGTTCATGCGCATGAAGGACGAGGAATGGGACACGGTGATTGCCGTGAACCTGACCGCCTCCTTCCGCCTCTCCCGTGCTGCGGTGAAGAATATGATGCGCCGCCGCTACGGCCGCATCGTCAATATCGGCTCCGTGGTGGGCTCCACGGGCAATCCGGGCCAGGGCAACTATGCCGCCTCCAAGGCTGGCCTCATCGGCATGACCAAGGCGCTCGCCGCCGAGGTCGCCAGCCGCAACATCACGGTGAACTGCGTCGCTCCGGGCTTCATCGAGTCGCCCATGACCGACGTTCTCAACGACAAGCAGCGTGAGGGAATCCTGGGCACGATCCCCATGGGGCGCTTAGGGAAGGGCGACGAAATCGCTTCTTCCGTGGTTTATCTCGCGTCGACCGAAGCCGCTTACGTGACGGGCCAGACCCTGCACGTGAATGGCGGAATGGCTATGTTCTAAAGGAACTTATCGCCGTTTCCGGAATCTGTTTGCAGGTGCCGTTCGCCTCTCGCCAGACCGGATAAGCTTGTGTTAAGCATGATCCCGATCAGGTCAAAGGGGTTGACCGGCGCTTAAAAATGCGGCTTTGCACGGCGCAGGGTAGCCGTTTCAGCGTTGTCAGCTGAGCAGCTGATCTATTTTGATTTCTTGAATCCGCCCAATCCTGAGGCGGCAGCCACTGAGGAAAAAACGATGAGTGACGTCGCTGATCGCGTGAAGAAGATTGTTGTCGAGCACCTCGGCGTCGAAGCCGACAAGGTGGTCGAGAACGCGAACTTCATCGACGACCTGGGCGCCGACAGCCTGGATACGGTCGAGCTGGTGATGGCGTTCGAGGAAGAGTTCAACGTCGAGATCCCGGACGACGCGGCTGAGACCATCGTGACGGTCGGCGACGCTGTCCGCTTCCTCGAGAAGAACGCAGCCTAAAAGCTGAAGGGGCGTCGGGTGACTCATCCGACGCCCGAATTTTATTGATCGATAGGGCAGGAATTCATGCGCCGGGTAGTTGTTACAGGTCTTGGCATGGTCACTCCGCTGGGCAGCGGGGTCGATGCCACTTGGTCGCGCCTCGTCAAGGGGCAGAGCGGCGCCGGCAAGATCACCGATTTCCAGGTCGACGACCTGGCCTGCCAGATCGCCTGCCAGATCCCACGTGGCGACGGCACCGATGGCACCTTCAACGCCGACGAATGGATGGAGCCCAAGGAGCAGCGCAAGGTCGATCCCTTCATCGTCTATGCGATGGCCGCTTCCACCCAGGCTCTTCGTGATTCCGGCTGGCAGCCGAAGACCTATGAGGAGCAGTGCGCCACGGGTGTGCTCATCGGCTCAGGCATCGGCGGCATTGGTGGCATCTACGAGGCGTCCGCCACCCTGATCGAGCGCGGCCCGCGTCGCATCTCGCCCTTCTTCATTCCCGGTCGCCTGATCAACCTGGCTGGCGGCTACGTGTCCATCGAGCACGGCCTGAAGGGTCCGAACCACGCCGTCGTGACCGCCTGCTCCACCGGCTCGCATGCCATCGGCGACGCGGCCCGCCTGATCGCGCTCGGCGATGCGGATGTGATGGTGGCCGGCGGCACGGAATCTCCTGTGAACCGCCTCTCCATCGCAGGCTTTGCCGCCTGCCGGGCCCTCTCCACCGGCTACAACGACACGCCCGAGAAGGCCTCGCGCCCCTACGACAAGGACCGTGACGGCTTCGTCATGGGTGAGGGGGCCGGCGTCGTCGTTCTTGAGGAATACGAGCACGCCAAGGCACGCGGCGCCAAGATCTATGCCGAGGTGATCGGCTATGGCCTGTCGGGCGATGCCTATCACATCACCTCGCCCTCCGAGGACGGCGACGGCGCCTATCGCTGCATGGCCGCTGCTCTCAAGCGCGCCGCCATCGACGTGTCCGAGATCGACTACGTCAACGCCCACGGCACCTCGACGCCCCTGGGCGACGAGCTGGAGCTGAAGGCGGTCGAGCGGATCATGGGCAATGCCGCTGGCAAGCTCTCCATGTCGTCCACCAAGTCGGCGATCGGTCACCTTCTCGGCGCCGCCGGCGCTGTCGAGGCAATCTTCTCGATTCTGGCCATCCGCGACGGCATCGTCCCGCCGACCATCAATCTCGACAATCCGTCCGTGGAGACGGCCATCGATCTCGTACCGAAGCAGGCCAAGCGCAAGGAAGTCAATGTGGCCCTGTCGAACTCCTTCGGCTTTGGCGGAACTAACGCTTCGCTCATTCTTCGTCGCGTATCATAAGAGAGCGGGAGCCCTTACGGCTTTTCGCCATAATCCCTGCTAGGGTGTCGGCGGACCGGCAGGACCGCCGGCCGATACCAGAAAAGCGGCGTGATGTTCGGACGAAAGAAAAAGATCCTTCTCCCTATGGACGATTCTGACAACGGATCGTCCCAGCCGCGCCTGGCGCCCCGGTCCCCGAGCGAGGCCATCAAACCCTCGATGGCTCCCCCGCCGCCGCCAAAGCTTCGCCGTCGCCGGAGAGGCATGCTGTCCCTGCTCAGCGGGTTGCTGACCCTGCTCGTGGCTGTTGCCATCGCGGGCATCTTCGGCTTCTCCATGCTTCAGCAGGCGGTGACAGCCGACGGGCCGCTGCAGAGCGATAAGGTCGTGGTGATCCCCCGCAACACCGGCACGGGCGAAATCGCCCAGATCCTCAAGCAGGAAGGCGTGATCGAGCAGCCCCTGCTGTTCCAAGCCTACGCCTACATGAACCGTCAGCGCGGGCAGCTCAAGGCCGGCGAGTTCCAGTTCAAGGCCGGCACCAGCGTCGAAGAGGCCATCGACACCCTGATCCAGGGCCGGGCCATCCTGCACACCGTCTCGGTTCCGGAGGGGCTCACCAGCGAGCAGGTTCTGGCGCGTCTCTACGAGCACGAGATCCTCACCGGCGACGTGACCGAGACACCGCGCGAAGGCTCGCTCCTGCCCGATACCTACAAATTCGAGCGCGGCACCACGCGCCAGCAGATCATCAACACTATGCAGACGGCCCAGCGGCAGGCGATCGAGCAGATCTGGCAGCGACGCTCGCCCGAACTGCCGATCAAGTCGCCGCAGGAACTCGTGATTCTCGCCTCCATCGTGGAGAAAGAGACAGGCCGCGCCGATGAGCGCACGCGGGTGGCCGGCGTCTTCATCAACCGCCTCATGAAGCGCATGAGGCTTCAGTCCGATCCCACGATCGTCTACGGGCTTGTGGGTGGAAAGGGTACGCTAGGCCGCGGGATCCTGCGCAGCGAGATCGAGGCAGCGACGCCCTACAACACCTATGTGGTGGAAGGGCTACCGCCCGGTCCCATCGCCAATCCCGGCCGCGCGGCCCTCGAAGCGGTCGCCAACCCGTCGAGGACAAAGGATCTCTACTTCGTGGCCGACGGTTCCGGCGGCCATGCCTTTGCCGAGACCTACGAGCAGCATCAGCGCAACGTGGCACGGTGGCGGCAGCTCGAGAGGAGCCGTCCGGCGACCGGCCCTGCGGATGTGGACCGGGTGCTGCCCGAAGGAGAACAGACCGGCGCGCCGCCCGGTACTGCACCCGCATTGCGCGGCACCGCGAATGCCCTGCCGGCTGTCGGCGGTCGTCCGGGGCGCGGCTTCGATGCCAGCGAGGGGACTGAGAAGGATCCGCTCAAGAACAAGAGCTTCGACCTGACCAAACCGAAGAACGTCCCGGCTCTTCAACAGCCGTGAGCGGTTGGCGCAGATCCCCGCTCCTTGCAATCGACTCTTGGATCGGCGCGCATTATGGTCGCGCCGATTTTTCCATTCCGCTCTCGAGGTTTCACGCATGTCCATTGCGAGCATGACCGGCTTTGCCCGCGAAGCCGGCGTCACCGGCGCCTATCAATGGGCCTGGGAACTCAAGACTGTGAATGGCCGCGGGCTCGAAGTGCGGGTTCGGACACCTTCCGGGCTTGATGCCATGGGCGAGGAGGCGCGTGGGCAGATCCTCAAGGCGCTCACCCGCGGACAGGGTCAGCTCAATCTCTCCTTGAGCAAGGCATCATCCGCCCCGAAGCTGCGCGTCAATCAGGATGTGCTGCAGTCGCTCCTCTTCGCCCTTGATGGCCTGTCTCTGCCTGAAAACGTGAAGCCCGCCTCCCTCGATGGTCTTCTCGCCGTACGCGGCGTGGTGGAACTCGACGACGATGCCGACGATCCGGGGCAGAACGAGGAGCTTGCTGTCGCGTTGAGAGCCGGTGCCGGAGCCCTGATCGATGCGATCAAGACAGCCCGGCTGAAAGAGGGACAGGCTCTGTCCACCGTCCTCGGTCAGCAGCTCGATCTGATCTCGCGGTTCGTCGACGAGGCCGAGGCCGCGCCCGCCCGCCAGCCGGAGGCGATCCGCGCGCGGCTGGAGGCTCAGGTTGCGGAGTTGCTCGACGGCAAGCATGCCTTCGACGCGGCACGCCTTCATCAGGAAGCGGTGCTGATCGCAGCCCGCGCCGATATCCGCGAGGAGCTTGATCGCCTGCGCGCCCATGTGGAAGCCGCACGCAGCCTGTTGCAGGAAGGCGGACCGGTTGGCCGGCGTCTCGATTTCCTGGCGCAGGAGTTCGGCCGCGAGGCCAACACCCTGTGCGCGAAAGCCAATGATGTTTCCCTGTCGCGGATCGGGCTTGAATTGAAGGCCGTGATCGAGCAATTCCGCGAGCAGGTTCAGAACGTGGAGTGATGCGGTGAGCCAAGATCCGAAATCGCCGGTCGGCCGTCGCGGCCTGATCCTCATCCTGTCGTCGCCATCCGGTGCCGGCAAAACCACGCTCACCCGCAGCCTCGTGGAAGAGCGGGCGGGCGCACTTTCGATCTCTGTGACCACGCGCCCTAAGCGCCCGTCGGAGATCGAAGGCAAGCACTATCACTTCATCGACGTGGAGGAGTTCAAGGCGATGCGCGATCGCGATGAACTTCTCGAATGGGCCGAGGTGCACGGCAATTTCTACGGCACCCCGCGCAAGCCCGTGGAGAAGACGCTGGCATCCGGCCAGGACATGGTCTTCGACATCGATTACCAGGGCACCCGCCAGGTGCGGCAGAAGCTGCCCGACGATGTGGTGACCGTGTTCGTCCTGCCTCCGAGCTTCAAGGAGCTGAAAGCGCGCCTGGAGCGCCGGGCGGAGGATGCCCCCGAGGTCATCGCCAAGCGCCTCGCCAATGCACGCGTCGAGATGGAGCGCTGGGTCGAGTACGATTACGTGATCGTCAACGAGGATCTCGGCAAGTCTTTCGAGAGCTTGAAGGCGATCCAGGCGGCCGAGCGCCTCAAGCGTGATCGCCTCGTCGGCCTCTCGGACTTCGTCGAAGGATTGCTTGCAGAGAAGCTCGACTAGAGCGCTTCCGCCGATCGTTGCGTTGGTTGAAAAGTGATGAACGGTGCTATTCCTCTAGCGCCCCAATCATCTCCACGCGCATTGCATGTCGGCCGCCTTCGAACTCGGTGGTCAGGAATGCATCTACGATATCGAGCGCCAGCCCTTCGCCCACCACGCGCACGCCAATCGACAGCATGTTAGCATCGTTGTGCTGGCGGATCATGCGGGCTGAGAATGTTTCGGCGCAGACGCCGCAACGGATGCCCTTAACCTTGTTTGCCGCCATCATGATGCCCTGGCCGGTGCCGCATAGGATGATGCCAAATCGGCAATCGCCAGAGGCGACGAGCCGCGCCGCCGCTTCGCCATGCTTAGGATAATGTGCGCTTTCCGGCGTCGTCGGCCCGATGTCGACCGCCACCCAACCACGCGCTCCGACATGAGCGGCAATGGCCTGTCGGAGCTGAATGGCAGAGTGGTCGCTGGAGAGGACGATGCGGTTACTGTTTGTCATGGGGGAAAATCGTCCCGTTTCCGAGGCAATTTAGAGACTCAGACGAGCGCCAGCTGGTTTCGGCGCTCATGACGGGCGATGGCATGCCCGATCAGCACTTCCATCAGCTCGCTCTGCGGCAGGCCGCCTGCCTCCCAGAGCTTCGGATACATACTGATCGCCGTGAAGCCCGGCAGGGTGTTCACCTCGTTGACGAACAGACTGTTTTCGTTCTTCGGATCGACGAAGAAGTCGACGCGCGCCAAGCCTTCGCAGCCGAGTATCTTGAAGGTTTCGACGGCAAGCTCCTGGATGCGCCGCGTCTGGTCTGAAGTGAGTTCCGCCGGAATGCGCAGGAGGGCGCCGTCGGCGTCGATGTACTTGGCGTCATAGCTGTAGAAGCCGTGGCTGCCGGCCGGCACGATCTCGCCGAGCGGGGACGCATTGATCTCGCCGGCGGCGTTCTCCAGCACCGAGCACTCGATCTCCCGCGCGCCCGTGACGCTGCGCTCCACCAGCACCTTGCCGTCATACTGGAAAGCGCGCTGGCAGGCTTTGTCAAATTCCTCGGCCGATGTGGCACGGGACACGCCCACCGACGAGCCCATATTGGCGGGCTTCACGAAAAGATCAGGCGTGCCGAGGGCATCCACGGCGGCCCAGTAGTCGACTCGGGTGCGGGGCGTCAGGGTGAGGAAGGGAACAACGGGGAGGCCACTGTCGCGCAGCAGCCGCTTGGCAACGTCCTTGTCCATACCGGCAGCGGAGCCCATCACGCCGGAGCCAACATAAGGAACATTCGCGAGTTCAAGGAAACCCTGGACTGTTCCGTCCTCGCCGTTCGGCCCGTGCAGCACCGGCACGACCGCGTCGAGTCGCAGCGTGGTGGAGCCTGCATCGCCGTTGAGGACGATCATTTCGCCTGCGCCGCCCGGCAGCAGGGCCACCTGGGGTGCTCCCTCGGGGATCTCCAGGGATTGCGCACCCCGTCCGCCACCATTGCCGTTGTCGCAGAGGAGCCAGCGCCCATCGCGGCCGATGCCGATGGGGACGATGTCGTAGCGGTCCGGATCGAGGGCGCGCAGCACATTGGCGGCCGAGAGCTTGGAGACCTCGTGCTCCGCAGAGCGTCCTCCGAACAGAAGCCCGATCCTCTTGCGCGGCTGCGACATGCCCGCTTCCTCCTTTGCGGCGGCTCCAGGCCGCTCATATGAACCGATCATGGGAGAGGCGCGGTTAAGGTCCCATGAAACACCTCCGCGGCTCCCGTCGAGCGGCTTCATATAGAGGGAATCAAAGGCGGGGCGAGCGTCGGAGCCGCTTTAAGCCCGCGCGCCGCGCGTGGCGTCCAGGGCATTGGCCAGCGCCACATAGCCCTCGACCGGGATGTTCTCGGCCCGGATCGTCTCTTCAAGCCCGGCCGCCCGGATGATCTCGGACGGATCGGGCGTGAGAGATCTCAGGCTCTGGCGCAGCATCTTGCGGCGCTGCCCGAACGCGGCCCGCGTGACAGCTTCCAGGGCTTCGAGGCGGCAGGGCAGCGGGTTCGCCCGCGGCGTCAGGTGAACGACGCTCGATGTGATCTTCGGCGGCGGCACGAAGGCGGAGGGGGGCACGTCGAAGAGGATACGCGATTCCGCGCGCCAGCCGCAGAGGACACCCAGGCGGCCGTAGTTCTTCGGATCGCTCTCGTCAGCCACGATGCGCTCGGCGACTTCGCGCTGGAACATGAGGGTGAGGGAGGCCCACCAAGGCGGCCAGGCCTCGCCGGTGAGCCATCCGGTCAGCAGGGCCGTGCCGACGTTGTAGGGCAGGTTGGCGATGATGCGTACGAGTCCTTCGCCGACCAGCGGGCGCGGGTCGAACTCCAGAGCATCGGCCTCGACCACCTCCAGTCGGCCCGGATAGCGCTCGGCGATTTCGGCGAGCGCCGGAAGACAGCGGGTGTCGCGCTCGATGGCGACGACCTTTCTGGCGCCGGCCGCAAGGATCGCCCGGGTCAGGCCGCCGGGGCCGGGGCCGACCTCGATGACGGTTGCTTCCTCCAGCGGTCCGGCGGAGCGGGCAATGCGGCTCGTCAGGTTGAGGTCGAACAGGAAGTTCTGGCCGAGAGACTTCTTGGCCATGAGCTCATGGGTGCGGACCACCTCGCGCAGAGGGGGGAGGTCATCGATCTGGCTCATGATGCCCTCAAACGAGCGGCGAGCTTGATGGCGGCGATGAGGCTGTCGGGCCGGGCGATGCCCTTGCCCGCAATGTCGAAGGCCGTGCCGTGATCCGGGGAGGTGCGCACGAAGGGCAGCCCGAGGGTCACGTTGACCGCCTCGTCAAAGGCGATGGTCTTGATCGGGATGAGGGCCTGGTCGTGATACATGGCAAGCGCGGCATCGTAGCGGCTGCGGGCGCGGGCATGAAACATGGTGTCCGCGGGCAGTGGGCCTGCCGCCTCAATGCCCTCAGCGCGCAAGGCATGGATAGCCGGGACGATGATGCTGGCGTCCTCCGTTCCCATCGCTCCGTTCTCGCCCGCGTGAGGATTGAGGCCTGCGAGCGCCAGCCTCGGGTGAGCGATGCCGAACCGCTCCCGCAATTCCCGGGCCACGATCCGCCCGGTCAGCACGATCAGGTCCGTGGTGAGGGCGGAGGGCACGTCAGCAAGAGGGATGTGTACGGTCACGGGCACCACCGCCAACTGCTCGCTCCAGAGCATCATCACGGGATGGTAGGTCTCGTCCCTGCCGTTGGAGGCCAGGGCTGCGAGAAACTCCGTATGGCCCGGATGCCGGAACCCGGCCTCGTAGAGGACGTGCTTGGCGATGGGGTTGGTGACGAGCGCTGAAGCCGATCCCTGGTGGACAAGATCGACAGCCCTTTCGATGGACTCGATCACCGATGCCGCAGCACCTGCATCGGGCTGGCCGGGTTGCGCCGAAACCGAAACGCTCAAGGGGAGAACCGGCAGGGCCTTCGAGAACGTGTCCGGGATCTGCGCCGTCTCGACGGCCATGACCGGCACGTCCCAGCCCTGGCTCTGCGCAACGCGCTCGAGGAATGCGGGGTCGCTCAGAACCGCGAAAGGCGGGAGGGCCCTTTCTTCCCGCAGCATCCAAGCCCTGAGGGCCAGTTCCGGCCCGATCCCGGCAGGGTCACCCTGCGTCAGCAGGAGTGAGGGCTGGTTCAAGGCTGACACCCGTGTCCTTCACCATCACTCATCGTCGGAACCGCTGAGTCTCTGCGTATAGCCCACCTCGCCGAGGGAGCGGAGCTCAAGGCTGAAGGCAACCGTGTGGTTCTGCTCCTTTTCGCCCGAGGTAAGTGCGATGTCGCGCGGAGTGATGCTGTAGCTCACCGAGAAGGTCGTGCACTCGTCGATGTAGCCCAGCCCCAGGGACATACCGGCCACATAACCGACGTTCTCACGTTGAGAGATCGCTGCTCCCGGATCGATTGAGGGGATTCTGATATTTTCGCGCGCCACGAGATAGCGGTCCAAGTCGAGAAGGACCGAGCCTGTGACGAACCAGTTCGGCGTCATGTCCCAACGGGCGGAGGCGAGCAGGCCCTCGCGGCGGGTCGGGAAGCCGATGGCAGGCTGAGCCTCGTAACGGGCATAGGTCAGCGAGGTTGAGACCGGCAGATAGGGATTGAAGTTCGCCCGGATGCCGGCTTCGAATCGGTTCAGGCTGAAATCCTCCTGATCGAAGCGGCCGCGCGAGACCAAAGCGAAGTTAGCATTCGGCGAGATCTGGAAGCGGCCGACATAGTCGGACGCCCGGGACTCGAGGCCCGAATCCAAGCCCACATTGGCCAAGTCGCCCTGGCGGAACGAGTTGCGGCCCGCGATCTGATAGGACTGGCCGAACAGCACATTGGCGTAGAAGTCGTCCGCTCCGGTGACCGTGTACTGCAGGCCGACATTGGCGCGCACGCCGCCCTCGACGCGGTCGTAGCCGGAGAACTTATCCCAGTCGAAGAGCGACGTATCGTCGAACACGAGGCTCTGGGCATCCTCGTTGGGAAGACTGCCGATCCGGGTTTCATTCGGGCGAGCAACGATCTGGGCGATCGGCTCCAGGATCTGCTGTCCCGAGGTGCCGAGGCTGGCAATGAAGGGATAGCGGTATTCGAGCCCGACCGCCGGCATGGCGCGGAAGAGATAATCGTCGTCCGCGTCGGTGAAGTTGGCCAGCTCCGGATTCTGGTAACCGTTGAAATCAGGGGCGATCCAGAAATTATCGGCCCGCAGATAGGCGAACGGGGTCCAGACCTGGCCGATGGGATCGATAAACTCGCGTCGCCAAGAAGCCGTAACCGAAGCTCTGGATGTCGAGCCGCTGATACCCCGAACGAGGCATGAGCTCGGATCGAATACGGTGCAGGTCCGGGCAATGCCGAAGTAGGTGGTATTGCCAGGTGACAGCGGATCGAACTGAGCAGCCTCGCGGGACAGGCTGGTCACGTTCACATCGAGCGCGAACTCGCCGCCGATGGTTGGAGGCGTGAAGCGCTTGTTGTAGTCGATCACCGGAGCGACGACCGGCTGCTGCTTCTGCCAGTCGTAGGTTGATAGAGTCTTGAAGTAGTAGCCCCGCGCATCGAAGAACGAGCGATCGCCCTGGCCCTGGAGATAGAGAGTCGAGATCGATTCCTTGACGTAATAGTTGCTCAGGCTCTCGCTGCGGATGCGATAGTTCGTGAGGAACCACTTGTCGGACACGAGGGCGATGTCCCAGCCCCAGCGCCAGTTCTGGTTGATGAAGAATTCGCCTGATGTCTCCAGAGAGCCGCGGAAATCGCGATCTCCAGCTCCGTATGGAGAGGGGAGAAAGGCCTCTGGATCGAGCTGATTGATACCGGCCGCGCGAATGTTGTAAGCGCCGGTTTCCAGGCGGTGGCGCCACTCGACCTGCCCGAGAAGGCCCTGACGGCTCAGGATGGTCGGGCTGATCGTCAGGTCGTAATTGGGCGCGATGGCCCAGAAGAACGGGACCGAGCCACCATAGCCCAGGGTGTTCGAGAAAACGTAACGCGGCGCCAGGAATCCCGTCTTGCGCTTGACGGTCGGGTCGGGCGTCCAGAAATAGGGCAGGTAGGCGACCGGGATGCCGAGGAGTTCAAGGGTGGCATCCTCGTAATAGATCGTCCGCTCGCTGTTGTTGTGGATGATCTTTGCCGCCTTCACCTGCCAGAGCGGGGGGCGTTCCGGATTGTCCTTGCACGGTTCGCAGGCGGTGTAGGTGCCGCGCTCAAAGGTCGTGGTCTCGCCTTCCGCGCGCTCGGCCCGGGGGGCGGAGAATCGGGTCGTCAGGGGACGGCCCTGTTCCACGGTGGTCTGAACCACCCTTAAGGAATCGATGAAGCCGCTTCTGAAATCATCGGTGAGCTCGAAACGGTCACCTGTTGCGACGGTGCCGTTAGCATCCGTCAGACGGGCATTGCCCTCGGCAAAGACCCGGCCGGTGTTCCGGTCATAGGTGACCCGGTCAGCCTGGAGCGTCCGGCCCTGGTAGTTCATCTGCACGTCGCCGGAGGCGGCGATCGTGTTCCGGTCGTTGTCGTAGACGATTTCCTTGGCGTCCACTAGCAGTCGGTCGTTCCCGGATCCGGACTGGGCGCGGGCGCCGATGGCCTCGTTGAGCGTGGCTTGGGCAAGCGCAGGCATTGACCCAGCGGCATATATCAGTGCCGCTGCGACCGCAGACGTTGCGATCGTTGTCTTGAGCCGCCGCATCCCCACTCCTTCGCAATACTCTTTCTTGAGAACGGTCAGCCGTCCTCTTGGTACAATAAGGCCAAGGTCCCTAAAAGACTGCCTACTACAGCAGGGAACCAGGCCGCAACCAACGAACTGATGATTCCGGAGGCTCCAAGCTCCGCCATAAGCTCAGTGGCGACATAAAGCATGAACCCGGCTGCGACGCCACCCAGAACCATCATGGCTACACCGCCAAATCGAAAGAATCTTAACGAGACGGATGCGGCAACGAAGACCATGGCGATGAAGAGCAGGGGACGGGCCAGGAGCAGGTCGTAATGGAGCCGGTAGGTGGTGGCGTTGATATCCGCCTGCTCCATCCGGCTGATCGTCTCCTTCAGCTCCCAGAACGGAACCGCATCGGGGTCGATGAAGCTCTGTCGAACCTCCGAGGGCTTCAGGCTCGAGGCGATCAGATAGCGGTCGTGCGATCGGGGCTCTTCGGTTGCGGACAGAACCCTGGCGTCCTTCAGCTCCCAAAAGCCCTCGTGCAGGTTCGCTTCACGAGACTCGACCCGATGACTGAACGTGCCGTCATGGTCAAAGGCATAGACCGTGACATCATAGAGGGTCGCGGCATTGGTCGCCGAGCCGTTCGCACGGAAAATGGCCTGCCCGTCCAGGCTCCTCTGGCGAAGCCAGATCGGCTTTTCCCGGGTTTGGACGTTCCTGGAAAAGATGCTCGTCTCCAGGGCGGAAGCGCGCTGCTTGAGGACGGCGGAAAGAGGGTTGTAGACCGTGACGGAGAGAACCCCGATCAGCACCGCGATCAGGAGGCCGGGCTGAAGGAACTGCCAGGCGGAGATGCCCGCCGCCCGTGCCACCACCAGTTCGAGCTTGCGGCTGAGCTGGAGGAGAGCCGCCATGCTGCCGAACAGCACGGCAAAGGGCATCACCTGCTCGGCGATGGCCGGGGTGCGGAACAGGGCCAGTTGCGCAATGACCGCCGTCGTTGCGCTCGGCGCATCGCCGGCCCGGCGCATGAGCTCCACGAAGTCCAGGGTGTAGACGAGGGTGAAGACCGTCGCGAAGACCAGGAAAATAGTCTTGAGAAATTGCCGCGAGAAGTACGAGCCAAGGGTCCGGCCAATGAGCATGGTCAGGCTTTCTGGATCGCGGGAGAGCGTGACGGCAGGAGATTGCTGAACAGCCTCAGAAACTTGGCTTGGGCCGATCGCATGGCAGGACCCTGCAGGATCAGCAGCAGGCTGATCAGGATGCTGGCCAGCGGCACGGCGTAGATCGCCACAACCGCGACCGGAGTCCGGGCGACGCCGCTCGAAGCGGCAAAGCCGAGGATCCGCATCAGCACGATCGCCACAACCGCGCTGGCAATCGCCACGCCACGGCCCTGGCGGGTTGTGCGGGGTTCGCCGAGAGCCGCGAAGGCGATCATCATCATGGCGAGAGGGTAGAGCCAGGAGGACAGGCGCTCATGAAGCTCGGCCCTGAAGCGGCCCGACTGTTCCTGGTAGATAGGTTCGCTCTTATCGGGGAATAGGAGCTGGAGGGTGCTGCGCTCGCGCGGCTTGTAGATGACCTCTCCGCCCTCCTTGTTGAAGGCCGACAGGTCGACCGCATAGCGCTCGAAGGCGACGATGGACGAGTCGCGGCTATTGGGCTCCTTGCGCTGAACGCTGCCCTTCTGAAGCACGAGATAGGATGTTCCGTTCTGCTCGGCGGTCTGGCCCCGTTCGGCCAGATAGACGATAGCTTTGTTCTTCTCCCGGAGGTCTTCCATGAAGATCCCGAGCAGGGAATCGCCCTGGCGCTCCCGGTAATGGAAGGTGATGCCGTTATCCAGGCTGATGAACTGACCTTCCTTGGCCATGGTGCCCACGAAATCTGCCCGGATCTTCGTGAACAGCTGGCGCATCTCCTGGAAGCTTGCAGGCATAATGTGGACCGAGATGATGCCCACAGCCAGGCACACGAAGGCCGCCAAGGCCAGGAAGGGCCGCAGCAGCCGCCCCGGAGGCATGCCCCCGGCACTCATGACGATCAGTTCGGAATCGCCGTTCAGCTTGTTCAGGGTGTAGATGGTAGCCAGAAACAGGGCGACCGGCGCGATGACGCTGATCAGGGCGGGCAGGGACAAGCCCGTCACCGTCAGGAAGATCATAAGCGTCTGGCCCTTGCCGGTCAGCAGGTCGAGCTCCCGCAGGGCCTGCGTGATCCAGATCACGCCTGTGAGGGCGACCAGGCACGCGGCGAAGGCATTGAAGGTGTTTTTGAGGATGTAGCGTTCGAGAAGTGTCATAAGGCCCTTCGCCCCCGGGCGGTTGCGCCCTGGGTATCGTGTCGGACGGTCTCAGGCAAGACGGCCGTTTTCAACAGCCTGAGATTGCGCCGATTTCACGGCAGCTTCCCCCTGATCCCAGCTGCAATATGATATATGTCCCAACCGTCACCACCGCGCATCAGCGTCGCAGCCGGCCCCAAGACCGGACATGCACCAGAACAAAGAGGATTTCATGGCCGATAGCTTCAAGATCGAATTCCAGGCCCATGGCAAAGTCGAATCCGGCGATCTCATTGTCTTCGTCGGAGAGAATCTCAAGCCCTCCGCCGCCGTGGCCAAGCAGCTCGGGCCGAAGGCCGTCGATTTGATCGCCAAAGCTGCTGCTGCGGAAAGCTTCAAGGGCAAGGCCAAGTCCGCCATGTCGATCGTGGTCCCCTCGGGCCTCTCCGTCGAGCGGCTGATCGTGATTGGCACTGGCGGCGAGAAAGACCGGAACGACGTGGACTTCGTCCAGCTGGGCGGCCTGATTGCCGGCAAGGTGAACGGCAAGCTCGCGACTGTAGTCCTGGATATGCCCGACGTCGAGGTCACGCCGGAGGCAGTGGCGGACATCGCGGTTGGCGTCAGCCTTCGCCGCTACAGCTTTGACCGCTACAAGACCAAGAAGAAGGACGAGGACAACGGGAAGGGAGGCGGACGTCTGGTCTTCAGCGTGGCGGACCCCGCTGCGGTCAAGAAGGCCTACAAAACCCGCGAGGGGATCCAGCAGGGCGTCATCATCGCCCGCGACCTCGTTAACGAGCCGCCGAACGTCCTGGGACCGCAGGAATTCGCCGCCCGTGCTCAGGCCCTGACCAAGCTCGGCGTCGAGGTGGAGATTCTCGACGACAAGGCCATGAAGAAGCTCGGCATGGGGGCACTGCTCGGCGTGGCTCAGGGTTCCGTGCGCGGCGGCCGGGTCGCCATCATGCGCTGGAATGGCGGCAAAGCCAACGACAAGCCCATCGCCTTCGTCGGCAAGGGCGTCGTCTTCGACACCGGCGGCATCTCGATCAAGCCGGGCGCCGGCATGGAGGATATGAAGGGCGACATGGCGGGCGCCGCCTGCGTGGTCGGGCTCATGCATGCGCTTGCAAGCCGCAAGGCCAAGGCCAACGTGGTCGGCGCCATCGGCCTCGTGGAGAACATGCCCGACGGCAATGCCCAGCGGCCCGGCGACATCGTCACCACCATGTCGGGCCAGACCATCGAGATCATCAACACGGACGCGGAAGGCCGCCTCGTCCTGGCCGATGTGCTCTGGTACGTGCAGGATCGCTTCAAGCCCAAGTTCATGATTGACCTCGCGACCCTCACGGGCGCGATCATGGTGGCGCTGGCGCAGGAATATGCAGGTCTGTTCTCGAACAACGACGAACTGGCCGAGCGCCTGACCGTTGCCGGCAAGGCCACGGGCGAACGGGTCTGGCGCATGCCGCTGGGGCCTGAGTTCGACAAGATGATCGAATCCAAGTTCGCCGACATGAAGAACTCGTCCGGGCGCTTCGGCGGGTCGAGCACGGCGGCGGCGCTGCTCCAGCGCTTCGTCAACGATGTGCCCTGGGCCCATCTCGACATCGCCGGCACGGCCATGGGCTCGCCCTCGACCGAGATCAACCGGGGCTGGAGCTCCGGATGGGGCGTGCGCCTTCTCGACCGTCTCGTGCGCGATCATTACGAAGCCCGGTAATCCTACATAACGTCATCCCGGGTCTGCGCAGCAGGACCCGGGATCGCTTGACGAGAATAGTGCTTGATCCTGACCACGATCCCGGATCTTCGCTTCGCTCCGTCCGGGATGACAGGAGTATTATGACCGAGGTCCTTTTCTACCATCTCCAGCATCAGCCGCTCGAGGCCGTGCTGCCCACGCTCCTGCAGAAGACGCTGGAGCGCGGGTGGCGTGCGGTGATTCAGGTGACAACGGAGGAGCGCATGTCCGCCCTCGACGATCACCTGTGGACATTCACCGACGAAAGCTTCTTGCCGCACGGAACGGATCGCGAAGCCCACGCGGCGGACCAGCCGATCCTCATTACCCTGTCAGGCGACAATCCCAACGGCGCTTCCATCCGCTTTCTCGTGGAAGGCGCCAGCCTGCCGGAGGACATGCCCGCCTACCAGCGTCTGGCGATCCTATTCGATGGTAACGACATCCAGGCGCTCGCCTTCGCCCGCGATCAGTGGCGGGCAGTCAAAGAGGGCGGCCACGATGCCACCTACTGGCAGCAGGACGAGAGCGGCCGCTGGCAGCGAAAGGCGTGAGTTATTTTGAAAGAGCAGTCCTGAAGCTCTCATCCTTCGAGACGGACCTGACGGTCCTCCTCAGAGGCTGGCTCATAAAGCTATAGCCATCTTTACCTCCCCCCTTGTGGGGGAGGTGGCCCCGCAGGGGGCGGAGGGGGGTACGGCGCCAACGGAATGATCGGCGTGACCCGTCTCGACCCGTTGGCGCCGTACCCCCCCC
>Ga0209902_100051_pt1 | contig 252079 bp, 262 predicted proteins | sample FECB27metaG_FD_188304 | JGI IMG/M metagenome (GOLD analysis project Ga0209902, IMG submission 188304) | Cyanobacterial communities from the Joint Genome Institute, California, USA - FECB-27 (SPAdes) (version 2) | ecosystem: Environmental > Aquatic > Thermal springs > Hot (42-90C) > Microbial... | reverse complement strand
TGAAGGTCGTTGGTTCAAATCCAACCCCCGCAACCATCAACACACACACAGCCGCCCCACAGGGCGGCTTTTTTGTTGAACACTCCACGTCAACACAACATTGCCACAACATCTCTCCGGCGCAGCGCCGATTGGAACTCGAGCGGTTCGGAACAAGCGGGCCTTGGTGTCATAGACCGACAGCAGCCGCGGATCGCAGCTGCCGAGCGTGTGGCACGGCGCCGCACGCATTGCTGAGTTGGTGGATCTCGTGCGCGCGCGGGAACGTCGGATCGATCCTAGTGCTGCCGAAACGGCCGCCTATCCGGTCGGCGATAGGATGATATCGTTGACGTAGAGCTTGTGGCCGAAAGGGGCGCGCCAGGGGGTATCGAGCCGGGGCGAGAACGGTCGGTCAGTTCGACATCGGTTCGGCGCCGGATGATGTGGCGATAGATCGCGAACCATGAAGATCCCATCGCGTGCAGCATCGCATCGCGCAGGTTGTCGCGATAGTTGATCCCGTCGGTGCCAGCGGTCTCGAACAGCCGGCCGGGGAACCGGACAACCTGAATCAGTAGGCTATCCTGTAGCGGCAACGCCCGGCATGCGGTTGTCCGCAGGCCGGGCGCTCCGTCGGCTTCTCAGGCGTGCTTCGTCTAGAATTCGAGCCAGTCGTCCGCGCCGGAAAGCGTGCTCATCGGCTTGGGCTCGCTGGACAGGGAAGGCGAGAAGCCGACAGGTGCGCTGCGAGCCGGAGCGGGTGCCCGGACCGGCTTATTGCCGATGCTGAACATGGCCGCACGATCGGCGAGGGCAGTGACCTCGCTGCTCAGATTGCGCGCCGCTGCAGAGGTTTCCTCCACCATCGCCGCATTCTGCTGCGTGGCCTGGTCCATCGTGCCGATCGCGGCGCTGATCTGCGTGATGGTCGAGGACTGTGCCTGATTGTCCGACGCGATCTCGCTCAGCAGCGTATGCACCTGCGATACATCGGTCGAGATGTTCTGCAACGCGCCATCGACATTCTGCACGGCCTCGACGGCGGTGCCGATATCGGCTTGGGTCGCGGTCAGCTGTTCACGGGCGCGCTTCGCTTCCTCTTCCGAGCGCATCGCAAGGGCAGAGACGAGGTCGGCGACGACCGCGAAACCACGGCCGGCATCGCCTGCGCGCCCGGCTTCGACCGCTGCGTTCATCGCGAGAACGCGGGTCTGGAACGCGATCTTGTCGAGCCCTTCGATCACGCTGTCGATGCCCTTGGCGCTCTCGCTCACCCGGCCCATTGCCTGCACAGCCTCGTCGGCGATGCTGCGGCCGGAATCGACCACCGCCATGGCGCCGTCGGCCCGCTGCACGGTCCGGCCGGCCGCCTCCGCGGTGGCACGCAGGCGATCATCCATCTGGGTGATCGCGGCGGAGGTTTCCTCAAGGCTCGCGGCGTTGCTTTCGGTCCGCCGCGCAAGGTCTTCCGACGCCTGAGCGATCTCGCCCGAGCCGGTGCGGATGGCGACGGCGCTTTCTGCGACCGCTCCGATCAACTCACGCAGTGAATCGAGCGCGGCGTTGAAGTTGGTCTTGAGCTCGCCATAGGCCGGCGGAAACTCCGTGGTGATCGAGCGGCTGAGGTCGCCCTCGGTCATCGCCGACAGGCTGTCGCGCAGCGCGGTCGTGACGACACGCTGCTCAGCGGCTGCGCGCGCATCGGCCTCGGCACGGGCTTCGGCTGTGGCGCGGAAATGCTCGAGCGCGCCGGCGATCTCGCCGATTTCGTCCTGACGGTCGCGATAGGGCACATCGGCCTTGCCGCCTTCGGCCAGCGTCGTGGTGACCGAGGCGATGCGCGACATGGGCAGCGCCACCGAACGGTTGATGATGAACCAGATCGCGACGATGCCGGCGAGGCTTGCGAGCGCGAGGAGGATCGAGAGCGTGATGGCGAGATCGGCGGTTTGCGACCCTTCCTCGGCGGCCTCGCGCGAGCGCTCACGCGACATCTCGATCAGCTTGTTGGTCTGGTCGATAACGGCACGGGAGTGCGTCTTGCCGTCACCCTTGATCAGCGCCATTGCGCCGGCCAGATCCCGGTTGCCGCGCAGCGCGAAGATTTCCCGGTTGGTCCGGTTGAGTTCGGCGACCTTCTGGCGCAGCGAGGTGACCTCGCCCTGGAAGTCCTCCCCCGCGACCTTGCCATAGGCCTCGACCGCCTTGTCGAGCTTCTCGACCCCCTTGTCGAGGCGTTCGCGTAGGCTGGCTTCCTCCTTGGCGTCGATCGCATTGTAATAGCTGTAGATGACGATGCGCATTTCCTTGACGTCGCTCATCACGTCGCTGAGCCCTGACATGCCGGCGAGGCCGCGGGTGACGTGCCGTTGGGCCACTGCGTCCAGTGCGTGCGTCGAATAATAGCCGTTGAACCCGACCACACAGAGGAGCAGGCCGAGAATGGAGAAGGCGGCAAACAGCTTCTTCGGCAGCCGCCAATTGTCGAGAAATGCGATCATATCCAGTCCATTTTCAGATGGTTGGTCAATCCCGCGACCGGCATGCCCCGGATTCCCGACAGAGTGCCGGAGCGGGTCGGTGGTGCGAGGCTAGGGAGATGCTGCCAACTGCGCCGCCGCAGGAAAAAGGCCGGGATGGCGAACCACCCCGGCCTTACCCGGACGACCGGCCCTTTCAGTGGGGGCGGAAGGGCCGATCGAACCTTAGCGGAACAGCGACAGGATCGTCTGCGGCGCCTGGTTGGCGATCGACAGAGCCTGAACGCCCAGCTGCTGCTGGACCTGCAGGGCCTGAAGGTTCGCCGATTCCTTGGCCAGATCCGCATCGACGAGGTTGCCGATGCCGGTCGTGACCACGTCCGACAGCTTGCTGGTGAACTTCAGCTGGCCTTCGATCTTACGCGACGCAGCGCCGAGGTCGCTGAGGCTGGTGTTGACGGCCGTGATGACGGTGTCCAGCGTGCCGACCATCGTCTGAGCGGTCGCCTGGGTGGCGATGCCACCGGTGATCGCGCCATCGACCGCCGTGTCGAACGACTGGTTCGCCACGGCGAGCGTGCTGGTGACGTCCAGGGACTGGAGCGCCGCAACCGTCTTCGTACCGGTGAAGGTGTTGTCGAGCAGGTTGGTGTTGTTGAACTCCGACGACTTGATGATCGTGCCGATCTGGCCCTTCAGCGCCGTGAAGTCCTTGTCGATCGCGGTACGGCTGGCGGCGTCGAGGCCGGCATCCGCAGCTTCATAGGCCTTCGACTTCATCTGGTTCAGAAGGTCGGAGATCTGTTCAGCACCCGCGATCGCGGTGTCGGTGACGCTCTTAGCGTTGTTGAGCGACGAGCTCACCGCGTTCAGGCCACCCAGGTCACCCCGGAGAGACTGAGCCACCGTGTACTTTGCCGAGTCATCCTTGGTCGAGCTGACGGCCAGACCGGTGTTGATGCGGCTCTGCGTGACATCCATCTTCTTGTTGGTCGCGTTCAGGCTCTGGAGAGCTGCCATCGCGCCAGCATTGGTGTTAACCGAAAACGCCATTTTGTTCATTCCTTCTAGAATAGAAAGGCCGACTTCTGCAGCCTGTAGCAGGGGGACGCTGCCACCCGTATGGCCCATGTTCTGCGGGTCATAATCTATTCTAGGAAGTTATTTTCCTGCCCCGGTTTTGGGGCGAATTTTATTTTCCGCACCCAGTTGCGTCCCGGAAAAGACGCATCTCGTGCCCGCCTGGGAGCATGGCGGGCACGGGATGGCTGGTGATCCCGCGCATCGGCGCGAGGAGGTCAGAAGGGGAAGAGCGCGTCGTAGATCTGCTGCCCCCAGCGCGCCTGCTGCGCGTCGGTCAGCTGACCGCGCCCGCCATAGCTGATGCGCGCATCGGCGATCTGGCTGTGGCGGATGCTGTTGTCGCGGGCGATGTCTTCCGGCCGGATCACGCCGGTGACGACCAGTTCGCGCAGCTCGAAATTGACGCGCACCTCCTGGCGGCCACGGATCATGAGGTTGCCGTTGGGCAGAACGTCCATGATCGAGGCGGCGACCGTCATGTTGATCTGTTCGCTGCGCGAGGTGTTTCCGGCACCCGTCGCGCGCGAATCCGAACTGGTATCGACCAGCTTGGACGGATCGGGATTGCCGGGCAGGATCTTGCCGATCTGGCTTTCAAGGCCGAGCAACGCGGCGATGCCGCCACTCTCGCTGCCTGCACGGGTGCGGGTCGTGGCATTGTCGACCCGGGCGTTGTCCGCAATGTTGATGCGTATGGTGACGATATCCCCGACGCGCGAGGCGCGCTGGTCGCGGAAGAAGGCACCCGCGCCGGTGCGGAACAGCGAGGCGCCGCCGGGCGCGGTCTCCGCAAGGCTCGCCGAACCGCCACGGCCCTGCGCCGCAGCATTGCCGATCGAGGGTTCGACGTGGGGTGCGACCGGGGCTTCGGCTTCGCTCATGCGCGGCGGTTTGCCGATTGCCTTGAGTCGCCCGACCGCACCGCAGCCGGACAGCATCGACGCCGCGAGGATGGCGGGAAGAACATATTTCATGGTTGCCGGCTCCCTTATGGGGCGATGAGGCGCACCTGGCCTGGCGTGTCGGCCACGGCGTTCAGCGTGCGGTTGGTACTGAGGTTTAGGACGCGGACCACTTCGCCCTTGCCGGCATCGGCGAGGGCGCGGCCGGTGGCGGTGATCCGCAGGCCGTCCGAGACCAGTGCGATGGTCACCGCCTCCCCGCGCCGGACGACGCGCGGCGCGGCGATGTCGGTGGCGCGCACGGGGCTTCCTGCGGCGAGGCGGCGCGTGGCCTCCTGTCCCTCGGCATCGCGGGGCTGGGTGGCCCCGCGCGCGGCGGCCGGCGCAAGCGGGGCGGTGGTGAAGTCCGACGCGCTCAGCATCTCGCCCTTCTCGACCGCGCGGGCGAGGACGGGCGTGTCGGCTGGTGCCGGGGCCGGGGTGAGCGGACCTGCCGCGGCGAGCAGGGCGAGGGCGATCATCGCCATGATCAGCGCAGCTGCGCCGAGGTGGCGAGCATCTCGTCGGCCGCCTTCACGACGCGGCTGTTCATCTCATAGGCGCGTTGGGCGGTGATGAGCGAGGTGATCTCCGACACCGGGTTGACGTTCGAAGCCTCGACGAAGCCCTGGGTCAGGGTCCCGAACGACGGCTCGCCCGGGCTCGCGACGGTGGGCTGCCCGGACGCCGCGGTCTCGAGGAAGAGGTTCGAGCCGATCGCCTCGAGGCCCGCTTCGTTGATGAAGGTCGCCAGTTCGAGCTGGCCGACGGTCTGCAGCTCGGTCTGGCCCGCGACCTTCACCTGCACTTCGCCGGTCTTGGAGACGATCACGTCGAGCGCGCCCTGCGGAATGGTGATGTCGGGCTGGACGCGATAGCCGTCGGTCGTCACCAGTTCGCCCTGGTCGGAGAGCTGGAACGAGCCGGCGCGAGTATAACCCAGCTCGCCCGACGGCATCATGATCTGGAAATAGCCCGGACCGTCGATCGCCATGTCGTAGCGGTTGCCGGTGTTGGTCATCGCGCCCTGTTCGGTGATGCGATAGACGCCGCCGGTGCGGACGCCCGCACCGATCTGGATGCCCGAGGGTACGCGGGTTCCGTCCGCGCTGGTCGCGGCGCCGGGGCGCGACACCTGCTGGTAGAGCAGGTCCTGGAACTCCGCCCGCTGCCGCTTGAACGCGGTCGTGTTCATGTTGGCGATGTTGTTCGAGATGACATCGACATTGGTCTGTTGGGCCAGCATGCCGGTCGAGGCGATGGAAAGCGTACGCATGGAAGCTCCTTTGCGAAATCAGATGTGAATGAGGTCAGCCGATGCGGCCGAGGCGGTTGATCGCCTGCTTGCGCATGTCGGCCATGTCTTCTGAGAGGCGTCGGCTGGTCTGGTAGGACCGCATGATGTCGACCATGTTGGTCGTCTCCACGATCGGCTCGACGTTGGAGGCCTCGACGCCGCCGCGGCGCAGCTTGGTCTCCGCCGCAGCCATGAAGCGACCGCCCGTGCCGGTCAGCATGCCGTCGCCGCGCACTTCGAGCATGTTCTCGTCGGCAAAGCTGGTGACGGCGAGGCGGCCGACCGGCGCATCCCCGGCCATCACCGATCCGTCCTCGGAGATGGTGACGTTGCGCATCTGATCGGGCGGCACGTTGATCGCCCGGCCATTCTCGTCGAGCAGCCGCTGTCCGCCCGAGGTTGCAAGATCGCCATTGTCGAGGATCTTGATAAAGCCCGCCCGCGTATAGGCGACGGTGCCGTCGGGGTTCTGGACGTTGAGATAGCCCGGCCCTTCGATCATCACGTCGAGCGGGTTGCCGGTGGACTGGAACGCGCCCTGCCGCGTGTCGTGGATCGCGCCGTAATCGAGCACGAAGCTGGTCTTGCGCGCGTCCTCGATCTGCGCCTGCTGCACCTGCTCCACATATTCGTGGAACAGCGCCTGCTCGCGCTTGAAACCGACCGTGCTGGCATTGGCCATGTTGTTCGCCGTGATGTCCATCTGCCGGCGCAGCGCCTGCTCGTGGCTCAACAGAACGAAGGATGAAACGTCCATTCCGGGCACCTTGCTGAAAAAGATCGCGATATTCGGCGCTAGGCACAAATTGCCGTGCGTCCCTCCTATAATAGAGGCGTGAACGCCAAAGCGGACGCGGACGGCATCTAATCGATGCGACGGTCCAAGGTTCAAAGGGGAATGAATGTGGCGAATGACGCGATCATTGACGTGACGCCGATAGAGGTGCGCAAGGACAAGCCGAAGACCCGCACGAAACTGCTGATCGCCGGGTGCGGCGCGGCGCTGCTGCTGGCGGCGGCGGGCGGCGGGACCTGGTGGATGCTGCGCGATACGGGCGGCGGGGATGAGGCCGCGGCGCCGGCCGCCGCATCGGCCGCGACGGATGGTGCATCCTATATCGAAGCGCCGACGCTGACGGTCAATCTGCGCAGCGGCGACGGCCAGGCGCGTTTCCTGAAGCTGCGTTTCATCCTGGTCGCCGCCAACCCGGGCAAGGTGGACAGTATCAAGGAGCGCCTGCCCGTGGTGCTCGATGCGCTGCAGCCGTTCCTGCGCGAACTGCGCCCGGAAGACCTCGCCGGATCGGCTGCGGTGTTCCGCATCAAGGAGGAAATGATGTCGCGTACGACCCAGGCGCTGGGCGCGGGCACGGTGCGTGACGTGCTGATCCAGGATCTGGTGCAGCAATGAGCGACGATTTCGACGATTTCGTCCTTCCCGATCCGCCCAAGATGGCGCCGGGCGAGGGGGACACCTTCGATCAGGCGGGTATCGACGCGCTGTTCGGGTTTCCGGATGCCGCGCAGCAGCAGCCCAAGAGCGGTCTCAAGGCCGTCATCGAATCCAACGTCATCAGCTATGAACGGCTGCCGATGCTGGAGGTGGTGTGCGAACGCATGGTGCGCACCTTCGCGACCTCGATGCGCAACCTCACCTCCGACGCGATCGACGTCACGCTGGAGGAGATCACCTCCACGCGCTTCGGCGAGTTCATGAGCCATGTCGCACTGCCGGCGATGTTCGGCGTGTTCAAGGTGCGCGAATGGGAGAATTTCGGCGTCGTCACCGTCGATTCCGGCCTGATCTATGCCGTGGTCGATGCGCTGCTGGGCGGGCGCCGCGGCAACGCGCCGCTCAAGGTCGAAGGCCGCGCCTTCACCACCATCGAAACCCAGCTAGTCTGGAAGATGGTCGAACTGGCGCTGGAGGAGCTTTCGCGCTCGTTCGAAGCGGTCGAGCCGGTGACGATGGAGCTGGAGCGGATCGAGGCCAGCCCTCGCTTCGCCGCCATCGCGGGCCCGAGCAACATCACTGCGGTGGCCACTTTCCGCGTCGATATGGAAGGGCGCGGGGGCAAGTTCAGCGTGCTGCTGCCCTATGCCACGCTCGAGCCTGTCCGTACCAAGCTGCTCCAGCGCTTCATGGGCGAAAAGCTCGGCCGCGATCGCATCTGGGAAACCCATATGGCGAGCGAACTGATGAGCACCGCCGTGACCGTCGATGTGGTGCTCGGCGAGAAATTGATGCCGCTGCGCGAAGTTACCGGCCTGAAGGTCGGCCAGACCATTTCACTCAACCGCGGCCCCGACGATGCGCTTCAGGTCCAGTGCGGCGGTATGCCGCTCGGTCAGGCGCATATCGGCCAGCGTTCCCAGAATATCGCCATCCGCATGGCGACCGACATCTCGAAAGGATATTCCCGATGACGTTCGTGACTTTCAGCAATGCGCTGGTGATGCTGCTGTGCGTGGCGGTGATCGTGCAGACCCTGCGCGTGAGCAGGAGCATCCGCGATCTGCGCGCGACCTCGCTGGGCGACAGCGTGACGCAGCTCGAACGTGCGACCGGCCAGGCCCGGGCGGTGCTGGGCGAGCTCAGGACGCTGCTCGCCAATGAGGCGGTCGCTCAGAGCCGCGGCGCGGCGAACAGCGAAGCGCTGCGCGATGAGCTCGCGGTGATGGTCGGGATCGGCAATTCGGTTGCCGACCGGATCATGGAGGCTGTTGCCGCACAGAATGAAGCCCAGGCGCTGGAAGCCGCCGCGAAGGAGGCGTCCGTGCGCCGCCAGCGCAAGCCGCGTTCGCGCACGGCATCGGGCCGACGCAAGGCGACGGGCGCGGTGAAGGTCCCGACGGTGACGGCCGCGATGCCGGTGGCGGGGCACGCATGAGAACGCTGAAGCTTCCCGCTTTGCCCTTGCCCAAGGGCAAAGGCGGCGATCTTCTTCTCTACGCGCGCAGGCCATCCACGCTGTTGCTGGGGGCGGCCGGCATCGGCGTGATCGCCAATGCCTGGGCGCTCGCCGCGCCGCTCGCGTCGGACCCGGCGCCGGCAAGCCGCCTCGGCGTGTCGTTGCAGGACAGCATGGCCCAGCGCGACCGCACGCTGGCAGCGGAGAAGCGCAAGCTGGAGATGCGCGAGCAGGCGGCAAAGGCAGGTGAAGCCCGGCTGGCGGCAGAGATGCGCGCGCGCCATGAGCAGCCGGGCAGCACCGATCCGGCGCAGGGCGCGTCGGTAGAGCCGAACCAGCCCTATGACGACCTTGCCCGCATCTATCAGACGATGAAGCCCGCGCGCGCCGCGCCGATCTTCGAAAAGCTCGATCTGGAGGTGCAGACACAGGTGGCGCGGCGGATGCGCGAACGATCGGCGGCGCTGCTGATGGCGGCGATGAGCCCCAATGCCGCGGCCGAGCTCACGATGTCGCTCGCGGGGCGCAAGGTGATCCAGCGGCCGCAACCGGCGGTCCGTGCTGCGCCATCCCGACCACGAACTGCACCGGCAGGCGGTCCGCCGACAGCCGGAAAATAGGCGCAAAGGAAAGGCCGCTTCCAATCCCGGAAGCGGCCTTTTTTGCGCGGTGAAAAGCAAGATCAGGCGGCCAGTGCCGAAACCTTGACGATCAGGATGCGCGCGATCGTGCCGTCGACGCCGCGCAGGGCGGGCTCCAGCGTGCCGGCCAGCTTGTGCACATTCACCGGCGTGAACGGCGAAGCGTGAAGCCGGGCGAATTCGATCGCGGCGCCCAGACCGGCGGCGCGCAGCTCGGGCATCTTGCGCGCAAGGCGCGAAGCCCCCGCTGCGTCCCGCGCCTCGAGCACGATGGAAACGCGTAGCACCCCGTCGATCCGGCCGGCATCGACGATCGGCACGCTGATCTCGCCCAGCGCGACGAAGGGGGCGGCCGGCAGCTCCTGGGCATAGCCGGGTGCGGCGGCGGTGAAGGACGCGGCTGCGACGGCGCTGAGGGGCAGGGCGGAACGGATCATGCGTTACTCCGGATCGGCCGCCGCATCAGAATGTCACGGCCCCTTCGACCGCTCCGGCGTGCTTCTTCTTCTATAATAGAGGGAAATGTCTTGAGGCAGGTGAAGATGAGCAGCGACCAGCGGCCCGGTAAGGTCCGCGTCTTTTCCTCTCGTACGCCGCCGCCCGCTCCGGCGCGGCGTCGCGGCGATCAGGAGCGGGCGACCGGTCCGGCGGCGACGACGGCCGCGTCCTCCCCGCAGGCCGGGGATGCCGCGCGTCCAGGCCGCTCTCTGTTTCTCGCCGTTCCTTTCCTGTTGGGATGCGCGATCGGCGGCGCCGTGATCGCCTGGCTGGGCCTGATTCCGGGAGCCGTCTCGTGAAACGGGCAATGTTGCTTGCGTCAGCCGCGATGCTGGTGGGTGCGGACCTGCCGCAGCCGGCGCCTGCCAGACCGACGCTCCCTGCGGCGCGTCTGCCGGGCTTTGCCGCCGATCTGGCGCAGCAGCCCGCGATCGAGGGCCCCGGGGCGTGGCGGATCATTGCGCAGGAAGATGCATGGGGCAGCCTTGCCACGGCGCGGCTGGCGGATCGTCAGCAGGCACGCTGGGACTATGCGCGCAGCCTGATCGCCCAGGAACGCGGCGCCGAAGCGCTCGGCGTGCTCGATGTGATGCGGCAGGACGATCCCGATCTCGCCATGGTCGATGCCTATCGGCTGGCGCGCGGTGCCACGCTGATCCAGCTCGGACGGTTCGAGCAGGGATCGGCCGAACTGTCGGCATCCAGCCTCGCCAGCAATGCCGAAGCCTGTATCTGGCGGATGCGCGCATTGTCGCTCGGCGGCTTCGCCGAGCAGGCGCTGCAACAGATCGCTTGCGCGGCGCCTGCCTTTGCCGGGCCGCGCCGAAAGGCCTTCGCGCTTGCGGCGGCGCGGGCGGGGGTCGAGGGCGGGCGACCGGGCGACGCGCTCAAGTGGCTGAACGGCGTGCCTGACCGCGATCCTGCGGCGAACCTCTATCGCGGCCGCGCCGAGTTGGCGCTGGGTCAGCCCGATCAGGCGCGCCTCCGCTTTGCCCGGGTCGAACAGTCGGGCAACATGGCGCTGCGCATGGATGCCCGCCTCAGCCAGATTGAGGCGGAGGTGGCCAACGGATCGGTGACCGCGGAAGTGGCGCTCAAGCGTCTGTCGGCGCTGCGCTATGCGTGGCGCGGCGATGCGATCGAGGAGCGCGCGCTGCGACTGAGCTATCGCCTCAATGCTGGGCGTGACGACATAAGGGGATCGCTGGCTGCGGGCGCGGCGCTGTTCCGCTTCTTCGATGCGGGGCGGCAGGGGGCGGATTTCCTGCCCAGCCTTCAGGCGAAGCTGGCGCAGGCCCTTGATCCCGCCCGGAAATTGCCGCTGGAACAGGCGGCGGGGCTCTACTGGGACTATCGCGACCTTTCACCCAGCGGGGCGGAGGGCGATCTTCTTGTCAGCCGCCTTGCCGAGCGGTTGCAGGCGGCGGGGGTGTACAGCCGCGCCGCGGATCTGCTCGAATACCAGCTGTTCAACCGCGCGGGCGATCTGGCCCGCGGTCCGCTGTCGGCCCGGGTGGCGAGCTTGCATATCCTGGCGGGACGGCCCGACAAGGCGATCGACCTGCTCAAGCGATCGGCAGACCCGAATTATCCCGATGCGATGATCCATGCGCGCAAGCGGATGGAGGCGGTGGCGCTGACCCAGATCGGGCGCGTGTCGGAAGCCTTTGCGGTGCTGCAGGATGTGCCGGACGCGGTGGCGCTGCGGGCGGAGATCCTGTGGAAGCGGCGCGACTGGCTGGGGCTGGTTGCGGAAACGGCGGCAGCACTGCCGCGTGCCGGAGCGCTGAGCGAGGTCGATCAGGCTGTGGTGCTGCGCCACGCGATCTCGCTCGCCATGCTCGGGCGCGAGGATGGGCTGGCAGGGCTTAGAAGCCGTTACCAGGCGAGTTTCCGCGGACTCAAGACCGCGGCGGTGTTCGACATGCTCACCGGGGCGCCCGGCTCCGTCGATCCCGAGACGCTGGCGCGTGCCATGGCCGCGATGCCTGGCGCGAGCCCGGCGGGCGACATCGCCGCGCTGCTCGATCGCGCGCCGGGGAAGATCGGGGGGTAAGGGGAGGCGCGCGCTGCTCCTCGAGGGGCCATGCCATAAGACGGGCGGCCCGGCCTCGCGATCATGTCGCAAGGCCGGGCCGCCCGTTCCTGTAGGTGCGGCGGATGCAGCCGGGTCGTCCAGCGGAGACATCCGACGCGAAAAAGGGGCGCGGCGTGACGCCTGCCCCTGAGCCGGCCCTGGCCGGAAAGGTCATCTGACGCGGCCGGCACCGGGAACGGCCGGCCGCGCCAGTTCAGGCATCAATCCAGAAAGCGCACGAGCGACAGGCTGGAGAGCTGCGAGAAGACCGAATAGGAGGCCTCGAGGATCGTCTGGCGCTGCGAGATATTGAGCGCGACCTGGCCCAGATCGGCGTCCTCGACGGAGCCGATGACGTCGGTGAGGAGGATTTCGCGGTCGTTGGCGCGCGTCTCCATCATCTCGACCTGGTTCTGCTTGCGGCCGTTCTCGGCATTGACCGAGCGCACGCCGACCAGGCCGGCATCGATCTCGTCGAGCGCCTGACGGATCGCGGTCTTCTGCGCGTCGGTCAGCCGTTCGCCGATCGGGCCGGCAGCGGCGAGTGTCTTGAACGCGGGAACCAGACCGGCGCCGACATCGCTTGCGCCGACGCCATATTCGACATCGACACCGTCGCCGACCCGGGCCGACTGGCGGACCCCGTCGTTGACGAAGATGTCGGCAGGCGCCATCGCGGCCAGATCGGCCAGCGTCTCGGGCACCACCGGCAGATCGTTGGTCTGCGACCCGGCGAAGATCGGGATCCCCGACTCGGTCGCGTTGAGCGCCGCGCGCACATCGGCGAAGCTGCCTTCGATCAGATCCTGGATCCCCGGCGAGTTTCCGGTGCCCAGCGCGGTCATCAGTTCCTTGCGCAGGTTCGACACGCTTTCGTCGATCTGCGTGATGTTCGCATCGTAGAGCGAGAGGGTGGTGCCCACCCGGCTGGCCACCGACTGATAGCTTTGCTGCTGCAACAGCATCGAGCGTGCGGACAGGGTCCGAACCGCATCGATGCCGAGGCCCGCATAGTCATGCGCCTTCTTGCCGGTGTTCAACTGAAGCTGGCTGGCGCCCAGACTCTGCTGGGACCGCTGCATCGCCCCGGACAGCGTCCGTTGCAGGGGTATGGTCGCTACGCGTGTCATTGCTCGCAGTCCTTTCCGGCTTTCCGGCCGTTATCTGAGCATCTGGAGGAGGGTGTCGTACATTTCAGACGCGGTGGTCATCGCGCGTGCGGCGGCGGAATAGCTGTTCTGAAGCACCACCATCTGCGCCAGCTCTTCGTCGACATTGACGCCGGAATAATTGTCCCGCCGGCCAACCGCGTCGTCGAAGCGAGCCGCGGCGCCGGCGCGCGTGGTCTCGGCAAGCGAGGCTTCGGTGCCTGCGCCGCCCAGCAGGCGGCTGGCGAAGGTATCGATCGTGGCCTTGCCGTCCTTGCCGAAGTCGAAGCTCTTCGCGAGCTGATCGATGAACGCATTGGCGCCCGACAGGTCGCCGGCGCCGATCGCCTTGGTGTTCACCGCCGCGCCGATCTGAAGCCGGGCGAGCGGAAGGTTGCTGGCCTTTGCCAGAATGTCGGCGCGGACCTCTGCCGTGCCGAGACCGCTGGCAGTCCCGCTGAGGCCCGACAACGCCGAGAAGGACAGGCCGGTGCCGTGGCGGCTGGTGGAATCGGACGGGATCGAGATGGTCGATCCCGCGCTCGCGCCATTGGGCGTGAACTGCACACGACCCTTGGCGTCGAGTGCGAAGCTGCCGTAGCCGCCGAGCGGGCTGGCGTTGAGCTCGGTCATCAGGTCGCCGAAAGTCGGGCCTGCCGATCCGGTCATCGTATAGCTGGCGAGCAGTTTGCCCGTTGGGTCGCGCAAGGCGATCTCGCTTGTTTCGCCCGCGCCGAAGCCGTGCGGGTCGGCCGGTTTGAAGCCCGACGGGACCAGCGCGCTGCTGTCCGAACGGATCAGGTTGTTGAGCCCGAAGAACTGCGAGAATCCGGTGCCCCCGCGATCGCTGGGCGTGGCCGGATGCTGCGCGATGGCGATGCCCTGGGCGGGATCGGTCGCCTTGATCGACAGCTTGCCGCCGGCGAAGCTGGCGGTGGCGTTGGGGCCGAGGCCGGCGTTGATCGCGGCCACCGCGTCGTCGACGGTGGCGCCGGCACCGAGCGCGTCGAAGTCGATCTCGACCTTCTGGACCAGCGTTCCGTCGGCCTTGGCGACGGCGAACACGGCCTTGCCGGTAAAGCCCAGCCGGTCGGTGCCGATCAGGCCATTGGGTTCGCCGGTCAGCGCGTTGGGCGGCGGCACCGTGGTGCCCGCATTGGCGACGGCGTTGAGATTCTGTGCGAGGCCGGTGAAAAGCACGCCGAGCTGTTCGGAGAAACCGGGAAGCGCACGGTCGCGTATGTCCAGCAGACCGCCGAGCTTGCCTCCGATCGCCGCGGAATCGATCCGCTCGCCCGTCGATGCGCCCATCACGCCGTTGTCGGACGCGAACCGGATGTCGATCGGCGGATAGCTGTTCTGCGACGCGCCCGCTCCGGTGAGATAGCTCAGCTGGCGCAGTCTCTTGTCGAGCAGCACCTGGCCCGATGCGCTGTCGATCGTGACGCGCCCGTCGGGCTGCTCGCGGACGGTGACGTCGATGAGGCCGCTCAATTCCTCGAGTGCGCTCATCCGCTGGTCGGCGGCCCCCGAGGAGCTGCGCCCGAGACCATGGAGACGCGCCACTTCGCTGTTGAGGTCATGGATCTGACCGAGCAGCACATTGGCGCGCTGGATCGTGTAGCCGACCTCGGTCTCGACATCGCCGCGCAGGCTCGACACGTCCTTTTCCAGCCGGTGAATCGTGTCGATCGCGTCGGCGACGCTGCCGGTGAACAGCGTCACCGACTGGGTCGAGCCCTGAAGGCTGGTGATCTGCGCCGCCGCGGAGGAGAGCGCGCCGAGACGGGCGGCGAGGCCCGCACTGGAGTCCGGCGCGCCGAGCAGCGACTGAAGCCGGTCGAGATAGGAAGACACCGCCTCCGATCGCCCGGCGGCGCCGCCGCGCTGGTAGACCGCGTTCTCGAGGAACTTGTCGGCAATGCGCGAGGGTTCGCCGATGACAACGCCGGAGACGCGCCCGCCCGATACGCCGGTGCTGAGCGTCACCCGCTCGCGTGCATAGCCCGGCGTGCCGACATTGGCGATGTTGTTGGACACCGACCGCAGCCCCGCCTGCGAGGCGTTGAGGCCCGACATGGCTGAATTGAGAATCTCGTTCAGGGACAAGGCGGCGGGTCCTTCAACTGGCTTTGGGAGACGGGGCGGGCGCGGTCAGGGTCAGCGCTTGAGGTTGCTGACTTCCTGCAGCATGTCGTCGACGGTCGTGATGATCTTCGACGATGCGCTGTAGGCGCGCTGGAACAGGATCATGTTCGAGAATTCCTGCGCCAGATCGACGTTGGAGGCCTCGAGCTTGCCTGCTGCGATCGTTCCCGCACCCAGCGCGCCGGGCTTGTTGATCGCGAAATTGCCCGAATCCTGCGACATCATGTAGGCGTTGCCGCCGATCCGGGTCAGGCCGTCCGGGTTCTGGAAGGTCGCGATCGGCAGCTGATAGATCGCGCGCGAGGTGCCGTCCTCGAAGATGGCGCTGACGATGCCGGCGTCCGAAATCTCGACCGAGGCCACCGTGCCCAGCATACCGCCGTCGACCGAGGACGACAGCAGCCCGGATTCGTTGGCGGATTGGGTGAGGCCATCGAGACCGTCGTCGCTGCCCAGGCTGAGGCGGATCGGGGTCGAGCCGGCGCCATTGGTCCAGCCGATATCGAGATTCGCGAACAGGGCGGGATCGGATCCTGCAAGGTCGAGGCTGCCGTCCGGGTTGAACTTGACCTTGCCGCTCGCCAGCAGGCCGGTCGCGACGGGCGCTCCGCCGACGGTCTTGATGTCGGCCGGGTTGCCGGAGATTTCCGCGACCCATTCATTGGCGGCGGTCTTCACGAAATTGAAGGTCAGACGGTGCGACGTGCCCTGCGCGTCATAGACATCGACCGAGCGCGAGAATTGCGGCGAGAGCGCACCCGATGCCATCGATCCGGGCACATAGGCGCCGGTGATCGGCGTGGCGGTCGACTGGAGATTGGCGCGCAGCGCGATCTTGCTGGTCGGCATCGCCGATCCGGTCAGCGCATTGGGGCGGATCGACTGGAGCGTGTTGAGATTGCCATTGTCGACATAGTTGCCGTCGGCGTCGAGCGGCCACCCCTGCAGGTAGTAGCCCGCCGAATTGCGCAGATAGCCCTGCGAGTCCGGCGTGAAGGAGCCCGCGCGGGTGAACGACACGTCGTCTCCGGTGCCCGAACGGACGACGAAGAACCCCGAGCCGTCGATGCCGATGTCGGTGAGGCTGCTGGAAGCCTGGAGCAGACCCTGCTTGGAGATCAGCGCCTTGGGCGTGGCGCTGACGCCGCCCGCCGAGTAATTGCTGCGCACGCGACCGTCGGTCACGAGCGTCTGGAACTGGGCCGAAACGCCCTTGTAGCCGATGGTGTTCACATTGGTGATATTGTCCGCGACGGTCGCCATTGCGCTCGCCTGGGCTCCGAGACCGGAGACGCCGGCATAAAGAGCGGAATAGAGGCTCATATCATTCTCCCATGCGTGGGCGGCGTGCTCGGCATGCCCGACCCGATTACGGGACTATTGTAGGAGGGATTCCGGCGGCCCCGTTCGAGGGGAGGCGAAAAATACCGTGCCCGGCAAAAGCTGCCGGGTGATTTCATCCTATAATCCCAGCATGGACTTTGTGGGGATTGTCGGATGACGCTTCGTATTTCGCTTCGTAACGGGGAACCGGTGATCGTAAACGGCGCGGTGCTCCGTTCGGTCGGCCGCACCGATCTGATGGTGGAGAACAACGCCACCGTCCTGCGCGGCCGCGACGTGATGAAGCCCGAAGAGGCCGACAGCCCCGCGCGCCAGCTCTATTTCGCCTGCATGATGGCCTATATCGACCAGGGCGACCTCAAGACGCATCAGGACGCGTTGCTCGAGCGGCTGGAACGCCTGATGGCGGCGCTGGAATCGCAGGAGGCCAAGGCCGCGTGCATCCGGTTCGCACAGAAGGTCGCGACCGGGCAATTCTATCCCGCGCTGGCGGATTGCCGCTGGCTGATCGGCTATGAGACCGAGGTTCTGAACCGGGCGGCACTGGCCGCCTGATCTTCCGCATCCACCGATCGTTCCGGGAGAACGTCCGATGACCACATTGGCAGCGGCGGCCGCTGGGCTTCGCCTGCTCAACCCCGATCGCCGTTACGGTCACGTCGTCGCCGTGCGCGGCGCGCTGATCGAGGTGGAGGGGCTGGCGGGTGCCGCGCAGATCGGATCGCGGGTGAAGCTCGATACGCCGTCCGGCCATGTTGAGGCGGAGGTCACCGGGCTCGATCACGGCATCGCCCACTGCATGCCCTTCAGCGAGCCTCAGGGTATCGCATCGGGCACGCGCGCAGATCTGGCGGCCAGCCAGTTCGGCCTGCGCCCGAGCGCGGGCTGGCTCGGCCGGATGGTCGACGGGCTCGGCCGGCCGATCGACGGCAAGGGTGCGATGGTGCCCGGCGCCGACCTGCGACTGATCAAGTCCTCGCCCCCGCCCGCCTCTGCCCGGGCTCGGGTCGGCGAGCGGCTCGGCACCGGGGTCCGCGCGCTCGACCTGTTCGTGCCGCTCTGCCGCGGCCAGCGGCTCGGCCTGTTCGCGGGATCGGGCGTCGGCAAGTCGGTGCTGCTGTCGATGCTGGCGCGTTGGACCGACTGCGACGTCGCGGTGATCGGTCTGATCGGCGAGCGCGGCCGCGAAGTGCAGGAATTCGTGCAGGACGATCTTGGCGATGAGGGGCTTGCCCGCAGCGTCGTGGTGGTCGCGACCTCCGACGAGCCGGCGCTGATGCGGCGGCAGGCGGCGTGGACGACGCTCACCATCGCCGAATATTTCCGCGATCAGGGCCTCAACGTGCTGTGCCTGATGGATTCGGTAACGCGCTTCGCGATGGCGCAGCGCGAGATCGGCCTGGCCAGCGGCGAACCGCCGGCGACCAAGGGCTATACCCCGACCGTCTTCGCCGAGCTGCCGCGCATGCTGGAGCGTGCCGGGCCGGGGCTGCCGGGGCAGGGGAGCATCACCGGGTTGTTCACCGTACTGGTCGATGGCGACGATCACAACGAGCCGGTGGCGGACGCGGTGCGCGGTATTCTGGACGGGCATGTCGTGATCACCCGCCAGATCGCCGAACGCGGCCGCTATCCCGCGATCGACGTGCTCAAATCGGTATCGCGCACGCTGCCGCATTGCCTGTCGGAAGACGAGAACCGCGTGCGGCTCGCGGCAAGGCGCGAACTGTCCACCTTTCGCGACATGGAGGAGATGGTCCGGCTGGGCGCCTATCGCGCCGGATCGAGCGAAGAGGTCGACCGCGCCGTCGCGCTCGCCCCGCAGATCGAGACGCTGCTGAACCAGGGCAAGCAGGAGCGCGGCTTCGCGCAGCAGAGCTTTGCCGACCTTGCCGCGCTTGTCGGAGACGAAGGATGAAGACCCCCTATGACGCCGCGATCCGTGTCCAGCGGCGCGAGATCGACGCGATGAGCGTGGCGATCAACCTGCAGGTCAATCTGCTCAACCAGATCGATCAGGCGCGGGAGGAGGTTCGGACGAGCATCGTCCGCGAGGCGGATGTGGCCGCGGCGGACCTCAGTATCTCCTCGCACGCCTATATGGAGCGCATCCGCGCCGAGCAGAACCGGCTGACCCGCGACGGCGCTGCGCAGGGGGCGCGGCTCGACCAGCTGCGCAGCAAGGCGGCGAGCGCCTATGGTGCGTATCGCGCGATCGAGGTCGCGGCCGAGGGCTTTGTCGCGGATGCGAACCGCCAGAGCGCGAATGCCGAGCAGGCCGGGATCGACGACAGTTCGGCGGTGGCGTTCCTGAAAGCGCGGCGGACCCCACGCGGGAAGAGCGGGCGATGATCGCCGCGACCGGCATGTCCGGACTCGATCCCACGCAGAAGGCGCAGGTCATCTACGCCCATGCGCGCAGCGAGATGGCGGGCCGCCTGTGGCGCGCCGCGCTGGGCAGCGACGATACCGGTGCGAAGACGGTGCTTAATGACAGCAATCTGCCGATGAGCCTCGAATCGCTGCTCTCGCTGCTGGAAGAGTGGACGGGCGAAGCACCGTCGCGACCGGCGCAGGCGCAGACCGCGTCACCCGCTCCCGGGCGTGAGCCGGCGTCTGCGGAGGCGCCGGTGCCCTGGCAGGGGCAGGGGACGCAGGAGGAGCCCGCATCGTCAGGCGGCCCGCGCGGCTATGGTCCCAACGCGGCCTATGTCGGAACGCTTCGGGCAGCCGCCCAGCGCACCGGCCTTCCCGTCGCCGCACTCGCCACGATCGTGCACGCCGAGGCGGCGAAGGGCGCGGACGGGCGCTGGCTGCCCTATTCGCGCAACCCGCGCTCGAGCGCGGCAGGGCTGGGCCAGTTTCTCAGCGGGACATGGCGCGGCGAGGCCGAGCGCGAAGGGACCTGGCTGAACACTGTCGCGCGGCGGCAGGGCTGGCTCAACGAGCGCGGCAAGGTGAGGGGCGAGAACAAGGCGGCGCTGCTCGCGCTGCGCTACGATCCCGACGCCGCGATCCAGGCGACCGCGGACTATGCCAAGGCCAATCTCGATTCGCTTCGCAATGCAGGTGTCTCCTTGGGCGAGGGCGGAAAGTCAGGTGCGCAGGCGCTCGCCCAGGCCGCCTATCTTGGCCACCATCTGGGGCGCGGCGACGCGATCCGCTTTCTCAAGGGCGGGCTGGATCAGGATCGCGCGCGCACGCTGCTCAACGCGCAGATCGGCTCGGTCAACGCCAGCCGCCGGATCGCCGCCAGCGGCTGTGCGACCACGGCGCACCGTGCCTGGCTGCTCGATTATATCGGCCGCAACATCCGCCCTGAGCGCTTCAACGCCTGACCAGGCTCGCCAGCCGCGACACCACGAGAAAAAACGTGATGGTTGAATTATAGGATTAGCGGCTTGTTAACTATTTTAAAGGATAACGTCCCTGTCGAAACGGCGCGCCGGGGGGCGGCGCCGCGACATCGGAAGGACTGAACATGTCGAAGATCACCATCGCGCTGGAAGCCGCCGTCGCTACCGTTAAGGAAAATCTGCCCGCCGAAGGCGAACGTCAGACCGCCCGCCAGCGCGCCGCCATCGACAAGGCCTTCGCCCGCATCCTCACGCTCATCGCGCCGCGCATCCGCCATTTCATCCGGCAGTATGGCCTGGCCGGGCATTGGGACGATGCCGAGCAGGTCTGCTCCATTGCCGTACACCGCGCGATCGAGGCCTATGACCCGGAGAAGGCACAGTTCACCACCTTCGTGAACTGGCAGCTGCGCGGTGAGTTGCAGAGCCTCCGCTTTCGCTTGATGACCGACCAGCGCCCCTCGGCGCGGAAGGTCGAGGCGACCACCGTATCGCTCGACGCGATCAGCATCGGAGAGGACGGCGAAGACATTTCCGCCATCTCGCTGATCGAGGACGAGGAGGCGCTGAGCCGGACCGAAGCTGCGGCCTCGGCCTATCTCGCCGAAGCGGCGACGGCGACGCTGATCGACGGCTATATCGAGCATCTGCGCAACGTTGCGCTCGACCGGATGCGCCGCCAGGCCCGGCCCAAGCGCGCCGCGAAGCGGGCCGCCGCAGAGCAGCGCCAGTCGGTGTGGCGGGCGGAAAATCTGGCCATCGATCCGGCGGCGATGGCCGAACTGGAAATGCGCCTGCTCCACAATCGCGAAGTGGTCGAGCGGCGGCTGTTCGACATCTCGACGCTCGATGCGATCGAGGGAGATACCAGCGTCAACAAGGAGCGTGTACGCCAGATCGCCAAGCGTGCCGCCAAGGCGATGGCCGAGCTGGCGGACGTGGACCCGCGCTTCGCCATCATGGCAGAGTATCGCGACGCGGCTCCGGCGCGCCCGACGGTGCATTGATCCGCCGCTCCGGCTCAAAAATATAGGATAATAACTCTCCGGGCGCCTCACGGCGCCCGTCATTCTGTTGCAGCGATGGGCGGGCTGCAAGATTTCCTCGCCGCGCCGCCCTCCGCACGATCCGGCGTTCTATAAGGGATCATCGTTCCTGGAGTTCCCTTCATGCCTCATGTTCCGACCGCCGCGCGCCATCGCAGCGCGCGACGCTTCCTTTCGCTTCCGGCCCCTCGCCGTATCGCGGCCGGCCTGACGGCCGCCGCCTTGTTCTGCGGGCAGAGCGGCGCGGCAATGGCCGGCCAGACGCTGCACGAGGCGCTGGGCGCGCCCGACGAACTGACCATCAAGGGCATGGTCCGGTCGCGGATCGAAGGGATTGACGGCCAGTTCCGGCCCGATGCCGCGGAGAGCGATTTCCTCTGGTCGATCAAGACCACCCTTCTGGTCGACTATGATGGCGGCCCGGTTCGCGTCGGCGGCGAGCTGTGGGATGCCCGCGCCTATGGCCAGGCGAAGACGTCCTCGGCCGGAACCGGCGAAGTCAATGCGCTCGAACTGGTACAGGCCTATGCCGGCGTCGATTTCAGCCTGGGTAGCAAGGTGGGCGGCGCGCTGACGGCTGGCCGGTTCACGATGGACATCGGTTCGCGGCGCCTCGTCGCGCGGCAGACCTTTCGCAACACCAGCAACGCCTTTACCGGCGCGAACCTGATCCTGAATGGCAAGGGGGGCGACCGGCTGACCTTGCTGTGGGCGATGCCGCAGATCCGTCTGCCTGACGATCGCGACGGTATCTTCGACAATCGCGTCAAATGGGACAAGGAAAGCAGTGCGCTGCAGTTCTTCGGCGGCAGCTTCACCAAGGGCGGCGTCTTCGACGGAACGCTGGAAGTCTATGCCTATGGTCTGCTCGAACGGGATTCGGCGGACCGGCTGACGCGCAATCGCAGGCTGGTGACCCCCGGTCTGCGCGCCTTCCGCAAACCCAAGGCCGGACGGATCGATTATGATCTGGAAGGTGCCTATCAGTTCGGCGAGACCCGCGGATCGACCCGCGCGAACGACCTCGCCGATCTCGATGTCTCGGCCTATCTGGTCCATGCCGAGCTCGGGCGGACCTGGACCGGCGGCTGGCAGCCGCGCGTGGCCGGGCTTTTCGATCTGGCGAGCGGCGACCGGGCCGAGGCGCGCAGCTACAACCGTTTCGATACGCTCTTTGGCGCGCGCCGCTTCGATTTCGGGCCGACGGCGATCTATGGCCCGGTCCACCGCTACAACATGATGTCGGGCGGTGCGCGCCTTGAAGCCAAGCCGGGCAAGTCGTCCGACGTGATGCTGACCTACCGCGCGCTCTGGCTCAACTCGCGCACCGACAGTTTCGCGGCGACGGGCGTCCGGGATGCGGCTGGGCGGGCAGGGCGGTTCGCCGGCCATCAGATCGATGCACGCCTGCGCCATTGGCTGGTGCCGGATCTGGTCCGGATCGATACCGGCCTTGCCTATCTGGCGAAGGGCCGTTTCCTGACCGATGCAGCCAACGCACCCGCGACCGGGGACACGCGCTATGGCTATGTCGATCTCTATCTGGAGTTCTGAACGGCCGCGGCCGGCGCTCAGCCTTCGGGGTAGAGGCCGGCCGCAAACGCGATGCCGAGCGCTTCGGAGAGGCTGCGGACGTTGAGCTTCTCCATCAGCTTGGCGCGATAGATCTCGATGGTCCGGGGGCTGATCCCCAGATCATGCGCGATCAGCTTGTTCGACCGCCCGTCCATCAGCCCGATCAGGACGTCGCGCTCGCGCAGCGAAAGCGAATTGATCTTCGCGATCGCCTGCGCGCGCCGCGTCACGGCCCGCTGCGCTTGGGTCAGCTGGGAGAAGACCATGTCGATCGCTTCGAACAGGCGCAGGTGGTTGCAGGGCTTTTCGAGGAAATCGAGCGCACCGAGCTTCATCGCCTGAACCGCAAGGCTGACATCGCCTTCGCCCGTGAGCACCACGGTGCCGAAGCGCGCGGTATCGGCGGCAAGCGCCTCGAGCACGCCGAGGCCGCCGGTTCCGGGCATCTGGAGATCGAGCAGCAGGCAGCCCGAGGGCAGGTTCGCCGCCTCTGCCAGAAACGCGTCTCCGGAGGAAAACTCGCGCAGCGCATGATCGGGCAGCACACGCAGCAGGTGGATCAGGGACGTGCGGACGGACGTGTCGTCGTCCACGATGAAGATGTTGCGCACGGTCATCCGGCAGCCCTCAGTTCCATCTCGCGCGGGGCGCGATAGACGGGAAGGGTGAATTCGAACGCGGCGCCGCCCTCAGGCCGGTTGGACAGCGTCACGGTGCCGCCATGCGCCTCGACGATGCGGCGGCAGATGGAAAGGCCAAGCCCCAGCCCGTTGGCGCGAGTGGACATGAAGGTCTCGAACGGCCGGCCGATGATCGAAGTCGGAAAGCCGGGGCCGTTGTCCAGCAGCCGGATCAGGACATGGTCGTCCGACGCTTCTACGGCGGAGATGATGATCTCCGGATTCTTCGTGCCGTCGGCGGCGAAGGTTTCGAGCGAGTTGTTGATGATGTTGACCAGAACCTGCTGGATCTGGATCTTGTCGACCGCCACTTCGCGAGCGGTGGCCACCGGCTGGTAGATCAGATTGACGCCGGCATGCCGCGTTCCCGACCAGGCGAGCTGGAGACCGTCGGCGATCAGCGTGTTGATCGCCAGCGGACGGATGTCGAGGTCCCCGCGCGCGACGAAGGCGCGCATCCGGCGGATGATCTCCCCTGCGCGGAGCACTTCCTGATTGGCGAGATCGACCAGTTCGCGGAGCTGCTCTGCCGATCCCCCCATGCCCAGCCGCATGTGCGCGGCGCCGAGGAAGTTGGCGGTGGCGGTCAGCGGCTGATTGAGCTCGTGCGCCAGCCCCGCCCCCATCTCGCCCATCGCGCTGACCCGCGAGGCGTGGAGCAGTTCGCCGTGCAGCTCGTTGAGGCGCGCCTGGGTTGCGATCTGTTCGCGCAGGCTGCGGACGAAGGCGATCGAGATATGCTCGTTGCCGATCGTGGTTTCGCCGACGACCAGTTCCACCGGCATGGCATTGCCCTCGCGGTCGCGGCCGTCCGTCGTCTGCGGCGGGGAGGCTTTGGTCGGGCTGGACTGTCTGGAGACCGCGGAGCGGGGCCCCGTCGCTGCCTTGGCATAGTCGGGGAGCAAGGTGCGGATATCCCGGCCGGTCACTTCCTCGGCGGCAAAGCCGAACAGCCGCTCGGCTGCTGTCGAGAAGGAGCGGACCTGGCCCGCCTCGTCGATGGTGATCATCGCCTCGGGAACCGTTTCCAGGATGGAGCGAAGCTCGAACTCGCGTGCTTCCAGCATCTCGGTCCGCCGCTCGCGTTCGGTGGCGTCCATGATGATGCCGACCATCGACAGCCCTTCGGCATCGGGCCGGTGGTGGAAGAAGATCGATCCTTCGACGATGACCTGCTGCTCCTCGTCCGCGGTGCAGAGGCGGAAGGGACGGCGAAGGCTGCTGTAGCGGGGCACCGGTTCGTTCGACAGGATATCGGTGCCGAACCGGCGGCGGACATGGCTCCGCCATTCTTCCATACCGCCGCTGAACGAGCCGGGCTCGAGGCCGAACAGGCGCTCGGCATGGGGCGACAGTCGCACCTTGTCGTCCGCTTCGGTCCATTCGAAGAGACCCAGTTCGTGGAGGTCGGCGGCAGCGGCGAGCCGCGCCTCGCTCGCCCGCATGGCCTGCTCGGCGCGCTGCCGCTCGGTAATGTCCTTCATCGACAGGACGAGCATCGGATCGATGTCGGCGCGGGGCTGGACGAGCTGCCGCGATTCCAGGATGCGCAGCGGGGTCCCGTCGCGATGCCGCTCGGTGATCTCGGCTTCCTGCGGGCAATCCGGGGTCAGCGGGCGCATCGGGCCGGGAGGCTGCACTGCGCCGGTCAACTCGTGCTTGATCCGTCCGCGCGCTTCGGCGGCGGGCCAGCCATAGAGCTGCTCGCACCCCTTGGACCAGCGGATGATGCGGCCGTCGATATCGGCAATGGCGATCGGCGCGGAATCGATGGCGACGCTGAACGCCCAGCGGGTCGTGCTTTCTCGCCCGATCCGGATCCATGCCCAGGCGATGAGCGCACAGGAAATCGCGACCTGTGCCGAGGCCTGGATGATCTCGCTCATTTCCTGCGTGACCTGCCCGTTCTTGTAGAGCGAGAGCTGCCAGAGCGCCGAGACGACCGGCAGCATGATGCAAGGTATCAAGATCCATTGCAGCGTCCGGCGCTGCATCCCGCAATGGATGTTGCTGGACCAGGCGACATGCCGCCGCTGGGCGATGATCGAGATCGAAATGGCGATCAGCGTGGTCGCGGTCGGCACTGACATCAACGCCCGCCGGGTCTCCGGCGCAGCAGACGCTATGCCGAGCGGTAGTACCATGCCGGAGATGATCGCGATCGAGAAGCTGAGGCACGCCAGCCCGGTGACCATGCTCCGTACCGCGTCGAGACGGCAGGTGGTGGCGATCGAAGCCAGTGTCAGGAAGAGCATCGACAAGGCCGGCATTACGCCCGGGCGGCCGGGATAGATGCGCGGCTGATGCTCGATGCTGTGCGGCGAGAGAAGCCGGTCGATCGGCCATTGCGCGCCGGTGAGTTCCTGCACGAGTACCATCGCTGCGACGAACAACGGAATGACCGCGATGATGCGCGCGGCGGCGGCATGCCCGCTCGCTGCGCAGAAGAAGCACGTGGCGAGGCCGATGCAGCCGACTGCGGTCCAGGGCTGCATGAGGATTTCGTGGCGGCCGAAGCTCGCGACGCCGAGATTGTTCGTGAACCAGCCGCCCAGAACGGCGACGCAGATGATGAGGGCAAGGGCGATCAGGGAGGGGACTGCCGGCGTAAGACGGACAGGTATTTTTCCGCCCGCGCTGAGCGGCGGTTGTCTCACGGTATTCATTCCCCCGCTCGTAATGCGTGACACGGCATAGCAGCATGCCGGTCCGGGGCGAATGCGGCGTTTGACCGCGATTGTAAATATTTCCGACGCGTTAAATGTGGAGCGTCGCGGTCGAATAAACCTATATAGTTGAAAACTAGCGGCAAATAAGATGATTACGAGACCGTAACCATATTGTCAGACCGCTTCGCGATTTTCGTGCGAAAGTCCCTCGATGATCGCGCGGTTAACTAGGATCAGGTCGTCGATGGACTCGCGCCCCCGCACGACGTCGGACGTATGCCGCTCCACCCACATCGCGATCGAGATGATGCGCGCGCGCAGTTCTTCGGGCAGCTGGTTCTCGGGATCGGCACAGAGCGTCGAAAAGGTGGTCCAGACGCGGCGGTTATGGTGCAGCGCGGGCATCAGTCCGGCGCCCGAGAGGCCTGCGTCCCGGGCCGCGATCAGTTCCGCGGTGACCTGGCTCATCAGGCGATACTCGGTGCCGCGCGGGGTGGCCGCGATTTCCTGCGCGCGGCGATAGGCATTGAGAGACATTGAGCGCTCCGGACATGGGTACCCGCCCATTATAGGATGAACGATCCCTAGGCGGCCGGCACGACTCCAACTTTCGGGATCGGGTGCGTGCCGGCATCAAAAAAACGCCCGAACGCCCGGGAGTGCAGGCGATCGCCCTATAATCAGTCCATCGGCTGCGGCCACCATTCTCACCGGACTGATCCATGCTCAACGCAATCGGCCTCGTCATCATCCTGCTGTGCGTGTTCGGCAGCTTCCTGTTGTCGGGCGGCAACCTTGGCGTCATCCTGCACGCCCTGCCGCACGAAATGCTCGCGATCGCCGGCGCTGCGGTTGGCGCCTTCATCCTCGGCAATTCGCTGGCCACGGTGAAGAAGGCGTGGAAGGGCACGGTGCGCGTGTTCAAGGGCGTACGCTGGACCGAAGCGGATTTCCGGGATCTGCTGGCGCTGCTCTACACGCTGCTGTCGACCTTTCGGAAGGACGGCGCCAACGCCATCGAGAAGCATCTCGACCAGCCCGAAGAAAGCAGCATCTTCAACCGCTACCCCAAGCTGCTCAAGGACCAGGGGCTGATCGAATTCATCTGCGATTATCTGCGGATGATGACGGTCAATTTCGAGGACCCTCACCAGATGGCCGAGGCGATGGAAGGCGATATCGAGCGCCACCATGCCGAGGAACTTCAGCCCCAGCATGCGATCCAGATCATGGCCGACGGCCTGCCCGCGCTGGGCATCGTCGCGGCGGTTCTGGGCGTCATCAAGACGATGAGCTCGATCGATCAGCCGACTGAGGTGCTGGGTGCGATGATCGGCGGCGCGCTGGTCGGGACCTTCCTGGGCGTGTTGCTCGCCTACTGCCTGGTCGGCCCGATCGCGTCGAAGCTGCAACAGATCATCGACGCGGACTTCAAGCCCTATCTGATCGTCAAGACCGCCATCGTCGGTCACGCGCAGGGGCAGCCGACCCAGGTTGCGATCGAACTGGCGCGCCGCATGACTCCGTCCGCCTACGCCCCCTCATTCGCGCAGCTCGAAGCCGCGCTCGACGATGTGAAGGATCAGCTCAATGCCAAGCCTGCCTGATTCAGCCGAGCTGGATGCGGCCGCCCTCGATTCCCCTGACTCGGATCGCGCCCTGATCCTGCCGCCGCACGGAACCACGGTGACCGCCGAGGACCTGCGCGTCCGCATGGTACTGGCGAGCGATTTCGACGGCGCGATGGAAGTCGATGCCGGCGCGGTGGAAAGCGTCGGTCAGGCGGTCCTGCAACTGCTCGTCGCCGCTCGGGCGGAAGCGGAAGCGCAGGGCCAGACCTTCGTCATCCGCAATCCCAGCCCTGCCTTTGTCGATCGCGTGACCGCCTGCGGGCTGGCCCCGGCCATCGGCCTTTCTGTGAAAGAGGACCATCTTTCGTGAGCAAACTGATCCTGACCGTCGATGATAGCGCGTCGATGCGGATGCTGCTGAAGGCATCGCTGACCGCGCAGGGCTTTTGCATCGAAAGCGCCGATGACGGCGTGCATGGGCTGGAGCGGATGCACGAGGTCAAGCCCGACCTGCTCATCACCGACATCAACATGCCCCGCATGGACGGGTTCGAGCTGATCGAGGCGGTGCGCGCGGTTCCCGAATTCCGCGGGACGCCGATCCTGGTGCTGTCGACCGAATTCTCGGACGACAAGAAGACCCGGGCCCGTGAAGCCGGCGCCACCGGCTGGATCACCAAGCCGTTCGAGGCGACCAAGCTGGGGGCGGCAATCCGCCGCGTGTGCCCGTGAGCGGCGGCGACGAACTGGACGAGATCCAGGCGATCTTCTTCGAGGAATGCGTCGAGGGGCTCGCGACTGCCGAGGCAGGGCTGTCCGCCATGGCATCGGGCGACACGTCGGCTGACGTGATCGCGGGGGTGTTCCGCGCGGTCCATTCGATCAAGGGCGGCTCCGGCGCGTTCGGCCACGGCGCCCTGCAGGCTTTCTCGCACCGGTTCGAGAATGTGCTGGACGAGGTGCGGGCCGGGCATATCGCCGCCAGTGCCGACGTCACGCGCATCATGCTCAACGCCTTCGACATCCTCTCGGACCATGTCGCGGCGGCGCAGGGGGCCCGGGATCTGCCCGACGATGCGGCGATGCTGGAACAGCTGGAGGCCGTGCTGGCGAGCAAGGGCGCACCTGCTGCGGCTGCGGCAAGCGCACCGGCGCCCGCGGCGGAGGAGGATGACTTCGGCTTCACCCCGGTGATGGCAGTCGTCGAGGAATTTGATCCCTTCGGCTTCGAACCGGTGACGGTCGAGCTCGAGGATCTGGGCGCTCCCGAGCCGCTGGGCTGGACGGTGCGCTTTGGCCCGTCGCGCGCGGCGATGGCCAATGGCGGCGAGCCGATGCTGGTGATCCGCGAGCTGGAGGAGATGGGCGGCGCCGTCGCGCATGTCGATACCAGCCGCCTGCCCGGCCTGCGCGACCTCGATCCCGAGGACGGGTATCTGGTGTGGACGGTCAGTCTGCCTGCGACGGTCCAAGAACAGGCAATCCGCGATTGCTTCGACTTCGTCGCGCCGGATTCGCTGATCGAGATCGAGCGGGACGAAGTTGCCGAGGCCGAACCCGCGGCGGTCGAACTGCCCGTCGTCACGCCGGTGAGGGCGGAACCGGAACGCCCTGCGCTGACGCTGGTGGCGGACAATGCCCCCTCCGGCGGGGCCGAAAAGCCCAAGGCCGACGCGCCCGCGCAGACCATTCGCGTCGATCTGGGCAAGCTCGATCAGCTGCTCAATCTGGTCGGCGAGCTGGTGATCCGCGGGTCGATCCTCTCGGATCGCCTGTCGCCCGCCGACCAGGAGCGCGTCGAGCTGCCCGAACTGTCGCGCCTGACGCGGCAGATCCAGGACAATGTCATGTCGCTGCGTGCCCAGCCGATCCGCCAGGCCTTTTCCCGCGTCCCGCGCATGCTGCGCGACCTGATGGCCGAGACGGGCAAGCAGGTGACGCTCGAAACCACCGGCGAGATGACCGAGGTGGACAAGGGCGTGATCGAGAAGATCGGCGACCCGTTGACCCACATGATCCGCAACGCGGTCGATCACGGGATCGAGAGCGCCGAGGAGCGCATCGCCGTCGGCAAGCCTGCGGGCGGCGCGATCCGCCTCTCCGCCGAGCAGAAGGGCGCGCGCATCGTCGTGCGCGTCGCCGACGACGGGCGCGGCATCAACCGCGAGCGGGTGCGCGCCAAGGCGATCGAGCGCGGCATCATCGCGGCGGACGCGCAACTGTCCGACGAGGAGATCGACGGTCTGATCTGCGCGCCCGGCTTCTCGACGGCGGAGAGCATCTCCAACATTTCGGGCCGCGGGGTCGGCATGGATGTGGTGCGCTCGAACGTCGAGGCGCTTGGCGGCCGTCTGGAAATCCATTCGGTGCCGGGGCAGGGGACGACCTTCACCATGGCGCTGCCGCTGACGCTGGCGATCCTCGACGGCATGATCGTGCGGCTGGGCAAGCAGCGCTTCGTGCTGCCGCTCGCCAACGTCATCGAAACGGTGCAGCCCGCGCCCGGTCAGGTTCGCGCCACCTCGCCGACCTCGGAAGTCATCGAACTGCGCGGCAATTATCTGCCCGTGCGCCGGATCGGCGACATGTTTGGCCTGCCCTGCGGCAGCGACCCCGAGGAGTGCCTGGTCATCATCGTGGAGAGCGAAGTGGCCGGCCATGTCGGGCTGATGGTCGACACGATCGACAACCGGCGCGAGGTCGTCATCAAGAGCCTCGAGGACAATCTCCACCCGATCCGCGGGCTGGGCGGCGCCACCGTGCTCGGCGACGGCTCGATCGCCCTCATCCTCGACATCGACGCGCTGGTCGTTCCGGCCGGCTCCAAATTCGCCCTGAAAGGAATGGCGGCATGAGCAAGACGCTGGAAACCGAAGTCAACGAACGCAAGATCGTCACCTTCACCCTCGCCAACCAGATGTTCGGCATCGACATGCGCGCGCTGATCGAGATCCGCGAATGGGAAGAGCCGACGCCGCTGCCCGGCGTGCCGAGCTACCTCAAGGGCGTGACCAATCTGCGCGGCTCGGTCGTGCCGGTGGTGGGCCTTGCCGAACGGCTGGGCTGGACGCCGAGCGTGCTCCATTCGCGCTCCTGCATCCTCGTCGTCTCGATCGGCGAGCGGCAGGCGGGTTTTCTGGTCGATGAGGTCGCCGACATCGTCGCCATCGACGGCACCGAGGTGCAACCGGCGCCCGATGTCGAGGTGAGCGAGCAGAGCGCGATCGCGGGCCTGGTCCGCATCGAACGCCGCACTGCGGATGCCGGGGAGGCGGAGACCATGGTCCTTCTGCTCGACCTTGATGCGCTGAGCCTCACGCGTCAGGTGATGGAACTCGCCGCGTGAAGCAGGCCCTCGCCTCCCATGGCGATGCGCGCGGGCCCGTGTCGCCACTCACCGCATCGGGTGAGCTGACCACGGCCCAGTTCCGCGAGATCGCCGCGATCATGCAGCAGGACGCGCGCATTCACCTGGTGGAGGCGAAGATGACCCTGGTCCATTCGCGTCTCAGCCGGCGGCTGCGCGAACACGGGCTGACGCGCTTCGCCGACTATCTCGCGCTGGTGCGCGGCGATGCGAAGGAGCGCGCGGCGATGGTGGTCGCGCTGACCACCAACCACACCCACTTCTTCCGCGAGAACCATCATTTCGATGATCTGCGCGATCGGGTGTTGCCTGTCCTTCAGGGCCGGGCGCGGGCGGGGCACAAGCTGCGCATCTGGTCGGCGGGCTGTTCGAGCGGCGAGGAAGTCTATTCGATCGCGATGACGCTTGCGGGCGAAAGCGGGTCGAGCGCCGCGTGGCTGAAGCAGGGCGATGTGCGGCTTCTGGCGACCGACATCGCGCCCCATGTCGTGCAGGCGGTGAGCGAGGCGCGCTATACGTCGAGCATCGTTGAGCCGATCCCTGCCGCCTATCGCCGCCAGTGGCTGCGCCAGGAAGGCGCGGACAGCCATGTCGTGGCGGAGGCGCTGCGATCGCTGGTGACGGCGCGCGTGCTGAACCTGTTCCAGCCCTGGCCGATGCGCCAGGCCTATGACGTGATCTTCTGCCGCAACGTCATGATCTATTTCGACGACAAGGCGAAGGCGGAGCTGGAGGCGCGCTTCGTCGAGATGCTCGCGCCCGGCGGCACGCTCTATATCGGCCATTCGGAGCGGCTGATCGGCCCCGCGGCGGCGGCGATGACCCCCGCCGGCCAGACCATCTATGTGAAGAAGGGAGGCGCGCGATGAGCGAGGCGATCGCTTCCGCGCCGACGCGCGTCCTGATCGTGGACGACAGCCCGAGCATGCGCGCGATGCTGTCCCGGCTGCTCGCCAGCGATCCGCTGATCGAGGTGGTCGGCACCGCGCCCGAGCCCCATGCGGCGCGCGAGATGATCAAGACGCTGAACCCCGACGTGGTGACGCTGGACATCGAGATGCCGGGGATGGACGGGCTGTCCTTCCTCGAGAAGATCATGCGGCTGCGGCCGATGCCGGTCGTCATGTGCTCGACGCTGACGGCGCGAGGCGCCGAAGCGACGATCGAGGCGCTTCGCCTTGGCGCGGTCGACTGCATCGCCAAGCCTTCGGGCAATGCGCAGGAGATGGCGCAGAACGGCGCGCTGCTGCGCAAGATGGTGAAGGCCGCCGCACGATCGTCGGTCCGCCGCGCGCCCGCGCCGCCCGTGCAGCTCGCTGCAGGGGCCAGGCTTCGCGACGTGGTCATCGCGATCGGCGCCTCCACCGGCGGCGTCGAGGCGCTGTTCGCGCTGGTTGCGGCGCTTCCGCCCGATTGCCCGCCGGTGCTGGTCGTCCAGCATATGCCCGCCGCCTTCACCAACGGTTTCGCCGTCCGCATGGACCGCGACAGCCGCGTCAAGGTGGTCGAGGCGGAGCACGGCATGACCCTGCAACGCGGCACCGTCTACATCGCGCCGGGCGGGGAGCGGCACATGGAGCTCGTCGGCGGCAGCAGCGGCACCATCCGCCTGCTGCCGGGCGAGCCGGTGACGGGGCATCGCCCCTCGGTGGACGTGCTGTTCCGATCGATCGCGCCGCTGGGGTCGCGCGGGGTGGGGGTGATCCTGACCGGGATGGGAAGTGACGGCGCCGTGGGGCTTCGCGCGATGCGCGACGCCGGTGCCCGCACGCTCGGCCAGAGCCGCGAGAGCTGTGTCGTCTACGGAATGCCGCGCGCCGCGATGGAAGCGGGCGGGGTGGAAGCGGAAGTTAGTTTGTCGGCCATGCCCGAGGCGATCCTCGGCCTGTGCCGGCTTTAATCTGGGGAATGGGTGATGCCGGCAGCGTCCGCAATCAAGGTAATGGTGGTCGATGACCAGACGAGCATGCGCGCGATGATCCGCCGCACGCTCCAGGATCTGGGATTCAAGGATATCCGCGACAAGGCTGGCCCGGTCGAGGCACTTGCCGCGATCAAGGCCGATCGCGTCCACCTGATCATCTCGGACTATAACATGCCCGACATGGACGGGCTGCAGTTCCTGGAGACGGTGCGTGCCGACCCGGTGATCGGCAAGACGGTGTTCATCATGCTCACCGGCTCGGCCGACAAGGAGGTCGTGCAGAAGGCCGCGGCGCTGGGCGTCAACAACTATGTCGTGAAGCCCTTCGCCCCGGCTGCGCTCAAGGAGAAGATCGAGCGCGTCTTCGGCGAGCTGTCCTGATCCCATGCGCCGCCGGTCCATCGTTCAGGGCGAATATCATGTCGCGTCGGAAACGGGCTTCGTCATTGCGACGCTGCTCGGCTCCTGCGTCGCGGTCTGCCTGCGCGATCCGGTCGCGCGGGTGGGCGGCATGAACCATTTCCTGCTGGGCGAACCGGGTGCGGACGTGCCCGTCGGGCCGGCCGACATGCAACGTTACGGCGTCCATGCGATGGAGCTGCTCATCAACGCGATGATGCAGCGGGGCGCGCAGCGAACCCGGCTGCGGGGGCATCTCTACGGCGGCGCGAACATCGTCGCGGGGCTTGGCGGCATCGGCAGCAGCAATGCGGCCTTCGCGCGCAACTTCATGCAGACCGAGGGGATTGCCGTCGATCGCTGCGAACTGGGTGGGGTCCGGGCGCGCAAGGTGGAGTTCATGCCGTTCGAGGGCCGGGTCCGATCGACATTGGTGGCCGAAATGCCGCCGGTGCCGGCCCGCCCGCGCAAGCCTGCCCCGGTGCTGGCCGTGGCAGGGGATGTCGAGCTTTTCTGATGGATGCCGCAATGAAGACAATGGGCTTAGTGACGAGCGAAATGAGCCGGCCCCAGGCGGCATTGTTCGCGGCCGTCGCTCAGGAAATGCGCGTGGCGCGCGGGTTGCTGGAGGAACTGGCGGCGGTGCTCATCGCCGACGAGCGGTTCGTCGCCGAGTATCTGGACGAGCTTCAGGCCTTCGACCTGATCGTCCAGCATGTGGATGAGAGCGCGACCCTGCTCGAGCGGATCGCGCGCGGACACGCCACTGCCGATGCGATCGACGGCGTCCGGCTGACGGCGATCCAGCAGCGCCTGCGCGCGGCGCTGGCCTGAAGGGAAGAGCTATGGCGACGAACAACGGCGGTGACGCTCCGGCGATCATCATTCGCAAGGTCAGGAAACGGCATCACGCTGCCCCGCATGGCGGTGCGTGGAAGGTTGCCTATGCCGATTTCGTGACGGCGATGATGGCGTTCTTCATGCTGCTCTGGCTGCTGGCGAATCCCAACAAGGCGCAGCTGAAGGGGCTGGCGGACTATTTCTCGCCAGTCTCGTCCAAGGAATCGCCTGCATCGACGATGACCCAGCTGCCCGGCGCCCAGCCGGGGCTTGGCGGGCATGCGCGCCATGCGCAGGCGGCCGACCGGGAGCCGGTGGGCCAGCCGTCTGCCGAAGCCGGGGTCAAGGGTGCGGCGCGCGGCGGCACGGCGCAGGTCCCCGAGGCGGCGCTGCGCGTGTTGGCGGAGGAAATGCGCCTGTCGATCGAACCGCCGGTCGCGGCCGCGGACGGCAAGCGCAGCGTCAATATCGAGCGGAGTCGCGAAGGTCTTCGCATCCATCTGGTCGACACTGCCAATCGTTCGATGTTCCGCGGGAGTACCGCACAGCTCAACGATTTTGCGCGCGAGATGCTGGCACGGGTCGCGCGCAGACTGGCGGGAACCAAGGCTCAGGTCGCGATCGAGGGGCATACCGACAGCACAGGCGGGCAGAGCGATGCCAACTGGCTGCTCTCTGCCCAGCGGGCACTCGCCGCGCGATCCGCGATGGTCGCGGCCGGCCTCACCCCCGATCGTTTCGGCGAAGTCGTCGCCAAGGCGGGGACGGAGCCGGTCTATCCCGATCGCCCGGACCTGCCGGAAAACCGCCGCATCACCCTTGTCGTGCTGGCCGAGCCATCGGCCTTGCCGCGCGACGCCAGCTTCAAATTCTGATCGGGGGACGGGAGAATGAAGAAACTGCTAGGTGGGATGCTGGCCCTGATTCTGGGTGCCGGCGTGGGTGGCGGGAGTGCCTGGGGAATCGGGATGGTGCGCCAGAACGTCGGCGCTGCAGGCTCGGTCAGAACCGAATTCGTCGAGACGGGCGCGATGATGGCTCCGCTGGTGTTTCCGGATGGCCGCCTGTCGGGTTATGTATCGTTCCAGGTACAGCTCGAAGTACCGCAAGGAGAGGGGGAGGCTGTGAAGGCGAAGCTGCCGCTGCTGCTGAACGCGGTCAATCTGCGCACCTATCGTACGCCGATGGCGAGCGGACGCGACGGCCTGATCCCCGGCCTCGACGCGTTCCGGCGCGTCATCATGGATGCGGCGCGCGAAACCTACGGTCCGGGCACGGTGCGACGCGCGGTCGTCACCCAAGCCTCGCCGGCCTGAGCGGAGGCGCGCATGTCACCGGCCGGACGGTCCCGCAACCCGCCAGGGGGCGCCGAACCGCGCATGCGGGGGGCCGCCCCGCGCGAGGCGCGCGTCACCACGATCTTCCTGATCGGCAAGCTGCTGAGCACGCACGGCGAGACGCTGTGCCGCATCCGCAACCTGTCGAGCGGCGGGCTGATGGCGGAAACGCATGTCCCGCTTGCCGTGGGCGATCTGGTGCAGATCGAGCTGAAGGTCGGCGACCGGCTGCCCGGAAGCGTTCGCTGGACGCATGCCGGGCGGATGGGGGTCGCCTTCGACGCTCCGGTGGAAGTCGGCGCGCTACTCGCCCGTGCGGCGGTGCGAACGGTTGAGCAGAAACTGGTCCGCGCGCCGCGATTTGCGGTGGATTGCCCGATCGAACTCGGCGTCGAGGGCCGGCGCCGCGCCGGACGCCTCGTCAATCTCTCGCAGGGCGGCGCGCGACTGAACGCGGATTTCGAGCCCGAGAAGGGGCAGCTCGTGGCGCTCGCCATTCCCGGCCTTCCCGAACGGCAGGCAAGCGTGCGGTGGATCGGCGACGGGGCGCTGGGGCTGGGCTTTACCGAACCGCTGGCGTTCGAGGAGCTTGGCGTCTGGCTGGCCGAGCGATGTCAGCAGGCATGAAGAAGGGCCCCGCGCTGCGTACCGCCGGGGCCCTTGCAAGCGATCGGGGTTTGGCTGCTACCCCGGCGCGCCGAAGCTCTTCACAAGCGATCCTGCGATCAGCGCCCATCCGTCGACGAGCACGAAGAAGATGATCTTCATCGGCAGGGATATGGTCGCGGGCGGCAGCATCATCATGCCCATCGCCATCAGCACCGCGGCCACGGCCAGATCGATGACCAGGAAGGGGAGGAGCAGCAGGAAGCCGATCTCGAACGCGCGACGCAGTTCGGAGATCATGAAGGCGGGCATCAGCGTCGTCATCGGCAGTTCCGCGCGACTGGGCGCGGGCTTGCCGGAAAGCTGCACGAACAGCCCGACATCCTCATCGCGGACATGCTTCAGCATGAAGCTGTGGAACGGCTTGCTCGCCCGTTCCAGCGCCTGAGTCTCGGTGATCTTCCCTTCGTTGTACGGCACCATCGCGCCCTTCCACGCGGCGTCGAAGGTCGGCGCCATGACGAAGAAGGAGAGGAACAGCGCCAGGCTGATCACCACCGGATTGGGCGGAACCCCCGGCACGCCGAGCCCCGAGCGCAGCAGCGAGAGCGCGACGACGATGCGGGTGAAGGAAGTGATGGTCATCAGGATGCCGGGCGCAAGGCTCAGCACCGTCAGCATCAGGACGAGCTGGATCGCCCGGCCCGATGTCGATCCGTCTCCGCCGCCGGGCAGCACGCTCTGGGCCAGTGCCGGCTCGGGAAACATCAGCATCAGCGCGGCGGCGATCCCGCCGCCGATCAGCAGGCGCTTACGCATTCGTCTTGCCCCCCTTAGGCGCGTTGGCGGCTTCGAGGATCAGCAGGCCTTCCGGTGCGATCAGCAGCATGTGTTCGCGCCCGTCCTTGCGGATCAGCGCGACCGAGCGGCGCGGGTCCAGCGCCAGCCGCTCGACCAGCTCCATGCGGCGCGCGGTTCCTTGGGCGGCAAAGCCGGACAGCCATTTCTGCGGCAGGCGGATCTCGTAGCGGCGTACCACCCACAGGCCGCCGGCGAGCAGGCCGAGCACCACGCCCAGTGCGCCGATCATGCGCAGCAGTGACAGGATATCCATGGCGGATCAGGTCGTGCGCTGGATGACGCGGGTGATCTCCAGCGACATATATTCGCCGTCGACCAGGATCTTGCCTTCGGCCACCAACTCGTTGTTCACATAGACGCGCGTGGGGTCGTTATGGCCGCTGTCGAGCGGGATCATCGCGCCGCGGCTCATCTTCAGCACCTGGCGGATCGGAAGATCGGTGGAACCGAGCACGATCGACAGATCAATGGGAATACCTTCAAGGACCGACATCATTGGTCTCCTTTCAGGTTCGTTATAGGAATTAATTTATAGGAACTGGCCGGGGCCCGGCAAAATTTGCCTATAAGAGACCTGTCTGCCTCACGCAGTCAGGAGCATGAACGAATGGATCTGGATTCATCCATCGGCGTGTCGGCTTCAGGCCTTCGCGCCCAGTCATTGCGGATGCGGGTGATCGCCGAAAATCTGGCGAACTCGGATTCCGTCGCGACCCGTCCGGGGGGCGATCCCTATCGCCGGCGCGTCGCCACCTTCAAGAGCGAGGTGGACCGCGCCACGGGTGCCACGCGCGTTTCGGTCAGATCGATCGAAGGCGACAAGAGCCAGTTCCAGCGCGTCTACGAGCCGGGCAACCCGGCCGCCGACGCGGCCGGCTATGTCCAGCGCCCCAACGTCAACAGCCTCATCGAAACCGCCGACATGAAGGCGGCGCAGCGCAGCTACGAGGCCAATCTCAACGCCATCGAATCCGCGCGCGGCATGACCATGCGAACGATCGACCTCCTCAAGTAAAAGGAAAATATCATGGCAATCGGAACCCTCGACGCGGCGGCCGCCTATGGCCGCTCGCTCAAGACCCTTGCGCCCGTCGCGCGCGAAACCGTCGTCGCACCGGTCCCCGGCGAGGGCGCCGGCGGCAGCTTCGGATCGATGGTCCAGAATCTGGTCAGCGACGCCGCCGGATCGCTGCGTGCTGCCGAAGCGGAAAGCGCCAAGCAGGTGGCGGGGAAGGGCGACATGATCGACGTCGTCACCGCGATCGGCTCGGCCGAAATGGCGCTCGACACGGTTGTTGCGGTCCGCGACCGCGTGGTCAGCGCCTATTCCGAAATCATGCGGATGCAGATCTAGTCCGGAAAGGGGAGGGCGCGCCATGAACGCCGTCGATGCCATTGAAATCGCGCGTGCAGCGCTGATGCTGGTGCTGACCATTGCCGGGCCGATGCTCATCGCGGCCCTCATCGTCGGCGTCGTCATCGGCTTGCTGCAGGCGTTGACGCAGGTGCAGGAAATGACGCTGACCTTCGTGCCCAAGATCGTGGTGCTGGGGGTGGTGCTGTTGCTCAGCCTGCCGATGATCGGTCATTCGATGACGGTGTTCATGGATCGCATCAGCGACGCCATCATCCACGGCTGACAGCGGCATGGACGCACTTCCCATCGATGCGGCAACCTTTCTGATCCTGTTCGCGCGGGTGGGGGCGGTACTGATGCTGCTCCCGGCCTTTTCGGAGGATTCGGTGCCGATGCAGACTCGGCTGCTGATCGCAGTCGGCTTCTCGATCGGCCTTTACGGGTTGCTCAGCCCGAAGATCGCGCCGCTTGCGGTGTCGCAGGCGGCGCTGCCGATGATCGTGATCGCCGAAATGCTGGTCGGCATCGCCATGGGCATGATCGTGAAGATGCTGTTCAGCGCAGCCGCCATGGCCGGCGCCATCGCCAGCATGCAGATCGGGCTTGCCTCGGCGCTGGTGATGGACCCTGCGCAAGGCGGCCAGGCGCCGCTGCTTACGCGGCTGATCGGGATCGCCGCGCTGATCGTCTGCATGGCCGCCGGCGTCCACCACCTGTGGATCGCCTCCATCGCGCAAAGCTATACGCTGTTCCCGGTCGGCGGGCTGCCGCCGGCACAGGATTTCGCGATGCTTGCGGTGCGCGTGCTCGGGCAGGCGACTGCGCTCGGCGTCAGCCTTGCCGCGCCGTTCCTGATCTATGGCGCGATCTTCAATCTCGGCCTTGGTCTCGCCGCGCGCGTCGCGCCCGCGATCCAGGTCTTCTTCATCACCCAGCCGCTCAACCTGATGCTGGGCCTGTCGCTGCTCGCGATCGTCCTCGGCACGATGCTGACCGGCTTCGCCACCGCGATGGGCGATTTCATGCAAAACGGCTGGAGCTTCTGACCATGGCTGAAGCCGACAAGGACCAGCGCACGCACGCCCCGACGCAGAAGCGGCTCGAGGACGCTCGCAAGAAGGGCGAAGTCGCGATGGCGCCGGAGATGCGCCACGCGACGATGATGATCGGCGCGGTCGTCGTCATCGGCTGGACCGGGCTGTCGGCGCTGTCGGGCATCGGCAATCTGGTCACCCGCCTGTGGGGCAGCGCCGACGATTTTCACCTCGACAGCCATGGCGCCCGCGACCTCACCGCCGCGATCCTGGGCGATGTCGCGCTCAGCCTCGCCCCGGTCATGGGCGTGCTGCTCGCCTGCGCGCTCGCGACCCTGTTCCTGCAGGGACGGGCGACGCTCAGCTGGTCGCGCGTCGCGCCCAAATGGTCGAAGCTCAATCCCGCATCCGGGCTGAAGCGGCTGTTCGGTACGCGCGCGCTGGTCGAGTTCGCCAAGACGCTTGCCAAGGTCATCGCCATTTCTGTGGTGGTCTATCTGGTGCTGCGGCCGCGCTTCGGTGGGCTCGATCAGCTGGTCGGCTATACCCCGGGCGCAGTCGGCATGGCCGCCGGCCGTATGGCGTTCGAGGCGATCCGTGCGGTCGCCCTGCTGGTGGCGCTGCTGGCGATCGCCGATTTCATCTATCAGAACCGCGCCTTCATCAAGCGCATGCGGATGACCTTCCAGGAGCTGAAGGACGAGCATAAGCAGAGCGAGGGCGATCCCAAGATCAAGGGCAAGATCCGCCAGATCCAGATGCAGCGCGCGCGCAAGCGGATGATGGCCGCAGTTCCGGAAGCCAGCGTGATCATCACCAACCCGACCCATTATGCGGTCGCGCTCAAATATGATCATGGCGCGATGGCTGCGCCGGTGGTTGTGGCCAAGGGCGTCGATGCCGTCGCACTGCGCATCCGCGAAGTGGCGAAGGGTGCCGATGTGCCCATCGTCGAGGCGCCTCCGCTCGCCCGCGCGCTTTACGCCGCGGTGGAAATCGACCGGCCCATTCCCATCGAGCACTACGCCGCGGTCGCCGAGATCATCGGCTATGTGATGCGGCTCGCCCGGCAGGGACGCCAGTCAGCCTAGGCACGCGATTTGCCAGCGCCCCAAAGCCCGTTTTCCTTCTCCTCCATCCTATAAGGATTAAGATGAAGACCTTCACGAGATCGCCGATCCTGACGCTGGCCGCGTTGCTGGCGGCGCTGGCGCCGGTCCCGGCGCTGGCGCGTCCCGGCCCGCGCATCAAGGACATTGTCGATGTCCAGAACGTCCGGCCCAACCAGCTGGTCGGCTATGGCCTGGTGGTCGGCCTGCAGGGAACCGGGGACCGGATCCGCAACATTCCGTTCACCGAAGAGACGTTGCAGGCGATGCTGGAGCGCATGGGGGTCAATGTCCGCGGCGCGCAGATGCTGACCCAGAATGTCGCCGCCGTGTCGGTGACGGCGACCATGCCGCCCTTCGCTCGGGCCGGATCGACCATCGACGTACAGGTCTCCGCGCTGGGCGATGCCACCAGTCTGCAGGGCGGGACGCTGCTCGTCTCCTCGCTCCGCGCGCTCGACGGCGAGATCTACGCCGTGGCGCAGGGGCCGGTCGCCGTGTCGGGATTCAAGGCACAGGGTGCCGCCGCGCGTCTCAGCCGTGGCGTCACCACCACCGCGCGGATTGCCGGCGGCGCGATCATCGAGCGCGAGGTGCCGTTCGTGCTCAAGTCCGCAACCAGCCTCAAGCTCGCGCTCAAGAACCCCGATTTCACCACGGCGGACCGGATCGCCGGGACGATCAACCGCCAGATTCCCGGCGCTGCCGAGGTGCTCGATCCGGCCACCGTCGAAGTCCGGACCCCGCAGTCGTTCGCAGGATCGGTGATCGACCTCGTCACTCGTATCGAGAATATGCCGGTAGAGGTCGATCAGCCCGCACGGATCGTCATCAACGAAGCCGCCGGCACGGTCGTCATGGGCGCCGATGTTCGCATCAGCCCCGTCGCCATTGCGCAGGGCGGTCTCACGATCAGCGTCACGGAAACCCCGGTCGCCTCGCAGCCCGGCCCCTTCTCGCGATCGGGCGAGACGGTGACGCTGCCGCGTACCCAGATCACCGCGAACGACGGCAACGGCGCGTCGCTGGCGATGCTCAACGGCGGGGCGTCGCTCCAGTCGCTGGTGTCGGGTCTGAATGCACTGGGCGTCAGCCCGCGCGATCTGATCACCATCCTTCAGGCCTTGAAGGGCGCGGGCGCGCTCCAGGCCGAAATCGCGGTGCAGTAATGCCGGATCCGATCCCGCCTGCGGTGCCGGCGATGCCGCGCACCAACACCGCCGCCGCCAAGGTCGCGCGCGATTTCGAAGGCGTCTTTGCCGGGCAGGTCGCCAAGATCATGATGGAATCGGTCGAGATGGATGGCGATTTCAACGGCGGCGCGGGGGAAGAGATGTTCCGCGGCATCCTGGCCGAACAGATCGGCAGCCGGATCGCGCAGGGGCGCGGTCTGGGCATCGCATCGATCGTCGAGGCGCAGATCGTACGGTTGCAGGGAGGGCAGGGCGATGCCCAATGAGATGATCGATATCATGACCTCGCTCACGCTCCTGATGAATGAGGAGGCCGAGCGCCTGCGCGGCAGGGAGCGCGCGCTGGATCTGGCGGAACTCGCGGCCGCCAAGGCCCGGCTGGTCGCGCGGCTCGAGGAGATTCTGGCCCGGCGCAACCGGCACCAGCCGCAATGGACGGATGAAATGGACGAGGAGACGCGTACGCGCCTGACCGAATGCCTCGCCGAGTTGCGCAGTGCGTCGGCGGCCAATGCCAGCATCCTCGAGCGCCAGATCGACCTGTCGATGGAGATGATGTCGGCGATCGCCAATGAAGCACGGCGTCTGGCCGGCAACCGCGCCTACACCTATGGTGCGAGCGGCGACCTGGCCAGGATGGACCTGGCAACGCCGATTTCGTTCAATACCCAATATTGACCGGCAGGCGGTGCTCGCGCCGCGAGCCGAAAGTAAAGGGCGCGGTTACGGCCGCGCCCTTTCCTGTGCCCGGTTCTGCCGAACTCTCGGTGGGCGCGATGCTATGCGGCTGCGCGAGCGAAGCGCTGCTCTCCGGATGCCGAGTTCGGGGCGTCAAACGCCCGCGGCTATCGTCAGATCGACAGCGCTTCGCCCGGATCGGCGAGCCCGAGCGCGATGGTCCGTGTCACCCCGGCAGGCGCGGGGCGGCCGAACAGATAGCCCTGGCCATAAGCGCAATCCAATCCGCGCAGGAAGCTGGCCTGCTCATGCGTGCCGATGCCTTCGGCGGTCACCGGCATGGACAGGCTCCGGCCGAGATCGACCACCGCTTTCACCAGCTTGCGGCCGGCTTCGCGATCGAGCGACTGGATCAGGGTCCGGTCGATCTTCAGGTGATCGATCTCGAGATTGCAGAGGCGGCTGAGGCTGGCATAGCCGGTGCCGAAATCATCCAGCGCGACCCTGACCCCGGTGTTGCGCAGCGAATGAATGGTTTCCCGCGCGCTCGCCAGATTGTGGATCAACGCGCTTTCGGTGATCTCCACGATCAGCCGCCCGGGCGCGAGCCCGGACGCGAACAGGATCTGCAGCAGCGTGACGGCGTTCTCGGGATCGCAGAGCTGCGACGGCGACATGTTGATCGAGACCGTGAAATGCGGCGGCCAGTCGCGCGCGTCGCGCCAGGCCTGGCGGGTCAGGATGAACAGCAGTTCGCGATCCAGTCCCATCTCGTCGGCAATGGGCAGGAAGCGATCGGGCCCCACAAGGCCTTGCCGCGGATGATGCCATCGCGCGAGCGCCTCGAAACCCGTCGGCGCACTGCTGCCAAGCGTCACGATCGGTTGATAATAGGGGGCGATCTCGCCCCGCATCATGCTGGAACGGAGGTCGTTCTCAAGCTCGGCGCGATTGCCGATGTCGATGAACATGTCGGGGTGAAACCGGCGAAAGGTATCGCCGCCGGATTCGCGCGCATGAGACAGCGCGATCGAGGCCGCGTGCAGAAGGTCGTCGGCGGACGGTGCGTTGGCATCCTCGATCACAAGGCCGATTGATGCGGTCAGGTAGATGACGTGCTGGCCGATATGGATCGGTTCGCCGATGATCTGCTGCAAGCGCCCGGCAAAGGCGATGGCGGTATCGTCCTCGGCCGAAAATGGCAGAAGGCAGGCGAATTCGTCGGCGGCGAGATGGACCGCGAGCATTCCTTCGAGGCGTCTCAACCGCTCGTGCAGCACGATGTCCAGCACCGCGTCGCCCTTGGCAGGACCGCATAGGTCGTTGACCAGCTTGAACCGGTCCAGGTTGATGAGCATCAACGCGAGCCGGTCTGCCGGCCGCATCGTGCCACGGATGCCGGAGACCGCCTGTTGCAGGCGCTGACGCGGCGACACCCCGGTCAGGCTGCTTCCGGCCAGCGCGGCGGAGGAATGTGGCCTGGGTCCCGCGACAGACTTGATCATGCTGGAAATGGACATTGGGCCGATCGATCACCTTCACCCTCCATCATAGAGGGAAGAAGGCGATCGGCGCGGTCCCGGCGGCGATCTTATTCGAACTGGGCGGACAGGACCGTCGCGACATCCTCGGGAGCGACATCGTCGATTGCGATCTCCCTGTCGGGATGTTCGCTATAACCCAGCATGCGGCCCTGCCGGTCGAAGGTGACGGACAGCAGGCGCAGACCTTCCTGTTCGCGGATCACTGCCAGGCCGCCGGCGGAGGGAAACCGGTCCGGATCGACGACGATGACCGAACGGCCGGGCAGGCCGGACCCCAGGGTCGGCCGGCAGATCCTAAGGCCATAGGCGCGCGGACCGGCGCTGCGCGGCGCTTCCACCTGCTCGCCCGTGGGTATGCGGGCGACGAGGCCGTCGTTCAGCGGGGCGCCGAACACGGGCAGCAGGCGGACGGTGGCGCTTTCCGAGGCATGGATGGTGTCCAGCACGCCGTCTGCGGGCGCCGCGCCGCTGCCGATCAGGAACGGCTTCGCTTGCACGGGCTGGGTTGCCTTGCCACGCTGCCGCGGCGAGGCGGGCTCTTCCTGCCCGAGTGCTTCGCGAAGCGCCTGCACCTTGGCGCGCGTCTTGCCGATCCGCGTCTCCGGATTGGCCACCAGCGGCAGGAACGCGTCCAGCTCGTGCCTTGCATGGGCTTCGGCGAGATAGGATTCCAGTTCTGCGGCACCGGCGACCCCGAGGAGGCGGAGCAGCGCCTGCTGGATGTCGGTGTTCCACCGGTCGAACGGCTTGTAGGCGTTTTCGATGCGCGAGAGGATCACCGGCGCGATGCCGTAATCCACCTCGAGCGCTGTGATAGTCAGCGTATCGTCGGCAGCGCGCCGTGCGCGCAGGGCCGCGGCGAGCATGACCGCGACGGTATCGGCCTTCAGGTCAACGCTATCCGGTGCCTGAAACTCCGCCGCCCACGCCGCGATGTCGAAGGCCGGATCGTCGATATCCACGAGCAGGAGCGCCGGATCGACGTTCAGCGCCGCGCCGATCGCCCGAAGTTCGTCGGCGCGGGCGAATATCTCTCCGCGTTCGATCTTCGACAGGCGAATATAGGTTATCGACCCGATCAGCTGCGCGAGCTGAAGCAAGGAGCCGATGTTGTTTTTTCTCCTATATTCCCGAATGTTGTTCGGAAAGATGAACGCGCGAAGCGTGTCGATGCCGGAGATCGGTTTCAAAATCGCCTTCGCCCTGTTCTTTTTCGTATCGGAGCGGCGATTGCTCTTAATCATGGCGCCCTCTGTCTTAGCAATAGACTCAGAAATTGTCATCCACTCCTTTGGCGGCACGATCTTCGTGGTTCATGACAAGGTTGGTGATTTGAATTCGGAATCGCCTCGATATGTTTATCATGGCTTTTCGATAAAGGATGTCGAGGCGTTCTGTACTCATTCTGGCTAATCCGGCGAAACGCGCCTATAAGTCGGTTGTTCCCGGAAATTCGACGGCATTTTCGTTATTTTCCATCGTTTGCTGCTATTTCCGGTGCCGCGAAGGGGGCGTTGCCGCCTATCCTTGAATGCGGCGTCACACCCACCGCCTTCCTCCTATCAAGCGTGCATGTCCGGAGGCTGAACGGGCAGCAGATACGCATGGACGGACCCGCAGCCGCTTGGTCGGCTGCGGGTCCGTCAGCGTCGCGTGCAGATGGTCGGAAAGGGTCAGCCTCGCCCGATCGCGGTTTTCAACAGGCTGACCTGTTTGCGATAGAGGTTGGTCATGGCAGCGAAGTCCGACTGGACCTTGCCCATCTTGAGCAACTGGTCTTCCAGCGTGACGTTGTTGCCGTCGGGTTTTGTCTCGCTGATGTCGCCGTCGAGCATCACCCCGCCGCCACCTTGGGGCGGACGGGCCCCGAGAGCGGACATGCCTGCCGACAATTGCACCTGGGGACGGCGGATGTTCGGCTTCCCGCTGCTGCCGCCATAGACCTCGACCAGCGACGAGAAGTCGGGCGCCGCGACGGTGCGGGCCTTGAAACCGGGCGTTTCGCCGTTGGCGATATTCTCTGCGATCACCCGCTGGCGATGCGACAGGTTCTTCATCGACTGGCCGATGCCGGCGAGCAGGGAGGGCGTGGAGGTCATGGCTTTGGATATTCCTTGGGCGAGATGGGGCGGCGCGGCATGGACAGCGCGATCGGCCGGCAGGGCGGGCTATCCGCCCATCCGGCTCAACGCGGCCTGATATTGGGCGAGCCGGGCCTGCTGATAGGCCGAGCCGCCGCCGGTGACCGTCCCGTTGACCTGGGCTTCCTTGGCCGAATCCCAGTAGAGCGATCGATAGGCGCTCTGCGTCATCGATGCTGAGGCCTTGATTCTGGCGAGGGCGGCGCTGGCGGACTTCGCATCGGTCAGCGTCAGCGTGTCGCTGAGGTTCAGGTTGTAGATGCCACCGGGCGTGACCTTCGGCGCGTCCTTGGGCTTGGGTGCGGCCGCGACCAGGCGGATGGGCGCCATGCCGAGCTTGGCGAGCGCGTCGCTGCCCTTGGGCCCGGCGATCAGCTCGATATCGTGACCGGTCTTGGCATCGATCCGCAGCACCTGATCGTCATTGACCTTCGCCGAGATCGCCGTGCCTTTTGTACCGGCGATGCGCTGGATCTTCTTTGCCAGCGTTGCGATCGTCTCGTCCTTGCCGATGGTGATGGTGCGCACTGCGCCACCATCGACCCGCATGCTGAACTTGTCCCCTTCCTTCAACGTGGTCTGGGAGGAGAGGGTGGCCGAAACGCTCTGGTTTAGCGTTCCCCGGCCAAGGCCGAGCGCGCCGAGCGCGGTCGCGCCCCCGGCTGCCGCGGCAATCTTCACCGGTTCGACGCTATGCGTGGTCAGCCCCCATTGCTGCACGTCCTGGACCGCGCCGGTGGCGGTATCGATCCGGGCGACGAAGCCATCCACCTTGCCGCTCCGCGTGCCTTCCAGCGCACCATTGGTCCGGCCGCCGACATAGAGCGCACCGTTCATATAGGTGGCGCTGTCGGCCTGCTCGTCGCTGGCCGTACCGACATAGCTGGTGCTGGCGGAGGAGAGGTCGGAGGCGATGCGGGTGACGAAGGCATCGCGTCCGCCGCTCATCCCATTTGCCTGTGCGCCACTGACAGCGACGTTTGCCGCGCCTACAACCGCGATCTCCCCGCTGTCCGATACCGCGATGGCACGGGCATCGACTGCGCCGAGGGCGACCGAGCCGAGATCGGTCGACAGCGCCTGCGCATCGATCCGCATCAGCGTGGCGTTCGCGCCTTGCTTGGTCAGGGCCAGCAGCTCGCCTGAACCGTCAATGGCGAGTGCGGTGATCGCGTCGGGACCGCCGCTGTCGAGCGTCCGCCTTTCCTGGATCTTTCCGGTCGCGTTCAGCTTCACGATGACCGCGTCGCCGCCCCCGGTGGAGGCCCGGCCGGCGACATAGAGGCTGCCATCGTCGCCCACCGCTACGGCGGTTGCGCTTTCGTTGCCGACCTGCCGGATCGACGTGGCAAAGCTCTGCGTGCCGCTGGCGGTGAACCGTGCGACCAGCATGTCGGTCTGGCTGTCGTCGCCGCCGTTGAACGCACCGCTCACCGTGCCCGCGACGACGATGTCGCCATTGGCCGCGATGGTCACCGCAGCGCCTTCGCCCGTACCTGCCGCGCCCAGGCTGCGTTGCCACATCACCTTGCCCTCGCTGTCGACCTTGGTGAGGAAGAGGTCGTTGGCGCCGTCGGACAGCGAACTGCCGAGATCGCCTGCGGTGGTGCCGACGACATAGCTGAAGCCCTGTGCGTCGGTCGCGATGGCGCGGGCCGTGGTGCCGGCATAGACGACGGGCTTTTCGGCCACCTTGCCGTCCTTGGCATTGGCGGCGGCCGCCGCCTGTGCCTGCGCCGTCGCCTTGCTGTTGATCGCGTTGATTGTGCTCAGCCGCTGCGCCTCCAGCGCATTGGCGGGGTCGTCGACGCGGAAGACCTGCGCGGAAACCGGTCCGTTCGTCGCGGTCCTTCCACTCACCACCATCAGCGCATCGGCGGAATTGACCTGATCGATCGACACCTTCTCGATGCCGGCCGCGGTGAAGCTAAGCCCCCAGGTGTCGCCGGTCTTCTCGACTGCGAAGCGCGACTGCCAGCCCGCCGATCCCATCGCGCCATTGAGCGCGGCAGCAACCGAATCCAGCGTCGGCGGCTGGGGTGTTGCCGACAGATCGACCGTAATCGTCTGCGTCGTCGTCCCGCGATCAAGGGTGAGTTTGAAAACCTCATTTCCGCTCAACCCCGCGACCGCCGCGGCGCGCGTCTTGTTGACGCCTTCGCCAAAGGTCTTGCCGAGAGTGTTGGCTACGTCGATCCCCACGCTCTGGCTGCGCCGCGTGCTCATGCCGAAGTTCAGCGTGAGCTGATCGGTTTCCGCCTGGCCAAGATAGGCCTGGAGCTCGCTCAACCCTTTGGCGAACACCTTCTGCAGCGCGGCGCGCTCGGTATCGGACGTTGTCTTCTTGGCTGCGCTCTCTGCAAGGATGCGCAGGGTATCGAGCGCCTTGTAGGTCGTGAACGCCGCCTGGACGTCGGGAAGGTCGCCGAGTGAGGGGCTGCCCTTGGTATCGATGATCGTGGACAGGCGCTTGATCGCTGCGATCTGCGTGCTGACGGGCGCCTTGCTGGGCTCGGCCTGCCAGGGCGGTGTGGTCGCGGGCGTAGTGAAGGCCTTTTTGGCCTTGATCACCGCGGGCGTGAGCGACGCGCTCGCGTAGTAGGACGAAAACACGCCGCCCGATCCGCCCAGCAGGGAAAGGCCGGTCAGGCCGCGGAATATATTTGTCGTCAAGCGAACCTCCATCGCCGGAAGCTGCCGGCACTCTCCTATAAGATAGAGGAATGCAGCCCCGATCCGGTCCGCCGGCGGGGCAATATTTTGGGGAATATGCGCAGATGACGATGATGACGGCGCCGATCGGCGAGCCGCCCGAACTCAAGAAATATTCGGGGCTCCAACGCGCCGCGGCGCTGATGCTGGCGCTGGGACGCGAGCATGGCGGGCCGATCTGGGAACAGCTTTCGGTCGAAGAGGTGAAGGAACTGTCGTCGGCGATCGCGCAGCTCGGCCGTGTGCCCTCGGTCGTGGTGGAGCATCTGCTGGTGCAGTTCTCCGGCGAGGTATCGAGCATGGCGTCGCTTCACGGGTCCTTCGAGACCGCGGAGCGGCTGCTGGACGGGATCCTGCCTGCGGATCGGGTAAAGGAGATCATGGAGGATATCCGCGGCCCGTCCGGCCGGACGATGTGGGACAAGCTGTCCAATGTCAGCGAGGCGGTGCTGGCCGGCTATCTAAAGAACGAATATCCCCAGACCGTCGCCGTCATCCTGCACAAGTTGCGCTCCGACCATGCCGCGCGCGTGCTGGCGGAGCTGCCGCGCGACCTGGCGACAGACGTCGTCATGCGGATGCTGAAGATGGACACGGTGCAGAAGGATGTGATCCAGCAGGTCGAGCATACGCTGAAGAGCGAGTTCATGACGAACCTGTCGCGCGCGCAGCGCCGCGATCCGCACGAGACGATGGCGGAGCTGTTCAACGCGCTCGACCGCTCGACCGAGGAAGCGATGCTGAGCGCCCTCGACGATCGCGCGCCGGAATCGGCCGAACGCATCCGTGCGCTGATGTTCACCTTCGAGGATCTGGCGAACCTGCTGCCGGCCGCGATCCAGATCATCGTGCGCAACAGCAACAAGCGCGAACTGGCACTGGCGTTGAAGGGCGCGCCGGAGGAGATGAAACAGATCTTCTATCGCGCGATGACCGAGCGTGCCGCGAAGCTGATGCGCGACGACATGGCCGCGATGGGGCCGGTGCGCGCGCGCGAGTGCGAAGAAGCGCAAGCTGCGCTGGTCCGTCTTGCCAAGTCGCTTGGAGATCGTGGAGAAATCATGCTCGTCGATCCCAAGAGTGACGATGCGATGATCTACTGACGCCATGATGGAGGCGGCAATTTCGATTAAGCCCTTTGGCTTCGACCGTGTGTTCCGCTTCGGCTCGGCGCCGGAGGAGGAGCCGCTTCCGGTTGCGACGGGCGAGCTGCATGCGCAGATCGCGGCGCTTCAGGAACGCATCGAGGAGATGCGCCGGAATGAGGAGGCCGCGCTGCTCAAGGCGCGGGCCGACGGCATCGCGCAGGGACTGGCGCAGGCACGCGGCGAGCGGGCGGAAGCGATGCTGTCCGCAACCGACGCGCTCCACGCCGCGCTCGACGATCTGAGCGGGCGCTGGTCGGAGGAAAGCGATCGCATCGCGCAGGAAGCTGCCGAGGTGGCACTGTCCGCGGCGGAAATGATCGCAGGGCACGCGATCCGGCAGGAGCCTGCGCGCGCGATCGACGAGGCGCTGGGCCGGGCGCTGCGCCAGGTCACACGCGGAACGGCCCTGCTGATCCGCGTCCATCCCGACAGTCTGGAGGATGTCGAGCGACTGGTCGCCGAGCGCCGCGCCGAGGAACGGCGGGCGCTCGATATCAGCATCGTCGCCGACGAGGCGATCGCGCCGCACGACGCGCATGTCGGCTGGGCCGAAGGCGGTCTGATCATCGACGCTGCCGCGCGCCGCGCCGCGGTGCTGCGCGAGCTCGGTAACCTGATCGAGCGCGACGGGAACGCGTAAACTTTTCCTGCATCCGGCAAGAGTTGCCTAGTCGCTCCTCCTATAATGAAAGGGGGACGGCCAGGGGGGTCGCCCACTCTCTCAAGCAGAGAAGAAGAGGCTGCCTTGAACCTGAACGCCTTTCGGAATTTCATCGAGCAGATCGGCGCGCGTCGCGCCCTGCTGATGGCGGGCGTCGCCGCCGCCCTGTTGGTCGGCATCGGCTATCTCGCCCTGCGAAGCCCGGCGAGCGAGATGGGCTTTCTGTATACGGACCTCGAGCCCGCCGCCGCGCAGGCGATCAGCGAAAAGCTGAAGGGGCAGGGCGTCCCGTTCCAGCTTTCGGCCGACGGTACGTCGGTGATGGCGCCGGTGGACAAGCTGCCCGAGCTGCGCATGGCGATGGCTGGCGAGCAGCTGGGCGGCAAGATCGGCTATGAGGTGCTCGACGCCGAACAGCCCTTCGGCATGTCGGCATCGCGGGCCAAGCTCAACGAAACCCGTGCGGTCGAGGGCGAACTCGCCCGCTCGATCGAGAGTCTGGAGCGCGTCAGCAAGGCGCGCGTCCACCTTGTCATGCCCGAACGTGCCATGTTCGAGACCGAACGGCGCAAGGCAACGGCATCGGTGACGGTCAAGACGACCGGCCGCCTTCCCGGGGAGTCTGTGCAGGCGATCCGCCACCTGGTCGCCGCCGCCGTGCCCGAGCTGTCGCCCGAGAGCGTCTCGGTCGTCGATCAGTCGGGTGCACTGCTGGCGCGGGCCGGGGAAAGCGGCAGCGCCGGGTCGTCCGAGATCGACGAGCGCCAGAGCGCGGTCGAGACCAAGCTGCGCTCGGAGATCGAGGGCATGCTGGCGCCGATCGTCGGCACCGGCAAGGTCCGCGCCGAGGTCGCCGCCGTGCTTGAACGCGATCAGGTGCGCGAGGAAGCCGAGACCTTCGATCCCGACACCCAGGTCGTCGCGCGTCAGGTCACGGTCGAATCCAATGACCAGAATGATGAGAACGCCGCCGGCGCAGAGGGCGTGACGGTGGGCGCGCAGCTCCCCGACAATCAGGCTGCGATCAACGGCACGGGCGGCGAAACCCGCCGATCGGCTCGCAACGAGACGTCGGAGGACGTCACCTATCAGAACAGCCGGACCCAGAAGGTCAGCGTCCGATCGCCCGGCAAGGTCTCGCGCCTTACCGTCGCGGTGATGGTCGATGGCGGACCCAAGGGGCTTCCGCAGGCCGAGATCCAGCGGCTCCAGCGCCTCGTCGAGAATGCGGTCGGCTTCGACGCTGAGCGAGGCGACAGCGTGGTGGTCGAGAATATGAGCTTTGCCGCGCCGGGCGAGCTGGAAGGCGCGGAGGGCGGCCTGCCCTTCGGCCTGACTGTCGCCAACCTGCTCGACCTCGCCAAATATGCGCTGATCGGCGGCGTGGTGCTGTTCGCCATCCGGATGCTGCGCCCCAAGGCGGGCCCCGCCGCGGCGGAAGCCGAGCCGGCCGAGCACCTGCTGACCCCGCGCAACGATGAGATGGCGGCGCTGGCCCAGCGCGCGGCCGATGGCGACGAGGACGCGATGCGCGAGCTGGAAGAACGCCGCGCCGGCGATGTGCCGCTGCTCGACGAAGAGATCGCGCTCGCCCAGATCGACGGACGGATCAAGGTCTCCGCGCTCAAGCGCATCGGCGAAGCCATCGCCGCAGGACCCGCGGAATCGGCGTCGGTGATCCGCCAGTGGATGAATGCATGAAAGGGGAAGCAATGAGTGAAGATACCGAACCCCGGCAGCTGACGCCGGCCCATCTGACCGACGGTGCGGACGGCGATGTGGAGATGAATGCCGACCCCAATTGGTCACCCCGTCCTAGCGCCCCGCCGGTGCCGGACGACCTTCATGCCGTGTTCGACGTGCCGGTGAAGGTGCAGGCGATCCTTGGCCGCGCGCGGATGGATATCGGCGAGCTGTTGCGGTTGAAGCCCGGCATGGTGGTCGAGCTCGACCGCCGGGTCGGCGAGCCGGTCGACATCTTCGTCAACAACCGCCTGATCGCCCGCGGCGAGGTCGTCCTGATCGACAGCGCGCTGGGCATCACCCTTACCGAAATCGTGCGACAGGAGCGATAATGCCCGCACTGGAACAGGATCCGACCCGCCTGATGCTGGTCGGCGATCTCAACAAGGCGATGGGCCTGGCGGTCGAGATGGTGCGCGGGTCCGCCGCGAGCATCGCGATCGGCACGGCGGATCACCAGGCGCTGGAGAACTGGCGCCGCACCGTCAGCGAGCTGGTCGTGGTGGACGTCGCCATCAACCTGCCCGACGTGATCGCCCGGCTGCGCGGCGAACGCGGGCCCGATCAGCCGATGACGGCCGCGGTCGAGGATCTGGTCGGCCGCACCGTCGACGAGGTCGAGCGGGCGCTGATCCTTCAGACGCTCGATCGCTGCCACGGCAACCGCACCATGGCGGCCGCGATGCTCGGCATCTCGGTGCGGACGATCCGCAACAAGCTGCGCACCTTCGTGGCTCAGGACTTCGCTCGCCCGCCCGGCGCGCTGCCCCACTAACCGCAACGGAACCCGTCCATGAACGTGCAACTCCCCGCGAAGGTCAGCGAAACGCTCGCGCGTCTCGGCCCTGGCCGCGACCTGGCGCTGGCGCTGGGCGTGACCGGCATCATCGCGATGCTGATCCTGCCCATGCCTGGCTGGCTGCTCGATCTGGGTCTGGCGCTGTCGATCACCGCGTCGGTGCTGATCCTGATGACCGCGCTGTTCATCGACAAACCGCTCCAGCTGTCGAGCTTTCCGACGATCCTGCTGATCGTCACCATGTTGCGGCTGGGCCTCAACCTCGCCTCGACGCGGCTGATCCTGGGGCATGGGCATGAAGGCCATCACGCCGCGGGCGGGGTGATCGCGGCGTTCGGCGAGTTCCTGATGGGCGGCGAGACGGTGATCGGCCTCACCATCTTCGCGATCCTGATCGTCATCAACTTCGTCGTTATCACCAAGGGCGCGGGCCGCATCGCCGAAGTCGGTGCGCGGTTCAGCCTCGACGCGATGCCCGGCAAGCAGATGGCGATCGACGCGGATCTCAACGCTGGCACGATCACCGAAGCGCAGGCGAAGGAGCGTCGCGCCGAGGTGGAGGCGGAGAGCGGCTTCTACGGCGCGATGGACGGTGCGTCGAAGTTCGTGAAGGGCGATGCGATCGCGACGCTGCTGATCACCGCGATCAACATCGTCGTCGGCCTGATCATCGGCGTTGCCATCCATGGCGTGCCCTTCGGCGAGGCGTTTGAAACCTATACGATCCTGACCGTGGGCGAGGGGCTGGTCAGCCAGATCCCGGCGCTGGTCGTCTCGATCGCCGCGGGCCTGCTGGTGTCCAAGGGCGGCATCGCGGGCAAGACCGGCGCGGCGCTCGGCGAGCAGCTGGGCCGCTATCCCAAGGCGTTCGGCGTCGTTGCGGCGCTGATGCTCGCGCTGGCGCTGATGCCCGGTCTGCCCTTTGCGCCCTTCGCGCTGTTCGGCGGCATCTGCGGCTGGCTGGCGTGGAGCATGAGCAAGAAGGCGGAGGCCGCCGCGGTTGAGCAACGCCTCGCGCAGATCGTGGCGCAGCAGGAGACCGAGCAGGTCGAGGAACCGATTTCCCATACCCTGGCCATTGATGCGCTGCGGATCGAGCTGGGCTACGGCCTGCTGCCGATGATCAACGACGCCAGCGCCGAACCGCGGCTGGACGATCAGGTGCGCGCGCTGCGGCGCCAGATGGCGATCGATTTCGGCTTCGTCCTGCCGTCGGTGCGCATCCTCGACAACATGGCGCTCCAGCCCAACGAATATGTCGTCTACGTCAAGGAGACCGAAATCGCGCGCGGCGAGCTGCGTATCGGCAAGCTGCTCGTCATCAACGCGGGCGGCGAGGAGACGGGCATCCGCGGGGAACCGACCAAGGAGCCGGTGTTCCAGCTCCCGGCTTTGTGGATCGACCGCGATATGCGCGAGGAAGCAGGGTTCCGCGGCCTCACCGTGGTCGATTGCGGCACGGTCGTCACCACGCACCTGACCGAGATCGTGAAGGACAATATCGCCGACCTGCTCTCCTATGCCGAGACGCAGAAGCTGCTCAACGAGGTCCATCGGGACGCGGAAAAGCTGATCGCCGACCTGATCCCGGCCAAGATCTCCATCTCCGGCGTCCAGCGCGTGCTGCAGAACCTGCTGGCGGAGGGCGTCTCGATCCGCGACATTCCGACCATTCTCGAGGGGATCGCCGAGGCGACGGCGATGACGGGCAGCCTGACGCAGGTGACCGAACATGTCCGCGCCCGCCTGTCGCGCCAGATCTCCGCACAGCAGACCTTCGAAGGGACGATCCCGGTGGTGACCCTGGGCAGCCAGTGGGACGAAGCCTTTGCCGAGAGCATCGTGGGGCAGGGGGAGGAGCGTCACCTCGCCATGGCGCCGTCGAACCTCCAGGCGTTCATCGGTGCGGTGCGCGAGACCTATGACCGGTTCGCCACCCAGGGCGAGATCCCCTGTCTGCTGACCAGCCCGCCGCTGCGCCCCTTCGTCCGCTCGATCATCGAGCGGGTCCGCCCGGCCACGGTCGTGCTGTCGCAGAACGAGGTCCACCCCCGTGCGCGCCTGCGCAGCCTGGGAATGATCGGCTGACGCGACCGCGGGACCGCCAACCCCTCTATAAACAGCATGACGGGTGCGTTCGCCGCCCGCCCAACGATCGAGAGCCCATGACAGCATCAGCGATCCTCTCTGCACCGGCGCCATTGACGGGCGCCGCCAATCCGCCGCCCGCGGAAGCCGGAACCGTCCTGCCCGCGGCAGCCGCCGCCTTCGGCGCGCTGGTCGATGCCACGACCGCCCCGTCCGCGCAGCCGAGCGCTGCCACGGCGCGGATCGACCCGTCGGTTACGCCCGCGACGGCACCCGGCGCGATCGCGCCTGCCGGTATCGAGCCGGTTGGGATGCCCGTTACGAACGAGCTGCTGTCGGCGCCGATGCCGGAAGTGGCCGGCGGCCAGCCACCGCTTCCGCCGGCGAGCGGGGCCGAAGGCCAGCCCGCCGCACCGGTTCCGGGCAAGCCGTCCGTGCATGCGGATGAATCTGTTCCTGATGTGGAAGCGAAACCTGTCGAACCGGGGCAGCCCGTGATCGTGCAGCCTCAGCCGCCCGCTCAGCATCAGCCCGCTGTCATCGCCGGCACGCCGACGGAACCGGTTCCGCCGCTCAAGGACGAGACCGCAGATCCGGCTGCAAGCGAAGGCGAGGGGGGCGAGGTCGCCGCGCAGCCAGCTACAACCGCGCTGCAAACCCCGGTCCCGTCGACCGGTGCGGCGCAGCCAGCCGCGCAGGCGGTTCCGGCGGCTTCCGCAAAAGTCGAGGCGGATGCGTCCGAAGCGGTTCCGGAGGTCAGGCGGGCGAAAGCGGTCGAACAGGCGCATGCCGCGGCGAACACGCCGATGTCCGGCGGCAAGGAAATGCCGGCAGCCGATGCGGCCCGCCCCGTGGCGCAGAGTGCGGCCGTTGCCGCTACGGACGTGCCTGCAACCGCCGACCAGCCCGATACAGGGCTGCCGTCGCCGCTGCTGACCCAGACGATGGCGCCGGTAACCGGCCGCCCCGCCGCCATGCCCTATCCGGCGGTCGCGCCCGCGTCTCCGCAGGCGCCCGTCGTTGCGGCTCAGCCCGGCCGCATGGGCGCCGATATCGGGGTCGAAATCGCCAAGGCCGCCAATGGGGATCGCGAAGATCTGCTGATCCGGCTCGATCCGCGCGACATGGGGCGCATCAATGTCCGCCTGTCCTTCGACAGCGACGGCGTGCTGCGCGCGGTGATGTCCGCCGACAGCCCTGCCGCGCTCGACATGCTGCGGCGGGAAAGCGGCGATCTCAACCGGGCGCTGGCCGATGCGGGCATCCGCTCGGACGCCCAGTCGCTGCGCTTCGATGCGCGATCGAGCGATCAGGGGCAGGGCGGCAATCAGAGCGGACAGCGCGGGCAGCAGGGCTCGCAGGGTTCCACGGGCGACGGCTCAGCCGACCTCGCCGACGTGCAGTACCGGCCGCTGCGATCCAGCGGTCAGGTCGATCTCATGGCATAAGGACGAGGCAGGATGACGACGATCAACGCAAATGCCGGCGCGAACGGCACGAACAATTCCGGATCGCCGCTGGCGGGGCTGTCCAAGGACTATACGATGTTCCTGAAGCTGCTGACGACCCAGATGCAGCATCAGGATCCGCTCGATCCGATGGACACCTCCGAATACACGCAGCAGCTGGTGCAATATTCGCAGGTCGAGCAGTCGATCCAGCAAACCGGCGCTCTGAAGGATATCCTGTCGCAGCTCGGCGCCCAGCAGATGTCGCAGGCATCGAGCTTCATCGGGCGCGAGGCGCGCTTCGATTCCGCCGTCGCCGGCCTCGGCACCGATCCGGCGAAATGGACCTATCATGTGAACGGGACGCCCACCGCGATCACCGCGACGATCACCGATGCATCGGGCAAGGTCGTGAACACGGTGACGCTCGATCCGAAGGCGCAGGGCCGGTTCGAATGGGACGGCAAGAAGAGCGACGGCACGCGCGCGCCGGACGGCGCCTATACGCTGGCGGTCAAGGCAACCACGGCGAACGGCGATAAGCTGGAGACCACGATCAATTCGGTGGCCAAGGTCACCGATGTCGTCGCCAGCGGGGGTGAGATCATGCTGGGCGTCAACGGCATCCGCATGCCGCTCTACGGGCTGGTCGCGGTTTCGGCCGGCACGTGATCGACCCGGGCCGGTCCGGATGCCGGATCGGCCCGCGGTCTAGCCGTCGTCGTAGCGCACCGGCGCGACTTCGGTGCCGATCGACACGTTCGTCATGGTGCAGCCGGCGATCCTGGCGGGAAGCGCCAGCGCCATCAGGCAATCGGCGATCGACGGATCTTCCTCGGGGCCGATCAGTTCGGCGATGTCATCGATCGAAGCATCGATATGGCTTCCGCAATGCCTGGCTGCAGCCCGCCACAAGGTGGCCGGGCATTCGACCCGCAGTTTCAGTCTGAACTCGAACTCTAATACCGGCACATCTGCCGCGACGACGGTGGTTTCCAGCCCATCGAACATCTTTGCACACGCTCTCGATCTTGATTCCCGCCCCCCCAAGGGCGCGCGATTGACAGATAGTAGAGACCGTCCCCCGAACCCTCGGTCCACGTTGCGTCATGTTGTATGACCTTCCAACTAAGGGCTTCTCCTTATTTGCGTCGGCGAAACCTGGCCTTTCGGCCACCTTCGCCCGCGCGTCATGAAGCCGGGCGGATGCGGTGGAAGATAAACGGCGCCGCAAGACCGGAAATGCGGTTCCCATCCTATCATAACAACATGCGGTTTTCGGTGGGGGCCGGGTGTTCGACCGCAATGAGGACGAAAGATGAGTGTCACCGACATTGAAGCGCGGCTCCGGTTCTTCGAGCTGAACGAGAGGCAGCGCGACGCGCTTCGGGCGGCGCGCCCGATCGTCGAGCGCAGCATCGGCCCGGCCCTTGACCGCTTCTATGCGCGTGCGCGATCCACCCCTGAAACTGCGCGCTTCTTTCGCGACGATGCGCATGTCGCGTCGGCACATGCCGCGCAAACCCGTCACTGGATGCACCTGATCAACGGCAGGTTCGACGCCGACTATTATAGCAGCGTCAGGCGGATCGGCGCGGTTCACGCCCGGATCGGTCTGGAGCCGCGCTGGTATATCGGCGCGTACAGCCTGGTCCTGGAGGATATCGTCCGCGCGGTCGACCGCGCGTCGCCGCCGTGGCGGCGGCTGCCCGGCCTGCGTGCCGGGCGGGGCGAGATGATCGCGGCACTGACCAAGGCGGCGCTGCTCGACATGGAATTGTCCATCTCAACCTATTTCGACGAAGCGGCGGCCGAGCGGAACCGGGCGATCGCGACGCTGGACGACGCATTGGCGCGGCTGGCGGACGGCGATCTCGCGGAGGATATCGCCGGCCTGCCATCCGCCTTCGCCTCGCTCGAACGGTCGTACAATGCGACGCTTGCCAATCTGCGTGCGACGATCGGGTCGGTGGTGAACGCTTCCGGCGCGATCAAGGGCGGATCGCACGACATCGCCGCAGCGTCGGAAAGCCTGGCGCGCCGCATGGAGAGCAACGCCGCGGCGCTCGAGCAGACCGCCGCCGCGCTCGGCCAGGTCGAGGCACGCGTCAGGACGACCGCGTCGGGTGCGCGCGAAACGCTCACCATCGCGGACGAGGCGCGCGTGGCGATGGAGCAGGGCAAGACTGGCGCGAGCGACGCCGTGCAGACGATGCAGGTGGTGCATGAGAGCGCGCGCGGCATCGACACGGTGATCGAGGGGGTCGACAAGATCGCATTCCAGACGCGCGTGCTGGCGATGAACGCCGCTGTCGAGGCCGGACGGGCCGGTGAGGCGGGGCGCGGCTTTGCCGTGGTCGCCGATCTGGTTCGTGCGCTCGCCATGCGTGCCGAGGAGGAGGCCCGCAAGGCGCGCGAGGGCCTGTCCGCCACCCAGTCGGAGATCGAGCTTGCCGTCGGCGCCGTCAGCCGGGTCGACGATGCGCTGAACGGCGTGGCGACGAAGTTCGAGCGTGTTCACGCGCTCATCGCGCAGATGTCGGACGACAATGCGGCGCAATCGAGTGCGATTTCGGAGATCAACACGGTCGTGGGGACGATGGATCAGGCGACGCAGCAGAATGCGTCGATGATCGAACAGAACAGCGTGTCGGCCCGGTCGCTGCATGACGACGCCACCCGGCTGGCCACTCAGGCGGGCCGGTTCCAGGTCAGCCATGCTGTGCCCGCAAGGGTGTCCGCGGGCCGCTGAGGCCGCGGGACGGGCGCGATCAACCGGCAAACAGCCAGACAGGAGATTTTGGTGCAGGTTTCGACGGCGGCACGCGCGATGCAGGGCGATCCATCGCCGCTTGCGATCATCGGGACGGAACTGGCGGGACTGGCGGCCAGCCTCGACGCGCGCTTCGTCAGCGCCGGGACGGCCTTGGCGCGCGCCTATGAGATCGTCGAGCGGCTGGTTTCCTCGCTCGAAGGCGTGAGCAACGCGATGAATCGCCAGGCGGCGCTGGCAGCGATCGAAACGATGCGCCTGACCGCCGATCGCCTGACCGGCCTGCCGATGGAGCAGGGACGGCGCCAGCAGAGCCTCGATGCGATTCAGCTGTCCAGCGACGAGTTGTTCCAGCATCTCAAGCAGATCCGGCGGACCCTGTCCTTCCTTCATATCTGCGGTCTCAACATCAAGGTGGCGGCGGCCGGGGCGGATGGGTTTGCGAGCTTTGCCGATCACATGGTCGCCAAGCTGGAGCAGGCCGAGCGGCAGGTCGATGAATTCGAAACCGAGATCTCCCAGCTGGGGCAGAGCATCGGCGACATGGCGGCCGCCGACCGGCTGCTCGGTCGCGAGTGCGCGGCGGTCATCCCCCGCATACCCCAGAAGCTCGCCGCCGATGCGCTGACGCTGCAGGAACTGCAGGACAGCAGCGCCGCGCTGGCGGAGCGGATCGCGGATCTTGCGCGGGACATTCGCGGCAAGGTTGCGGTGGCGCTGGGGGCGCTGCAGATCGGCGACATCACGCGCCAGCGGCTCGAACACATCTCGGAGAGCATCGAACTGCTGGGCGCGCATGTCGCAGCGCCCGGCATCGAACCACAGACCTGCCGGCATCTGGTGGACCATGTCACCGCGCTGGCCGCTGCGCAGGCCGCCGACACCGTGGCGGATTTCCTGCGCGAATCCCGCACGCTTGCCGGAAGCCTGCAGGGCATTGCGCCGGATGCCGCACGGCTCGCGGAAATGCGGCAGGGCGGCGGGAGCGGCGGCGACATCCAGCAGGTGCTGCAGCGGCTGGAGCAGGATATCGGCGGGGTGGCGAACGTCACGCGGCAGCTCTGCGCGGCGGAGGCGGACAGCGCGAAGCTGGGTCGCGCCACCTCGCGCGCGGCCGACAGCCTGTTCGACCGGCTCAAGGCGGTGAACCGCATCCAGAAGGATGTCGAGCAGATGGCCTGGAACACCGCACTGCAATGCCGGGGGCTCGGTGCCGACGGGCGCGGGCTCGCGGTGATCTCGGAGGAGATCCAGTCCTTCTCCCGGCGGCTGGCCGGGATCTGGGAGATGGTGTCCCAGAGCTTCGACCGGATCGACAGTGCGGCGCGGATGATCGGCGATACGCAAACGGGCGAAGCACCGCCCGATACCAACGCGATGCTGCTCCAGTCGCTGGCGGCGATCCGGGACGGCGGCGTCCGCATGGCGGAGAGCCTGTCGGGCGTCGATCAGGATGCGATGCAGATCGGCGCGATGCTCAATGACACGAGCGGCGACATCGGTGGCGATGCCGATATCGGTCCGGCGCTGACACAGGCGGTGGATGGGCTGGCGGATCTGGTACGGGCGGTCGAGATCGAGCCCGATGCGGAGATGGCCGAACCGGCGCAGCAGGCGCTGTCGGCGCTGATGGATCAGATCGCCGCGCGCTACACCATGGCGCGGGAACGGGAGATCCACCGGACGTTCCGGCCCGCGGGCGCGAATGACGATCTTCCCGCGCCGGCGGCCGCGGAGGATGACGACGACCTGTTCGACGACGGGCTGTTCTGAACGAAGGGGGTGAATAGGGCCCCTGCTGACGCGGGCACGGGAGCGGATCGGCGTTCAGTCGGTGCGGCTGTTATCGACCCCATCTCGGTCGTATGGGGAAGCTCCAACGGCTCCTGAAACCAGCCGAGCGCCCTGCGTCCGGGGGCACCATGTCGCCGGTTGCACAGACCCGATCGAGCGCTAAGGTCATCGGATGATCGATATGCCCCAAGTTCCGCCACCTGCGTATGAACAGGTGTTGACGCAGAAGCTGTTGAAGTGTGGCCTGCGCAACGGCGGCTTCACGGTCAAATACGAAGAAGAGCTGCAAAGCGTCGAGATTGTGATCGAGAAAGAAGTCGGTGCGTCTGTGGCCAACATCGATTGCATTCGTGAAGCCGCCGGTTACGAGATCGTCACCTTCAAGGATCAGACTTTACAGCAAGCCTATCAAAATCGAGTGTATGAGATTATGCGCCCGAAGATGCTGGTGGATGCAAAAGCAGAACTCGCAAGGCGCGGCATCTTTGAGAGCTTCCCGGAGCGTTCAAGATTCGCCTCTGACAAGCTGTTCGCTGAAGCTTTGGAACGGCATTGCGGGATGCAGCCCGGCTCATACTTCGTAGAGAGCAAATGGGGCCTGATTGCCCAGCCTAAAGCTAAGCGCCAGAGCAAAGCCGAGGAGATGAAAATATCCTGCCTCGGGGCCGCCATCATGTATGCGAGCGCGAGGGGCGACGATTTCAAATTCGGCTTTATAGGCAACGAGGCATTTGCGCCCGAGCAGTAGGTTGTTGCCCTAATTTCAATTGTGATGGCCGCTTATCGATGGGGAAAACCATAAGCCGCCGGTCGCCTACCCACCCAATAGCCGTCCCGCTTGCAATGTTGGAATTGGTTTGCTTGCATCGATTGGCCGCCTGGCGGACGCTCTTTGATTCCGTCGATACGCTCGGTCCCATGAAGCGCCCGCACCTTCGCCGGACAAAGGCGACGAAGTTGACAGAATGAATCGCGTTTCCCGTAACTTTGTCAACTTCCCGGCCTAGCGATCGGCCGCCTGGAGCAGCGCGCGGGCGATGGTCTGGAGCGGTGCGACATGCTCGGCCGCCCCGCGCGCGATCGCTTCCTTGGGCATGCCGAACACGATCGAGCTGGCTTCGTCCTGTGCAATGGTTCGCGCACCCGCCTCGCGCATCTCGAGCAGGCCGCGCGCGCCGTCGTCGCCCATGCCGGTCATGATGATCCCGACGGCATTGGAACCGGCGTTGCGCGCTGCGGAACGGAACAGCACGTCGACCGAGGGACGGTGGCGCGAGACGAGCGGCCCGTCGCGTACGGAGACATGATAGCGTGCGCCCTGCCGCTCCAGCATGGTGTGCTTGCCGCCCGGCGCGATCAGGACATGGCCGCGCAGCACCGGATCGCCGTTGCTTGCCTCCTTGACCGCCACTTCGCACAAGCCGTCGAGACGGCGCGCGAAGGCCTTGGTGAAATGCTCGGGCATATGCTGGACGATGACGATGCCCGGCGCGTTGGCGGGCAGCGCTTCCAGCACTTCGCGCAATGCCTCGGTGCCGCCGGTCGATGCGCCCATGCACACGACCATCTCGGTCGTACGGCTCATGGCGCGCCCGCTGGGCGGCGGGAGAACGGCGTCCGCGGTCAGCTTCTTCTCCGGCTCTCGGCCGGTGGCGGGGCGGGGCGGGCGCTTTCCGCCGACGCGTGCGCCGGCCGCGGCCTTCACCGTCTCGCGAATCTGGAAATGCTGCTCGATCAGATGATCGGCGACGCCGATACGGGGCTTGAGGATGATATCGACGGCGCCGGCCTCCAGCGCCTGGAGCAAAGTCTCCGATCCCTCCTCGGTCAGTGACGAGCACATGACGACCGGGACCGGGCATTGCGACATCAGTTTGCGCAGGAAGGTGATGCCGTCCATCCGCGGCATTTCGACATCCAGCGTGATGACGTCGGGGACTTCGTCCTGGATGTAGCGTGCGGCGCTGAACGGATCGGATGCGGCGGCGATCACCTCGATCTGCGGATCTTCCTGCAGGATCGCGGTCATCGTCTGGCGTACGCTGGCGCTGTCGTCGATGACCAGCACGCGGATGCGCTTGTTGCCGGTCATCAGTTGCTCCGCTGGAAGACGGTATTGGCGACCTGCGTCAGCGGCAGATCGAACCCCGTGATCGATTCCGAATGGCCGAGAAAGAGATAGCCGTTGGGCGTCAGCTTCTCCGCAAGGCGCGCGACGACGGCGCGCTGGGTCGGCTTGTCGAAATAGATGAGGACGTTGCGGCAGAAGATCAGATGCATCGGGCTGCCGATCGGATAGCGATCGTCCATCAGGTTGAGCCGGGCGAAGCCGATCGCGCTGCGCAGTTCTGGCGCGATCCGCACGTCGCGCCGCTTCGGATCGACCGGGCGCAGCACGTAGCGGCGGGCCAACGGGTCCGGCACAGGGTCGAGCTGGTCGGCCGGGTAGATGCCGCGGCGGGCGGTTTCCAGCACCTCGGTGTCGAGGTCGGTGGCGAGGATGCCGTAGGACAGGCCATCGCTGCGCGCGGCGAAATCGTCGAGCATCATCGCCATCGTATAGGCTTCGGGACCGGTCGAGCAGGCCGAGCTCCAGGCGCGGATCGTGCGGACTCCGGCGTCGCGAAGCGCGGGCAGGGCCGTGTGCTCGAGAAAGTCGAAATGGGCGGGCTCGCGAAAGAAATCGGTCTTGTTCGTGGTCACCGCGTTGATGAGGTGCAGCGCCTCGTCCGCCAGATGTCCCTCGTCGAACAGCCAGCTGCAGTAGCTTTCGAGATCCTCGGCTCCGGTGGCGCGTACCCGGCGGCGCAGGCGTCCTTCCAGCATGGTCAGCTTGCCCGCGGGCATCTTGATTCCGGCATAGTCATGGATGAACCCGGCCAGCCGCGCGAAATCGCGCTTGCTCAGATGATCGCTCGAAACGGTCTTGCTGGCGGCGGCAACGGGCATGGAAGCTCCATGAAGGGCGTGTGGTGACTGGAAAAGCGGGGCCCGGCGGCCGATGCGGCCGCCGGGCAGGAGGGTGCTTCAGGCCGCAGCCGCGGCGAGCACCGGTGACGCTTCGTTGGCGAAGATCGCGTTCACATCGACAAGGACGACGAAGCCGTCCTGCCGCCGGACCACCCCGGCGATGTAGTCGGAGGGCCAGTCCGCACCGATATCGGGTGCACCCTCGATCTCACCGGACCGGAAGCTGCTGACCTCGATCACTCGATCGACCACCAGTCCCAGCAGCAGCGTCCGGTCGGCGAGCGGCACCTCGATCACCAGGATGCGGGTGGCGGAGGTGGCATCCGCGCGTGGCAGACCCAGCCGGAGCCGGAAGTCGATCGTGGTGACGCCCTGTCCGCGCAGGTCGGTAAGACCCAGCAGATAGTCGGGGCCGCCGGGGATGCGGAAGGTCTCGCGATAGTCGAGGATCTCCTTCACGAACGTCACCGGCACGGCGAAGACTTCCGCCCCCAGGCCGAAGGTGACGGCCTGGATTTCCTCGACCGCGCTCATGCCGCCTGCGCTCCGAACTCGGCGTCGTCCGCATCCGGACCGCCTTGGTTGAGGTCGAGCGCGAAGCCGGCGACACGCGCCTTCTGATCGGCGATCGAGTTGGGCCTGGCTTTGGCCTTGACCGCGGTGGCGCGCGGCGCGGCCGGGCGTGCGGCCGGTGCCGGCGCCTGGCGACGCGCCTTGCCCTGATCGTCGATGCGAAAATAGGCGATGCTGCTCTGCAGTTCCTCGGCCTGGGCGGCGAGCTCTTCCGAAGTGGTCGAGATCTGTTCGGACGCGCCCGCATTCTGCTGGGTGACCTTGTCGAGCTGCTGGATCGCCTCGTTGATCTGCGACGCGCCGACATCCTGCTCGCGGCAGGCCGCGCTGATTTCGGACACCAGTTCGGCGGTCCGGCGGATGTCGGGCACCAGCTTGGTCAGCATCTCGCCCGCTTCGCTCGCGGCCTTCACGGTGTCGGCAGACACCGCGCCGATCTCGGCAGCCGCGGTCTGGCTGCGCTCGGCGAGCTTGCGGACTTCCGACGCGACGACGGCAAAGCCTTTGCCATGCTCGCCCGCACGGGCGGCCTCGACCGCGGCGTTGAGCGCGAGAAGATCGGTCTGGCGCGCAATTTCCTGCACAATGCCGATCTTCTCCGCGATGGTGCGCATCGCGCCCACGGCACGGTCCACGGCGACACCGCTGGCTTCGGCGTCCCTGGACGACTGGCGCGCGATCTTCTCGGTCTGCGCCGCATTGTCGGCATTCTGTTTGATGTTGGCGGCCATCTGCTCCATCGACGCCGAGGCTTCCTCGGCCGCTGCGGCCTGCTCGGTCGCACCCTGCGAGACCTGTTCGCTGTTGGCCGACAGTTCCTGGCTGCCTGCGGAGACATTCTCCGCAGCCGCGCCGGCGTCGCCGACGACGCCCCGCAGACGATCGATCATCCGCACCAGGGCATGGCCGAGGACATCCTTGTCGGACAGCGGCTTGTGCGTGACGGTCAGGTCGCCATCGGCAATCCTGTCGGCGAGGCCCGCGCTGACGCGCAGATTGGCGGTCATCGCGTTCACGGTATCAACCAGATCCTTGATCTCGTCATTGGTGGTGATCTTCACGTCCTGATCGAGATCGCCGATCGCGACCGCGCTGACGACGGTGCCGATATTCCGCAGACCGCGCGACACGATCATCGAGATCCAGAACGCGCCGGCGACGGCGACCAGCAGCGCGATCGCGGACACCGTGAAGAGCAGCATGCGCGAATCGCTGTAGAGCTTGTTGGTTTCGTCATCGACTTGCTTCATTGCGGCTTCGGAACCCGCGATCAGCTTGGCCGTGCTCTCCTCCATCAGAGTGTTGAGGCGGCTCGAGTCGGTGAACGAGATCTTACGGGCGGCCTCAACGTCGCCGGCCGAGGCCAGCGCACGGACCCGCTCGTTGATCGGGCGATAGGTGGTGAAATCCTGGCGCAGCTTGCTCCAGTTCGCCTTGGTTTGCTCGGGCGCGGTGCGCTCGGCCTCCGTGATCAGCTCATCGATCTGCTTCAGCGCAGTGGCGGTTTCCGCGTTGAACTCGGCCAGCTTCGCCGGATCGGTGTTCATCGTCATGTTCCGCTCCATACGAAGCAGAGTGCCGAGTTGGCTGGTAACGGTCAGCGCCATTTCCTGCCGCTTGACCGGGCCGGAGATGAGGTCGGTGATCGCGGTGTTCAGCGTCGACATCTTCGTGATTCCGATCACGCTGACGACAAGCAACATGACAGCGACGACAGTGAAGGTCGCCCCCAGCTTCATTTTTATGGTGGCACGCATCCTGATCAATCCTTGCAGGTGGGTCGGAGAAGACCGTCAGTGAACGAGGGTGAGATGCGGTTCGGCAGGCCGTGCCGGCGCATCGAGCGAACGGAAAATGGCGGGAAGATCCGGGATGAGGACGACGCCCTCCTCCCGGCGTACCAACTCGCGCAGATAGTCGCGCCGCCAGCGCATGCCGACGAGCGGCGGCTGTTCGCTGGCGCTGCGGTGCAGCGTGGTCACTTCATGCACCCTGTCGGTGCGAACGCCGAGCTGGATGCTCTCGCCGTTCAGATCGGTTTCGATGACGACGATCCGGCTGTCGACCGTGGCTTCGGCCGCAGCCATGCCGAAGGCGAGGCGCAGATCGGCGACGGGAATGATCCGGCCGCGGAAATTGACCACGCTGCCGACCAGCGGCAGGGCCCCGGGCACCGGGGTTTCGGGCAGGAGATCGACGATCTCCCGCACCAGAAAGGCTTCGAGCGCCAGCGTTTCGCCCTGAAGATCGAAAGTCAGCACTTCAAGCTGGCCCTGATCGTCCCAAGGCGTCGGCGTGGTGATATGATCGGTCATGGTTCAGCCAGCGGCGCGAAGCCGCTCCTCCTGGTTGCGGCCGATATCGACGAGCTGGGCCACATCGAGGATCAGCGCGATCCCGCCGTCCCCGAGGATTGTGGCGCCGGCAAAGGTCGTCACATTGTGGTGCAGCGCCGACATCGACTTGATCACCGTCTGGTGGCTGCCGATGATCTGATCGACGACCAGCCCGACCCGCTCGGTCCCGGTGGCGATGACGACGATCTTCTGGAACGCGTCGGGCCGGGTGCCGCAGGCGAATATCTCGCGCAGGCGCAGGAAGGGGACGAGACTGTCGCGCAGCGTGATGAAGCTGCGGCCGCGGGTCCGCAGATCCTCTTCGAGCGGTAGCTCGAGGCATTCCTCGACCGCGGCGAGTGGGATGACATAGCGGCCCGTGCCGACCCGGACGAGCAGCCCGTCGATGATCGCCAGCGTGAGCGGGATGCGCAGGGTGATGGTCGAGCCCTTGCCGGGCGCGCTGGCGACGTCGATCGCGCCGCGCAGGCTTTCGATGGTGCGTTTGACGACGTCCATGCCGACGCCGCGGCCCGAGAGATTGGTGACCTGAGCGGCGGTCGAGAAGCCGGGATGGAAGATCATCTGGAGCAGGTCCTGGTCCGCCAGCAGCTGTCCGGGCTGGATCAGTCCCTGAGCTTCGGCCTTGGCCCGCACCCGATCGCGATCAATGCCGCGACCATCGTCCTGGATGGTGATCACGACCTCGCCGCCGGCCTGATGCGCCGAGAGGCGCACGGTGCCGGTCGAGTCCTTGCCCGCGGCGGCGCGCTGATCGGGCGTCTCGAGCCCGTGGTCGCAGGCGTTGCGGATCAGGTGAACCATCGGGTCGGCGAGCCGTTCGATCACGGTCTTGTCGACTTCGGTGGCTTCGCCCTCGGTCAGCAGCTCGATCGATTTCCCGGTCTCGCGCGACAGGTCGTGGATAAGGCGGCGGAACCGGTTGAACAGCGATGCGACCGGGACCATGCGCAGCACCATCATCGTGTCGCGCAATTCGCCTGCCAGCCGCTCGATCTCTTCCGAGACCGATCGCAGGACCATGTCATGGCCGCTGCCCTGGGCGAGCTGCGACAGGCGGCTCTGGGCGATGACCAGCTCGCCGACCCGGTCCATGAGTTCGTCGAGTCGCTCGGCCGGGACACGGACGCTTTCGTCCGCCTTGGCGGCTGCGGTGGCCCGGGCGGACGGCGATCCGGCCTCTGCGGTGGCCGCCGGAGGCGCTGGTGTCCCGGCGGGTGCTTCGTCCGTCTGGACGTCGAGCGGTTCGCAGGACAGCTCCATGTCGTCCATCACGAAAATGAAGACGTCCTCGATCGCGCTCATCGGCACGTCGCCGCGCAGTTCGACTTCCCAGCCGACATGGTTCTCGGCAGGCGCAAGATCGGCCAGCGGCGGAATCCGGTCGGTCAGCGCGCGCACGGCGCAGTCGCCGAGGTCGCGCAGTTCGTCGAGCAGCATGAGCGGGTTGGTGCCGTTCGCCATCGCATCGGCGGGCAGGCGGAACCGTAGTCGCCAGCCGCTCTTGCTGGTGGGGCCGTCGCCGGCGGCGGCCTGCTCGATCGGCGCGGCGATGGAATCGGGGACGCCGCCCGCTGCACCGATCGCTGCCTGGAGCCGCGCGAGGATCGCATCCCCCGTGGCCTGATCCTGATCGCCGTCGATCAGCAGGCGCATATGGTCGCGCGCAGAGAGGATGACGGCAACCAGTTCCTGCGTCGCGGGGGCGAGCCCCTTGCGCACGCGATCGAAGGCGGTTTCGCAATGATGGGTGAAGGTCGCCAACGCGTCGAAGCCGAACATTGCGCCCGAGCCCTTGAGCGTGTGCAGGCCGCGGAACACCTCATCGACGAGCTCGCGGTCGTCGAGCCGTCCGGTCAGGTCGAGCAGGCCGTGCTCGATCTGGTCGAGCAGGTCGCCTGCCTCGACGCGGAAGGCGGCGATGGGATCCTGGCCGCTCACCGGCCCAGAACCTTGCGCGCGACGCGGATCAACTGATCGGGGACAAAGGGCTTGACCAGCCAGCCGGTGGCGCCGGCGGCTTTTGCCTGTGCCTTCATCGCATCGTCGGACTCGGTCGTCAGGAAGATGATCGGCGTACCGCAATAGGCGGGCAGCTTGCGCATCTCGCGGATCATGGTCAGCCCGTCCATGTTGGGCATGTTGAGGTCGGTAACCACCAGGTCGAACTGGCTGCCTCCGGCCTTCTGCAGTCCCTCGACGCCGTCGCCGGCCTCGGTCACGGCATAGCCCGCGCCGGTCAGCGCGATGCGGATCGCCATGCGCAGGCTCGGCGAGTCATCGACGGTCAGGATCGATGCGGTCATTGCGGCAATTCTCCATGGAACCAGAAATCGATATCGGCGGGGTTGGTGGTGAAGCCGGCGCGCCGGAGCAGCGTTGCGATCGGGGCACCCGCGGTCGCCGGGCCGGCGAGCTTCAGCGAGCCGCCGACGCTGTCCATCTGGTAACGGGCGGCATAGACGACCTGGACGAAGCTGAGATCGGCTTCGGTCACGCCGCCGATGTCTAGCAGGATGCTGGAATGCGAACCGCAGGCGTCCCGCAGGTCCGACCGGAACGCCGCGACGGTCCGTACCGTGACGGAGGGCGGCGCGCTCACGCGAAAATCGGGTGCACCATCAATCATCGTCACGATCCCCCAGTCCGGTAGCGAAGCTTCACTCCGCCATTATAGGAGGGGGCGAGGGCGCCCCGGTCGGGGGCGGGACTTTTCTCTCGGCACGGGCGGCGCGACCCCGGCCGCGCAAAGTCCTGGCCATATTGCGAGCCTATCGCAATAAGATGCTTTGAGGCGCGATGAGACCGGCTACATGGGGTGGCGCCGGTCTCCTGGCGGTTCAGATCAGCCGTTTGAGCTTGTCGAGCGCAACCGTCTGGCTTTCCTTGTGGTCGATGGTCGCGACGAACTGGCCGTCCTTGTCCATCAGGAACACCGATGCGGTGTGGTCGACCGTATAGTCGCCGCCCTCGACCGGTACCTTGGCGTAATAGACTTTGAAGGCCTTCACGATGCGCGCGATCTGCGCGTCCGAGCCGGTCAGGCCGATGATCGGTGTGTTGAACAGCGTCACATAGCTGCCGATGTCCTTCGGCTTGTCATACTGCGGATCGACCGAGACGAAGACGATGTTGAACTTGTCGCCGTCCGGCCCGAGCTGCTTGCGCAGCGCGGCCATCCGGCTGAGCGTGGTCGGGCAGACGTCGGGGCAGCGCGTGAAGCCGAAGAAGATCGCATAGGGCTTGCCGCGCAGCGTCTGGTCGGTGACGGTCTTGCCGTTCTGGTCGATCATGTCGAATGCGCCGCCAAAGGCTGAGGCATAGCCCTTCTCGGCGGCGGTGGGTGCAGTGCTACGCTGCTGGAACCACAGCACGCCGCTGACGACGGCGGCGATCGCGACAACCCCCCACAGCAACAGGCGGATGCGGCGGAGGGCTGAGGGTTTCGGCGTTTCGCTCTGCGGCGTCTCAATGGTCATGGCCGGCTCCCGTTCCGTAGGTGATCGCTTCGACCTTGAGCTGAACGGTCACCGTACCGGCCTTCTCGAAGCGCAAGGTCAGTGGCACCATCGTGCCGAGCTTGAGCGGCTTCTTGAGGCCGATCAGCATGATGTGATGGCTGCCCGGCTTGAGCTCGAGCTTGCCGCCGGCGGGGATGGGGAGGCCATTGGGTAGCGGACGCATCCGCATCACTCCGCCCGCCATCGACATGGTGTGGATCTCGACCCTGGCAGAGGCGGGCGAGCTGCCGCCGATCAGGCGATCGGCCTGCTTCCCGGTGTTGCTGACCGTCATGAACCCGCCGCCATTGGCCTGTCCCGGGGCGGTCTGACGCGTCCAGGGATGAGCGATCGACAGGGTGCCGCGCTTGAAATCATGCGCGGCGATCGGGGGGGCGAGCATGAGCGCGAGCACCCCCGCCGCAATGGGCTTGAACATCTGCATCTTCTCTTCTCCTTCTAGAACCGGCGGGTGAACGACAGCTCGACGCTGCGTGGCGCGCCGACGAAGACGAGGCCGGAGGCGTAGCCCGACCAGTCGGCATAGAATTCGTCCGTGAGGTTGCGGCCCCGCAGCGTCAGCGTGCCGAGCTTCGTGCGCCATGCGATCGCGGCGTCGAACGTAGTGAACGCATTGACCTTCACGGTGTTGGCGTTTGATGTGAAGAAGCCGCCATTGTGCCGGATCGAACCGGTCAGCGTCACCGGCAGCATCTTGGGCGCATAGGTAACGACGAGATCGGCCAGCCGGTCGGGCACGTTGGGCGGACGGTTGCCCGACCGGTCGGCGCCGCCGGCTTCGATCAGCTCGCCATATTCGGCGTCGAGCAAGGTTCCGCTGACCCCAATGTTGAGTTCGTCAGTGGCGGGCAGGTTGAGCGACAGCTCGGCGCCGCGCGAGCGAAGGTTGCCACCCTGGACGACTACCGCCGGGTTCGCCGGATCGCGCGTCAATATGTCGTCCTGGCGAATGTTGAACAGCGACGCGGTCAGCTCGACCCCGCTGCCGGTGAGCGATGTCTTGATCCCCGCCTCGTAGGAATAACCGGTGGTGAGGTCGAAGCTGGCGTTGGCGGCGCTAAGGAACAGCAGCCCGCTCACTGGGGTGACGGCATAGCTGTATTGCGCGAAGACCTGGGTCTTGGGCGTCAGGCTGTAGACGGTGCCGATCCGCCACGAGACCGGATCATAGCTTTGGCCATAGGTCTGCGCGGCACCACTGGTGGCGTTGACGACGCGCCGGTCGAGCTTGACGTGATCGTAGCGCAGGCCGCCCGCGACCAGCCAGTCGGGCGTCAGGTTGAGCGCATTCTCAACGAACAAGGCGTAGGAATCGACATCGGCGGTGACGTCCTGACGCGTGCCGAAATTGGCTGGGGTATCCTGCGGGAAGGTGCCACGGACCGGCTTGAACGGATCGGCGGACGGGGCGGCCCCGAAGCGGCGTTTGGTGAAGAAACTGGTGCCGCCGAATTCGACGCCGGCGGCGAAGCGATTGCGCATCCCTGCGATTTCCCCGTCAAAACCAAGGTGAAGCCGCTGGCTCCAATATTGATGGTCGTGGGTGATCAGCGAGGTCGAGCGGTCGATCAGCCCGGTGGCCGCATTGAACGTATATTCGTCCGCGTCGCGCCAGATTCGGTCCGACGTGTACCAGCTCGTGTCACTTACCAGCTTGAGCGAGTCCGACACCACATATTCGCCGCGGGCGCGAAGCCACAGCGTGTCAGACCCCACATCGCCGTCGAGGACGTCGAAATTGAGGCGCCGCATCGCCTTGTCGAGCACCAGGCCCGCACTGCCCGACACCGCGCCGGACGGATCGCGCGCGACCGTGTGGGACACGACCGGCGTGCCGAAATAGGCGCTCGAGAACCGGTCCTCGAAATAGTCGGCCGACACGGTCAGCGAGAAGCGGTCGCTGGGTCGGAACAGCAGCGAGACAGAGGCGGCGAACGTCCGGCTATCCGTATCGTCGACCCATCCCGACGAGCGCGACCAGGAAAGGTCGCCGCGCACCGCGGCGGTCGGGCCGAGCGGCAGGTTGACGTCGCCCGCAAGCCGGGCGGTGTCGAAGCTGCCATAGCTTGCCAGCACTTCGCCGCTGGCGCCGTCGAGCTTGGGACGGCGGGGGACGAAGTTGATCGCGCCGGCCAGTGCGCCTTCGCCCGATGTGACCGAGGCTGGGCCCTTGATCACCTCGATCCGCTCGAACATCCATGCATCCCAGTTGCGGATGCCGACGTCCGAATTGGCCATGCGAACGCCGTCGTAGAGATAGTTCACCGCGCGATGAAAGCCGCGCATCGACACCGATCCGATCGAGCCGGGGAGGTTGCCCGACGCGACACTGGGTGCGGCGTTCAGCGCCTCGATCGCGGTCCGCACGCCCTGATTCTGGAAATCGGCCTGGGTTAGGACATCAACGATGGCGGGGGTTTCGCGGTTGGTGAGCCCGAGGCGCCCGGCGACGTCGGGCTGCTCCTCCAGCTGGCGCTGGCCGGTGACGATGACGGTTCCGGCGTCGCCGCGGGCGGACTCGTCCTGGGCGAAGGCAGGTGTTGCCGCGAGGGTTGCGGCGATGGCGAAAAGTGAAGTCTTCACGAAATTCTCCCTGAGGATGTTCTTGATTGTGTACGGAGATGCGGCGCGCGCCGACGCCGCAGCCAGTGGAGAAGGCCGGTCCCGAAAAGCACGGCCGGGATGAGACCGAGCAGGGCCGCCACGATGCGGGCAGGCGTGCCGCCGACCGACCCGTCGTGCAGCGTACGGATCCATGCCGAGACGGTCGTTCCGGCGTTGCCCCGGCGAATGTCGTGCACTGCGAGGACGCGGCCTGAATATTGATCGACGAAAACGAAGCTGCCCGGGAAGCGCGCGTGCGGATCGCCCGGCACCTGCGCGCGGATGCGGAACGGCTTGTCCCCGGCGGGCGGTACATCTGTGAAGGCGAGCCGCGCATCGGGCAGGGCGCGGTGCGCCGCCGTCAGCGCTTCGGCCACTGAAATCTGTCGGGCCGTGCTGGCGATCGAACGCGGTGCCGGTACCGGATCGGGCGTGGCGATCATGGTGCCGATCACCTGAGTCTTCACATCCGGCAGCGCGAGCAGCACGCCGGTGCCGACGAGCACGAGCAGCAGGGCCGAACTCCACAGCCCGAAATGCTTGTGCAGGTCGCGCAGGCGGCGGATCGGCGCGGCTTTCCGCTTGAACGCGAGCGCCTTGCGCCAGCTGCCGCGCGGCCACCAGGCGGCGATGCCGGAGATGAGCAGCACCAGCATCGCGACGCCGGACCAGCCCACGATCTGCCGCCCCGTCTCACCTGCGAGCAGGTGCATGTGCAGTTCGTAGAGCCAGCTCATCACATAGCCGCCCCAGGGTTCGGTGCGGAGAATCCGGTTCCCGTCGGGCGAGAACCAGACCATCTCGCGTTCGGCGTGATGGCCATGATGTTCCGATGCAGGATAGTAGCGCGCGGGGATCGCACCGCCTTCGCCGGTCGCCTCGAACGACCAGTCCCCCGCAGGCCAGCGCTGACGCGCAGTTGCCAGCGCGCGATCCCAGACCGGCGATGACCAGCCTGGGGCCGCGCCCCGGGCTTCGCCGATTGCATTACGGTTCAGCGCGGCGTCGATCTCGACATAGAAGACGAGCGCCGAGCCGGTCAGACCGAGCAGGACGAACAGCAGCCCCAGGCTGATCCCGAGCCACAGATGGACGCGGCGGATCAGGATACGCGCGCGACTCATCGAACTGCGCGTCCGGCCGCCGCGCGTGCGGCGGGATGGAGTGTCGCATCGCCGATCTGGGCGGCGATGCAGAGCAGGATCAGCAGCCAGGCCGACCGGCGGACCCGGCGCAGCACAGGCGTCAGGGCGGCACGGCCGCCCGTTGCAACCAACATGTCGGAACCTCGTTTGCCGGCGCCGGCCGCATGCGGCACGACGCGCGCACAGGGTGCCGGGCACCCAGAGCGATCAGGTGGCGAACGATCTCAGACGGTTCGCCGCGCGGCCTTCAGGCGTGCGCGGGTGGTGCGTGCGCGGGCGGTGGAGGCGCGGCGAGGCGATGGACCGTGAATTCGGCGATCGCGGGATCGGCGCGCACCCCATGCACGGCAAGGCCGAAAGCGGCGAGGGGGGCGGAGGCCGATGCGACCAGCCCGCTGCCAAGGCCGGTGGCGAACGTACAATCGGAAGTCCCGCTGCCATGCGGCTCGGGCGCATCGTCGTCCCCGGTCGGCAGAAACGCCTTGGTTTCGCCCAGTCCGGTACAGACCGAAATGACGATGCCCTTTGGCGCCGCGGTCGGCATGAAGCCGGTCGGGATCGCGACACGAATCGCGAGCACGAGCGCGAACAGCACCAAAAGGATGCTGCGTCCGCCTCGCGACTCTCTGATCCAGCCGGCCATGCGGTGCCTCTAGCCGCCTCGCTCCCGCTTGTCATGGGGGCGTATTGTCCTAGGCCAGCCGGATTTTCTTTCCCGCTCGATCCTGTCAGCCGCTGGGGATCAATCCCGTTTCCCGCCAGGCGCCGGGCGCGACGCCGTCGAGCGTCCACTCGCCGATACGCCAGCGCACCAGCCGCAACGTCGGATGGCCGATCGCGGCGGTCATGCGCCGCACCTGGCGATTGCGGCCTTCGCGGATCGTCAGACTCAGCCAGCAATCAGGGACGGTCTTGCGGAAACGTACCGGTGGGTCGCGCGACCAGAGCTTCGGCGGATCGATCCGCTCGATCTCGGCGGGAAGCGTCGCGCCATCCTTGAGCCGTACGCCGCGGCGCAGCGCATCCAATGCCGCCTTGTCCGGCTCGCCCTCGACCTGAACCAGATAGGTCTTCGGCGTCTTGAACCGCGGGTCGGCGATCCGCGCCTGCAGCCGTCCGTCATCGGTGAGCAGCAACAGCCCTTCGCTGTCGAGATCGAGCCGGCCCGCGGGATAGACGCCCGGAAGATCGATGAAGTCCGACAGGGTCGGGCGCGGCGTCGGGTTGCGCGAGTCGGTGAACTGGCAGAGCACGCCATAGGGTTTGTTGAACAGGATCAGCCGCGCCATGCGGAGGCCTTAGCGGCAATGCGGACGCTCGTCGTCCTTATTGAGCGGCGGACGGGTTCAGTTCGCTGGAAGACGAGTCCGTAGCGGATCAAGTACCTTCATTCGTAATCATTTGATATTTAATGGATTTATTGAAGGTCGTGCGGGCGGCGAGCCGGGCGATGCCAAAACCGATCAGTCGGCGCCAGGGAACCGCGCAGCGCGGCGGTAGAGCCATGGCCTTCGCCAATGGCTCCGGAACGGATGCACATCCACTCAAGTTCCCGAAATGATCGTCTAGCGTTCCAGCGCGGCGTGATGCCGTGGGAACGGAAGATGCGGCTCGCGAATCATCTCTTCTACGGTGACAATCTCGACGTGCTCCGCACCCATTTTGCGGATGAGAGCGTCGATCTCATCTATCTCGATCCGCCGTTCAATTCGAACGCCAACTACAACATCCTGTTCCGGTCGCCGACCGGGGCGGAGGCGGATGCGCAGGTCGAGGCGTTCGAGGACAGCTGGCACTGGAACGACAGTGCCGAGGACGCCTTCGATCAGGCGATGCAGAGCGGGTGCACGCGGGCATTTGACCTGCTCAACGCGATGCGTGCGTTCCTAGGCGAGAACGACATGATGGCGTATCTCGCGATGATGGCGATCCGGCTGATCGAACTGCACCGGGTGCTCAAGCCGACGGGCAGCCTCTATCTTCACTGCGACCCGACCGCGAGCCACTACCTCAAGCTGCTTGCAGACGGCGTGTTCGGTGCCGAGCGGTTCCGCAACGAGATCACATGGAAACGCACCTCGGCGCACAGCGACGGCGGACGATACGGGCGCAACACCGACATCGTCCTCTTCTATTCGAAAGGTACGAAGCCGGTGTGGAACCCGCAATTCGCGCCCTATGACCGCGACTATGAGGCGCGTTTCCGCAACCGCGACCCCGATGGTCGGCTGTGGATGGACGATAACCTCACTGCCAAGGGGCTGTCGGGCGGCGGCTATCACTATGCGTATAAGGGGGTTCATTCCTATTGGCGGATGCCGGTCGAGACGATGGAGCGGCTCGATCGCGAAGGGCGGCTGCATTTCACGCGGAGCGGGGGGATCCGCCTGAAACGCTATCTGGACGAGGCGCGCGGGGTGCCGGTGCAGGCGCTGTGGAACGATATCCCCGCGATCAACTCGCAGGCGCAGGAGCGGCTGGGCTATCCGACGCAAAAGCCGATCGCCTTGCTGGAGCGGATCATCGCTGCTTCCTCCAACGAGGGCGATTTTGTGCTCGACCCGTTCTGCGGGTGCGGGACAGCGGTGCACGCTGCGCAGAAGCTCGGGCGGCGCTGGGCGGGGATCGACGTGACGCACCTTGCCATCAGCCTGATCGAGCGGCGGATGAAGGCGGCGTTTCCCGGGATCGCGCTGAATGTGGAAGGCACGCCGCGCGACCGTGCCTCGGCCGAGGATCTGGCGCGGCGCGACCCGTACCAGTTCCAGTGGTGGGCAGTGTCGATGATCGATGCGGTGCCTTTCGCCGGACGGAAGAAGGGGCCGGATGGCGGGATCGACGGCATCATCTATTTCAAGCCCGAGCGGCAGCGCACGGCCAAGGCACTGGTCTCGGTCAAGGGCGGCGAGCATGTCGGTGTGAAGGTCGTGCGCGATCTGCATTCGGTGATGGAACGTGAGAAATCGCCGATCGGGGTGATCGTCAGCCGCTCACCGCCCTCGGGGCCGATGCTGCGCGAGGCGGCGGCGGTGGGGCGGTTCCATTCGGAGGCGACCGGGCGAAGCTATGCGCGGATGCAGATCCTGACCGTTGACGAACTGTTCCACGGACGGCGGCCGGACATTCCTCTGGTCGATCCCACTGCAGCCTTCCGCAGCGCGCCACGTGAAGCGGGGAGCGGGCAGGGGCGCTTGCTTTAGTTCAACTTCTTTCCATTCGCTGCGAGGGTCCGTACACCCGCGGCGATGATGGGTACCCCTTCCCAGCCGATCCCTGCCGCGACATTGGTCGTGTTGCGCGAACGCGAAAGCGGCGCTCCCGAATTGCTGATCGTCGAGCGATCGGCGGCGATGCGCTTCGCGGGCGGTGCGTTGGTGTTTCCGGGCGGCCGGGTCGATCCGGGGGACGTTGCGCTGGCGGCGCTGCACGATGGCGATGGCGAGGAGCTGGCCGCGCGTATTGCAGCCATCCGCGAGACGATCGAGGAAGCTGGCCTCGCAATCGGGGTGAGCGGGCTGGCCGACAACGAAGCGGCGCGCACGGCACTTTATGGCGGGGCGCCGGTGGGGGAGGTGCTTGCCGGGCTCGACCTCGATCTCGACGCGCTGGTGCCGTTCGCACGATGGCTGCCCCCCGGGGATGTTTCGCACAAGGTGTTCGACACGCGCTTCTATCTGGCGCGGCTGCCCGAAGGGGCGTGGAATGTCGCGAGCGTCGATGGCAATGAGAATGTCCGGCTGTTCTGGGCGACGGCACGAGAGGTGCTGGATATGGCGGACCGCGGAGAGGCGCGGATCATCTATCCGACGCGGCGCAACCTTGAGCGGCTGGCGCAGTTCGGAAGCTTCGCCGAAGCGGTGGCAGATGCGCGCGCACACAGGATCGAGGCAATCACGCCCTGGATCGAAACTCGCGACGGCGAGGAACGGCTCTGCATTCCCGAGGGGCTCGGCTATCCGGTGACCTCGCAGCCGGTCAAGGCGGCGTCCCGGGCATGAAGCTGCTGCGCAACATGAGCGCGGCGATCGTGCTGGCTGCTGTGGCGCTGACCTTGGTGCTGCTGCTCTATGCGATGGTGCGCGACCGGCCGCAGGACCTTCCCTGGACCGAGCTTGACCTGCACCAGCCGGTCGGGCTGTTCACCGGGCGCAAGCTCGCTGCGCTGACCGACGATTTTCCCGCCTGCCGAAAGGCGCTGGACAAAGCGGGGGTACGCTACACCGCGCTTGCGCCGCTGAGCGAGGCGAATGGGCAATGCGGCTATGAGGATGTGGTACGGTTCAGGCTGGGCGGAACGCGGCGGATCGGCCTGGCGCCTTCAGATCTCGGCATGTCCTGTCCGGTCGCGGCGGCTTTGACGGCGTGGGAGTGGGAAGTCGTCCAGCCTGCGGCCCAACGCCATTTCGGGCAGAAGGTTGCCGAGATCGAGCATTTCGGCAGCTACAATTGCCGGCGCATGTACAATCGTGAAGGCGCGAGCTGGAGCGAGCATGCGACAGCCGACGCGGTGGACATCGCGGCGTTCCGGCTGGCCGACGGTACGCGCATCACCTTGGTGGGCGACTGGGAAGGGAAGGGGTCGAAGGCGCGGTTCCTGCGCGACGTGCGGGACGGCGCGTGCGGCGTATTCTCGACTGTATTGTCGCCTGACTACAACGCGGCGCACCGCGACCATTTCCACCTCGATCAGGCGAAACGGATGTGGCGGGTCTGCCGTTAGGGCGGACCCGCCAGGTATTTCAACCCGGCATCGGCTCCGTGCCGACCTTCTCCACCCATTGCGGGAAGAAGGCGGGCTGGCGGTTCGACCATCCCGACGCGGTCGCGGCTGCTTCGCTGATCGACTGGAGCAGCTTGCGGCGCAGGTCCGGATGGAGGTGCGGAAGCGCTGCAGCCGCGCAGAAGGCGGCGGGCAGCCACGGCCGCACCTCAGCGCCGATCAGTCGCTCGTAGAGGAAACGATAGGCCGAAAAGCTGGTGAGCCGCCCCTGGCTCAAATCGAAGGCGGAAACGGTGACGAGCGGGGCCATGAACGGCTCCATTGCATCGAGCCCGCTGTCGTCAGGAATCAGCGCACGGATTTCGGGGAGGCGGTCGTACATATGCGCCTGGGCACGGATGCTGGCGGCTTCGACCACGTCGCGGGACCAGCGCTCCATCGCATCGGTACGATCGAGGCCGATGTCGAGCGCGCGGCGGATATAACGCTGCGTCGCTGCGGCAAAGCCCGCGAACTCCTTCATCTCGGCCAGCGTCATCGCGCCTTCGGCCGGCTTACTTCGTGCGCTCATTCTCCTTCACTCCCACCCACTCTACTCCTTCACAGCGGATGATACCCCAAGTTGGTTAACGTTAACCTTAACCCCGCGTCGTCCGCCGTTCAGGTAGAGAATCACAGAAGGTTGTGCGTAGCAACATGGCTTGCGACGAACCGAAGTCCCGGAATGGAAACGATCGCGGGGGCGCGGCTTTCGGGCAACAAATCGGGGCGGCAGCGTAACGACCGGCTGTTCACAGGGAATCTCGACCCGAATTCGCCCGTCGAAGCTGAACAGAATGTCAGTCATCGCCGCGACGAAACGATTCATCGGATATCGGCGGCGGCAGTCTAGGATCGACGGAACCGATCTGCCACCAACCCTTCAACGAGATTCGGGGTCTGAAGGGGGCCAGCATGACAGCCAAGGTTATCGCAGCGCGATTCGCGCTGATGGCAGCGCTTTGCCTGGCGACGATTGCTCCTGCCAACGCGCAGTTCTGGCAGTGCGCTCCCTATGCCCGCATGATTTCAGGCGTTCAGATCTTCGGCAATGCGCATACCTGGTGGAGCCAGGCCGAGGGCCGGTACGAGCGCGGCAACGAGCCGGCGGTCGGGTCGGTGATGTCTTTCGCCTCCACACAGCGCATGCGCCTTGGCCATGTCGCGATGGTGTCGAAGGTGCTGAACGAGCGCGAAGTGCTGCTGACGCATGCCAACTGGTCGCGCCGCGGCGGCGTCGAGAAGAACGTGATTGCGGTGGACGTGTCCGAAAAGGGCGACTGGAGCCGCGTCAAGGTGTGGTTCGCGTCGAACGGTGGCCTCGGCACCTCGACCTACCCGGTCAACGGCTTCATCTACGCCGGCAAGGCGCCGAAGCCGGATCGCGACGAAGACTCGTTCGGCGTGACGATCGCCGCAATCGATCTCGAGAAGTTCGGGATCACCACCTCGCTTCAGAAGTAAGGCGCCGCCGGCCTCGGTCTCTTTGCCGTTATCCCGGCCTGGGCTATTCTGCCCCGGCGGGAAGGCGATCAAAGCGACGGGAGCAAGCCATGGCGGTTGCAAAAGTCATCGAGGTAATTTCGAGCTCGACCGAGAGCATCGAGCACGCGATCCGCGACGGAGTCGCGAAATGCGGCGAGACCGTCGACAATATCGAAAGCGTCTGGGTCAAGGACACAAAGGGCGTCGTCCGCGACAACGAGGTCGTCGAATGGCGGGTGATCCTTGCGGTGACCTTCGTGGTCCGCTGACCAGCGTCAGGCCGGTTTGAAGGCCAGCGCCAGACCGTTCATGCAGTAGCGCTTGCCGGTCGGGGGCGGGCCGTCGTCGAAGACATGGCCGAGATGCCCGCCGCAGCGGCGGCAGATCACTTCGGTACGCGGTACGCCGATGGCATAGTCGGTGCGCGTCCGGATCGCATCCTTGAGGGGGGCGTAGAAGCTCGGCCAGCCGGTGCGGCTGTCATATTTGGTGCGCGAACTGTAGAGCGGCAGCCCGCAGCCCGCACAGGCGAAGATGCCGGCGCGCTTTTCCTTGTCCAACGGGCTGGTGAAGGCGCGCTCGGTCCCGGCCTGACGGAGAATGCGATACTGAGCGGGGCTCAGCCGCTTGCGCCATTCGGCATCGGTCAGGGTGAACGCGAACCGCTGCGCCGCCTGCGATTCGGGCGAGGAGCAGCCGAAGGTGACGGCGAGGCCACCGGTGCCGGCGAGAACGAGCAGGTGGCGGCGGGAGAGCATGGCGGCGTCCTTTCGCAGCGTAGACCCTAGTTACGCCGGAATATGGGATCCGGATGCGCCACCGTCAAAGATCGTCGTTTCAGACCGGCTGGACCAGCGCGGGATCGCCGGACCTCACGAAAAGCCGGGTGTCGCCGGGCTGCGCGGGCTGAAGGGCACGAATCCGGTCTTCATAGAGGCTGGCCATGCCCTGGTGGGCAATCCGCGCTTCGGCGCACAATGCGGACGCTGCGCACATCAGCGAAATCTGGTGACGATGGAGAAGTTCGTTGAGGTCCATGATGCGCTCCTGCCGTTGTAAGCGGGAGCACACTCGGTCTCTCAGCCGCTGAAGCCTACGATGAATCTTCCAGCGATGGCCTGAATATGGGGTCGCCGTGCGCGATCCACAAGTTGAGCGGGCCCGTGCCTCAGTAGCGCGACAGCTCCACCGGCATCTTCTTGTACCCGTGGACGAAGCAGGCCGAGACGCGCTCGGGCTCTGCGACGACGTTCGGGCGCAGGCGGCGCTTGGCCATCTCTTCCATCAGCACGCCGATCTGAAGCTCCGCCAGCCGCGCGCCGACGCAGCGGTGGATGCCATGGCCGAAGGCGAGGTGACGGCGGGCATTGGCGCGATCGACGATGATGTCGTCGGGGCGCTCGAACACGCTCTCGTCGCGATTTGCAGAGAGGTACCAGAGGACGAGCTTGTCGCCCTCGGCGATCTTCTGCCCCATCAGTTCGGTATCCTGGGTCGCAGTGCGGCGCATATGGGCGAGCGGGGTCTGCCAGCGGATGATCTCCTGCGTGGCATTGGGAATCAGCTCCGGGTTCGCTTCCAGCTTCGCGCGCTCTTCCGGGAATTGCTCGAGCGCCCAGGCATAGGCGCTCATCGAGTTGCGGGTGGTGTCGTTACCGCCCACGATCAGGAGGATGAGGTTCCCGAGGAACTCCATCTGATCCATCTCCGCCATCGCGTCGGAATGGATCATCATCGAGATGAGGTCGGGCGTCGGCTCCTTGCCGACCTTGGAGTTCCACAGCGCCCCGAATTCCGCAGCGCACTGGAACAGGATGTTGCGGCGCTCCTCCTTGCGGACGGGATCCTTGGCGATCTCGATATCGCCTGCCCAGTCCGACCAGTAGGTCAGCTTGCGCCGCTCCTCCCAAGGGAAATCGAACAGTAGCGCCAGCATCTGGGTCGTGAGCTCGATCGAGACGCGGTCGACCCAGTCGAACGTCTCCCCGACCGGCAGCGAATCGAGGATTTCCGCAGTGCGGTGGCGAATATCGCCCGTCATCCGCACCATCTCGCTCGGCGTGAAGGCGGGGGCGACCGTACGGCGCTGGCCGGTATGTTTGGGCCGGTCCATCGCGATGAACATCGGCATCTTGATGTCTTCGGGCATCAGGTCCGCGACGGTGATGCCGCCGGCCTGCGACGAGTAGAGATCGGGCAGCGATTCGACCTCGACGATCGGCTTGTAGGACGAGATCGACCAATAGGGGCCGAAGGCGCTGTCATTGCAGCGATAGACCGGAGCCTCGGCGCGCAGGCGCCGGAAGGGCTCGTGCCACTGGTCGTCGCGATAGAGTTCGGGCCGGGTAACGTCGAGCGGATCGACCGCGGGCTCGGCGGCTAGGGTGGCCATGATGCTACTCTCCCGGACATTGTTTTCCGGGAGAGTGGCCTAACTTACAGGATTGTCAATAGTGCTGCGGCGAGCCGTCAGGAGGCCGTCTTCTTTCGCAACCGCAGCCCGGGACTGCCCGATTGGAGCACGCCGCGGCGGAACAGGCGCGCGGCGATCGTGACGGTGATCGCGACCCACAGGATCTGCCAGCCGAGCGCAAGCGCATGCGGCCACAGATCGGGTGCATTGGCGGCGCGAGCGACCATTGCAAAAGGCGAGCTGAAGGGGAAGGCCGCAGCCGCGGCCGCGAGCCCGCTGTCGGGGCTGAGCGCAGTCGCGGAGGCAAGGCCCCACATCGCGACCTGAAAGATGGTGATCGGGAGCGACATCATCTGCAGCTCGCGCTGGGTGGAGGCCTGCGCACCGAGCCCGAGGAACACCGCGCCGAGCAGCATGTAGGAGGTGACGAAATAGGCGAAGAACAGCAGCCCGAACATCGGCAGGCCCACCGCCGGGCCGACATCGATGAAGGCCGTCGCGAGTTTGACCGGAAGGAGGGAGCCGACATTGACAACCACCGTCCCCCAAAAGCCGAGGAACAGCAGCGCGACGCCGAACATGCCGACCAATTTGCCGAAGAAGACGCTTTCGAGCGGAACCGCGGCGGCAAGCACCTCGATCACCTTGTTCGATCGTTCTTCGGCCATGGTCCCGACGACCTGGCCGGCGAGCAGCAGGCTGATCATGAACAGCGCCGTGGTGGCGAAGAAGGCCGCCTGGCCCTGGCCGCCGGCGGAGGCGCCGGGGCGGGCGACGACGATCTTGGTAGCCTCGCTCAGCGGTGCGGCGGTCCCGGCGCGCTGGGCGCGCAGCACCTGATCGGCGAGTGCGGCGAGGTAGCTTGCCGAGCGCCCGCCGTTGACGCTGTGGAGGATCTGCGGCCGGTCGAGCGGGCCGTACATCACCGCATAGGTATCGCTCTCCTTGCGCTCGAACATCGCGCGGCCCTGCGCCTCGGGATTGGGCCCCGGGTTCTCGACGATCAGCCGGGGTGGCTGTTCGAGCGAGCGAAACATGGTGCGCAACTGGCGATCTGCGGCAATCGCGGAGCGCGCTTGATCGCCCCCGGCAAGCAGGACGATGCGTGCCTTGTCGTCGCCGCTCTTGCTGATCGATGCTGCACCGACCCCGCCGATCGCGCCGAAACCGACCATCATCAGCGGCGCGAACAGGAAGAGCAGGAAGGTCGGGGTGAACACCGTCGCCACGAAATCGCGGCGGGCGATGGTCAGCGTCTGTCGGATCAGGCGGGCAAGGCTGCTCATGCCCGCGCCTCCGCTTCCAGTGCCTCGGCTTCCGCGAGCGCTTTCGCGCCGACGATGCGGACGAACACGTCGTGCAGGCTGGGCCGCTCGATCGACAGGCCGGATATGCCGTAGCCGGCATCGATCAGCTTCACCAAAATGCCCTCGATTCCCTCGTCGGGCAAAGTGAAGCGCCATCCATCCCCCTCGGGCAAGGCATCGGTGGGAAGCAGCGCGCGGATGCCGTCATTGGGGTGGTGCGGGACATAATGCGCCTTGAACGGGAGGGTGGCGCGCGCATCGGCGACGGTGCCTTCGAAGCGGACCTTGCCGCCCGCGATGATCGCGAGGCGATCGCACAGCCGCTCGGCATGCGCCATGACATGGGTGGAAAAGAGGATCGTCGCCCCCCGATCGCGTTCGGCCAGGATCAGTTTCTCGAGCCGTTCCTGATTGACCGGATCGAGACCGGAAAACGGCTCGTCGAGCACCAGCAGGTCGGGCTGGTGGACGACCGAGCCGAGCAGCTGGACGAGCTGGGCCATGCCCTTGGACAGCTTGCGGATCTTCTGGTCGGTGGCATGGCCAAGGCCGGCGGCTTCCATCAGGGCCACCGCGCGGGTGCGTCCGGTCCGCCAATCGAGCCCGCGCAGCGCACCCATGAAAGCGATCGCCTGAGTCGTCTTCATCGACGGATAGAGGCCGCGTTCCTCGGGCAAGTAGCCGACATGGTCGCTTACCTCGCGCGGGCGGTCGTTGCCCAGCAAGGTGCGGCAGCCCTCGTCCGGCTCGATGATGCCGAGCAGCATGCGCAACGTCGTGGTCTTGCCCGCGCCATTGGGGCCGAGCACGCCGAAGATCATGCCCTTCGGCACCGCGATGTCGACACCATCCACCACCCGGCGGTTGCCGAAGCGCTTCACCAGCCCGGTGGCGCTGACCGCCAGTTCGCTACTCAACAAAATTCCCCTCGCTAGCAGGAGCCGTGGTAGCGGGGGGTGATGCAGCAAGGCAAGTCACTGGAAGGCCGAATCCGCGACAAGGCGGCGGAGCTGGGCTTTGCGGCGTGCGGTTTCGCGCGTGCCGACGCGGCGCCGCTCGCGGGCAGGCGGCTGCACGAATGGCTGGCCGAGGGGCAGCACGGCGACATGATCTGGATGGCCGAGCGCGCGCATCACCGCGAGAGTCCGCGGGGGTTGTGGCCCGAGGTCAGGAGCGTGATCTCGCTCGGCATGAGCTATTCTCCCGCGAACGATCCGCTGGCACTGGCCGATGTGCCGGATCGGGCGCGCATCTCGGTCTATGCGCAGGGCGCCGACTATCACGATGTGATGAAGAAGGCGCTGAAGGCGCTGGGCCGCTGGCTCGCGCAGGAGGCTGGATGCGACCTCAAAGTGTTCGTCGATACCGCGCCGGTGATGGAAAAGCCGCTGGCCGAGGCGGCGGGGCTGGGCTGGCAGGGAAAGCACACCAACCTGGTCAGTCGCTACCATGGCAGCTGGCTGTTCCTTGGGGCGATCTACACGACGCTGGAGCTGGAACCCGACGGCCGGAGCGGCGGCGGGTGCGGATCGTGCGATGCCTGCCAGACGGCGTGCCCGACCGACGCGTTTCCCGCGCCCTATCGGCTCGATGCGCGCCGCTGCATCTCCTACCTCACGATCGAGTTGAAAGGGCCGATCCCGGAGGAGTTTCGCGAGGGGATCGGCAATCGCATCTATGGCTGCGACGATTGCCTTGCAGTGTGCCCGTGGAACAAGTTCGCAGCCGCGGCGGCGGCGAACCTGTCCTTTGCGCCGCGCGCGGAGCTGACCGCGCCCGAGCTGCGCGATCTGCTCGCGCTGGACGATGCGGGTTTCCGGCAGGTCTTTTCCGGATCGCCGATCAAGCGGATCGGGCGTGACCGGATGATGCGCAACTGCCTGATCGCGGCAGGAAACAGCGGCGATGCGGCGCTGCTGGCCGCGGTTGAGGCGCTGCGCGACGATCCCGATCCGGTTGTGGCCGAGGCAGCGGACTGGGCGCGGGCGCGCCTTACTTCCCGCGGTTCGCCCTGAGCGCGGCGGCGCAGCTCGACTGGTCGATCGGCTTGCCGTCGCGCTGGCGGGTCTCGGCAAAGGTTACCGTGGCGTCGCCGCGACCCGATTTGGGGGGGTAGAGATAGGCGTCGAGAACGCAGATTGGCCCGCCGAACTGGAGCTTGCGTGCGCTACCCTCGCTGATGTCGAGCTGGGGGCGGCCGAACTGGCCGATCAGTGCGTTGGCGCTCGCGCCCATCACCGTGGTGAGTGCCGCCATGCCGGGCTGGGGCACCGGGATCGGTGCGGCACGGACGACCGGGGGCGGCTTGCCGCCACCCCCGCATCCGGCGAGCAGGAGGAGCAATGCGGCGGGGGCGATCAACTTCAAGGGGCGGTCCTCCGGTGGAACAGGTGCGTTGCCATCGCCGCGCCGAGGACGGGCGCGACGAAATTGACGAACGGCACGAAAAACAACGCGGTGCCGGCTGCACCCAGCGTGAACCGCGATAGCCGCGTCACGCCGCGCCAGCGGGCAAGATCGTCGTCGGGCAGATGTCTGACCGCGACCATGTCGCCCAGATCGCGTCCGAGCAGCCAGCTATTGACGAGGAAGAAGGCGAGCGCAGTGCCGACTCCGGTGACGAGCAGGACGATGTAAAGGGGCACGAGCACGAGATTGACCAGCAGCGCGCGGACCGCAGACCGTATGCCCATAGCGAGCGAGCGCGCGAAGCTGAGGTCGCGGGCGGCGGCGAAACGTGCGGGGTAGTGTTTCGCTTCGACCGCGTGGACCACTTCGTCGGCGAAGACCCCGATCACCGCGACAGCGATCGCGCGGAACAACAGCCAACCGCCAAGCAGCCCGATCAGCAACGCGACCGCGGAGGCAGCGGCGGCCGTGGTCTCGCTTCCCTCGAAATAATGCCGGACGAGCGCATCGGTCCCGAACCAGAGTGCGCTGCCGAGCGCCGCGAAGATCGCCAGCGTCAGCAGCATCGATTTCAGGAATACGGTGAGGATCCGCTTGTCGCCGAGCTGGCGGACCGAGAGAAGAAAGGCATCGAGCATCGCGAGCATGGATGGGCCGGGCGTGCGTCCCAAGTCAACGCAGTTGCGTGAAGTCGCCGTGTCCACTAGGCGCGCGAAAACCTTTCTCCGGAGATCAAAGTGACCGCACCCGTCCATGACGTCGTCGCCATCGGCAATGCCATCGTCGATGTTCTTGCCTCTGCCGAGGACAGCTTCATCGAAGAGATCGGCGTCGCCAAGGGCTCGATGCAGCTGATCTTCTCGGCCGAGGATGCGGATGCGCTGTACGATCGCATGGGGCCGGGGCGCGAGATTTCGGGCGGGTCTGCGGGCAATACCGTCGCCGGCATGGCGGCGCTGGGCAGCCGCTGCGCGTTCATCGGGCAGGTCGCCGACGATCAGCTCGGTGCGGTCTTCGCGCATGATCTGCGCGCCACCGGCGTCGATTTCGACACGGAAGTGCGTTCGGGATCGCCGTCGACCGCGCGCTGCCTGATCTTCGTGACGCCCGACGGGCAGCGCACGATGAACACCTTCCTCGGCGCGTCGCAGTTCCTGCCCGAAAAGGCGCTGGACCGCGATCTGATCGCTGGCGGTGCGATCCTGTATCTCGAAGGCTATCTGTGGGATCCCGAAGAACCGCGCCAGGCGATGCGAGCCGCGATCGATATCGCGCGCGGTGCGGGCCGGAAGGTCGCGTTCACACTGTCGGACGTGTTCTGCATCAACCGTCACGGTGGCGATTTCCGCATTCTGATCGGTGATGGGCTGATCGATATCCTGTTCGCGAACGAGAACGAGCTGCTGGCGCTTGCCGAGGTCGATGACTTCGAAGCAGCGGTAGCCAAGATCTCGGCTCAGGTGCCGGTGCTGGTGGTGACGCGCAGCGAGAAGGGCGCGATCGCCATCTCCAACGGCACCCGTGCCGAAGTGCCCGCCGAGCCGATCGAGAAGGTGGTGGACACGACCGGCGCGGGCGATCTGTTCGCTGCGGGCTTCCTGCATGGGCAGGCCCAGGGCTGGACGCTCGATAAGTCGCTGAAGCTGGGCGCAGTGTGCGCGGCGGAGATCATCAGCCACTATGGTGCGCGGCCTGAGGTGGACCTCAAGGCACTGGCGGCGGCAAAGCTGGGCTGATCCCTGCGGGCCCGTTGAAAATCCGGGCCGCCGCTTACCTTATGTCAGCGATTTGACCTTACCCCGTGCGCGAGCATGGGAGCGGGGATGCAGCAGGCGCAAACATCGGAACGGGCGATCGAGCCGGCGATCGTCGTCGGGCTGCACGACGGCGTTCCGGCGCTGATGGATGCTTTGGCAGATTGCGCGGATCCCCATAACCGCTTTCTGCGGGCAGCCTGGTACCGGATGGCGGCGGGTGAGGGCATCGCGACCGTTGCTGCGATCCGGGTCGATGGTACGCCGGTCGCGGCGCTGCCCACCGCGCCGCTCGGCCCTGCGCTGATCGGCGCACGCAGCGTTCCGGGCAGCTATTGGCCGTTCCGATCGGTTCCGCTCGATCCCGATACATCCGATGAAGAGTTGACGGCATTTCTTGCCGACCGGGCGAGCATATCGGCGCTTGGCCCGGCGTGGCGGATCGGGCCGATCTATGCCAGCGACCCTGCAACGGCGCGGGTCAAGCGTGCGGCCGGCGTGGCGGGGTGGACGGTGCTGACACGCAAGCTTGGCCGCACGTTCCTGTTCGACGCGCGCGACGAAGCCTGGCCTCGGCGATCGACGCGCCGCCGCCTGGCCAATTACGAACGCCAGCTGGCGCAGCTGGGTGCCGTGACGATACGGCATGTGAGCGGCGCGGACTGGAACGCGGCCGTGCTCGACGAGCTGGCCGCAATCGAAGCAGCGAGCTGGGTGGGGACCGGGACCGACGGCACCGGTGCCAAGTTTCTGACCGATGCCAAGCGCACCGGGTGGCTGGCGGCCGTGATGGATCCGGTGCTGGCGCAGGCGTTGTCGGCGACGATACTGTCGGTTGGCGGCAAGCCTGCGGCCTTCTCGTTCGATCTACAGTCCGGGACGATGCAATATGGCATCGCCAGCAGTTATGACGCGCAATTCGCCGCCTTCCGGCCCGGCAAGATCGTGACGGCCTATCAGTTGGATGCTGCCCGCAGGGCCGGGATCGAGACGATCGACCTGGGTGCCGGCGATTCGGGATACAAGCGCGAGATGGGGGCCGTGGCAGGCCCGGAAATCCTCGATCTGCTGATTGTGCGCAATCGGCCTGCGGCGTCGCTGCTGGGGCTGCGCTGGGGAGCGGAATCCGAAATCGCCCGCGAAGCCTATCTGGCGGCATCGAAGTTGCGTGACACTGGCCGGGATCGCGGCGATCGGGGACGGATCGAGGCATTGCTGGCGCTGGGCGCGCTGGCCGCGGCGGCGCTGACCTTCGCGGAATAGACCGGAACCGGATTGAAGGCAGGAACGAAGAAGGGGCCGGGAGATTGCTCCCCCGGCCCCTCTTTCTTGCGTCTTGTGAGGCTCAGTGCGTGCCGGGAACCGGCGGGTCGAGCTCCTGATATGCTTCGTGCTCAGGCGTCTCGACGATGCCGCGGCCGACATGGCTCTTGCGGCGGCTATAGCCGAAATAGACCAGCAGCCCGAGCGCCGCCCAGCCGACGAACATCATCTTGGTGTCGTGGCCGAGGCTGTAGAACAGATAGGCGCAGCCCAGGATCGCGATCGGCGCCGTGATGATGATCAGCGGCGTGCGGAACGGGCGCTTGCGGTCCGGATCGGTACGGCGAAGCACCAGCACCGCGATCGACACCGCAGCAAAGGCGAACAACGTGCCCGAGTTGGAGATGTCGGCGAGCTTGCCCACCGGGAAGAAGGCCGCGAACAGCGCCACGAACACGCCCGTCAGGATAGTGATGACGTGCGGGGTGTGGAACTTCGGATGGACCTTCGAGAAGACCGCGGGCAGCAGGCCGTCGCGGCTCATCACGAAGAAGATGCGGGTCTGGCCGAACATCATCATCAGGATGACCGAAGGCAGGGCGAGACCGGCGGCGAGGCCGATCAGGTTGCCGATCTGCGGCCAGCCGATTTCACGCAGCGTCCAGGCGAGCGCTTCCTTCGAGCAGACGACGGCTTCCTTGCCGGTTGCAGCAGCCGTCTCGACGCAAGCCTTGGTCAGCTCGGTGCTGCCCGGAGGCAGGGCCGCGCCATCAGGCCCGAGAATCGGCTGAGCGCCGACGCTGCCGATCACGCCGGCGGCGACGAGCAGGTAGAAGATGGTGCAGATGGCGAGCGAGCCGATCAGGCCGATCGGCATGTTGCGCTGAGGGTTCTTGGTTTCTTCGGCAGCGGTCGAGACCGCGTCGAAGCCGACATAAGCGAAGAAGATCGAGGCGGCAGCGGCCGAAACACCGGCGAAGCCGAGCGGCGAGAACGGTTCGAAATTCTGCATGTTCATCACCGGAATCGCGAGGATGATGAACAGCGACAGCGCGGAAACCTTGACCAGAACCAGAACCGAATTGACGAACGCACTCTCCTTGGTGCCGATCACCAGGAGCCAGGTGACGAGACCGGCGATGAGCATCGCGGGCAGGTTGATGATGCCGCCGTCATAGGGGCCGCGCACCAGCGCGTCGGGTATGTCGAGCGCGAAGGCGTTCTCGATCAATCCGACGACATAGCCTGACCATCCGACGGACACCGCGCCTGCGGCCACCGCATATTCGAGGATGAGCGCCCAGCCGACCATCCAGGCGATCAGCTCGCCCATCACGGCGTAGCTATAGGTGTAGGCGGAGCCGGAGACGGGCACCATTGCCGCCATTTCGGCATAGCAGAGCGCTGCGACTGCGCAGACCACGCCGGCGATCACGAACGACAGCATCATGCCGGGGCCGGCCTTCTGCGCCGCTTCGGCGGTGAGAACGAAAATGCCGGTGCCGATCACCGCGCCGATGCCGAGCATGGTGAGCTGGAACGCTCCCAGCGAACGGTGGAGCGATTTCTTTTCGGCGGTGGCTAGGATGGCGTCGAGTGGTTTTACGCGCCCGAATATCATGCAACTTCCCCCAATGCGGCTCGGTTCTTGCCTTGTCGCCGCTGATACGAAAGCCGGGACCCTAGCCGCAAAATGGGATGGTGCAATCCCCCAAGTGCGCAGCTTATCGCGTGAGCATTGGCCCCAGCGTCTTGCCGGCGAAGATATGGATATGGAGGTGGGGTACCTCCTGCCCGCCATTGGCGCCGACATTGGCAAGCAGGCGATAGCCGGGCTCTACCGCTCCGGCTTGGCGTGCGACGATCCCGACGGCACGGACAAAACCAGCGATTTCAGCGTCCGAAGCGCGTGCGGAGAAGTCGTCCCATGACACATAGGCGCCCGTCGGGATCACCAGCAAATGCGTGGGAGCGAGCGGGTTGATGTCATGGAATGCGATCGCGTACGCATCCTCATAGACTCGCTTCGACGGGATTTCGCCGCGGAGGATCTTGGCGAAAATGTTCTGGTCGTCATAGGGCTGGGTCGCGTCAATCGGCATGTCGGCTGGCCTTTTCATCGATTCCGGAGATGCCTTCGCGGCGAGCGAGTTCGGCGCGGATGTCGTCGAGCGAAAGCCCGGTGTCCGCGAGCAGGACGAGGAGATGGAAGATCAGATCGGCCGCCTCGCCGGTCAGCCCGTCGCGATCGTCCTGCACCGCCGCGATCGCGGCCTCGACCGCTTCCTCGCCCAGCTTCTGCGCGATCTTGGCGCGGCCTTTGGCGGTCAGTTTGGCGACATAGGAGGTCGCGGGATCGCCGGTACGGCGCTCGCGGATCACGGCTTCGAGCGTGTCGAGAATATCGGCGGCCATGGAGAGGGCAGTCCCCCAGCGGCGTGCCGCTGTCAATCCTTGGGCTTGCGCTTGCGGCGGCGCATCGCGCGCTGGGCGAGCCAGATGCCTCCTGCGGCCATGGCAGCGAGCGCGAGGTCCGAGAGCTCAGGCATCGTACGGCGCGTCACGCCCCCGCCATCCGCGGCGAGCGCGGGCATCACGGTGAGCAGCAGGAGGGGCAGGGCGCGGATCATGCGGCGAGCATAAATCCGCCTCCCTGCGAAAAAGTGAAGCCCTAATCCTGTTTGCGGCGGCTGCGGCGGATCAGTGCGGCGCCGGCGATGCCGAGCGCGAACAGGCCGAGTGCGGCAGGCTCGGGGATCGAGGCGGGGCTGCCACCCGACGAACTCGAAGGTGCGCCGCCGGACGAGCTAGACGTGCCGCCGCTCGACGATCCTTCGGGTGTCGAGGGTGGCGGGGTATCCATCGCAAATACAGGCGCGGCAGGCAGCGCCGCGGCCGCGGCGATCGCCGCAAGACAGACGTTGAATCGCGTCACAGAGACTCTCCTTCCCATTTGTGGGAGGGAAGGACAGCAAGAAAGCTGCCAGAAGCGCCGATGTGCCGGATTCAGCGCGAGTCCCTGGTTAATCGCCACGGCACGAAGATGGTAATTGTAAAGTTAACCGACGCTACGGACCGGGATTCCCGCTGCGGCGAGCGCGGCATGCGCGCCGGCAATGCTGGCCTCGCCGAAATGGAAGATCGAGGCGGCCAGGACTGCGCTGGCATGGCCGTCGCGGATGCCGGCCACGAGATGGTCGAGATTGCCTACCCCGCCCGAAGCGACCACGGGTACGCGCACCTGATCGGCGATGGTGCGGATCAGATCGAGGTCATAGCCGTCGCGGGTGCCGTCGCGGTCCATCGAGGTTAGCAGCAGCTCGCCCGCGCCCAGCTTTGCGAGGTGGAGCGCATGTTCGACCGCGTCGATCCCGGTCGGCTTGCGGCCGCCATGGGTAAATACCTCCCAGCGCCCATCCGCCACCCGGCGCGCATCGACCGAGGCGACGATGCACTGGCTGCCGAAACGCTCGGCGATCTCGCTCACCACCTCGGGTCGCGTGACCGCCGCGGAGTTGACCGCGACCTTGTCCGCGCCGGCAAGCAGGAGCGCACGTGCGTCCTCGGCACTGCGCACGCCGCCGCCGACGGTGAGGGGCATGAAGCACACCTCGGCGGTGCGGCGCACCACATCGATGATCGTGCCCCGCGCCTCGTGGCTGGCGGTGATGTCGAGGAAGCAGAGCTCGTCGGCTCCCGCGGCGTCATACGCACGGGCCTGCTCGACCGGGTCGCCCGCGTCGCGCAGGTTCACGAAGTTCACGCCCTTGACGACGCGGCCATTGGCGACGTCGAGACAGGGGATGACGCGCGCGCGGACGGTCATTGTGCGACTTTGGCCGCGGCCTTCAGTGCCTCGGCGAGGTCGAGGCGGCCATCGTACAGTGCGCGGCCGGTGATGACGCCTTCGATCCCGGGCTTGCCTGCCAGCGCGTGGATGTCGGAGATGTCCGCCACCCCGCCGCTGGCGATCACCGGGATCGAGACTTCGGCAGCGAGCGCGGCGGTCGCCTCGACATTACAGCCTTTCAGCAGGCCGTCGCGGCCGACATCGGTGAACAGGAGTGCGGCGACGCCGGCATCCTCGAACCGGTGACCGAGTTCGGCGATCGAGACGGTCGAGACGTCGGCCCAGCCCTTGGTCGCGACGAAACCGTCGCGCGCATCGACTGCGACGACGATCTGGCCGGGATGCGCGGCGGCGGCTTCACGCACGAAATCCGGGTCCTCGAGTGCGGCAGTGCCGATCACGACGCGGCTGACGCCCATATCGATCCAGCGCTCGACCGAGGCGCGGTTGCGGATGCCGCCGCCGAGCTGAACCTTGCCCGGAAAGCGCGCGAGGATCGCGGCGACCGCGCCGCCATTGATCGATTCGCCGGCGAATGCGGCATCAAGATCGACGACGTGGAGGTGAGTCGCGCCCGCCTTTGCAAAGGCTTCGGCCTGCGCTGCGGGGTTCTCGCCATAGACGGTGGCGCGGGTCATATCCCCTTCGGCCAGACGGACGACCTGACCGGCCTTGAGGTCGATGGCGGGGAAGACGATCACGGGTTCCACCTCAGAAAGCGTTCGAGCAATGCCAAGCCATAGCGCTGGCTCTTTTCGGGGTGGAACTGCACCCCGGCGAAATTGTCGCGGCCGATCGCGGCGGTGACCGGGCCGCCATGTTCGGTCGTGGCGAGCACCCCCTCGCCACTATAGGCGAAGCTGTGCAGGAAATAGGCCTCGCCCGGCTCGATCAGCGGGTGGGGGACGATCGAAACGACATCGTTCCAGCCCATATGGGGGATACGGACATTGCTGGCGGGCAACTCGCGGACGGTACCGCCAAGCCAGCCCAGGCCCTGGTGCGTGCCCAGTTCCTCACCGGTCTTCGCCAGCAGCTGCATACCGACGCAGACGCCAAGAAAGGGGGCGGCATCCTTGAGCACACGCTGGTCGAGCGCTTCGACCATGCCGGGAATTGCGCGAAGCCCCGAGGCACAGGCGCCGAATGCGCCGACACCGGGCAGGACGATGCGATCCGCCTTCAGCACGGCATCGGGATCGGCGGTGACAGCGACGTCCGCGGCTCCCGCCGCCTTGAGCGCATTGTGGACCGAGTGGAGATTGCCCGCGCCGTAGTCGATCAGCGCAATGCTCACTGGCCGAGCGCCTCCAGCCCCGGCGCCAGGATCGAGGGGGCAACCTCGATGAATTCATAGTCGGCCGCGCCCTCGGTCGCGAAGGGGTCGGTGGCGCACCACGTCTTCACATCGTCGAGCGTACCCCGCACCAGCAGCATGCCGCCGGTCACCGGCACCTTGCGCCCGGCGAGCAGGAGGCGGCCATCTGCAAGCCCCTGTTTCAGCCAATCGACATGCGCGGGGCGGAGCGCATCGATCGTCTCGATCGGCACCCTGTAGCTCAGCAGCACCGCGATCATCAGAGCGTGCCCTTGGTCGAGGGAATCGCGTCCGCCTTGCGGGGGTCGATCTCCACCGCCTGGCGCAGCGCGCGGGCGAGGCCCTTGAACGCGGCTTCGGCGATATGATGGTTGTTGGTGCCGTAGAGTGTCTCGATGTGCAGCGTCACGCCCGCGGTCTGCGCGAAGCTGTGGAACCAGTGCTCGAACATCTCGGTATCCATCTCGCCGAGCCGCTTCTGGCTGAACTGCGTCTTCCAGACGAGATAGGGACGGCCCGAAATGTCGATCGCGACGCGGGTCAGCGTTTCGTCCATGGGCGAGAGGGCGTCGGCGTAGCGGCGGATGCCGCGCTTGTCGCCCAGCGCCTTGGCCACCGCTTCGCCGATCGCGAGTCCGGTATCCTCGACCGTATGGTGCTGGTCGATATGCAGGTCGCCCACCGTCTTCACCTCGAGATCGATCAGCGAGTGGCGTGAGAGCTGCTCGAGCATGTGGTCGAAGAAACCGATCCCGGTGGAGATCGTATAGCTGCCGGTGCCGTCGAGGTTCACGGTCACATCGACCGCGGTCTCGCTGGTCTTTCGGCTGATCGTCGCGGTGCGCATGGCCGCTCCATAGCGCCGTCCCATCGCCATGCAATGATGGCGGAGCTATGCCATGCCCCCAATTGATCTTCGTCTAACCGTTCTTGGCCAGCAGGCCATCTTGACCGGTGCGGCGAGGCCTGTAGGCAATGGACCCATGACCGGTAACGTGCCCGACAGCCTGATTCCCTATGACGAGATCGTGCAGGAGGCCCTGCGCGCAGTGGTCGGCCGCGTGCTCGATCAGGTCGCGGCCACGGGCGCGCTGCCCGGGACGCACCATTTCTACATCACCTTCAAGACCCGCGCCCCGGGCGTGGATATCCCCGACCGGCTGCTCGAGCGGTTCCCGGACGAGATGACGATCGTGCTGCAGCACCGATTCTGGGACCTGAAGGTCGATGACGAGCGATTCTCGGTCGGTCTGAGCTTCAACCAGATCCCGTCGATGCTGGTGATTCCGTTTGCGGCGATCACCGGATTCCACGATCCCGCCGTCAATTTCGAGCTGCGTTTCCAGGCCGCCGAGGACCCCGACGGTCCCGAGCCGCATGACGAGGCCGAGAATGACGGCCCCCCCTTGGCGACCCCGGTCGAGGATGGATCGAACGTCGTCGCGGTGGACTTCAAGCGCAAGAAATAGGCTGGCGCGCGCGGCGCCAGCCCTGACGCGTCACTTGGTGGTGTAGCCGCCATTGACCAGGATGGTCTGCCCGGTCATCCACCAGCCGTCGCTGACCAGGAACCGGATCCAAGGCACGATATCCTCGATATGTGTGAGGCCGGTCGGCGTGAAGGGTGACAGCGCCGCCGCCGTCTTGTGATAGGCCACCGCCTCAGGTCCTTCGGCGGGATAGAAGAAGGGCGTGTCCATCGGACCCGGCCCTATCGCCGTCACCGAAATGCCGCGCTCGCCGAATTCCTTGGATGCGGCGCGCGTGAAGTGCTCGACCGGCGCCTTGGTGCCCGCATAGCTGGCATAGAAGGGGGTGTAGGCGCCGAGCAGCGAAGTCACCAGGGTGCACACCTTGCCATTGTCTGCGACATGCCGGCCCGCTTCCTTGAGGAAGAAGAAAGCGGCCTTGGCGTTGACCGCGCTCATCGCGTCATATTCGGCCTCGCTGATCTCGACGATCGGCTTCTTGAGCACCTTGCCGACCGTGTTGATCGCGATGTCGGGCCGGCCGATCGCGTTGACCGTGTGAGCGAAGAGTTTCTCCATTGCGCCCGCGCTGGTGAGATCGGCCTGAATGGCGATCGCTTCGGCTCCCGCCGCGCGAATCGCCGCGACGGTCTCGGCCGCCGCGTCGGCGGTCGCAGCGCTGTTGTAGTGGATCGCCACCGCCTTCGCTCCGTGTGCGGCGAGATCGCGGGCGATCAGCCCGCCCAGATTCTTCGCGCCGCCCGCGATGAGGGCCGTTTTTCCGCTGATACCATGATCGGCCATGGGTTCGTCTCCCGATTGTCCGCCACGCCCATGCGGCGTGCGGTGAGGTCTTCAATTTCGTGCAGGTGACTGTTCGTAGAAAGGCGATCATTCTGGAATGACATGTCGCGATTTCTGGATAATCTGCAGCCATGGATCAGGTGACGCTCTTCCGCGTGTTCCTGCGCGTGGCCGAAAGCGCGAGCTTCACGCGCGCAGCCGACACGCTCGGCATGCCGCGTTCGTCGGTTTCCGCCGCGGTGCGCGAGCTGGAGGGGCGGGTGGGCGCGCGGCTGCTCCACCGCACGACGCGCAATGTCCGGATGACGCAGGAGGGGCGCATTTTCCATGCGCATTGCACCCGCCTGGTCGCCGAGATGGAAGCGATGGAGGGGCTGTTCCACCCGCAGGACAGCCCGCATGGCCGGTTGACGGTCGATGTGCCGGGCAGGCTGGGGCGGCTGATCGTCGCACCGGCGCTGCCGCACTTCCTCGACCGCTATCCGGGGATCGATCTCGTGCTCGGCGTGACCGACCGCGCGGTCAACCTGGTCGAGGACAATGTCGATTGCGCATTGCGGGTCGGCCCGCTGGCGGATTCAGCGATGGTGGCGCGGCGGGTCGGCGAACTGCGCTTCATCAATGTCGCCAGCCCGGCCTATCTCGCCCGCTTCGGAACCCCGCAATCGCCTGCCGATCTCACCGGGCATCAGGGGGTGCTGTTCGCCTCGCCGACGACGGGGCGGGTCGAGGACTGGGAGTGGGAGGAAGGGGGGACATTGCGCCGGCTGGCGATCCCCGGTCGCGTGACGGTGAACAGCGCGGAGGCGCAGATCGCCTGTTGTCTTGCCGGTCTCGGGCTGATCCAGATTCCGGCCTATGATGTCCGCGCATATCTCGCGGCGGGCGAACTCGCGGAAGTGATGCCTGGCCATGTCGCTGCGCCTCTGCCGGTGACGCTGCTTCATCCCGACCGGCACCATGTTCCCGCACGGTTGCGCGTGTTCATGGACTGGATGACCGCGTTGCTGCGCGCCGAGGTGGTCGACTGAGCGCTTGCCGACGCGCGGTTTCTCCCTAGATCGGCGGCGACCACAGATGGAGGCGATGTGACCCAGACCCGCACCGAAACCGATTCGATTGGCGCGATCGAGGTACCCGCGGACGCCTATTGGGGGGCGCAGACGCAGCGAAGCATCGAGAATTTCCCGTTCGGGCTGACAGAGCGGATGCCGATCGGCATCGTTCGCGCCCAGGCGATCGTGAAGCAGGCAGCGGCGCGGGTGAACGCGAAGCATGGCCTGAAGCCCGAGATCGTCGCGGCGATCGAAGACGCGGCGCAGGCGATCGTGTCGGGGGAGCTCGACGATCAATTTCCACTGGTGATCTGGCAGACCGGATCGGGCACCCAGACCAACATGAACGTCAACGAAGTGATCGCCGGCTATGCCAACGAGAAGCTGGCGGGCACGCGGGGCGGCAAGGCGCCGGTCCATCCTAACGATCACGTCAATATGAGCCAGTCGTCCAACGACAGCTTCCCGACCGCGCTGCACGTCGCGACGGTGCTGGCGACGCGCGATCTGCTGCTGCCGGCGTTGGAGCAATTGACCGCTTCGCTCGCCGCCAAGGCAGAAGCCTGGGACCATATCGTCAAGATCGGCCGTACCCACACCCAGGACGCGACCCCGCTGACGCTGGGGCAGGAATTCTCGGGCTATGCTGCGCAGCTGGTGAGCTGCCGCGCGCGGATCGAGGGCGCGCTCAACGGCAGTATCCGCAAGCTCGCGATCGGCGGCACCGCAGTGGGCACCGGGCTCAACGCGCCCGAGGGCTGGGCCGAGGACATGACGGCGGCGATCAGCGATATCACCGGGACGGAATTCGAAAGCGCGCCCAACAAGTTCGAACAGTTGGCGGCGAAGGACGGGCTCGTCTTCTTCTCGGGCGCGCTCAACACGCTCGCGGTGGCGCTCAACAAGATCGCCAATGATATCCGCTTTCTGGGGTCGGGGCCGCGCTCGGGGCTGGGCGAGCTGTCGCTGCCCGCGAACGAGCCGGGCAGCTCGATCATGCCGGGCAAGGTCAACCCGACCCAGGCCGAGTCGCTGACGATGGTTGCGGCGCAGGTGATCGGGAACAATCAGGCGGTCACCGTCGGCGGGATGCAGGGGCATTTCGAGCTCAACGTGTTCATGCCGCTGATCGGTGCGAACGTGCTGCGATCGATCCATCTGCTGTCCGTGGGGATGACGAGCTTTGCCGAACGCTGTGTCGACGGGATCGAGGCGAATGAGCGGCAGATCGCCGATCTGGTCGGGCGTTCGCTGATGCTCGTCACTGCGCTGGCGCCCGAGATCGGTTACGACAACGCCGCCAAGATCGCCAAGGTCGCACATGCCGAGGGGCTGACCCTGCGCGAGGCTGGGTTGAAGCTGGGGCTGGTCGACGAGGCGACGTTCGACCGGCTGGTGCGGCCCGAGACGATGGTGGGGCGCTAGGGGCCGGACCCCAGGAGTCACCCGCCGTTCATGGAACCGCCGCGACAACCTGCCGTTGAAGGATCGGACCTAGGCAAGAGGAGCCAATATGATCGGACGGGTTATCGGTGCGCTGGTGGGGCGTGAGATCGACCGGCGCGACGGCAGCGGCGGCGCAAAGGGGGCCGCGATCGGCTTCCTTGCGGCGGGCGCGCTGAAGCGGCTGGGACCGCTCGGCCTGGCTCTGGGCGGCGCCTATGTCGCCAAGAAGGCCTATGACCGGCACAAGGCGGGGCGTGGGAAGTAACGCCGCCGCTTGACGCATGCGCCATGCCCGCGCCAAAGGCGCGCATGGCGCATCGCGATTCCAAGTTTGAATTTGACCGCAGGGGCGTATTGTTCGTCCTCTCCTCGCCCTCCGGCGCGGGGAAATCGACCATCGCGCGCAAGCTGCTGGAAGTCGAACCCGGCATGGGCGTCTCGGTCTCCGCCACCACGCGTCCCATGCGCGAGGGCGAGCAGGACGGCCGAGAATATCATTTTGTGAGCACCGAGGAATTCAAGGCGCGCGCGGCGAACCATGAATTTCTCGAATGGGCGCACGTCTTCAACTATCGCTACGGCACGCCGCGCGCGCCAGTGAAGAAGATGCTGGCCGAGGGCCAGGATGTGCTGTTCGATGTCGATTGGCAGGGCGCGCAGCAGCTGTTCCAGCTCGAAGGCGGCGACGTCGTGCGCGTGTTCATCGTGCCGCCTTCGCTCACCGAGCTTGAGAAGCGGCTGCGCGACCGCAACACAGACAGCGAGGAAGTGATCCAGTATCGGATGAAGCGCGCCGAGCGCGAACTCTCCCACTGGGACGGCTATGACTATGTCGTGGTCAATGACGACCTGAATGCCTGTTTCGAGAAGGTCCACACGATCCTTCAGGCCGAACGCGAGAAACGCTCGCGCAAGCCGGGGTTGATCGGCTTCATCCGCGAGCGGCAGGAAGAAGCGGTCGCCATGGGGCTGACGACGCGCTAACCTTCTTCCCTGACAAGGGGAGACGCATGATGCCGAGAGCTGTACTGGGCGGCCTGCTGGGCGGGATCGCCATGTGGATCATAGGCTTCATCTTCTGGGGCACGCCGCTCAAATATCTGGCGCTGACCCAGACCAGCGATGCCGCGAGCGCGACGATCCAGGCGACACTGGCACAGCAGCTGGCGGCGACAGGCACCGGAGCCTATCCGATTCCCTGGCCCGACACCCCGACCGGAACGCAGCTTTACGGGCAGGGGCCGGTGGCGATGGTGCTGTTCAACAACAGCGGCTTTGCGGCGCTGGATACCAGCGCACTGATCAGCGGGCTGATCCTGGGCATCGTCTGCTCGATCCTGCTGGCGTTCGCATTGGCGCGAGTGACGGCGGGATGGAGCTTTGGCGGGCGGCTGACGGTCGTCGGCCTCTTCGCGCTGGCGATCACGACCTATGCCCAGCTCGGTCAGCCGATCTTCAACCATGCCCCCTGGGGCTATTTCGTCTATCTGTGGATCAGCGAGATCGCCGGGTGGCTGGCGGCGGGCGCGGCGATCGCGTGGATGCTGCCCAAGCCAGTGGTCGTGGCGCCGGTGGTGGAGCCGGTGGACCCTCCAACGGTCTGAACCCTCCCAGCCATCACCCCGGCCTTGTGCCGGGGTGAAGGAGAGGCGCTGGGTAGCCGATCCCTAAAGCAGCGACAGGAAGCGTGCGCCCGCGTCGAAATCGGCCCGCCGCGTAGCGCGGGCCTTACGGGCGAGATCGTCCTCCCCCCAATGCTCGGCCTGCCAGTCCTCATCGAGATTGGCGGCGGACCAGATATCCTCGGGCGTTGCCGCGCCTTCGAGCAGCGCGAGCGCGGCAATCAGCGATCCGGTGACGGTGACCAAGGGGGAGAGCGCGGCGAGTTGGAAGGGCGAAAGGGCAGCGACCGCATCGGCGAGCTTTGCGACCGTCTCGGGCGACTGGGCGCGGTGCATCACGCCGGTGGTGGTGACCGGATTGATCCCGTAGCGGGTGCGCGCCCAGTCGAGAAGCGGATCCCATGCCGCCTGCTGGCGCAGCTGAAGCTCGAGCGGATGATCGGCGCGATAGCAGAGCAGATCGCTCTCGCCGTACTTGGCCAGGCCCGCGGCGAAGGCGGTCGTATCCGGCGCGATCCGGTCGATCGCGGCGTTGCTGAGGCCGGTGAGCGGCATCGCGCGCGGATCGATCGTCTCACCGACATTGCGCCATTCATCGGCCACCGCCTTGGCCAAGGCGGGCGAGGGCAGCGTCAACGGCACGCGGCCGGGCGTGCGGACAGGCTTGCCGTCGAGATGGATGTCGTGACCGTCCGGCACCGCTACGGCGTCGGCGTCCTTCCAGAAACGCTTCATGAGTTACGGATCCGGGGTAGGCGGCGTGCGCCAGCGACGCGCCAGAAAGCGGGGGACGACCGCGATGCAGTAGAGGCCGGCGAGCAGGATCGCGCCGCCGAGCAGGCGCATCCACATCGAATCCGCCTTGCCCAGAATGACGAGGCCGAACACCGCGCCGGCGACGGCGACGATCTGGGTCATCACCATCACAAAATAGCGGTTGCGGGCGGGGTCCTCGGTCATAACGCCTCCAGCATCGCCGGAAGGTCGCGCGCAGTGTCAGAGACGCGGTGCGCGCCGGCAGCCGTCAATTCATGGGGTTCGTGATAGCCCCATGCAACCCCCACGGCATGCGTTCCCGCGTTGATCGCCATGGCGATGTCGAAGCTGGTGTCGCCGATCATCGCGGTGGTGTGCGGCGCGGCGCCCGCCTCGGCGATCGCCAGCTCCAGCATCGAGGGATGCGGCTTGGAAGGATGGCGATCGGCGGTCTGGAGCGTGACGAAGCGCCTGGTGAGCCCATGGTGTTCGAGGATAAGCGCAAGGCCGCGATCGGACTTGCCGGTGGCGACGCCGAGCAGCCAGCCGGCTTGGTCGAGTGCGTCGATCGCCTCGACGATACCGTCGAACAGCGGCTCGGGATCGAGCGCGCGGTCGGTGCGCATCGCATGGAAGGCGCGCTTATAGTCCTCGGCCATCAGTTCGTGCTGGCGCGCCTCCGCCTCGGGCAGCAGCGCCGCGATGGCAGGGACGAGGCTGAGGCCGACGATGCGGCGGATCGAGTCACGGCCCGGCGGTTCGAGCCGGTGCTGGGCGAAGCATGCTTCCATCGCGCGGCAGATATTGGCTTGCGAATCGACGAGCGTGCCGTCGCAGTCGAACACGGCGAGGCGGTTCATTTCTTCTTCGGCTTTGCGGGCTTCGCTGGTTTTCCGGACTTCTCGGCCTTTTCCCCTCGGCCGCGCCGTTCGCCGCGGCGTTCCTTGCGATAGGTTTTGGCGTGCGCCTTGGCCTTCGCCTTTTCCTGCTCGCGGGACATCGGCGCCCTCTCGTCCGGCGGCATGTTGTCGCCGCGCTCGATGTCGAAGCCCAATTGGGTAAGCGTTTCGGCGAAATGGGTGGGCAGATCCGCCGTCACGTCGAGCTTGCCGCCATCGGGATGATCGATGCGGATACGTCGCGAATGAAGGTGCATCTTGCGCGAGATGCTGCCCGACAGGAACGCCTCGGCTAGCCCGTACTTGCCGTCGCCGACGATCGGATGGCCGATCGCCGCCATGTGGACACGCAGCTGGTGCGTGCGCCCGGTATGCGGCTGAAGCTCGACCCAGGCGGCGCGGTTGCCGGCGCGATCGATCACGCGATAGCGGGTGCGCGCGGGCTGGCCCTCATCCTCGTCCACCTGCATCTTCTCGCCGCCGGTGCCCGGCTGCTTGCCGAGCGGGAGGTCGATGAAGCCGTCCTCGATACTCGGCACGCCCATGACGATCGCCCAATAGGTTTTCCGCGCGGTGCGCCCGGAAAAGCTCTTGGAGAAATAGGCGGCGGCACGAGCGGTGCGGGCGAGGACGAGCGCGCCCGACGTATCCTTGTCGAGCCGGTGGACCAGCTTGGGCCGGGTATCGAGGTCGAAATAAAGGCCGTCGAGCAGCTGATCGACATGGTCGTGGGTCTTCGTGCCGCCCTGTGTCGCGAGGCCGGGTGGCTTGTTGATGACCATCGCCTGCGCGTCGCGATGGATGACCATCGATTCGGCGAACTCCATCTGCTCGGGCGTGAGCTGGGGGCGGGCCTTTTTCGGCTTTGCCGTGGCCGCCTGCACGGGTTCGGCCGGAGGTACGCGAATCACCTGTCCGGCCTGGATGCGGTCGCCGGGTGTAGCGCGCGCGCCATCGACGCGGAGCTGGCCGGTGCGCGCCCAGCGCGAGACGATGTTGAAGCTGGCATCGGGCAGGTGCCGCTTGAACCAGCGATCGAGCCGGATGCCGTCATCGTCGATGCCGACGGTGAACTGGCGGACGTTCTGCGAAGCGTCGCTCATGCGGCCACCCGTGCGATCTGGAGCCCGGCGAAGAGCGCGAGGATCGAGCCGGCCACCGAGGCGAGGATGTAGAGCAGGGCAACGCCATGGTCGCCCCGCTGGAGCATGGTCGCGGTTTCGAGGGAGAAAGCGGAGAAGGTGGTGTAGCCGCCGAGCAGACCGACGCCGAGCAGGTAGCGCAGCGCTTCGTCCCCGCTGGCGCGTGCGGCGAGCCAGCCGGCGAGCAGGCCCATGAGCATGCCGCCGAGAAGGTTCACGACCAGCGTGCCCCAGGGAAAGCCCGGTCCCCAAAGTGCGAGCGCGGCGCGGCCGGTGAGATGCCGTGCCCCGGCGCCGATCGCGCCGCCGAGCATGACGAGAAAGAGGTGGTTCATCCCGTGCCACTAGAGCATTTTCACATCGTGTGAAAATGCTCTCGCTTCTTGAGGTCGCATTTTCCGAGTCGTCGATCGCAGACGGTCAACTTGAAAATGCTCTGGGCGGGAAACGGGGGCGGGGACTAGGGCCTAAGCCCTGGGTCACCGCCCCCGTCGGGTGGAGGGGAGCGCTGGAACGCTCCCCTCCGGGAGAAACTAGTTACCGCCGTTGGCGATCAGGTCGAGATCGGTGCCGCCGTCGCTGCGCGCCGACATCATCACGACATAGGCCGAGCCGTCGCGGCCGCGGGTCCCCCCGAGGACGTGCTGGCCATCCTTGGCCTGATGCTCTGCGGTGAAACCGCCCTTGATCGCCTTCGTATAATACCAGTCGATCATCGTCTGGAGTGGCTGCGGAGTCGAGAAGCTTACCACCCGAAGTGAGCATTGGGCATCCTGCGCACCCGCTGCCTCGCTGACGCGGGCCTGCGGGTGGAGCGGCATGCCGGCGGGCATGCGCGCGGCCCACTGCGCCGAATAGGCGAGCTTGCCCGCGCAACCCGCGGTGCGCTTGTCCTTCTGCTTCGCCGCCAGGCTGCCGAGCGTGATCGCCGATTGCTGGGCGTCGCACGCCTCGCACTTCCCGCTGGGCGCCGGCGCCTTGAGCAGTTCGCCGTCCTTGGGCATCGCAGCCTTGCCGGCGGCGACCGTTTCCGAAGGCAGCGGCGCCGAATAGGGCTGGCTGGGCGGGCGGATCGCGTCCTTGTTTGACTGCGAGGCGAGCTGCGGATCGACCATGATCTGGTCCTGCAGCGCGCCCATCAGTGCGGGGTCGGCGGTGTTGCCGGTGATCTCGTTATCGAGCGCATCGACATTCTGGTTGTTCGCACCGCCGCCGCACGCGGCAAGCGCGAGCGGCAGAAGGACGACGGCACTGGCCAGGCGGATCATCAAGGAGCTCCCCATTTCGTTCAGCGTGATGCCAGATCAGGGTTAAGGAAGCGTTCGGGATACGGGCCGCGCGCCGTCTCAAGGGCGTCGTCATTCCCGCGAAGGCGGGAATCCATCGCCTCTGCCTCCTCGGCTCTATGCGACGGGCCAGCCAGAATGGATCCCCGTCTGCGCGGAGATGACGGACCAGGGAAAGTGAGAGCGCTCACCCCTTTGCCTTCTCCGCGGCGATCCAGGTCTCGATCTGTGCGTCGAGCACGTCGAGCGGCACGGCCCCCTGGGCGAGCACGGCGTCGTGGAAGCCCTTGAGGTCGAACTTTGCCCCCAGCGCCTTCTCCGCGCGGGCGCGCAGCTCGCGGATCTTGATTTCGCCGAGCTTGTAACCGAGCGCCTGGGCCGGCCAGCTGATGTAGCGGTTGACCTCCGCGTCGATGTTCGCCGCCGACAGCGCGGTGTTGTCGAGCATGAACTGGACGGCCTGTTCCTTTGTCCAGCCCTTCGAATGGATGCCGGTGTCGACGACGAGGCGGCAGGCGCGCCACATCTCGTAGCTGAGGCGGCCCATCTGCTTCTCGGGCGTGTCGTACAGCCCCATCTCGATCCCGATCCGCTCCGAATAGAGACCCCAGCCCTCGGTGAAGGCGGTGAAGCTGGCGAGATGACGGCGGAACGGACTCGTCTCCATTTCCTGCTGGAGCGCGATCTGGTGGTGGTGGCCGGGGACGGCCTCGTGCGCGGTGAGCGCGGGCAGCTCGTAGAGCGGGCGCTGATCAAGCTTGGAGGTGTTGACGAAATAATTGCCGGCAAGGCCGAGCTGCGGGTTGCCCGGGCCGTAATAGGCGGTGGTGGTGCCTTCGGCAGTCTCGGCGGGAATCTGCTTCAGGCCATAGGGCAGGCGGGCCATCTTGTAGAAAAAGCCGGGCATCTTGCCGTCGATCAGCTTGGCCTGGAAGGCCGCGGCCTCCATCAGCGCTTCGGGCGTCTTGGCGTAATATTTGGGGTTGGTGCGCAACTCCTGCACGAACGCCTCGCGGCTGGGGTATCCGGCCTTCTTCGCGACCTCGGCCATTTCCGCGCGGATGCGTGCGACCTCGTCGAGGCCGATCTTGTGGATCTGCTCGGCGCTATAGTCGGTGGTGGTGAGCTGGCGGATGCGGAAGGCGTAGTATTTGGCGCCGCCGGGCTGGGCGGAGACGCCGACCGCCCTGGCGCATTTGGGCTCGTAGCTGGTGCGATAGAACTGCGCTGCCTTGGCGTAGGAGGGGTTGATCGCCGTGGTAATCACCGACTTTGCCCGGGCCTGGAGCGCCGCCCATTCCGCATCGGTCGCGTCGGCGGGCTTGGGCCGGGCGAAGGGCGAATAGAAGCGCGATTTTACGGGGTCGTTCTGGATCACGCCGGTGATCGTCTTCTCGAAGCCTGCCAGGCTGACGCAGGGCTGGACGTAGCCGCCCTTCACTGCCTGCGCGGTGATGTCGATCAGCGTGTCGTTGGTCTTCGGGAACTGTTCGAGCCGGGTCAGATAATTGGCGTAGTCGGCCTTGCGGCGGAAGGACAGGCGGTCGGCCTGTCCGGCGGCGCCCTGCCAGGGGTTGGAATAGCTGGTGAACAGCATCGTGCGCTGGCCATAGCCGTTCGATTCGACGCTTTCGGCGAGCAGGCGGCGCAGGATCGCCTTGTCCGTGCGCTCGGCGGGCGAGAGGCCGGAATCGGCAATGGCGTCGAGGCGCTTCAGGAACGCTGCTTCGGCGGCGGCGCGGCGATCTTCCGCAGCGAGGCTGACGTCGCCGACTTCGGTCGCATATTCGGCATTGCCGATCGACAGCGCGAAACCGGGATTTTCCTTCTGTACCCAGGCGAAATGCTCCGCGAGCAAGGTGCGAAGATCATCGGACGGGGTTGCGGCGGCGGGGGCTGCAACCGCCAGCAGCGCTGCACCCAAGGCGATTCGCGCCGCGTTGCGACCACGGAAACTGTCAAAGCTCACACTAAGTACCCCCTGATGTCCTCCTTCCGGCGACGCCCGCGGATCGTGGCGGGCATGCGGAAGGGGGATTGGTTCTGCATGGCCGCGAGGCAAGCAGACCAATTCGAACATTGCAACCTTCGCACGGCACCTTTCGGCGCAGGCGGGGAGGGGTTACGAAACCGGAACGGGCGCGGCCGGTTGGCTGGATACCGCCCGACGTCTGCCGGTTGAGGGAGTTCATGCGGTGCCCAGACCCCGATGACAGAGGCTGCCGTTCCACGCCGTACGATCGGTGATGCCGATGTGTTCGCGTTGACCGTGGGCATTGTGGTGGGGGCGGGCATCTTCCGCACCCCGGCGATGGTCGCGGGGTTCGCGCCCGACGCGGCGACGATGATCGCGGCATGGGTCGCGGGCGGGCTGCTCTCGATCGTGGGGGCGCTCTGCTATGCCGAGATGGCTGCGGCGTGGCCGCATATGGGCGGCGACTATCACTTTCTTGGCCGCGCCTATGGCGAGCGGCTGGCATTCCTATACGCTTGGGCGCGGCTGACGGTGATCCAGACCGGATCGCTGGCGCTGCTGGCATTCATCGTCGGCGACTATCTTCAGGTGATTGTGCCGCTGGGCCCGGCGGGGCCGGCGATCTGGGCCGGAATCGCCGTGCTGGCGGTGAGCGCGGTCAACTGGCTCGGTATCCGCTGGGGTGCGGCCGCGCAGCGCTGGCTGACATTGGCGGAGGTGGGCGGGCTGGTCGCGATCATCGTCGCGGGGTTCATGGTGGCCCCCGCGGGTGCTGCGCCGGCACCGGCGAGCGATGGCGGCGCGATCGGGCTGATGATGGTGTTCGTCCTGCTCGCCTATGGCGGGTGGAGCGAGGCGGTCTACGTCTCCGCCGAGATGAAGGCGCCGCCGCGGCGGATCGCGCCGATCATGGCGGGGGCGCTGGCGCTGGTGACGCTGCTCTATGTACTGATGAACCTTGCCGCATTGCATGCGCTGGGTTTTGCCGGGCTGGCGTCGTCCGAAGCGGTGGCGGCGGAGGTGATGCGCCGTGCGCTGGGGGATGGCGGCGCGGCGGCGATCAGTGCGGCGGTGGCCGTCGCAGCGCTGACCAGCGCCAATGCGACCGCGATCACCGGCGGACGCACCGCGGCGGCGCTGGGCCGTCGCTTCAATGCTCTGCGCTGGCTCGGGCGGTGGGACATGAGGCGCGACACCCCGGGCAATGCGTTGCTGGCACAGGGTGCGGTGGCATTGGCACTGGTCGTGGCCGGTGCCTTCGCCCGCGACGGGTTCCAACTGGCGGTGGAATATACCGCGCCGGTCTTCTGGTTCTTCCTGCTGCTGGTCGGGGTCGCGCTGTTCGTGCTGCGGCAACGTTTCCCGGAGGTCGAGCGGCCGTTCCGCGCGCCGCTCTATCCCGTTCTTCCCGCCGTCTTCTGCGCGACGACGGCGTATCTGCTGTGGTCCAGCCTGGCCTATACCGGCTGGGGCGCGTTTGCGGGGGTTGCCGTACTGGGAGCAGGTGCAGTCCTGCTCCTGTTTCTGAAGCCTGACGAGGAGCCATGCCCATGAAGCTCATCTTCACCGCCGCCGCCATGCTGATGGCGGGCAGTGCGATCCAGCCGCCGCCCGGTCCGGCGCCGGCCGTCACCCAGGAAAGCCGTGCCCCGGACGTGATCTATGTGCCCACACCGCCCGAGGTGGTCGAAGCAATGCTCGATATGGCGCAGGTCAAAGACGGCGATGTGCTCTACGATCTGGGATCGGGCGACGGCCGAATCCCGATTGCGGCGGTCAAGCGCGCCAGGGTCAAGGCCACCGGGATCGATATCGATCCGCAGCGTATCGCCGAGGCAAATGCCAATGCAAAGGCGCAGGGCGTGGAGGGCAAGGTGACCTTCCGCCAGGCGGACCTGTTCGCGAGCGATTTCAGCGATGCGAGCGTGGTGACCCTCTATCTGCTCGATACACTGAACGAGAAGCTGCGGCCCAAATTGCTCGCCGAATTGAAGCCCGGCACTCGCATCGTGAGCCATGCCTTCCGCATGGGCGCGTGGGAGCCCGACAAGACGCAGGATGTGAACGGGCGGACGATCTATTTCTGGACGGTGCCCAGGAAGGGCGAGAAGCCCAAAGGGCTCTAGGGAAAGCGGATCACCACGTTCGGCGACGGCATCGCGGCGGTGAAGCGGCGCGGCGCGACGGGCTGCCAGCGTTCGCCAGAAAAGGCCCGATCGATCGTCGCCCAGTTGCCGACCTGATCGAACGCATCGAGCGCGAACGGCAGACCTTCGGCGCCAAGCGGAGAGTTGGTGTCCGCGACGTGAAAGTGAAGATGCGTGCCGCCCACTTGGCCGGTGGCGCCGACGCGGCCGAGCAGCTGGCCGCGGCGCACGCGATCGCCTTTCCTGACGGCGATGCCCTGCTTCAAATGCTCGTAAAACACGATGCGCCCGTTCCCGATGTCGATCGCGATATAGTTGCCGGTGGCGTTTTCGGGATCGCTCGGCTCGTCGGGATTGCGCTGAACCGGATCGGCAAAATCGTCCCTCGCGGCGATGACCTGGCCGTCGGCGACTGCGATCACTTCGGCACCGAAACCCGGATCGGCGGCGTAGCGGGGTTCCTTCGGGTTGCGGTCGGCATGGAAGAAGTCGATCGCGAAGCGGCCGGGAACCCGCGGCGTGCCGTTCAGCGCGTAGACGTAGCGGCGGTGGCCGAACTCCATCTCCGGTTTGTAGACCGCCGACCAGGTGCCGCCGCGCAGCGGCGGGCCGAAGGGGCGGGGCGCCGCTGCGATGGCGCGCGGGGCGCTTTCGATCGTAACCGGCGGGCGTTCGGGGATCGCGTAGGTGATCCGGTGGCGGATCGCCGCGACCGGGCGTTCGACAGGCTGGTTGATGAAGAGCAGCGCGTGCGCGCCGGGCGCGACCAGCGTGCGATCGGCATCCTTGGCGACCCATTGACCGCCGATCAGTGCCGCCAGCTGCTCGCCTTCGTAACGGCCGAGCGTGCGGCCTTCGCCATCGATGATCTCCAGCGTGTTCAGGCGAAGCGGCGATCGGTGGAAGCTCGAGACGCGGATCTCATAGGCGATCTGCATGCCGTCGGTGCGCGCGAGATGCACGGGCTGAGCGGGGACGGTGAGTTCGAGCGAGATGGGCGGGATTTTCTGTGCGCTGACCGGGGCGGCAATCGCGAGTGCGGCGATGACGGGGAGCGTACGGATCATGCGGTCTCCAGCAGACGATCGGCCTGAGCGCGGGCCTCGTCGGTGATCTGGGCGCCGGAGAGCATGCGGGCAATTTCTTCTCGACGAGCGTCGTTATCCAGCGCACGAACGCCCGTGCGGGTGACGAGGCCGTCATGGCTCTTGGCGATGAGCAGATGGTGCCTGCCGCGCGCTGCGACCTGTGGACTGTGGGTGACCACGAGCAATTGCGCGTCCGCAGCCAGGCGGGCCAGACGTTCGCCGATCGCGCTAGCCACCGCGCCGCCGACGCCGCGGTCGATCTCGTCGAAGATCAGCGTGCGCGCGCCGCCCTCTTCGGCGAGCGCAACCTTGAGCGCGAGGATGAAGCGGGACAGCTCGCCGCCCGAGGCGATCTTGATCAGCGGGGCGAAGGGGGCGCCGGGATTGGTCGACACCTCGAACTCCACCCGGTCGCGGCCCGAAGCGGCCCATTGGTCGCGTGGGAGCGGGTCGACCACGGTGCGGAAGCGTGCGGCGTCGAGCTTGAGCGGGGCGAGCTCGGTCGCGACTGCGCTGTCGAGGCGCGCGGCCGCGGCGGTGCGGGCGGCGGACAGGGTTTCCGCTGCCTGGGTATAGGCGGCCTCGGCCTTGGCGAGCGCGGCTTCGAGGCGCTGGATCGTGTCCTCGCCCCCCTCGATCCGGGCGAGGCGCGCGGTGAGGGTCTCGGTCAGCTCGGCCAGGTCGTCGGGCTGAACGCGATGCTTGCGCGCAAGGCCGCGCAGTTCGAACAACCGGGCTTCGTCGGCTTCGAGTGCCTGCGGATCGAAGGCGAGCGCCTCGGCCGCCTCGTCCACCTTCTCATGCGTCGTGCCGCCTTCGATCAACGCGCGATCGAGCGCGGCGAGTGATTCGGCGAGGGCCGGGTGATCGTCGGCGATGCGCTCAAGGATGCGCGCGGCCTGACGAAGCCGGGTGAGCGCGCCGTCGCTGCCGTCGAGCAGATCGGCGATCGCCTGAAGTTCGCCCGCGATCTTCTCGCCGCGTTGCATCGATGCGCGGCGCTCGGCGAGCTGTTCTTCCTCGCCGGGCTCGGGGGCGAGTGCGGTGAGTTCGGCGACGGCGTGTTCGAGCCATTCGCGGTCGCGTGCGGCATTCTCCTGCTCCTCGCGTGCGGCTGCCAACTCCTCTTCCGCCGCGCGGAAGGCGCGATGCGCGTCGGCGACGGCATCGGTGTCGAGCTTGCCGAAAATATCGAGCAGGACGCGGTGGCCCCGCGGGTTGAGCAGGCCGCGGTCATCATGCTGGCCATGGATCTCGACAAGGAAGGCGCCGAGCTCGCGGAGCAGCGCGGCGGATGCGGGCGAATCGTTGACGAAGGCGCGGCTGCCGCCATCGGCCTTGACGATGCGGCGAATGAGCAGGGGCTCGCTCGGGTCGAAATCGATGCCGTTTTCGGCGAGCAGCGTCGCAACCGGGGCGGGGTCGGCCAACTCGAAGCTCGCGGTAACGACTGCCTGTGCAGCGCCCTGGCGAACGAGGCCGCTGTCGGCGCGCATGCCGAGCGCGAGGCCCAGCGAATCGAGCAGGATCGACTTGCCCGCGCCCGTCTCGCCGGTGAGCACGCCGAGGCCCGCGCGGAAATCGAGGTCGAGCGCCTCGATCAGCACCACATCGCGGATGTTGAGGCCGGTCAGCATCGGCCGCTGTTACCCCGTTTTGTTCCGCCTTGGGAGAGGGCTTCTCGTGATAAAGCCGCACCGCCCTCCGCAGCCATTCCATCGATGCTGCGCATCGCCGGAACCTTGGGCTGACGCCGCCTCGTGCGCTCGTGCACGAGCAACGCAGACTAATTGGTTTCGTCGTCGACGGGCTTGGGCTTGGGCACGTCGTCGAGCTTGGGCGCGGTTGCAGCGGCGGACGCGGGGACGGCCACCGCCTCGCCATGCTTGCCGATCAGCTCGTAGGCGCGCGCATACCATTGCGTGCCGGGATAGTTTGCGCCGAGCACCGCCGCGGCCTTCTTCGCCTCCTCCTTCACGCCGAGCGCGAGATAGGATTCGGTGAGGCGCATCAGCGCCTCGGGCGTGTGGGTGGTGGTCTGGTAGGTATCGACCACGGTGCGGAAGCGGATGATCGCGGCGAGCCACTGGCCGCGCACCTGATAGTAGCGGCCGACCTCCATCTCCTTGCCCGCGAGGTGATCGCGGACGAGATCGACCTTGAGGCGCGCGTCGGCGGCGTAGCGGGTGTTGGGGTAACGGCGGTTGAGCTCGCCCAGCGCGTCGAGCGCCTGCTGGGTGATCTTCTGGTCGCGCGTCACGTCGCTGATCTGCTCGTAATAGCTGAGCGCGATCAGATAATAGGCATAGGGCGCGTCACGGTTGCCGGGGTGGACGGCGAGGAAGCGCTGCGACGACTGGATGGCTTGGGTGTAGTTGCGGTCGAGATAGTAGGCGAAGGCTCCCATCAGCTGCGCACGGCGTGCCCAGACCGAATAGGGATGCTGGCGTTCGACTTCATCGAACAGCGCCGCCGCAAGCTTGTACTGGCCCCGGTCGAGCCGGTCCTTGGCCGCTGTGTAGAGCGTGCCCACGTCGCGCGCGACATAGGGCAGGTCGGCGCGGGTGCCGCCACCGCGGGCGCAGCCGGCAAGCGCGAGCGCCGCAACGAGAACAAGGGCGGTGGAACGGATCGGAAGCATACGCATGGCGCGGTTCTTAAAGCGTGTTTGGAAATGCGCCAAGCGGGCATTTCGGCGATCCTCATTCGCCACGGCGGGATGTTTTGTGCGGACGGCGGGGAGGCGGGGATCGAAGGCGCACGATGGCGCGTTGCCTGCGTGTCCCGAATCCCGCATGGAGACGCTATGTCCGCGACCCTTCTGGCCCCGCACCGGGTGGAGAAACCTTGGGGACGACACAGTCTGTGGCCGGGATTCGCAGATCCTGCGCCCGATGGCGAGCCGGTGGGCGAGATCTGGTTCCAGTCGCCGGGCGACAGCGCGCCCGAGCTGCTGATCAAATATCTCTTCACCAGCGAGAAGCTGTCGGTTCAGGTGCATCCTGACGATACGCAGGCGCGCGCGCGGGGGTTGCCGCGCGGCAAGGACGAGTGCTGGGTGATCCTGGCGGCCGAGCCGGGGGCGACGATCGCATTGGGCACGCATGAACCGGTCGATGACACGACCTTGCGCGCGGCGGCGCTGGATGGATCGATTGAAACGCTGCTCGACTGGAGGTCGGTCAAGGCCGGGGACTTCATCTACGCCCCGTCACGGACCATCCATGCGATCGGCGCGGGAATTACGCTGATCGAGATCCAGCAGAACAGCGAGACGACCTACCGTCTCTACGATTATGGCCGCCCGCGCGACCTGCATCTGGAGGACGGCGTTGCGGTGGCCGATGCGGTGCCGTTCGTCGATGCGCCGATGCCGGGCGAGGTCGAGCCGGGACGGACGATCCTGGTCGAAGGTCCCAAATTCGTGGTGGAGCGCTGGCCCGGTGGCGATCGCGCGCTGCGGATGCCCGACGGGGTCACCGGCTGGCTGGTGCCGGTGCGCGGAGACGGTGAAATCGACGGAGTCGCGTGGAAGGCCGGCGAGTGCCTGACCGTGACCGGAAACGCGGTGCTCACCGCATCTCCCGACAGCGACCTGCTATTTGCCTACCCAGGCAGGAAGCGCCTGTAAAAGCAGCGTTAAAATCTGGCCGTAGGATGAACGCGGGGTCGTTTTGCGTTCATGCAACCTGCCCGCGCCCCGCCCGTTGAAAGGGGGTTCAAGAGGCAGGAGAGTATCATGCGTACCCCCATGATCGCCGCCATGATGGTGTCGGTGGTCCTTACCCCGATCCCCGCCATGGCCCAGCAGACGCCGCGCGAAGCGGCACGCGAATATCGCAAGGAGGTTCGCGATGCGGAACGCGACTATCGCCGCGACGTACGTCGCGCCGACAGTCCGCGCGACGTGCGCGACGCCCAGCGCGAATATCGCCGCGAAGTGCGCGATGCGCGCCGCGACTATCGCGAGGACCGGCGCGATTGGCGCCGCTATCGCGATTATGACTGGAACCGCCCGGCGCGCGGCCAGCGTTACTATTATGCCGACGACTATTATCGCGACGGCCGCTACTATCGCGAACGCCGCCTGACGCGCGCGGACCGCATCTATCGCGGCCGTGACGGACGCTATTATTGCCGCCGCAGCGACGGCACGACCGGGCTTATCGTCGGTGGCATCGCCGGCGGCCTGATCGGCAACGCTCTGTCGAATGGCCGGTCGAGCACGCTCGCGACGCTGCTAGGCGCAGCGGGCGGGGCAGCGCTCGGCTCATCGATCGACCGCGGCAACGTGCGTTGCCGCTAAGCCATGATGGCCGCGGGGTCCGGCGTGCCGGACCCCGTTCTTGTCACGTCAAAGAATGAATCCGCCGAGCCACAGCCGGACGAAGCCGACCAGCAGCACGATCAGGTTGAGGTTGCGGCCAGTGTTCGAATCCGACAGCGCGCCCAATGCCGCGCCGAGCACCGCGAGCGGGATCACCAGATAGTTGAGCCAACCCAGCAGCGGAATGAGACCGAGCAGCATGACCGGAAGGGCGATAACGCCGACGACGATAGAGACCAGATTCAGCATGACTTGAAGATGGGTCCTTTCCCGGGGTCTGACAAGGTGTTTTGTTCAAATAACACACATTCGGGCCGCAATTAAGGGTGCAGGAAAGATGAACGAAGCCAGCGCGGCTGCGACAATCGGCGACACAAAAGCACGACTTTGGTGAAACCACTGCGACAGGCGGGGCGGATACCGATGTTCGACCGCAAAGGAGCGGTCCTGTTTTTGAGTGAGGAGAGCAGAGATGAAGAAGATCGCAATGCTGATCGCCGGCCTTGGTATCGCGGCGACCACCATTCCCGCCGCGTCGGCCCAGCAGGGCTGGTGGGGTATCAACCAGCGCCAGGCGCAGCTCGATCAGCGGATCGACCGCGGCGTGCGTTCCGGCCAGCTCAACCGGCGTGAGGCTGCGCGGCTGCGGGCTGAGTTCCGCGGGATCGCCAATCTCGAATATCGCTATCGCCGCTCGGCTCCGGGTCTGACGATGGCGGAGCGCCGCGACCTCGACCGCCGCTTCGACGCGCTGGCGCGCAAGATCCGCTGGGAACGCCGCGACTGGGACCGTGGCTATCGCCGCTGAGCCGTTGAACGGGTGACACGCATGACGGCCTCCGCCCTGACGGGCGGGGGCCGTTTTGGTTGCCCTTCAGCGCAGCGGCTGGCCGCTGTCCTTCCATTTGTCGAGCACCTGCGACTCGGGCGCTACCGAATATTCAGGGCGCACGTCGCCGCTGCGGGCATATTCCTGCTGGACGGGCACGGGCTGCGGCTGGGCGGCCGGAGCAGTGGTGCCGGGCATCGCGGGCATCGGTACCGTCGCGGCTGCTGCGGCGGCCGCGACCTCGGCCGCGGTGACTGCGCGCGGATGCGGGCCGGGATAGGGCTCACCACCGAGATAGGCTTGTTTGAACGCGGCGCCGGTGCCCCAATAGCCCTTCCACCGGTGAAAGAAATGCGCGCCGAACACCCCGGTCATCACCAGACTGCGGTTCCACGACGGGGTGACGGCATAGGTATGATAATGGGTCGCCATGCCAACTGGCGCGAACACTTCGCCCGCGAGCGCCGAGGCGGCGACGCGCGATGCGCGCAGCCAGGCGGCGCGCGACGGGCGGCGGGCCATGGCTCCGTCGCAGGCATAGCTGAACTGGCAACCGGCCTTTTCCGACCCCTGATAGATCACGCCGCACACGGTGGCGGGGAAGGTGGGATGGCGGACACGGTTGAGGATCACCTGCGCCACCGCGCGCTGGCCGTCGTCCGGCTCGTTCGCGGCTTCGTAATAGATGGCGGTGGTGAGGCATTCGAGCGCGCGTGCCTTGTCCTGCGGCGTGCCGCGCATGACGAAGGGGGCGGCAGGGCGGAGCGTCGGATCGGGCGCATAGTCGGCGGGTTCCGGGCCCGCGGGCAGCGCGACGGTGCCGGTCACGCCGGCGGCGGGGGCAGCGGTCTCGTCGCTGGCGAGCTGATAGTATGCGGAGCCCGGGAAATGGTCGTCGGCCTCATAGCCGGTGGGGGCGGGGCCGGGGAGGGTGACGCGCTCGTCGCCCGCGCTCAACGCCGAGAAGCCGGCATGGGCCGAAAAGCCCGCGCCGACCAGCGACACCAGCAGCGCCGCCACGATTCCCCGAAGCTGTAGTCGCGTGAGTTGCCGCAGCACGATGGGTTCCCATGCGAGGCAATGGCCTCGTCAGGCGGGTCCCATAGCGCAGAACGGGTGAATTTTCTGCCCCGGATTTCGGGCCGTCCCGGGGCGAGACGATTGGTGGTTAAGGTAAGCTTTGGAAGGTCAGGCCTCTCCCTCGGGGGGAGAGGCCAAGGGTTTACTTCAGCATCGCGCTGTCGAGGTTGAGCGAGGTCGCAGGGATCACCTCGAGATTCGGGTGGGCCTTGCGCAGCTCGTCCACGAACAACTTGGCATCGCCGACCACGATGATGCTGGCGCGGGCCGGGTCGAGCACCTTCTTCGCCGCGGCCTGGACCCTGGCGGGGTCGACGCCCTGGATCGAGGGGATGTAGGTAGACAGCGTGTCGAGCGGCACGCCCTCGGCCACATAGTCGGCGAGCGCGCCGGCGATGCCGTCGGTCCGTTCGATCCGGCGGCCGAAGCTGCCGACCAGCACCGCCTTGCGCGAATCCAGTTCGGCGGCGGGGACGGGGGTCTCGCCGAGCTTCTTCATCTCCGCGGCGATCAGCGAGACCACTTCCGGTGCCGAGGGATTCTTGGTCTGCGTGGAGGCGGTGACGATGCCCGGCGCGCGGCGCGCATCGACGCTGCTGCCCGCGCCATAGGCGAGGCCGCGCTTGATACGGATTTCCCGGTTGAGGCGCGAGGTGAAGCCGACGCCGAGCGTGGCGTTGGCGACCTGGGCCGCGTAGAAATCCTTGTCGGCACGCGCGATGCCGGGGCGGGCGATGACGACGCCCGCCTGACCTGCGCCGGGCATATCGACGACGATGACGCGCGGGGCAGCGCGTGCGCTATCCCCGTCCGGAACGCCGTCGTGAACACCGGTCTTCCAGTCGCCGAACAGCTTCTGCGCGAGAGCGGTAGCGTCCTTCTGCGCAATGTCTCCGACCACCACCAGCGCTGCCTGAGACGGAATCCAGGCGTTGCGATAGGCACTGGTGATATCGTCGCGCGTGATTTTCGGGAGCGAGGTCACCGTGCCCGAGAGCATGTTGCCATAGGCCTGCTCTCCGAACACGGTGCGGCTGGCGACGATGCCCGACAGCGCGCCCGGATCCTTGAGCTGCACTGCGACCCCGTCGAGCGCCTGCTTTCGCGCGCGGTCGATCTCCGCCTGCGCGAAAACGGGGTTGCGCGCGACATCGGCGAGGATGGCAAGCGCGGGATCGATCTGATCGGCCTTGACCGTGACGGTGGCGAAAGCGGCGTCCCAGTCCGCGCCCGCACCGATCGACCCGCCGAGCGATTCGACCTGCTGTGCGATCTGCTCGGCCGAGCGAGTGGCGGTACCTTTGGTCAGCAGGTCCGCGGCGAGCGCTGCGGTGCCGGCCTTGCCGTTCGGATCGCTTCCGCCGCCTGCGGGAGCGACGACCGTGGCGGTGACGATCGGCAGGTCGCGCTTCTCGACCACGATGACGCGCAGGCCGTTGGCGAGCCTGGTTTCGATCGCCTTGGGGATGACCGGCGAGACCGGGGCGCCGGGGTTCGGGACGGCGACGCGCTGACCTTCGGGCGCCTGGGTGTGGATGACGACGTCACTCGGCACGACGAGCGGAGCGACCTTGACCGTCGAGGCGACGGCGATGGTGTCGCCTTTGGCGCCCTTGGCCATGGCGTCGGGCAGATAGATCAGCGCAGCCGACTGGTTGTCTCCCAGATATTTGCGCGCGACGCGCTGGACGTCGGCGGCGGTGACGCGGGCGACGGCGGCGAGTTGCTGATCGGCCGCCTTGGGATTTCCGCCGACGATGATCGAATTGGCGAGGGTCGATGCCTTGCCCTCGGCGGTCTCGCGGCTCTTCAACGAGGCGGTGAGAATCTCGTTCTTCGCTTCGGCGAGCTCCGCCTCACTCACCGGCTTGTCGCGCAGATCGGCGATCTCGCGGCGCATCGCCTTCTCGCCATCCTCGGCCGATTTGCCGCCGGCGAGGATCGCGTACATTGCGTAGGAACCGGTCGACTGGCGCGTGTCGAGGAAGGTGTCGGCCTGCGCCGCCAGCTGATCGCGATAGACGAGGTTGCGATAGAGCCGCGAATTCTCGCCCCCCGACAGGATGCCGTCAAGCACCGCGAGCGCGGGCGTATCGGGATCATTGTCAGGCGGAAGCTGGTAGCTCAGCAGCACCGCCGGGAGCGGCGTGTTCGCCTCATAGACCGTCTGGCGCGTCGCGGTTGTGCGCGGCGGTTCGGCGACGGTGACCCGCGGGATCGGGCGGTTGGGCCTGGCGATTCCGGCGAAGTATTTGTCTACCCATTTGTCCAGCTGAGCCGGGTCGAAATTCCCTGCGACCACCAGAACGGCATTGTCCGGCCGGTAATAGGTCGCGTGGAAGGCGCGGATGTCGCCGATCGTCGCGGCGTCGAGATCCTCGATGCTGCCGATACCGGGGCGGGCATAGGGGTGAGTCGAATAGGAGATGTTCGGGAAGTAGATGTAGAAGAGCTTGCCATAGGGCGAGGCGAGGACGCGGTTGCGCAGTTCCTCCTTCACCACGCCGCGCTCGCTCGCGAATACCTTCTCGCTGACCACCAGGCTCGCCATGCGATCGGCCTCGGCGAACAGCAGGCGTTCGAGGTGGTTGGCCGGAACCACTTCGAAGTAATTGGTGTAGTCCGAGTTGGTCGAGGCGTTGTTGTACCCGCCGACATCCTCGGTCAGCCGGTCCATCTGCTCGTCGACCAGGTTCTTCGTACCCTTGAACATCAGATGCTCGAACATGTGGGCGAAGCCCGACTTGCCCGCCGGGTCATCCTTGCTGCCGACATCGTACCAGACCTGGACCGAAACATTGGCGGTCGAGGTGTCGCGGATCGCGTACACCTTGAGCCCGTTGGGCAGGGTGCGCTCGGTATAGGCGAGCGGCGCGACCTTGATCTCCTTTGCGGGGGCCGGGACGGTGTCCTGCGCATGTGCGGCGAAGGGAAGCAGGGCGGCGCTCAGGTACAGCGCTGTGCGGGTCAGGCGCATTCGGGTCTCCGGTCTGGAGGGAGGGGTCAGTCTTTCTTGCGGTTGCGCGCGGCGTAGATCACCGCGGCGGCGAGGGCGGCGGAACCGATGCCGATACCGATCTTGCCGAGCGGCCACTTCTTGCCTTCGCCGGGCTTGCGCGTGCCTTCTGCGCGCTCCGCGGTCTCCCGCGCTGCGCGGGCTGCGGCGGTGATTTCGTTGGCGATTTCGTCCTGGTCGTCGCGTTGGTCGGTCACTGGATACTCCTCTGTTTCACAGGAGTAAGACTCCGGAGCCAGCGGCGCAATCAGCCTTTGCCATAATAGGTAGTACGGAAATCGTTCGCGAAGGGGGTGAGCCGGCCTTGCGCGATCGCGGCGCGCAGATCGGCCATCAGCGCCTGATAGAACCACAGATTATGCTCGGTCATCAGCATTGCGCCGAGGATCTCGCCCGCGCGGACGAGGTGGTGGACATAGGCGCGCGTGAAGGTGCCGCAGGTCGGGCAGGCACAGGCCGGGTCGAGCGGCCCCTGATCCTCGGCAAACTTCGCGTTGCGGATGTTGATCGGCCCTTGCCGGGTAAAGGCCTGCCCGGTGCGGCCCGAGCGGGTGGGGAGGACGCAGTCGAACATGTCGATCCCGCGCTCGACCGCGCCGACGATGTCGTCGGGCTTGCCGACGCCCATCAGATAGCGGGGCTTGGCGGGATCGAGCTGGCCCGGCGCATAGTCGAGACAAGCGAACATCGCTTCCTGTCCCTCACCGACTGCAAGGCCGCCCACGGCATAGCCGTCGAAGCCGATGTCGAGCAGCGCGTCGGCGCTGGCCTTGCGCAACCCCTCGTCCAATGCGCCCTGCTGGATACCGAACAGCGCGTTGTTCTGCGCATGTGCACCGCCGGCGTCGAAGCCCTGGCGCGAACGCCTGGCCCAGCGCATCGAGCGCTCCATCGCTGCGGCCTGCACCTCGCGCGTCGAGGTGGTCGGAACCAGTTCGTCGAACGCCATGACGATGTTCGAGCCCAGCAGCCGCTGGATCTCCATCGACCGCTCGGGGCTGAGCATGTGGCGCGTGCCGTCGAGATGCGACTTGAAGACGATGCCTTCCTCGCTGCGCTTGGTCAGCTCGGACAGGCTCATCACCTGATAGCCGCCGCTGTCGGTGAGGATCGGACGGTCCCAGCCCATGAAGCCGTGCAGCCCGCCGAGCCGGTCGACGCGCTCGGCGCCGGGGCGGAGCATCAAATGATAGGTGTTGCCGAGCAGGATGTCGGCGCCCGAGGCGCGTACGTCCTGCGGCTTCATCGCCTTTACGGTGGCAGCGGTGCCGACGGGCATGAAGGCGGGGGTGCGGATCTCGCCGCGCTGCATCGCGATCGTGCCGGTGCGCGCCTTGCCGTCGGTAGCGTGGATGGTGAAGTCGAAACGGGGCATCCGCTGCCCTTTGACCTTCGCCGCGAAGGACGCAACACATTCCGCATGGACCAGCCCCGTATCGCCAACCTGCTCGCGCCATTGCCGTCCACCGTGGCGGGCGAGGTATTCACCGCACTGCTCGACCGGCCGGGGGTGCGGATCGAGCGGATCGTGTCGGGCGGGCAGGCGACGCCCGAGGACCGGCCCTTCGTGCAGGATGCGGACGAATGGGTGGTGCTGCTGGCCGGAAGCGCGGCGATCCGGCTGGAGGGGCATGCGGAAGTAGCGCTGAACCCGGGCGATCATCTGCTGATCCCGGGCGGCACGCGGCACTGGGTGACGCGAACCGATACGCCGACCGTGTGGCTAGCCGTCCACCTTGGTTGAACCGAGATGGTCGATCACCGCCCGCGGACCGGCGAAGGCGATATCGGGATCGAGATGGACGAGCGCGTCGGGGCTGGCATAGCCCCATAGCGCTGCGCCCGCCCGGACGCCGGTATCACGCGCCGCGTCGATATCGCGCGTCTCGTCGCCGATCGACAGGGCCTGATGCGGCGGGATGCCGCTGGCCTTGAGCACCTTGCGGAACTTGGGCGCCTTGCCGAACAGCGATGCGCCGCAGGCCCACCAGCTGATGCGGGCGGCATTGTCGGGGCCGAGCACGGCGCGGGCATTGGCTTCGCTGTTCGAGGTGACGACGGCAATGCGGATGCCGGCGGCCTGGATCGCCGCGAGCATTTCCGGCACGCCATCGAACAGCTGGACCTGATGCGCGTGGCGGCCGAACAGACGGCGGACATAGCGAGCGATGAAGGGCAGTTTCCAGCGCGGCACGCCGATGTGGCGGATCACCGCCTGCGTCGGCATCCGGCGCAGCGATTCGACCTCGTGCGTGCCCACGCGCCGGAAGCCGTAGCGGTCCGCAAGATGGTCGAGGATCGACAGGAACCACCCTCCGCTGTCGGACAGGGTGCCGTCGAAGTCGAAGATCACGAGCCGCAGCGGCGGACCCGGTTCAGCCATGGCTGTGGCCGTCGTGATCGTGATCGTCATGCTGGTGATTGCCGTGCCCCTGTTTGTGCCCGTGCCCGTTGTGGAGCCGGCACGGATCGCCGTCGCCGACCTCGATCTGAAGCGTGGCGTGGCCGATCCCGAAATCATGCTCGAGCCGGTGCTGGACATCGTCGAGGAATGCGTCGCCCGGGTGGCCGCCGGGGATCAGCAGATGTGCGGTGAGCGCCGATTCGGTCGTGCTCATCGGCCAGATGTGGAGATCGTGGACGCGGGTGACGCCGGGAAGCGTCGCGAGCATGTCCTCGACCTTCTCCGGATCGATTCCGGCCGGAACGGCATGGAGCGCCATCGTCACCGAATCGCGCAGCAACCCCCAGGTGCTCCACAGGATCACCGCGACGATGACGAGGCTGATCGCCGGGTCGATCCAGGACGCGTTGGTGAGCAGGATCAGACCGCCGCCCAGCACCACGCCCGCCGATACTGCGGCGTCGGCGACCATGTGGAGATAGGCGCCGCGAATGTTGATGTCGCCCGCACGCCCGCGCATGAACATGAAGGCGGTCGCGCCGTTGATGAGGATGCCGATCCCGGCGACGATCATCACGGTGAGGCCGGCGACGGGCGGCGGATCCTGGAAACGCTGCACCGCCTCGAGCGCGATCGCGCCGACCGCGAACAGCAGCAGCACGGCATTGGCGAGCGCGGCGAGGATCGTCGAACTGCTGAGGCCATAGGTGAAGCGGCGCGAGGCGGGGCGCTTGGCGAGTTCGGCGCCGCCCCATGCGATCAGCAGTCCGAGAACGTCGGAGAGATTGTGCCCGGCGTCGGCGAGCAGCGCCATCGATCCGGTGACGATGCCGGCCATCCCCTCGACCAGCACGAAGGCGAGGTTGAGTGCCGTGCCGATCGCGAAGGCGCGGCCGAAATCGGCCGGGGCGTGGCTGTGTCCCGCGTGCGAATGGCCGGAATGGTTGTGCGAACCGTGCATGGGCATGACCTTAACCGCTGGGTGCCATGTGATGCTAGGACACTGAAGATGCAAATCGCGGGCAGCCGAGCCAGGGTCAAACAAGGTGAATTCAGGCCAGGTCGTCATCCAGTCGCGCGGGGCTTGACCCTGACGCTGCGTCATCCCCGATAGGGCGATTCGCGTGAAGATGAGGAACGGCATGCGAACGGTAAGGCAGGTGGCGAAGGCGGCGCGTATCAGCGTGCGCACGCTCCATCATTATGATGCGATCGGCCTGCTCAAGCCGGCGCATGTCGGGGCCAATGGCTATCGCTATTACGGCCGGACGGAATTGCTGCGGCTGCAGCAGATCCTGTTCTATCGCGAACTGGGGATGGCGCTCGGCGAGATCGGTTCGATCCTCGACGATCCCGGCTTCGATCCGCTGACGGCCCTCAAGGGGCATCGCGCCGCACTGGCGGCGCGGATCGACCAGTATCGCGACCTCATCCGCACGATCGACCGCACGATCGCATCGCTCGAAAAGGATGAGGCAATGGCAGACAGCGACTATTATGCAGGCATCGCGCCCGAGACCCGCGAACGCTGGGAGCGGGAGGCGAAGCACTTCTGGGGCGAGGAGGCGGTGAACGCGGCGCAGGTCAAGGCGCGAAGCTTTTCCAAGGAGAAGGTCGCGGCGATCCAGGCCGAGATGGAGGCGATCCGCAGCGATTTCCAGCGGCTGTTCGCCGAGGGGGCGGAGCCGGGATCGGATGCCGCGCAGGCGGTGACCGCGCGCCATTATGCCTGGGTCTGCCATAGCTGGATCCCGGACGCGAAGGCGTTCGTGGGGCTGGGCCGTTTCTATGTCGAGAATCCGGAGTTTCGGGGAACCTATGACGATGGCGCATTGCCAGGCACGGCGGACTTCATCGCCGAGGCAATGGCGATCTACGCCGATCGTTCGCTGTAGGCGTTGAGTGGGATTCAGCTTCGCTGAATCGCGGCACCGGGCGCGTGGTGAGCAGCTCGCTGCGGGCGATCGAGCCGTTCTTGTCGCGATCGAAGCGCGTGAAGAACAGGGTGAAGCGCGCCTGAAGCTCGCCCAGGCTGATGCGGTTGTCGCCGTCCTGATCGACCTCGAACGGGCTGGGCAGCGCGTTGCGATTGCCCAGCCAACGCTCCGACCAGTCGCCGAACTGGATATAGCCGATCGAAGCTTGCCCCTTCGCCACCGCGTCGAAGCTCCTGCGCACGCCTGTGTCGAACTCCGCGCGGGCGACGATGCCGTCGCCGTCCGCATCGAAGGCGGCGATCGCCATCGCCACCGGCTCGGCGATCATCAGCGGGATCGGTTCGGCGCCGGGCTGCGGGGGCTGGAGCGGCACGCCGGGAGCGGCGGGCTGCTGTTGTGCTGCGAGCAGGGCGGCGGCGAAGAGGATCATGCGGGTTTTCCGGGCAAAAGCAGGCTGGCGTCGCCATAGCTATAGAAGCGGTAGCCCGCCGCAATAGCATGGGCATAGGCCGCCTGCATTCGCTCCAATCCCATTAGTGCCGATACCAGCATGAACAGGGTCGAGCGCGGCAAATGGAAGTTGGTGACGAGCCCGTCGATGCCGCGGAAACGATAGCCCGGTGTGATGAAGATCGCGGTGTCGCCCTCGAACGGGCGGATGACGCCGTCGTCTCCGGTGGCGCTTTCGATCAGCCGCAGGCTGGTGGTGCCGACCGCGATGACGCGCCCGCCGGCGGCGCGGACGGCATTGAGCCTGTCCGCCGTGGCCGGATCGATGCGGCCCCATTCGGCGTGCATCCGGTGATCGTCGGTGTCCTCGGCCTTGACCGGCAGGAAGGTGCCCGCGCCGACATGGAGGGTGAGGGTGGTGTGCCCGATCCCAGCCGCTTCGAGCGCGGACATGAGGCCGGGGGTGAAGTGCAGCGCGGCGGTGGGCGCGGCGACGGCGCCCGGTTCGTTCGCGAACATCGTCTGATAATCGTCGGCGTCGCGCGCATCGGTCGGGCGCTTGGCGGCGATATAGGGCGGGAGCGGCATCCGCCCGGCGCGTTCGAGCAGCAGCTCGACCGGCTCGTCGCCGGGGAAGAACAAGGTGAAGCTGCCATCGTCGTGGCGCGCCTCGGCGACGGCGGTGACGGCGTTGCCGAAATCGATCGTCTCGCCGGTGCGCAGGCGCTTGGCGTTGCGGATGAAGGCGATCCAGTGGCGCGGCCCCTCGCGCTTGTGCAGCGTGGCGCCGATCTTCGCCTCTCCCCGCATGCCCTCGAGCTGGGCGGGGATGACGCGGGTATCGTTGAAGACGAGCAGGTCGCCGGGCGCGAGCAGCGCGGGGAGATCGCCGACGCTGCGATCCCCGGTCAGCGCACCGTCGAGCAGCAGCAGCCGCGCCGAATCGCGCGGGCTCGCCGGGCGCAGCGCAATGCGCTCGGGCGGCAACTCGAAATCGAACAGATCGACGTTCATGCGGAACTCAAATCCTCCCCGTGCCGGGGAGGGTCAAGCTCACTTCTTGCCGGGGCCGGGCGGGAGCGCCGCGGGCTCTTGCACCGGCGCGGGCGGCGGCGGCGGGGCGTAGGCCGGGGGATTGTCGGCGGCGATATAGGCGTGGAGCACCTTGGCCGGTTCCGCGGGCGGTTCGCCGCGCGGGATCGCATCGACATACTGCATTCCGTCGAGCACGCGGCCGAACACCGTATATTTCTGATCGAGGCCGAGCCGCGGCGTGAACATGATGAAGAACTGGCTGTTGGCGCTGTCCTCGCTTTCGGCGCGGGCGGCCGAAACGGCGCCGCGGACGTGCGGAAGATAGTTGAATTCCTTGGGGAGGTCGGGTTGGTCGGAGCCGCCGGTGCCGTCGCCCTTGGGATCGCCGCCCTGCGCCATGAAGCCTTCGATCACGCGGTGGAAGGGCAGGCCGTCGTAGAATTTCCTGCGAGTGAGTTCCTTGACCCGCTGAACCATCTTCGGCGCGACGTCAGGACGCAGCCAGATCGTGACGCGGCCGCCGGTCGACAGGTCGAGCAGCCAGAGATTTTCCTTGTCGGTCGTGGCGGGCGGCGTGGGGCGGCCGACGGGGCCGGGCACATATTGCGCGCTTGCCGGGAGGGCGAAGAGCGAGGCCGCGAAGGCAAGAATCAGGGCAACAGAACGCATCGACATCCTCACGGGACTGGGAGTTGCAGCGGCTTAGAGCAATTCGCACGCTGCGGCAAAATGATTGAGCCGGGTGGCGGAATTGCGGCGCGATGGGGTGCTACGATCCCTTGCGGCCGATCACCTCGACCCGCGCGGCGACTTCGTTGCGGACCGCGGGCGTGACGAACTTGGCGATCTCGCCGCCGAACATCGCGATCTCCTTGACCAGGCGGCTGGCGATCGGCTGGAGCGAGACGTCGGCCATCAGGAAGACGGTCTCGATCCGGCTGTTCAGCTGCTGGTTCATGCCGGCCATCTGATACTCGTATTCGAAGTCGGCGACGGCGCGCAGGCCGCGGATGATGACGCTCGCCCCTTCGCGCTCGGCAAAGTCCATGAGCAGCGAATCGAAGCTGACGACATGGATCTCGCCCGCGATTCCCGCGACCTCGCGCTTCACCATCTCCATCCGCTCCTCGACGGTGAACATCGGGTTCTTCGACGGGTTGGTGGTGACGCCGATGACGAGCCGGTCGACCAGCTTCGCGCCGCGGCGGATGATGTCCATATGGCCGAGCGTGATCGGATCGAAGGTGCCGGGGTAGACGCCGGTGCGGATGGTCATGGTCAGGCTCCCAGGAGAGTCAGCGGTCGCGCTCGAGCACGTAGCGGGCGATGTCGCGGAGCAGGTCGGCCTCGGCTCCGAAGGCGTGGAGATGCGCGATCGCCTGATCGACCAGCAGGCCCGCCTGCGCCCGCGCGCGTTCGGGGCCGAGCAGGGTGAGGAAGGTCTCCTTGCCGGCGTCGGCGTCCTTGCGCAGCTTCTTGCCTGCGGCCTCCTCGTCCCCCTCGGCATCGAGCAGGTCGTCGGCGATCTGGAAGGCGAGACCGATGTCGCGCGCATAGCCGCGAAGTCCGGTACGTCCTTCGGGCGGAACGCGCCCGAGAATCGCGCCCGCCTCGACCGCCCAGGAAATCAGCGCACCTGTCTTGAGCGCCTGGCAGCGGGTGACGGTGGCCAGGTCGAAGCTCGATTGCTCCGCTATCAGGTCCATCATCTGCCCGCCGGCCATGCCGACGGGGCCGGCGGCGCGAGCGAGCTCGGTGACCAGCTCGACGCGGACGAAGGGGTCGGCATGGGTGGCGGGATCGGCCAGCACCTCGAAGGCAAGCGCATGGAGGCAGTCGCCGGCGAGGATCGCCGTGGCCTCGTCAAAGGCGCGGTGGACGGTCGGCTTGCCGCGGCGCAGATCGTCATTGTCCATCGCGGGCAGATCGTCATGGATCAGCGAATAGACATGGATGCACTCGACCGCGATCGCGGCGCGTGAAGCGCAGGCGGGATCGACCGCGAACAGGCTCGCGCTGGCGAAGGTGAGGAGCGGGCGGAGCCGCTTGCCGCCGCCGATCGCGGCATGGCGCATCGCCGCATAGAGGCGCGCGCGGGGATCGGCGGGGACGGGCAGCAGCAGATCGAACTGACGGTCGATCTCTTCCGCCACGTCGCGCATCGCCGATTCGAGCGCGAGGCTGCCCTGCGCCATGGCCCGTGTCATCCGGCCGCGAAGGGCGTGGTGCCGGCGACGCGGCCGTCGGCATCGGCCCGGATCGCCTCGATCCGGGCCTGCGCCGCATCGAGCCGGGCGGCGCATTGCCCGCGCAGCGCGTCGCCGCGTTCGTAAAGGGCGATCGCCTCGTCGAGCAGCGCGTCACCGCTTTCGAGACGGGAAACGATTCGTTCGAGTTCCTTCAGCGCATCCTCGAACGAAAGCGCGGCGATGTCGGTCTCCTCGGTCATGACGTCGCTATGCGCTGCGGGTCGAACCAATTCAACCTCCCGCAACGCGATCGGCGTCCCTACATTGCCCCGGCCTATCTTGCCCATGAAGGAGACGCGCATGTTCACCAGCATCAACCCGGCGACCGGCGAAGCAGGCGCGACCTTCGCGGCGCTGGACGACGACGCGATCGAGGCCGCTCTGACACGGGCGGAGGCGGCGTTCCGGTCGTGGCGGGCGAGCGATATCGCACAGCGGACCGCGCTGCTCACCGCGATCGCCGACCGGTTCGAGGCGAACAAGCGCCACCTCGCCGAGACCGCGACCAAGGAGATGGGCAAGACGCTCGCCTCCGCGATCGCCGAGGTGGAGAAATGCATCGCGGGCTTCCGCCACTATGCCGACAAGGGGCCGGACTATCTGGCGCCGATCGAGACGAAGACGGCGAGCGGGCGTGCGGTGGGGCATTGGCTGCCGCTGGGCCCGATCCTCGCGGTGATGCCGTGGAACTTCCCCTATTGGCAGGTGGTGCGCTGGCTCGCGCCGACGATCCTGGCGGGCAATGTCGGGCTGCTCAAGCACGCCTCGCTGACCCAGGGCTGCGCGGCGCTGATCCAGCAGATGGTCAGCGCCGCGGGCGCGCCCGACGGACTGTTCCAGAACCTTCCGATCAAGTCGGACAAGGTCTCGCGCATCATCGCGGACACGCGCGTCGCCGCGGTGACGCTGACCGGGAGCGAGGGCGCGGGTGCCAAGGTCGCGGAAGCCGCGGGCCGGGCGCTCAAGAAGGTTGTGCTCGAACTGGGCGGATCGGACCCGTTCATCGTCATGCCGTCGGCCGATCTCGACAAGGCGGTGGCGACGGCGGTGAAGGCGCGGGTGCAGAATGCGGGGCAAAGCTGCATCTGCGCCAAGCGGATGATCGTGCACGCCGATGTCTATGACGCGTTCCTCGACAAGTTCACCGCCGCGATGCTGGCGGTGAAGATCGGCGATCCGATGGAGGACGGCGTCGAGATGGGCCCGCTGTCGAGCGTCGAACAGCGCGATACGGTGCTGGAGCAGGTCGAGCGTGCGGTGGCGGACGGCGCGACGCTGGCGGGCGGCGCGAAGATCGAGCGCGACGGGGCTTGGATGGAGGCGGGCGTGCTCACTCATGTCCATCCCGACGCCGATTTCGCGCAGGAAGAGATTTTCGGGCCGGTGGCGATGGTGTTCCGCGCGGACGATATCGACGCGGCGATCGCGCTGGCCAACGACGTGCCGTTCGGGCTCGGGTCGAGCGTGTGGACCAGCGATCAGGCGGAGATCGATCGCTTCGTCCGCGACATCGAAAGCGGGATGACCGCGGTCAACCAGCTGCTCGCCTCGACGCCCGAAGCGCCGTTCGGCGGGGTCAAGCTGTCGGGCCATGGCCGAGAGCTCGGGCCATGGGGGCTGCATGAGTTTATGAATTTGAAGGCCGTGATGCTGGCGGATTAGGGTAAGCGGGTGGGGTGCGGTTTTGAGAGTCGCGTTACCGCCGATTTCCGGCATCTTCCCTTTGAAGCCGACATTCCCGATCCGACCCCTTAGCAGACGTTAGTTGCCCATCCCCGGAAAGCCTCCAAAAGGGATCGAAGGTGAAGAGGGCCGCCGGCGCCGTGGAACACGTTGCCTTCTGTCCAGCATGTCCACCAGTCGGTTTCGTGCTCATAGTTATGCGTTGTTCGTTTGAGGACGCGACCATCGCAATCTGTGCCTGCTAAGTCGATTTTGATTGACCATCCCGGATTGTCGATCGTGCTGATCGCAGGACCGAAGCCGTGCTCCCAATCCCCGTCGCATTGCGCTTCGTACCAATGAGCCAGCCAATCTAGAACGTCCATCAGGCAACGGTATCGAACAAGCGGACGCATTGGAAGAATGGCCGTTCTCGACCCCTTTCCTGTCGTTCAGCCACAGCGTTCCTGACTTGCAGAGCGGACGTAGATGGCGGGCGCTCCATACGAAGCGACACTGATCCTGCCACCAAAGCGGTCGGGGCTTCGCACCTGGTGTGGGTTGTCCGAAGTCGCTGTCAGCAACGGCCAGAAGTAGCCAGTCCCGCGAGCCTCCTTGAAGTCGTATCGATCGTTCGCTGCTCGCTCTAATCGCAGCGCCGGGCGCACCGAAAGTCGATAGCCCTCTTTGTAGGGCTCAGCCAGATAGCTGAACGACCGACCCGTTCCGTCCAAGATGTCGATGCGATCAGGTTTGACTGATAGAGTCGGAGCTCCTTCAAGACGGTAGCATCCCCATACCGTGCGCGGATCAATAGGCTCGGGACGTAGAAAAAGCGCGCCTAAGATGAGTAGCAGAATGAGCGGCCCCATTAGAATGGTCCACCCGAGGGCTTTGGCTCGACCAGGCACGGTTCGGAAAAAATCGTCCATATAGACTTTGTGGCATCACTGCACGCAGTCGTCACGCGCCGATGGCAGCTTTGCAGTCGACCACTCCCTCAAGCCGACAGACGGCTAACACCCCGTTCCGGTCATTCGTTACCCGCCGGCGATGCCCGAAAGCCGAGGCGTCGCGGGATAACCATCAGCGGCGGCGCCTAGACGCTGGCTTCCGCCGCGATCTCGATCAGCAAATCCTTGCGGCTGAGCTTGCCGATCATCGTCTTGGGCAGCTTGTCGCGGATGACCACGGCATCGACCCGCTCATGCTTGCCGAGCTGGGGGTTGAGCCAGTCGCGCAACGCGTTGCCCGTCACCGGATCGGCATCGTCGTTGAGCGCGACATAGGCGCGCGGGGTCTCGCCGCGATAGGAATCGGGCATGCCGACCACGAGCGCCTCCTTCACCGCGGGATGGCGGTAGAGCACGTCCTCGATATGCTTGGGGAAGACCTTGAACCCGCCGACGGCGATCATGTCCTTGAGGCGATCGACGATCTTGATGAACCCGTCTTCGTCGATCTGGCCGACATCGCCGGTGCGCAGCCATTTCTGGCCGGTGGCGTCGGTGCAGAAGGTGCTGTCGTCGGTCTCGGGCCGGTCCCAATAGCCGCCCATGATCTGCGGTCCGGCGACGACGATCTCGCCCGGCTCGCCCTCGGGCGCCGGCTTCGACGGATCCTCCTTGTCCACCAGCCGGACGCGCGTGGCGATGATCGGCTGGCCGATCGTGCCCGACTTGCCCTCGGCGACATAGGGATTGGCGGAGACCACGCCCGAGCTTTCGGACAGGCCATAGCCTTCGATCAGCTTGGCGCCGGTCGCGGCCTCGAACCGGGTCTTGAGTTCGGCCGGAAGCGGCGCACCGCCGGAGATGCAATATTTGAGGCTCGACCAGTCGGTCGAGGCCGAATTGGGGTGATCGAGCAGCGCCTGGAACATCGTCGGCACGCCGGGCAGCGCGAGCGGGCGGGTGCGGGTGATCGCGGCGAGCGCCTGCGCCGCGTCGAAGCGCGGGAGCATCACGATCTCGCCGCCGGTGATGACGGTGCGGTTGAGGACGCAGGTGTTGGCGAAGACGTGGAAGAAGGGCAGCACGCCCAGCACCTTGTCCTTGGTCGTGCCGAGTTCCGGATCGAGCCTCGCCACCTGCCGCGCATTGGCGGTTAGGTTCTGGTGGGTGAGCATCGCGCCCTTGGGCACGCCGGTGGTGCCGCCGGTATATTGGATCAGCGCGAGATGCGTTTCGGGGTCGATCGCCGCGGTCGTGCACGCGCCGTCATTGGCGATCAGCTTCGAGAAGGCGATGATGCGGGGATCGTCGGGCTTTTCCGCGACCTCCTTCGCCTTGAACCAGCGGTAGAGCAGCGACTTGGCGGCGGGCAGCGCGCCCGCGACCGAACCGACGACGAGCCGTTCGAGGCTGCTCGCCTCCAGGACCTTGAGCGCGGTGGGGAGCAGCGCGGTGGCGCTGATCGTGAACAGCAGGCGCGTGCCCGAATCCGCGACCTGGGCCTCCAGCTCCTCGACCGAATAGAGCGGCGAGAAATTGACCACCGTCGCGCCGAGCTTGAGGATGCCGTAATAGGCCGCGACATAATGGGGGACGTTGGGCAGGAACAGGCCGATCCGGTCGCCCGGTCCGTAGCCCAGCGCCCTGAGGCCGCAGGCGACGCGGTTGGCGCCGTCGAGCGTCTCGGCATAGCTGTAATGCCGGCCCATGAAATCGAGCAGCGGGGCATTGCCCATGCGCTGCGCCGAATCGTCGAACGCGGCGGCCATCGACAGCGGCGGCAAGGGCTGATCCCAGGGACCGGGGTGACGATAGGCGGTACGCCAGACCTGCTCGGGCCAAACCTGCTCTGGAACGCTCATTTACATGAATGTAAGCAACTCGCAGGGCGAGTCAACGCGGCAGAATTCAGCGGCTCGCGCGCCTTGCCGTCCAGGTATAGAGCACCGAAACGGCCATGACGCCGAAATCGACCGCTGCCTGGAATCTGCGTGGCGCGGTGTCGGTCACGTCGTGTGTGATGATGCGGATATTTGCCGTTTGCGGAGACATTGCGGTCAGCGCCAGCAATGCCGCGCCGCCGCCGGCGAGTGCGATCCTGCGCTTGCTGAAACTGTCCATCGTCCACGGCCTCCCTACGCCGCGGGTCATTACGCACGCGACGGCTGAACGGCAACTGAATTGGGGTAGGATCGGGCCCGCTCAGGCCGCCTTGCTTGCGGAGCGGGCGCGATCGCGGCCGGCAGACTTGGCTGCGAACAAGGCGGTGTCCGCGGCGCGATAGAGCGCCTTCCAGTCCGGCTCGGCATTCAGCGGGCCGGTCGCGCTGCCGATGCTGGCGGTGACGCGCAGGTCGAACGGCATCCGCGTGGCGCGCAGGCGGGCGAGGATGACATTGGGATCGATCGGCTCGGCCATCTCGGTGACGAGCGCGAATTCCTCGCCACCGAAGCGGGCGATCAGCGCGTTGGCCGGGGCAACGGTGCGCAGGGTGCGCGCGACCACGCGCAGCACCTCGTCCCCGCCGTCATGGCCGAGCGTGTCGTTGACCTGCTTGAAATGGTCGAGGTCGAGGATCAGCAGCGTCTGCGCGCCGGGGCGGCCGATCGCCTGCGACAGGAACGAACGGCGGTTGAGCAGACCGGTGAGCGGATCGGTATCGGCAAGGCGGCGCGCGACCGTTTCGGCGGCAACCGCGGCGTCGCGCTCTCGGCTGAGCAGGCGGATGCGATAGGCGATCGCGACCGAAGAGATCAGCGCCTCCGCCGCCATCGACAGGATCGTCGAATTGTCGAGCCAGAAGTTCCAGCGGATCAGCCCGAGATTGGCGAGCGTGCGCAGGCTGGCGGCGAAGATCGGCAGCGCCCAGGCGAGCGCGAACACCCAGAGGAAATTGGATCGGCCGCGCCACGCGCTCCACAGCGTCGCGGAGACACAGATCAGCACGCCGAAAAAGACCCAGCTGTAGACCCGATCGACGAACTGGATGCCGAGGGGGGCGAACAGTACGAAGAGGAAGCCGGTGCCGGTCAGCACCGCGACGGTGATCCGGATCGTCAGCCGCAATCGCGGGCCGAACACATGCTCCTCGAAGAAGGCGCGCGCGAACAGCAGCGCGGAGGAGCAGGCGAGGGTGAGCAGCAGATAGTTGAGACGCAGCCGGTCGTTATTGGCGATATCGGGCACCAGCCAGGCCATCGCGCCGGACGAGGTGAAGGCATAGGCCATCAGCGCCGCAACCATCAGGCAATAGGCGAGCTGGAACCGGTGCCGGAGCGAGGCCCAGAGCGCGAAATTATAGACTAGCAGCGCCAGCGCGAGGCCGCCAAAGCCGCTGTAGATCGCCGCCATGACCAGGTTGGATCGATCGCTCTGCGCCTTGTCCGCAAGGCGCGGGCCGACGACGATCCCGCGCAGATTGCCTGCGCCCTCGACCTTCCACATCAGGCGCTGGATTGCGCTGTGCGTATGGGGAAGGGGGTATTCGACGATCGCGCCGAGCTGGATGCGTCTGGTGATGCCGCGATTGTCGTCCGCCATTGTCGTGAGGCTGCCGTCGGCATGGAGGACGTGGAGTGCCAGCCGTTTTTGCCACACGCTGCCCAGCCGGGCGACGAGCGGGTTGTCGAAGGAGGAATATTCGCCGATCGGGTTCGAGATCACCCAATAGTCGCCCGGGCCGAAATCGGTCTGCTTGGTCGTGCAGTCGAAGCGTTGCGGCTGGCGAATCACCCGGGCGGGGTCGTCGCCCGGCTGGGCGCGCAGGACGCAGACGCTGAGCGGGCGGCCGACCTGGCCGGCGCCGAGATTCGCGATCTGGGCATGCGCGGGCGGAGCCGCGAGCAGCATCAGCGCCGCGAGCAGCGTTCCGAGGAGGGCGGCAAAGCCACGAACCATGCCGGGGGTCTACGCGCAGGAGCCGAACAACTGGTAAAGATAATGGGGCGTTAGGACCGTTTCTTATGATCTGCGGGCCGCCCCGGCCGGGATCGGTGCAGGCTGGGTGTTCGGCTATGATCCCGCAACAGCGCTCGATGCGGCCGCAACCTTTCCGTCGAAGCGATCGCCGCCTGTGCCGGACCCGATGAAGAAAGGGGCGGGAGTGACCCCGCCCCTTTGGGTTACTTGGCCTTGGCGGCGACGGTCTTCTTGCCGCCGCCCTTCTTGGGCCGCTTGGGTGCAGCGGGGGTGATCGCGAAGGTCAGCGCGCCGTCCTTCAGCTTCACCTCGACCTCTCCGCCATGGACGAGCTTGCCGAACAGCAGCTCCTCGGCCAGCGGCTGCTTGATCTTCTCCTGGATCAGGCGGCCCATCGGGCGGGCGCCATAGAGCTTGTCATAGCCGCGCTCGGTAAGCCACGCCTTCGCCTCGTCGTCGAGGGCGATGTGCACGCCGCGATCGGCAAGCTGGAGTTCGAGCTGGAGGATGAACTTCTCCACCACCCGCTCGACCACCTTGGGCGGCAGATAGTCGAACGGTACGATCGCATCGAGGCGGTTGCGGAATTCGGGGGTGAAGAGCTTCTTCACCGCGTCTTCCTGAACGTCGTCGCGGCTGATCTCGCCGAAGCCGATGCTCTCGCGCGCCATGTCCGACGCGCCCGCATTGGTCGTCATCACCAGGATGACGTTGCGGAAATCGACGGTCTTGCCGTGATGATCGGTCAGCTTGCCGTTGTCCATCACCTGCAACAGGATGTTGAACAGGTCGGGATGCGCCTTTTCGACCTCGTCCAGCAGCAGCACGCAATGCGGCTGCTGGTCGATCGCGTCGGTGAGCAGGCCGCCCTGGTCATAGCCGACATAGCCCGGAGGCGCGCCGATCAGGCGGCTGACGCTGTGGCGCTCCATATATTCGGACATGTCGAAGCGCTGCAGCGGGATGCCGAGCAGTTCGGCGAGCTGCTTGGTAACCTCGGTCTTGCCGACGCCGGTCGGGCCGGTGAACAGATAGTTGCCGATCGGCTTTTCGGGATCGCGCAGGCCGGCGCGGCTCAGCTTGATCGCCGAGGCCAGCACCTCGATCGCCTTGTCCTGCCCGAACACGACGCGTTTCAGGTCGGTCTCGAGGTTGGCGAGCGTCTTGGTGTCGTCGGTCGAGACCGATTTCGGCGGGATGCGCGCCATCGTCGCGATCACCGCCTCGATCTCCTTGGCAGTGATCGTCTTCTTGCGCTTCGAGGGCGGCACCAGCATCTGCATCGCGCCGACTTCGTCGATCACGTCGATCGCCTTGTCGGGCAGCTTGCGGTCGTTGATGTACCGGCTCGACAGCTCGACGGCGGACTTGATCGCCTCGGGCGTGTACTTGACCTTGTGATGATCCTCGAACGCGGTGCGCAGGCCCGCGAGGATCTTGATCGTATCCTCGACCGTCGGCTCGTTGACGTCGATCTTCTGGAACCGGCGCAGCAGCGCGCGGTCCTTCTCGAAGTGATTGCGGAATTCCTTGTAGGTCGTCGATCCGATGCAGCGGATCGATCCGCCCGAAAGCGCCGGCTTGAGCAGGTTCGACGCGTCCATCGCGCCGCCGCTGGTCGCGCCCGCACCGATCACCGTGTGAATCTCGTCGATGAAGAGGACGGCATGGGGGAGCTTCTCCAGCTCCGACACGACCTGTTTCAGCCGCTCCTCGAAATCACCGCGATAACGCGTGCCGGCAAGCAGCGCGCCCATGTCGAGCGAGTAGATCACGGCTTCCTTGAGCACGTCGGGGACGTCGCCCTCGACGATCTTGCGCGCGAGGCCTTCGGCGATGGCGGTCTTGCCGACGCCGGGATCGCCCACATAGAGCGGGTTGTTCTTGCTGCGGCGGCACAGGATCTGGACGGTGCGGTCGACCTCCGGCCCGCGACCGATCAGCGGATCGACCTTGCCGGCCTTCGCCTTCTCGTTGAGATCGACGGTGAACTGCTTGAGGGCGCTTTCGCCCTTCTTGCCGCCCTCGTTCTTCGCCGGCTTCTCTTCTTCGACTGCGCCCTTGGGCGGCGCGGTGTCGGCCGGGGTCGCCCCCTTGCCGACGCCATGGCTGATGAAGCTCACGGCATCGAGGCGGCTCATGTCCTGCTGCTGCAGGAAATAGACGGCATAGCTCTCCCGCTCGCTGAACAGGGCGACGAGCACGTTCGCGCCGGTCACCTCGTCGCGGCCCGAGGACTGGACGTGAAGGATCGCGCGCTGGACGACGCGCTGGAAGCCGCTGGTGGGCGAGGGATCGGTCGCCTGATCGACGCGCAGCGCCTGAAGTTCGGTGTCGAGATAATGCGCGACCGTGGTCTTGAGCTCGTCGAGGTCCACGCCGCACGCGCTCATCACCTTCGAGGCGTGCTCATCATCGACCAGCGCCAGCAGCAGATGCTCGAGCGTCGCATATTCGTGGCGGCGCGAGCTTGCGGCTTCCAGAGCGCGGTGAAGGGTCGATTCCAGGGCGGAGGCGAAACTAGGCATTCGGATACAACTCCAGTCGGGCCATCAGGACATGCGGCCCGTCTTTTCCAATGTTGGAAGTGCGGCCCTTTGCATCAAGCACTGCAAGCCTCGCACCGGAGTTCATGGCGTTGCGCCCGATCTCCGGTCCTACGCTCATCGCTTGAATAGGGCGTCTGCGCTTGCGCGATGGTTAACGGCGCGTTCCATCTTCTGCCGGCAGCGCGCGATCTCCGCTTCGAGAAGCTGGATGCGCTCGGTGAGTTCCTCGACCGAGAAGGGGTCGAGGTCTTGCCGGGCGAGCTGCGCGGCGGGGTCGTCCTTGCGACGGGGAAGATCGGCCTCGTCCATTGCAGTGCAGCGTCGGATGCCGTCCGGGCAATGTCAAGCGGCCCCGGCAGTATAAACTGGTGATAGATTAGGCGGTTGAAGCCTTGACGTCGCGCCTTCGGCACCCGATTCATGGCGGCAGGGGGGAAGCAGCATGACGCGCGTGCCACAGCTTATGACGGCAATCGATCCGGAGGTGCCGGGCGGGCCGGAGGTGCTTGTTCCCGTCGAGCGGCCGGTGCCGCAGCCGGGCGCGGGCGAGGTGCTGATCCGCGTGGCCGCGGCGGGGGTGAACCGTCCCGACGTCGTCCAGCGGCTGGGCGCCTATCCGCCGCCGCCGGGCGTGACGACGATTCCGGGCCTTGAAGTCGCGGGTGAAGTGGTGGCGATGGGGGCCGGCGTCCCGCCCGAGATGATGCACCAGCGCGTTTGCGCGCTGGTCGCCGGCGGCGGCTATGCCGAATATGCGGTCGCGCCCGCCGGCCAGTGCCTGACCGTGCCGGACGCACTGACCGTGGTCGAGGCCGCGGCGATGCCCGAGACCTTGTTCACCGTGTGGACCAACCTGTTCGAGCGTGGCTATGCGACCGAAGGTGAGACCGTGCTGGTGCATGGCGGCACCAGCGGGATCGGCACGATGGCGATTTCGCTGTGCAAGCTGTTCGGACTGAAGGTGATCGTGACCGCGGGGAGCGACGACAAGGTCGCGGCGTGCCTGGCACATGGGGCCGATCATGCGATCAACTACAGGACCGAGGATTTCGTCGCCCGGGTCAAGGACGTGACCGAGGGACGCGGCGTTCACGTCGTGCTCGACATGGTCGGTGGCGACTATGTGGCGCGGAACATCCGCTGCATGGCCGATGACGGCCGCCACGTCTCGATCGCGGCGCAGGGCGGGATGCAGGCGACCGTGCCGGTGTTCGAGATCATGCGCCGCCGCCTGACGCTGACCGGATCGACGCTGCGCGCGCGCGACGTGGCGTTCAAGGCGCTGGTCGCGGACGAACTGGAGCGCAACGTCTGGCCGCACGTCTCGGCCGGGAAGCTGAGGCCGGTGATCGACCGGACCTTCCCGCTTGCCGAAGCGGCCGAGGCGCACCGCCATATGGAAAGCGGCGCGCATATGGGGAAGATCGTGCTGGTGACGGCCTAGTCGGTTCCGGCGAGCGCGGCGTAGCGGGCATCGATCTGCTTCGCCATGTCGAGCAGGTGCGCGCGGGCCTGGGCGAGGTTCGCCGGGCGCGGCGCCCAGTCGGGGTCGGGGAACTGTTCGATCGCGCGTTCGAGGTTCGCTTCGTCGACGAACCCGGCATCGGGCGTTGCGGCGCGCAGATCCCTGAACGGCGCGAGGAAGATATAGCCGTCGAACAGGTCCGCGAGGGTGAAGTCGCGGTCGCAGATCCCGTAATAGCTGTAATCTCGGATCGATCCCATCGGTGCGCCGCGCAGGTCGAACCCGGCGGGCCGGTTGCCGTTCAGGCGGATGATCCGCTCGACCGCGCCGTCGCCCGGCTGCTCGAAGACAGCGCGGCGGCCGGGAAGCGCGGGCAGTGACTGGTGGAGCATCACATTGGTGATGCGGCTGCCATAGGCGGCATGCAGACGGTTGCCGAGCGCGTTGGCGGTACGCTGGCAGAAGCCGTCGCCGTCGCTCTGGGTCTGTCCCGCCGCAAAGCGGGTAAAGGCGTGGAGCGTGCCGGTCAGCACCAGCGCCTTCTGCCCCTTGTCCAGCACTTCGCGGGCGATCCGCTCGGCACGGAACTGATCGACCATGCCGCGCGGGAAGACCTGGCGCAGCGTCTCGGGCGTACGGGTGCCGGAAAAGCCGCTCCAGTCGAAGACGTAGCTCATGTTGACGATGCGGAACGGCGGCCTGCCCCTGGGCAGCGTCCGGTTGAACGCCCAGACTGCACGGTAGAGGTCGCGATAGTCCTGCCAACTCCACATGACGTTGTAGTTGAACATGAACTGGCGGGCGGCCGCGGCGTCATAGGCCGGCGCGGTCACCAGCCGGTCGAGCGCTGCCTGATCCTCCTCGGCACCGAATTCCATGACGAGGTTGGTGACGCCCGCGGCGTAGAGCTTAGGGATTGCGTTGGCGACGAAGGCGATGCTCTGCTTGACGGCGTGATCCTCGCCCAGCAGCACGATATCGGCGCTACGGAATTTCGCGAGCAGATAGTCTTCAGGCATCTGCGCGGCGCGGAGCTGGGCGAGCCGGGCGGCTTCGGCCTGCGCCTCCGCGCCGTCGCCGGGCGCGAGCAGGAAGGTCAGCGGATCGGCGAGCCGCGCGGACCATGATTTTTCACTATGATCGGTGCCGGGATAGATACGGCTGGTGAAGCTGTCGCCCCAGCCGGCGCGGCGCATGAACGTCTCGAACGGTGCGGTGTAGGGCGTGTAGCGCGCGTCGAGCGTCTCGGTCCCGCGATCGACATAGATGCGATGGCGGTTCGGCGAGAGATGGGCGAGCGCGATCCAGGTCTCGAACGCGCGCAGCACCTGCCGGGTGTAGAGCGGTGGCTCGGGCAGCGGCGCGCCCGAATTGCCGAGCAGCCAGTGCATCGATAGCGAGGCGCTGCCGCCGAATACCTCCGGATACTGGACCTGCGCGTAGAGCGAGATCAGGCCGCCCATCGACGAGCCCATGACGAAGGTCGATGCCCGGTCCGTCCGCGTGCGGTACTGTTTGTCGATGAAGGGCTTTAGCTCGCGGACGAGGAAGTTGAGATAGGCGTCCGATTGCGGCGCGCCGCCCCAGCCGTCCCGGATCATCGTGCGGCTGGCTTCAGGCAGCAGGTCGTAGATGCGCTGGGGCAGGTAGTCGCGGCCGCGCGTCGCCGAATTGTCGATGCCGACGATGATGACGGGCGGGATCTTCCCCTCGCGGATCAGGCGCGCGGCGGTCTCGCCGACGCCCCAGCTCTGCCCGCCGAACGCACGCGAGCCTTCGTGCAGATTCTGCCCGTCCTGCATGTAGATCACGGGCAGCGGCGGGCCGTCCGCGCGATAGCCGTCGGGCAGCCAGACGGTGACGTCGCGGGGGCTGACCTCAGCGGACTGGAAGGCCGCGTGGCGAACGAGGCGTGGCGCGGCCTGCGCCGGGACGGCAGCGCTCGCCGCGACCATGAGCAGGGCCAGTGCCCAAAGCCATCGCAGTCCCGCCATCCTCTCGTCTCCCTCTGGACCACCGGTCTTCGCCGCCGGATATCCGCGCGATAGAAATGGTGTCGGTGCGGGTAAAGCGGCCAGCGGCTGAATACGTATGTCGATATGCGATGGCGGTGCGTCGATCGCGGTTTGCGGGGGAAGGGGGTTTCACTAGGGCGGCCGCAGGCGCATTTCGCGCAGGGATCGACCACGGGGGTGTCATGCTGATTCTTCACGAATATGCGGCGTCGGGTAACTGCTACAAGATCCGGCTCGCCGCCGCGCTGTCGGGCACACCGATCGAGCGCCGCGACTATGATATCCTGAAGGGCGAGACGCGGACCGAAACATTCCTGGCCAACGTCAACGCCAATGGCCGCATCCCGGTGCTGCAGGATGGCGGCCGCTTTCTGCCCGAAAGCAACGCTGCCGCCTTCTACATCGCCGAGGGTACGGGGCTGATCCCGGCTGATCCGTTCGACCGGGCCGACATGCTGCGCTGGATGTTCTGGGAACAGTATAACCACGAGCCCAACATCGCGACGGTGCGCTTCTGGATGGGCTGGGTCGGCGAGGAGAATCTGAGCGACCTCCAGCGTGCGATGCTGCCCGGCAAGCGCGCCGGCGGCGATGCGGCGCTCAAGCTGATGGACGAGCATCTGGCGAATCGCGACTGGTTCATCGGCAATGGACCGAGCGTCGCCGACATCTGCCTCTATGCCTATACGCATGTCGCGGAAGAGGGCGGGTTCGAACTCGCGCCCTGGCAGGCGGTGCGGGCATGGATTGCGCGGGTCGAAGGGCTGAAGGGTTACATTCCCATCACTGCGTGACACGGCGATGACTCGGCAACGCGCCCAGCTGTAACATTCGCGATTCATAGGCTCCCGCGGGCAAGGACTTGTTGCGGGGCGTTTATGGCCACGATCACTCGGCTTCCGTTCGACGGCCACGTCGCCGATCTCGCGGATTTCACGGCTTCCAACCCGACGATCCCCGAACGGGTGATCGGCGGGCGAAAGCAATTCCGCACGATCTGGATTTCCGACATCCATCTCGGCACGCGCGGCTGCAACGCAGAGATGCTGATCGACTTCCTCGATCACGTCGACAGCGACACGATCTACCTGGTCGGCGACATCATCGACGGCTGGCAGCTGAAGAAGAAATTCTACTGGCCTGCGGCCCACAACGACATCGTCTGGCGCATCCTCAAGCGCGCCAAGCGCGGAACCCGGGTGATCTACGTTCCCGGCAACCATGACGAGATCTTCCGCCAGTTCACCGGCCTCAGCTTCGGCGGGGTCGAGATCAAGCGCCAGGCGATCCACCAGACCGCCGATGGACGCCGTCTGCTGGTGCTGCACGGCGACGAGTTCGATGCGATCACCCTGTCGCACCGCTGGCTCGCGCATCTGGGCGACGCTGCCTACACGGCGGTGATGGCGCTCAACCGCTGGTGCAACAAATACCGGCGGTGGCGCGGGCTGCCCTATTGGTCGCTGAGCAAGCACGCCAAGCAGAAGGTCAAGAACGCGGTCGAGTTCATCTCCAACTTCGAGGAAATCGTCGCGAAGGAGGCGGGCGCGCGGGGCGTGGACGGCGTGATCGCCGGGCATATCCACACAGCCGAGATGCGCGAGATCGACGGGATCGAATATTATAACGACGGCGATTGGGTGGAGGGTTGCACCGCGCTGGTCGAGCATTACGATGGCCGGATGGAAATTCTCCACTGGGCCGACGAGATCGCAGCACGCGAGCCCCTCGACCCGCAACGGGTTGAGGCGCTGGCGGCAGCTTGATCGAAGAAGAGATGCGGATCGCGATCGTGACCGACGCCTGGGAGCCCCAGGTGAACGGTGTCGTCCGCACGCTGCAGTCGGTGCGCCGGGTGCTCGAGGCGCAGGGGCACAAGGTGCTCGTGATCTCGCCCGACCTTTTCTATTCGGTGCCCTGCCCGACCTACCCCGAGATCCGCCTCGCGATGGTGCGCAGCCGGACGATCGGCGATCTGCTCGATGAGTTTTCGCCGCATGCGGTGCACCTTGCGACCGAGGGGCCGGTCTGCGTCGCGGCGCGGCGCTGGTGCCTCAAGCATGATTTCCCGTTCACCACCGCCTATCACACGCAGTTCCCGGACTATGTCGAGGCGCGCTCGGGCGTACCGGCCGAGTGGGTCTGGCGCTATATCCGCTGGTTCCATGCCCCGGCGCAGTCGATCCTCGCCTCCACCCCCTCGATCCGGCAGGCGCTGGTCGATCACGGGCTGACGCAGGTGCGGCACTGGGGGCGCGGGGTCGACCTCGCCAATTTCCGGCCGGGGCTTGAGCCGCATCCGGCGATGGCCGAGCTCGAGGGGCCGGTGCAGCTCTATGTCGGCCGCGTCGCAGTCGAGAAGAATCTGGAAGCGTTCCTCGCGTCGAAGCATCCGGGGACCAAGGTGGTGGTCGGCGACGGCCCCGCGCGGACGGCGCTGGCCGCCAAATATCCGCAGGCGCGTTTCCTGGGGTCGATGTTCGGGGGAGAACTGGCGAGCGCCTATGCCGCCGCCGACGTGTTCGTCTTCCCAAGCAAGACCGATACGTTCGGGCTGGTGATGATCGAGGCGCTGGCGTGCGGCACGCCGGTCGCGGCCTATCCGGTGACCGGGCCGGTCGACATCCTGACGCCCGAAACGGGGGCGATGGACGAGGATCTCGACGCCGCGATCGCCGCAGCGCTGACGAAGGACCGTGCCGCCTGTGCCGAATATGGCAGGGGCTTTACCTGGGAAGCGAGCGCTCACCAGTTCCTGATGGCGCTGGTGCCGATCGTCGAGGAAGCGCGCGCCGCCTGAGCGCCGTCATCAAGTTACGGTATCGCCGGGCAAAGCGATCGGTTGTTGCGCGGTGACCCGCTGTGCGCCTATCGCGGGGACATGCCCGTCATTGACCTGATATAAAGATATCTTTATATCTCTAATCCCATGAAGATCGCTCTCGAAATCTTCCGCGCGCTCGCGGATTCGACGCGGCTGCGCATCCTGGCGCTGCTGCGCTCCATGGAGCTGAGCGTGGGCGAGCTGGCGCAGGTGCTGGGGCAAAGCCAGCCACGCGTCTCCCGGCATGTGAAGATCCTGTGCGATGCCGGGCTCGCCGAGCGGCGCAAGGAAGGCAGCTGGGTGTTCGTCGCTCTGGGCGATGATCGCAACGTTCGGCCGGTGCTGGCCGCGCTCGATGCCTGGTCGGTGGACGACGCCGATCATTGGGCGGTAGCGGACAGCGCGCGCCTGGCGGCGGTCCGCGCCGATCGCGCCGCGGCCGCCGAAGAGTGGTTCGAGACCCATGCCGGCGATTGGGACGCGATCCGGTCGCTCCACGTCGCAGAGGAGCAGGTCGAGGCGGCGATGTCGGCTGCGCTGGGCGATACGGCGATCGAGCGGCTGATCGATATCGGCACCGGCACCGGCCGGATGCTGGAGCTGTTCGCGCCCAAGGCGAAGAGCGCGCTTGGCATCGATCGCAGCTCCGAGATGCTGCGGCTCGCGCGCGCCAAGCTGTCGGGGCAGGGCCTGGCCAATGCCGAGCTGCGCCAGGCGGACCTCTACGCGCTCCCGATGGCGGATGATGAGGCGGACGCGGCGATCCTGCATCATGTGCTCCACTTCGCACAGCAACCGGGGGCGGCGATCCGCGAGGCGGCGCGCGTTCTGGGGGCGAACGGGCGGCTGTTGATCGCTGACTTCGCGCCGCACGACCGGGAGGAACTGCGCCAGCGCGAAGGGCATGTCCGCCTGGGCTTTTCGGACGAGCAGATGCGCGGCTGGTTCGAGGCCGCGGATCTGGCGCCGGTGAAGACCGAGACGCTTGAGGGCGGTGAACTGACGGTGAAATTGTGGCTGGCGCGAAAGGTTGGCCAGCCTCTTGGGAAAGTGAAAGCAGCATGAGTTTGGTTCTGGACCCCGGCGCCCCGCTGTTCGCGGACGTGGCCGGCGATATCGACGTCAGTTTCGAATTCTTCCCGCCCAAGACGGAGAAGATGGAAGAGACGCTGTGGGAATCGATCCAGACGCTGTCGCCGCTGGGCCCGCGCTTCGTGTCCGTCACCTACGGCGCGGGCGGATCGACGCGTGAGCGCACGCACAACACCGTCGCGCGTATCGCGCGCGAGACGCCGATCGCCGCCGCCGCGCACCTCACCTGTGTCGAGGCGACGCGCGAGGAGATCGATGCGGTTGCCGAGGAATATTGGGCGGCGGGCGTGCGCCACATCGTCGCGCTGCGCGGCGATCCGCCGACGGCAGGGGCGAAGTTCGTGTCCCCGCAGGGCGGCTATGAGAATGCGGCGGCGCTGGTCGCGGGGCTGCGCAAGCTGCATCCGTTCGAGATTTCGGTGGCGGCCTATCCCGAATGTCATCCGGATTCGCCCGACGAGGCGCACGACCTCGACAATCTGAAGCGCAAGATCGACGCCGGCGCGAACCGGGCGATCACGCAGTTCTTCTTCGAGCCGGAGACCTTCCTGCGTTTCCGCGACGCCGTGGCCGCGGCGGGGATCAATGCCGAGATCGTTCCGGGCATCATGCCGGTGATGAGCTTTGCCGCCGTGCAGAAGATGTCGGCGATGTGCGGCACTGCGGTCCCGGGCTGGATGGCGCGCTTGTTCGACGGGCTGGACGATCATCCGTCGGCACGGCAGCTGGTCTCGGCGACGCTGGCGGCCGAGCTGTGCCGCAAGCTCTATGCGGGCGGGGTGCGCCAGTTCCATTTCTACACGCTCAACCGCGCGGAGCTGTCCTATGCGATCTGCCATCTGCTGGGTGTGCGGCCGACTGATCTGAGCGGGGAGAAGGCAGCATGACCGCGCGCGAGAAGCTGATGGCGGAAGCCGCCAAGCGCATCCTGATCACCGACGGCGCGTTCGGCACCGAGATCCAGAACTGGAAGCTCGACGAGGCGGCCTATGCGGGCGATCTGGGCCTGAGCCACGACCAGAAGGGCAACAACGACATCCTCGCGCTGACCAAGCCCGAGGTGCCGGCGAGCATCCACCGCGCCTATTTCGAAGCGGGGGCGGACATCGCGGAGACCAACACCTTCTCGGCCAACCGCATCAGCCAGGCCGATTATGGCGCCGAGCATCTGGTTCATGCGATCAATTACGAGAGCGCGAAGATGGCACGTGCCATCGCCGACGAGTTCGAGGCCAAGGATGGCCGCCCGCGCTTCGTCGCCGGCGCGCTCGGCCCGACCAACAAGACGCTGTCGCTGTCGCCCGACGTCAACGATCCCGGCTATCGCGAGATCGACTTCGATCACCTGAAGGACGTGTATCGCGAACAGATCGACGCGCTGGTCGAGGGCGGGATCGACTTCGTCCTGATCGAGACGGTGTTCGACACGCTGAACGCCAAGGCCGGGATCATGGCAGCGATCGAGGCGGGCGAGGCGCTGGGCCGCGATCTGCCGATCATGCTGTCGATGACGCTGACCGACCTGTCGGGCCGCAACCTGTCGGGCCATACGGTCGAGGCGTTCTGGCACGCGGTGCGGCATGCGAAGCCGGTAACGATCGGGCTCAACTGCTCGTTCGGCGCCGAACAGCTGCGGCCGCATGTGAAGACGCTTTCGGCGCTCTGCGACACGCTGATCATGGTCTATCCCAATGCCGGCCTACCCAACGAGCTGGGCGCCTATGACGAGGCCCCGGAAACCACGGCGGGCCTGGTCGGCGAATGGGCGGAGCAGGCGCAGGTCAATGTGCTGGGCGGCTGCTGCGGGTCGACTCCGGCGCACATCAAGGCGATCGCCGATGCGGTGGCCGGGCTTCCGCCGCGCGCGATCCCGGTGCCCGAGGTGCGGACGCGGCTCGCGGGGCTCGAGCCGTTCACGATGGCGGCCTAGTCGTCTCCCCGGCGAAAGCTGGGGTCTCGTGCGACAAGCGCATGCCAAGTTTTGAAAGATCCCGGCTTTCGCCGGGATGACGGGGATTGAATTGACCACGAACACCTCCTCCACCGCCTTCGTCAATATCGGCGAGCGCACCAACGTCACCGGATCCGCGCGCTTCAAGAAGCTGATCATGGCGGGCGACTATACCGCCGCGATCGAGGTCGCGCTGCAGCAGGTGGAGAGCGGCGCGCAGGTGCTCGACGTCAATATGGACGAGGGCCTGCTCGACGCGCACGAGGCAATGACGACCTTCCTGAAGCTCATTCAGGCCGAGCCGGACATCGCGCGCATCCCGGTGATGGTCGACAGCTCCAAATGGGACGTGATCGAGGCGGGGCTGAAATGCGTCTCGGGCAAGCCGATCGTCAACTCGATCAGCATGAAGGAAGGCGTCGACCAGTTCCTGGAACATGCCCGCAAGTGCATGGCCTATGGTGCCGCCGTGGTGGTGATGGCGTTCGACGAGGTCGGGCAGGCGGACACCAAGGACCGCAAGGTCGAGATTTGCGAGCGCGCCTACAAGCTGCTGGTCGGCATCGGCTTCCCGCCCGAGGACATCATCTTCGACCCCAATGTGTTCGCGGTGGCGACGGGGATCGAGGAGCACAACAACTACGGCGTGGATTTCATCGAGGCTTGCCGCGAGATCAAAGCGCGCTGCCCGCACGTCCATATCTCGGGCGGCCTGTCGAACCTCTCCTTCTCGTTCCGCGGCAACGAGCCGGTGCGGAAAGCAATGCACTCGGTGTTTCTCTATCACGCCATTCCCGCGGGCATGGACATGGCGATCGTCAACGCCGGCCAGCTCGACGTCTATGACCAGATCGAGCCGGAACTGCGCACCGCATGCGAGGACGTCATCCTCAACCGCGATCCCGAGGCGGGCGAGCGGCTGGTGGCGCTGGCCGAGAAGTTCCGCGGCACCGACGCGGTCGCCGAGAAGCAGGCGGCCGAATGGCGCGGCTGGGCGGTCGAGAAGCGCCTGGAGCACGCGCTGGTCAAGGGCATCGACCAATATGTGGTCGAGGATACCGAGGAGTGCCGCCAGAAGGCCGCGCGCCCGATCGAGGTGATTGAGGGCCCGCTGATGGACGGGATGAACGTGGTCGGCGACCTGTTCGGCAGCGGCAAGATGTTCCTCCCGCAGGTGGTCAAGTCCGCGCGCGTGATGAAAAAGGCGGTGGCGCACCTGCTGCCCTATATCGAGGCGGCGAAGGAGCCGGGCGCCAAGGGCAAGGGCAAGGTCGTGATGGCGACCGTCAAGGGCGACGTCCACGATATCGGCAAGAACATCGTGGGCGTGGTGTTGCAGTGCAACGGCTTCGAAGTCGTCGATCTGGGCGTGATGGTGCCCTGGTCGAAGATCCTGGAGGCGGCGAACGAGAATGACGCCGACATGATCGGCCTCTCCGGCCTGATCACCCCGTCGCTCGACGAGATGGTGACGGTGGCCGAGGAGATGAAGCGGGCGCGGATGACGATGCCGCTGCTGATCGGCGGCGCGACGACGAGCAAGGTGCACACCGCGCTCAAGATCGCCCCGGCCTATGATGGGCCTGTGGTCCATGTGCTGGACGCGAGCCGCGCGGTGGGCGTTGCGACCACGCTTGTCTCCGACACGATCCGCGACGACTATGTGGCGAAGGTCGCGGGCGAATATGAGGCGGTGCGGATCGCCCGCGCCAACAAGGGGCAGAGCGAGCTGGTGCCGATCGCCGTCGCGCGCGACAATGCGTTCGACGCGGACATGAGCCTGAAGCCCGGCAAGCCGCGGATGCCCGGCGTGCACAGCTTCCCCGACTGGGACCTCAAGGACCTGCGCCAGTATATCGACTGGACGCCGTTCTTCCGCGCGTGGGAGCTGGCGGGCAACTATCCCGCGATCCTGACCGACAAGGTGGTGGGCGAGAGCGCGACCAGCCTGTTCGCCGACGCGCAGAAGATGCTCGACAAGATCGTCCAGGAGAAGTGGCTGACCGCGCGCGGCGTGGCGGGCCTGTGGCCGTGCCGCCGCAACGGCGATGACATCATCGTCCATGTCGAGGACGAGAAGCACGTCACGCTGCCGATGCTGCGTCAGCAGATCCAGAAGCGCGAGGGCAGGGCGAACATGTGTCTTGCCGACTTCATCGATCGTCAGGGCGATTGGATCGGCGGCTTCGCAGTGGGCATCCATGGGATCGAGCCGCACCTGGCGCGCTTCAAGAACGCGATCGACGACTATTCGGATATCCTGCTCAAGGCGCTGGCCGACCGCCTGGCGGAAGCCTTTGCCGAGCGGCTGCACCATTATGTGCGGACCGCCCTATGGGGCTATGCCGAGGGCGAGCAGCTGACCAACGAGGCGCTGATCAAGGAAGAATATCGCGGCATCCGCCCGGCGCCGGGCTATCCGGCGTGCCCCGAGCACAGCCTGAAACCGATCCTGTTCGACATGCTCGATGCGCACAAGCGCACTGGCATCAGCCTGACCGAGAGCTTTGCGATGCTGCCGACCGCGGCGGTCAGCGGCTTCTATTTCGGACACCCGCAGGCCGAGTATTTCGGTGTAGCCCGCGTCGGCCGCGACCAGCTGGAGGAATATGCCACCCGCCGCGGGGTGAGCATCGAACAGGCGGAGCGCTGGCTGCGGCCGAACCTGGACTGAAGCGGCGCGGTTCTAGCCGGTCTTCCGCGCCAGCCCGGCCATCGCCTTCAGGCGCGGCGCGACGACCGGCACGGTCAGCATCGTGCTGCCCACTGCCATCAGCAGCAGCGCGGTGAAGGTCTCGTTCGTGATGATCCCCCGATCGAGCAGGATGTTGGCGAAGATGATCATGATCAGCGCCTTGGTCTGGAGCAGCCAGCCGATGATCCCCGCCTCGCCCGGCTGCCAGCGAAGCACTCGCCCGGCGAGGTGAACTCCGGCGAGCTTGCCGGCGACGGAGACGACCAGCAACAATCCGGCTACTGCGAACACGGCCACGCCCCCAACATCCCATTGCGTGCGCAGGCCGGTCGAAAGGAAGAACACAGGCATCATCGCGAACAGCACGTGATCGCGGAACAGGTCCATGCGCTTCTGATCGAACCAGTGATGATCGAGCACGGCGCCGGCGAGGAAGGCGCCGACCATGAAGTGGATCCCCGCCCAGTCCGCCGCGAACCCGCAGGCTGCGAGCCAGATCAGGCTGGCATACCAGCGATCCGGCTCGCCGATCCGGGCCATGATGCGGCGGACCGCCCAGGCGGCCGCCGCGAAAACGAGCAGGAACGCCGCCTGGCGTCCGACACGTTCCCAGTCGAGCAGGATGATCGCCAGTACGCCCCAGATCGCGATATCGTCGAGGCTGGCATAGCGCAGGATGCGCTGGCCGATCGGCTCGCGCAGGATCGCCATCTTCTCCATCAGCAGCACGAGGATGGGCAGGGCGGTGACGGCGCACGACATGCCGATGCCCAGCACGACCTGCCAGCTCTCGCCCCGCGGCCCGGCCCAGCCGGGCCATTGCAGGATGACGAGCGCCGCCAGCGCGCCCAAGGTGAGCGGCACGAACAGTGCGAGTCCCGCGGTAATGCCGGTCTCGCGCCGCTTCGTCCACGCCTGCGACAGATCCAGCTCCAGACCGGCGATGAATACGAAGATCATCACCGCCCACCACGCCACACCGTTGAGCGCGACGATCACCTGCGGGTTGAAGACGAAACGGTAATAGTCCGGGAACGCCGCGCCGAGCACGCCGGGACCGAGCAGGATCCCGCCGATGATCTGGACGACGACGAGCGGCGCCCAGTAATCGGTGCGAAACAAGCGCCATATCAGCCACGGCACGCTGAAGATGAGCAGCATTGCGATGAGATAGATCTCGGTCGTCGTCATCGCGTGGCTCATCGAAATCCCCCCCGGAAACGCGCTTTAGGCGAATCGTTTCGGTTATGGCTAGATCGTTAAATTGGTTATGACAACTGAGCCAATAACGCGTACTGAGGTCATTTATTGGTACTTATACTTGCCGCCACCGCCTCAGCGACCTTGATGCCGTCGATCGCGGCGGACAGGATGCCGCCGGCATAGCCCGCGCCTTCGCCGGCGGGGAACAGCCGTTCGACGTTGAGGCTCTGGAAATCCTTGCCGCGGGTGATGCGCACGGGCGAGGAGGTACGCGTCTCCACCCCGGTCATCACAGCGTCGGGATGGTCGTAGCGGGCGATCTGGCGGCCGAACACCGGAAGCGCCTCACGGATCGCGTCGACCGCGAAGCCGGGCAGGCAGTGCGACAGATCGGTCATCGTCACGCCGGGCTTGTAGCTCGGGATCACCGCTCCAAGTTCGGTCGAGGGGCGGGCGGCGAGGAAGTCGCCGACGCGCTGCCCCGGCGCGTGGTAGTTGCCGCCGCCGACGTCGAAGGCCAGGCTTTCCCAGTGCCGCTGCAATTCGATCCCGGCGAGCGGGCCGTCGGGGTAATCGCGTGCGGGATCGATCCCGACGACGAGGCCCGAATTGGCGTTGAACTCGGCGCGCGAATATTGGCTCATGCCGTTGGTGACGACGCGGCCTTCCTCGCTGGTCGCCGCGACGACGCGCCCGCCCGGGCACATGCAGAAGCTGTAGACGGTCCGCCCGTTCGAGGCGTGGTGGGCGAGGCTGTAGGCGGCGGCGCCAAGGTCTGGATGGCCCGCGCACTTGCCATAGCGCGCCTGATCGACCCAGCTTTGCGGATGCTCGATCCGCACGCCGATCGAGAAGGGCTTGGCTTCGAGATGCACGCCACGGCGGTGGAGCATCTCGAAGGTCGGGCGGGCGCTGTGTCCGACCGCCATCACGACCTGATCGACCTCAAGAAAGCTGCCGTCGTGCAGGTGCAGGCCGCGCAGCCGCTGATTGCCGTCGGGGAGGCGTTCCAGCTCAAGATCATCGACGCGGGTTTCCCAGCGATATTCGCCGCCCAGCGCCTCGATCGTGGCGCGCATGCTTTCGACCATGGTGACGAGGCGGAAGGTGCCGATATGCGGATGCGCCTCCCACAAGATGTCGTCGGGCGCGCCCGCCTTCACGAACTCTTCCAGCACCTTGCGGCCGAGGAAGCGCGGGTCCTTGACCCGGCAATAGAGCTTGCCGTCGGAGAAGGTGCCCGCGCCGCCCTCGCCGAACTGGACATTGCTGTCGGGGTTGAGCTTGGCCTGGCGCCAGAGGCCCCAGGTATCCTTGGTGCGCTGGCGGACGACCTTGCCGCGGTCGAGGATGATCGGCCTGAACCCCATCTGGGCAAGGATCAGGCCCGCGAACAGGCCGCACGGCCCCGCGCCGATTACCACCGGCCGCTTGCCCGACCAGCCCTCCGGCGCGGTGACGGGCGGGCGATAGACCATGTCGGGCGTGGGGCGGACGTCCTTGTCGCCTGCAAGGCGCTCAAGCACTTCCGTCTCGTTCCTGAGCGCGATGTCGAGCGTGTAGACGAGCTGGATCGCGTTGCGGCGGCGCGCATCGTTGCCGCGCTTGAACAACGTCCAGGAAAGCAGGTCGCCGGCTTCGATCCCGAGCCGCTGGCAGATCGCGGGCGCAATCGCGTCGGAAGGGTGATCGAGGGGAAGGGAGAGGCCGGAGAGACGGAGCATTGCCTCCCCCTACCGGCTAAGCGCGCGGGCCGGAAGGGGTGGCCTCTTGCCGGGTCGCGCCAACCCGCTAAACCCTTACCCGAAACGGGGTTGGGGGATAATGAATGGCGACGACGGTGGAGGATATCCGGCCGGAGCATGAGCCGAGCAAGAGCGAGATGCGGCAGGTCGTGACCGCTTCGTCGCTCGGCACGGTGTTCGAATGGTATGATTTCTTCATCTACGGCACGCTCGCCGCGTCGGGAGTCATCGGCCGAACCTTCTTCGCCACCGGCAATCCGGTGCTCGAGACGCTGTACGCCTGGGCCGGGTTCGCCGTAGGGTTCGGCTTCCGGCCCTTGGGGGCGGTGCTGTTCGGCTATCTGGGTGACAAGCTCGGGCGCAAATATACCTTCCTCGTCACCATCACGCTGATGGGCGTCGCCACCGCCGGGGTCGGCTTCGTACCCTCCTACGCCTCGATCGGGGCTGCGGCGCCCGCGATCGTCATCGGGCTGCGCATCCTTCAGGGGCTGGCGCTGGGCGGCGAATATGGCGGCGCGGCGATCTATGTCTCCGAGCATTCGCCCACGGGGCAAGCCGGCTATCATACCAGCTTCATCCAGGCGAGCGTGTCGGCGGGCTTCATCCTCAGCCTTGCTGTGGTGCTGATCACCCGCTTCACCATGCCGCAGGCAAGCTTCGACGACTGGGGCTGGCGCCTGCCCTTCATCTTCTCGATCGCGCTGCTCGCCATCTCGTTGTGGATGCGCGTGAAGCTCAGCGAGAGCCCGGTGTTCAAGGCGATGAAGGAAGCGGGCGAGGTCGCGCGCAATCCGCTCAAGGAGAGCTTCACCTATCCCGGCAACCTGAGGCGGCTGTTCGTCGCGCTGTTCGGCATTGCTGCGGGCCTGACAGTGATCTGGTACACTGCGACCTTCTCGGTCCTGTCGTTCCTGCAGGGGACGATGCGGGTCGAACCGGTGGCGGCACAGTTGCTCGCGGCCGGAGGTGCTGCGGCCGGGCTGTTCTGGTTCATCCTGTTCGGCAAGCTTTCCGACCGGATCGGGCGCAAGAAGCCGATCGTCATCGGCTATGGCTTCACGCTGCTGCTGCTGTTCCCGATCTTCTGGGCGATGGGACATGCCGCCAACCCGGCGCTGTCGGACGCGGCGCGCAACGCGCCGGTGATCGTCTCCGGCCCGCATTGCGCCTATGATCCCTTTGCGGGCAAGCAGGCCGATACTTGCGGGCAATTGCTCGACTATCTGTCGAAGAAGGGCGTGCCCTATACCAAGGAAGTGACCCCATCGGCCGCGGTGTCGGTGAACGGTGTGCCGGTGATCTCGACCGAGACCGCGGATATCGACAAGGCGCTGACGGAGGCCGGCTACAATCTCGACCGGGTGGTGCCGAGCACGGGTAATATCGTGCTGATCCTGATCGCCATCGTTGCGCTCGCGGCGCTGTCCGGGGCGACCTATGGCCCGGTCGCGGCGTTGCTGACCGAATTGTTCCCGCCGCGCATCCGCTACAGCTCGATGTCGATCCCCTATCATATCGGCACCGGCTATTTCGGCGGATTCCTGCCGCTGATCAGCCAGTATATGGTCGCGAAGAGCGGCAATGCCTATTCGGGGCTGTGGTACACTTGGATCGTCGTCGCGATGGCGCTGCTGGTGACTTTGTTCTTCCTGAGGGAAGACGATCTGTACAAGGAAGGCTAGAGCGAACGCGCGCTGGCCGTTGCGACGGCAAGCGCGGACGCCTAACCGGGCGGCATGATCATTTGGCCCCTCCGCCTGCGCCTAGACGGCGACGCCCTGGTCTCCAACTGGCGGACGCTCGCCGCGATGAGCGGTGGCGCCGCGTGCGGTGCCGCGGTCAAGGCCAATGGCTATGGTCTCGGTGCGCGTGAGGTCGTGCAGCGACTCGCCGGGGCGGGGTGTCGCGATTTCTTCGTGGCGACCTGGCGCGAGGCGGCCGGGCTGGCCGATCTGGGCGTATCGGTATCGGTGCTCCATGGACTGCGCGAGGAGGATCTCCCCGTGGCCGTGGGCGCCGCGACGATCCGGCCGGTGCTCAACACGGTGCAGCAGGTGCAGCGCTGGCGCGATGCCGGGGGCAGGGCGTGCGACGTGATGGTCGATACCGGCATGAACCGGCTTGGCATCGCTCCGGAGGATGTGAGTACCGGACTGCTCGACGGGCTCGAGGTCGAAACGCTGATGAGCCACCTCGCCAGCGCGGATGAGGATGTTCCGCTCAACCGGCTTCAGCGCGATCGCTTTGCGGCGCTCGCCGGGAAATCGGGCGCGCGGCGGATGAGCCTGGCCAACTCGGCCGGGATCGGACTGGGCCAGGGCTATGCGTTCGATCTGACTCGGCCGGGGATCGCGCTCTACGGCGGGATTCCGGCCCGGGCCTTTGCCGGGCCCATCCGGCAGGTGGTGACGCCGGAGGTGCAGGTGCTGCAGCGGCGGCGCGTGGCCGCGGGGCAGAGCGTCGGCTATAACGCGACCTGGACCGCCGCCGCCGATACCGAGGTGGCGATCCTCAACCTTGGCTATGCCGACGGCTATCTGCGCTGCTTTTCGGACAAGGGGAGCGCGATCGCGAGCGGCTTCCGGATGCCGGTAATCGGGCGGGTCTCGATGGACCTCACCGCGATCGATACCAGCGCCGTGCCCGACCTTGCCGAGGGGGATTGGGTCGCGATCGACTATGCGCTGCCTGAAGCCGCAGTGCTTTCAGGCATGTCGCAATATGAGCTGCTGACGGCACTTGGTGCACGCTACGATCGCATGTGGTATTGATCTGTATCGGTTCATCGCAACGAAGGCTTCGGTTCAGCGCAGCGAAAGCTGTGAACGCGTAAAGAAGTTAGCGCTAGCAAGTAACCTGATACAGATATCGATTGGAGAAACCCGATGCGTAAGTTGTTTGCAGCCGCTGCGTTGGCGCTGTTCGCGCTGCCTGGCGCCGCAATGGCGGACGACAAGGTCAATGCCAAGGGTGAAGCGGAGCTGGCCAAGATGCTCGAAGGCCGTGTGGCCGGCAAGCCGGTCAAGTGCCTGCCGACGCATGCTATGGACAACAGCACCATCGTCGATGGTACGGCGATCGTCTATCGCAGCGGATCGAAGCTCTATGTGAACCGCCCGCGTTCGGGTGCCGATCAACTGGACGACGACGATATCCTGCTGACCAAGCTCTATGGCAGTCAGCTGTGCAACGTCGACAAGGTCGATCTGATCGACCGCAGCTCACGGATGTGGAGCGGCTTCGTGCTGCTGGGCGATTTCGTGCCCTATCAGCGCGTGAAGACCAGCGCGCGCTGATTGCGCGATCTGATTGCCGGAGAAATACAACTCACCCGGCATATGAACCAAACGGGGCCGCGCCGCTGGGTAGCGCGACCCCGTTTTCGTCTGTGCTCAGGGCGAACCCTCAGCTTGATGGACAAAGAAAAGGCCGCTCCCGAAGGAGCGGCCTTGCAAAGGTTACGTGTGCTGGTCGAACTTACATTTTGATACGAACGCCACCATAGAAGTAACGACCGGTGACCGGGAAGATCGCGCTACCCGTACCTGTGCCTGTGAGGCCGTAAGGCGGAAGCTGATCGGTGATGTTGTCGACACCGATATAGAAGCGGAAGTTATCCTGGACCTTGATGCCAAGCTGAACGTCCGCAATCACGACTTCAGGATAGTAGACGAACGGGAACGCGTCAGCATTCGTCGGCGGACGATCCTGCTCCCGGTTCTGGACATTCCAGGCACCGACGGTCTGCTTGCCGATATACTGTGCGGTCACCGAGAAGTCGAACGTCTTGGCTTCGAAGAGCGCGTTCACCTGTGCACGCCATTCCGGATCACCCAGCACGCTCTTGACGCGCGTATAGCGGTTCGGATCGCTGAGGAAGGTGAACTGATTACGCGTTTCGAGCCAGCTCACGATCGTCGACAGGTTCAATCGCGTATTTTCGTTGAAGACGTGGCGATAGCTGAGGTTTGCGTCAATGCCCGAGGTGGCCAGCTTCGCATAGTTGAACGGTGCGTTCACGAAGCCGTTACCGACGATACCGACGTTGAAGTCGGGATAGCCAGCAAAGCGACGGCCCTGCTGGCCTGCAAACGTATAGTCAGCGATCGGGTTCGTCGGATCGCGGCGGCGATTTACGAACGAGCAGAACTCGTTGTTGATGCCCACCGGATCATCATAGCACGAGTTCACGATCGTCTGCGGGGTGACGAAGTTGATCGCGTCCTTGATGCGGATGTTGTAGTAATCGAAGCTCAGCTGGAAGCCTGGCAGGAAGCGCGGCTTCAGGATCGTGCCCACCGTGAAGCTGTCAGCGCGCTCCGGCTTCAGGAACGGGTTACCGCCGTTCACACCCAGAATGCCCGACGTTGGTGCATTGGTCCACGGACGAACGTCCGGCGACCCATCGGCGAGTGTGCCGACAATGATCGTCGTCGGAATGCCGGCGGCGGCGCAGTTGCGCACACGGTTCGGGTTCTGATTGATCACGGTCTGGCTGCAGGGATCGACGAAGTTGTTCGCGAAGGTCTGCGACGTACCCGCGTAGAGATCCGCGAGGTTCGGCGTGCGGATGGCTCGAGCCCAATTCACACGGAAGCTGACGTCAGGAATCGGTGCCCAGGTGCCGCCAGCCGACCACGTCCACTGGGGATCATCATAGATGTTGTACTTAGAAACACGGCCTGACGCATTCAGCGTGAGATCGTGAAAGAAGGCCATGTCTTTCAACAGCGGGATACGGACTTCAGCGAAGCCTTCATAGACCGAGACCGCATCAGGATCGGAGGGCGCGATCGCGTTCAGGAAGGTATTCGACTGACCCGGAGCATACTCGCCCCTGGTGAATGCATCATAGCTGGAGAAATAGTCTTCGCGGCGGTATTCCGCACCAAATGCCATACCGATCGCCCCGCCGGGCAGGTTCAGGAAGCCCGACGTATCGCCCGAGATCGTGAAGGCGGCGTTGAGCTGCTCGTGCCACTCGTTACGCGACGAGGTGTAGAGCACATAGGCGAGGCCGTCCGGCGTCGTCTGCGGGGCACCCTCGCCAAAAAGGTTGAGCGGGCGGCAGCTGGGGTCGTCATTGGTCGTGATCGCGTCGGCGTTCACACGGCAGACGATCTGGCCAGCGCTGTTACGAACTGCGTTGGCCGCACGGTTGAACTTCTGAATATCGACGTTGCCGCCGGTTTCGTAATAGGTCTCCGTGCGACCGAAGTTCACGAATGCGTCGTAGGACCAGTTACCGGTATCCGACAGGTCGCCACGTGCACCAAGCACAAAGCGATAGGTTTCACGCTTGTGATCCTCGGAGCGGGTGCCGATGTCGTTGTTGAAGCGGAAGAAGGTGAAGCCGCCGGTGTCATAATTCGCAGTGCCGGGGGCATAGCCCATCACGGTACGGATCGTATCACGCGCCTGTGCCGTCAGGAACGGATTGTCCAGGAAGAATCCCGGGGTCAGGCGGCCATTGACGAACGTTGGCTGAGTCGAGGTCTGGCTCGCTGTAACACGAACATACTTGCCCTCGAAGTAAGGCTTGAATGCCGGCGAAAACTCGTAGCGCGCAAGCAGGTTCAGGTTGAGGCGGTCGAGACCAGGAAGCAGCATCGCGCCTTCGACGCCAGTTGCGCTGCGACCGCCGAACAGGCCGCCACCGACGGAACGGAAGTCCATCGCCGGGTTGTCGCGGGCGAGCGTGCCGTCCGAAAGGAACATGTAGTTGTGGTTCAGCAGACCGCCCGTCGGGCTGGTCTCGCCCGTGCAGTTCGCGGCGCGGCGCGCTGCGTTGGTTGCCGTCGCGCCGGGGCAGGTCGTGATGACGGTGCCGCCGAGCGAGATGATGCCGAAAGTGTTACCCGGATAAGCGTTGAAATAGCGCGTATCGGGGACGCCGTTGCCCTCAGGGCCTTCGTTACGTGCGCTGCCATCCGGGTTCAGGAACGTTGTCCGCTCGACCTGATAGAAACCCGGGACGCCGGTATAGGCGCCGGTTTGATCGTTGCGATCATTGAAGAGCAGCCTGTCCGAATAGGCATATTCAGCCGACACGGCGATATTGCCACGACCTTCGGCAAAGTTCTTGCCCCACAGGCCGCTAACCAGGACCGATCCGCGATCGCCACGCTCCGAAACGCCGCCCTGGGCGCGGAAATCAAGACCTTCATAGTCTTCGCGCAGCACGAAGTTGACGACACCGGAGACGGCGTCCGCGCCGTAGACCGCGGAGTTGCCGCCGGTCACAGTGTCGATCCGCTGCAGAAGCGCGTTCGGGATGGTGTTGACGTCGACCGAGTAGCTGCCGGGGTTGCCAGACACGTGGCGCCGACCATTGACCAGCACCAGCGTGCGGGGCGTACCAAGGCCGCGCAGATCAAGCTCGTTGAGACCGGCGGTGCCGATCCCGTTGGTCGAATTCGCCTGGCTGCGGGTGGATCGCAGCGCCGGCAGGCGATTCAGGGTATCGCCTAGCGAAACCTGTCCAACCGCTTCGATCTGCTGCGCGGTGACCGAGGTTACCGGAACCGGCGTATCGAAATTGGGCGTCGGGATACGCGACCCGGTGACGATAACAACGTCTGAGGAGCTGTCGTCTTCCGACGCGTTGGCTGCAGGGGTTTCCTGCGCGCAAGCGACCTGCGGAAAGGCGAAAGCCGCGCTCGCGAGCGCGGTCGCCGTCAGAAGGCGGCTAATGTTCATGATGGTCCCCTATGAACCCGGCTGGATGCCGGTCGTCGCAAAGGAAACCGCCTTGTTCATCCTCTGGCAAGGAAAGGTTCGATTTTTCGGGCTGTTTCTCGGCTGGGTGTGGCGTGAATGTCACATTTGTGCAACGCAATATGCTTGCATAGGAAACGATATTATCCCAGCATCTCTGTGGGGCTCACTTTATTATGAAGGCGTGGTGGCGGAGGTTCAGCACCGCTCCACGCACATGGCGATTCCCATGCCGCCGCCGATGCACAGAGTCGCGAGTCCCTTCTTCGCGTCGCGGCGCTGCATCTCATAGAGCAGCGTGGTCAGCACGCGCGCCCCGCTCGCGCCGATCGGATGGCCGATCGCGATCGCGCCGCCATTGACGTTGACCTTGTTCGGGTCGAAGCCCAGTTCCTTGCCCACCGACAGCGCCTGTGCGGCGAATGCCTCATTGGCCTCGATCAGGTCGAGATCGGCGACGGTCCAGCCTGCCTTTTCCAGCGCCTTTTTCGATGCCGGGACCGGACCGATGCCCATGATCGAGGGATCGACGCCCGCGGTCGCCCAGCTCTTGATCGTGGCGAGAACCGTGGCGCCGCGCTTGTCGGCCTCCTCGCGGCTCATCACCACCAGCGCCGCGGCGCCATCGTTGAGGCCCGAGGCGTTGCCCGCGGTGACGGTACCATCCTTCTTGAAGGCGGGGCGCAGGCCTGCGACGCTGTCGAGCGTGGCGCCGGCGCGGATGTATTCATCCTGGTCGACGACGGTGTCGCCCTTGCGGCCCTTGATCGTGACCGGAGCGATCTCGTCCTTGAAGCGGCCTTCGCTGCGGGCGGCTTCGGCGAGGTTCTGCGAGCGGACGGCGAACTCGTCCTGCTCGCCGCGGGTCACCTGATATTGTTCGGCAAGATTCTCGGCGGTGATGCCCATGTGATAGCCGTTGAACACATCGGTCAGGCCATCCTTGATCATCGTATCGATCAGGCCGACGTCACCCATCTTGGCGCCGGCGCGCAGCGATTGGGCATGGGCGGCGAGCGACATCGATTCCTGCCCGCCCGCGACGACGATGGTGGCGTCGCCGGTCTGAACCGCCTGTGCCGCGAGCGCGACCGCGCGCAGGCCCGATCCGCACACCTGGTTGAGGCCCCAGGCCGGAACTTCCTTGGGCACGCCCGCGGCCATCGACGCCTGGCGCGCCGGGTTCTGGCCCTGCGCGGCGGTGAGCACCTGACCGAGGATCACTTCCGAGACTTCCTCGCCCTTGATCCCGGCCTGCTCCAGAGCAGCCTCGATGGCGATGCGGCCCAGTTCGTGCGCCGGCGTGCTGGCGAAAGCGCCGAGGAAGCTGCCGACGGGGGTGCGCTTGGCGGCGGTGATCACGACTTCGGTCATTGCGTGCGACTCCTGATGGGTTTGGAGGCTATCTAAGCGCCGCGAGCCACTCCGCCAATGGGCGCCACAGCGCATCCTTCGCCGAAGAGCCGACCATCATCCCGACATGGCCCAGCCGCAGTTCGCGCCGGTTGGCGAAGCCTGCAGCGCTGGTGTGAGGGACGATACGGTCGGTAAGCGACACGAACTCGACGGTGGGGCAGGGCAGGGACGCCGGCGCGGCCGTCGCGCCCGCAACGCGCCAGCGGCCGCTTCCAGGCAGGTCCGCGGTGAACAGGTCGTCGAAGATCTGTCGGCCGGCGGCGAAGGTGAGCGGCGCGCCGGCATTTGCCCAGTCTTCCATCGCGACGAAGGATTTCGCTGCGGCGCTATCGGGATCGAGACGACCGAAGCGTTCGTACTTGATGATGGTGCGCGCGGGGTCGAGCTGCCAGAAACCCGTCTGAAGAACTTCCATCGGGACGAGGCCGAGCCGATCGCAGGTTTCATGCGCACCGTCCCACAGCGTCTCGATTCGCGCGATCGCTTCTGCGCCGAAGCCGGAGAAGCGCCAGGGCGCGGCGATCAGCGCCAGTCCGCGGACAGGCGCCACGGCGGCAGCCGCCATCGCCATCGTCCCGCCCAGGCAATAACCGACGAGCGCGGCGGGTTCGCCGATGCTGCGGAGCAGCGGAATCAACATCGCTTCGACATGCTGCGCCACATCCTGCGCGCGATCCTGCGGCGATGGGGTTCCCCAGTCGACAAGCAGGGGGCGGGCGCCATGGCGGGACAGCCAGCGCAGCAGCGAGCGGCGATACGGCATGTCGAGGATCAGCGGCGGGTTGATCAGCGAGGGGACGAACACCACGGGCGCGCCGCTTCCGCCATAGTCGCGCAGCACCGCGCGTCCGGCGCGCGCCACCACGGGCATCGGGCGGCGGGGACGGGGGCGGCGTGCGGCCTGATAGGCGGCGAGCCCGGCGAGCGCGGCGGCGCGGCGTTCGGGTGATGCTGCGGTTTCGCTGCGCAGCAGTCCCAGAAAGAGAGGCAATGGGCGCGGCCCGTGTTGCGGTGCAGTATCAAAGGGTGTTAGGACCATATCAAACACCCGTGGGGGTCAAGATGAAAAAAACGGCGAACACCGACGGTCCGGTCATCATCAAGAAGTATGCGAACCGGCGCCTCTACAATACCGAAACATCGTCCTACATCACCCTCGATCATCTCGCTGCGATGACGCGCGAGGGCCGCGACTTCAAGGTCGTCGATGCCAAGACCGAGGAAGACATCACCCACAATGTCCTGACGCAGATCATCATGGAAGAGGAAGCGCGCGGCCAGACGCTGCTGCCGGTGAACTTCCTGCGCCAGCTGATCGCGCTCTATGGCGATTCGATGCAGGCGGTTGTGCCGGGCTACCTCGAGGCGTCGATGGACAGCTTCCGCCGCAACCAGGCGCAGTTCAAGTCGGCGGTCGAGGGGGCGTTCGCCAATTCGCCGTTCGCCGAGATCGCCAAGCGCAACATGGCGATGTTCGAGGCTGCGGCCGAAGCGTTCAAGCCGGGCGCACCCGGCGCCACCGCTCCCGCACCGGAGAGGAGCAAGGACGACGAGATCGCGGCGTTGAAGGCGCAGCTCGCCTCGCTTCAAGACAAGATCGACAAGCTCGGCTGAGGCTCATAGGCTCCCCGGAAACGAAACGGGGAGGCTTATGAAGACGTTGGCTGCTTTCACTGCGGCGATGCTGCTCGCGGGTGCCGCGCATGCGCAAAGCGCACAAGTGGACCGGTACATCCACGCCGGCAAGCTGATCGACCGGCCCGGGCAGGCGCCGCGCGGGGCGAGCACGATCGCTGTGAAGGGCGGCAAGATCGTCGGCGTCTATGACGGGCATGTCACGCCGCTGGGCGAAGCGCCGGTGATCGATCTCAAGGACCGGACAGTACTGCCCGGGCTGATCGACAGCCATGTTCATCTAAGTTCCGACCGCGCCGGGCAGGAAGGACTGCTGGCCGGGTTTACCGAGAGCAAGCAGATGGGCGCCTATGAAGCGCTGTGGAACGCGCAGAAGACGCTGATGGCGGGCTTCACCACGGTGCGGAACCTGGGCGATGAGGGCGCGACGCTGGCGCTGCGCGACGCGATCGCACGCGGCTGGGTGAGCGGTCCACGGATCGTTGATGCCGGCATGGGCATCTCCACCACTTCGGGACATGGCGATCACCGGCTCGGCATCGTCGAGGAACTGCACGAAGCGGTTGGCGCGGCAAATTTGTGCGACGGGGCGGACGAGTGCCGCAAGGCGACGCGCCTGCAGATCGGCCGCGGCGCCGACGTGATCAAGATCGCTACCACTGGCGGGGTCAACAGCCGGATCGGTGCGGGTCTCGGCAAACAGATGTTCGACGAGGAAGCGAGGGCGATCGTCGAGACGGCGCGTCTCTACGGCCGCAAGGTTGCGGCGCACGCGCATGGAGCGGACGGGATCGCGGTGGCGCTGCGCGCCGGGGTGGATTCGATCGAGCACGGCACCCTGATCGACGATGAAAGCATCGCGCTGTTCAAGAAGACCGGCGCATATTACGTGCCGACGCTGTCGACCGTGAACGGCTATCTTGAGCGGATCGCGAAGGACCCCAATGCCTATCCGCCGGAGGTGCGCGCCAAGATCGACTGGCGCATCGGCATCACCGGCAAGGCGCTGGAAAAGGCAGTACCGGCGGGGGTAAAGGTCGCGTTCGGCACCGATGCCGGCGTATCGAAGCATGGCCGCAATGCCGACGAGTTCGAACTGCTGGTCAAGCACGGCATGACGCCGATGCAGGCGATCCAGGCCGCGACGGTCAATGCTGCCGATCTGCTCGGCCTGGCCAAGGAAGTCGGCAGCATCGAGCCGGGCAAGAGCGCCGACATCATCGCTGTGAGCGGCGATCCGCTGAGCGACGTGAAGGTGCTGAAATCAGTCGGCTTCGTGATGCGCGCCGGGGTGGTACACAAGGGCCAATGAAGCGGGCGGGCCTGAGGCGGACCGGCAGGCGCCGGCCCGCCGGGCCGGTCACTTGCCGGGCTTGACGAACTTCAGCGTCATCCGGTCACTCTCGCCGATCGCCTCATACTTGGCGCGGTCGATATCCTTGAGCGCGTAGCTGGGCGGGAGCGTCCAGACGCCCTTTTCCCAGTCGGCCGTGTCCTTGGGGTTGGCGTTGACCTGCGATTCGCCCGCGAGGCGGAAGCCGGCCGCTGCGGCGAGCGTCTTGATCGTCGAGGTCTTGATATAGCCGCTGGTGCGTTCGCGCTCGGCGTCCGCGCCCTCGGGCAGGCGATGATCGACGATGCCGAGCGTGCCGCCGGGCTTGAGCATCGCGAAGATCTGCTTGAATGCCGCGGCGGAATAGTCCTGCTTGTCGTCGCGCTGATAGCCCATGCGCCAGTTATGGACGTTGCGGAAGGTGAGTACGACATCGACGCTGTTGTCGGGCACCTTGACGTCGGCCGCGTCGAACACCGGAAAATGCGCAGTCCTGATCTTGCCGTAGAGCTCCGGCTTCGCGGTCATCATCCGCTTGGTGCCGCCCGAGAGCTTCTCGAGAGAAGCGGCGTAATAGACGCCGCCGCCATTGAGGACATAGGGCGCGAGGATCTCGGTGTACCAGCCGCCGCCGGGCCACAGCTCGACGACCGTATCGGTCGGCTTCACGCCGAAAAAGGCGAGCGTTTCAGCCGGGTGCCGGTATTTGTCGCGCACGGTGTTGGCCGGGGTACGCGTGGGCGCGGCGACCGCCGCCTTCAATTCCTTGCTGACGCTTCCCATCTGCGGCGCGCCGATCGCGGCAGCGCTGACAAGGGCGGTGGCAGTGATGGCGGCGAAACTCAGGGCGTTGCGCATTGGAGGCTCCTCTCTGATATGGATCGCTTGGTGCAGTGGAGCGGGCAGCGATGCAAGGGTCGTTATTGGCGCCGTTATGGATTGTTGCGGGAGCGTTTGCCGCATTGGCTGCGGGGAGCGGTCTCGCGGACTGGCGGCGCTCCAAGCGGAGCGATCTCGATCGGGTCGGCTGGATGCCGTGGACGCTGATTCAGATCCTGGCGGTGCTGGGTGCGGTGGTGACCGCTGCGCTGGCCATCAAGGGCTAGTAGAAGCGCGCGAGGATAAGGCTGCGTTCGGTTCCGTCGCATCGTTGCAGCCGCACGGTCCGACCGGGCGTGCCGGTGGACCAGCTTGCGAGCGGGCTGGTCGCGTAGGCAGCTGGGATCGGTGTGCCGTCGATCGCACAGATTTCCATTCCGGCCTGCCAATCGGCGGCGGCGGGGCTTCCGCGCATGACATGAAGGACTCGAAGCCGGTCGCCACGCTGGCCGAGCATCAGGCCGCTGGTCGAACGGGTGACCGGCCAGTCGTTTCGTGCGGCGGGGGCGAGGACCATGCGGCCTGCGCCGGGATCAAGCAGAACCCGGTGCCGCCGCAGCAAGCCGCCGCCCAGCCTGCCTGCCGCGCCCTTGCGTGCCGAAAATCCCGAGTCGGGCTCGATCCGCAGTTCGACCTCGCTTGCCGGAAGCGCCGCGATGCGCAGCGCGGAAACGATCGTGACCTCGCTCTCGATCTGCCCGCCGAGCCCCCATGCGATCGCTGTGGTGACGCGACCGCCGGCGTGCTCGATTCCACGCCATGCCGTGCGGGTGAGCGTCACCATGCTCCCATCGCCGGTATCGACGATCATGGGACGGTGCCGGCGTCCGCCGAGATCGATCTCGCTGAGATAGAGACCGGCGGGGCCGGCCAGGCGCAGCGGCGCCGTGGTTCCTCGAAACGGCATCCGGCCGGAGGGCAGCAGGCGGAAGCGCTGCGTATCGTAATCGATCTCAAGCGCGTGCGCGGCGAGCAGATCGGCGCCGATGAAGAGATCGACCGGGGCAGGGCCCGTCACGCGGGGATCAGTGTCGATGATCGCGATACGGCCGCCGGTCCGGACGAGGCCGCCGACCTCGATCCGCTCGATTGCACCCCAGCTCAGCGCCACGCTGCCGCCGATCGCATCGGCATGTCCGGCGACCAGCGGCTTCATGCTCGCCGTGCGGGCAAAGCGTGCCGAGACCGCGGTGTCGCTGACCCCGGTATCAAGGATGGCATCGACCCAGCGGCCATTGAGCAGGGTGCGGAAGCGGATCTGGTTGCCCGCTGTCAGCTCGAAGGGCACCCAGCGCGCCTCGGTATCGGTGGCAAGATGCGACACGGGCGGAGCGGCCCGTACGTTCGACGTCGGCGCAAGCAACGCAAGCAGGGCGAGCGTGAAGGTCATGGCTGCACGGACATCCATCCACGGAATGATATTCCGCCACGGATCGGGTGCCAGCAGTTGCGGGTGTGGTTAATGTCCCGTTTGCAAACGCTCGGCGACACGTGTCAGAGACACGCCTCAAGCAACGCGTGATCGAAGCCGAACGAGCGCGCCTTTTCGAGCGTGTAGGGACGCAGGCCCATCGAACGATACTCGCCGATGATCTTGCCGTCGGCGCTCTCGTCCAGATACTCGAACTTGAACAGTTCCTGGGTCACGATCACCGGGCCTTCCATCCCGATCACCTCGGTGATGTTGGTCACGCGGCGGCTACCGTCGCGCAGGCGCTTCACCTGGACGATGAGATCGACCGAATCCGCGATCTGGCGGCTGATCGCCTCCTTCGGGATTTTGATGTCGCCCATCATCACCATGTTCTCCATACGGCCCAGGCACTCGCGCGGGCTGTTGGAGTGGAGCGTACACATCGAGCCGTCATGGCCGGTGTTCATCGCGGACAGGAGGTCGAAACACTCGCTTCCGCGAATTTCGCCGAGGATGATGCGGTCGGGACGCATACGCAGGGCGTTCTTGACGAGGTCGCGAATGGTGATTTCGCCCTGACCTTCGAGATTGGGAGGGCGGGTTTCGAGCGGGAGCCAGTGCGGCTGTTGGAGCCGGAGCTCGGCGGCGTCCTCGATCGTCAGCACGCGCTCGCCCGGGTCGATCATTTTTGACAGGGCGTTGAGCATCGTCGTCTTGCCCGAGCCGGTACCGCCCGAGATGACGATGTTGAAGCGGCATGCGCCCGCGATCTTGAGCGCGGTCGCCATCTTGGTCGACATCGATCCGAAGCCGGCCATCATGTCGAGCGTGATCGGCTTGTCCGAGAATTTACGGATCGAGATTGCCGTGCCCTTGAGGCTGAGCGGCGGCACGATCACGTTGACGCGGGAGCCGTCCTTCAGGCGGGCGTCGGCGAGCGGGGTGGTCTGGTCGACGCGGCGGCCGACCGAGTTGCAGATGCGCTGCGCGATCTGGAACAGATGTTCCTCGTCGCGGAAATTGATGTTGGCGAGCTCGAGCTTGCCCTTGCGCTCGACGAAGGTCTGCTCGGGGCCGTTGACCATGATGTCGCTGATCGCGCTGTCGGCGAGCAGCTCTTCGAGCGGGCCGAGGCCGAGCAGTTCGTCGACCAGCACCTTTTCCAGCGCGAACTGCTCGCGGCGGTTGAGGGTGAGCTTGAGCTCGGCGAGCACTTCGCCGATGATCGGGCGGAACTCCTCGGCAAGTTCGTCCTTGTTGAGCGTCGCCGCCGCCTCGGGATCGACGCGCTCGAGCAGGCGCGGAAGCACCTGTTCCTTGATGCGGTGGATCGAGGCTTCGAAGCCCTCGACTCGCGAGCTGCCGGCTTCGCCCGACGCCGCCTGACGATCGGCCAGGCGCTGCATCGCGTCGGTTGTGGATTGAGGCGTCGTATCGGTGATCCCCGAGTCGCGCTGGTTTGCGCCGGGGAGCGGAACGTCCTGGATCGCCGGGAACTGGTCGCCGCCAAGCGGCTCCTGCGGGCGCGGTGCCGCTCCGCCGCCCTGCATCGGCCGCGCGACGCCGAAAGCCGGCCGGGCGGGTGTTGCCCCTGGTCCGCTGCGACGTCCGAATGCGCTCACGCTCAAATCCCCACTGGCTCCAACGTGGAGGGGATAGCTCGCAAGCTTTTACAAGTTCCTAACCATCGGCGCGGTTTCGTTCAGACGAACGGGCCGCGAGCGTGCCTCCGGACCTTGCCAGGCGATAGCCCGCCGAGCGATTGGAACTCGCGGGTCATGTGCGCCTGGTCGGCATAGCCGGAGACCGCGGCGGTATCGGCGAGCGCCGCATCGGGAGACTGGATGTCGCAGACTGCGGTGCGGAAGCGGAGAAGACGCAGATAGCTGCGCGGTGCCATGCCGGTTTCTCGCGCGCAGATGCGTTGAAGCTGGCGTGTGGAGAGCCCGGTGATCCGGGCGAGATCATCCACGCCCGCTGATTGTCGGATCGCGGCGAGAGGAGGCGGGCGTCGGCCGCGAAAGGCCGCGATGAGCCGCGGCGTCGGATCGGGGTCTCCAGCAATCAGCGCCGCCAGCGGGTCGCTCTCCGCGATTTCCCGCCAGCCGTCCGCGAAGTCGTTGCAGGGGGCACCGCCGAGCGCGTGCCAAGCCCAGGGCCAGAGGCGGATGCCCGTGAAGCGCGCGTCGCCGCTGAACCGCAGGACCGCAGGCCGGAGCGCGAGGCCGGTGACGAACAATGGCGGCTGATCGGTCCGCCAGAACGAACGGCCGGAGTGGCGGCGGATCAGTTCGATACAGCCATCGGGCACCGCCTGATGATCGACCCAGCCGTCGGCGCCGATGTCGAGCGTCCAGACGGCTTCGACAAGACCGTCGAGTTCGGGCGGTGGGGGCGTTTCGGCGTAATGCACCTCGCGAACCTGCCATGTCGCATCGGTTCAAGCCAGCGGGGCGTCGATCGGCTATACCGGCATGACACAGGGAGGAGATGGCGGATGAGGTGGAAGGCGCTGGGACTGATGCTGATGCTGCCGGGTGCGGCGCCAGCGACGGGCGGCTTGCCCGAATGGCTGGCAGGGCGCTGGTGCACTGCAGGGGGCGGACCGACCCGGACCTGCGAGCAATGGCAGCCGCCCGCGGGTGGCATGATGCTTGGCGTGTCGCAGATGGTGAAGGGGAAAAAGACGATCGCGTTCGAATATCTGCGGATCACGATGGACGGCGGTGTCGCGGTCTATCAGGCGCAGCCCGGCGGCAAGCCGCCCACGGCGTTTCGCGCCGTTGCGGGCGGGGAGGGGATCACCTTCATCAATGCCGCGCACGATTATCCGCAGCGCATCCGCTACCGGCTGGAGGGGGACGAACTCACCGCCGAAATCTCGCTCGCCGATGGAAGCAAGGCGATGCGCTGGCGCTATCGCAGGGACCAGTGAAGGCGAGGCCGGGACGCAAAAGGCCGCGGGTCGCCCCGCGGCCTTTGTCGTTTCATCCGTGCGGGCGCCGCGCGGTTATCCGGCCTTTTCGGCGAGGACCGTAAGACCCTTTTCGTTCACTTCGGCGAAGCCGCCTTCGATGCGAACGATCTCCGGGCTCTGGTTGCCGGCGGACTTGTAGATTTCGAGATTGCCGTCGCGGATCGTGGACATGAAGGGCGCATGGCCCTCCAGCACGCCGAAGTCGCCCTCGGCGCCGGGAACGACGACCATATGGACTTCCTCGGAGCGGACGAGGCGCTCGGGAGTGACGAGTTCGAAGTGAAGCGGCATTTCTTGTTTCCCTTAGCCCCCTCCCGGAGAAGGGGGCCAGTAGAGGATCAGGCTTCGGCGGCCAGCTTCTTGGCCTTGGCGATCACGCCGTCGATGCCACCGACCATGTAGAAGGCGGCTTCGGGGAGGTGATCATACTCGCCCTCGACCACCGCCTTGAACGACTTGATCGTGTCCTCGATCTGCACGAATTCGCCGGGGATGCCGGTGAACACTTCTGCGACGTGGAACGGCTGCGACAGGAAACGCTGGATCTTCCGCGCACGCGCGACGGTCAGCTTATCCTCTTCCGACAGCTCGTCCATGCCGAGGATGGCGATGATGTCCTGAAGCGACTTGTACTTCTGCAGGATCGACTGGACCGCGCGAGCGGTGTCGTAGTGATCCTGACCGACGACGCGCGGCTCGAGCACGCGGCTGGTCGAATCGAGCGGGTCCACCGCCGGATAGATGCCGAGTTCCGAGATCGCACGGTTGAGAACCGTGGTCGCGTCGAGGTGGGCGAACGAGGTTGCCGGCGCCGGGTCGGTAAGATCGTCCGCGGGGACGTACACGGCCTGCACCGAGGTGATCGAGCCCTTGTTGGTCGAGGTGATGCGCTCCTGCAGCGCGCCCATGTCGGTCGACAGGGTCGGCTGATAGCCCACGGCCGAAGGAATACGGCCGAGCAGTGCCGACACTTCCGCGCCCGCCTGGGTGAAGCGGAAGATGTTGTCGACGAAGAACAGCACGTCCTGGCCTTCGACGTCGCGGAAATATTCGGCGATCGTCAGGCCCGACAGTGCGACGCGGGCGCGGGCGCCCGGCGGCTCGTTCATCTGGCCATAGACCAGCGCCACCTTCGATCCTTCGCTGATCGCGTTGCCGTCGGCGTCCTTGGCGATAACGCCGGCGTCGAGGAACTCGTGATAGAGATCGTTGCCCTCGCGGGTACGCTCACCCACACCCGCGAACACCGAGGTGCCGCCATGGCCCTTGGCGATGTTGTTGATCAGTTCCTGGATGAGAACGGTCTTGCCGACGCCGGCGCCGCCGAACAGGCCGATCTTGCCGCCCTTCGCATAGGGTGCGAGCAGGTCGATGACCTTGATGCCGGTGACGAGGATCGCACTCTCGGTCGACTGGTCGACGAACAGCGGAGCTTCGGCATGGATCGGCGCGCGCAGGTCGGTGGCGACCGGGCCGCGCTCGTCGATCGGCTCGCCGACGACGTTGAGGATGCGGCCGAGCGTCGCGGGGCCGACCGGCACCTGGATCTGCGCGCCGGTGGCGGTGACCGCCTGGCCGCGGGTAAGACCTTCGGTCGAGTCCATCGCGATGGTACGGACGGTGTTCTCACCCAGATGCTGGGCGACCTCGAGCACGAGGCGGTTGCCGTTGTTGTCGGTCTCGAGCGCCGAGAGGATCGCCGGCAGTTCGCCGTCAAACGCGACGTCGACGACCGCGCCGATCACCTGCGCGATGCGGCCCGTGCCGGCAGCGGCGACGGTCGCCACGCTGGCGTCTGCCTTGGGCTTGGCCGCGCGGGGCTTCCGGGCGGGCTTTTCTGCGGTGGGGGCTGCGGTTGCCATGGTCTTTGTCCTTGCTTGGCGAATGCTTCGATCAGGGTTGCTTGGTCTGCACCGCCGCTTCGGCCGGGGCCGTAGCGGTCGGGCGCGTGAAAGTCACGGTGATGCGGCGGGGGGCTGCTTCAGCCTTCTCCACCGCGATGGCCGCCGGGGCGTTCCCGATCAGGCCATCGGCGTTCTGCTCCTTGGCGATGGCGTCGAGCGCGCCTTCGTCCTTGACGCCGTACTGGAACAGGAAGGCGCGGACATTGTCGGTCAGCCGCTTCTTCGCCGTAACGGCGTTGGTATCGTCGGTCACGGTAAGCGCGAAGACGATGGTGTCGATCGCTGCGCTGTCCTTGCCGGTCAGCTCGACCGTGCCGCGGTTCGGGTTCTTGGCGTCGGTCTGCGAGAGGAACACCGGCTCGCCGCCCGCGGTGAAGCCGTTGGCGCCGTTCTTGTACTCACCCAGGCGATAGCCGAACTGGTTGAGCTTCGCGACCGTCGCGGCGGGGTCCGTGAAGGCGTCCGCCAGCGTGCCCGGCTTCTCCACCGACGCATTCTCCGGTGCAGCGACGTTCGACCCGCCGGGCTGCGCATTGCAGCCCGCGAGCGACGCCGCGGCGAGGAGGAGAAGGGCGGCGGTGCGCATCGGGCTTAGAGCGCCTCGGCGCCGGAGATGATCTCGACCAGTTCGGTCGTGATCGCGGCCTGACGCGCGCGGTTATACTGGATCGACAGACGCTTGATCAGGTCGCCCGCGTTGCGCGTGGCGTTGTCCATCGCGGTCATCTTGCTGCCCTGTTCGGACGCGGCGTTCTCACGGATCGCGCGGTAGAGCTGGATCGCGACGTTGCGGCCGAGCAGGTCGGCGAGGATTTCCTCTTCGCCCGGCTCATATTCGGTGACGGCTGAGGCTGCGGCGTCGCCCTCAGGCGCTGCGGGAATGGCGACCGGGATGATCTGCTGCTCGGTCGGCTCCTGGGTCAGGACCGACTTGAAGTTGGAGTAGAAGAGGTGCGCGACGTCGAACTCGCCGGCCTCGAAACGGGCGATCAGATCGTCGGCATAGCCGCGCGCATCGGCAAAGCCGAGCTTGCCGAGGTCACCCGGCTCGATCGAATGGGCCATGTCCTTTGGGAAGAGACGGTTCAGCACCGCGCGGCCCTTCTTGCCGATGGTGTAGAACTTGACCGTCTTGCCCTCGGCGATCAGCTCCTGCGCGCGGCGGCGCGCGAGGCGGGCGATGTTGGTGTTGAACGCACCCGCAAGGCCCTTGTCCGACGTCGCGACGACGAACAGATGGACCTGATCCTTGCCGGTGCCGGCGAGCAGCTTGGGCGAGGCTTCGCTGATGCTCACCTTGCTGGCGAGCGAGGCGACGACGGCTTCGAGACGCTGGGCGTAGGGACGCCCCGCCTCGGCCGCTTCCTGCGCGCGGCGCAACTTGGCGGCGGCGACCATCTTCATCGCCTTGGTGATCTTCTGCGTCGACTTCACCGAGCCGATGCGGACCTTGAGTGCCTTGAGGCTGGCCATCTTCTTCCTATCACGTCATCCCGGCGAAAGCCGGGATCTCATGAGGGTTTCCCCTGCCGTACGATGCCCCAGCGTTCGCCGGGGCGACGGCGAATTACGCGAACGTCTTGCCGAACGCTTCCAGCGCGTCCTTGAGCTTGCCCTTGGTGGCGTCGCTCAGATCCTTGCTGTCGCGGATATCCTTGAGGATGTCGGCATGCTTCGAACGCATCTCGGCCAGCATCGCCGCCTCGTAGCGGACGACGTCCTGCACCGGCACGCTGTCGATATAGCCGTTGGTGCCGGCGAAGATCGACACGGTCTGCTCCTCGAACGGCAGCGGCGAGAACTGGGGCTGCTTGAGCAGCTCGGTCAGGCGCGCGCCGCGGTTGAGCAGCTTCTGCGTCGAAGCGTCGAGGTCCGAACCGAACTGCGCGAACGCGGCCATTTCGCGATACTGGGCCAGCTCGAGCTTGATCGAGCCCGACACCTTCTTCATCGCCTTGGTCTGCGCCGACGAACCCACGCGCGACACCGACAGGCCCACGTTGATCGCCGGGCGGATGCCCGCGAAGAACAGGTCGGTCTCGAGGAAGATCTGGCCGTCGGTGATCGAGATCACGTTGGTCGGGATGTAGGCCGACACGTCGCCCGCCTGCGTCTCGATGATCGGCAGCGCGGTGAGCGAGCCGTTGCCGTTGGCGTCGTTGAGCTTCGCAGCGCGCTCCAGCAGGCGGCTGTGGAGATAGAAGACGTCGCCCGGATAGGCTTCGCGGCCCGGCGGGCGGCGCAGCAGCAGCGACATCTGGCGATAGGCGACGGCCTGCTTCGAGAGATCGTCATAGACGATCACGGCATGCATGCCGTTGTCGCGGAAATACTCGCCCATCGCGCAGCCGGTGTACGGCGCGAGGAACTGAAGCGGGGCGGGGTCCGACGCGGTCGCGGCGACCACGATCGAATATTCCATCGCGCCATTCTCTTCGAGCGTGCGCACGAGCTGCGCGACGGTCGAGCGCTTCTGGCCCACGGCGACATAGACGCAATAGAGCTTCTTGCCCTCGTCATCGCCCGCGTTGACGGTCTTCTGGTTGATGAAGGTGTCGATCGCGACGGCCGACTTGCCGGTCTGGCGGTCGCCGATGATCAGCTCGCGCTGGCCGCGGCCAACGGGTACGAGCGCGTCGATCGCCTTGAGGCCGGTCTGGACCGGCTCGTGCACCGACTTGCGCGGGATGATGCCGGGCGCCTTCACCTCGACGCGCGAGCGCTGGTCGGAAACGATCGGGCCCTTGCCGTCGATCGGGTTGCCAAGGCCGTCCACGACGCGGCCGAGCAGGCCCTTGCCGACCGGAACGTCGACGATGGTGCCGGTGCGCTTGACGACGTCGCCTTCCTTGATCTCCGAGTCCGAGCCGAAGATCACGATGCCGACATTGTCGGCCTCGAGGTTGAGCGCCATGCCCTGAACGCCGTTGGCGAACTCGACCATTTCGCCCGCCTGGACGTTGTCGAGGCCGTGGACGCGCGCGATGCCGTCACCGACGCTGAGCACTTGGCCGGTCTCGCTGACCTCTGCCTCGGTGCCGAAATTGGCGATCTGGTCCTTGATGACCTTCGAGATTTCTGCGGCGCGGATATCCATGGTGCTAGCTTTCAGCCTTTCATCGCATGCGCGAGGGAGTTCAAACGGGTCTTGATCGAGCTGTCGATCATCTGGGAGCCGATCTTCACGACCAGGCCGCCCAGCAGCGAGGGGTCGACCGACAGGTCGACATTGACGTCGCGGCCGACGCGCTCACGCAGCTGTGCGGTGAGCGCCTTGACCTGCGCGGGGGAAAGCGGGTGCGCCGACACGACTTCGGCGCTCGTTTCGCCACGGTGACGCGCGGCGAGGGTGCGGAAGTCGCGGACGATGCCGGTCAGCGCGGCGAGGCGCCGGTTCTGTGCCAGCACGCCGAGGAAGTCGCTGGTGAGCGAATCGAGCTTCATCGCCTTTGCCGCCGCCGCGACCGCATTGGCCGCGTCGGTGCGGCCGATCAGCGGGCTGCGGGTGAGCGCTGCGAACTCGGGCGAATCGGTCAGCGCCTGCTTCACCGCGGCAAGGCTCGATTCGACCTTCTCGATCGCGCCTTTCTCGCGCGCCAGTTCGAACAGGGCGGTCGCGTAGCGCCCGCTTAGACTTGCTTGAATACCGCCGGAATTCTCCACGGACGCGTGCTTCCTTTTGGAATCTCGAAATGGCCCCATGCGAAAAAGGGGCGCGCCGAATGAACCGGCAGCCCCGCTTGGGTTGGCGGGCGCGTAGCAAAGGGGGGCGGGGGATTCAACCCGTGTGACGTTTCGATGAAGATTGCGGACAGGAATGTCGGTCTTGTTCCACCGCGCCTTCGATGCAAAACCGTAACGGGTTCTTGCTCTCTTGAGCATTGCGGGTGGGAAATCATGGGAACGAAGCGTTTCGGGCGGTATGCGGCATTGTGCGTGAGCGCGGCGGGAGTCACCGCGCAGCCCGCATTTGCCGAAGCGGTGAAGATGACGGGTAAGTTCGCAGCGCCCTATCGCGAGGCCGCATTGCTCGATTCGCTGGGCATCGACCGGTTCAACGGACGCGACGGGCGGCAGCTGGAAATGGCGATCGAGCGGGCCTTGTCGCAGCCCGACATTGAGGGGCGTCCGCATTTTGACCTGATCGCGGCGTTCGGCGGCGGGCAGGGACCGGACGGCGTGCTGAGCGGCGCGGTGACGAGCGGCGTGCAGGAAAGCCGCTTCAAGCAGAAGCAGAAGCGCTGCGTCGAACGCGAGGGCGGCAAGGACAGCGGCAAATGCCTGCGCGAGGCGGAGGTCGAGGTCGACTGCACCCGCCGCGTAGTGAATGTGAACGCCGACCTGCGGCTGGCGCGCACGACGGACGGACGCATCATCTATACGGCGGCCAAGCCCAAGCGTGACGAGATCAGCTGGTGCCGGGGCGATGACCCCGCGCGCACGGTGGAGGAATCGGTGCGCGGGATGATCGAGGGGATCGCGGGCGAGGTACGCCGCGACATCGCGCCGGTGGTCGAGACCTACAGTATCCGCTTCCGCGAAAGCACCAAGGGGCTGGCGAAGGAACTCAACCGTCCGTTCAAGGACATTGTCCGGCAGACCCAGCGCGACCTGCGCGGGGCGTGCGCCGCGTGGAAAGTGATGGACGGGCAGGCGTCCAATCACCCGTCGATCACCTTCGACCTCGGCCTGTGCGCTGAGGCGGCGGGCGACTATCGCGAGGCGCTGGACCTGTATCGCCGTGCCGCGCCGCTGATCGGCACGGGCGGCAACGAAGCCGTCACGGGCGCGGAGCGGGTCGGCCGGCTGATCGCAGCGCAGGCCGACGACGCGGCGCGCGGGCGGCGGTAACCGCCCGGCGCGCCGGAACGTGCTTGCTTAGCCGCGGCCGCCGCTGCGCTGGCCGCCGCCGGCGGGGCGGGGCGCCCACTTCTTCTTCCTGGGACCGTAGAAGCGGGGCTGATCGCCCTGCGGACGCTGGCCGCTGCGGTTCTCGCCACCCTCGCGCCCGCCGAAGCTGGCGCCGAGCGTCTGGCGCTGACCCTCGGGACGCGCGTGGCGCTCGCCCTGGGGACGGTCAGCGCGCTGCTCGCCCTGACGGCGCTCGCCGGCGGGGTTGGCACGCGGACCGCGCTGGCCATCCCGGCCCTGGCCATTGCGACCCTGACCGCCATGGCCGCCACCGCGGCCCTGCATGGCGCGGCCGTTGCGACCGTTCTGCTCGTCGCGGCTCATCGTCACCGGACCGCGGCTCGACTTGATTTTCGCCGATTCGTTGACGAAGTCCTCGGGCAGCGGGACCACCGTCAGTTTCTGACGGGTCAGCCGCTCGATGTCGCGCAGATAGGCCTTCTCGTCATCGGCGCAGAAGCTGATCGCCACACCGTCATTGCCCGCACGCGCGGTGCGGCCGATGCGGTGGACATATTGTTCCGGCACGTTGGGCAGTTCGAAGTTGAAGACGTGGCTGACGCCCGACACGTCGATGCCGCGCGCGGCGATGTCGGTCGCGACCAGCAGCTTGACCTTGCCCGAGCGGAACTCGCCCAGCGCACGCTCGCGCTGCGGCTGGCTCTTGTTGCCGTGGATCGCGTTGGCGGCGATGCCGCTGGCGGCGAGCAGCTTCACGACGCGGTCGGCGCCATGCTTGGTGCGGGTGAAGATCAGCGCGCGGTCGATGCTCTCGTCGCGCAGCTTGATCGTCAGCAGCGACTGCTTCTCGCTCTGGCTGACATGCGTCACGAACTGCTCGACCCGCTCGGCGGTGGTGGCCACCGGGGTCACCTTCACCTCGACCGGCTCATGGATGAACTGGTTGGCGAGGTCGCGGATCGACTTGGGCATGGTCGCCGAAAAGAACAAAGTCTGGCGCTTGCTCGGCAGCTCGCGGACGATGCGCTTCAGCGCATGGATGAAGCCGAGGTCCATCATCTGGTCGGCTTCGTCGAGCACGAGGATCTCGATCCCGAGCAGGATCGCGTAGCACTGGTCGATCAGGTCGACGAGGCGGCCCGGGGTCGCGACGACGATATCGACGCCGCGCGCCAGGTCGGTCTTGTTCTTGTGGATCGAGGTGCCGCCGAACACGGTGGCGACGCTGAGCTTGGTGCCCTTCGAATACTGGCGCGCGCTTTCGGCGATCTGGCTGGCCAGTTCGCGCGTGGGCGCAAGGACGAGCATGCGGCAGCCGCGCGGCTGCGCCCGCTTGCCCGACGCGATCAGTCGATCGATCGAGGGCAGCATGAACGCAGCGGTCTTGCCGGTGCCGGTCTGGGCGATGCCGAGCAGGTCGCGGCCCTCAAGCAGCGCCGGGATCGACTGCGCCTGGATCGGGGTCGCGGTGGTATAGCCCTTCGCAGCGAGCGCGGCGAGGGTGGTCTCGGACAGGCCGAGGGTGTTGAATTGCGTCAAAGGAATCTCTTTGCAAAAACGGCCGACGCGCACGCCGAAAGCGCGCACGGAGGCGGGGTCAAAAAATGACGACCCGCGTGACTAGGGAAGCCTGTAATCAACCGAGGCGGAGCCGGGGCGTTCGGGGCGAACCCGAGCGACCGATCACGCTGCATGACGCCTCGCTGCGGCGCGATATGGCAACAATGCTGCCAAAAGTCAATGTGAGCGTTAGCCGGCCTTGCGGGCGGGCGGGGCGCTGGGGTCGAAGATGCGAGCCGCGGCGGCGGCGAGGCGGGTCATCAGCCCGACGGCTTCGAGGTCGACCGCGCCGGATTGACGCCAATAGGCGCCGAGCGCGGCGGTACGCCCGATCGGGAACGCCGCCATGCTGGCGACGAAGGTGGCGAGATAGGCGTTGAGCGGCACGCGCGGATCGTTGCGGATGTCCGGGATCAGGATCGGCTCGCCCGCCATGATCGCAAGGCCCGAGATGCAGCGTTCGACCGGGAAGCGCTGCCCGGTCCAGAGCGGGCTGATCGCATCCTCGGCGGCGTAGAACACCTCCATGCCCTCACGCAGGACCACGGTGATGCCGTCGGCATCGGCGATGGCGCGGGCGTGATCGCGCAGGATCGCGGTGGCATCGTCCCGGCCGGACGCCGAATCGAGCAGGCCGATCGCCTGCGCCAGCCGCTCATGGCGGCCCGGGATGTCGTGATGCGGCATCCTCTTCCCCTTCGAAGAAGATGGTTAACATACGGAGAGGGTGAGGAAAAGGGCGGGGTTGGCCAGTGCTTGCCAGTGTCGCGGCGCGTCTCAGCCGAAGTTGACGAAGTTACGGGCAACGCGATTCATTCTGTCAACTTTGTCGCCTTTGTCGGCGGGGTGTCAGGTTGCTGTCCGGCACGCGCGGATCGACGGGATCAAAGAGCGGTCGTCATGCGACCGGTCCAGGTGAGCAGACGAAATCCAACATTGCAAGGGTGCGTGGGCCAATGAACGGAACCCGAAATGTTGCAGAGGTTCGCTCGACAATGAAATTGCTCCAAATCGGAGTGAAATTGCGCCGTTCTGATTGACGTGTTGGAGAATGTTCATCAAATGTTCTCACCGCTTTTCACGGCGGGGCAATATGAACGAAATGGATGATATTGCGCGGCTACGCGCTTTCTCGGTTTGGCTGCGCACCGGGCGGTTGCCGCAGGCGCATGATGCCAATGGGATCGAGTTCAAGTTCAATCCTTGGCACGACCCGGAGAATGGACGTTTCACCTTTGCGGGTACGGGTCATTATTATGGCAATGGCGGGCAGGCGGAACGGCGTGGCCGGGATACTTGGGGTCAAGGGGCGGGGCGAATTGCTCGCATCCCGACCTCTCCCTACCCTCCGAAGCCTCCGATTGAGCGATCGGACAGTGCTCCAAGATCTCCCGCGGGGCGCGGCAAGCCTTCGACATGGGGAGGCGGGGGTTTTACAGGCGGCGGTGGCGGGGATTTCGGTGGCGGTGGCGCGACCGGCGATGGCGAATGGGGCGGTGGGGCCAAAAGGCCGCAGCGGCCAAGGGCGGGTGCCGAACCGCAGCGGACTCCTCCTCGGGCTGTGGTTCAGCCACCAAGGGCAGGCATCGGACCGCAGCGGCGCGCTCCCCGTGTTGAAGTCCAGCGGCCGAGGACCGTTGCTCGCCCGCAGCCGAGTGCGCGTCGCGTCGAAGTCCAGCGACCAAGGGTGGGACATGGCCCGCGAGCGGGGGCAGAGCGTTGGCGGACGGTCGAGCGCAACGGGTATCGCTACGAGATCGATGACCGGAATCGCACTCGGCGGATTTCAGGTGAAATCACGCTGAACTCCGATCAAGGGCGCTCGCGAACGGCGCAACTCGCGGCAGGTGGGAAGGATCGGCGGAAAAGCGATCATGGCGGACACTATATCGCCCGTCGCTTCAATGGACCCAAGGAGGCGTTCAACCACTTCGCGCAGGACAACAGTTTCAATCGTACCGATTATGCCAAACTGGAGAACGAATGGGAACGAGCGAAGCGTGAGAAGAAGCAGGTGCGGATAAAGATCGTTCCGAAGTTCGAGGGGAATTCACAACGCCCTTCGGCACTCAATGTCCGGTTTTGGATTGATGGGAAAGAGGGAAATGAAACGCTTCCGAACGAACCGAAAGAGAAGTGAGATGCCAAATAGCGAGACTGAGAAATTGCTCAACATGATTGGGCAACTACTGGCCGAGGATGAGCAATATCCTCTCGACGGTACGCTGCTTCACGCTCATGTACGGAGAAATTCTGTTGGGCCATCGATCTTCAAGGATCTCGGAAATTACATCCTATACCGGAGACCGGACTTGGATCGGCTCGGTGATGCGCTGCTTGATTTGTGGGAAGCGCAAGAAGGCGAAGAGCGTTGGGAGGAAATTCAGTACTTCGTAAAGGATGGGCGATTCGAGGTGATCTTCGTGTATCCCGATGAACTGGATCCGGATGAGATGTCGCTCGAGCGGCGCGATAAGGTCGTGAAGCAGTATTTCGGTGACAGGCCGGTCGCCTATCCCGATTGGGACGACGAGGATGATTTCGTCTATTGAGGACGCTTCCACGGAGTGGCTATCCGCGCCGTCCCTGGCCTGCGTGGCAATTGCGGCGCGGCGTTCAGGTTTGCGCAGCATGCCGATGTGCCATCAACCTCCGGCTTGGATCAACGGTGCGCCGGAGAGCCGGAAACTTTCTGCCGAACCGAAAGGTAGAAGAGGTGCCAAGCGATAGAACAGAAGTACTGCTCCACAAGATCGGTCAACTGCTGGCCGAGGATAAGGAGTATCCTCTCGATGGTACGTTGCTTCATGCCGACGTGGGGCCGAATTCGGTGGGGCCATCGATCTTTAAGGATCGAGGAGATCACATCTTTTACCCTGATCCGGACTTGGATCGGCTCGGTGACGCGCGGCTTGATTTGTGGGAAGCGCAAGAAGGCGACGAGCGCTGGGAGGAAATTCAGTACTTCGTAAAGGATGGGCGATTAGAAGTTATTTTCGTGTATCCCGATGAGCTTGATCCAGAAGAGATGTCACTCGAGCGGCGCGATAAGGTTGTGAAGCAGTATTTCGGTGACAGGCCGGTCGTTTATCCCGACTGGGACGACGAGGATAGCTTTACCGATTGAGCTGCTTCCAGGGTATTACCCCGCCGCCTTCGCCAGCCCCCGCGACAGCTGCACCGCCGCATTCAGCCGCGCGCGCGGCGTCGCCCAGGCGCGGCTGATCACCAGCTTCATGTCGGGGCGCAGCTTGGCGGTGCCCTCCAGCTTGGCGACATAGGCCATCAGGCCCTCGACGCTGGGGAAGCTGTCTTCGTGGAAGCTGACCAGCGCGCCCTTGGGCCCCACATCGATCTTGGCGATGCAGGCGCGCTTGGCGTTGAGCTTGGCCTCGATCAGCAGCAGGAGGTTCTCGGTCTCCTCGGGCAGCTTGCCGAAGCGGTCGATCATCTCGGCGGCGAACTCGTCGATGCCGCGCTTGTCCTCGACCTCGTTGAGGCGGCGGTAGAGGCCCATGCGCAGGTCGAGATCGGGGACGAAGCTCTCCGGGATCAGGATCGGGGCGTCGACGGTGATCTGGGGCGAGAGGTCGCGCGGGCGCGCGTCGGCGAGGCCGCCGGCCTTGGCGTCCATGATCGCCTCCTCCAGCATCGACTGGTAGAGCTCGTAGCCGACTTCCTTGATGTGCCCGGACTGCTCGTCGCCGAGCAGATTGCCCGCGCCGCGGATGTCGAGATCATGGCTGGCGAGCTGGAACCCGGCGCCGAGGCTTTCGAGGTCGGACAGGACCTTGAGCCGCTTTTCCGCCGCCTCGGTCATCAGCCGCTGGGGCGCGGTGGTCATATAGGCATAGGCGCGGGTCTTGGCCCGGCCGACGCGGCCGCGCAGCTGGTAGAGCTGGGCGAGGCCGAAGCGGTCGGCGCGGTTGATGATCATGGTGTTGGCGCTGGGGATGTCGAGGCCGGATTCGATGATGGTGGTGGAGACCAGCACCTCGTACTTCTTGTCGTAGAAGGCGGACATGCGCTCCTCGACCTCGCCCGCCGCCATCTGGCCATGGGCGACGACGTAGCGCACCTCGGGCACCTCCTCGCGCAGGAACTTCTCGATATCGGGCAGGTCGGCGATGCGCGGGGTGACGAGGAAGCTCTGGCCGCCGCGATAATGTTCGCGCAGGAGGGCTTCGCGCAGGACGACCGGGTCCCACGGCATGACATAGGTGCGGACCGCGAGGCGATCGACCGGCGGGGTCTGGATCACGCTGAGCTCGCGCAGGCCCGACATCGCCATCTGCAAGGTGCGCGGGATCGGGGTGGCGGTGAGGGTGAGGACGTGGACGTCGGCCTTGAGGCCCTTGAGCCGTTCCTTGTGGGTGACGCCGAACCGCTGTTCCTCATCGACGATGACGAGGCCGAGGCGCTTGAACTCGACGCCCTTGGCGAGGACGGCATGGGTGCCGACGACGATGTCGATCTGGCCGGATTCGAGACCTTCGCGCGTCGCCTTGGCCTCGGCCGCGGGGACGAGGCGGGAGAGGCGGCCGATCCTGATCGGGAAGCCCTCAAAGCGCTGGACGAAGTTGGTGAAATGCTGGCGCGCGAGGAGCGTGGTGGGGCAGACCACCGCGACCTGCTGCCCCGCCATCGCCGCGACGAAGGCGGCGCGCAGCGCGACCTCGGTCTTGCCGAAGCCGACATCGCCGACGACGAGCCGGTCCATCGGGCGGCCGGCGGCGAGGTCCTCGAGCACGTCGGAGATCGCGCGATCCTGGTCGTCGGTCTCGGTGAAGGGGAAGCGGTCGACAAAGGCGGGGTAGCCGCCGGGATCGGGTTCGAGCACTTCGCCCGGGCGGACGGCGCGCGCGGCGGCGGTGGCGATGAGCTCACCCGCGATCTCGCGGATGCGCTCCTTCATCCGCGACTTGCGCCGCTGCCACGCCTCGCCGCCGAGGCGATCGAGCGCAGCACCTTCTTCCGACGAGCCGTAGCGCGAGAGGACTTCGAGATTCTCGACTGGGACGTAGAGCTTGTCGCCGCCGGCATAGGTGAGCGCGACGCAATCGTGCGGCGCCTTCTGCACCGGGATCTGGGTCAGCCCCTCGTAGCGGCCGATGCCGTGCTCGAGATGGACGACGAGGTCGCCGGGGGAGAGGGTGGCGAGCTCGGCGAGGAAGGCGTCGGTCGACTTCTTGCGCTTGTTGCGGCGGACGAGGCGGTCGCCGAGCATGTCCTGCTCGGTGAGCAGCGCGACCTCGGGCGAGGTGAAGCCATGGTCGAGGGGCAGGACGATGAGCGCGACATTGCCCGAATCGCGCCCGCCCGCGGCGACTCCGAGCGCCTCCTGCCAGCTCTCCGCGAACACGGCATTGGGCAGGCCGTGGTCGGCGAGCAGGCCCTTGAGGCGCTCGCGCGAGCCGATCGAATAGCTGGCGAGGACGGGCTTCTTGCCCGCCTTGCGCAGCCTGGCGAGGTGTTCGGCGACGGCTTCGTAGATGTTGGTGCCGGCGGCGCGCTCGGGCGCGAAGTCGCGCGGGCCGTCGACGGTGAAGTCGAGGACGGTGGCGCTTTCAGGCTCGTGGAAGGGGGTGGCGAGGTGCGCCTTGGCTTCCTTGAGCCGCTTGTCCCATTCGGCGGGGAGGAGATAGAGCTGGTCGGTGCCGAGCGGGCGGTAGCTGCCGGCATCGGTCGACTGGGCGCGGACGCGGTTGGCCTGATAGTCGGCGATCGCCTCGAACCGGTTCTCCGCCGCACCGGCGTCGCCCGCGTCGCGGACGATCACGGCGCCTTCGGGGAGATGCTCGAACAGGGTTTCGAGGCGTTCCTCGAATAAGGGCAGCCAATGCTCCATGCCGGCGAGGCGGCGGCCATCACTGATGGCCTGATAGAGCGGATCGCCGGTGGCGGTGGCGCCGAACTTCTCGCGATAGCGCGTGCGGAAGCGCTTGATCGTGTCCTCGTCGAGCAGGGCTTCGGAGGCGGGCAGCAGGGTGAAGCCGTCGACGCGGCCGGTGGTGCGCTGATCGGCGGGGTCGAAGGTGCGGACGCTCTCGATCTCGTCGCCGAAAAAGTCCAGGCGCAGGCCCTGCTCGCTGCCCGACGGGAACAGGTCGACGAGGCCGCCGCGCACCGCGAACTCGCCGGAGTCGTGAACGGTGTCGGTGCGGACATAGCCGTTGGCGGACAGGAGCGCGGCGAGCTTGTCGAGCGAGATGCGCTCGCCCGGCGCGAGCCGCGCGGTCATCTGGCGGACGCGGAACGGGGTCAGCGTGCGCTGGGTCGCGGCGTTGACGGTGGTGAGGATCAGGCGCGGCTTGCTGGTCTTGCCCTGCAACGCGGCGAGCGCGGCCATGCGCTCGGCCATGACGCGCAGCGTGGGGCTGGCGCGGTCATAGGGCAGGCAGTCCCAGGCGGGGAACTGGACGATCTCGAGCTCGGGCGCGAAGAAGGCTGCGGTGGAGGCGACGGCGCGCATCGCGGACTCGTCGGGGGCGATGTAGACTGCGCCAGTCGTCGAGGCGCGCGCGAGATCGGCGAGCAGCCAGGGGAGGAAGCCCGCGGGGACGCCGGACAAAGTGAGGGGTGTCTTGGCCGAGAGGATCTGGTTCAGGTCGGGCATGGTTCAGTTCGTCACCCCAGCGAAAGCTGGGGTCTTTCCTCGCTGGCGCGTCGCTTGTGGCAGGAGATCCCAGCTTTCGCTGGGGTGACGGCTTTCACAGTCATTCGGCGACGGGCACGTAGTTGAGTGCCTTGAGCGCGGACATGATCGCGCCGTGATATTCGGGCGGGACGGGCTGGGTGCCCATCGCCCAGGCCATGATGTCGACGTCCTGCTCTTCGAGCAGCGCCTCGAACAATTCGATCTCCGCGTCGCCCCAGCCGGCATGGTGCGCGTCGAAGAATCCGCCGATCATCAAATCGGCTTCCTTGACGCCGCGGTGCCAGGCGCGGAAGCGGAGACGTTTCAGACGGGTTTCGCGGTCCATTTTCTCAACGCAAATTGGCCGACGGCGCTTTGTTGCGCTGCCGGCTGGGTGTAGGCACACGCAGATAGACATGCGCCCTGATATCCTCAACCCGCTGTTCGCCGAAGTCACCGCGCTCAAGGGCGTGGGGCCGCAGCTTGCCAAGCCGCTGGAGCGGCTGGGGCTGGCGCGAGTGGTGGATGTCGCCTTCCATTTGCCGAGCGGATGGATCGACCGGCTGCCGCGCGAAGAGCTGGATGCGGCGGATGTCGGCCGGATCATCGCGATCACGCTGACCCCGGTGAACTACCGGATGGGCGGCAGTGCGCGCGCGCCGTCGCGGGTGGAGGCGGTGGATGCGAAGGGCAACTATGTGACCCTGGTCTTCTTCGGCGGCAATTCGGGCTGGGCCAAGAAGCAGTTGCCGCTGAACGAACCGCGCTGGGTATCGGGCAAGCTCGACCAGTACGGGCAGGAATTGCAGATCGTGCACCCCGAGGTGGTCGCGCCCGAAGCGGCTGAACCCGCCGGGCGCGAGGCGATCTATCCGCTGTCGGAGGGGATGACCTCGAAGCGGCTCGCGGCGCTGGCGGCGCAGGCGATCGAGCGCGCGCCCGAACTGCCCGAATGGATCGAGCCGAGCCTGAAGGACCGCAACGGCTGGCCGGCCTGGCGCGAGGCGCTGGCGCGGATCCATGCCGATCCGGCGGACGCGAAGGCGCGCGACCGGCTGGCCTATGACGAGGTGTTCGCGAACCAGCTGGCGCTGATGCTGGTGCGCGGTGCGGCGCGGGCGAAGAAGGGCCGGCCGCTGGCGGGCGACGGGCGGCTGCGCGATGCGCTGCACCTGCCCTATACGCCGACCGGGGCGCAGTCGCGGACGATCCGCGAGATCGAAGGCGATATGGCACAGAGCCGCCCGATGTTGCGGCTGCTGCAGGGCGATGTCGGCGCGGGCAAGACGCTGGTCGCGGCGATGGCGCTGCTGATCGCGGTCGAGGCCGGGGCGCAGGGCGCGATGCTGGCACCGACCGAGATCCTCGCGCGCCAGCATTTCGAGACGTTGCAGAGGTTGTTCTCGGGATTGGATGTACGCATCGCCATCCTCACCGGGCGCGACAAGGGCCGCGCGCGGGAAGCGACCTTGATGGGGCTGCACGACGGGTCGATCGATATCCTGATCGGCACCCACGCGATCTTCCAGCAGGGGGTGGAGTATCGCGACCTTGGGCTGGTGGTGGTCGACGAGCAGCATCGCTTCGGGGTAGCCGAGCGGATGATGTTGCAGGCCAAGGCGAAGACCGCGCCGCATCTGCTGGTGATGACCGCGACGCCGATCCCGCGAACCCTGCAACTCGCCACGCATGGCGAGATGGACGTGAGCAAGCTCGACGAGATGCCGCCGGGCCGCCAGCCGATCGAAACCAGCGTGATCAGCGAGGAACGGCTGGAGGAAATCGTCAACGGCCTTGCCCGGCATCTGTCGGGCGGCGGGCAGGCCTATTGGGTTTGCCCGCTGGTCGAGGAGAGCGAGAAGATCGACCTCGCCGCCGCCGAGGAGCGCGCCGAGGCGCTGCGGTCGCGATTCGGCGAGCGGATCGGGCTGGTCCATGGCCGGATGAAGGGGCCGGAAAAGGACGCGGTGATGGCGCGCTTCGCCGCGGGCGAGCTGGGCGTGCTGGTCGCAACGACGGTGATCGAGGTGGGCGTGGACGTGCCCAACGCCACGCTGATCGTGATCGAACATGCCGACCGCTTCGGCCTCGCCCAGCTCCACCAGCTGCGCGGGCGGGTCGGGCGCGGCGGCGGGCGATCGGTATGCGTGCTGCTGCGCGGCGGGACGCTGAGCGAGACGGCGCGGGCGCGGCTGGCGCTGATGCGCGAGACCAATGACGGCTTTCGTATCGCCGAGGAGGATCTGCGGCTGCGGGGCGCCGGAGAGATGCTCGGAACGCGCCAGTCGGGCGAGCAGACGTTCAGGCTCGCCCCGCCCGAGAAGTTCGCCGAGCTGATCGGCGCGGCCAATGCCGATGCGCGGCTGCTGGTGGATCGCGACGGCGGACTCGATGGCGAGCGCGGGCAGGCGGCGCGGGTCGCGCTGTACCTGTTCGAGCGCGATGCGGCGGTGGGACTGTTGCGGGCGGGTTGAAGTCTGTTGCGAATCGGTCGCATCTGTGAGAAAGGCGGCGCGCCTTCACAGCGAAGGCCGTAAGCGTCTCACGTCAGGCAACGCATCCAACCCGGTGATCGGCCGGGAAACGGGGTCTTCCCGGGATGCTGGCCGATGCCCTGAATGTGAGAATATCATGCCAAGCAAGTTTCGTCCCCGCCGTCTGCCCGCCCGCCATGCGGGGCTCGTATCGGCGTTCATTCTTTCGATCATGATGACGTTCGTCGTCTCGGCGATCGCCACCGCGCGGAGCCTGGGTTTCTCCGAAGCCTTTCCGCGCGCCTGGATGGGGGCCTGGGCCTTGTCCTGGGTGATCGCCTTTCCGGTGCTGCTGATGGTGCTGCCGGTCGTACGGCGGATCGTCGGCGCGATCGTGGAGCGACCTTCGGCCTGATCGGGAAAGGGCGCGGCGCGGGTTGAACCGGCCGCGTCACGACCTATCTGCTCGCGCAGATGTCAGCGATCTTTCCAATCCTCATGACGATCCTTGCGGGGATCGGCGTCGCGATGCAGCCTCCGGTCAACGGCACGCTGGCGCGAAGCGGATCGGTGATCCTCGCGGCGTTGATTTCGTTCGCGATCGGCACCGTGATCCTGCTCGGCATCTGGGCGACGCTGGACCGCACGTCGCCGGCGGCGCTCAAGGATGTGCCCTGGTGGGCATGGACCGGGGGCATCTATGGCGTGATCTTCGTCTCGACCTCGGCCTATGCCGCGCCGCGGCTCGGACTTGCCTCGATGCTGACCATCGCCATTGCCGCGCAGCTGGCGGCGGCGCTGGTGATCGATCATTTCGGATTGATCCGGCTGCCGGAGAACCCGGTGACGCCGATGAAGGCCTTTGGCGTGCTGCTGGTGCTGGCCGGCGTGATCCTGGTCCGGAAAGGCTAGAACCTAAGTCACTTCTTCACCAGCTGGGCGATCAACGCGTAATAGCTCGCCAGGCTGATCGCGGGCTCGAAGCTGGCGCCGAGGCGGCCGCCGAGCGACCATCGCACGTCCGCGATGGCGGTGCCTACCGCCGGAAGCATGACTCGAAGCCGGTCCCCCTCCGCAAAAGGCTTTTCGCAGCGGGCCATCAGGCCGTGGGGGGAAATGTTGACGATCAACAGGGTGACCGGCTGGTTGTCGGGGCCGGATGCCCGGGCTCGATAATGGACCTCGTCGCGCTCGATCGCCCGGCGATCGGATGCGAGGGCGGGCGCCCCTGCTGCGGCTGAAAACTGGTACGTCACGCGCGCATGCCCCGTTCACCCCGGCAACTGCTGGAAGCAAAGGCTAGGCGCCGGGCGTAAACGTCGCGGCAACTCTCATGGTTAGCGAAAGCTTGCCGGCGATCAGGCCGGATCGAGCAATCCGTGGTGCTTCTTGCCCGCCGAGACGCGGACCTGTGCCGCGCCGACCGTGACCATGGCCGCCTCGTCGCTCACCTTCTCGCCATCGACGCGCGCGCCGCCGCCCTTGATCAGACGGCGGGCCTCGCCCTTCGACGCGGCGAAGCCGAGGCCGATCAGTGCGTCGACCACGCTGATCTCGCCGCTGACCGCGAGGGTGGGGAGCGACTCGCCCGAGCTGCCTTCCTCGAAGGTCTTCCGCGCGGTTTCGGCCGCAGCTTCCGCCGCCTCGCGGCCGCGGCACATCGCGGTGGCTTCGGTGGCGAGGATCTTCTTCGCCTCGTTGATCTCCGCGCCTTCGAGCGTTTCGAGCCGGGCGATCTCGTCGAGCGGCAGATCGGTGAACAGGCGCAGGAAGCGGCCGACGTCGCGGTCGTCGGTGTTGCGCCAGAACTGCCAGTAATCGAAGGCCGGGAGCTGATCCTCGTTCAGCCACACCGCGCCCGACATGGTCTTGCCCATCTTGCCGCCGTCTGCGGTGGTGATCAGCGGCGTGGTGACGCCATAGACCTCGGTCCCGTCGACGCGGCGCGACAGCTCGATCCCGTTGACGATGTTGCCCCACTGGTCCGATCCACCCATCTGCAGGCGGCAGCCGGCGCGGCGCGACAGCTCCAGGAAGTCATAGCCCTGGAGGATCATGTAGTTGAATTCGAGGAACGAGAGCGACTGTTCGCGGTCGAGCCGCAGCTTGACGCTGTCGAAGCTGAGCATGCGGTTGATCGAGAAATGCTTCCCGATGTCGCGCAGGAACGGGATGTATTCGAGCTTGTCGAGCCAGTCGGCATTGTCGACCATCACCGCGTCGGTGGGGCCGTCGCCGAAGGTCAGGAACTTTTCGAACACCGTCTTGATCGACGCGACGTTGCTGGCGATGACCTCGTCGGTCATCAGCTTGCGCGCTTCGTCCTTGAAGCTCGGGTCGCCGATCTTGCCGGTGCCGCCGCCCATCAGCACGATCGGCTTGTGCCCGCTCTGCTGCATCCGGCGCAGCAGCATGATCTGGACAAGGCTGCCGACGTGGAGCGAGGGCGCCGTCGGGTCGAAGCCGATATAGCCGGGCACGATCTGTTTGCTGGCCAGCGCGTCGAGCGCGGCGGCGTCGGTGACCTGGTGGATATATCCACGCTGGTCGAGCAGGCGAAGCAGATCGGACGTGTATTCGGTCATAGCGCGGCGCGGTTAGCAGGGTTGGGCGCGGCGCGCCATGGGGTGGCGCGACGGGTGGGCGGAAGCAGAGCAAAACGGTGAATGGCATCCTCACCGGGCCGGGTTGAATCCCGTGACGCGGGAAAGCGATTCCAAGGCGGGGACGGGCGATGCTACGCCTGCATCATGTTCCCCCTTGCCCATGCGCTCTCGCTCGCCCCGCACCCGGACACGCCGCCCCGTTCGGTGCGGTCTGTCGACGTCGAGCTGTCGATGACCGATGCCGAACGGGTGCTGCTGACCTTCTATATCGCGCCGGGCGAAGCGCTGGCCGTTCCCGATCCGGCATCGCCCGCCCGCACGGATGGGCTGTGGCAGCGAACCTGTTGCGAGCTGTTCCTGAAACCCGGTGGCGGCGACGGCTATGTCGAGTTCAACTTGTCGCCGTCCGGGCAATGGGCGGCCTATGCGTTCGACGGCTACCGCGCCGGGATGCGCAACCTAGAGCTGCTGATCGAACCGCATATCGAGCTGGAGCGCCAGGGCGAGAGCTTCGTGCTGGAGGCGGAGGTCGACCTTGCGGCGATTCCGGCTGGGCCGGTGGCGATCGGCCTCTCGGCGGTGATCGAGGAGACCGACGGGACCAAATCCTACTGGGCGCTCAACCACCCGCCCGGGAAACCCGATTTCCATCATCCCGATTGCTTTGCGCTCGAACTCCCGGCACCTGACGCCTCATGAACTTCGGTATCGACCGGCTGCTCGCCGACCCCGCGCTTCTCGACCAGCTCAAAGGGCGCCGCGTGGCGCTGCTCGCGCATCCCGCTTCGGTGACGGCGGACCTGACCCACAGCCTCGACGCGCTGGTCGCGGCGGGGGTGAGCGTGTCGGCGGTGTTCGGGCCGCAGCATGGCGTGCGGGGCGACCTGCAGGACAATATGATGGAGTCGCCGGACTATACCGATCCCACCTACGGGATGCCGGTGTTCAGCCTCTATGGCGAAGTGCGGCGGCCGACCGGCCAGTCGATGCACACGTTCGACATCGTCCTGATCGACCTGCAGGACCTGGGCTGCCGCATCTACACCTATGTGACGACGCTGCTCTACATGCTCGAAGCGGCGGCGCAGCACGGCAAGGAAGTGTGGGTGCTCGACCGGCCCAATCCGGCGGGGCGGCCGATCGAGGGGCTGACCTTGCTGCCCGGCTGGGAGAGCTTCGTCGGCGCGGGGCCGATGCCGATGCGGCACGGCATGACGCTGGGCGAGATGGGCGCGTGGTTCATCGATCACTTCAAGCTCGACCTGCCCTATCGCGTGATCGAGATGCAGGGCTGGGCGCCTGACGCCGCGCCGGGCTTCGGCTGGCCGCCGGAGCGGGTGTGGATCAACCCCAGCCCCAACGCCGCCAACGTCAACATGGCGCGCGCCTATGCCGGCACGGTGATGCTGGAGGGGACGACGCTGTCGGAGGGCCGCGGGACGACGCGCGCGCTGGAGCTGTTCGGCGCGCCGGACATCGACGCCAAGGCGGTGATCGCCGAGATGCGGCGGATTGCACCCGAATGGCTGGCGGGATGCACGCTGCGCGACTTCTGGTTCCAGCCGACCTTCCACAAACATGTCGGCGAGCTGTGCAATGGCGTGTTCATCCATGCCGAGGGGGCGGGATACGACCATGAAGCGTTCCGGCCGTGGCGGCTTCAGGCGCTGGGGTTCAGGGCGATCCGGGCGCTCTACCCCGACTATGACCTGTGGCGCGACTTCCCGTACGAATATGAATTCGACAAGCTGGCGATCGACGTGATCAACGGCGGGCCGGGGCTGCGCGCATGGGTCGACGACGTCGCGGCGGCGCCGGGCGAGCTCGACTCGACGGCGGATGCGGACGAATCGGCGTGGGAAGCGACTCGGCAGCCCTTCCTTCGCTACTAAGTTTGCCGTAACCGCAGGCATGATGTTGGCGGGGCTGATTTTCGCGACCGAGGACGCAGGCGACAAGCCGGGGACGCTGGCGGCCACCTTGCCGTTCGGCGGGATGACGTTGCTCGAATACCAGGCGCGGCTGCTGGTCGGTGCCGGAGCGGGGCAGATCCTGGTCGCAGTGACGCGGGTAACGCCCGCGCTGCTCGGCGCCGTCAGCCGCGCGGCGAAGCGCGGCGTGCCGGTGGATATCGTGCGATCTGCCGCCGAGGCATCGACCAAGGCGCACCCGCTGGCGAGTATCGTGGTGCTCGCCGACGGCCTCGTCACCACCGATGACGTTGTCGACAAGATGTCGGGCGAGGGCAAGGATGCGATTCTTGTCACGCAGGAACCGTCGGCTTCGCTCGAACGGGTCGATGCGCAGAATTGCTGGGCGGGCGTGGCGCGGATTCCGGTTCAGCGAATCACCGACATCGCGGCTTTCCCGCCAGACTATGATTTCCAGTCGACCCTGCTGCGCGCGATCGTGCAGGCGGGAGCCGAGCAGGTATCGCTGCCGTCGAGCGCCGTGCGCGCCGGACATGGCGTCGAACGGGACGGCGGCGCGCTCGCTTCGCGCAGCAACGCCGTGCTCGCCGCGCTGACCGAGCGGCGGACGAGCTGGGCCGACCGGCATGTCTTCACCCGCATCGCGCGGCTGGCATTGCCCAAGGTCGTCGAGAAGGCGGTGCCTGGCTGGGCGCTGACCGCGGGCGGGCTGGCGCTGGGCGCGGGTGCGGCGGCGCTGATCGCACTGGGCTGGCCCTGGGGCGCCGGAGTCGCTCTGCCGGGCGTTGCGGCGCTGGCGACGGGCGCCGCGTTGTCGGCGCTGCGGGGCGAAGAGAAGCGCGCAGCGGCGCAGGAGCATCTGATCGGGGCGATCGCCGGTGTCGTGATCCTTGCGCTGGGACTCATGGAGACGCGTGCGGACACGACGCTCGACGGATTGATTCTCGCGCTTTCCGCACTCGCCGCCGTCGCGATCGGCGAGCGGACGCAGGCGGTCGTCAAACGCTGGTGGGGCAGCCCGGCAGGCTATCTGCTGCTGGTAACGCCGTTCGCGATCGCCGGGCGGGTGAGCTGGGGGCTGGCTGCGGTGGCGATTTATGCGGTCGTCACGCTTGCTGCGGCGGTTGAGAGTCGACGGGAAAAGCCTTAGCTCTGTCTTAACCGCAGTTCCTTTAAGTTCGGAACCATGTCCAAGCCGATTGGCGACATGCGTACAGGCGCTCATGAAGGCGCACAGGCGTTGCTCGCGCGTACCGCGGCAGCGGACGCGGTCGCGCATCGTGCGCTGGGCACCGCGATTGCGGACTTCGCGCTTCCCGATACCGACCGGCTCGACGAGCGCACGCGCGCATCGCTGGCGCGGCTGCTGCACGGGTTGATCACGGTGATCGAGAGCGAGGTAGGCGGGCACGCCGTGCGGTTGTTGCGCGCGCAGGGCGAAGCGGTGCTGGCGGATATGCTTGCGGGGCAGCATGGCGTCGCTGGACGGCTGCACGCATCGGGCGTGCTGCACGATCCCGCGCTGATGGGCGAGTTGATCGCGCGCGTGCGGCAGGATCTGCTGGCAGGCGGGATGGCGGCGCAGGCGCAGGACGAGCCCGAACGGGCAAGCCTGCTCAACCGGTTGGCACAGCATCCGGACCGGCTGCTCGCGCAGAGCGCCGCGGCGGTGCTGGTCAACGAAAGCCGCAGGCGCAGCATGCCCGACGCGACGGGGCATAGCGACCTGCCTGCCGAGCTTCACTACAAGCTGGTATGGCAGGTGGCGGCAGCGCTGAGGGCGGGGTTTTCGGGGAATGCTCCGGCACTCGACCGGGCGCTGGCCGATTCGGCGCAGCGCAGCCTGGCCGCGCACGACGAGAACGACCGGCTGGAAGCGGCCGCGATGCGGCTGGCGGTGGCGATCGACGCCCGGCCCGACGAACTTCCCGAATTGCTGGCAGAAGCGCTGGGCGACCGCCGCGTCGCATTGTTTGCGGCCGTGCTGGCGCACGCGCTTCGCATCGATTTCGACGCGGTGCGGGCGATGACGCTCGATTCCGCGAGCGAACGGCTCTGGGTCGCGCTGCGCGCGCTCGATTTCGATCGTGCAGCGGTCGCGCGGCTCGGCGTGGCGCTGAGCGAGGCGGATCCGCGCCGCGACGTCGAGGCCTTTGCGGACCAGCTCGACATGATCATGGCGGTGGGCGCGGATGAAGCCCGCGCGGCGATCGCGCCGCTCGCTTTGCCCGCCGACTATCGCGCGGCGTTGCTGGCGTTGAAGGGCGCGCCGCAATGAATGCGATCGAACCCAACATGCCCATAGCGATGGGGCGGATCGGGCCCGACGGGCGGCTGGTCCATGCCGAGGCACGGCTGGCCGACCTCAATGCTCGTGCCGGCGGCAAGGTGGGCGCACCGCTGGCGGTACCGCCGATCGCGTCGATCGCCCGGCTGGCGCAGCGGCTCGGCATTGCGATCTCGCGCGGCGTCGTGGCGGCTGACGGCGAGGACGATATCGACCTGTGGGTCCGCGCCGAGCCCGATTCGGAGGGGGTGCGGCTGGAAGTGAGCGGCTGGCGCCCGCGCGGGGCCTGGCAGGCGCCCGAGGGCGACTCGCTGCGCGAGGACGATTTCCTGCGCGCCGAGGCCGATTGGATCTGGGAAACCGATGCGGCGATGCGGATCACGCACCTGGCTGCGGAGGCGGGTGTCGAGCCGGGCCTGGACCTGGCCGCGATGCTGGGTCAGCCGCTGACCTTGTTGTTCGCGCTGGAAGCCGATGAGGACGGGGCCTTGCCGATCCTTGCCGCGGCCGCAGAGCAGACGCGGTTCGACGGGCAGATCGCCGAGCTTCGCGGCACCGGGCAACGCGTGCGCATCTCCGCAAGCCCGCGGATCGATGCGATGGGGCGCTTCGCCGGCTTCAGCGGCTCGGCGGTGCTGGTCGATCCCGCGGATGAGGCCGGTGCGAACGCCGTGGCCGATCCTGAATTCACCAGCGAGTTCGGGCAGCGGCTCGAGAAGGCGCTGCGCACGCCGCTCGCACGGATCATCGCCAATGCCGACAGCATCAGCGCGAAGCTGGATGGGCCCCTGCGCGACGATTATGCCGAATATGCCACCGACATCTCCAATGCCGGGCGGCACCTGCTGTCGCTGGTCGAGGATCTGGCCGATCTGAGCGCGATCGAGCGCGACGACTTCACCGTCGAGATCGAGCCGATCGACCTCGCCGATATCGCGCGCCGCGCAGCCGGGCTGCTGGCGGTGCGCGCGAGCGAGGCGGATGTGCGGATCGAGAAACCCCGCGCCGACGAGACGATGCCGACGACGGGCGAGTTCCGGCGGGTGTTGCAGATCATGGTCAACCTGATCGGCAATGCGGTGCGTTATTCGCCGCCCGGCGGATCGGTTTGGGTTCAGATCCAACCCGAGGGCAGCTTCGGTTGCGTGATCGTCGCCGATCAGGGCAAGGGCATCGCGATCGAGGATCAGACCAAGATCTTCGAGAAGTTCGGCCGCGTCGATCCGGGCGAGCCGGGCGGAAGCGGGCTTGGCCTCTACATCGCCCGGCGGTTGGCGCGGGCGATGGGGGGGGATATATTGGTCGATAGCGCGCCGAACGAGGGCGCGCGCTTCGTGCTGACGCTGCCGAGACGCGACGCTTGATCGCGCGCCGGGGCGTCTTGGGCGGCGGGATCGCCTGCGTCGCTGCGCCCCTGTGGGCGCGCCAACCGGAGCGTGACATCAGCTACGCGCAGGATTTCGACGAGACGTGGCGCACGCTGGCCGAGCGCTACTGCTTGTTCGGCGAGAAGGCGACCGACTGGGAGAAGGTGCGCAGCGTCTATCGCCCGCAGGCAATCGCCGCGCATTAACAGGTACTAGGCTGCATCCGGGCATGACTGAGGTCTCAATATGCCACAACGGATAGCAATGCGCGGCAATGCTCAGCGGCACTGAATCCCTGGATTGAATTCTAGGAATGATAGGCAGTCTTGCGCCCTAATTGCTGCCGTCCGCTATTGGGTTGTTAGCTGGCGTTGGATCCCGGGTGGCGGCTACGCGCTCCAATAGCGGTCATATGGCCGGGCCGCGCGCGACTTCGTTTCGGATCTCAGATCCGCCAATCTGCGACTGAGTCCGGCCTTCGATCGCGATGATGTCCCGGCTTAGAAAAGGCATCGTCCGCTGCGCGATGCGCAACTGATCAAGGGCCTCCTGACGCTTGCCCTGCGCCAGCAGCGAGCGGGACAGCGAGTATCGCAAGTCTCCCACGCCGGGATGGGTGGCGATGAGGGGGCGCAGCTGCAATTCGGCTTGCCGGGCCAGCGCGCCGGGCGCGCCGTGCCGAAGTACCAGATCCGATTGCACCCTCGCCAGCAGCGAACGGGCAAGCAGTGTCGGTTCCGGTCCGCTCGCCAATGCGTGGAGCCTTTCACGCGCGCCGTTGAGGCTCTGCAAATCACCGAGCCGCCACAGACGGAATGCCTCCGCGTAGCGAAGACGTGCTTCATCCGGCATCGCTGCGCCGTTCGCAGACAGAGACGCCAATTGCGGGTGGATGTTGTTCGCAAAGTGCAGCACGGCACGATCCGTGTCCGTCGGTATGTAACGATATTGCTCGGCAAACAGGATGGCGCCGGTCCCGCCCTCCACGAGTTCGATCGACACTCCCTGGCCTTGGCCGGACGGCTCGATCGCGGCCCGGACCAGATAGGAAGGCGGGGTGCCGGACGCGGGGAGGTGGTCGACGACCTGAAGCCCTTCGAACTTCGAAAGCGCTCGGACCATGCTACGCCGAAGCGAGTCCCAAGCGGCCGGATCGACGCCGGGCGGCGGCGGGGTCGCTGCGACCGCCAGAATCGCCGGGCCGGTGGCGGGAGCACTGCGCAGCGCCAACGATAGCGATACGGCCGCCATCAGACCGAGGACGAGCGCCACGACCGCCGCGACCTTGCTCCGGATCGGATCGCGCCGCCCAGTCTCGATGGCTGTCGTCGTGAGGAGTGTACGATAGCCGTGATTGCGAACCGCCTCGATCGTCGTCCCGTTGATGCCGGCCTGTGTCAGGCTTTCGCGCAGCATGGTCACCCGCTGCTTGATCGTCTCTCGCGTTACCTGCGCGTTCCAGACGAACTGCTCGATCTCGGCGAATGAGACCGGAGCCGGCGCGCGCGAGGCCAGCAGGTCGAGCAGTCGAAACGACAGGTCCGGCAGTCGGTGCGCACGGCCGTCCGCAACGATGGCATGACGCACGCGGCACAGTTGCAGCTTCATTTCACCAATCTTCACCGTTCTTTTCTTGTCCCGCCGCCGGATCGGACCGCAACGGCAGGGCATGAAATCGCTCTCCACCCGCTCCGCCTTCATCGCCATCGCCATCATCGGATGCAATACTTCCGTTTCAGCAGACGCTCGCGAACCGGACATCATCGCGCAACGCCGGATCGCCGACGCGATCCTGGCCGCTCAGATCGCCGCCAATGGCGTCCCGGGCATGGCCGCGGCAGTGGCGCACGACGGTCGATTGATCTGGACCGGCGTCGCGGGATATCGCGACCTGGATCGCAATCTGCCGATCGAGCCCGATACCAGCTTCCGGCTTGCCAGCGTTTCGAAGCTCGTGACCGCGACTGCTGCGGTTAAGCTGTACGACCGCAAGCGGCTGGATCTCGATGCGCCGATCCAGCGTTACTTGGCGGGGCGCCAGCTGGCGTGGCCGCCCATGACCGCACGGCAACTTGCCGCGCACACGTCCGGAATCCCGCATTATCAGGATGTCGATGCCGCACGCGGGGCCGTTCATTTCGAGAGCATCGATCAGGCCGTCGGGATCTTCGCGGATCGAGCGCTGCTTTCCGCACCCGGCACAAAATATCGCTACAGCTCCTACGGCTACACGCTACTGAGCGCGGCGATCGAGGGCGGGGCGCGCGCGCCTTTCCTGTCCTATGTCGCGCGTGAGATCGTCAACGACCTGCCGCTTCGACCCGACCTGATCCCCGATCCCCAGCACGACACGGTCGCCTATGAATTCGTCAATGGGAGGATCGGACGCGCCGGTCCACATGACTATAGTTACTCGTGGGGCGGGGCCGGATTTCGCGGGACTGCGCCGGGCGTCGCGCTGTTCGGTGCGCGGGTGATGCGCCCCGGCTTCCTTTCGCAGGAGGCGCGGGCGATGATGTGGACGCCGTCCCAAATGAACGACGGCTCCCCGGTCGTTGAGGGCGAAGACCGGATCGCGTTCGGCTGGCGGATCGGGCGGGACGGTGATGGTCAGCGGATCGCACATCACGCCGGCGTGGCGATCGGCGCCCGCAGCGCGCTGATGGTCTATCCGGACAGCGGCGACAGCATCAGCGTGCTGTCAAACGCCGTCTGGGTATCCGACATCAAGGAAACCGCGACCATGTTGGCCGCCCCGTTCCGGACGCGCCCCGGGGGGCCTCGAACCCCATGCCCAAGCTGGGCCACCAAATATAGCGGCGCATTTGGCGACACGTCCGTGGCAGGCTCTGTGCGGTTCGCCGTCTCCGCCGGGATCTGTCGTGGGACGCTGGAGATACGCAATGCCGCGGGCCGGTGGTTCGACGCGCTACCCCAAGGGAGCATCGATCATCTGGCGGTCATTTCGGTTGTTCCCGGCGACCGCCTTGACCGCGGTGCGCTGGTCACTCCGAGCGGCACCTACGACTTCCGCCGCCAGCCCGATGGCAGCTTCGTGGCAGCGCTGAGTCCGAAGCGCAGCTTGGTCGTGCGGTTCGAGCGCTGATCCACTTGCCGAAAGGAGACCGTTGATGTTGCTTACCTCCTCGCTGGCGATTGCCGGCACGCTTGCCCTTGCCAACGTAAAGCCGGACGGGTGCGAAGGCGGATTCCGCAAAAGCGGCAATCCGGTGACCGGCCTGCGCTTCACAGCCGAGCGATCGGTCGCGGACCTGTCATCGGCGAGCGCCATCGACCAGCTACGCGGTGTCGTGACGGGCAAGGGCTACACCGTGATGACCGCCGAGCCTGACGCCGGAGCGATGCTGATCGAGCAGCCCATGACGGGCAAGGCGCGCGGCTTTCCCATCGAAATTCGTGTGACCGAAACGGCCGGCGCTGGCGCCGTGCGAATGGAGGCCCGGCTGAGAACCGGAATGATGGTCGGCGAAGCTGCCGCGCGCGCAGAGATGTGCGGCATTCTCGCACAGTTGCGAGGAGGGAAGGCTGGACTCGCGCTGGCGGAGAAGGGCAGGGCGGCCCGCGCCGGCACGGCTGCACCGATCCGGATGAGCGTGCTGAGATTCTCTTCGCAAATGGCATCGGAGGCCAGGCGCAGCAGCATTTCCCTGGAACCGCGATACAAGGGGCGCGCCTTCACGCTGTTCGGACCGGTCGCCACCGTGGGCCGAATGGGTGACCGTTATCGCGTCGATTTCAAACTGGTAGAGAGCGCGCTTTCCAGCTTGTTGCCGGGATCGGGCTATCGGCTCGAAGTAAGCTGCGTTCTTGCTGCCGGTCAATCGACCTATGCCCTGTCGCTCAAGCCGGACCGCCGGGTCGAACTGACCGGCGTCTTCGATCAATATGATCAGGGCCGCTCGATCGTCTGGCTGCGCGACTGCGTGCCTGCGCGATGATCCCCGACCAGCTGAAACACCTTCGCAGGAGAGTCCAATGATGTTTCTCACGCTCGCCGCTGCGCTCGTCTCGCCGCAGGCTGTTCAAGGCCAGTCTTCATACTCCGAGGCACAGGCGGAACGAGATTTAAGATCGACGATCACGGCGTTCGGAGACGCGATCACCAACAAGGATAGCGCGAAGTTCCTGTCGCTGTTTGCGGACGGTCCGGTGACTTGGCGGCGGGTGAACAGCGATGCGCGGTTGTCCAAGTCCGGCGGGGCCAGCGCAAAGGCCGGCTTCGATCCCGCAAACACGCCGCGTGTCTTCATCGAACGGATCGTGCAAAGCCCCAACCGGCATGAGGAAACGTTCAGCAACATCCGGATCGACAATGATCTGGATGTCGCTGCGATAACGTTCGACTTCACCTATCGGGTGAACGGTCGGCCGATCAATGTGGGGAAGGAGTCTTGGCACCTCGTGCGCGGAGAGAGGGGCTGGCGCATCGTTTCGGTGATCTATTCCAACAATGACCCCAGATACTAAGGGTTCGAGGGTCGAGAACCGCAGAGATCTGGGGTAACTGGCCTCAAGCCGGGTCGCGCGGAAATGGTGCTTTCTGATGCAGCCCCGAAGGGGTGCCCTGTGAAGGGCACTCGCCACGCCGCGCAGGGTCAGCGTTTGCGCAGCGTCACGCTGTCGAGCGGTTCGCCGGTGGCGGTATAGGCGCGGTAGCTGAGCTGGGTCGGGGTGACGTCGATCACCTGATAGCTTTGCGTGCGCGATGCGGTCTTGCGCGCCCAGTCGAGCTTGCCGACCTCATACATTTTCGGCCCGGCGACCGCGACGACATAGGTGGAGCCGCGATCGTCCGCCGCCGGTCCGTGCGGGCCGACCGCGCCGCGTGCATAGCCATGGTCATGCCCCTGCAGCACCAGATCGACCTTATACTTGTCGATCAGCGGCTTGAGCGCCGCCCGCACCTTGGGATTGTCGCGATCGGGATCGCTCGAAAACAGCGGGAAGTGGAGGAAGATCACCGTCCAGCGATTGGGATTGCGCGCGAGCAGCCCGTCGAGCCAGGCGATGGTCGCCGCGCGCCCCGCCTCGTTGCGGTCGAGTTGCGGCGCATCGACCGAGATGAGCCGCAATCCCTGATAATCGGTGTACCAGTTGGTCTCCGTCCCCTCCGGCACCGCCGCCGGACCATTGTCGGGCAGGGTGAACTGACGCCGCCACTGACCGGTCAGCGACGATCCGGCGCGCGCGGCGGGATCCTTTACATATTCATGATTGCCCGGCGTCGGCATTTGCGGTGTCTGGGCATAGAGGAACCCGCCAGCGGCGAACCATTCGCCCCATTCGCGGTCGGCGGCGTGGCGGTTGACCAGATCGCCGGCATGGATGACGAACGCCGCGTCGCCGGCCTGGCGGAATGCCATACGCAAGGTGCGCGACGCTTCCGCCAGGATCGCGTTCTGCATGTCGCCCATATAGATGAAGCGGAACGGGCGCGGTGTCGCGGCGGCGGTGCGAAACTGGAACCATTCGGACCAGTTGCGACCATCGCCGACGCGATAGGCATAGACGCTGTCCGGCTCCAGCCCGCTCATCACCGCCGAATGATAGGCGGCGCGGAACCCGGCCTGTTCCTGCACGTCGAGCGTCGCGTCGTCAGTGGTCGCCGCGATCTGCTGCGGCGCCTTGACGAAATCCGGCCCGGCGGTGGCGCGGGCGAACTGGACCACCCCCGCCGATCTCGGGGTGCTGCGCCAGGTGACCGCCATTTCGGTCGCCGGGCGCGCGGTGAGGTTGAGGATGATGCGTTCGGGCGCGACGCTGGCCGGGGCCAGCGCCGGGGGCGCATCCTGCGCCGCCGACAGGGTCGGCAGCGCAAGCGAACAGAGTGCGAGGGCGAGGATCGGTCGCATCGGATGCTCCATCACAGGATCAGGTTGATGCCGAGCGAGATCGTCCGGCCATTCTTGATATAGGCGCGGCTTGCCCCCTGGCTCGACGACACCGTCTGCCAATAGGTGTGCCCGTCGAGCAGGTTGCGGACCTGAAGCTGGACCGAGGATTTCTTGAGGAAGGTCCGGCGCAGCGTCAGGTCGATGAATTCATAGCCCTGCTGATAAGGGTCGTTGCCGAAATCCTGGATGCCCGACAGGATCTTGGACTGGTAATTCCAGGCGCCATAGATTTCCCAGCCCTTGCGCTCCCAGAACAGCTGGACATTGGCGATGGTTTCGGGCGTCTCCATCAGCGGCAGCTTGTACCCCGCGGGGTGCCAGGACAGGCCCGTTACGGCCTTGGACCGCTGAAGCGTCAGATTGCCGCCGATGCCGAGCGATCCGAACACGCCGGGCAGCCAGTGGAGCAGCTGCTGCGCGTTGAGTTCGATGCCGTAGACCTCGGCCGACTTGCCGTTGTTGGGCATCGACACCAGGACACCGGTGGGATCGGTATTCTCCCCCGTCGTCCCGTCGCGGATGTTGCTGGAGGAGGAGCGGAACAGGAAGTTCTCGATCTTCTTGTAGAACAGCCCCGCCGAATAAGCGCCGCCGCGACCGGCATAATGTTCGAACGACAGGTCGAAGTTGGTCGAGCGCAGCGGCTTCAGGTTGGGATTGCCCTGTTCGATGCCGATCAGCACCCATTGGTTGAGCGGGTTGACCACGCCGTCGCCATCGGGATCCTGATCATAGCTGTAATTGCGCGCCGAGCTCATCCGCGCGATGTCGGGCCGGGCAAAGCTGGTCCACAGCGCTCCGCGCAGCTTGGTCTTGCGGTCGAGGTCGTAGATGACATGGACCGAGGGCAGCCAGTTGACGAAGCTCGACCGGTCGTTGGCAAAGCGGGTGCCGCGCACCGGATCGACATTCCACGCCTCGATCGTGTTGCGCGTCGCCTCCATCCGCACGCCGCCGATGACGCGGACATCGCCCAGCCGCGCGGTCGCCATGGCATAGCCCGAGATCACCCGCTCTTCGAACCGGAAGCTATCCTCGTCCGACAAGGTGGCGTTGGCGGGATCGACCGCGAAGCCGTCGAACACCGAACTTTCGCCGCGCTCGGCGCGTTGCAGCTCGGCCAGCATCGCTTCATTTTCAATAGTGGTGCCCAGCCGGTACAGCCCCGAATAGGCGCCGCCGAACAGGCTGTTCACTTCAGGCCCGTGAAAAGCCGAGAAGCTGGCAAGCGTGCCATTGGCATTGAGATCTAGGAACGACCCTTGATAGGTGCGGCGGCGCGAATTGTAGAATTTGCCGCCCGCCTTGAGCGATTCGAGCAGCCCGGTTTCGGGGCGCCATTCGACGTTCATCTGCGCCTGCCACAGCTTTTCGCTGCTGCCGCCGACTTCGCCTTCCAGGCCACTGAACCCATATTCGGCAGGGTTTTGGATTGCCGCCATGCCCGCATCGTTCAGCAGCCATTTGGGGAAGCGGACATCCTCCGCACTGCTGAACAACACGCCGCGATTGCCAAGCCAGCCATATTTGTCGCTGCGGAATTCCATCTCATAGCCGTCGTCGAGATTGTCCTCCGACTGCGAATAGGAGACGTCATAGTCGATGCGGACCGCGCCGAAGCGCGATACGCCGCCGACATTGGCCGAGGCCAGGCTGCCGGTTTCGTTCTTCGCCTCCCAGAAGCGGCGAAGGCGGAACCCCTGCGGATCCCAGGTACCCGAGCTGCCAAACAGGCTGTAAAAGGAGCGCGACGACCGGTCGGCGTCGGTGATGCGTCCGTCGCGGTCGCGATCGACGATCTGCGCGGTGGTGTAGCCGTAGATGCGCCCGAGCTTCGCGTCATAGCCCACGATAGTGGCATCGGGCTGGACCAGCGACCCGTCATCGGGATTCACCTGAACCAGCCGGGTCGAGTTGCGGCTGACGTCGTTGCGGAAGTTCAGGCGGTTGAGAAACTGCTTCTTGCGATATTGGTTATACTGCCCGCGCAGATGCAGGTCGTGATTGTCGGAGCGCAGGTCGGCGCTGCCGTTGACCCCCCAGCGGCGGACATCGGTTTCGCCCACGCCCAGATCCATGCCGCGCATCACGAAGCGGTTGGGGTCCCAGCCCAGCGTTTCGCTGTCGGCGTACCAGCGGTCGGGCTGGTTGTCGCCATCGACGCCATTCTGTTCGAACTGCGATTTACGTCGGCTCCAGCTGGCGGCGACGAATATGCCGAAATTATCGCTGAACTGGCGCGATGCCGCGCCCGAGATCTGGCCCGACAACGGATGATCGAACTTGTCGAGCAGCGACCCCTCGCCCGACAGGCGGAAATAGGTTGCTGCCTGATCGAACGCGGTGGGGGTCGAGATATCGATCGACCCGCCCAGCGCATCGCCGTCGCGATCGGGGGTCAATGACTTGAAGACGGTGATTTCCTTGATCCCGTCGGGCGGCAGAACGCTCAACCGTACGCCGCGATAGAAGACATCGTCACGCGATCCCGCGCCGCCCAGCCGCACGCCGTTGATCGAATAGTTGTTGAGCTCGGTCGACAGGCCGCGCACCGTGACACGATCGCCTTCGCCGGTCGTCGCATCGCGCACCGCGTTGACGCCGGGCATCCGCGCCAACGATTCGGCGACATTGTTAGCCGGCAGCTTGCCCATGTCATCGGCGCTGACCGTATCCGACACGACATCGGTCTTGCGCTTCTTGTCGAGCGAGCGCTGCACCGCCTCGATATAGCCGGTGATGATCACTTCATCCGGCGCCGCCTCCGCTACCGGGGCGGCGATCGGTGCGCTGGGCGCGCGTGCGGCGACCGCCGCTGCGGGTGTGGGCGCGCGGCCCGGACGCAGCACGAAACCGCTGCCCTGGCGGACTGCCTCCAGCCCTGTGTCGTCGAGCATCTGCTTCAGCGCCTGTTCCGCCGACATCATGCCCTGGATCGGCCGGCTGCGGCGCCCGCGCAGCGCCTCGGGCGAGGCTGCGATCTGGATCGCGGTAGTGCGCGAAAAGGCGCGCACCGCGCTCGCCAGATCCTGTGCGGGAATCGCGAAGCTGAAGCTGCGTTCGGCCGCACGCGCCGTCGTCGGCTGGACGATGCCCGCCGTGACCGCGCACGCCAGCGCCAGCGCCGACAGGCCGGCGCCGTTACGGAATTTCGAAAACATGAACCCCCCTTTGGTATTGCAACCGAGATGCCCGAGGGACGGAGACAGGCCGAAAACCCGACAAAATTATTATATTACAATAAGATGACGAAGATTTTCCGCTTTTGTGACATGGGCGCGAGTCATCGCGACAATACCAGACCGTGCGCGTCGCGGTGCAGCTTGAGGTCATGGATCGCCGCCACTGCCGCCAGCGCGTCTTCGGGATCGGACAGGCGGAAGCGACCGGTCACCTGCAACTCACCCAGCATGGGATCGGCCAGCCGCGCCGGTACCGCCGCGCCGCGATTGAGGTGCGCGATCAGCTGGCGGATCGGAGTGTTGCTGGCGTCGAACCAGCCATCGGCCCAGTCGGGATGCGATCCGGTGATGCCGTCGATCGTGATCGCATTGCCGCCGCGCAGCGCGATGCCCGAGCCGGCCGACAGCTGCCATTGCCGCCCCGCGCCCGCCCCGACGCTGACCGTCCCGCGATAGACGCGCACGACCGCCTCGCCGTCCAGCCGGTCGATGTCGAATGCGGTGCCGAGCACGCTGACCCGTGCGGTTCCGGCATCGACCGCGAAGCCGCGTACACGTTCATGCGCGATGTCGAAAAAGGCCTGGCCGCGTTCGAGCGTCACGTCGCGCGACCAGGGGGTGATCCGCACCGCGATTTGCGCGCCCGGTGCCAGTCGCACGCGCGAGCGATCCGGTAGCGTAACGGCGCGCATCTCCCCCGCCGGGGCGGCATAGCGCAGTGGATCACGGAGCAGCGGCGGCGCGACGATCAGTAGCAGCACCGCTGCCGCGACCGCCGGGATCATCAGCGCCGCGCGCCGCCATAGCCGATGCGCGGCGCCTGGCAGGCGCGGCGCGATGCCGGCTGCATCGGGCGAATCATTCGCTGCCAGCGCCCGGCGCAGCCCGTCCGACTGCCATAGCTGCGCCATCCGCGCATAGCTGTCGACATGGCGCGGATCATCGAGGATCCAGCGATCGAACGCGGCGGCGGTGGCGCTGTCCTGTACCGGCAGCGCCATACGCTGTACCCACAACGCAGCGGCCTCGTCGATCGCGCGAAGATCAGCCGCGATCATGGTAGTTCCCCGATCTCGACCCCGGCTCGGGTCATCGCCCGCCGCAGATCGGCCAGCCCGCGGGTAATATGTTTTTCGACTGCCTTGGGCGTCAGGGAAAGCGCATCGGCAATCTCGCGGCACCCCTGTTGATGCAGACGGCGGCGCACCAGCACCTCACGGCGCAGCGGCGGCATCGCCCGCAGGCAGCGTTGAAACACGATCATCGCCGCGCGCGAATCGAGCACGCGATCGGGCGACGGCGCATCGCTTTGCCATTCGGCATCGAGGTCGCTGTCGAAGCGACGTTCGCGGCGATAGGTATCGATCAGCAGATTGTCGGCGATGCGGAAGGCAAGCGCCATGATGCTGCCGATCTGCTCGGTCTCGGCGAGCTGCATCAGCCGCGCGAGCACCTCCTGGGCAATATCGTCCGCGACGTCGCCACGCCCGGCGCGATGCTGGACATAGCGCGCCACCGCGCGCCGGATGGCGACCCAGTCGCGCGCGTCATCGTTCGCCACAGGACTGGTTCGTGCCACGCCGCGGCCGGTAACTGCACCATGTGACAGTTTGGCGAAGCCGCGGGCGGTCCGGCGTAATGGGAATCGCGCTGTCTATTTGTCCAAGCCACAGGGCGGCGGGCGAGTTCTGGAGAAGACGGATGCCGAAGAATATCCTGGTGATCGTGGAAGCCCCGCTGATGGGGAACTGCCCGGATCGAGAAACTGCCATCGATTCGGACATTCTCGAACTGGCCGACGGAGTCTTGGGTCGCTCAGCCGTGCCTTGCTGAGCGGAGTGGATCCTGGGGTGTTCGAAGCGTCCTAGATCGCGGCGCCGGCATGGCCGCGCAGGATGCGCAGGGCCCGGATGAGCTGATCGTCGTCGGCGAGGCCGCCGAGCGAGACGCGGATCGCATTGGCCGGGGCACCGTCCACCGAGAAGCGGTCTGCCGGCATCACCGAGAGACCGGTCGGGCGCATCGCATCGGCCAGATCGTTGGGCGCGATCGCACCGGGCAGGCGCAGCCAGAGATGATAGCCTTGCGGGTGGGCGGTGAAGTCCAGCCCGTCGAGCAGGCTTGCCGCGAGCGCCTGCCGCCGGGAGGCTTCGTCGCGCATCGCGGCGATCAGGCGTGTAGCGGTGCCATCATCGATCCAGCGCGAAAGCATCGCCGCGTTGAGCGGCGGGGGCATCACCGCGGTCTGGTGGATCTGCATCGCAAGCTGGACCGCCGCCGCGACATTCGGCGCGCGCACGAAGGCGACCCGCAGCGCGGGCGAGATGATCTTCGACGCGCTCGCGATGTGCCAGCTGTGGTCTGGGGCATGGACAGCGACCGGTGCGAGCGGGGCAACGGCGAGGGGGCCGTAGGCGTCGTCCTCGATCACCTGAAGGTGGTAGCGGATCGCCGTCGCCGCGATCGCGCGCCGGGCATCCTCGTCGAGCGTCTCTGCGGTCGGATTGTCGTTGGTGGGAACGAGGTAGATGGCGCGGATCCGTGGATCGGCTGCGCAGGCAGCGGCGATCGATGCAGCGTCCAGCCTGTCCAGCCCGACAAGGCGGATGCCGATCCGCTGGGCAAGCGCACGGAAGCCCGAATAGACGAAGCGGCGGCAGAGCACGGCGTAGCCGGGAAGCAGTGTGTTGCTGAGGATCGCATGCAACGCATTCTGCCCGCCTGCGGCCAGGATAAGCTGGTCGGCTTCGGCGGGCAGCCCCATCGCATCGAGAAAACGAACCCCGGCGGCGCGATCTTCCGCACTGCCGCCCATTGCCTGATATTGCAGCCGCAGCGGCGAGGCATCGAGCAGCAAGCTGCCGACCGTTTCGGCGATGGTTCGCGCGAGCAGACCGCCGGGAAGCTCGGGCGGCAGGTTCATCCCGGTATCGACGCGGGCGAGATCGGCGATCTCGACCCGCTGCGGCGCGCGCACGAAGCTGCCCGCACGTCCGCGCGCCTCGATCAGGCCGCGGCGGCGGGCGGCGTCATAGGCGCGGGTGACGGTGGTGAGATCGACGCCCAGCCGCGCGGCAAGGTCGCGCTGCGGGGGCAGGCGCGTCCCGCCGGGCAGCGTCCCGCGATCGATCGCGGCCGCCAGCGCATCGGCGATGACGGTGTATTTGGCCCCTGAGGCCGGATCGAGATCGGGAAGCCAGTCGTCAGTCATTGGGCGGTGTATCGCGGGCTTCCGCCTCGGCATGCAGCTTCGCCCAGAGCTTGGCGGTGCCCGCCTCCTGCGCGTTGTTCAGATATTGCGAGGCGACGAGCCAGCCCTTGAGCGGGCGCAGCGCGAGCACGCAGCCGGCGACCATCACCGGGATCGTCGTGAACAGATGGACCCAGAAGGGCGGGTCGAACGCGACCTGGAACCACACCCCGAAAAAGGTGAGCGGAAAGGCGACGAAGCAGAGCGAGAAGAAGGCGGGGCCGTCGTCGGGCGAGGCGAAACGATAGTCGAGACCGCAGGACGGGCATTTCTTCGCGATCTTGAGCCAGCCGGAGAACATCGTCTTCTCGCCGCAGCGGACGCAGAGACCCTTCCAGCCGGTTCTGAGGACCCAGTTCAGCTTGTCCTGCTTTGGTTCGGCTTGCATTGTATGGCCTCTATATTGAGTATTGTATCCATACATAATGCAGCCGGCAGCGATCCGCAACCGTGGTGGTGTTCAGCTATCGCGCCGCTTCACAGGAATGCGAAGGTAGGTGACTCCGTTCGAGTCCGGTCCGGGCAATGCGCCAGCGCGGATGTTCGCCTGGATCGCGGGGAGCAGCAGCCGCGGTACCGCAAGCGTCGCGTCGCGAGCCTCGCGCATCGCGACGAAATCCTCCTCGCTCACGCCGTCATGGATGTGGACGCTGGCGCGGCGCTGGTCGCCGACGGTGGTTTCCCAGCGATAGTCGTCGCGGCCGGGTGCCTTATAGTCGTGGCAGAGGAACAACCGGGTGTCGTCCGGCAGCGTCAGCAGCCGACGGATCGAGCGATAGAGGATGCGCGCGTCCCCGCCGGGGAAATCGGTGCGCGCCGTGCCATAGTCGGGCATGAACAGCGTGTCGCCGACGAACACGGCGTCACCGATTCGATAGGCGACATCGGCTGGCGTATGGCCGGGGACGTGAATCACCTCGACGGGCAGGGTCCCGAGCGTGAACCGGTCGCCATCCGCGAACAGCCGGTCGAAGTCCGAGCCGTCGGTCTGCAGATCCGCGAAGTTGAACACCGGGCGGAAGATCTTCTGCACATCGCGGATATGCTCGCCGATACCGACCCATGCGCCGGTGCGCGCCTTGATAAGCGGCGCGCCGGAGAGATGGTCGGCATGTGCGTGGGTTTCGAGCACCATCACGATCCGCCAGCCGTGGCTGTCCGCCGCGGCCAGGACACGATCGACCGAGGCGGAATCGATCACGCCGCTGGCCGGGTCGAAATCGTGCACCGGATCGATCACCGCGGCCTCTCCGGTCGCAGGGTCGGCAACGAGATAGGTGATCGTGTTGGTCGGCTCATCGAAAAACGCTTCGATCGCGGGTTGCATGGGCATCTCCATCATCGTGCTTGACAATATATAAGCATAATCTAAATTAGCAATATCTAATGTAAGGATGTGCGATGCTTAAGGTTCCGATGGATCTGTTGACTTTCTCGTCGAAGGCGGAGGGGGTCGCCGCGCTGCTCAAGGCGATGGGCAATGGCCGTCGCCTGATGGTGCTGTGCAAGCTGGTCGAGCATGGCGAGATGAGCGTGGGCGACCTGGCGCGCGATGTGGCGCTGTCGCAATCGGCGCTGTCCCAACATCTGGCGAAGATGCGCGACGAGGGGCTGGTCACCTTCCGCCGTGAGGGCCAGACGCTCTGGTACCGGATCGCCGATCCGCGGACCGAGGCGCTGCTCGCCGCCCTCTACCAACTCTATTGCAAGGACTGACGACGATGACGATTTCGACGATCGCGCCCGCCGATGCGCGGCGGGCGGTGGCGGCCGGCGCGTTGCTGGTCGATGTCCGCGACGCGGATGAACATGCGCGCGAGAAGATTCCCGGTGCGGTCAACATACCGCTGGCACGGATTGGAGAACTCGCCGCGACCGGACGCCCGCTCGTGTTTCATTGCCGGTCGGGAATGCGGACCGCTGCCCATGCCGATGCGCTGGAGCGCGCCGCCAGGGGAGCGACCTGCCATCTGCTCGAAGGCGGGATCGACGGCTGGCGCAAGGCTGGACTGGAAACCGCCGTGGATCGCGGGCAGCCGCTCGAGATCATGCGCCAGGTGCAGCTTGGCGCGGGCGGGCTGGTGCTACTCGGCATAGTGCTGGGGTTTCTGGTGCACCCGGGCTTTTTCGGGCTGGCGGCCTTTGTCGGCGCCGGGCTGATGATGGCGGGCGCGACCGGCTGGTGCGGCATGGCACTGTTGTTGCGCGCGATGCCGTGGAACCGGCCCGCGCGGGGCGGATAGCCCGCAGATGCTGCTTGCTGCCATCGCTGCCGGCGCGGCGATCGGCCTGACGCTCGGCCTGGTCGGCGGGGGCGGGTCGATCCTCGCGGTGCCGTTGCTCGTCCATGTCGTCGGCCTGGAATCGGCGCACGTGGCGATCGGCACTGCGGCGGTGGCGGTCGCCGCCAATGCGCTGGCCGGCCTGGCCGGTCACGCACGGGCGGGAACGGTTAAGTGGCGATGCGCCGGTGTGTTCGCCGCTGCAGGCATTGCCGGTGCGGCGGTGGGGGCCGAGGCGGGCAAGGCAATGGATGGCGGGCAGCTGCTGATGCTGTTCGGCCTGCTGATGATCGCGGTCGGCCTGTCGATGTTCCGCGGGCGGGGCGTCGCGGAGGCTCCGGGCGTGCGGCTGACCCGCGACAGCGCCGCCGTGCTGTTGCCGCGGCTGGTCGCCGCGGGCCTCGGCGTCGGCCTTGCATCCGGGTTTTTCGGGATCGGCGGCGGGTTCCTGATCGTGCCCGCTCTGGTCGCGGCGACGCGGATGCCGATGCGCAATGCCGTCGGTACGTCGCTGGTCGTGGTCAGCGCGTTGGGCGCGACGACGGCGACCTCCTATGCGCTGTCGGGCCTGGTCGCGTGGGACATCGCGGGGCTGCTGCTGCTGGGCGGGGTGGGCGGCGCGGCGCTGGGCATCCGGCTGGGCAAGCGCATGGCAGCGCGCAAGGGGCTGCTCGAGCGGATCTTCGCCGTGGTGGTGATCGCGGTCGGCCTGTATCTGGCCGTCAGCGGCAAGTGAAAACCCTCTCCGGCGATGCCGGAGAGGGGAAGAAGCTCAGCGCTTGTCGAGCGGCACGTAGTCGCGCTCGGTCGGGCCGGTGTAGAGCTGGCGCGGGCGGCCGATCTTCTGGTCGGGATCGCTGATCATCTCGTTCCATTGGGCGACCCAGCCGACGGTGCGGGCGAGCGCGAAGAGGACGGTGAACATCGTGGTCGGGAAGCCGATCGCCGACAGGATCACGCCCGAGTAGAAATCGACGTTGGGGAACAGCTTCTTCTCGACGAAATACTCGTCCTTGAGCGCCATTTCCTCGAGCTGAAGCGCGACGTCGAACAGCGGATCGCTGACGTTGAGAGCGCTCAACACCTCGCGCACCGTCTTCTGCATCACGGTCGCGCGCGGATCGTAGTTCTTGTAGACGCGGTGGCCGAAGCCCATCAGGCGGAACGGGTCGTTCTTGTCCTTGGCGCGGGCGATATATTCGGGAATGCGTTCGGGACGGCCGATCTCACGCAGCATGTTGAGCGCGGCTTCGTTGGCGCCGCCATGCGCCGGACCCCAGAGGCAGGCGATGCCCGCCGCGATGCACGCGAACGGGTTGGCGCCCGACGAGCCGGCGAGGCGCACGGTCGAGGTCGACGCATTCTGCTCGTGATCGGCGTGGAGGATGAAGATGCGGTCGAGCGCGCGCTCGACCACCGGGTTCACGACATACTCCTCGGCCGGGACGCCGAAGGTCATGCGCAGGAAGTTGCCGGTATAGGACAGGTTGTTGTCCGGGTAGAGGAACGGCTGACCGACGGTGTATTTATACGCCATCGCCGCGATCGTCGGCATCTTCGCGATCAGGCGGTGGCTGGCGACCATGCGCTGATACGGGTCCGAGATGTCGGTCGAATCGTGGTAGAAGGCCGAGAGCGCGCCGACCACGCCGCACATCACCGCCATCGGGTGCGCGTCGCGGCGGAACCCGCGGTAGAAGGTCGCCAGCTGCTCGTGCACCATCGTGTGGCGCGTGATCGTGTTGGAGAAGGTGCCGAGCTCGTCCTTGCTCGGCAGTTCGCCGTTGAGCAGGAGGTAGGCGACCTCCATGAAGCTCGAATGCTCGGCAAGCTGGCCGATCGGATAGCCGCGGTGGAGCAGCGTGCCCTCGTCACCATCGATATAGGTCAGTCCCGACTCGCACGAGGCGGTCGAGGTGAAGCCGGGATCATAGGTGAACTGGCCGGTCTGGGCGTAGAATTTGCGGATATCGACGACTTCAGGACCGACGCTGCCCTGTCGAACCGGATAGTCTTTCCCGGCGATGTTGAGGGTGGAGTCGGTCATCAGTCTCGTCCTTTCGTCTCAGCTTCCCGAAGGAGCCGTCATTTGATCGGCAATCCGGCCCAGGCTTTCCTCACGCCCCAGAAGGACGAGGACGTCGAAGATGCCGGGAGAGGTCCGCCGCCCAGTCAGCGCGGCACGAAGCGGCTGTGCGGCCGCCCCGAGTTTCACTCCCCCCGACTCCGCCACCTGGCGTACCGCCGTTTCGAGCGCTTCCGTATTCCAGTCCGCGACCGCGTCAAGCGCCGTGTGCAGGGAATGGAGGATCGCTTTCGCATCGTCCCCTAGCAGAGCTTGTGCATCTGCGTCCATTTCCAGGGGGCGAGTGCGAAACAGGAAGGCCGATCCGTCAGCGATTTCAAGGAGATTCGCCGCGCGGGGCTTCAATGCGTGCATGCTGCGTTGCAGAAGATCGATCTGCTGCGGCGACGCTTCGAAGGGCAGGAACGGCGCGGCCAGCTGCGCGAGTCGCGCATCGTCGGCGGCGCGGATGTAATGGCCGTTGAGACTATCCAGCTTCTTCAAATCGAAGCGCGAGGGCGACTTGCCGACGCCCGACAGGTCGAACCATTCGACCGCCTGAGCGCGATCGATGATCTCGTCGTCGCCATGGCCCCAGCCGAGGCGGAGGAGATGGTTGAACAGCGCCTCGGGCAGCACGCCCAGTTCGTCGCGATACGCATCGACGCCAAGCGCGCCGTGGCGCTTGGACAGCTTGGCGCCGTCCGCGCCGTGGATCAGCGGGATATGCGCATAGACCGGCTCGGCCCAGTCCATCGCATGGATGATCAGCAGCTGGCGGAAGGCGTTGTTCAAATGGTCGTCGCCGCGGATGACATGCGTCACGCCCATGTCGTGATCGTCGACCACCACCGCCAGCATATAGGTCGGCGTGCCGTCCGAGCGGAGCAGGATCATGTCGTCCAGCTCGGCATTCTGGACGGTCACTTCGCCCTGCACCGCGTCGCGGATCGTCGTCGCGCCTTCTCGCGGGGCGCGGATGCGGACGACGTGCGGCTGATCGAGCGGGCCGTCGGTGCGGTCGCGCCAGGGGCTGCGGATGCGATAGGGCTTCTTCGCCGCCTGTGCCTCCTCGCGCTGGGCGGCGATTTCCTCCTGGCTCATCCAGCAGCGATAGGCGTGGCCCGATTCGAGCATCGCGTGCGCGACTTCGGCGTGCCGATCGGCGCGGGCGAACTGATAAACCTCGTCACCATCCCAATCGAGGCCAAGCCAGCGCATCCCGTCGAGGATCGCCTCGATCGCCGCGTCGGTCGAGCGGGCGCGATCGGTATCCTCGATGCGGAGCAGGAACTTGCCGCCATGGTGGCGTGCGAACAGCCAGTTGAACAGCGCGGTGCGCGCGCCGCCGATGTGCAGGAACCCCGTCGGCGACGGGGCGAAGCGCGTGACGATTTGCGTACCCGTGACGGGTTCAGATGTTGCGCCCAAGCGCGCTTGCTCCCAGAAACTGTGATCGATGGCCAGTTCAGCCGCGAGCGCCCCTAGCACGGGGTTTCGCCTGCTTCAAATAGCGGGAGGCTGGCGTTTCGCTGAGCGAAACGAGCGCTGGCTGGAGGCCGAGCGCGGGCAGATCGTCCTGTGGATTCCGGTGATGCTGGGCGTGGGGATCGCGGCCTGGTTCGCGCTGCCCGATGCGAACCGGTGGGGTGCGGTCGTGCTTGGGGGGCTGGCAGTAGCCGCTGCCGGGCTGGCACTGGGCGGTGGGGGGCGCGCCGCGCGTTGCCTCGCGGTGGCCGGGCTGTTGGTTGCGATCGGTTGCGCGCTGGTGTGGTGGCGGGCTGAGCGCCTGGCGGCGCCGGTGCTGGCGCGGCCCACTATCGTCGCCGTTCAGGGCAAGGTGGAGCGAGTCGAGAAGCTGCCGGCGCGCGACATGGTGCGGCTACGGATCGCGCCGGATGCGGGGGCAGGGTTGCCGCCGATGGTGCGCGTCAATCTTGATAGCAAGGACGTGCCAGCCGGACTGACGCGCGGCGCGGTGGTGAAGCTGCGTGCGCGGCTGATGCCGCCGGCCCCGCCCGCCATCCCCGGCGCCTATGATTTCGAACGGGTAGCGTGGTTCGACCGGCTGGGCGCGAGCGGGCGCGGCTTTGCGCCAGTCGAGATCGTCACGCCGGGCGAGGCGAGGAGCGGGCTGCGCGAGCGGCTGACGGCGCATGTCCAGTCGCAGATCGAGGGGAGCGCGGGCGGGATTGCGGCGGCACTGGTGACGGGGGATCGCGGGGCGATTTCGGAAGCGGATGGCGAGGCGCTGCGGCGGTCGGGGCTGGCACATCTGCTGTCGGTGAGCGGGCTGCACGTCACCGCGGTGGTTGGTGCGACGATGCTGCTGGTGCTGCGGCTGCTCGCGCTCAGTCCGGCACTGGCGCTGCGCTGGCCGCTGCCGGTGATCGCGGCCGGGGCGGCGGGCGTCGCGGCGGTGGGCTATACCTTGCTGACCGGAGCCGAGGTGCCGACGGTGCGGTCGTGCATCGCGGCGCTGATGGTGCTGGCTGCGATGATGCTGGGACGCGAGGCGATCACGCTGCGGCTGGTGGCGTTCGGGGCACTGGTCGTGCTGCTGCTGTGGCCCGAGGCGCTGATGGGGCCGAGCTTCCAGATGAGCTTCGCCGCGGTCACCGCGATCGTCGCGCTACATGAGAGCAGGCGCGTGCGTGGCTGGTTCGAGCGGCGCGAGGAAGGCTGGGGATGGCGGCTGGTGCGCGGCGTCGGATCGCTATTGCTGACGGGGCTGGTGGTCGAGATCGCGCTGACCCCGATCGCGCTGTTCCACTTCCACAAGTCCGGCGTCTATGGCGCGCTGGCGAACATCATCGCGATCCCGCTCACCACCTTCGTCATCATGCCGCTCGAGGCGGCCGCCCTGTTCTTCGATCTTGCGGGCCTTGGCGCACCCTTCTGGTGGCTGGCGGGCAAGGCACTGGGGTTGCTGCTGTGGATCGCGCATGCCGCGGCGGGCGCGCCGGGAGCGCTGGCGATGCTGCCGGGGATGCCGGGCGGTGCCTATGCGCTGATGGCGGCGGGCGGATTGTGGTTCGCCCTGTGGAAGACGCGGATGCGGCTGGCCGGACTGGTGCCGGCGATGGCCGGGGCGGTGTGGGCGCTGGCGACGCCGATGCCCGATCTGCTCGTGACCGGGGATGGTCGGCATCTGGCGCTGCGACTGCCGAACGGTGAGGTTGCGATCCTGCGCGATCGTGCGGGCGACTATGTGCGGGACATGATGGCCGAGAATGGCGGGGTGGACGCGGAGCTGCCGGCACTGGCGGACCAGCGGGACGCGCGGTGCAGCCCGGATCTGTGCCTGATCGATGTCGAGCGCGAGGGGCGGCGCTGGCGCATCGCGGCGACGCGAAGCGGCTATCTGGTGCCATGGCGGGAGATGATCGCGGTGTGCCGATCGGTGGATATCGTGGTGTCGGACCGGCGGCTGCCGCCGGGATGCACGCCCAAATGGCTCAAGCTTGACAGGGCATTGCTGGCGAAGACCGGCGGGGTGGCGATCACGCTGGGCGAAAGGCCGTCGGTGCGGACGGTGCGGCAGGCGGGCGCGCGGCATCCGTGGATCGAGGCGGAGCGAAAGATGCCGGCGCGTTCGGGCGGGACGTGACGGGCGCTATCGGCAGGCCGACCAGCGCCGGCGCCGTCGTTCAAAGACCGGGTGACGACGCCTCAGGCCGATGCACGATGTGAATCTTGTTGCCGTCGGGATCACGCAGATAGGCGCCGAAATAGCCCGTTCCATAATGCGGGCGTGGCCCTGGTGCCCCTTCGTCCGTGCCGCCGTGCCGCATGGCTTGTGCATGGGCCAGTTCGACCGCCTCGATCGATGGAACGAGGAAGGCAGTCATGCTGCCGTTTCCATATGAGCTCGGCTGTCCGTCAAACGGGAGATATGCGTAGAAGCGGGGCAGGCTGGTGCCAGGCCGATGCCAGCACAGGGAGGGCGGGCCGCCATCGGGGGTCACTGGCCGGCGGGCAAGCCCCAGCGGTACCAGCAGCGCATCGTAAAAGGAGCCCGCGCGATCAAGGTCGCTGACACCGACAGTGACGTGACTGAACATCGCCTTCCTATCAAATTCCGCCGACGATCGACGCGAGCGCCTGCAATCGTTCGCCGTTGCGACGGTAGAATGTCCATTGCTTGATCCGCTTCGCGATCACCAGCCCACACCCCTGCAGCACCCGCATATGCTCGCTAAGCGTGGATGCGTTGATGCCGAGCTTCTCGGCGATGAGCTGGCCGCACACGCCATCCTCGATCAGGTCGCCGTCCCGCTGCGGCGGAAAATGCGCGGTCGGGTCCTTGAGCCATGCGAGAATTTGCAGCCGGCGATCATTGCCCAGGGCCCGGAACAGTTCGGCATCAGTCATATAGGGAGTTTGCCAATCAACGAAATGCATGTCAAATCTCGCGGCGAACCGCAACGGAGCAAGCGATGCCCAGACTGCCATTCTTCACTGCCGACGTCTTTACCGACACGCGCTTCGGCGGAAACCCATTGGCGGTCGTGATGGGGGGAGGGGCGCTCGACAGCGCGACGATGCAGGCGGTGGCGGCCGAGTTCAACCTGAGCGAAACCACCTTCGTCCTGCCGCCGGCCGATCCCGCGAATACGGCGCGCATCCGCATCTTCAACCGGACGGCAGAGATGGCCTTTGCCGGGCACCCGATGGTTGGCACCGCCTTCGTTCTCGCCAGGCAACAGCCCGGCCTGACGGACGCGATGTTCGAGATTCCGGCCGGGATCGTCCGGGTCAGCATCGAACGCGATGCCGCGGGTGCGCCCGTTGCCGCCACGATCGCGGCGCCGCAGCCATTGACCATTGGCGAGACGATCGCGGTCGATGTCGTCGCGCAGGCGCTTGGGCTGGAGGCCGGTGACGTCATAACCGAGGCGCATCCGCCGATCGTCGCGTCGAACGGCAACCCCTATGTCATCGCGGAACTGACCAGTGATGCGCTTGCGCGCTGCACGCCCGATCTTGCGGCATTCAGGGCAGCGCTCGCGGCCCATCCACATCTGGGCAACCGGTTCTCGGTCCATGTCTATTGCAAGCAGGGTCGCACCCTGCGCGCCCGGATGTTCGCTCCGCTGGCCGGGACATGGGAAGATCCCGCTACGGGAAGCGCGAACGCGCCCCTTGCCTGTCTGCTGTTGTCGCTGGAGCCGGATAGCAGCGAGGCCCGCTTCCAGATCCATCAGGGAATCGAGATGGGCAGGCCAAGCCTGTTGCACGTCGAGGCACGCCGTGCACCGGAAGGCATCGTCGCAACGCTGCGCGGGGACTGCGTGGCAGTCATGGAGGGGGAAATCAGCGTGTGATCGAGGCGCTGCCCTTCATCGGACTGCCGCAACGTCGCGCGACGCGCTATTCCATTCCCGGATAGCGCGCGAATTCCGGCAGCGTGTGAGCATCCTTCATCCAGCCGATCCGCTCGGCGGTCTGGATGTGAACGCCAGCCGGGATCGCGTCGGGATCGTCGAGGGTCGCGACCTGGGTATCGACGATGCCGGGAAGATTCTCCGCGTTCCGGTAGAAGAGGCCGGTCCCGCAAGTGCCGCAGAAGAAGCGGCGGCCATGTTCGGACGAGGCATATTCCTGCGGCTCGCCCTGGGTCACGCTCAGTGCCTCCTCCTGGAACATCGCCCAGCCGACCATCGGCGCGCCCGAGGCACGGCGGCAATCGGTACAGTGGCACAGCGCGTGATGCATCGGTTCGTCGGTCAGCGTGTAGCGGATCGCGCCGCAATGGCAGCCGCCTTCAAAGGTGGTCATCGCTCTCTCCGTCATTGGGTGGACAAATGCAGGATAGGCACGACGATCGCGCGCTCAATTACCCGGCAGGTAAAGGCGCACGGCGACCGTGCGGCCCGGCAGGTCCGAAACCAGTATCGATGAAAAGGGCGACCGCAGCCGCCCTTCGCGTTCAGTAGCGCCGCAACAGCCCGGCGAGGCGGCCCTGCACGCGCACCTGATCGGGCCGGTAGCGCTGCGGATCATAGGCGCGGTTGGCCGGATCGAGCCGGACCATGCTGCCTTCGTTGCGGAAATATTTGAGCGTCGCTTCGCTGTCCTCGATCAGCGCCACGACGATCTCGCCGTCGCGAGCAGTCTCCTGGCGGCGGATCAGGGCATAGTCGCCATCGAAGATGCCGGCCTCGACCATCGAGTCCCCGGCGACCTCAAGCGCATAATGTTCGCCCGAGCCAAGCAGGGCGGCCGGGACGGGGAGCATGGTCGATCCTTCCAGCGCCTCGATCGGGACGCCGGCGGCGATGCGGCCGTGCAGCGGGATCTCGATCACGTCGTTGGCAGGTGACGGGTTCGCCGCCTGTGGCGCCGGGCGGGCGAGCGTGACGACATTGTCCTTGGCAGGCACAGCCTTTTTCGGCTCGGCCCGCTCGGGCATCCTGAGCACTTCGAGCGCGCGTGCGCGGTTGGGCAGACGGCGCAGGAAGCCGCGTTCCTCGAGTGCGGAGATCAGCCGGTGGACCCCCGACTTGGACTTGAGATCGAGCGCGTCCTTCATCTCCTCGAACGAGGGCGAAACGCCGGTCTCGTTCAAGCGGTCGGCGATGAAGCAGATCAGCTCATGCTGCTTCTTCGTAAGCATCGGACGGTCTCCATCTGGAACAGACATGGAACGTTTACGCCTTGTTCTTGTATGATGTCAAGGCGCCCCGTTACCCGAAAGGCAGGATTTCCACCGAGTCGCCGGTTTGCGCCGCGGGGGCATGGGGTGCGCGGACGATCAGGCAGTCTGCACGGGCAAGCGTGCGGAGCATCGAACTATCCTGGATCGCGGCGGCGACCACCCGGCCGTCGTGGTGCGCGGCGCGCAGATAGTCGGCGCGCGGACCGTTGGCAGGGAGGGGTTCTCCGAGTGTCGCGGTGCGCGTGCGCGGCAGCGGATCGGCGGCGCCCGCAAGGTGCGCGACGAGCGGGAGGAGGAAGAGCTGCGCCGTGACGAAGGCCGAAACCGGGTTGCCGGGGAGGCCCAGTATGACGGTGTCGCCGAGCGTCCCTGCCATCATCGGCTTGCCGGGGCGGACGGCGACCTTCCAGAAATCGATCTCCGCGCCGGCCGCCTGAAGCGCCGGGCGGACCAGATCATGGTCGCCGACCGACGCGCCGCCGGTGGTGACGAGGATGTCGGCGCGCACTCTGGCGAAGGCTGCCGTCAGCACATCATGCCGGTCGGGCAGGATGCCGAGGTCCGCGATCTCGACCGGAAGCCCGGCGAGCATTGCGGCGAGCATGGCGCCGTTGCTTTCGGGCAGGAGCCCCGGTGCGAGCGGTTCGCCGGGCGCGCGTAGCTCGTCACCGGTCGCGGCGATGGCGATGCGGACGCGGCGGCGCGCGGGCAGTGAGGCGTGGCCCGCGACCGCGGCGAGCGCGATCCGGGCGGGTGTCAGGAGCTCACCGGCGGCGATCAGCACGTCCCCTGCGTGGAAATCGAGCCCAGCCGCGCGGACGTTGCGGCCTTCTAAGGCGGGGCCTTCGCCGTCGAGATGGAGGCGATCGCCCTCGCGCCGGGCTTCTTCCTGCACCAGGACGGTGTCTGCTCCGTCGGGCAGCAGGGCGCCGGTAAAGATGCGGGCCGCCTGACGCGCGGCGACACGCCCGGCGAAAGGGCGGCCGGCGGCGCTTTCGCCGACCACTTCCCATGGGCCGGGAAGGTCGGCGAAGCGGATCGCATAGCCATCCATTGCGGATACGGGGTGTTCGGGCTGGGTGCGGCGGGCGGTGACGGGAGCGGCGCTCCACCGGCCGGAGGCTTCGCGCAGCTCTACGCTCTCCGCCGGGCGTGCAGGCGCGAGCGCGAGCAGGCGGCGTTGCGCGTCTGCGACGGGAAGGAGATCGGCCATCGCCGCGGGGTACCGCGCAGCGGCGGCCGGGTCGAGGGGATCAGCGTGCCGGGCGCGCCGCTTCGGCCAGCCGTGCCATCTCGTGCGGGCGGAGCGCGATGCGGAACTCGGCGACATGCCGGGCGCCATGGCACTCGATCACCCGGATCGGCCAGCCGCCAATCCCCGGCAACGAGAGCCAGAGCGAGGAGAGGGGGGCGAACTCGGTCGCGCTTTCGAACTCGGTGAGCGTGCTGCTGAGCGTGTTGAGCTGCGCATTCCACCAATTGGCGCCCGAGCGGACATGGGTGGCGATGTCGAGCTTCAGGGCGTCCTTGACTGCGCCCAGAGTGGAGGGGGCATATTCCTGCACCGGCGTGCCGTTGGGACCTGGGCGGCGCGTCGCGATCTTGCGCAGCCAGGGCATCAGGATCTGCCAGCCGAGCTCCTCGACAAAGGCGATGCCGGCCTGGCCGCGCTCGGTCCAGCGCACTTCGCCCTGGATCGGGCGCAGCCCGTCGAGGGTCAGTTCGACCTGTGCACCAGGGGTGAGCACTGCGCGGGTCTCGACACCGACGCCTGCGGTGGAAAGGTTGCGCGTCCAGGCAAAATCGACCTGGCCATTGTGCCGCACGCACAGACGGTGGCGCAGCTCGATACGCGGCATCTGGCGCCGCTCCGCCGGAAGCGCTGCGAGGCAGCGGGCGAGCGCGCCTACGACATCGAGCGGCTCGTCGAAGCGGAAGGCAATCGAGTCGGGATCGTCGCCGACGATCGCCCCGTCGGCCGCGAGGCCGAAAGGCAGTTCGATCGTCGCGCGCGCGCCGTTGCTGACCGGGCCGGACACGGTGAGCGACGCACCGGCCGAGGTGAGGCGGTGGACGAAGCAGTTCCGCTCGCCCGCGCTGCCGAGCAGCAGCCGTGCAGGTGAAGCGTCCTCGACCGCACCGGGTGCAGCGTCTAGCTCGCCGGACAGCGAGAAGATCGCTGATCGTGCCGGAAGTGTCATTGGATCCCCACCCGTTTGTCGGCAGGAACCGTGCGCGCTCGCCCCTCAAGAATGTCTGAGCGAGCAGGGTGGAGGGAGGATTAACCTTCCCGATTCACCCAGTCTCCGGACTTGCCGCCCGTCTTCGAGACGAGGCGGATATCCCCGATCGTCATCGCCTTATCGATTGCCTTGGCCATGTCGTAGACGGTGAGCAGCGCGACCGAGACCGCGGTGAGCGCTTCCATCTCCACGCCGGTCCGGCCGGTCAGCGCGACGCTCGCTGTGGCGGTGACGCCGGTCGCGTCCGGGACAAGGTCGAGGGTGATCTTCGTCAGCGCCAGCGGGTGGCAGAGCGGAATGAGGTCGCTGGTCTTCTTCGCCGCCATGATCCCCGCGACACGGGCGACCGACAGGACGTCGCCCTTCCTGACCAGGCCATCGCGGATCGCGGCGGCGGCCTCGGCCGACATGGCGATGCGGCCGGTGGCGACGGCTTCGCGCTGCGTTTCGGCCTTCGTCCCCACATCGACCATGCGTGCGGCGCCGCTTTCGTCGAGATGGGTGAGGTCGCTCATCCCACCAGCGCCCGGGTCGCGGCCTCGACATCGTCCTGCCGCATCAGCGATTCGCCGATCAGGAAGCAGCGCACGCCATGTTCCGCCATGGCGTCGAGATCGGCGCGCGCGGTGAGGCCGCTCTCCGCGACGAAGGTACAGCCTTCGGGCGCGCGGCCGACAAGCTCATAGGTTCTGTCAAAAGAGACCGAGAAATCCTTGAGGTTGCGGTTGTTGACCCCGATCAGGCGCGAGCGGAGCGTCAGGGCGCGATCCAGTTCCGCCTCGTCATGCACCTCGACCAGCACGTCCATGCCGAGGCCGATCGCGGCATCCTCGATCTCAGCCATCTGCGCATCCTCGAGCGCGGCGACGATGATCAGGATCGCATCGGCGCCGATGCTGCGCGCCTCCAGCGCCTGCCACGGATCGATCATGAAATCCTTGCGGATCACCGGCAGGGCGCAGGCGGCGCGCGCGGCGATCAGATAGTCCTCATGCCCCTGGAAGAACTCGGCGTCGGTCAGCACCGACAGGCATGCGGCACCGCCAGCCTCATAGGCGCGAGCGTGAGCCGGCGGATCGAAATCGGCGCGGATCAATCCCTTGGACGGGGAAGCTTTCTTGATTTCCGCGATCAGGCCGTAGCCGGTTGCGGCCTTGGCATCGAGCGCAGCGCGGAAACCGCGCGGCGGGGTCTGGGCGAGTGCGCGGGCCTGAAGGTCGGCGAGCGCGGTCGCGGCCTTGCGTTCGGCAACTTCGCGGCGCTTCACGTCGAGGATCTTGTCGAGCGTATTCATGCCGCCGCGATCCAGCAGTCGAGCAGCGCGTTGGCAAGCCCCTTGTCGATCGTTTCGGCGGCTTCCTCGGCGCCTTCGCGCAGATCGACGGCTTCGCCCGCGACCACCAGAGCTGCGGCGGAATTGAACAGCACCGCATCGCGATAGGGGCCGCGCTCGCCCAGGAGCAGTCTGCGCAGCGCGACGGCGTTCTCGCGCGCGTCACCGCCGCGCAGGCTGACGAGCGGGTGCGAGGGCAGCCCGGCGTCGGCGGGTGTGACACGAACAGGCAGGCTGACGTCGCCGATGCTCACCACAAGGCTGCCACCTTCGGGCGAAAGCTCGTCGAGCCCCTCTTCGCCCGCGACGATCGCGGCGCCCTTGACGCCCAATTGCTCCAGCGCCTCGGCATAGATCGGGGCATAATCGGGCCGGGCGATGCCGATCAGCTGGCGCTGCACACCGGCGGGGTTGGCGAGCGGGCCCATCAGGTTGAAGATCGTCCGCCGCGCGATCCGCCGCCGCAGCGGGGCGATGCGGCCCATCGCCGGATGATGCTTGGCGGCGAAGAGGAAGGCGATGCCGAGATCGTTCAGATGCGCTTCGGCGTTGGCCGCGGCGCGATCGAGGTCGAGGCCCAGCGCCTCCAGCGTGTCCGCTGCGCCCGACTTGGACGATGCCGCGCGGTTGCCGTGCTTGGCGACCGGCACCCCGGCCGCCGCGACGACGATGGCGACCGCGGTCGAGACGTTGAGCGTGTGGTGCCCGTCGCCGCCGGTGCCGCACACGTCGATGGCGTTGGCAGGCGCGCTGACCGGAATCACCCGCTGGCGCATCGCGCGAGCAGCCTCGGCGATTTCGATGCTGGTCTCGCCGCGCTCGCTGAGCGCGATCAGAAACGCTTCGATCTCTGGCTCGGGCGCGGTGCCATCGAGAATGTCGGCGAACGCCTGTGCGGCGGTTTCGCGCGCGAGTGGCGCGGCGGGATCGGGAAGAAGGCTGAAACGGGTCACGCGGCCTCTATTGGGGCGTGGGGGCGGGGAGTCGAGCAAATCCTGTTGTGCGCGAGACAAGCCCGACTGGGGGCGGTGCATTTCACCTGCAAAACGATTATCCTGCGGAGATCAGGACGGGGAGAGTTCCAATGAACCTCAAATCGACCGAGCCGGTCAGCTTCCTCTACACCGCCGACCGCGATGGCGCGCTTCGCTTCTATTGCGACAAGCTGGGGCTGACGCTGCGCAGCTCCGATCCGTTCGGGGACTTCATCGCCATGGACAATGCGGTGATCCGCCTGACGCCGATGCCGGATTTCAGGGCGGGGCAGCATCCGGTGTTCGGCTGGAATGTCAGCGATATCCGCGCGACCGTCCATGCTCTGCGCGACAAGGGCGTCGCCTTCACCGTCTATGACGGCATGGGGCAGGACGAGGACGGCATCTGGACTGCGCCCGGCGGCATGGCGAAGGTCGCGTGGTTCACCGACCCGGACGGCAATGTGTTGAGCCTGTCGCAGGCGTGAGGCCAGTCTGGAAGCATCGCCGATCCGTCATGCGGCGCAGGCGTTCAGCGATGCGGGCGTATTTCTAGCCGTTCTTGCCCTGCGAGGCCCTGAGAAACTGCCACTCCTCGATCACCCGGCCATCCGGCAGGTGGCAATACCCGACTTCGCCCGCGGTTTCCTTGCGGATCTCGACGCGGCCGCCGGCCTTCACGCAGTGAACCGATGCGGGGTTCGCCATTCCGATCGGCTTGTCGGCCGCGGGTTTGGGTGCACAGGCCATGACGGCGAGCGGAAGAATGAGCGCGGTAGGTTTCAAGCCGGCCTCCTGCGGTGACGGGCGACGCGGGGCCGCCCGACGCAAAGGCTATGCTTGGGACCGGCGGCTTGCAATATCGCGGCGGCGTGGCAGCTCAGGCCAGCGCCTTCGCCTCGATCCCCGCGATCTTCATGAAGTTCGCCAGCATCGCATGGCCATGTTCGGTGGCGATGCTCTCGGGATGGAACTGGACCGAGTGGATGGGAAGTTCGCGGTGGCGGAACGCCATGACGCTGCCGTCGTCGGCGGTGGCGTTGACCACCAGTTCCTCGGGGATGTCTGTCACGATCAGCGAGTGATAGCGCGTCGCGGTGAAGGGGGAGGGCAGGCCTTCGAACAGGCCGGTGCCGTCGTGACGCACGGGGCTGGTCTTGCCGTGCATCAGTCCGCCGCGCACGACCTGTCCGCCGAAATGCTGGCCGATCGACTGATGGCCGAGGCAGACGCCGAGCAAGGGCTTGCCCGCATCGGCGCAGGCGGCGACGAGATCAAGGCTGATCCCCGCCTCGTTCGGCGTGCACGGGCCGGGCGAGAGCAGAAAGGCCTGCGCGTTGCTCGCAATCGCCTCCGCGGCGGTCAGCGCATCGTTGCGCACCACCTTCACCTCGGCGCCCAGTTCCATCAGATAATGGACCAGGTTCCAGGTGAAGCTGTCGTAATTGTCGATGACAAGGATCATGGTGGGGTGCTCAATCTGATTTCGGCTGACGCCGAAATGCGGCACCGGCCCGCTCCCCCACCCGGCCACCCATAGGATACTGCCATTGGGTGGCCGGGTGGGGGAGCGGGCCGGTGCCGCGCTCGAACGCCTCTTAGCCGGGTCAATAACCCGCGTCGAGATCGACGACGTTCTTCATCGGCCGCCCCTCGGCAAAGGCGCGGGCGTTTTCGAGGAACAGCGCCGCGGCACGCATGAACATCTTCGCCTGCGAGCGGCCCGACAGATGCATCGAATGGATGACGTTGGGCGTGGTCCATAGCGGGTGGTCGTCGGGCAAGGGCTCGGGATCGACGACGTCGAGAAATGCGCCGGCGATCCGCCGTTTCTCCAACGCCTCGATCAGCGCGGGCTGATCCACCATGTCGCCGCGCGCGACGTTCACCAGCCAAGCACCCGGCTTCATGGCCGCGAGTTCCGCCGTGCCGATCAGGGCGTGGGTATCGCCGGTCGAAGGCGCGGCGAGGACGAGCCAGTCATAGTCCCCGAGCCGCTCGCGCCACTGGCCCGGAGTCAGCGTTCCGTCGCGGCCCGAACGGGTGACGCCGGTCACGTCCACCCCGAAAGCCGCCAGCCGATCGCCGATCATCCGCCCGATCGTGCCATAGCCGACGATCAGCGCGCGGGTCTCGAACAGCTCGACCTTGCCCGGTGCATCGGCGGGCCATTCGCGACGGTCGGCCATGCGCACCACCTGATCGAAGCGCTTGGCGGCCGCGAGCATCCCCATCACCGCATATTCGGCGACTGCGATCGCGTTGATCCCGACGCCGTTGGTCAGGATCGTGCCGCGTGTCTTGAGCAGATCGACGTCAAACGCGTCGATCCCGGCATAGATGGTCGAAAGCCATTTGAGCCGGACACCCGCCGCTGCGGCTTCGCCGGTCCAGTCCGGGCGCATCATGTCGACCCAGGCGATATCAGCGTCCGCGACCATCGCGATCGCCTCCTCGCGGCTGGCGAACCAGTGCGGCTCGATTCCGGCGGGCAGCCCGGATTCGATCAGCGGGCGGGTAAGGGCGGGCAGGACGGCTTTCATCTCAACAGGTTAGGACGATCATCGTCACCACGCAAACCGCCAGAAAATGAATGGTTTGCGACAAGTTGATACTGTTTACGGCTGGCCGAGAGCGTGGAAATGCGAGACATAGCGGATGCGGGCGGCGCGCCCGTGCGCGGGGACCTCATGGACAATCTGGAAGTGCCACTCGCCGAGGCTGAAATTGACGGCGTCGAAGCGGTCGAGCCGTCTGCTTTCGGTGTGGCGCCGGGCGGCGTCAGTGTGCTGGCGCTGGCATTGGCAGCCTGTGATTCGGGTGGAGGCGGAGGCGGAGGCGGGGGTGTCGTCACCACGCCGCCGACCGGCACGCCGTCACCGACGCCCGCGCCGCCGCCCACCGCGGTTCAGGCGAGCCGGTTCCTCGCGCAGGCGACGATGGGTGCGACCGGTGCGGATATCGCCGATGTGCAGGCGCGCGGCTATGCCGGCTGGATCACCGCCGAGTTCGCCAAGCCGCGCGGCACCACCCATTGGGACTGGCTGGTATCGAAGGGCTATAACGACGTCGCCAACATCAACGGCGAGGCCGGCTTCGACAATGTGATGTGGAGCCAGCTGATCGGCGCGGGCGACCAGCTGCGCCAGCGCGTCGGCATGGCGCTGCTCGAAGTGCTGGTCGTCGGCATTTCCGGCGTGAACCTGAGCTGGCGGCAATTCGCGATGGCGGCCTATGTCGACGTGCTGCTCGACAATGCGTTCGGGAGTTTCCGGACGATCCTCGAGAAGATCACCACCAACGCGGCGATGGCCTCGTTCCTGACCTTTCTCGGCAATCGCAAGGCGAACGCGACGACCGGATCGGTGCCCGATGAGAATTATGCGCGCGAGCTGATGCAGCTCTTCACCATCGGGCTCCACCGGCTCAACATGGACGGGACGGTGGTGACGTCGGGGGGCGCACCGGTCGAAACCTATACCCCGGCCGACGTCTCGGGCCTTGCACGGGTGTTCACGGGCCTCACGCTCGACTCGACGGACAATACGACCCCGGACCGCTATCGTCGGCCGCTGATCGTCAATGCGAACACGCACGAGACGGGGGCATCGACGTTCCTCGGCACGACCGTTGCTGCGGGAACGGCGGGGATGGATGCGGTCAAACAGGCGCTGGACACGATCTTTGCGCATCCCAATGTCGCGCCGTTCGTGTCGAAGCAACTGATCCAGCGGCTCGTCACCAGCAATCCGACGCCCGCCTATGTCGGTCGCGTTGCCGCGAAGTTCGCCGACAACGGATCGGGGGTGCGCGGCGACATGCAGGCGGTGATCCGCGCGATCCTGCTCGACGACGAGGCGCGGGCCGATCCGTCGGGCACCAGCGCGGGCAAGTTGCGCGAGCCGGTGATGCGCTTCACCGGCTGGGCGCGCGGGTTCGGCGCGGCGTCGGTGAGCGGAAACTGGACGATCGGCGACACCAGCAGCTCGATCAACCGTCTGGCGCAGTCGATGGGGCGCAGCCCATCGGTCTTCAACTTCTTCCGACCGGGCTATACGCCGCCCAATAGCGGCTTTGCGAGCGGCGGGCTGGTGGCGCCCGAGTTCCAGATCACCAACGAGATCAGCGTCGTCGGCTATGTAAACTACATGCAGTCGGTGGTGAACAACGGGCTGGGTGACCTCAAGAGCAGCTACGCCGAGCTGACGGCGATCGCCGCGGACAGCCAAGCGCTGATCGATCGGATCAACCTGGTGCTCGCCGCGGGACAGCTGAGCACGGCGACGGTCGCTCAGATCAAGACCGCGGTCGACAGCTCGACCAATAGCAACAACCGGATCGCGATGGCGCTGCTGCTGACGATGGCCGCGCCCGAATATCTGGCGCAGAAGTGAGGGGCGGGACGATGGATACCGATCAATCCCGCCGCGCCTTTCTCCGCCGCGGTGCCTCGCTCGGCATTGCGGGCGGCGCGGCACCGTTCGTCACCCAGCTTGCGGCGATCGGGGAAGCCTCTGCCAGCGTGGCAAGCGATTATAAGGCGCTGGTCTGCGTCTTCCTCTATGGCGGCAACGACTATGCCAACACGCTGCCGCCCTATGACGCGGCGAGCCACGCGCTCTACACGACCGCCCGGCCGGGGCTCGCCCACCTCCGCGATGCGCTGACGGCGACGGCGCTCAATCCGTTGAATTCGCTGGGCGGGCGGCAATATGCGCTGGCGCCGACGATGGCGCCGCTGCTGCCGCTGTTCGACGCGGGCAAGATGGCGGTGGTGCTCAACGTCGGGACGCTGGTGCGGCCGACGACCAAGGCGCAGTATCAGGCGAACAGCGTGGCGCTGCCGCCCAAGCTGTTCAGCCACAATGACCAGCAAAGCTATTGGCAGGCCTCCAGCGCGGAGGGTGCCACCTCGGGCTGGGGCGGGCGGATCGGTGATCTGCTCCAGAGCGGCAACGGCAGTGCGGCGCTGACCTGCATCAGCGCGTCGGGCAACGCAGTCTATCTCTCCGGCCGCAGCTCGATCCAGTACGTCACCGGCACCAACGGGCCGACGCCGCTGATCAACAACGCCTCGACGCTCTACGGCTCATCCGCGGCGGCAAGCGCGCTGCGGTCGCTGATGGGTGGGGCGCGGACGCATCTGATCGAGAATGAGCATGCGGCGATCTCGAAGCGTGCGCTCGATCTCTACGCACAGGTTAACGGGGCGCTGGGCAGTGCGCCGGCGTCGAATTTCCCGCTGTTTCCCACCGGCAACAGTCTGGCAGACCAGCTCAGGATCGTCGCGCGGATGATCTCGGTCTCGCAGGAGCTGGGGGCGAAGCGGCAGGTGTTCTTCGTTTCGCTCGGCGGGTTCGACATGCACGACTTCCTCGTGCGCGATCACCCGACCCAGATCGGCCGGGTGGCCGCGGCGATGCGCGCCTTTTACGATACTACCGCGGCGCTGGGCGTGGCGGACAAGGTAACGGCGTTCACCGCATCAGACTTCGGCCGCACGCTGACCCAGAATGATGACGGGTCCGACCATGGCTGGGGGGCGACGCATTTCGTTGTGGGCGGCGCGGTGAACGGCCAGCGCATCTACGGCACGCCGCCCGCGATCGGGCACAACACGCCTGACGATGTCGGGCAGGGGCGGCTGCTGCCGACGATCTCGGTCGATCAATATGCCGCGACGCTGGCGAGCTGGTTCGGTGTCAGCGATTCGAACCTGTCGACGGTGCTGCCCAACATCGGCAACTATTCGACGCGGAACCTGGGCTTCGTTTGACGATCGAGCCTAAAGCTCGACCTTCCAGTCCCAGCCCAGCGGATCGCCGTCCATCACCTCCACCCCGGCGCCGAGCAGCTCGTCGCGGATCGCGTCGGAGCGCGCGAAGTCCTTGGCGGCGCGCGCGTCCTTGCGCTGGGCGAGGCGGGTTTCGATCTCCGCCTCGGTCACCAACGCATCGGCCGGACGTACGCGCAGGTCGGCGCGGCCGAGGTCGAGCAGGTTGAGGCCGAGCGCGGTGTCGAACTGCGCCAGCGTCATCAGCCGTGCTTCCTGCCCCAATTGCTTGTCGGCGAGCAGTTCCTCCAGCACCGGCAGCGCCTTGGGCGTGTTCAGGTCGTCAGAGACCGCTGCGTCGAGCCGCTCCAGATAGCTCGCGGCATTGCCGCCACCCTTGCCCTCGGCGGCACGGAATTTCTCCGCGGCGAGGACTAGGCGGCGCAGGCGGACGAGCGCCGCCATCAGATTCTCGCCGCTGAACTCCAGCTCGCTGCGGTAATGCGCGGACAGGCACATCAGGCGATAGGCGAGCGGGTGCACGCCCTTTGCCACCAGCGCATCGAGCGTGGCGATGCCGCCCTTCGACTTCGACATCTTGCCGCCGCGGTCGACCAGGAAGTTGTTGTGCATCCACACCCGCGCGCCGGAATCGCCGCAGCGGCAATGCGCCTGGTTCTGCGCGATCTCGTTGACGTGGTGGATCTCGCGATGGTCGATCCCGCCGGTATGGATGTCGAAGGGCAGGCCGAGCAGCTCGGCGCTCATCACCGAACATTCGAGGTGCCAGCCCGGCGCGCCGCGGCCCCAGGGCGAATCCCACTCCATCTGGCGCGTCTCGCCGGGCGGGGTGGTGCGCCAGATCGCGAAGTCCTGCGGGTGCCGTTTGCCCTCGACGCTCTCGATCCGCCCTTCGCCGGCATCGTCCTGCCCGCCGGAGAGCTTGCCATAGTCGGGCACGGTGCTGCTGTCGAAATAGAGGCCGGAGTCGAGCTGGTAGCAATTGGCGTCGGCAAAGCCCTTCGCGAACTCGATCATCTTGGCGACATAGTCGGTCGCCAGCGGCATGTGATCGGGGGTGCGGATGTTGAGGTCGCGCAGATTGCGGCGGAACACATCGGCATAATGGCGCGAGATATCCCACGCGCTCATCCCCCGCTTCTTCGCCGCGGCCTCCATCTTGTCCTCGCCCTCATCGGCGTCGGACGTCAGGTGGCCGACGTCGGTGATGTTGAGCACATGGGTGAGGGGGTAGCCCTTCCAGCGCAGCACCCGGCTGAGCGTGTCGGTGAAGACATAGGCGCGCAGATTGCCGAGATGCGGATCGCTGTAGACGGTGGGGCCGCACGAATAGACGCGCACGCCCTTGGCAGGATCGATCGGCGCGAAGGGCTCGAGCGAACGGGTCAGCGAATTGTAGAGGGTGAGCGTGGCGCCAGTCATGCAGGCGCATGTAGCGCGGCTGCGGCGGGGGTCAAACCGCCTGCGCGCGTCGAGGCGCGCGATCAGGCGGCGAGCTGTTCGGCCTTGGCGCTGTTGTGGAAAAGGCCGGCGCCGAAGGTGCCGCCCGTATTGATCGGGAGGGCCGTGGCGCAGAAGGCGCATTCCGCGGTCATCCGCCCGACCGTCCAGTGCGACTGGCCGCAGCCGGGGCAGTAGTTTCGTTCACCCGGACGGAAGGCGATCCGGTAACCGCTTTGCGCGGCGGTGAAGGCGTCGGTGTCGTAGTACATCGCTTCGTCTCCAAATTGCACCGGTTCGACGCCCGGAATCGGCATTTGTTCCAAGCGCGTTCCGAAATGGGATCAGCCCTGTTGCAAAACTGCAACAAGCCCGGGGTCAGGAGAAGGGGCGCATCCGGTCTAGCACCGTATAGGCCATCACCGCGGTCGCCACCGCGGCATTGAGGCTATCTGCCTTGCCCAGCATGGGTATTTTGACGCGAACGTCGCACGCGGCGGCATAGGCGGGGGGCAGGCCCTGCGCCTCGTTGCCGGTGAACAGAAAGACCGGCGCGGAAAAATCCGGCGCGCGATAATCGACCGCACCTTCGAGCGCGAGGCCGACCAGTTGTCCCGGTCCGGCACGCAGCCAGCTGTGGAATTCGTCCCAGGGTGCGCGCGCGAGGGGGATCGTGAACAGCGCCCCCATGCTGGCGCGCACCGCTTCCACCGAGAAGGGATCGACGCACTCATCGACCAGGATGAGGCCGCCTGCGCCCACCGCATCGGCGGTACGCAGGATGGTGCCGAGATTGCCCGGATCGCGCAGCCGCTCGGCGACCAGCCAGATCTGAGCGGCATTGCGGTCGAGCCGGGCAAGATCGGTGGACAGCTCGCGATAGACGCCGACGACTGCGCCCGGATTGTCCTTGCCCGAAAGCTTGGAGAGGATGTCGCTGTCGGTAGAAATGACCTCGCCACCCGCTGCCTCGGTCGCGGCGATCAGCTCGCCCGCAAGCGGATGGGTGTCGTGTCCCTTGGCGAAGAAGAGGTATTCGGGAAGGTGACCGGCTTCGCGCGCCTCGGTCAGGATGCGAAGACCCTCGGCCAGGAACAGGCCCTCGTCGCGGCGGTGCTTCTTGTCGCGCAGGCTGCGCACCCGCTTGACCAGCGGGTTGGAGAAGGCGGTAATCTCGCGCATCAGTCTTCGCCGAAGCGATCCTCGACCAGTCCGACGAGCTTGAGCACGGCATCCTCGGCGCCGTCGCCCGCGGCGCTAATCGTGATCGTGTCGCCCATCGCGGCGCCGAGCATCATCAGGCCCATGATCGACGTGCCGGTCACCGAATTGCCGTCCTTCTCGACGGTCAGCTCGACCGGCTGGGACGAGGCTAGGGTAACAAACTTGGCGCTGGCACGGGCGTGCAGGCCGCGGCGGTTGCCGATCAGGACGGTCCGGCTGACGCGACTCAAGCGGCAGCCTCCCCGAGCACTTCGGATGCGACGGTGATGTACTTGCGGCCGGCCTCACGCGCGGCGGCGACGGCTTCGGTGACCTTCATCGTCTTGCGTGCGCCGCCAAGGCGAATCAGCATGGGCAGGTTGATGCCCGCGATCACCTCGACCCGGCCCGCCTCCATCAGCGAGATGGCGAGATTGGACGGCGTTCCGCCGAACAGGTCGGTCAGCACGATCACGCCGCGACCGGCGTCCACCTCGGTGATCGCCGCGGCGATATCGGACCGGCGGCCCTCCATATCGTCCTCGGGGCCAATCGAGATGGTAGCAATTCGCTCTTGCTTGCCCACCACATGCTCCATCGCGACGACGAACTCCTCCGCGAGCCGCCCATGCGTCACGAGTACCAGACCGATCATTCCAAATTGCGTCCCATGCGGTTCATCTTGCAGCCGGCGGGCCTTCTAACGAGTCCTGCGGTGCGGTCTGCAAGTCACGATGCGTCACCGTGGGCGAAAATCCCGCGTCGCGCAACCGTGCGGCCACCCGTTCGGCAACATGGACCGATCGGTGCCGCCCGCCGGTGCACCCGAACGCGATGGTAACATAGGATTTTCCCTCGGCGCGGTAGCGCGGAATCAGCGTTTCGAGCAGCCCTTCGATGCGGGCGAGCGCATCGGCATAGGCAGGGTCGCCGATGACATAATCGGCGACGTCGCGGTCCTTGCCGGTACCCGGACGAAGCGAATCGACCCAATGCGGATTGCGCAGGAAGCGCATGTCGAAGACCAGATCGGCATTGGCCGGAATGCCGCGCTCGAAGCCGAACGACATCACCGACAGTGTCGGCTCGCCCAACCCCTCGCCCGAGAAGGTGGCGCGAATCTTCTGCGCCAGCTCGTTGGCGGACATGGTGCTGGTGTCGATCAGGCGGTTCGCCCAGCGCCGCAACGGCTCCAGCAGTTCGCGCTCGCGGGCGATGCCATGGCCGGCGGGCCGGTCCTGCGCCAGCGGATGACGGCGGCGCGTCTCGTTATAGCGACGCTCGAGCTCGGCACCGGCACAATCGAGGTAGAGCGTTCCGATATCGTAGCCGCGGTGGTCGCGCAGCTTCTTGATCCGGCGCACGACGCTGTCGGCATCGAAACCGCGGGTGCGCGCCCCGATACCGAGCGCGAGCGGCCGATCGTCGCCATCGTTGCCCTCCGGCGGCTCGGTGTCGAGCAACCGGTTGAGGAGGAGGATGGGGAGATTGTCGACCACTTCCCAGCCCAGATCCTCCAGCGTGCGCAGAACCGTCGACTTGCCCGCGCCGGACATGCCGGTGACGAGCAGGATCTGTTTGGGCCTGTGCTTGCTCATTGCTCTCTGCTCACTGGGCGGGCGTCCAGCCGATGTGCTTCAATGCCAGTTCGGCCTTCACCGGTGCCGAAGGCTCGAGCGCGGCGAGCGCGACTTCGGGAATGTCGATCCCGGCGATCCGGCGCTTCTTCGGCCCCTCCGGCATGCGCGGCGGGCTGTCGAGAATGGTGATCAGCAACGCGATCGGCAGACGGTCCTCATGCGGCATGTCGATAACGCCGATCCCGCGCACCTCGATCTTGCCCGCGATATTGGGCGGCGCCGCACCGAGCAGCGTGCCGTTTGAGCGCGTGCAGATCGTATAGTCGTCGGAGACCAGCACGGCGCCGCGATCGATCAGGCGTAGTGCGAGGTCGGACTTGCCCTCGCCCGAACGGCCCTCGATCAGCACCGCGCGCCCGCCGATGGCGACGCATGAGGCGTGAAGCGTTTCTGAGGAGATGACGGCCATTCGCTTCGCCCCGTTAGTTCGGCTGCACCAGCGGAAGACGGACGACGAAACGTGCGCCGCGCATCCGGTCCTCCCGCGATTCGACCCCGATCATACCGCCATGGCCTTCAACGATGGTGCGGGCGATAGCAAGCCCCAGCCCCGAATGTTGGCCAAAGGCCTCGCTGTCTGGGCGGACCGAGTGGAAGCGGCGGAACACCGCTTCACGCGCCTCTTCGGGAACGCCCGGCCCTTCGTCTTCGACGCGTACCTCCAGCATCTCGCCGTCCGATGCGGCCGACAGCGTCACCAGCCCCTGTTCCGGCGAGAAGGAGATCGCATTGTCGATCAGATTCTCGAACACCCGTTCGAGCCGGGCGCCTTCGCCCATGACCCTTGGGACCGGGCGTACGGGCTGGTCGAGGCGCAGCCGCACGCCGCGCTCGACGCCGCGATCGCTACGCTGCGCAATCAGCCCTTCGAGCATCGCAGCGACATCGACGGGTTCGAACTTGGCGCGGCTCAATTGGGCGTCGAGCCGCGACGCCTCCGAAATGTCGCTGATCAGCCGGTCGAGCCGGTGGACATCGTCTCGAACGATGGCGAGCAGACGTTCCTGCAGTTCGGGGTCGCGAACGTTGGCGAGTCCGTCCACGGCCGAACGCAGCGAGGCGAGGGGGTTCTTGAGCTCGTGCGCCAGATCCGCCGCAAATGCCTCGGTCGCATCGATGCGCGCGCGCAATGCCAGGCTCATGTCCGACAGCGAACGCGCGAGATGGCCGATCTCGTCGCGCCGCTCGGGCAGGCGCGGCACGATCACTTCGCGTGCGCGCCCGAGCCGTACCCGCACCGCCGCGCGGGCGAGCCGGCGCAGCGGGCGGACGATGGTGCGCGCAAGGAACAGCGAAAGAAACACCGACAGGCCGATCGCGACCGCCAGCACAACGGCCAGCCGGAAGCGTTCGATACGGACGCGCTGAGTGATCTCACGCGCGTTGTCGGTGGTGAATACCGCGCCTTCCGGGCCATAGGACGCGGCGGCCGTGATCACCGGCGTGCGGTCAGGCGCGCGCCATACGGTTGCGCTCGCTTCCCCGCTGCGCAGCGCGCTCGCGAGATCGGGCCACTCCATGCCCTTGTCCGGCGCGCGTTCGCGGAACTGCGGTGCACGATCTGCGCCGGCGACGGTATCGATCGCGGCATCGAGGAAGCGCGCGGCGCTCTGGCCCCATGGATCCTTGTCGGGGTCGCGAAGCACGACATTGTTGAGGCCCAGGGCGCGGGTATCGAGCGTCACCCGGCCACTACGGTCGTAGAGACGGATACGCAGCCCCGCTTCGGTCGCGACCCGCAGGATCAGCGCGGTGCGATCCTCGGGCGGGGTCATCGCCACCGCCTGTGCGATCAGCCGCGCCTCGCGCCCTGCCTGCTCGACTTCGTCATCGATGATCCGCGCGCGGAAGCTGTCGAGATAGAAGAAGCCGCCAGCCAGCATCGCCAGCGCGAAGATGTTGACCGCCAGGATGCGCGGCGTGAGGCTGAGCCGCGCCGACCAGCGGAGTGAGAGATCGCGGTCTTCGCGGTCTTCCCGGTTTCCGCGGCTATTCGTCGGAGAATCGGTAACCGGCGCCATAGAGCGTCTCGATGGCGTCGAATTCTGGATCGACCTGGCGGAATTTCCGGCGGACGCGCTTGATATGGCTGTCGATGGTGCGGTCATCGACATAGATGTCGTCCTGATACGCCGCGTCCATCAACTGGTTGCGCGTCTTGACGATGCCGGGCCGCTGGGCAAGCGTTTCGAGGATCAGGAATTCGGTGACCGTCAGCGTCACATTGCCACCGCCCCAAGTCACCTTGTGCCGTGCCGGGTCCATCGTCAGCCGCCCGCGCTCGAGCACCGGCTGCGGCTCCTCCGCCGTTTCGGCGTCGGCGGGCGCGGCGAGCGCCTCCGTCCGCCGCAGAATCGCGCGGATTCGGGCGATCAGCAGCCGCTGGCTGAACGGCTTGGCGATATAGTCGTCCGCGCCCATCGCGAGGCCGAGCGCCTCGTCCAGCTCGTCGTCCTTGCTGGTCAGGAAGATCACCGGCGTGGACAGCTTCTCGCGCAGGCGGCGCAGCAGCTCGAGACCGTCGAGCCGCGGCATCTTGATGTCGAGCACGGCCAGGTCGGGTGGATTCTCGAGCAGCGCCTTCAGCGCCGTCTCGCCGTCCGAATAGACGCGCGTGACGAAGCCTTCGGCCTGCAGCGCGATCGAGACCGAGGTCAGGATATTCCGGTCGTCGTCAACCAGCGCGATCGTTGCGGTCATGGCACGTGGCGTAGCCCAATGCCGGGCGTTGCTCAACGGCTGATAGGCGCGGCGGAGTGAATCATACCGCAGGCGTACCGTTTTCTTGCCAACGTTGTCGGCCGGCTATTGCGGACAGGTCAACGTTGTCGGGTGATTTGAATTGGTTAGCCCGGGCGATGACACCGGTTACTGGCATTGACCCCCCTGATCGCCGCTGCGATGCGCGACTCCAGATACTAAAAATAGTGCCGCAAACGCCATCGCGCGGCGGCAATGAGGAGACGAACCTTGACTGACCGCAAGCCGGTAATCGGTCTCGACGCGCTTGGCGTCGGGGCTGGCGCGACCATTCACTGGAACCTTCTGACCGCGCCGTTGGTCGAGCATGCCGTACAGCGTGGCGAGGGCCGGCTGGCCAAGGATGGCCCGCTGGTGGTTGCGACGGGCAAACACACCGGGCGCAGCGCCAAGGACAAGTTCATCGTCCGCGACGCCGAGACCGAGACCAATGTCTGGTGGGGTGACACCAACCGCGGCATGACGCCCGAGCATTTCGCCGCGCTCAAGGCCGATTTCCTCGCGCATCTCGGCACGAAGGACACGCTGTTCGCGCAGGACCTGTATGGGGGCTCGCAGCCCGAGCATCGCGTCAAGGTCCGCGTCGTCAACGAATTCGCCTGGCACAGCCTGTTCATCCGCACGCTGCTGGTGCGGCCCGAGGCCAGCGAGTTGCCTGGCTTCGAACCGGAATATACGATCATCGACCTGCCGAGCTTCCGCGCCGACCCTGCGAAGCATGGCACGCGCAGCGAGACGGTGATTGCGGTCAACCTGACCGAGAAGCTGATCCTGATCGGCGGCACTGCCTATGCCGGCGAGATGAAGAAGAGCGTGTTCGGCCTGCTCAACTATCTGCTGCCGGTCGATGGCATCATGCCGATGCATTGTTCGGCCAATATCGGTCCGAACGGCGACACCGCCGTGTTCTTCGGTCTCAGCGGCACGGGCAAGACCACCTTGTCGGCCGATGCCAGCCGCACGCTGATCGGCGACGACGAGCATGGCTGGTCGGACACCGCCGTCTTCAATTTCGAGGGCGGCTGCTACGCCAAGATGATCAACCTCTCGCCCGAGGCTGAGCCGGAGATTTTCGCGACCACCAGGCGTTTCGGCACGGTGCTCGAGAATGTCGTGATGGACGACGAGACGCGCGAACTCGACTTCAACGACAACAGCCTGGCGGAGAACAGCCGCGGCTCCTACCCGCTCGACTTCATCCCGAACACGAGCGCGGACAATCTGGGCCCGGTGCCCAAGAACATCATCTTCCTCACCGCCGACGCCTATGGCGTGCTGCCGCCGATCGCGAAGCTGACGCCGGATCAGGCGATGTTCCACTTCCTCTCAGGCTACACGGCGCGTGTCGCCGGGACCGAGATCGGCGTGACCGAGCCGACCGCGACCTTCTCGACCTGTTTCGGTGCTCCCTTCATGCCGCGTCACCCGTCGGTCTATGGCAATCTGCTCAAGGAGCGGATCGCCAAGGGCGGGGTCGATTGCTGGCTGGTCAACACCGGCTGGAGTGGCGGCAAGGCGACGATGCCGGGGATCAAGCGCATGCCGATCAAGGTGACGCGCGCGTTGCTCAACGCCGCGCTCGACGGCAGCCTGAAGGACGCCGAGTTCCGCCAGGATCCCAATTTCGGCTTCATGGTGCCGGTCGCGGCCGGGGATATCGACCCGAACATGCTCGATCCGCGGGCGGCCTGGGAGAACAAGGCCGAGTATGATGCGACCGCGGGCAAGCTGGTCGATGAGTTCGTCGCCAATTTCGCCCAATTTGCGGATCATGTGGACGAGGGGGTGCGGCAAGCGGCACCTCAAAGCCGAGCCACCGAAACCGCCTGAAACGCCTGGTCATCGATCGGGTAGCTGAGTCAGTGTAACGGTATCAGCCCGCTCCCCCACCCGGCCATCCAACGCCACTACGATATGGTGCCGGGTGGGGCGCGGGCTGGTGCCGCAAACCTGCAAGTAGTGACCGATCGATGATCAACCATTCCATTCGCTTCTTTGCCGATGATTCCGCCATCGCCCATCTGGGCGAGGGGCTGATCGCCTGCACGCTGGCCCGCGAGGAATGGACGCACGAGGCGCATCTTGCGGCGTGCTTGTATCTTCTCGCGCGGCGTCCCGATATCGATGTGGATAGCGAGATCGCCGGCATCATCTCGCGCTTCAACGAAAGCGTCGGCGGGGTGAATGACGACCAGAACGGCTATCACGACACGATTACCCGCGCCTATGTCGCTGGGGTGCGGAAGTTCCTGCGCGAACGTGCCAGCGGCGACCTGACCACGGACGTCAATGCGCTGCTGGCAAGCGAGACGGGCAGCCGCAACTGGCCGTTGCGTTTCTACAGCCGCGAGCGGCTCTTCTCGGTCGAGGCGCGGCGCGGGTTCGTTCAGCCGGACCGCGCGCCGCTCCCCTGAGGATCAGTCGAGCATCGATGCCGGAACCTTGCCGCCGTTGGCGGCCAGTTCCTGCATGACGCGCTTGTGCAGCCAGATGTTCATTTCGGCGCTTCCGTCGAGCGCGCCGGTATAGCCCAGCTCCTGCGCCAGTTCCTTGCGCTCGGCGAGGCTCGACTCGAGCCCGACCAGCTTCATCAGATCGACGATCGAGGTGCGCCAGTTGAGGCCGCGGCCGTCCGAAGCGTCCAGCTCGACCAGCACCGCTTCGATATCCACTTCCTGTGGCTGCTCGGGCGCGGGCTGCGGGGCAGGCTGCGCGGCGACCGCCTCGGGCTGTGGCGCGGCTTCGGGCGCAGGCGCCGCTTTCGCTTTGCCGAAGATCGCATTCTTGATCGATGAGAAAATACCCATGGATGCCTCCTGGAGTGGCCGCGGGGAGTCGTGCGGCGGATCGCCCCACCGCCATGCTGGCGATTTTCGGCGACAACGCAATGACGCACGACACCGTAAAAAGTGCCGCCGGCGTCACAGGGCCGTCTCGCTCAGGCCGATCGGCCGTGCTAGCTTTGCCTCTCCCCAAGCGTAGCAATGAGGATCGGCAAATGAGCATTCTCGACGGGATTCTGGGCCAGATCGGCGGAGACGCCACCGTGACCAACCTGGCGGCCAAGGTCGGGCTGTCGCCCGAACATGCCGAATCGGCGATCCAGGCACTGGCCAAATACCATACGATGGAAGGCGATACCGCCGAGGGTGCGGCAGCCGCGACCGGCCTGCCGGTGGACAAGCTTCAGGAGATTATCGGTCATATCGGCGGGGAGGGCTCGCTTGGCCAGTTTGCGAGCCTGCTTCAGCAGGGCGGGGCAGGCGGAATCCTCGGCGCGCTCGACAAGGACGGCGATGGCAATCCACTCAATGATCTGACCGGTATCGCCTCCGGCTTCTTCGGCAAGAAATAAGGGGATCGCGCCGTCCGCTTGACAGCGGGCGGGCGGCGCGGTCTTCTGCATGGCAATGGGGGCGGCGATCCCCCCATGAGGCGTCAGCCGAAGTGTCGCGTCCGCAACGTTCGAAGGACGCACCATGCCTGCACCTGATCTGATTTCCGTTTCGACGCTCGCCCGGCTTATCGGGGGGGCCGCCTGTCCACTCGTCATCGCGGGCGAAGATCATCGCCAGCTCGAGGCGGGGATGGCGGTCTATGACGCACTCTATCGCTGGGCACGCGATGCGCGGGAGGAGAAGCACGACTGGACCTCGCACCAGCCGCGCGGGGTGAGGGCATGAGGCCCGCACCGGTGTCGCTGGGCGAGGCGGCGAAGGTGTGGGCGCGGATCGCCGCGCTCTCGTTCGGCGGTCCTGCGGGCCAGATCGCGGTGATGCATCGCATCCTGGTGGACGAGAAGCGCTGGATCGGCGAGCAGAGGTTTCTCCACGCGCTCAATTTCTGCATGCTGCTGCCCGGCCCCGAGGCGCAGCAGCTCGCCACCTATATCGGCTGGCTGCTTCACAAGCGGATCGGTGGGCTCATCGCCGGGTCATTGTTCATCCTGCCCGGCGCGCTGGCGATCATGGCGCTGAGCTGGATCTATGTCCTCTATGGCAACACCGGGCTGATCGCGGGGCTGTTCCTGGGATTGAAGGCGGCGGTGCTTGCGATCGTGCTGCAGGCGGTGATCCGGATCGGGGGGCGGGCGCTGCGGACAGCTGAAGCAAAGCTGCTGGCCGGGGCGGCGTTCGTGCTGATCTTCTTCCTCGCTGTGCCGTTTCCGCTCATCGTGCTCGGCGCTGCCCTGATCGGCTGGCTGGCAGGGCGTGCGGGCAGCGGCGCGTTCAAGGGGGGCGGGCATGGCGGAGCCGGCGACGGCGTCGCCGATGCGGAGACGCTGCTGGGAGAGGGGCTGCCCGATCACGCCCGGCCGCGCTGGCAGGGCGTCGTCTTCGACGTGAGTCTGTGGCTCGCGCTCTGGCTGCTCCCGATCGCCGCACTGCTGATCGCGCTCGGCCCCGATCATGTATTCAGCCAGATCGCGATCTTCTTCGCCAAGATGGCGTTGGTGACATTCGGTGGCGCCTATGCGGTGCTCGCCTATGTCGCGCAGCAGGCGGTCGAGCATTATGGCTGGCTCCGCCCCTCGGAAATGCTCGACGGGCTCGGTATGGCGGAGACGACGCCGGGGCCGCTGATCATGGTGCTGCAGTTCGTCGGCTTCCTTGGTGCCTATCGCGATCCGGGCATGCTCGCGCCACTCTGGGCGGGGACGCTTGGCGGACTGATCGCGACTTGGGTGACCTTCGCGCCCTGCTTCCTGTGGATCTTCCTCGGCGCGCCGTTCATCGAGCGGATGCGCGGCAATGCGGCACTCGCTGGGGCGCTTTCGGCGATCACTGCGGCGGTGGTGGGGGTGGTGCTCAACCTTGTGCTGTGGTTCGCGATCCATGCCGTGTTCCGCCAGGTCGTGCCGGTGGAGGCGGGACCGATCCGGTTCGACATGCCGGTAATGACGAGCATCGATCCGTGGACGGCTGCGCTCACGGCCGTCGCAATCGTTGCGGCGTTCCGATTCAGGCTGGGCACCTTCACCATACTCGCGGCGGCCGCAGTGATCGGGATCGCGCTGCGTATTGCCGGGCTTGCCTGAGTAGCGGCGGAGGGGGTCGCGCCGGTGACGGCGCGCCCTGCTTCGCGGTTCGAATACTAAGGGATTGTCCTAACTATTATCCTGCGCTATCTGCGCCACCTCGCAAGGATGGAGTAGGTTGATGTTCCCGGCACTGGGGCAGGGCAATGCAGGTGCACCGCCACCGGCGGCGATCGACGGCGTGTTTCGCGCGCTTGCCGATCCCAAACGGCGTGACGTTCTCGAACGGCTCAACGCCGGGCCGGCATCGGTCAGCGATCTCGCCGCACCCTATCGCATGGCGCTCCCCTCGTTCGTCGAGCATCTGAAGATGCTCGAGGGCGCCGGGCTGGTGCGGTCACAAAAGGCCGGGCGGGTGCGGACCTATGAGCTGGTGCCCGAACAATTGCTGGTCGTGGACGACTGGCTGCGCCGTCAACGGACCTTGTGGGAGGGCCGGCTCGACCGGCTCGATGCCTATCTGCTCGCAAAGAAGAAGGAGAGACCCGAATGACTTCCCCGCTCGTGAAACCCGACCCCAAGCTCGACCTGGTGCTGGAACGCGATATCGACGTGCCTGTCGAGCTCGTCTGGGAAGCCTGGACCGACCCCGAGAGCATCAGGCAGTGGTTCGTCCCCAAGCCGTGGGTGATCACCGAATGCGAGGTCGATCTGCGTCCGGGCGGCGTGTTCCGCTCGGTGATGCGTTCGCCCGAGGGGGAGGAGTTCCCCAATATCGGCTGCTATCTCGATATCGTCCCGATGCAGCGGCTGATCTTTACCGACACGCTGCTGCCCGGCTTCCGCCCGTCGCCGAAGCCGTTTTTCACCGCGGGCCTCTATCTTGAGCCGAACGGCAAGGGCGGCACCCGCTACACCGCGATGGCGATCCACGGCAGCGAGGAGACGCGCCAGACGCATGAGCAGATGGGCTTCCACGATGGCTGGGGCACGGTGGTCGATCAGATGGTCGCGCACATCAAGGCGTCGCTCAACTAAGCCACGGGGAGGGGGGGCAAGTCATGACGGATACCGATATGGGGCGGTGGCTCCTGTTCGCGGGCGTGGCAGCGGGGCTGCTGTTCTTCATCGTTCCGACGATCGAGATCTTTCGCCGCCCCGCCTTTGACATCGGGCGGCATGCGATCAGCATGCTGAGCCTGGGCGAGGGCGGGTGGAAGATGAAGGCGGTGTTTATCGTCTCGGGCCTCCTCACCTTTGCCTGCGCGGCCGGAATGTTCAGGGCGCTGGGAGGCGGCTGGGCGGGCTATGCCGTGCTGCTGCTGATCGGTGCCCATGGTGTGGGGCTGGTGATGGCGGGTATCTACGACGCGCCGGCGGGTCTCGGCTTTCCCGCCGGCACGCCGCTCGACCAGCAGCCGGATATGACGGCGCGCGCTACGGTGCTGCACAGCGTTGCGTTCATGCTCGCCTATGCCGGGCTGGTCCTCGCCTGCTTCGCGCTCGGCACGCATTTCCTGCTGACCGAGCAGCTGGTACCCGGCGTAGGATCGCTTGTCGTCGGGCTCGCACTGCCTGCGATCATCGGGATCGGCATGGCGAGCGTGATCCCGCCGGGGATCGCCTTCTACTGGGGCGGGATGTTGGGTTGGCTGTGGGTCGGCGCGACCGCGCTGCACCTTGCCAAGGTGGGTTAGCCGCTGAACAGGCTGCCGTCGGCCACCTCGCTATGCTCAACCTCGCGCGGGCGTTCGAGCAGGAAGCGATCGTCTTCGGGATAGTAGCGTGCAACTGCGATATCCGCGCCGGCAAAGGCGCGGATATCGTCGAGCGACCGCCACCAGCTCATCGTCACCACCTCGCTGGTGCCATCGCCCAGATCGCAGAACAGCATCTGCCAGCCGAGATTGCCTAGTGTGGACGTGTAGTCGCTTCCGCCTGTGCCGGCGATATAGGCGCGATACGCCTCCCGCTCGGCGGTGCGGATCACGCCGCGCCAGCGCCGCAGGATCATGCGCAGCGGCCCACGCAGTTATCGAAGCAAGCTGTTCGCATCGGTCAACTTCACGTCGTGCATCTGATTGAGATAGGCTTCGTAATATCCCTTGTGCGAGGCACCGACAATCGCGAGCAGGCGCGATCCGGTATGCTGCCCCAGCACGTCGCGGATGTTGGCGACCATGCGCAGGTTCCGGGTTTCCCAATAGCCGACATAGCTTCGCCCGAAGGCTTGCCCTGACGGCTCGCTGAGCGCTGCTCCGAAATCGGACTGGTAGGCAAGGAGAGGGGCCTGCGGCGCATTGTACGCGCGGTACATCTTCAGGATCCCGTCGGGCTGCGCCAGGCCGGCCTGCAACGCCTTGTCTTCCGCAAGCCGGGCCTTTGTGGCGGGATTGTCCCAGGCGCGCTGGAGCGCCTCGCCATAGGCTTTCGCGTCGACAGGATCGGGACGATCGGCGGAATGATCATCGACACTCCACAGGCGTTCGTGGCCGAGGCGTGCGGCAAGCGGTGCGGCGATCAGGTTGATCTCGTTGCGCCGCTCCTTCTGCCTGTTCAGCAGCGCGACCAGATCGGCGCTCAGCCCGTCGCCTTCGCGCTGTTCGCCTGCGGGCAGGCGAAGCCATTGCACCAGGGCCGAAGGCGTTTCACCGGCGGCGAGGAAGACCGCCGCCAGATGCCGTCGCTGAGAAGGGGAGGGACTCGCGGGCCACGCCGCCAGCAGGCGTTCGGCCTCGGCATTGGCGGCTGGGACGTCGAGCCCGGTGGCCTTGGCTGCGGCGATCGGGTCCGGACAATAGTTTTTGAGGGTCGACGTGTAGCGGCTGGGATAGCGGCGCAACGCGTCGCATTGGAGCCCCGATACCCGTTCGATCGCGATGATTGCCGGACGCCATCCCGCGAGGCGTTCGATGAGCGGCGCGAGCATCTCCGGGCGGAAAGTCTCGCCAAACTCGGAAAGATGAGGGGACCCGAGCGTCAGCACCTCGTTCGGCTTGCCGGCGGGCGGGCCCTTCAGCCGATCGGGATGGAATGACGGACGGTATTCCTCCCGCGCCATGGCCGCCCCGCTTGCGGAAACGCCAAGAAGGAGACTCAGCGCCGCAATTGTCTTCCGATACCGCACGCGATCCATTCTCCCCCGAGCAGGGGAGAATGGCTAATTTAGCTGTGTTGCTTCGTCAATACACCGCGCAAGTGAGATCAGGGGCGGGTCAGCCCTTGCGGGCCGCGATATGGCGATCGATGACGCTTTCCAGCACCGTCAGCGGGACGCTGCCGCCCAGCACCACGGCGTCGTTGAACGCCTTGAAGTCGTAGCGCGGGCCGAGTGCGGTCTTTGCCTTGGCGCGCAGCGTGTTGATCTCGGTATGGCCGAGCTTGTAGCCGCAGGCCTGGCCCGGCCAGCTGCAATAGCGGTCGACCTCACCCGACACTTCCTCGACCGAGGAGCCGTTGGCGGTGGCGAACCATTCGATCGCCTGGCTGCGCGTCCAGCGCTTGGCATGAAGGCCGGTGTCCACGACCAGGCGACAGGCGCGGAAGGCGAGGGACTGGAGGTAGCCGAGCCGGCCGATCGGATCTTCGTCGTACGCGCCCAGCTCCGCGCCGAGTTGCTCGGCGTAGAGCGCCCAGCCTTCGGTATAGGCGTTGAACGACAGCAGCGAGCGGACCAGCGGCAGCTTGAAGGTATATTCGCCCTGCCAGACATGCCCTGGAATGCCCTCATGATAGGCGAGGGTGGGCAGGCTGAAGCGCGAATGGAGCGCGGTGGTCCGCAGGTTGAGCCACACCTTGCCCGGCACGGTGCCGTCGATCGATCCGGCGCCACCATAGGCGCCCGGCGCGCCCGGCTCCTCGGCCAGCGGCAGTCGCTTCACCTCGACATTGCCGGGGACAAGCGTGTGGAAGGCGCGCGGCATCCGGCTGCGCATGTCCATGATCCGGTCGGTCATGAACTTCAGGATCTCGGCGCGGCCCGCGTCGTTGTCGGGGAACAGGAAGCGCGGGTCCTTGCCCAGCGCGGTCATGCGTTCGCCGACCGTGCCCTTGGTGAAGCCCTGCTTTTTCAGGATCACGTCCATCTCGGCCTGAAGCGCCTTCAGCTCCTCCTGGCCGGTGCGGTGGACCTCGTCCGGCGTCATCGTCGTCGTGGTGCCCGCACGCAGCGCCCAGGCGTAATAAGCCTCGCCGTCCGGGAACTTCCACACGCCCGCGTCCGACGTCGCCCTGGCGCGATGGCGCTTCAGTTCCTGGATCTGGCGGTCAAGCGCGGGCGCGATCTTGCCCGCCGCAATCTTCGCCGCTGCGGTCGCTTGATCGCCGGTAACGGCGCGCTTGGTCGCGAAGCTGGTCACCAGCTCCCATTTGCCGGCATCGGTGCCGCGGGTCAGCGCGATCTGGCGCAGGCACTTGTCGAGCAGGAAGTCGGGCGCAACCACGCCCTTGTCATAGGCGATTTTGAGCCGTTCGGTCTCGCCGTCGAGCAGCGCAGCATACTGATCGAACCGTGCGAGCCAGCTCGCCGCGTCGGTCGCGTTATCGACCTTGTGCTCGGTGTCGAGGAAGCGTGGGATGTCGAGATAGCCGCCGACATTCTGCACGACGACATAGGGCGAATTGCGCCAGCCGCCGACCGCGACGTCGCCATAGGGGAAGCCCATGCCGTCGAGCGCGATCTCGAAAGAGGTGCGGACGGAATCGACGTTGGTGCGCATCACCGGGCTGAGCGCCTTGGCGTCGAGCGCCTTGAGCTCCGCGACGCGCTTGCGCAGCCCTTCGGCAACCCGCGCCTTGCCCGCGATGCTGCGATCCTCGAGCTTGGAGCGCAGATGCGCGCGCTCGCCCTTGTCGATGCCAAGGCTGGTGGCGCCTTCCGGTCCGTTCTGCAGCAGCTGTTCGGCCGCCGCGGCCAGCAGCGCCTCCGCCGCCGCATCGCCGGGTGCCGCGGTCTGACCGCGAGCAAAGGCCGGAAGGGCGGGCATCGCCGCTAGCGTGGCGGTGGTGGCGAGGAACTGGCGACGGGTGGTGCGCATGGGGTCTCCGGGAAACGGGAGGAAGTTTCGGCGGTTACCTTAGGGACCTCTCGCTGGCCGCGAAAGGTCCCCTTCGACCAACGTCAGGTCTCGTGACAGCTCAGCCAGAAGCTGTGCAACGCCTCGATTTCGCCGCTCGTCAGCAGCGGGATTGCGGCACGCAGCCTGTCATCTGGCCAGTCCCACCACGCCATTTCGAGCAGCAGGGCAATCCGCCGGTCGTCGAACCGCTTGCGCAGCTCACGCGCCGGATTACCGCCGACGATCGCATAGGGTTCGACGTCGCGGGTCACCAGCGCACGCGTGCCGATCACGGCGCCATGGCCGATACGCACGCCGGGCATGACGATCGCCTCCGACCCGATCCACACATCGTGCCCGATCACCGTATCGCCCGCGGGCAGATAGCCGTTGGCGGCCTCCGCGAACTCGGGCGCATCGGGGTAGAAATGGAACGGGAAGGTGCTGCCCCATTCGTTCCGGTGTCCCTGATTGCCCGCCATGATGAAGGCCGCGCCCGAGCCGATCGAGCAGAAACTGCCGACAACCAGCTTGTCGGCGTCGGGATCGGGCAACAGGAAGCGGGCGCAATCGTCGAAGCTGTGGCCGTGATAATAGCCCGAATAATAGCTGTAGCGCCCGACCCGGATATTGGGGTGGGTGACCTGACGGTCGAGGGGAATGCCCTTGAACGGGCTCTCGAAATAGTTGCTCATGGCAAACTCGCTGAAATCGGCGTGCGGCACGCGCAGGCGCCGAATGGATATGACGCGGCGAGCCGGGCGCGGGCGTCCGGCTTTAGGGTTCCTCACGCGTCGGCGCGGGAACGCTTCAGATGGTTCGGTCAGCGAGCTTCATCTGCCGTGCGCTATGCCGCGTCTGGCGGAGGGCGGCAAGCGCGCGGGGGCGTCCGGCCTGCCGCTCAGACGGCTTCGAGCACCATGTTGAACGGCCCTTCGGTCGCTCGCCTGACCTCTTCGAACCCCGCGTCGCGGACGATCTGAGCAAGCCTGGCTTCGCCCGCCTGCGCACCCAGCCCCTCGCCGACTTCCTGATCGAGCGAGGTCGGGACGCAGATCATCGTCGATGCGTTGTAGTAGAGCCGCCCGACCGGGTTGAAATTCTGCTCGGGACTGTCCCCGGCGATCGGCTCGACGATCATCCAGGTGCCGCCGGGCGCAAGGATGCCGCGCATATGCGCCGCGCACCCGCGCGGATCACCCATGTCGTGCAGGCAATCATACATGGTCACGAGATCGAAGCCGCTGTCCGGTATGTCCTTTGCCGTGGCGACCTCGAAGCGCACCCGATCGCTCAGACCATGCGCCTGCGCGTGACGGCGCGCTTCCTCGATCGACGGGGCGTGGAAATCGTAGCCGGTGAACTCGCTCTCCGTATACGCCTCCGCCATCAGCAAGGTGGAGAAGCCGACACCGCAGCCCACGTCCGCGACCTTCGCGCCGCTCCGCAGCTTGGCCTCGACACCATTCAGCGCGGGGATCCACGCCTGGACGATATTGTTGACATAGCCCGGGCGGAAGAAGGCGCCGGTCGCGCAGAACAGGCAGCCGGCATGATCGCCCCAGCGTACGCCGGTGCCGTGGCGGAAGCACGCCTCGACCTTCGGCTCCGCCTCGATCATCGCGGCGATCAGCTCGAACGCGCCGGCGAGATAGACCGGGCTGTCCGGATTGACGAAGACCATCGCCTGCTCGGGCGAGATGCTGAAGCGCTGGGTCGCCGGGTCGAAACCGATATAGCCGTTGGCAGCCTGCGCCAGCGCCCATTCGCGGACATAGCGCTCGTGCAGCCCGCCTGCACGGGCCGCGAGCTCAGCCGCGGTGGCGGGCCCCTGAGTCAGTGCCTCGAACAACCCCAGCCGCAGGCCGATGCGCACGGTCGGGACGGACATGGCGCCGCCCAGATCGCCGAGCATCTTGCCAATGAACGCGTGGAGTTTTGCTTCGTCGATCGATGCAGTCATGCTGTGCCTCCATCAAATGAGGACGCGACCTTTCGACTCTCCCGTCAGCGATCGACCATAGCATGGTTCGCGCATCGCGGCGACGCGCATCGGTCAGGCGGCGGGGAACTGATCCGGGTCAGTAGATGTCGCCGACTTCCCATCCGGTCAGCCCAAGCAACGCCAGCCCGACTTCGCGCACCGGGCCGTTATCGGGGCTTTGCCGGTCGATGAAGCGATATCCGCCGGGACCGGCGGTCTCGATGATCCATCGCGCGCCGTCCATCATGCGACCGCAAGGCGGCGATTGGTGTGTGAACGGGTTTGCCCGGGTCCAGAGCTGGCGTAACGCCTTGCCCTCGGCAAGGGACAGCTTCCGGTCGATCCGCCGGATAGCCTCACCACCGCCATAGCCGCCGCGGCCGGCCATCTCGACAGCGAGGAGCCGGGGGCGTGCCGAGCCCCATTCCTCTATCCTGACGATTACGGGCTTGTGGAAGCTGCGTAGCCAGGTGAAGCGCAGCGCCGAACGGCGTGTACGTTCAATCCCCTCGATACGTGCAGACATTGACGGTTCGCCTGCGTTGCGCAGGTGTTTCGAATACCATGCCTTGCGAAAATCGCTGACCGGCTCCGGCTTGCTGTTTGCGCAAGCCGGATTGGAAAGCTCGGCCGGGAAATAGCGTGCCGCCGGGAGGGTATCCGGTGCGGGCGCCATCGAGGCTATCGCCATCCACAGCAGCGATGGGAGCATCACCCCTCGATCGCCTTCACCGCCTCGACCACAACGACGCCGCCGCGCACACTTGCGATCCTGGCCTTGGCGCCGGCCGCAAGGTCAGGACCCTCCGCCGGCCATTCGCCGTCGCCGACGCGCACCCGGCCGGTGCCGCCCTCGATCGCCTCGACCACCGTCACCGTCTGGCCGATCATGCGTGCAGCGCGATTGTTGAGATCGGGATCGCTGCTCGGCACCGGGTTCGCGCCGTACCAGCGCTTGCCGACCAGCACGAACACCGTCGACCAGGCGGCGAAGCTCACCAATTGCCCTACCGGCCCCAGTTCGGGGAAGATCAGCGCCAGCACGCCGGTAACCGCCGCACCCATCGCAATGAAGGTCAGGTAGACGCCCGGCAGCATCAGTTCGGCGATCGCCAGTACCGCGGCGAGGATCAGCCAGATGAAGCCGCCCTGTTCGCTCCAGTTCATTCACCCTCCTTCTGCACGAAGGGCGACTGGCGCGTGCGGGCCGGAGCAGCCGGCGACGCGGCGGGGGCATCGATCTTGCCGAGCGCGTCCCTCGCCAGCTCGCCGATCCCGCCCAGCGTGCCGATCAGCTGCGTTGCCTCGACCGGGAACAGGATCGTCTTGGCGTTGGGCGAGGTGGCGAACTTGCCGACCGCTTCGACATATTTCTGCGCGATGAAGTAGTTGAGCGACGCGGCGGAGCCGGACTCGACCGCCTGCGACACCAGCTCGGTCGCCTTGGCCTCGGCTTCCGCCGCGCGTTCGCGGGCCTCGGCGTCGCGGAAGGCCGATTCCTTGCGACCCTCGGCCTCGAGGATGCGGGCCTGCTTCTGGCCCTCGGCGCGCAGGATCTCCGACGCGCGCGAGCCTTCGGCCTCGAGGATGTTGGCGCGCTTCTCGCGCTCGGCCTTCATCTGGCGGCCCATTGCGTTGACGATGTCGGCAGGCGGGCGGATGTCCTTGATCTCGACGCGGGTGATCTTGACGCCCCAGGGCGTGGTCGCGTGATCGACTACCGACAGCAGCCGCGCGTTGATCTCGTCGCGCTTCGACAGCGTCTCGTCGAGGTCCATCGAGCCCATCACCGTGCGCAGGTTGGTCGTGGTCAGCTGGAGCAGCGCGACATAGAGGTCCGACACCTCATAGGCCGCCTTGGCCGCGTCCAGCACCTGGAAGAACACCACGCCATCGGTAGAGATCATGGCATTGTCCTTGGTGATGATCTCCTGACCCGGAATGTCGATCACCTGCTCCATCATGTTCACCCGGCGGCCGACCCGGTAGAAGAAGGCGGGGTAGAGATTGAATCCGGGCTTTGCCACGGCGGTGAAACGACCGAAATGCTCGATCGTATATTCATAGCCTTGCCGGACGATCTTGATGCTGGAGAAGAGGTAGAGCAGTACCAGCAGCATGCCGACGAAGAAGGCGCCAACCGTCAGTTCCATGTCACTCCCCCAGAAATCGCCGGACCTCGCATTGTCCGGCGGATGCTAGCATAGAGCAGCGATGAGCACAGTCCATTACATCGCTCCGCGCACCGCGCTGTTCCTGCCCGCGTCGAACCCGCGCGCGATCGAGAAGGCGCGGACGCTCGCCGCCGATATGATCATCCTCGATCTGGAGGACGCGGTTAAGGCCGGGGACAAGGATGCGGCCCGGGAGGCTGCACAGTCGGCGGAGGGGTTCGGCGACCGGCTGTTCGGCATCCGCGTCAACGCCGAGGACAGTGCGCATTGGATTGAGGATCTGGAGGCGGTCAGGAAATCCGCCGCGACGCATGTGATCGTGCCCAAGGTCGAGAAGGCGGAGACGATCGTCCGGGCTGCGTTCCATTCCGAACGCCCGGTGCTGGCGATGATCGAGACCGCGGCGGGGGTGATGCATGCCGGGGCGATCGCCGGCGCGACCGGTTCGGGGGTTGAGATGGCGGGGCTGATCGCCGGCACCAATGACCTTGCCGCCTCGCTCAGGCTGCCCCCTGCGGCGGGACGTGCGCAGATGCAGTTTTCGCTTCAGTTGATCGTGTTGGCGGCACGCGCGACTGAAATCTGGGTGCTCGATGGTGTGTTCAACAGGCTCGACGATGGCGATGGTCTTGCCGTCGAGGCGGCGGAGGGGCGGTTGCTGGGCTTTGACGGCAAGAGCCTGATCCATCCGAACCAGATCGACATCGTCCGCGCCGCGTTCGATCCGTCGCCGGTCGAACTGGACGATGCCCGCGCGTTGATCGCCGCGGCGGGCGGTGGCGCCGAGCGGTACAAGGACCGGATGATCGAGGACATGCACGTCGAACAGGCGAAGCTGCTGCTGGCGCGGGCGGGGTGACCTTCCGGACTGGCCACGCCATTGCCGCGCTGGTGCTGCTTGCGGTAGAGGTGCTGATCGCGTTGTTCGTGAACGATGCCTTCGTCCGGCCCTATCTGGGCGACGTGCTGGCCGTGATCCTCGTCTTCATGGCGATCCGCGCAGTGTCTGCAGCGGGGCCGTGGACGGCGGCGGCGGTCGCGCTTTCGGTCGCGGTGGCCATCGAATTGGGCCAGCTGATCGGCATCCTGCACATCCTCGGCCTCGCCCATCACTCATGGCTGCGAGTCGTACTCGGCACCGGTTTCGACGTCAGGGATCTGTTCGCCTATGCGATCGGCGCCGTGATTGCGGCCGGTGCGGATCGGCGCATGGCGACACGGAACGTTTCGGCGATCGAATGATTGAAGACATAGACGCCGCACAGGCCATCGTCCCGTCGCGGCGCGTGGAAGGAGGCGAGGGTGCTTTGGGAGCTCAAGCGCGCGCATGACGCGTTGCTCTCCTGCCTTAACGAGCTGGAGAGGCTGACCCGGGATGCGATGCCGGACAGGGCGAAGCTCGCAGATACACGCTGGAAGCTGAGCAAGGCGAGTGCTGAGCGACGCAAGATCGTGGATGCGGCGTGCGATCTGCTGATGATCAGCGCACTCTCCAGCGAACGGCCCAACGTGCGTGCGCTGCGCGAGCAGAATGCAGAGCATGTCGCGGCGTCTTCCAGCCATATCAGCCGCTGGTCGATCGATCAGGCGCTCGCGGACTGGGACGGATATCGCGCGGCATCGGTGGTGGTACAGAAGATGATGCGCGACCGTATTCTGCAGGAACAGCGCACCCTCTACCCTCTCCTTGAGCGGGCGGCTGCCTGACGATCGACTCCACCCCCTAGCGCATAGCGGTATCCACGGTTACATGGGCCGCCAACTTCCGACTCAGGACATTGGCGCACATATGGATATCCCCCTCGGTCTCACCTTCGACGACGTCCTTCTCTATCCGGGCGAATCCGAAGTGTTGCCGAGCATGGCGGACACCCGCACCCATGTGACGCGCGACATCAAGCTCAATATCCCGATCCTCTCCTCGGCGATGGACACGGTCACCGAGGCCGATATGGCGATCGTCATGGCGCAGCTCGGCGGGATGGGCGTGCTCCACCGCAACCTGTCGATCGAGGAGCAGGTCGAGGCGGTGCGGATCGTCAAGCGATTCGAGAGCGGGATGGTCGTCAATCCGATCACTATGACCCCCACCGGAACGCTGGCCGAGGCGCAGGCGTTGATGGCACGGCACAAAATCAGCGGTATTCCAATTACCGAAGCGTCGGGCAAGTTGGTGGGCATCCTCACCAATCGCGACGTGCGCTTCGCCGAGAATCCCAAGCAGCCGGTCAGCGAGCTGATGACGCACGAGAATCTCGCCACCGTTTCGATCGGGGTCGGACAGGAAGAGGCGCGCCGCCTGCTCCACGCCCGCCGGATCGAGAAATTACTGGTGGTCGACGATGCCTATCGTTGCGTCGGGCTGATCACGGTCAAGGATATCGAGAAGGCGGTCACCTATCCCGACGCGACCAAGGACAGTGCAGGCCGCCTGTGCGTCGCCGCCGCGACGACGGTCGGCGACAAGGGCTTCGAGCGCACCGAGGCGCTGGTCGATGCCGAAGTCGACCTGATCGTGATCGACACCGCGCACGGCCACAACAAGGACGTTGCGCGCGCGGTTGAGCGGGTGAAAAAGCTCTCGAATCGCGTTCAGGTCGTCGCCGGCAACGTCGCGACGGGCGAGGCGACCAAGGCGCTGATCGGCGCGGGCGCGGACGGGGTGAAGGTCGGCATCGGCCCCGGATCGATCTGCACCACCCGCGTCGTCGCGGGGGTCGGCGTGCCGCAGCTCACCGCGGTGATGGACAGCGCCAACGAGGCCGCCAAGTCGGGCGTGCCGGTGATCGCCGATGGCGGGCTTCGCACCTCGGGCGACCTTGCCAAGGCGCTGGCGGCGGGCGCATCGACCTGCATGGTCGGCTCGCTGCTCGCGGGGACCGAGGAAGCCCCGGGCGAGACCTTCCTGTATCAGGGCCGCGCCTACAAATCGTATCGCGGCATGGGCAGCGTCGGCGCGATGGGCCGCGGCTCGGCCGACCGCTATTTCCAGGGCGACATCAAGGACCAGCTCAAGCTCGTTCCTGAAGGGATCGAGGGACAGGTGGCGTTCAAGGGCCCGGCAAAGGACGTGATCCACCAGCTCGTCGGCGGCATCAAGGCCGCGATGGGCTATACCGGCGCGGCGACGATCCCCGACCTGCAGAAGAAGGGCCGTTTCGTCCGCATCACCGGCGCAGGCCTGCGCGAGAGCCATGTCCATGACGTGACGATCACGCGCGAGGCGCCCAACTACCCGACGCGCTAGGGGCCGGGCAGCCGAAGCGCCCGCCGGTCAGGTTTTCAGCGTCGTCATCTCGACCGGCTTTCCCC